>Ga0315298_1000006_pt1 | contig 541281 bp, 417 predicted proteins | sample WHS_1_MG_FD_203077 | JGI IMG/M metagenome (GOLD analysis project Ga0315298, IMG submission 203077) | Extremophilic microbial mat communities from Washburn Hot Springs, YNP, Wyoming, USA - WHS_1_MG | ecosystem: Environmental > Aquatic > Thermal springs > Hot (42-90C) | place: USA: Wyoming... | reverse complement strand
GAGGGAGAAAACTTGTTGCAATTCAATGACGAAGAATGGAGGCGAAAAATGAGAAGCTCATTACTGTTCATAGCTGCGGCTTTACTGCTACCCCTGTATCTATTGAATGCTCAGGAAAAACCACTATGCCATATGGGATGGGCGGAATGCAAGTGGAGATGAGTTAAGTAGCGGCGTGTATCTCTGCAGAGTTATAGCATCATCTTTTTCTCAGACAATCAAGATAATCCTGTTAAGGCAGGGATTTTATCCTTCTCCTACATTTTCAGCCATAAGAAAACATTTTTGTTTCCTACGTGAGCACGCTAAAGCGTGGCAAACGCTTAAACATTCATTCTCATTCCGGCATTTGAAAATCCTCAAAAACCCTGTGCTTTGGTAGTTCCTCTTTTTCTTTTCCATTGTCCTGGCAGCAGCGCAAGTGCATTTGGTTTCTTATTTGACATTCTTGCAGGGATGCCTTAAATTTTTGTTAGGTTTCATTTTGTGCAAGGAGGTTGGAAATGATGTCACGTGCAATTTTTATTATCCTGATGTTTGTCGTCGGTTCACTTGTTCTTGCCGGCTGCGGGACAACTACGATTCTTGTCCCCGTTACGCGCCCTGCCGAGATTAATCTGAAAAACTTCAATAAGATTGCTGTCGGCGAGATAGAGGGGAGAGGGGGTGCCGATCTCGCTGATGATCTTACAGATGCTCTTGTTAGCTCCGGACGTTTCGAGGTACTTGATCGACGGCATCTTGATGAAATTCTCTGTGAACATGATCTCAGTCTCTCCGGTTATATCGACGAGGCAACCGCAGTGAAGGTGGGAAAGCTTGTTGGTGCTGCTGTTCTTGTGGGAGGACGGGTATCTGTATACAAGTATGAGGAAAAGATTGAGCGGGTTGAAACGGTGGATAAGAAAGGCATTCGTCATGTATCAAACACGAGGGTAGGGAGAGCAAATATCTCCGCGAACTTGCAGCTTACGAATCTCACTACCGGTCGCATCCTCACGGCGAAGCGCTTCGATCGTGTAGCTGAGCGTCGGACATATGGGTATGACCGACCGCCCGATGAGATCGATCATGACAGACTTCTTGCTGAGGCTCGGGCAATTGTGGTTACTGATTTTATGAAGAAGATTGCACCCTACAAGGAGATGGTCCGGGTGAAGCTATTGAAGGACAGCGATATCCCGGCGCTTGAAGAAGGCATTAACTGGGCGAAGCGAGGTGAGTGGGAAAGAGCTGCTGAGGTCTTCAAATCAGCAACAAAGGAGTATCCGCGGAGCGACAAGGCTTTCTATAACCTCGGTGTTGCACTTGAGTATTCTTATCTGTTTCCAGAAGCAGTGGAAGCTCTCCGGCAGGCGTACGAGATCAATCCTGACGAGCAGTATCAGGATGAAATTGCCAACGTACGTCGCATGGAAGCTGAGCAGAAAAGGTTGCAGGAACAAGAGTGACCGTAAATTGCTGAAGAGCTTTACATCTTGCAGCACTACCCGTAGAGTTCCTGTTCCACCAGCGCACAGATGATATGTCCAATTGTGATGTGACCTTCCTGTATCCGCTGTGTATCTGTTGAAGGGACAATGATAGGGAGCTGGCAGACCGTGCGTGCTCGTCCGCCATTTCCTCCAAGAAAGCCAATGGTGACAAGTCCGCGCTTATTTGCCACTTCGAAGGCACGAATCACGTTTTCGGAGTTCCCACTTGTTGTGATACCGATCAATACGTCGCCTTCGTTTCCTAAAGCCTCAACCTGGCGAGCGAATATATTTTCGAAGCCAAGGTCATTTCCACCGGCTGTAAGTGCTGATGTATCTGTGGTGAGAGCAATCGCCGGGATCGCCGGGCGATCGAGATCGTGCCGCATCCTGATTACGAGCTCCGCAGCAATATGTTGAGCATCAGCGGCGCTGCCACCGTTTCCGCAGAGGAGAATCTTCTTTTTGTTGAGAAGCGCACGAAGGATTAGGTCGACAGCCTTCATAATGTCGCCGGTGCACTGTTCGGCGATCTGTTCTTTGAGCTTTGCACTTGCTGTGAGAGAACCCGTAATGAAGCTTTGCCTGAGAACAAGGGTAATCGGTTTATATGCCATTTAAGCCTCGCGCTTATCCCGCCAATGGTTGGAGAAGTTACGTTCCTTTCAGTAGAGAACGTATGATCTCAGGAATCTGGCGAAGAGCATCATTCATCTTGTTTACGTCTTTTCCACCAGCGGTAGCAAGGTGAGCACGTCCGCCGCCTCCGCCGCCAACAAGTTTAGCTACTTGGCTCACGATTTTCCCCGCCTGGAGTTTCTTCGATTTTATCAGATCGTCGGTAACAACGCACACGAGAGAGACTTTATTGTTCACGACTGAGGCGAGAACCCCGACTCCGCTTCCAAGTTGTTCCCGGAGTACATCACCAATGTTTTTTAGTTCTTCTGTTGATGCAACTGAGACAACGCCGGTAACCAGTTTCAGTCCGTCGAGGAGAATTGATTCTCCGACAAGCTTCTGAAGCTCTCGCTTTGCTTCTGCGAACCGAAGATCGGCAAGTTCTTTTTCGAGGCGTCGGCGTTCTTCAAGGAGCATTGAAACGCGTTCTACAAGGTCAGAGGGTTCGGCATTCAGGATATGTTGCAATTGCTCGATTTGCTTGAATTGCCGGTAAATGAGTTCATCAGCGTTTCTTCCTGTTATGGCTTCAATTCGTCGTACGCCACTGGCGATGCTTCCCTCGCTTATGATTTTGAAGTAGCCGATGTCTCCAGTTGATGCCACATGGGTACCGCCGCAGAACTCCATGCTGAAATCGCCGAACTGGACTATGTTGACACGGTCGCCGTATTTTTCGCCGAAAAACATCAGTGCACCCATTTTCTTCGCCTCATCGAATGGGATGCTACGATGATGCGTCATTGGGATATTCTCTCGGATTTTTTCATTCACGAGCGCCTCGATATCTTGTAGCGCAGTTTCATCGAGTTTTTCAAAGTGTGTGAAATCAAATCGCAGTCGCGATGGCTCGACGAGCGACCCGGCTTGATGGACATGAGCGCCCAGAATTTTCCGAAGCGCGGCGTGGAGAAGATGCGTTGCAGAATGATTTCGCATAATGGCTTGCCGCCGTTCGCGGTCAACTGCTACGTGGACATGCTCACCTACGGAAAATCCACCTTCGATGGACTGCTCGGTGACATGAACGATGCTTTCCCCGCTCCGGATTACATCAACGACTTTGAGGTGCGTTCCTCGTGTCTCGATTAAGCCAGTGTCATCTACCTGCCCACCTGCTTCAACGTAGAACGGGGTTTTATCGAGAATGACTAACTCGTTCTCTTTCTCATGCTTTACTCCGATGACAATCGCATCGTCTTCGAGGCGATCATATCCAGTGAATTCTGTCTTTGTGGGTGAGTTCTGGAGAATCTCGAACCCGCTCGGCGATATCAATTTGTCCATCGCCTTGTCTTCCAGTCTCAAGGCTTCGCGGGCACGCTCGCGCTGAAGCGCCATGAGAGCTTCAAATGCATCAAGATCAACGGTCAGTCCCTGTTCTCTTGCCATCAGTTGCGTGAGGTCAAGTGGAAATCCAAACGTGTCATAAAGCTTGAATGCCTCGTCCCCCGGAAAGACCTTTCCTCCGCTGCGTTTAACTTTCGCGGCTACAGAATCGAAGATTTCCATGCCGCGATCGAGCGTGGCGATGAAGTTCTCCTCCTCTCCCCGAATGACGCGTTCGATATACGATTGTTTTTCTCGAACCTCAGGATAGGTATCGCCCATGATCTCAGCGAGTGCAGGGACAAGACGATGCAAGATTGGTTCATGGGCATCGAGCTGGCGGGCATAACGAGACGCACGCCGGAGCAGTCGGCGCAGCACGTAGCCCCTACCTTCGTTGGAAGGAAGGGCTCCATCTGCGATGGCGAAGCTGAGTGCCCGCACATGGTCTGATATAACTCGCATCGCAACCTGATTGCGCTCGCCACGGTAATGCTTTCCCGTGAGAGTGCTTATTTGCCTGATCAAGGGGACAAAGAGGTCGGTATCGTAGTTCGACTGCTTTCCCTGGAGAATGGCAACAATTCGCTCAAGCCCCATTCCTGTGTCAACGTGTTTTGCGGGGAGCTCCTCAAGTTCGCCACGGTCGTTTCGGTTGTACTGGATGAAGACAAGATTCCAAATTTCTATGACGTCTGGTGAGGAATTGATCATCGATGGTTTGGCACCATCTCTGGTTCTATCAAAATGAATTTCGGAGCAGGGACCGCAAGGGCCTGTTTCTCCCATTTCCCAGAAATTCTCCTTTGCACCAAATCGCAGAATGTGTTCGGTGTCTATGTCCGTAACCTCGCGCCAGAGTTCTGCCGCTTCGTCATCAGTTTCAAAGACGGTAGCCCATAATCTTTCCTTTGGGAGATTCCACACTTTAGTCAGCAGCTCCCAAGCCCAGAGAATTGCCTCGCGTTTGTAGTAATCGCCGAAACTCCAATTGCCAAGCATTTCAAAGAATGTGTGGTGGTAAGTGTCCTTGCCGACTTCCTCGAGGTCATTGTGTTTTCCGCTCACGCGGATGCATTTCTGTGAGTCAGCGGCGCGTTTGTATTCTCGGGTACCCGTCCCGAGGAATACATCTTTGAATTGATTCATGCCGGCGTTAGTAAACAGGAGTGTGGGGTCATCAATAGGAATCACCGGTGAGCTTGGGACGATTCGGTGTCCACGCTCAGAGAAGAAGCGCAAAAAGCTTGCACGAATTTCGTTAGCAGTCATCATGTTTGCATTTCTCTGGGTCTACGGCAAAAATATCAAAGTTCAATCTGCGTGTGAAGAGCAATTTCCTCAAGCACGGAGTTGACCTTGAGGCACTCAGACAAATCTCCGGAGAAGACAAGCGCTTTACCCTTGGTATGAGCTTCCCATGCAATGGTTTCGGCTTTCACGGAATCACATTTGATTGCCTTAATGATCTGTGCAATCACCTCATCGAACGTGTGAATATCATCGTTAAAGAGGATAACTTTGGCTGGCTCAGCAGTCAGGACATCGATTTCTTTTTCGGGCTGTACTGTTGTCTGGTTCTTCTCCATTGCTCTCTCCCCATACACAAAAACCAAAGGCACCAGTCCGTCCGCCTTCTCGGCGGATTCCCACTGGTGCCTATAGTATACAAAAGAGGGAGGTTTTATTCAATGATCTCGTAATGGTGAACGATCATCGACGCCTACCCTCTTATCCCATATTGTTGACGATCGCCTCGGCAAACTCAGAGCACTTCACTTCTTTCGCCCCGTCCATGAGTCGTGCGAAGTCATACGTCACAATTTTCTGATTAATGGTTCGTTCCATTGCGGTTTCAATGAGCCGAGCGACCTCTTTCCATCCGAGATATTCGAACATCATTGCACCTGAGAGGATGAGGGAGCCGGGGTTGACTTTGTCAAGACCGGCATATTTTGGGGCAGTGCCATGAGTTGCTTCAAACACTGCGTAGTGATAGCTGATGTTGCCGCCGGGGGCAATTCCGAGCCCTCCGACTTGAGCGGCAGCGGCGTCGCTCAGATAGTCGCCGTTGAGATTCGGCGTGGCTACTATGTCGTACTCAGATGGGCGGAGAAGAAGCTGCTGGAACATGCTGTCAGCAACTCGGTCCTTGATGACGATTTTGCTCGCCGGCTGCTTTCCTTGATACTTCTCGATGAGTTCGGTCTCGGTGATGGTTTCGTTTGGGAACTCCTCGCGGGCAACTTCATAGCCCCATTCGCGAAACGCACCTTCGGTGAACTTCATGATGTTCCCTTTATGGACAAAGGTAACACTTCGTCGATCGTTCTCGATGGCGTATTGAATGGCTTTGCGCGCCAGCCGCTTTGAACCGAATTCTGAGATCGGCTTGATGCCGATGCCGGAATCTTCGCGAATCTTTTTGCCGAGCTCTTTCTCAAGGAACTGGATGACTTTCTTTGCTTCAGGTGTATTATACTTCCATTCAATTCCAGCATAGACATCTTCTGTGTTCTCACGGAAGATTACGATGTTCAGGTCCTGCGGGCGTTTCATTGGGCTTGGTACACCGCTGAAGTAGCGAACAGGTCTCACACAAGCAAAAAGGTCAAGGACCTGCCGAAGCGTGACGTTGAGGCTCCGAATACCTCCACCGATCGGCGTTGTCAAAGGTCCCTTGATTGCAACGATGTATTCTTTTATAGCTTGGAGGGTGTCGTCAGGAAGCCAAACTTCCCGATTATACACTTTGTTCGCCTTCTCGCCAGCGTAAACTTCAAACCAGACAACTTCTCTCTTTCCACCGTAAGCTTTCTTGACAGCGGCATCGAAAACAAGCCTTGCTGCACGCCATATATCAGGGCCCGTTCCATCGCCTTCGATGAAAGGAATGATCGGGTGATCGGGGACGTTGAGCTTATCCCCTACTATTGTGATTTTCTCTCCCCGTTCTGGAGGACTCAATTTTTCGTACGTTGCCATAGATTTCTCCTTGAATACTTCTAGTCTTATCCGAACAGATAAGGAAGGTCGTTCTGTTGTATGCTACACTGTCTTCATCATTTTCAGTAGCGATGTTTCTGAAAAATGCCCGAGAGTTATCTCCTCAGTTCAATGATGATGAAATGAAATTAGCCCAGAAGAATTTTTCATCCTTGTTGGGAAGACCTTGCACCGCTTCTGGTATAATTCAGCAACCCACCTGCAAGTAGGATTCGCCGCTCACGCTCGACAAGATCATGCTTTACTCTGATGGTGCGACCATTGACTTCTATGGGAAATTCATGCTCGGCGCTCTCAAGAATCGATCGAAGATTTTTCACTTCAATCCTATCTCCTTGGTTGATCGAATCGTAATCTGCTGGATCAGCGAAAAGGAGCGGGAGCAATCCGAAGTTAATGAGGTTCGATCTGTGAATGCGTGCGAGCGATTTTACGAGTACGCCTTTGACGCCAAGGTATCTGGGGGCGAGGGCAGCATGTTCACGGGATGAGCCTTGCCCGTAGTTCTCACCACCGACAATGAAGCCGCCTTGCTTCTCCTTTGCACGCTTGACGAACTCAGGATCGACTCGATAGTAGACGAATTCAGCAATCCTTGGGATATTGCTTCGCAGCGGTAGGATTTGCGCTCCGGCTGGCAAGATGTGGTCGGTCGTAATGTTATCTCCAACTTTCAGGAGGACTTCCCCCTTGAGCTCATTTGGCAGTTGATCGAACTGCGGCAAAGGTGCAATGTTCGGTCCACGGATGATCTCCACCTTTGAGCCATCCTTTGGAGGTTTCAGAAGTAGTGCTTCATCAACGGCGAACTTCCTTGGCATCATAACACGTGGATATTTGCCAAGCTTCCGAGGGTCAGTAACTTCCCCCTTCAGCGCCGAAGCAACGGCAACCTCTGGGCTACAGAGGTAAACTTTGTCATTTGGGGTTCCGCTGCGTCCCGGAAAGTTTCTATTTCCAGTGCGCAAGCTGATTCCATTTGTCGGTGGAGCCTGACCCATACCAATGCAAAATCCACAAGCGCTCTCCAGAATACGTGCTCCTGCGGCAACTATATCCCCAAGCGCGCCATTCTCTGAGATCATCTCCAGAACCTGCCGAGAACCCGGCGTGACTCCGAAACTGACTCGCGGATGTACATGCTTGCCCTTCAGCATAGCTGCTACCACCATCAGCTCCCGGTAACTTGAATTGTTGCATGTTCCAACAAGCACTTGGTCGACCGGAAGACCTGCAATGTCGCTTACTTTTACAACATTGTCCGGACTTGATGGCTGGGCGATGAGTGGCTCAAGTTCGCTGAGGTTGATCTCGATGAGCTCGTCGTAAGTAGCAGTCTTATCTGCCTCAAGCCTCTTCCATGCCCGTGGTCGACCCTGCGCTGTTAGAAATTCTTTCGTTCGATCGTCTGATGGGAATATCGAGGTCGTGGCGCCAAGTTCAGCTCCCATGTTCGTTATAGTTCCTCTTTCTGGTACGCTCAGGCTCTCTACTCCAGGACCGAAGAATTCGAAGATTTTCCCAATCCCCCCCTTCACCGAAAGGCGGCGAAGAAGTTCAAGTATGATGTCCTTTGCAGTGACCCATGGTTGCAATTTGCCCGTGAGCCTCACGCCTACGATCTTCGGCATGATGAAGTAAAATGGACCGCCACCCATCGCAACTGCAACATCCAATCCGCCGACACCAATGGCAAGCATTCCTGCACCACCTGCCGTTGGCGTGTGGCTATCGGAGCCAAGGAGTGTTTGCCCCGGCACAGTGAATCGTTCAAGATGAACCTGATGACATATTCCATTGCCGGGCTTGGAGAAAATGATGCCGTAATGCGCTGCGACGCTCTGAAGATATCGGTGATCGTCAGCGTTTTCAAAGCCAGTTTGAAGCATGTTGTGATCGACGTAAGAGACAGATAATTTCGTCTTAACCCGATCCAACCCCATTGCCTCAAACTGAAGATATGCCATTGTTCCCGTTGCGTCTTGTGTGAGTGTCTGATCGACACGAATCGCGATCTCCTCGCCCGGGGTCATTGTCCCGGAAAGAAGATGTGCCTTTATGATCTTTTGTGTGATGTTAAGTCCCATGATTCTTCACCCCACTTCGATTTGGTGAACTCCGCTTCAGGCGGATACAGATGCTGGGGCAATTCAAATGAATTGCCCCATCGCATCTCATTACGCTTTTGTGACAGTTTCTTTGATCCAATTTGTCGTCACTGATTTTGGCCGTACAATTGGTGAACCGATCGCACGTGAGATAACTGCTTGACTGCTCACGCCGATGATACGTGATACGCCAAAAAGGACAGTGTAGTAGTCGAATTCAGTTATCCCAAAATGCCAAAGGAGCGAACCAGAGGCAGCGTCGACATTGGGCCACGGGTCTTTAGCCTTACCTTGCTCGATCAGGATTGGTGGTACAATCTTGAACGTCTTTTCAACAATCTGGAAAACCTCGTCTGTTGGACAAACACGTTTTCCAAATTCAATGAACGCGGTAAAGCGTGGGTCAGTCTGACGCAGAACCGCGTGCCCGTATCCAGGGATAACTTTTCCGCTCTGCAGCGTGTCCCAGGCGAACTTGTGCAACTGCTCATCCGTCGGCACACCCTTGAACATGTCTCTTACCATGAGAATCCATTTCAGGCATTCCTGATTTGCCAGTCCATGCAGCGGACCTGCAAGCCCATCAAGTCCAGCGGACACAGCGTAATATAGATTGGAGAGAGCTGAAGCAACAGTGTGAGTAGTAAAGGCACTTACATTGCCGCTCTCGTGATCGCTGTGCAGGACGAGATAGAGCCGCATGAGGTTAGCAAATTCGCCAGTCGTATCCTTGATGCCCAACATGTGTGCAAAATTTGCTCCAAGGTCGAGCTTCGCATCAGGCGTAATGACCGGACCTTTCTTGTACCGCATGCGGTAGATCCCTGCAGCAATGACGGGGGCTCTTGCGATCAGATCGAGAGCATCCTCAAGCATCGGCTCCCAGTATTCTTCTTTCCGCATCCCTTCGTTGTACCGTTTCTTGAAATGGGAATCCTTTTCCATGACAAGGATGGCTGTGCTGAACATGGTCATGGGGTGGGAGTCCTTAGGCATAGCCTTCAGGACATCCCAGACATATTTTGGCACTGTCTTGGCTCGTTTCTGGAGATCTGCTTTTAATGTCTCGACACTTTCAGCGTCTGGGAGTTCTCCCGTCAAAAGCAACCACAGAATCTCTTCAGGCAGCTTTTGTGTGAGTTCGCTGATATGGATTCCTCGAATGATTAACCCCCGGTTGTTATCAACTTCTGATGTGTCGCAGACAAGCGCCTTCACACCACGCATCCCACCATATGCCTGTTCAACGGTGACCTGGGAGATAGCTTTGCTTCCATGATCCTTAATGAGATTTCTGATTTCATCTCGGACAGCAGGGAGTGTCTGTGATAATTTCTCTCTTAGTGTTGCCATAAATGCCTCCTGAATATCAACTATGGGTGATAAGTAGAATTAGGTGTTAAGATAATGAAATGTCCCGGAGCCATTTGATACATCCTTTGAAGTAGCACATTCACCTCCGAAACCAAGTACAAATTACGAAGAAGTTGGTGAAAAATCAATCCGCTGCGTCCTTACCTGATCTGCGAATTTCAAGCGAGAGGATAGAACTTTAGGCGGCAAAGTTTTACCTGAGTAGACGTAATTGTCTTTCCAGTGTCAGGCTAACGGTTGATGAAAATAAATCGCGCTCAAACTCTGGCACACGCGGTTAACTCTATCAGTTAACCATGACGTTTCTTTTTTAGATCTTCGCTTATTCAGGTTATCGAGCAACTTTTCTGCTTTCTCTTTCACAGGAGTGAATGTCATATCTGCCTCCGCTACCACAGCTCGCTTCTCTAACCTGAGCTCATTTGTCCGATCTTCTGCCATGCCAATTCCTTTTTGTCATACGGCGACGTACGATTACTCCAGCGCGTCCAGCATGTGATATGCGAAGCTTCCCCTTCTTTCCCTGAAGGACGTTCCCGTAGGTTTGCCTCGTAAGCTTCTGGTATTCATTAGTCCTATCCTTGCGGCAAGCCTCCTCCCTCTGTCCCCTAGCCCGGCTTTTGGATACTTCAAGCTTGACAATAAAATTGATTAGATGTAAATTAAGGGAAACAAAATGAAAGCATATGAAAGCTCACTACGAAACAATCGAACGCAAACGAAAGATGATTCACCGCAAAATTAAGGATATGTTTGTCAAATGAGATTGCGCAGTCGGAACAACCTATTTCAAGAAGAGCGCATCCAGGAAATCATGAAAATACTCGAAAGGGAGAATCGAGTATTGATAAATGACCTCTGTAAGACTTTTAACACGTCGGCGGTGACGATTCGGAAGGACCTCGAGCTGTTGGAGAGTCAAGGCGTTCTTAAAAGGACACATGGTGGGGCAATACTGCACAGGCCGTTGTTTCGAGGGCTACCATTAAACGAAAAGGAAAGGCTGAATCAGGAGGAAAAAGAGCGCATAGCAACTGAAGCCGTTAAGATGATCGAGGAGGGGGATGTAGTTATACTTGACTCTGGCTCAACAACTACTTACCTGGCAAGGAAGATGAGGAACCTGAGAGGTGTTACAGTAATCACAAACGCTGTGAATATAGCTTTGGAATTGATAAGCAGTGAGTTGGAAGTAATATTAACGGGTGGAGCGCTACAAAAAAATTCTTCTACGTTAATTGGTCCATTAGCGGAAGATGTTCTGAGAAAAATTTCCGCTGATAAACTATTTCAAGGAGTCGATGGAATTGATTATGAGATAGGTCTTACAACACCAGACATCATAGAAGCCAATACGAGCCGCGTGATGATGCAGCGTGCGGGAGAAAATATACTTCTCGCTGATTCTTCTAAGTTCGGTAGAAGAAGTCTGGCGGTGATTTGCCAGGTAAAAGACATTGACAAGATCATAACAACGAAGAAAATGGATAAACTTGAATTGAAGAAGCTCAACGATATGGGCGTTGAGGTCATCATAGTATGAAAACATTCCTTTAATTGAACAAAAAGTGAGGAGAAAAATGGCTAATCGACTTACCCACTTCATTAAGATTACGTTACTCGCAGTCGTACTTTGGGGCGCCACTCTACATGCACAAGGTGCAAGATATCCCTCGCTGTCGCAGAACCGAGTGGTCCTGGTTGGCGACAGTGGCAGGTGGGATGCCGATAAGGTTCATACACTCTCGGTAGTAGAAGCTAATAGGGGAGGATACAGGTATTGGGGCTACTACGGTCTCTCCTATTATTGGTTATTTGGAGGGGGGCAGCTAAATCTTTTGAAAGCAGGTCTGGCTAGAAGCAATGACTTGATCCACTGGGATAAATACGAAGGGAACCCGATTATTGGAGACAATTGCAGATGGCCCAATGCCATTTTGGTCGGGTCCAAGTTTTATGTGTTCTATGAAGAGTATGATGAAGCAAATGATAGCCGAATAGTGATGGTCACGAGCAAAGATGGTATTCATTTCGATAACAAGATGGTAGTCGTTCCGAGAGAAAGGGGCATGCAGAACCAAAATCCGTTTATCTATTTCAATAAGCGGGATAAGAACTTCTACCTATTTTATTACAGCGGTATAGAAAAAAGCCGGGATTCGACCAGCAAGAATTGGAATATAATGGTCAGAAAGAGCGGGAAGATCGAGGACTTGAAAGATGCAAACCCTATGATTCTTATCACCGCGCGCCATACACTCGCTGCCCCTTCGGTTGCTTTTTATAAGAACAGGTACTACCTGTTGGTCGAGGCATGGAACCCTGAGCGATGGGGAAAGAAGTGGGTTACATTGGCATATGTAAGCGACAAGATTGATGGAAAATACAAAGAGTTAAGTAATTCCCCAGTGTTGAACGATACCGATGCATGTGCATTCCAGTATGTATTTCATAATAATCTGTACATTTTTTACTCTCATTGCGTGGACACGGCAAGATCTAACTGGGATTTGAGGATGGTGAAAGTAACAAAATGAACAAATTCCTGACTGAGATAATGGAACAACCCGACTCTCTTGATGCAACTCTTCATTATTATTTAACTGAGGAGGGAGAAAAGAAATTAAAAAACATACGCGACTTGTTTAAGAAGGAAAACTTCCGAGACATAGTCTTTACTGGAATGGGAAGTTCTTACTTCACTTCATATGCTGCGTCTTGCTTGTTCAATAGCCTCGGGATTCATTCTTACGTTGTCAATGCGAGCGAGCTTCTTTACTATCATTTTTCATTGGTCACAGACAAAACTCTCATAGTATGCATTTCCCAATCTGGTGAAAGCTATGAAGTGGTGAAATTATTGGAAAAACTTCCCCAGAATGTCTCTTGTGTCGGAATTAGCAATGAGGCGGGAAGTTCTCTAACGACGAAGGCGAAGGAGTCACTACTAAGTAAGGCTGGCAGGGAGGAGATGACCTCTACAAAGACCTATACATCAATGACGTTGGTCGCGTTCATACTCGGATGGTTTCTTGCCAGCGTTTGGGACAACGATAAGATATTGCTGGTCAAGAAATTAATAAGCGAGACGAGGCAGCTGCTTACGAGTTATGAAGATTTGATCGATAGACAGTTTGATTTTCTCGGTGACGTGGAGTTCTTGCAGTTTATCGGACGGGGTCCCTCTTTTTCAACTGCGCTCCAGAGTGAATTGATGTTTAAGGAAGCCGCGAGGCTGCCAGCCTCGGCGACTTTAGGTGGGGAGTTCCGACATGGGCCAATGGAGATGGTTAAACCCGGCTTTAAATCAGTAATATTTGCAGCGGGCGAAACCTATAGCCAAAGCATCAAAATGGCTACCGACATCGCCAGGTACAAAGGAAAGGTAATAATAATCACGAATCAAAATCCTCACGTATCGGATGAGAATGTAAGCATAGTCACGGTGAACCAACCTGATGAATATCTATTTACAGTCCAGAGTATAATCCCGGTTCAGCTAATGGTTAACGATCTGGCTTTAGCGAAAGGTCTTGTGCCGGGCAAGTTTGTTAACGGTGGCAAAGTGACTTTGTCAGAATAGGACAGACTATGAATGAACCCTACAGAAATAGGTATTTACTGATAATAACAATTCTGATGTACATTGCATTCGGATTGGTCACGTCGGTAATTGGGGTTATTATAGACAAATTCCAATCCGAGTACAATCTCCCTCTCCAGATTGCGGCTCTCCTGCCTTTTGCGTTTTATCTTTCTTACGGACTCTTTTCCATTCCGTTTGGAATCGCAATGGACAGGATAAGTGCAAGGTTCGTTCTTCTTCTTGGAATGGCTCTAATGACTTTAGGCAGTTTTCTCTTTTACCTGAGTGATAATTATCTAATAGTTATTCTGATGATTTTCACTATAGGCGTTGGGGTTACGGCAATTCAAACAGCGGGTAATCCATTCATTCGTGAATTGGATGCGCCATCTCGGTATACCGCAAATTTGACCGCAGTAATCGGTATCGGTGCGCTTGGGTACGCATTTAGCCCTTTGCTAGTGCCCATCGTTCAGAGCTACGGCTTCTCCTGGAATTCTGTTTATCTAATTTTCGGGTGCATAAATGCAGTGCTCTTTGTTTTGCTGTATTTGGCAAAATTCCCGGAAGTACATCTCCTCGAGGAAGAGAAAATAAAGATAGCTCAGGTTAGATCCCTTCTGAGAAATCCTATAATAATTACTTACAGTCTCGGAATATTTCTGTACGTTGGAGCGGAGGTTGGAACCTCTTCTTATATTCTGATCTTCATGAGCAAAGTACATGGAGTTGGTAATCATGAATCATTCTGGCAACCTGGGTCTCTTTGGTACTCAGCCTTTCCATCTAAATCCGCTCTGGTAGTGGGGCTGTTCTGGCTTTTGCAAGCACTCGGAAGACTAGTTATTGCGCCCATGATGAAGCACGTAGGCGAAAAGAATATCTTTATTTTCCATAGCTTTGGTACTATTGTCATGTTGGTATTGGCAATTTTGGGTAGCGAAGATATTTCATTAGTTGCCTTTGCGTTAGTCGGATATTTTACCTGTGCATCATTCACCTCAATATTTAGTGCTACAATCAATAGTTTTGATTCTAATCATGGAACAATTTCGGGGATTTTAGGAACGTCTATTGTTGGAGGAGCTTTTTGGGGATGGTTGGTCGGGGCGGTGGGTAGTTTCTCGAATATGAAGTGTGCGATGATTATAAATTTAGTTGCTTTCTCCTATGTCTTCGCTCTGGCAGTATGGGGAAAGGGGAAATTGGATGTACAGCCGGCGCCTTTAGTTTCACGGAGCGATGAAGCTGTATAGAACAGAAGGAAAAGGTGAATGAAGGATATGATGCTCATCGGAGTAGATTTTGGCGGGACCAAAATATTGACCGGAGCAATCACTGAGAAAGGCGAGATGCTGTGTGAACCAGTTAAGGTCGCTACCAATGGCTATGAGTCACCCGAAAAGATTATTGCAAGACTTGCGAGTTCAATAGATGAAGTGATTAGAAGAAGTTCATTGAGCATTGATGAGGTTAAAGGAATTGGGTTAGGTGTCACTGGGCCACTTGACATAGAGAATGGCATTATTCTCGAATGTCCGCAACTGCCGACGTTGCATTATTTCCCATTGAAAAAGACCGTGGAAGAGCGTTATCACCTACCGGTTTACATGAATAACGATGCAAATTGTTTGATTTACGGCGAGGCACTATTCGGCAGCGGCGTCGGGAAGAATTGTGTGCTCGGATTTACTCTCGGTACCGGCCTCGGATGTGCAATAATTATGGATAAGAAAATATTCAGCGGTTCTACTGGCTCGGCTGGTGAGATCTGGCCCTCACCCTACGGAAACGGAACGATTGAGGACATGGTTTCTGGCGCAGGTGTTTCGAGAATTTATAAAGAGATTTGCGGACAGGAAAAATCCGCACAGGAGATTGAATTGCTGGCAGAAAAGGGAGATGCGAACGCCTTGAGAACCTGGCAGGAATTTGGAAAGCATTTGGCAGTAGCGATATCGTGGGGGATAAATTTTGTTGACCCTGAGATAGTAATATTGGGGGGATCAATATCTAATGCATTCAAATTTTTTTCTTCCTCGATGGAAGACAATCTGCGTAAACATATTTGTCGTATTCCTGCCGAGAGGACACAGATAGTTTGCGCAAAATTAGGTTCCAACGCCGGTTTCATAGGAGCGGCATGCTTGGCGCTATGAGAAACGATGACCTAATCTTCAAAAAACGTTTCAGGGAGGCAAGGATGAAGTCATGGAAGAAGCCAGTTGTTTATATCTCTATTATGTGCATTGCACAAAGCTTGATTGCGCAAGATAATGAAAGTTTCAAGGACGGGAAAATTCTTCTGTCTAAGTGGGAAATGATATCAACGGTATTAGAAAAGGCAAGTGGCGAGGAAATCTCAACTGGACATTGTACGACGACCGCTTGGTATCCCGTTGAAGTACCTACAACAGTCCTGAACGGATTGGTAAAGAACGGAGTCTATCCGAACCCACGATTGGACATGAACAATTATTTGATACCGGATATATCAGATGAGTTCAATACCCAACACGACTTGGCAAAGTATAGTTATTTACCAAATCACGTAAATCCCTGGAAAGATCCTTATTGGTTTAGAACAAAGTTTAAAATTCCGGAGAATTACAGGGGGAGGCAAGTCTGGTTAAATTTCGATGGAATAAACTATAGGGGAGAGGTTTGGCTTAACGGGAGAAGGATAGCTGATTCGAGTGAGATGGTCGGGATGTTCAGGCGTTTCAAGTACAATGTCACCGAAGTGATGAATGAGTCAGACCTGAATTACCTTGCCGTGAAAATATACTCCGTGGATCATCCCGGAATACCCGGAACACAAATGAAAGTATTTGGACCTAATCGCGGTCCCGCCGAAGATCTCTTTAAGGATGTGACGCTCAAGATATCGGGCGGTTGGGATTGCGCCCTCCCTGTGCGTGATAGGAACATGGGGATATATCAACCTGTGTATCTAACCTTTACAAACAACGTCGACATAGTTGACCCATATGTAGTGACATCTTTACCATTGCCAGATACGTCGGAGGCGAATCTTACTATCCGCGCCACTTTAGTAAATGTCACTGATCATCAGCAAAGTGGGTTGCTGAAGGGGAAAATTGATTTATTAACAGACGTAGATATGGGTGACTATGTGAAGCACTACCACGGCAATATGGAGAGTATAGCCTTTGAAAAACAGGTTATCGTACCTGCGAAAGCAGCGGCGGAAGTGACCGTTAGCTACCGGGATTTTCCACAGTTGACTATAAGAAATCCACACCTATGGTGGCCCAATGGTTATGGAGAGCAGTATCTTCACAATTTGGAATTGAGCTTTGAGTACGACGGGAAACTATCTGCGGTTAAGAATATAATGTTTGGAATAAGGGAGGTGTCGAGCACGTTACACAAACTTAACGATCATTACGGCAGGGTATTCTACGTAAACGGACAAAGAATCTTTTGTAGAGGTGGATGGATTCAACCAGACATGTTGCTCGACAATAACAGGGGAAACATTTATGACCAGGTCAGGCTGATAGCTAACGCAAATCTCAACATAGTTTCGAGTGAAGATATGCCTGCACCGCTTAACGAGTTAGTAGAGGCTTTGGACAAATATGGATTAATGTGGTGGGAAGTATTTTATCAGTGCTGGGTGACCGTGCCTGGCACTAAGAGCGCCCATTATCCTCTTGATCACAGTCTTGCAAAAGAGAGCACTCGTGACATCATTCTCAGATACAGGAACAGCCCAAGTTTGGTAGCGTGGTGTGCTGCAAATGAGTCTTTGCCGGATAGCGATCTATATTTTGCTTTGAAAGATCAGCTTAGAGAATTAGACACTACGAGGGTGTTTCTACCTTCTACAGCCATCTGGTGGGACTGGGAAAAACTTAGCCCCTACATAAGAGACGATCTTCCTGTTGGAACGACCGATGTGGGTCCCCCTGGCTACACATGGCGCCCCCTACCATTCTATTTTGAAATAATAAATGAGGTGAAGGACCAAATGTTCCGCAATGAACTGGGGGTGCCAGCCGTACCAACTCTAAGCAGTTTAAAAAAGTTTATATTCAATTTGGGGGGTGATAGGGGAAATCCCTACTTCCCGCTGGACAGTGTTTGGGCAGAACATGGGGCATGGGATGGGAATCGATATGCGTTCAGGGCTTACGATAATGCCATTAGGAATTACTACGGCTTCAAGACGAAGAGCGTAGCGGATTATGCACGTATAGCACAGATAGTAAACGCCGACAGCTACCGTGCAATGTTTGAAGCTGCAAATTCTCGTATGTGGGATATAACAAGTGGTGTTATGTTGTGGAAATTGAATTCAAGTTACCCCGACGTCCTGTGGCAACTTTACGATTGGTACCTAAATCCTAATGCAGGTTATTATTACACAAGGAAAGCATGCGAGCCGCTGCACATTCAAATGAATGCGAACGATTATAAAGTTTCTGTTGTAAATACACTTCACAAGCCAGTGTATAATGTAATCGTTCGGGCGCGGTTGTATGACTTGAATCTGAAACTTAAGTGGAAGCGCGAAATCAAAATAGATATGGGAGCAGACCGCTACCTTGAGGTCTTTCGTGTTCCACGACTGTCAAGAATAACGCCGATTTATTTTGTAAGGTTGGAATTGGTAAGCGGAGAGGGGGAAATTCTATCGAGAAACTTCTACTGGGAATCTTCAAAAGGCCCGCCTGATTTTTCTAAGTTGTCGAGGTTTGGGAACGTCAAGCTGGGTTTGAGATACACAACGAAAGAGAGAAATGGAGAATATCTGGTTTACGTCACGGTAAAGAATCCAACAAAGAAGCTGTCAATTATGAACAGGCTTGCGATAGTAAAGAAGAACGATAATCAAGAGGTCCTTCCAACGTTCTGGTCCGATAACTTTATAACTCTTTTCCCGGGCGAAGGGAGAACTCTTGAAGCACGATTTGCAAAGGAAGATTTGAGTGGCTCGGCATTTACAGTTGTCGTTGATAATAATATGTAGGTGTGAAATGGATGCGAAGGGTGAACTTAATATTGAGGAAAGGAGGACGAAATGTTTAGAGTTAATATTCTTGCAACTATGGTTGCACTACATGTTATATTTGCACATGCTGGAGCTTTCGCACAAAGCTCAGCGATACAAGGCTACGTAAGGGATGCGAAGACTGGAGAGTCGCTCCCTGGCGCTACTGTAATGCTTGTAGGCACAAGCATGGGTGCGGCAACGGATATCAATGGGAAATATCTTATTCAAAACGTTCCAGCCGGCACTTACACCATAAAAGCCTCTTACGTCGGATATGAAGGGAAGGAGTCGGTTATAACGGCAAAGGCAGGTGAAAACATTCGCATGGATTTCAAGTTGGAGCCTGTTGGAGTGAAAGGTAAAGAGGTTGTTGTGACAGCTCAGGCAAGTGGTCAGGCACAAGCCATTAACAAAGAGCTCACTTCAGCGCAGATTGTGAATGCTGTTTCAGCTGCGAAGATTAGGGAGCTGCCTGATGCTAACGCAGCAGAGTCAGTGGGTAGGCTTCCTGGGGTGTTTGTTCTCAGAAGTGGTGGGGAAGGATACAAAGTGGTCATTCGCGGGCTTTCGCCTAAGTATAATGTGGTCACCATTGATGGTATCAAGATGGGCTCATCTGATCCTAATGATCGCAGCACGGATCTAAGCATGATTTCCCCATATATGCTCGAAGGTATTGAAGTGGCAAAGACCGTGACCCCCGACATGGATGCTGATGTGATTGGGGGTGTTGTAAATTTTAATATGAGGGAGGCGCAGGTTAAGGAGACAGGCGTCCCAGAGTTTAACCTGCTTATTCAAGGAGGATATAACAACTTACCAGACGCATATAATCGGTACAATAACTACAAGTATCTCGGGAGTATTGAACATAGAGTCTTGGATAACCGTCTCGGAATATTTGCCCAATTTGATATCGAGCGAAGGAACCTTACATCGGATCGCTTAGGAGTCTCGTATGACCACTTCGGGAACAGCCAGACGCAGTATCTTATCACCGGGGTACATCTTTCCGACACCCCCAGGGACAGACTCCGTTACAATGGAGCCTTTAATTTGGATTATAGGTTGCACGACGGTACGCTTAAGCTCATAAATTTTGCAAGTTCACAAATAACCAAGAGCCAGATACGCACTGAATCGTTCGACATAGGGAGTAACATGCTTTTTTATGGTCTTTCAAGTACACGCGATGTGTTGAACACTGTTACAAATGCGCTTGTTCTTGACCAGAATCTATCCTTTTTCAACCTGAACTTGAAACTGGCTCATACATATTCCGAGACAAGGGCTCCCGATAATTGGGATGTGAGTTTCTCTCAAACTTCTGGAGGACTGAGCCAATTTGCACAGAGACAGAATGTGAACCCGCAGGATGTTCCGAGGGCTGCCAGCCGTGACTTCTCAAGCACTTACTTAGCCTATTTTGATAACTATAGTAGTTACACCAAATCCCATGCATTGAGTGCGTCACTTGACGCGAAAACCGGTATCAATTTGTCCGAGGCAATCAGCGCAGAACTAAAGTTTGGCGGAAAATTCAGGCGCGAAACAAGATCTTATGCATTTGATGAATATGATACTCCTCAACTACTAAACTCAGGCAGCGCAATGTACGTCGACAATATGATCAATTCATACTTCGGGTTTCCAATGAATAGAACGCAGATAAGCATCAATTATTTCCTTGATCCGGCCTTCCGCTACCGCACGTTTCTCAATGGCGATTATGCAATGGCTGCACCTTTGAATTATGGCATGCTATCCAAATTGGCTGATTTTTTGAAAAGCAATGTGGATTCTATTGCAAAGAGTGGCAACGCGGGAACCTATGGCCACAATAATTATTTATCCACGATAAACGACTATTCCGGGCACGAGGATCATACAGCCCTTTATCTTATGGCTACTGTGAAGGTGGGTGAGCAGTTTACAATGATTCCCGGGGTCAGATATCAGAACCTCAAAACAACCTATACTGGAATCAGAGGGATAACGAGTCCTGAGTCATATTGGACCTACAATCATTATGACACAACCATCACCCAGAGTCATGGTTACCTGTTACCTGATGTAACATTGAGATATAAGCCTCTCTCTTGGTTTGATGTACGTCTTTCTTACACGAACACATTAGCTTATCCGAACTTCAGTGCTATTATTCCTAAGATTGATATGTCAGGCAATTCAATCGGATGGAACAATTTTGCTCTGGCTCCTGCTCGTTCAAGGAACTACGACGTCTATTTTTCATTCTATAGCAATACTATTGGGTTGTTCACTGCTGGAGCATTTTTCAAACAAGTTACCGACATGATGTATTCATGGTCTTTTTTTGTTAAGGGTCAAGAAGCTTTGCAGTACTTACCCACTAACATAGCGAACTTCAATCCTAACGCTACGTACGGGATATGGACGACAAAAAATAACCCGTACAAGAACCGGGTTTATGGTTTGGAGCTCGCCTGGCAAACTCATTTCTGGTATCTGCCGGGACCATTTTCGGGGCTGGTGCTTGGCGTTAACTACACTCATACCAAATCAGAAGCCAAGTATCCATATAGATACTCGTATTCGACTGGCCGTAATATCATCTATGTTGATACATCTTTTACAGACCGTTTTGTTCATCAGCCGGACAACATTGTAAACCTTTCTCTGGGATTTGATTACGCAGGCTTTTCAATTAGGGTGGCGATGCTTTATCAAGCTAATATATTCACGAGCCCAAATTACTGGGCTCAATTGAGGGGCTACACGGCGGCGTATAGGCGATGGGATATAGCTGCCAAGCAGCGGTTGCCCTGGTTTGGGCTTGAGTTGTTTGCCACTCTAAACAATATCAACAGTGCGAAAGATATGAGTGTGATTCAAGGTGGACCTCCCAGCGCAATAGAGGATTATGGATTCACTGCAGCGCTTGGAGTTCGTGGGAGATTTTAGGTTATACGATGAGTACAACATGCTGTACCCAGCGTCGACTTGAACCAACGTGGGGCGGCAGTTTCGAGACGGTGCGCTCTGCTGTTGTTTTGCACGGAGCGCCACTTCACGGAAAGGCAGGGCTCATGTGGTATAAACATAACAGAAACGGAAGGGAGGTGAAGATATATGACTTAAAAATTCTTCTACAAATTTGTTCTTGGGAGACAAAGAGCGTAATAGAGACGAAGGGAGGTGAAGACAATTGACTTTAGCATGGTTGTTTGACGTAGGCTCGCATCAAGAACGCCTTTTTCAAACCCATTGAAAACTAACTTTAGGTATAAGGAGGAACAAAATGAGACGGTCATTTTCTTTTGTCGCGATGCTTCTTACAACGGGGGTGCTGTTCTTAACCTCGCCAGGCAAAGCGTTGGCTGGTGCAAGCGATACCCTTGTTGTTTATGCTAATGGCCCGACCCTCGATGAGGTCATTAACGGTGACACTACAGCTGCAGGGGTCCAGGCACATAGCGTGTATAAACTTGTATCTCTGGATACCACGTACATCTTTTTGGGAGCTGTGCTGCCTAAATCGAACATAACAGTCATAGGTGTTTTGGGTCCTGATGGGCGTCCTCCCTGCATACAGCCGGGTGTTTTGAGTGATGGCTCAATACCTGACCTTTTGTTCGGCTTAACTAAAAATGGGTTAATCCTGAGACTCAAGAATCTATATATTTTGGATTTATCCACGAATGGTTCCTACAACCATCCCGGAAAAGATGTACTTGCGAGCGCGGATTCTGTAAGGGTGTATGCTGACAATGTTGTCTTCGAATATAACCATGGTGCCGTGCTTGGCTACACTGGAAATTGGTGCGATTTCTTCATTACCAACTGCAAGTTTAGGAATGGCGTGGATCCCACATGTTGGACGGACTCAGAGGTTTTAGTACCCTTATGGCCCGCCGTACCTGCAATTGATACAGTCGTAATGAAGTACAATACTATCTTTTGCGCAAACGCTTATTCCGTTGTGATGAAATATCCTGCGCGGTACCTCGAATTTTCTCATAACAGCGTCGTATTCAGCTTCCTGCAACCACTCTGGATCTTTTCTGTTTTTTCTGCAAAGATTACTGACAACCTGTTCTACGGTGTATGGGTTGGCGGCCACACAAAAGAGGAGTACCCATGGTGGTTTCAGATGTTCTCACCGGAAGTCCCTTCAGTTATCGACCTGGATACAATGAATGTAGAAAGCTATACGGTTTTTGATCCAGAGGATGCCGGAAAGCCAGATTGGAGGATGTTGGCAGAGGCAAAGAGAACTGTTGAAGTGAGGAACAATGTCTATTTCCAGCCCAAGAAGATAACAGATTTCTGGACCGCATGGAATAACACCCATAGTGGCAAGGATTCGCTTTACACCCCTGTCTGGATGAACAGTCGAACCACCCACATGTTTAATGACAGTATCCACTGGCCGGGCTTTGTAGAGTCGGGCAATATGGTTGGTGTCGACCCTGGTTACGGTCCTTCATTTGCCAACGTGATTGATGGCGGAGGCGACTACGGAATCGGCCTGCTGAGCTACTTCAATCTGATCAGGACACACCAGTCACCGACGATCGGTTGGGGCTATAAGATACAAAGCGTTAGTGGTAGCAACTGGATTCCATATTGGCCACTTCCTGAGGCTGCGGATATGCAATATACTAATGCATCTTTAAAGACAGGTGGCACTGATGGCAAACCGATCGGTGATCCAGGCTGGTTTGCTGGAGGTTATACGGGTGTTTCGGAATCGGTCTCCGCAGTTCCAGATAGGTTTGTCCTTTATGATGCATATCCAAATCCTTTTAATCCGTCGACGCGGATCGAGTATTCGGTGCCTGAACCCAGCTTTGTAACGTTGAAGGTATACAATGTGCTTGGGGAGCAGGTGGCGACACTTTTCTCAGGGATGCGTCAGCCCGGGAAGTTTGTTGCAACCTTCGACGGCAGTAGGTACGCGAGCGGCTTGTACTTCTATCGTTTGGAAGCAGGTGATGTGTTTATCACTAAAAAAATGATGCTTCTCAAGTGATCGCTTTAGGCCATCCCGTCCCGATTCACATTATTCCAGGGCGGGATGGCTCGCCTGCATTTTTTGTGGGATGAACTGGAGATGGAGATGCAACGGAGAATACACTCGTTACTTGGCGATCGATCGTGTCAAGGTTATAACCTCTCAGGAGGAACTATGCTGGCAGCAAATCTTATGTCGGTTGTAAGCGCGTCGATGAGAACCCTGGCTGCTGCTCTGTTTTTGTTGTTTTATTTACATCAAGCGATGGCTACAAATTTGCCCGATCCCGAAGCAAGAGGTGTTTGGGTTACAAGTAATTATCTTCGGGGTGGTACTACTGCCATTGAGAACCTTGTCGAGAGTGTCAGCGCAGCACATTTTAACATTATATACATTTGCGTTTGGCATCACGGTTCTACGATATATCCGAGCAGCGTAGTTTCAGGTGCGGGGGGACCCTTGCAGAATCCCGACTTCACTGGGACTGATCCTCTCCGAACACTTATAGACATCGCACACAAGCATGGTGTTGAAGTGTTCGCCTGGTTTGAGTGGGGTTTCTGGGTTGGCAACAGCAACGACTCAACTAATGTTCCGGGTATTATCAGGTTGCATCCTGACTGGGCGATGGTTCAACGCGACACAACTAAGCACTTTATTCGAGATATATACGGCTACGAGTGGTGGGTTGACCCGGGAGTGCCATCTGCCGCGGATTTCATTGTCAATTTGCATAAGGAATGCGCGGAAAGATACCCCGATATTGATGGTATTGAAATGGACAGAATGAGATACCCAGATAATACGCTATCGTATTCCGATACTTCTCGGGTCCGATTTATGAGAGAGACTGGAAATGCCGACCCGATCACGCTGTTAGATGATGACCCAACCTGGAGCTCGTGGAGGGCTCTACAGGTGACGAATGTAGTAAGAAAAATATATCAAGGTGTGAAGCAAGTTAATCCAAGATGCATCGTCACGGGTGCTGTTTTCCCGCCTTATGCTAAGCAGAGTGTGCTACAAGCCTGGGATGTCTGGGCAAGAATGGGATATGTCGATCTCTTGGAACCAATGCTCTACTTGCCCCCAACTAGCTTTTCAAATCAGCTGCAACTTTGTGATACCTTAGTTCCAAATGGTTTTAAGCTTTATGCGGGAATAGGAGTCGGAGACTACGGAGCTGGTCCAATTGCCAATGTGGTTACTGAAATACGAGATGCAAGGAAGGCTCATGCCTCTGGACAGGTAATGTTTTATTACGGCAGCTTAGGTAAAGACAACCTGAATTATTTGAAAGATTCGGTTTACCAGTCAGTCACCTTACCAAGCCACGATGATCTGCTAATCGACAATTGGATGCCTGGGGTTTTCTCTAAAGAAGGCTCATGGACTCTCATGGATGGCGGTTATGGACCAGTATACCGGCCTCGAACTGGATACGGTCCGACATACTATGTGTCGTCTGCATCTGTCGCGAACCGTGCAACATATACTTTTAGAATTCTGCGCACTGGGAGATATTCGCTATATGGGTTCTGGGCTGGCGATAGCGTTTCGAATTGTAAATCGGTGGTGCTGGCCATTGTTTCCGGTTCTTTCTCTAAAGTTGATACAATTGATCAGTCAAAAAGGCTTAACGAATGGAATTTCGTAGATGCCTTCCAATTTGAGTCGGGTGACACCGTTGCTGTTACCATTTATGGAGGTGGCGCTGGGAACGTAATAGCTGACGCTTTCAGGCTACGGATGGGAATTCCTCTTCAGCTTGAAGATCAAGCCGTCCCGGACAGTAATCAGATATTGCTGAAGTTCAATAAGAACCTTTTGAGTCCCCTGCCTTCATGTACTAAAGTTTATTTTCCTGACAGCAGCACATTGGCTTCAGTGTTTCTTAATGACTACGACAATTCAGTATTACGTGTGATCGTTCGCCCAATGGAAGTAAACAAGCCATACACACTCCGCGCAGTTGGTTTGGTGAGTGCTGAGTATGATACTCTCGATCTTACCATATCCGTTGTTTATAAACCTGATAGCACAGTCGTGATAGTTGATGACGCCACTCCATCAAAATTTTGGACATTTCGGTTTCCATGGGTATCGCTGAATGACACTGATGCGGTCGGCGGCTCGTGCAGGATCATAAAGCAATCGGCAAAGGTTGTTTATGCGCAGTGGGGGCCCTTTCAGGTTTATCAAGATGGATATTATGATGTTTATGCTAGTGTGCCGCGAACTCCTTACGTTGTTTCCAGTAGATGCCTCTACTTAGTGTTGAATCACAATGGTTCGGATTCGGTGGTGACTTCACAGCAACTGGCTGTCAATGGTTGGCTTAGACTGGGGAGTTTTGAATACAGATCAGGTGAAGTAGGGGCAGTTATGTTGTCTTCTGTCTCAGGAGCCGATACTAATCAGTATTTAGTTGCAGATGCGATAATGCTTAAGAGGTCGGTTAATATTTCGGAAGTGGCAGGGGAATTGGCGGCACATCAGGGCTTTCAACTTGAGCAGAATTACCCCAATCCATTTAATCCAATAACTACTATAGAGTATCGACTTCCAAGTTCGTGTTTTGTTAGTTTGAAAGTTTATGATATGCTCGGCAGAGGGGTGGCAACGCTGGTGAACGAACGCCAGAAGGCAGGAACCCACACAGTGATATTTGATGCGGGTCGTTTGCCGAGCGGAGTATACTTCTACCGTCTTGTTACCGACAGGCACTCGGCAGTTAAGAAAATGTTGATGATTAAATAGCTTGAGATGGACTTATTGGCTCATCAGCTAACTTTGCTGATGGTCAATGGAAGATTTATCTCCATGGTGTCACGTTTTATAGTTATCGGGGTCGGCTGAATAGATGTGGCGGGTATTTGTTGCTTGACGAACTTATATAGCATTCACTTAACTCTAAATTCCCAAGAGAAAGGATCTAGTCATGAAAAAGATTTTTCCACTTTCAAAGAATGCTTGCACGCTCGTAGCACTGGTCCAGAGTATGAGCATCGTTTTCGTAGGAATAGCGCTAGCTCGGGAACCAGGATTGCCGGGGGATGAGGAGTTTATTTATTTACCCAGACTTCATGCGTATCAGGTTGCAGATTCAGAATTCTACGCGCAATTTCTTCGACTGTGTGACCTTGAAGCGGCAAAGCTCAAAGACGAAAACAGCAAAGATCCGTTTTTTATAGATTCGTATGGCATTCGTGCTCTCTGCGCTGCATATGATATGACGGGCAACAAGAAGTATGTGGATGCCGCTCGCTCCTGGTCAGAGAAAATGGTTAGATTTCAGGAAAAGATGATTCCAGCCGGAGCGTATTATATGAACTACGGGCGCAAGCCAGGTGAGCCGAAGGGCGACTGGTATGTAGCCGACTGCTCTTCTATCGCAATGGGTGTACTTGCCACTGCTGTGAGGTGCAATGGCACAGAGCAAAAGCGTTTCCTTAATTCCGTACAGCATTTCGCGTCCCTGGTGATGAAGAACTACGTTCGTCCTTCTGGCGGCGTCACAGACGGGCTGTGGCCTGAATTTGACGAAGAGTGGTGGTGCAGTTCGGCTCTGTTTGGTTCTCTGTCATTCCTGCTCTACAAGAACATGGGTGATGAGCGCTACCTCAACGTCGCTTTGGGTGTGGTTGATTGGCTGAATAAACTTGACTTGAGCAATGTCCAGCAGCCACTGCCGCTTTCGAGACAAGGTCCAGCAATGCCAATGTACGTGCTTGAAGCTTATTCTGCTGGTTGGCAATACATGAGCAAGGATAGTGCAAGGAAGGAAGCAGCGTCTGCTCAAATCCTTTGGTGCCTGAACTGGATAGCGGATCAGCAGCAAAAACCGGTCTCGCAAAGGGAATGGCAGCTTGCGGCAAGTCATGCGCAGCGTACGGGATGGTGGGGAGCTAAATACGGCGGCTTGCCGTTTCATCAGTATATCTTCTCGCGTTATTTCGCACGCCAGGATTTGATGATTGCTGCCGATCGGGAGATGCGGCAACTTGCTAAGATAGCCTTTGCTGATGAAAATTCATTTACGCAACTTCAATCGTTTATGATGATGTCTTATGCTGAACGGCTGAACCCGGGTGCAATTTATAGAGCGATTGAGCAGAAACACTGATACGGTGAATCTGAGTTACTGCTGCCAGCCTCTGGTCAACCAACAATAAAGCAAAGGAGAAGAAACCTCAAAATGGTCTGGAAAATAAATCGACTCTTAAACTTCAGAGCCGACCAGACGGAAGGGGTGAGAAATTAGCCGATGCCTCCGAGTGGATCAGGAAGGGAGCGAGGAATATCAAAATGTCCCGTTAGATGCATTTTGGTCCTTATTATCATCCTCGCTGCTTCAGTCAGTATCAATACTCAAGTACTTACTGATAAAAATTGTAACGCGCAAGTTTTATGGCAGAAAATATCACCATTTTTTTCACCTCCTCCAGAATTCAAAGATAAATATGGTAGCTACCGTTCGCCCTTAGAGTTTTATAATGGGCAAATGGTGAAGACTCCTGAGGAGTGGAAGAAAAGGAGAAAAGAAATCCTTGACCGGTGGATGGCAATGATGGGAGAATGGCCACCGTTCATCAAAGACCAGAGAATGGAAATCCTGGCGACCATACGCAGGGACGGCTTTACACAGTACCGCATAAGGTTTCAATGGTTGCCTCGCCAGAAAACAGTGGGTTACCTTCTTATCCCCGATGGCAAGGGGAAAAAACCTGCGGTGATTGTGGTCTTCTATGAACCTGAAACTGCAATTGCAAGACACGATAGAAAAAACAGAAATTTCGCATACGAGCTTGCTAAGCGAGGATTCGTAACGCTTTCTCTTGGAACAACTGAGACAACAAATTCGAAAACATATTCGTTGTATTATCCGAACATCCAGCATTCCACGATTCAGCCTCTTTCAGTGCTAGCATATGCCGCTGCAAACGCATGGTTTCTCTTGTCAAAAAATCCCAGTGTTGATCCTGAGCGGATAGGCATAATGGGTTTTTCCTACGGCGGAAAATGGGCGATGTTTGCATCTTGTCTTTTCGAAAAGTTTGCTTGTGCCGTATGGGTTGACCCAGGGATTGTCCTCGACGACGATTGCCCGAATGTGAATTATTGGGAGCCATGGTATCTTGGTTATTACCCGCCGCCATGGCATAACACCTGGCGAAAGAAAGGCCTTGTCCCAGGGGCGAAAGGCCTCTATCCAAGACTTCTCGCAGAGGGTTACAACCTTCATGAACTTCATGCGTTGATGGCGCTACGTCCGTTTCTGGTTTCAGGAGGCTCGGAAGATGCACCTGAGCGATGGATCATACTTAACCACGCTATTGCTGTAAACAAACTATTGGGATATAGCAGCCGCGTTGCAATGACCAATCGTCATAGTCATTTACCTACCAGGGAATCGAACGAAGAGATTTATCGGTTTTTCGAGTATTTTCTCATGTGCAGGGGCGCTTTATTGAAAAAGCAGTAATGATAAATTGAATACTGTGTTATGACTTACGATCTTATGGGAGTGAACATGAAAATTCTGAGTTATATTTTTCTCTTCGCGTTTTTTGCCGCAAGTTATCAAGCCGGAAGTCAGGTGCTTTCTGAATCGGATACAATCATCTTTTTCGGCGATTCGATTACTGAACTGGGGGAAAGACCTGACGGGTTCATTACTCTAATACGAGACACGCTTGTTACAAAGCTTGGCGTCAATGCTCCACGAATAATCAATGCCGGCATCAGCGGGAACAAAGTTACTGACCTCCAGGGGCGACTTGTCCGCGATGTCATTCAGAAGAAACCAACCATAGTCGTAATTTATATTGGAATCAATGATGTCTGGCACTATGCCCTTCCTGGCTTAAAAGGGACTCCGAAAGATGTCTATGAATCCGAACTCAAGAATATCGTAAGCAAAATAAAAGCATCCGGAGCAAAAGTGTTTTTATGCACTCCGACGGTGATTGGCGAAAAACGGCACGGCACAAATCCTCAGGACACGATGCTGGATGAGTATGCTGCTTTAAGTGTTAGAGTTGCTTATGAAACAAATTCCACGCTCATCGATCTTCATTCGGCATTTCTTAACTTCCTCCGGAATTCCAACCCTGATAATCTGCGCGAAGGCATTCTAACTGTGGACGCAGTTCACCTTAATACAGCAGGTAATCAATTGGTCGCCTCCGAAATCCTAAGAGCACTCCAGGAAGAGAAACTTTTTTAATCTTGCAATGACGGACTGTCAGCGTCAAGCCGCAAAACGACCACCAGAACACAGCTACGTTGCTATTGAGGCAAGGCTCTATTCCAAAAAGAGGATGATCCTGATGAAATAACGTGACATGAGACTAAATGAAGGCAGGCAGTGCAAGATTGTTGGGCTGACGGACAGGCTCGCAGACGATTATGAATGCAACGGTGTGTATGTCGATCAGCTATCTGCGATGAGCGGTGACATATTAACCAATAGGTGTGATATATGAAAACGACCCCATTCTTTACGTTAACCTTGCTTTTGTTTTTAATAGTGTCAGCTTTGTACGCTGACAGCCAGGCGTACATACAGACTTGCGATAGAGAAATAATTATCGGTAATGCAAATATCGAAAGAGCGTTCAAAGAGAAGGCTGGAAAGTATTTTACGGCTCGAATTGTCAATAAACGATCGGGGAGAGCGTATAAACTTCATTCGAACGAGTTCAAACTTGATCTCGTTTTCGCGGGGCTTGGACCGGCGCCAGGGAAAGCTCAGAACGGTGATAATCCCGCTCAGCTCACAGTATCAGATTTTAGTCTGAAGGATTATAAAATCCTTGACAGAAACGATGGAGAAAAAGTACTTAGATTTGAGTACTCATTTACATCGTTTCTTAGCGCTTTTCAAATTGCAGTTAACTATTCCGTCAAACCGAGAGATTTTTACATACGCAAATGGATTGAGATTGATGATTCTTCTCATGGTCTTCAATTTCTAGATCGAATTTATCTTGAGTCCATGGTATTTGATACGGTTGATTTCTCGCACGGAGAATTTGGACAGCCAGTTTTTATCGGCGATCTTTTCATCGGTGTTGAGTATCCTGGCTGCGAGAGCCCCATAAATGGCAAATTACTTGAAACTGGCTACCTGGTAGGTAAAAGAATTACAGATAATGGCTATGTCAGTGATACATCAGTGGTGGGAGCTGCTGAATCTTCAGAAACATTAGAATGGGCATTTATTGAGTACATCGATAGGATAAAGGTTCATGGCAAGGCTCCTTTTATTCTCTACAACTCATGGTACGATTTTAGAAACCCATCGATCGCCGAGGATTCAGCCAGTATAATGAATCCGCACAACATTTTTAACCGGATAGCTACTTTTGAGAAAATCGGCGAGAAAGAGCACGGTTTACCCCTGGACGCATTTGTACTGGATGATGGCTGGGACAATTACAACAGTATCTGGGAAGTAGACAGCACCCGGTTCCCACAAGGTTTTACTCCGATTGTTGATACTCTTCAAAAAATGCAGACATCACTGGGGCTGTGGGCATCTCCATTTGGGGGCTATTCGCATCGGCATACCAGAATCGCGTTCGGTAAATCTCATGGATATGAAACAATTGGCAATGAATTCTACTGTCTGGCTGGCGAAAAATATAGCAAAGAGTACATCAATAGAATGGTTCAGTTCACCAAAGACTATAACGTCGGCTATTTCAAATGGGATGGACTTCCATTAGCGTGCAATGAACCGAATCACGGCCACCTGCCCGGGCTTTATTCGCGCGAAGCAATCATAAGAAAGTTTATAGAGGCAATGCAGTCAGTTCGAACCGTCAATCCAAATGTTTTCATAAACATTACCATTGGAACGTGGCTCTCGCCCTGGTGGCTTAAATATGCAAACTCAGTCTGGATGCAAGGGGAAGACTATGCTTACGCCGAAGAGGTCCCGTGTATAAATGACAGGGATAAGTCGATAACATACCGGGATGCGGTTCTTTTTAATGACTTCAGGAAGCAAAATTTGATCTTTCCAATGTCAGGTCTGATGACACACGGGATAATAAAAGGACGACTTAATTTGCTTGGTGGAATGAATGAATCATTGGAGTCCTTCAGCAACGAAGTCCTGATGTACTTGGGACGAGGTGTTACAATGTGGGAGTTGTATGTATCCCCTGATTTACTTAATGAGCAAGAGTGGCGCGCGATCGCTCAAGACGTAAAGTGGGCAAAACAGAATATGGATGTCTTGCTTAAGACAAAAATGATATTGGGGAACCCGCTGAAAGGAGAAGTCTATGGATATATTCATTTGACCAGACGAAAAGGGATTATACTGCTGAGAAATCCGGCTATCGAGCCTAAAACAGCCACGATAAAGTTAAGTCCAGAACTTGGAGAACTCGATCCAGACCAGCACTATGTTCTGCGAATCATCTATCCATACCAGTACATTGCTGGCGAACTCGTAAAAGCAAACACGGTATTGCATTTACCGATAAATGGCTACGAAATACTCGCCGCTGAATTAGTACCGGTTGAGTTGCTTGACAAGAATCTTCCCGTTGAGACTCGTTTTGCCGTTTCCTCAAAAGGTGCTGTGATACTTTATGGCAAGCCCGGAACGAAAGCTGAAGTCCATTCACTTAAAGGAGAATTGCTATTCAAGGGCAAATATGTCGGAGTGAACGATTCGGTTAAGGTAATTGGCAATATTGAGGTGAACGATGACAATTATCAGAAATCTGTCAAAATGAGAATATATGTTCCCCATAACTACAAAGGTGCGCAGTTGGGCTTCCTCATTCAACCTGCTGAAAGATTGAGCGATAGTCTGTCACCCAATTTTTCCTTTAATGTCGGCGGTAAGGAAATATCCCCTATGATTCAGCAGGAGAACGGGAGGTGGTTTTGGGTTATCGCAAAACTAGACTCGGGAATGAATGACATAAAATTCGTAATGAGACTTAAAAAGGAGGTCAAGCAAAAGATCCACGCTTGGTTTTTTGGTCAGTTGCAAATGAGTTCGGTTGAGAGTCGAAAAACGGCATCAGAGAACGAAAGACTACTGCCGTTCCTGCCTCATGAACCGTCAATTTTGAGAGTTAGTCAGCAATTAATCAGAGAAAAAAGTTGAGCACATCAAATGAAAATTGATTTAGTAACCTGGGATGTATGGCTTGCCGGGTTTGCGGTGTTTGTCATCTGGATATGGATTCCAGCGAGAGAGTTGATTGCTATTCTGAAGGAAAGGCGCATCAATTCGGTAAAACAAGATCCGAAAAAAGATGTTGTTAGATGAGGGAGGAGGTAAAATTGGAAAGGACAACACTTCACAGTGTGCAACAGTGACAATTTGTATTCAGTCAATGCTTTGTCACTCATGCTGAGCCATAAATATCAAAATGCAATGATTGATTATGACAGAAGGGCGCTTCAGTTTCCTGCCGAACGCATACAAGAGTTTGGCATAACGAAGAAAGATCGAGATGGCTTTCTGATGGACATTGTTGAGAAGCCAACAGCCGAGCAGATTCAAAAGGCGTCTCAACCCGACGGATTTGTCGGGGTCAGCATGAACATTTTTTCCCTTAGTTATGACATGATCTTCAATTATTTGAAAAATGTCCCTCTCCATCCTGTCAGGCAAGAAAAAGAACTACCTCAGGCAGTTGTAAACATGGTGAAGGATCACCCCAGATCAGTCTATTGCTTTCCTGTTGCCGAGCACGTTCCGGACCTAACGGACAAAAGAGATATACCAGTGGTGAAACAGTTTATCGAAAGCAACTTCAGAAACTTGCAGTTCTGATAAGAAATGAGCAAGGTCCGAAAATATCAAATAAGACGGAATTTAATCTTGACAGCACTGCTTGATAACGGACGACGTTTGGTGGCGATGCAGAGATTGAATAGCCTCTTTTGGTGCGAGTCCTTGTTATTTACTTGTTTGCGTTCGTATGAGCCTTTGATGTAATTAAATATGGAAATTTAATTGTGAAGTCTTCTCTAAAAAGAAAAAGGAGTAGCGGAAATGTTAGATCGGGAAAAATCAAAGAAGAAATATGCCACAAAGAGGTTAGCAATGCTCGTTCTTGTTTTGGAACTTACAGCGGCAGGCAGCACTATTTACGCTCAGAAGTTCCGGGATCTTGCACTGACCCCACCTATGGGATGGAATAGTTGGAATAAATTCGGGTGTGACATAAACGAAGATATTATCAAGAGAATGGCAGATGCTATGGTCTCGACCGGGATGAAGGATGCGGGTTATCAGTATATTATCATTGATGACTGCTGGCAGGGATATCGAGATAGTCTTGCTTTCATCCACGCCGATTCGGTGCGCTTTCCCGATGGGATAAGAGCACTCGCCGATTATGTTCACGCAAAAGGATTAAAGTTCGGTCTTTATTCCGATGCTGGCTGGAGAACATGCCAGGGCAGACCCGGCAGTAGGGGACATGAGTTTCAAGATGCGAAAACATATGCTGAATGGGGTGTAGATTACCTGAAGTACGATTGGTGCTACACTGAAGGGCTCAATGCAGAAAGGGCTTATTTAACGATGCGAGACGCCCTTTACGCCGCAGGTCGCCCTATCGTCTTCAGTATCTGTGAATGGGGCGAGAGTAAACCATGGGAATGGGGGAAAGATATTGGTCATCTCTGGCGTACCACAGGCGACATAACTGCATGTTTCGATTGTGTAGTTGACCACGGTACCTGGAAATCCTGGGGTGTTATGCAAATACTTGATATGCAAAAAGGTCTGCGTGCATATGCTGGTCCCGGACATTGGAATGACCCCGATATGCTTGAAGTAGGCAATGGGATGTCGGTCAGTGAAGACAGAGCTCACTTTTCAATGTGGTGTATGATAGCCGCACCATTGATTGCTGGAAATGATTTGTCTAATATGTCCAGAGAGACTATCGCTATACTTACAAACAAGGAAGCAATAAATGTCGACCAGGATTCCCTTGGAATCGAGGGTTTTGAGTATGCTTCAGTGGACAGTGTTGAAATCTGGTTTAAACCTTTAACAAATAATAACTGGGCAGTCTGTTTCTTAAATCGTTCAACAAAACCGAGGACTATTAACTTCTCATGGAAGCAGCATACAGTTATTGACTCACTCTTCAATAAAGAAGCCAATTTTAAACTTACCACATACAACATTCGCGATTTATGGGCAAGAAAGGATGTTGGTACTACCGATAAAGATTTCTCAGCGAATATTCCCGCACATGATGTAGTTATGTTGAGGTTAAGTCCGGTTAAGAAGTAGAAGAAAGTAACAAGAATAAACATCGGAGTGAACAAATATAGATGCTGAAGAACACTTTTTCTGCTTCGCTTCATCTGATGCTGCTACAATAACGTGACATGGTACTAAATTAAAAGAGAGCTCATATGAGGACCACCTTAACGCTCTTTGTGATGCTGCTGAATCTCTTAATCGCAGTGGCTATTGATGCACGGACCGTGGTCGACCCATCGAAGGGCTTAACGTTGAGGAACAATTTCGTCGAGTTCAAGTTTTCGCCCGGAGGAATGGGCTTGGAATCCATGACCGACCTGAAAACCGGATACAATCACATCCGGTCTGTTAAAGGGAAGCATTTGCTGTGGGAAGTGGTTTTCGGCAAGGGGGTGCGGAGAGAGGCCATCACGAATAATTATGCGCCGTGTAATTTCGTATCAATAGAGAAATTGCCTGATGGTACTCAACGCGCAGTGTTAGAGTGGAATAACATGCGTTGGTGGAAGGAAAACAATGCCGTGAGCGTGTGTGTCATCATTGACCTGCCGCCTAACTGTGGTGTGGCAGCATGGAGGATATTCGTACAGAACAACTCCGATTATTGGGGGCTGTGGGATGTGGCGTTCCCGAAGGTTAATGGTTTTCCGGAGCCCGGCGTATACGATATCGCCCGCCCCGCTTTTGCAACCGGGGGTCTTCTCCTGAAAAAATGCAAAGAGAATACGGAGGGCAGATATCCCTCAGGTGGTTGGCCAATGCAGTTTATGTCGTTTAACAATTCGGCAAATGCCGTCTATCTTGCAACAATGGATCCCGATGCTCGTGCCAAAGATTTCTTCGCAGATGCCAGCAAAGGTGAACTAGCCATAGTTCATTATCCTGAGAACATGGGAATCGCCGGATCGGACTTGCCCGATTATTACCCCGTTGCGTTTGGTGTATACCAGGGAGACTGGCTGCAGGCGGCGCTCCGATACAGGGAATGGGCGATTCACCAGAAATGGGCGAAGCCATTATCGGAGAGGTACGACATTCCCCCGATTATGAAGAACCTTGGTCTGTGGATACGGGACTTCTGGATATGGGACAGCACTGAGGGATCACCGCATCAGATGAATCTCCCATTGATCAGGGCGCAGTCCGCCGAAGGCGGAATGGGTGTCCCGATGGGGATACATTGGTACTTCTGGCATCAAAATCCCTTTGATAATCAGTATCCGCATCTTCTTCCTCCGAAGCCCGGCTTTAGAGAAAGGGTCAAGGATTTGGTGGAAGGAGGGTTTCTCGTCATGCCCTACATTAACGGCGGAAGCGCTGATATGAATATTCCTGACTGGGATAAATTTGCTCCTCATGCGATTTGTGATGAGGCAGGCGGGTTTATAATGGATACAACCAGTCTCTCTGGCAGGCTCGTTGAGATGTGTCCTTCGCAGGATTTCTGGCAGAGCAAGATTGTCGCGCTTACGGACAGCCTTGTAGATGATTATAAATGCAACGGCGTGTATGTCGACCAGGTATCGGCGATGAGGGCTGAGTTATGCTTCAACCGAGGTCATAGTCATCCCATCGGAGGTGGACGGTGGTGGGTGGACGGAAACCGCGAACTCATGCAGAAAATCCAATACATTGCGAAGCGTGATGGACACCAGGCAGTAATAACATCGGAGGGGGCGGACGAGGTGTTTCTCGATCTGGTTGACGGCAACCTATTGTGGCTGGGACCGACGGACAGCGAAATACCGTTGATCAATGTCGTCTATTCCGGCTACACGATATTTTTTGGCAGTCCTTGCGACTATGAAAACTCCAGCGACCGGCTGTTCAACTTTGCACAGGGACAGGCTTTTATATACGGGCGTCAGAACGGGTGGATGGACCTCAGGTTGTTTAGACCTAAATTTGCCGAAAAAGCTGCGTATTTGCGGCAGTGCGGTCAGTACCGTGTTGTGACAAAGAAATTCCTCCTCTATGGTAGGCTCCTTGGTCAAGTTCTGCCGACGAACACTGTTCCCACGTTTACAGATGACGGATTCGGTCTCTGGAAAGAAAAGCACACCGGTACGGTTCCCTGTGCAGAAGCTGCTTTGTGGAAATCAGAAGATTGCCACCTTGGCGTTTTCATGGCGAACTTCGTTAACGAGAAGGTGCCATTCTCAATTTCCATCGACCCCGGGGTATATGGATTGAAAGCGGCGAAGTATGAGTTGACTGAGATAACACCGCACGGAAAGATTCCTATTCGCGAGGTCTCGGGTTTGGTGAAGTTAAATGAAACACTGCAACCGAGCGGCCTTAAGGTCATCGAAATCGCGCCAGCTTCCAATTAATCCTATTGTCAACGGCCGAATTAGCTTTTGAGTTAAAAGCCATATTCTTGAAGACGATTGTTTGCAATGTATATTTGGAGCCGATGTAGCATGACCCTTGTTGAGAAAGAGGGGTTTCACCATGAAAAGAGCTCCTTTCTTGTCTGGACTCCTATTGTTGTTCTTTATCTCAATGAACGGTTCGCCGTCATCATTCCCCACGATTCATCGGTTTGATGTGCTGGTTGTCGGTGGTGGCACAGGTGGAATCGCAGCTGGCATACAGAGTGCCAGATCAGGGGCAAAGACTGCCATCGTAGAAGAATTTAGCTGGTTGGGTGGAATGCTGTCGGCTGCAGGAGTGAGCGCGACCGATGGGAATGACAATTTGCCCTCTGGGATTTGGGAGGAGTTCCGCCAAGCCATATGGAAACACTATGGCGGAAGGCAGGCTGTCTCCACAGGATGGGTGAGCAATACATGCTTTGAGCCGCACGTAGCTGACAGTATTTTCAAATCTATGGCAGCCAAAGAACGCAACCTGCAACTGTTTTATAATCATCGTTTTCTTCATGTGTTGAAGAAAGAAAACAAGGTCCTGGGTGCGGAATTCGTCAATGATGCCGGAAAACGATTACGTATTTATGCCAGGGTCACTGTAGATGCCACAGAACTCGGTGACGTGTTTAAGGACGCTGGAGCTGATTACGATGTGGGGATGGAAGCGAAATCATACACAGGGGAATCATGGGCACTCGATTCATCGAATGATGTTCTCCAGGATATCACTTATGTGGCAACATTAAAGGATTATGGAAAGGGAGCAGAGAAGACAATACCTCGTCCAGCATCATATGATTCCTCTCTATTTTCTTGCTCCTGTAAGAGCGGTGAATGCCCGCAAGCTGTTTATACTTGTGAGCAGATGTTGAACTATGGCAAACTACCAAACCATAAGTACATGATCAACTGGCCCATCCAGGGCAATGATTTTCCTTTCAATGCCAGTGAGCTCGGCTATGAGCAAAGAGAGAAAATTTTTCAGGAAGCAAAAGAGAAGACATTATGCTTTGTCTATTACATACAGCATGAGCTTGGCTACAGGAATTTAGGATTGGCTGATGACGAATATCCCACTCCCGATAAGCTTCCATTTATGCCTTACATTCGCGAAGGAAGAAGGGTGCAGGGAATGGTTCGACTTACCGTAAACTACTTACTACAACCATATTCACAGCCAGATAAGCTGTATCGAACGTATGTTGCTGTTGGAGATTACCCAATCGATTCGCATGTTGATCAGAACCCGAAAGCTCCACGAAGATCTCTACCCCGAATACCCTCGTTCGGCATCCCAATGGGTTGCCTGATACCAAAAAACATCAATGGTTTGTTAGTAGCTGAGAAGGGAATATCGGTTTCTAACATTGTGAATGGAGCCAGTCGCGTTCAGACATGCGTTTTGCTGACTGGTCAGGCTGCAGGACTTCTGGCAGCATATGCAGCTAATCATGATATCGAACCTAGAAATGTGGAGGTTCGAGAAATACAAAGGCGGTTGCTTGATGCTGGTTGTTATCTTCTGCCGTTCATTGACGTTCGACCTTCCGATCCGCACTTCAAGGCGATACAACGCATCGGAGCAACTGGTATCATAAAAGGGGTTGGTGTTCCCTATGAATGGAAGAATCAAACGTGGTTTTATCCGCACCGCTCAATGAGCGAAGAAGAACTTATTGACGGGATGAAGGATTACTACCCATCTCTTGCAGACGATAGCTTATTCTCTAAGCAAACAGTCACTCCGGAGTCTTTGCTCAGAATCTTTTCGGTTGCAGGGAAAAAAGTCCCTTTAAAACAGTTTAAGAAAGATTGGCTTGCGTTCGATTTTAAAAGTGCCTATGATGATCATTTGTTGTTGGATAGGGAGATGATAGCTGTGCTGGTCGACCATTACTTGAATCCTTTTGAGATGCCAGTGGACATTCTTGGAGGACTGAAGAGGATGTGAGGAATTAAAGAATGAGGTAGACGTGAGCAAGAATTTTCAAAGATGCTCCCGTTCTAAAATTTCTCTTCGGTATCTTAAGGTTTGTTGCAGGAAAGGTCGCAAGCGGCTTGAATCGTACATTTAACACCAATAAACGGGAAAGACGGAGGGTACAAATGATGTCAACAAGAATCCGGTTGGCGATTACATGGCTTTGTCTATGGTGTACTATCATCCCGGCGCTTTCAAACGCCCAGATGGTGGATCCATCGATTGATAATCCTGAGGAGCCATTTTCGTATTACAGCAAACCAACTGATGTGCTTGGTGTGATGGATGGCAAATGGGGAACCGAAGTAACACCGGAGGGTTATCTCTACACAGGGTATGGTGAACTTATGTTCTTCACAGGAAATCCACCTGAACCTGTTAATCAGAGAGTTAAGACACTTCTTGATGGTTATTTGCCGATAATATCATACCATTTTGAAAGAAACGGTTTGGATTACAAAGTAACCGCATTTGCCGCGACTCTTGACGGTGATCCTGAAAGTCCTCTGATGAATTTCATCAGAGTTACTGTCAAGAACGTAGCCAGAACTAAGCGCACCGCATTTTGGGGCGTTGGGGTTAGATACCAAAATGATGTCAATACAGAATATGGAACCGGTGACAATCGCTTTGCTCGTCCAGCGAAGGCAGGCTATCTCGGCGGATATGAGCAGGCGGGTGTCACTTTCAATCCCGAGTGGGTCTATGGATTCTCAGGCGATACTTTTCTCCGCTCCGACAGCGTAATGTATATTTTCCCGGTAAGTCCAGAACCCCATCGCATGATGACTTTGAAAACGGGTTACAATTATCCTCAGGATTTGACGCCTCGGAAGATGCATGTACTACCAACGACCCCTGTTGGAATCGTTAACTATGAATTGCGCGTCAAACCTGGTGAAGAGAGAACCCTCGATTTCAAGATGCCATATACCCCGATACCTGCTAACAGTCCACTTGTTCAAAAGCTTCGTGAAGCACAGTTTGACGAATATTTCAAACGGACGGTGAATTTCTGGAACGACATTTTTTCAAAAGGGGTTGACATACATGTGCCCGAATCGAAAGTTGTCAACACGTTCAAAGCAAATCTGGTTTACGACCTGATAGCACGTAACAAAGAAGATGGCTTTTACATTCAGAATGTGAACGATTTTCAGTATCATGCCTTTTGGCTTCGCGATGCATCACATATCGTCAGGATGTATCTATTGTCGGGGTATTTCGACGTTGCGAAGCAGTGTCTGAGGTTCTTTTCGAAATGGCAGCAGCCTGATGGTAATTTTGTCTCACAGGGTGGGCAGTTTGATGGCTGGGGTCAAACGCTGTGGATTTATGGGCAGTACTACAGATTCACCCATGACAAGGAATTCGCGGAGGCAGTTTATCCTTCGATACTAAGGGCGGTTGATTGGCTTGTGAAGGCTCGAGCGAAGGATTCACTACACTTAATGCCTGAAACTACTCCCGGCGACAACGAAAACATAACCGGGCACATAACAGGCCATAATTTCTGGGCGCTTGTTGGTTTAAGAAACGTCATCGCAATTGCAAGGGGCTTGGGGAAGGCTGAGGATGCAAACAGATTTGAAGCTGAGTATAATGATCTTTATGCTGCACTGATGAAGCAGCTGAGGGTCATCACTGCAAAGACTGGCGGATATATTCCGCCAGGACTCGACGGAGCAAACCCTCCTGGTCAGGATTGGGGAAACATGCTCATGCTATATCCGGAAGTGCTATTTCCTCCTTTTGGCAGGATGGTGACAGCAACTCTCGATTCGACCCGCGCTAAATACCGGGAAGGGATTATGACATATGGAGACGGAATGTTCCTGCATGACTATCTCACAATTCGGAACACCCAGAATGCGCTTGTTCGCAATGAACAGGAAAGGGCGCTTATGGAATTTTATGCCCTCCTCCTTCACACAAGTTCGACACACGCGGGCTTTGAGTTTGCTATCCATCCATGGGGAACGCGAGATTTCGATGGTAACCTTACTCCTCATGGCTGGTACGCTGCCGAAATAAGATCTCTTATAAGAAACATGTTGGTACGCGAACAGGACGGTAATCTTCACTTACTATCATGCATTTCCCCCTACTGGGTCAGGAGCGGAGAGAGAATTTCTGTGCACCGTGCGCCTACATACTTCGGCGAAGTGAATTTTGATTTAAGCTTCAGGAAGGGTGGAGCGACGCTTAAGATGAACAATCGTTTCAGGAACAACCCAGACTCACTTGTCCTTCACTTGCCATGGTTTGTGCATGTAAAATCGGTCATCGCTGATGGGAAGAAAGTGCCAGTTGCAGGTTCTATGGTCTGTCTTCCAATTGAGACTAACATAGTCGAAATATCGTGGAACAAGAAAGCTGGTATCCCACCACTGAACTTTGAAAACACTGTCAAGAACTATGTGAAGGCGTACAGAGAGAGGTATGATGAGTTCTTGAAGAGGGGGAAAGAGGTAAGCTTGCGTGAAACTGAAGGTCTGAATGGAAAGTAGACTGAGTGTGATAGCGCAAGGTACATCAAAACTTTAAATGATATATCTCAGAAAATTCGGAAAGGGAACTTCTATGAAATTTTATTTAGGTATTTTACCATTTATTATGTTCAATCCTGTTTTCTCTCAAACATATCATTCGCCGGATGGAAAACTCTCTCTTCATTTTTATACAAATGATAAGGGCGAATTTTACTACAATTTGAAATTAAGAGACAAATTCGTAATAAGAGATAGCAAATTAGGATTTGAATTGCGAGATGCTTCAAATTTGTTAGATGGATTTCAGATAACTGATATCAAAGCTGCATCAATTCGCGAAAAATGGGCACCTGTTTGGGGCGAAGTTGATACAATTACGAATCACTGTACGGAAGTAAAAGTCACTCTCAATCAGCGGAAAGAAAATAGAACAATGATTGTCACATTTAGAATTTTTGATGATGGGTTGGGTTTCAGATATGAATTTCCTGCGCAGCCAAATCTTAAATACTTTACCATACTCGAAGAACGGACTGAATTTGCAATGACAGGCGACCATAAAACTTTCTGGATACCTGGTGATTATGACTCTCAAGAATATACATATACAGCATCCCGCCTGTCAGAGATTAACGCCGATAAAGGACGAGCATTTGACGAGATAATTGTTAAGTCGATTCCTGGTGAAGATTTTGTTCAAACTCCATTAATGATGAAATCATCGGATGGATTGTATATCAATATCCATGAAGCAGCGTTGTTAGATTATCCTGCAATGTACCTAAAAGTTGATAAGAAGACTTTTGTTCTTCGCACACATCTTTGTCCTGATGCTTACGGTAATAAAGCTTATCTGCAGACCCCAGTTGCCACACCCTGGAGAACAGTGATCGTTTCTGACAGAGCGGAAGATATACTTGAATCAAGGTTAATATTGAATTTAAACGAACCTCCAAAGTTCGAAGATGTGAGCTGGATAAAACCAAAGAAATATCTCGGTATTTGGTGGGGAATGCATGTTGGAGTTTACTCCTGGAATTATGCTGATGTAGATAACATCCGAATTGACTGTGTTTATTGGAAGAATTTAAAGCCAAATGGGAGACACGGGGCTACAACTGAAAACGCCAAACGATACATTGATTTCGCAGCCCGACACGGTTTTGATGCATTGCTAATAGAAGGTTGGAATGTCGGCTGGGAAGATTGGTGCGGCCATTGGAAAGAGAATGTTTTTGATTTTGTGACCCCATATCCTGACTTTGATGTTGAGGAAGTCAGTCGATATGCAAAAGAAAAGGGTGTTGAGTTAATCATGCATCACGAGACCTCGGCTTCTGTTACAAATTACGAGAGACGGATGGATGAAGCATTCAGATTTCTGAAAAAGTATAATTATACGGCAATTAAAACAGGTTATGTAGGGAAAATAATTCCACGTGGCGAGCATCATGATGGACAGTGGATGGTAAATCACTATACTCGAGTTCTTGAAAAAGCTGCTAAAGAAAAAATTTGTATCGATTCACACGAATCGGTTAGACCCACTGGCTTACATAGGACATATCCTAACTGGTTAGCTGCCGAAGCTGCACGAGGTAATGAATTTAACGCGTGGAGTGATGGCAATCCGCCTGCACATGAAACAATTCTTCCGTTTACAAGACTTATGGGTGGACCGATGGATTATACCCCGGGCATTTTTCAAATCAAAATGAACTATTACAATAAGGGAAGTAAATTTCAGGTCCATACAACTCTTGCTAAACAGCTTGCTCTATATGTTGTTATGTATAGTCCTCTACAAATGGCAGCTGATTTACCTGAGAACTACGAAAAATTCTTAGATGCCTTTCAGTTCATCAAAGACGTACCGGTTGACTGGCAGCAAACAAAAATTCTTTTTGCCGAACCCGGAGATTACATTGTTACTGCAAGGAAAGATAAGCACTCTGAAAATTGGTTTATTGGAGCAATCACGGATGAGAACCCAAGAGACTTCTCAATCAAATTAGATTTTCTTGATGATGGAATCTATGAGGCAACTATTTATTGTGATGCTGATGATGCGCATTGGGAAAAAAATCCAATGGCTTATAAGATTAAGAAAGAGACTGTTAGGAAAAATGATTCATTGAATTTACATCTTGCTGAAGGTGGAGGGTGTGCAATTAGCGTAATGAAAGTCAAGAGGTGATTCTGTATCCTATTGGTAATTGGGCGCATTTGCAACCCTATGGCAGGCATCGGGCCATGGGGGAGTTACAGCAGATTTTTGCACTCAAGCCGGGGCGTTGATATTATCCAAAAAATTATCTATTTTAAAAGAGTCAAATCACTATTTGTCTTGTACTTAAAAGGAGTTGCAGATCAAATGAAACGGTCATATGTAATGCTCTTTTTCCTCTCAGCCTTGCTGTATAGCTTCGCGACAATGGGTTTTCAATGTGCTTCACCTGAATTGACGAGCGCCCGTCTTTACATTCAGCGCCAGGAGTGGGAGAACGCCATCAAAAGTCTTGAAAAAGAAGTACAGAAAAATCCGCAGGACGAGGAAGCCTGGTACCTCATGGGACGGGTGAAGGGAGAAATTAAGGATTTTCAAGGAATGAACGATGCCTTCGCAAAGGCTCTTGCCATTTCCCAGCAACATAAGAAAGACATTCAGGATGCTCGACTTCACTTCTGGGCACAGTACTTTAACCAGGGGGTACTGAATTTCCAGAAAGGGAAGGACTCAACTGAATACTACGATAAAGCTGTTGCAGCATTCCAGACCGCCGCTATCATACTACCTGACAGCGTGAACACATATAAGAATCTCGCCATTGCTTATCTTGCAAAGGGAGATGACACTGATGCGATCAAAACCATGGAGAAGGCTCTCTCGATGCAGGAGGATCCACTTATAGCCCGACTTCTCGGTGAGGAATACTTCAATATTGGAAAGAAGCATAAGGATTCTTTTGAAGAGAAAAACCGTGACGCCCTTGAGGTTATTCGAGCAGTTGACGCAATCCACAAAGGTATGCACCGCGAAGATGTTGAGAAGACCTTAGGGTCACCTGATTCGAAGGAGCAAGGGAAAGGGAAAAAGTCACAGGAAGAAGTATGGATGTACGAAAAATACGGCTTGAAGTTGACGTTTGTGGACCGCCTTCTCGCTCAAAAAACTGTGACGAAGCCGTTCGAGGCATCTATTGATTCAACAGACTATCGAATTGCAATGGACTATTTTAACAAGTCCATTGATGTGCTTACTGTAGCTCAGCGCATGGACCCAACAAACGAAGATATTTTGACTTTACTTTCCAATGCGTACATTGCGGCGGGGAAGGCTGCAGTAGCAGAGGAGACATTTTTAAAGGGTATAGAGACAAATCCGGGGAACAAGTTTTTCCACTACAATCTTGGCGTGCTCCGTCTGAAAGCCGAGAAGTACGAGGATGCGGTTAAGCAATTTTCTGATGCGTTGAAGATTGATCCGAATTATGAGAATGCTCTTTACAACCTCGTCGTTGCTTATGTCAATTGGGGCGTTGCTATGCGGGAGAAGGCGCAGCGCGGGGTTGAAGGCACAAACAAGCCGATTGATGAGTCATACAAAGAAAAATTTCAGGAGGCTCTCCCGTTGCTGGAGAGACTTCTCAGTATGCGTCCGAAGGACGCCGATCTGTGGGAACTGGCAGGACGTCTCTACGCAAATATGAATATGCCTGAGAAGTCAAAACAAGCATTCGAGAAATCCGATCAACTTCGGAAGGGGGAGTAGTTCAAGTCTTATCTTCATTATATGCCCATCCGAGAAAGCGGGTGGGCATATTCATTCAATATAGGAGAGGTGTACGATGACCGATCAGATTCCTCCACAGCAGATTAACATCGAGTTAGGAGAAAAAGAAGGAGAGGGAATTTACTCAAATCTCGCCATCATCACACATTCACCAGCAGAATTTGTGATCGATTTCACACGTGTTCTACCTGGTGTTCCCAAAGCGCGTGTCCAGGCGCGGATAATTATGACTCCACAGCATGCTAAGCTTCTTCTCAATGCGCTGAAAGACAACATTGAAAAATATGAGAAACGTTTCGGTGAGATTAAAATGATGATGGAGCCACCCGGTCCAGCAGGTCCGCTCGGATTTCAGATGCCGGGTGGTGGAGGTGAGAAAGTCCACTGAGGTATCTTTCAGAGGAACACCCACAGTGCTCAATGATAAGGTATATTCTTACGGCGGATTTACCTTCGTACTCCACTCACATCTGCCATACGTTCTTTCACATGGCAAGTGGCCCCATGGGCTCGATTGGCTTAACGAGGCAGCAGCAGAGACATATATTCCCCTTCTAAATGTTCTCAATGAAATGCTGGATGGAGGTTTCTCTCCGAAACTGACCATAGGTATTACGCCGGTTCTTGCTGAGCAGCTTAGCGATGGTCTTTTCAAGGAGGAATTTACAAATTACCTTCAACAGAAGATCCGGACTGCCGAGAACGACGAGATCGAGTTCAGGCGGATCGGGGAGAAGCGACTTGCCTCGACTGCCTCATTCTGGCGTGGATGGTATGATGCGATTCGCCTGAGCTTCGAAGAACGCTACCACCGTGATCTGATTGGTGCGTTTCGGGAGCTTCTCGAAGCTGGAGTGCTGGACATCATTACGTCTGCTGCAACGCACGGATACCTTCCGTTGCTCAGTCGCGATGAGAGCATTCAAGCTCAAATCAAGGTAGCCATCAAGGCGCACGAGAAACATTTCGGTCGGCGACCGAGAGGAATCTGGTTGCCTGAGTGTGCTTACCGTCCATCTTATCGATGGCGCCCTCCTGTGAGCGAGAATCTGAAGAGTCTGGAGTACGATCGTAAGGGGATCGAGGAGTTCCTTGCGGAAAATGATATTGAGTATTTCATCATTGATTCCGCAATGCTGAAAGGGGGGAAAGCCATCGGTGCATACTTCGATCGGTTTGAAGGTTTGAAGCGGCTCCGTGAGCAGTTTGAAAAGGAGGTTCACCCGGCAGTGGAAGACTTCAGCAAATCGCCCTATGAAGTTTATCTCGTCAATTCATCCGGGAAACCCGAGAAACGCCCGGTAGCAGTTTTCACGCGTGATCCTCGAACAGCACTTCAGGTGTGGAGCGGTGAACATGGTTATCCGGGAGATGGGTGGTATCTGGATTTTCACAAGAAGTATTTTCCGGGGGGACTTCGATATTGGCGTGTCACAGGTCCAAAGTCGGACCTAGCTGAGAAGGTTCCGTATGAACCGGAGCAAGTTGAAGAGAGGCTTGAAGAAAATTCTGATCACTTTGTTTCTCTCGTTGTTGATTTGCTTCAGACCCATTATGATGAATCTGGTAAGAGAGGTATTCTTACTGCTCCGTACGACGCTGAGCTTTTCGGACATTGGTGGTTTGAGGGCACAAGATTTCTCCAGAAAGTTATGAAAAAGATCATGACATCCGGTTTTGTTGATCTCGTCACAGCTTCGGAAGCGCTCGATCGCGAACATCCTTCTCAGGTTATCGCGTTGCCAGAAGGATCATGGGGAGAAGGTGGCTATCATTACATCTGGCTCAACAATGATACACAGTGGACGTGGCACCACATTTATCGAGATGAAGCTCGCATGCATGAGCTTGCACGCCGATTTGCTGACGACACCGATGTAACATTGCAGGAGCTTTTGAAACAAGCTGCAAGGGAATTGCTTTTGCTTCAGGCATCAGATTGGCAATTTCTCATTTCAACAATTGCTGCTCGTGACTACTCTGAGCTTCGAGTTGTTTATCACCACAACGATTTCAACCGACTCTGTGATATCGCTGAACAGTATAAAAGAACGAGCATCCTGTCTGATGAAGATTGGAACTTTTTCCTCGAGTGCAAGGGTCGCGATTCACTCTTCCCGGAGATCGATCTTCGGTGGTGGGCTGAACTGGAATATCCTGTATCCGTCGAAGGCGGACTTTCTATCCAGAAGGGCGCCGAAGGGAGTTCTTGATTCAGGTGGAGATTTTTCCTCCCGATTTAAAATCAGGGCAAGAACAAAATTATTTGTTGTACTTTATAGCAGACAGCGAAAAATGAGGGCGGTGGGAAAATGATGTCAGGGTCGATGCTAAAGTTGCTTGCGGCATCAGGGCGCCATGGTGTTTCAGCACTATTTCTGGTTCTAACGGTCGCCTTCCTCGGAGGGTGCTCTAAAGGAAAGCTTTCTCCAACGGCACCGACATGGGATGTCTCTCTGCACCTTCCTCTGCTTAATCGAACGCAGACACTGCAAGAATTTGTTGACCAGAACCCTGATGCCCTGACAAGCGATCCAAATAAAGGAGGATTGCTCATTTACGCACAGAGCGACCGCATAGGAAATGTAAGGATCGGTTCAGATGTTCGAGTCACAGGTAAGAGCAGTTCCTATGGAAGAGCCATCGGGGAATTTTCTGTCAGCACGTCTTCGGTTATAGGGAAGCTCATAACGCTTGGGACAATTGCTCCTCAGCTTGGTGCACTACATGGGTTAGTTGCTCCAGTGCCCCCTTTCTCATTTCAGCGCACAAATGTCGATCTGCCCCCGATCTCTGACTACCAGGAGGTCAATCTTACCAGCGGTTTACTCCTCCTGCGAGTCATTAATCGATTGCCGATACCAATCGACACGATTAACCTCAGAGCTTCGGATACCCTTGGCACGGTCTTAACCATGAACTACACTGAAATGATTCCCCCCGGAGATTCTGCAGAAGTTTTGCAGCCTCTTGGTGGACGTACCTACTACAATCATTTTTATCTCGACTTTGGAGGCCACAGTCCTGGAAGCACTGCCCCAGTTCGGATCGACACAAGTGAGGGGATTGTTGTTGAAGCGCAACTTCAAGATGTTCGCGCATCGTACGCCATAGCGAAAATTCCATCCTTATCTATCGACCGGGACACAATGGTTGCGATTGATGACTCAATGCAGATTCAGGAAGCAGAGATTAGCTCAGGATCTCTGTCGTATCGCATTTCGAACGAGACACCGCTTCCGTTCACGATTACCACAAGAATCTTAGGATTCACAAAGAATGGTGTCCCATTTCAGGAAGAGCTTTTCGTTGATTCGAACTCAGCCTCTGTAAAGGATATCGACTTAAGTGGATGGACACTTCAAATGCCGGATGGCAAAGTGCAAGTGTACTTCATTGCTAAGACGTTGGGGTCCGGGGATCGGTTGGTGACATTATCCGCAAGCGAGCGAATCGCCGGGGATGTGGGGGTCTCGGACTTGAAGTTTGCACGCGTTGTTGGGCGCATTAAGCCATATACAGTTTCTATCTCGACCTCAGGCAGTGTGCAGCCAAACAAGTTAAGCGAGAATCTCAGTGGTTCTCTTGAGCTCGGGGACGGAAAACTTGTTCTTCATGTTGCAAGCTCAATGGGTTTCTCAGCCCAAATATCAGGAACACTCTCAGCCCGAGATGAAACAGGAGCGCGCTCTGCTTCGCTGACCGTTCCGCCAACTTTGTTGAAACCTCCTGTTGACTCCATTATCTTTACTCCACAAAACAGCTCTCTCCTTACGTTCTTGAACACATTTGGATCACAATTACCAACTTCTTACACCTTTGCCGGCACCGCTACGATTAATCCCAAGTATGAATCTGGCTCAGTTGCACAGGGGGATACTGCAGAGTTTACTGCAGGTTTTCTGATACCATTGAAACTTCGCATTGTTGGTGGCCGGTTTACTGATACCGTTGCTATCGAAAGCGAAATTGATACGTCGCAGTTGAAAAATTTCCAGGTGGCTACACTTGTGCTCGATGTGGAGAATCGTATCGCGCTGAGAGCCGGAATACAGCTCATATTCACAGATGCTCTCTATCATCCGCTTCTTCAAATTCCCAAACGGGGTCAGGACTCATTAATTGTTGAAGCGGCGCTGATCGATGCAAGTGGATTTTCAGAAAATCCATCGCGACGAACGCTCCGACTGTCTTTTAACAAGGACGATGTTGATGCGGTGCGGCGGAGCTCGTATATAATCTACACGATTTATCTTACTACAACGGATGAGAAAATGGTTCAGTTCCGCACCTCAGACTACATTACGTTGAAGGCAAAGCTTGAAGCCAATGTTCATGTCGCGTCACAATAAAGAGAAGCTCCTTCTAATCTTCCTTATGTTTTCTTGCTTCTACTCTGGGTCGGTACCGGGAAAACTCCATGCACAGGTTGCGCATTCGTTTAAGCCGATGCCGGTGGATGCTATCTCGTGGGGTGCCTCCAATGCTTTCTCGATGTCACATGAATTGCTCACCCATTCTTATGCTGTTGCTGTTGAAATTCCCGGATTGAGTGCTGAAGCACAAAGTAATGTTCTGAGTCTAAAGCTACTTCAGGACGATTTCAGCAAGGATGCTGCAGGGAATGCCCCCTATCTTGACGACGCTGAGAAGAACCGTATTCTCGATCTTTTTTCTGGTGGGAAGGGGATTATGCAGTTCACCAGTACACTACATGTCTTCACAATGGGTGTGCGCATCTCACAGTTAGCTCTGGTTGGCGGCGTGGAAGATCGGTTGTTCGCATCCGTTTCAGTACCAAGAGATTTTCCTGAACTAGTGTTCTTCGGTAATGCCCCTGGGCACACTTATAGATTCGATGATGCGCAGGCAATTGCCACCTGGCTGAGACAGTATTCGCTGGCATCAGCAAAGGAGTTTCTTTTGCCAAAGGGTAATGTATTGCGAGTTTACGGACGCGCAAGCTTCCTTCAAGGCATTGGGCTTGCGAGAGTCATGGCGGAATCGATGCAAGTGTTCACGGCGGATAGCGATTACTCAATTCAGGCTTCGGGGCATCTCAAGATGATGCAGACGAGCAATATTTCTTTTCCTGGTAGACCGCGTGGTTTCGGGTGGGGAATTGATCTCCTTGGCGAATTTCTTATGCCAAACGGCATTCAGATCTCCGCAGGTGTGGTAGACCTTGGGAGCTTAACATGGACGAAGGATGTAGAAGGGAGGAATGTAGATGGGAGTTTCTTATTAACAGAGGTAACATCGTCGCAACAGCGACAGAGCTTTGACTCTGCTTTTCAGGTCTCAACTCCGTATGGAACAAGTTCCCGAATTGCGATGCCAGCTCGCTTGTTGCTGCAAGTTGGTTATTATCTAGATGCCTCGTCGCGGACTCGCTGGCTGCCGGGGATTATCGGAGCAAGGGGTGGCCTTTCACAAACGCTGACTGGAAGTCCTTTGATTCCCAAGCAATTGTCCTTGTATGCTCTGCTCGATTATTCGCCTGCTTCGTGGCTGAGATTAGGCGTGGGTCCTTTCTATGGGACTGTGGGCCGATTCGGAATGTCTTCGCTCATCGAACTTGAGAGTAAAACGTTTCATTTTCAAATTGGGTCGAAGAACGTCCTTGGGTTGTTCGGGCTGCCATCTGCAACAAATGCATCGCTGGTAACTTCTCTATTTCTGACCTTCTGAGTTTTGCCTTCCCTGAATCACGCTTGTTGCTATCTCGCCATGTGCACAACTACGGCGCATTGGCGGCGCTGTTAGTTCTTAAGATTCCCTCAGCAGAGTGATCCGCCCATTGTCAAGGTGATAGATCTTTCCTTCGAGTTGGTTTGCTAAGGTTTCCTTGTGAGTAGTTATGATCACCGTGGTGCCACGGTGGTGAATTGTGCGAATGAGGTCGAGGATTTGTGCTTCAGCGCGTGCATCCAGATTTCCTGTCGGTTCATCAGCTAAGATGAGAAATGGTTCGTTCAGCATTGCACGAGCAAAAGCAACGCGTTGTTGCTCACCGCCGGAGAGTTCTGTAGGATATGCCATGTACTTTTGAGCAAGACCAACGTCTCCCAGAGCGTAGAGAATTTTTTTCTTCTCATCGCGGCGGGTCAGGTTTGTAGCGTGGAAAAAGAGAGAGAGATTCTCATACACTGTTCGATCGTTGAGGAGACGAAAATCTTGATAAACGAATCCGATATTTCGGCGAAGTTTCGGAATGTGGTGCTTCGAGATACCTGGGGCTGTGAATTCGCCAACGCGGAGCGTCCCTGAATTCGGGAAGATATCCATCAGCAACAGACGCAGGAGTGTAGTTTTCCCTGACCCAGTTGGACCGACTATCAGGACGAGCTCTCCTGATTCAATCCTCATGGAGATGTGGTTGAGTACAGTGCGTCCGGGGCGCAGAAACGTGACATCAGAAAGTTCAATGCTGGTATCCATTCTCAGAAAGCTCGTGCTACGAAATGAATGCGGTCAGAGTTTACAGTAGCTTCCTTATAACTGAACCCGTCGAAGAGATGAAGCAAGTGAAACTGAGACAGTTGTAGAAGCCTCCGGAGTTCTTCGATAGAATAAATTCGTTCACGGTGATGTTCAAGAAATGTCCCCTCTGGTTTCTTAATGGTAAATTCATTGTAATGGATTTTTTCTTTAGGGTCGTAATAGCTTTTTCTGATATAAGATATTTCACCTATGCTCCCTTGTTCATCGAGATATGAAGCATTGTTCAGTGAATTGTGTTCAGTTGCAATATCAAAGATCAGGATGCCGCCCTGGACAAGTGCAGCGTGCGCAGTGGTGAAGAATTTGTGCACTGATTCAGGTTCCAGCAAGTAATTGATGCTATCGTATAGGCAGATGATCCCGCTCACTGGTATTGGTACTTCAAACGATGTGAGATCGGCACGGAAAAACTCGATGGGGGCGTGCTCCTCAGCCGCTTTCCTCTTTGCAATAGCAAGCATCGCATCGGAACTATCAAAGCCAGTGACAGAGAATTTTCTCTTCGATAGGAGAATGCTTAGCGTCCCTGTACCGCAAGCGGCTTCAAGGAGGTTCCGGCTCTTAAGTCCAGCGAGTACGAGGAGATTGACCACATATCGTGCCCATTGTTTGTAGTTGACGTGTTGCATGATGTGGTCATAAATTGAGGCAAGCTCTGTATAAGGCGGAACAATTAGTGCTGAAGCGCCATGGCGCTCCGGCGCCATTTGGACAGGTTCACCCATGCCGTATCCGAATAATTTCCACGGCAGCGGTGACAGCGGCAATCATACTTGTTGGATCCGCAGTTCCTTCTCCTGCAATATCGAATGCTGTCCCATGATCAGGAGATGTCCGAACGATAGGGAGGCCTGCTGTGAAGTTAACTGCCTGATGGAAGTAAAGAAGCTTCAAGGGGATCAGCCCCTGGTCGTGATACATTGCAAGGACACCGTCAGCTTCCTTATACAGCTTTGCACCGAAGAATGCATCTGCAGGGAAAGGACCGGCAACGTTGATCCCTTTTCGCCGGAGAAGAGCGATCGTCGGGAGTATGATGGTTTCTTCCTCATTTCCTATTTCGCCGTGTTCACCTGCATGGGGGTTGAGTCCCAGCATAGCGATTCGTGGTTTTATAATGCCAAAATCGCTCTGGAGCGATTTCGCAAAAAGCTGAGCGACCCTTGTCAGATGTGGCTGAGTGATGCTAAATGGGACATCTCGGAGCGGTCTATGAATTGTCACAAGAGCAATGCGTAGGTCAGGAGATAGGAAAATCATGAGAGGATTTGCCACATGGGTCAAGGCGGCGATGAATTCCGTATGTCCATCGTATTGGTAACCAGCTTTGTGGAACGCCTCTTTTGAGATCGGTGCGGTCACCATTCCGTGAGCCAGCTCGTTGAGGCAGAGTCCAACAGCACGTTCAATTGCCTCTCCGGCGCATTTGCCCGCCTGGGCGGTGATCTTTCCAGGACGGATGTCACGTTCACTGTACCCGGGGATGTCGACAACAGGGATTGAATTTGCACTCATCCTTGCAGGGAGTTGCCGGTCTACGCTGGTGAAGACGAGATTTTTTGCAATACTAAGCTTTTGCGCTGTGTATTCAAAGATGGATTGCGGACCGACGAGAAGGGGATGAGCTATTTGTCGCACGCGCTTATCCACAGCAGCTTTCAGTGCTATCTCAGGCCCAATCCCATTAAAATCCCCAATTGTGATGGCTACGATCGGCTTCATCAGGAAAAACCCCCCGATTTTTGCAAGTTTGCGTTCAACAATAGATGCCGATATATCAGCATCGTGGTGCCGATGTATCGGTATTCATTTAATTCGATGTTCCAGATACTTGAGCAGGAGCCGGACACCTACACCAGAACCTCCTTTTGGTGCGTAGGGAGTAGCTTCCTCAAGGATCGCTGTGCCGGCAATGTCAAGATGAACCCAGGGAAGATCACCTACGAATTTTCTCAGGAACCAGGCTGCTGTAATAGCGCCAGCCCATTTTCCGCCGACGTTTTTCACATCTGCAATATCGCTCTTGATCAATTTCTCATACTCATCGAAAAGCGGGAGTTCCCATACACGTTCGTACGTTTCCTCGCCCGCTATGCGTAGAGCGTTCATAGTTTCGCGGCTAGTTCCGAACATCCCTGTGGTTACCTGCCCTAAAGCCACAACGCAAGCCCCTGTAAGTGTTGCCAGGTCAATAACGGCTTCTGGTCGTCTTTTTCCAAATCGTTGCCGGGCATATGAAAGAGCATCGGCGAGGATAAGTCTCCCCTCAGCATCAGTGTTATCGACTTCAACGGTTTTCCCGCCGTAGATACGGACGATGTCACCGGGTTTGATTGCCGAACCGCTCGGCATGTTTTCTACGAGAGGAACGTATCCCACAAGATAGACCGGTAGCCGCAGCTCCGCTGCTGCTTTGAAGGTTCCAACAACTGCCGCAGCTCCGGACATGTCCATCTTCATCTCGCTCATGTTTGCTGAAGGTTTCAATGAGATTCCACCAGAATCAAACGTGACTCCCTTGCCGATGAGAACGATTGGCGATCGATTCACCGATCGCTGTCCTCCGCGATATTCGAGAATAAGAAATCGCGGTGGCTTCCATTGCTGAGCACCGGCACCGACGGCAAGGATTCCTCCCATCCCGAGCGAGGAGATTTTCTTTTCGTCAAAGACCGTGACCCGAAAGCCACTTCTTCGACCAATAGCTTGTGCGCGCCTGGCAAACGTCTCCGGGTAAATCTCGTTCGCTGGTGCATTCACCAGATCGCGGGTCTCATATACAGCCTCGACAATTACTTTTGCACGTCGCAGTGCGTTCCCTGGATCTATTCCTTCTTCGACCTGCAAAGCAATCGCGCTGAGCTTTCCCTCATTGTTTTTCTTCGATTGGTAACGGTCAAACTTGTAAACACTGAGAGCAGCACCCTCAAAGAGGCTTATAAGCGCTTCTTCTGATGAGTCAAAGGTCCGACGGTCGATGAGGTCACGCGAAAGAGAAAATATGAGCTGGCTTTGCTCTTTGATATGTTGTGTTACGTATTTCGCAGCAGTAGCCCCAGCGCGCCGAAGTCGCTCGAGATTGAAAGCGACATGATCAACTTTTTCCTCTTTCTCCTTGAAAGTGGGAGTTTCTTTTATTTCCCCAAGACCAACAAGAAGAACACGGCGTGAGCTCCCGGATTGTTCAGAATAGACAAGCGTTGCCTCCGATTCTTCTCCTTTGAAGTCTTTTCCAGTGAGAATAGAAGATGGGAGAGGGATCCGTGAATTGACATATTCCAACGCTTTCTTCCGTTTGGTCTCCTCTTTAGGGATAAGGAAAGCCACCACGGTGGCGCCCGGGCGCGTCGGTAGCTTCCTGAAAGGGCGACGAATTAGCTCTAATTGAATCATTCCCGCGCCGATGTGGAATGTGTCAGCATTATTTTGCCTTCTCTTAACCTGGAACGAGCCGTAGAGTTTCTATTTGAGAAACTCACCTGCATACAGCAACACATCTGATTGAACCTCTTCAAGACGGCGGTCAAAAACAAGAGCACCGGCAGCATTCTTATGTCCATTTCCTCCGAAGATTTGTGCAAGCCGGTTAACCCACAAATCTCCCTTTGACCGAAAGCTCATTTTAACTCCATCAGGTAATTCGACGAGCAAAACGCCGAGCAGAACTCCTGCGATGCTCATTGGATAGGTTGAGAAATTATCTGTCTCCGCATCCGTTGTTGCCGTTGCTGAAAGCATTTCTTGAGTCACAGTCATTATTGCAAGCTTTCCATCATAGAGAACTCTGATGTTGCTTAAAGCGTTACCGAGCAGTCGGAGACGATTTGGTGACCATTGGTCATAGATTTGGTCATAAATATATGTTGGATCAGCACCCAGTTCCAAGAGATCAGCAATGGTGCGGTGAAGCTCGGCATCGGTTCGCGGATAACGGAATGAACCTGTGTCGGTCATAATAGCAGCATAAAGGCACGTAGCCATCTGCGCATCAATCTGATGGCTGGTCAATTCCTCGACTACCTTCATGACGATTTCACCAGTCGATGAAGCTTCCTCATCGATAAGATAGACATCAGCGAAATTGCTTGTATCAAGATGGTGATCAATGCAGAGCTTTTGAGCACTGCTTCGCAGGACGTACGGTTCCATTGTTCGAAGTCGCATGGGATGATTAGTATCCAGGACGACAACCAGGTCGGCTTGAAGAATCGTTGGAGCATCCTGTGTTTCATCGAATGTGCGAATTTCATTATCAACGTCGAGAAATTGATAATTTTTGGGGGTTGGATTTACATTTATGATGGAAATAGTTTTGGGCTTATGGAGACCCGCTTTGGAGTCCTCCATGCGATCAGCATAGCGCAATGCACGTGAGAGAGCCAGTTCCGAGCCGATCCCATCTCCATCTGGATTGATATGTGTGGTGATGACAATGGAATTTGACTCGCGCAGGAGTCGTATTGCCTCATTGAAAGAGGAGAGGCCCCTGAGGTTCTGTTCCGGCTTCACTCGGGATTGCGAGAAAGGCTGCACCATGAGCTTTTCTCAAGAGTGACACAAACGCTCTAACAGATTTTTTCTTTGCGAAACCATGTCGAGCACTGGATGTTGGAAACTCCGTTTTCTGTCGCGGCGTGGATTATTCTTATTTGATTTCCCATGTATCTCCTGCATTGAAGAGAGCTTCAAGTGTTGGTTCGCCGTATTTCTGTTTCGCCGACTTAATTTGGTTAAGAAGGTCCTGTTCATACACATTCCGTTGCACATCGACGAAGACGCCGACAGGTCGCGGCATGCCGGGATAGTTCGACATTAGTGCGACTGTGTAAGCAAGGCCTGGGTCTTTCTCATCGTAGTGAAGAAGATCATCAGGACCGTATTTGCCATCTTTCAAAGAGACGACAACTGGACGGTGGTTTTCGAGCCGAATACCTTTGTCTCGCTCCTTTCCGAAGATCAACGGTTTGCCGTGCTCGAGGTAGACAACATTTTCATCTTTTGTTTCTTTATCTGTGAAGATAGCAAACGCACCGTCATTGAACACCACGCAGTTCTGATAGATCTCCACAAAAGAAGTTCCTTTATGTTCGGCAGCGCGCTTGAGTACATCGTGAAGATGCTTTTGGTCACGATCCATTGTCCGTGCGACAAATGTCGCCTCTGCGCCAAGAGCCAGAAGAACGGGATTAAATGGGTGATCAATATTTCCCATCGGTGATGAGCGGGTGATCTGCCCGTACCGAGAGGTCGGTGAGTACTGTCCCTTTGTTAAACCGTAAATCTCGTTATTAAACAGAAGGATGTTCACATCGACATTTCGTCGGCAGATGTGGACGAGATGATTACCGCCGATGCTCAGACCATCGCCGTCTCCCGTTGCCACCCAAACAGAAAGGTCAGGGTTCGCCAATTTAACTCCAGTAGCTATTGCAGTCGCACGTCCATGGATACCATGAACCCCATAGGTGCTCATGTAGTATGGGAAGCGACTTGAACATCCAATGCCGGAGACAAAAACATATTTCTCTTTTGGTATGCCCAACTCCGGAAGCACTCTCTGAACCTGAGCCAGAATTGCATAATCACCGCATCCCGGGCACCAGCGCACATCTTGATCGGATTGGAAATCCCTGGCTGTGTACTTCACTGAAGGTACAGACTGAACGTCATGTTCTACGGTATCCATTATCGTTCACCTCTTAGAATTTCATCAATTCTTTGCTCAATATTGACTGAAGGAATAGGCAGCCCCGCCACACGGTGGTATCCAAGGGCAGGGACGAGATACTTTGCTCGAAGAAGCTTCAGCAGTTGCCCTCGATTGATCTCCACAACGAGGATATGCTTAAATCGATAGAGAATTTCCCCGAGATTCCTAGGGAACGGATTTAGATATCGAATATGGAGATGGGAAACTGACTTGCCTTCTGAGCGCTTTCGATGAACTGCAGACCGAATAGCGCCGTAAGTGCTTCCCCATCCCACAACAAGCAGCTCGCCCTCCTCGTCGCCATCGACCGTTTGAGGTGGGATATCATTGACAATGCGCTCGATTTTTTCTTCACGCAGACGTACCATAAGGTCATGGTTATCGGGATCATAACTGATCGTCCCATCGATATGCTTTTTTTCCAGTCCGCCGATGCGGTGTTCGAGTCCAGGTGTGCCTGGCAGAGCCCATGGTCGAGCCAGAGTTTTTTCATCACGTAGATAAGGTTTAAAGGTTGATGGATCAGTTGAGAAGCTCGGTGTGAGATCTGGGAGGTCGTTCGGGTTCGGGATGCGCCAGGGCTCGGACCCATTGCCGAGGTATCCGTCGGTGAGGACAATAACAGGGGTCATGTACTTCAGTGCGATGCGCGCTCCTTCGAAAACCGTGTCGAAGCAGTCTGCTGGACTTCGTGCAGCGAGGACAGGGAGCGGGGCTTCGCCATGCCGCCCGTACATAGCTTGAAGCAGATCGCCTTGCTCTGTCTTTGTCGGTAAGCCTGTGCTTGGCCCGCCACGCTGTACGTCGATCACAACGAGAGGAAGCTCGGTCATGACAGCTAAGCCAAGTGCCTCGAGTTTCAACGAGAGCCCTGGACCGCTTGTCGTTGTTGCTGCTAATGCGCCAGCAAATGAAGCTCCGATAGCACTCGTGATGCCAGCAATTTCATCCTCTGCCTGAAACGTTTTCACATCGTAGGCACGGTATCTTGAGAGCTCGTGCAAAATGTCACTTGCTGGTGTAATAGGGTAGCTCCCAAGAAACAGTTGTAAATGAGCTCTATGGGCAGCGGTGATAAGTCCCAGTGCGACTGCTTCGTTTCCGGAGATATTTCGATACTTCCCCGGCGGGAGGGGAGCGGGCTTTACCCGATAGCGAGAGGTGAAGATTTCGGTGCTGTCGCCGTAATGATACCCTGCGCGAAGGACGCGCAGGTTCGCTTCAACAAGGGCTGGCTCTTTTGCGAAACGCTTGGTGATCCACTCAATGGTTGGCTCCATGGGCCTGCTGAACATCCAGAACATCAGACCGAGAGCGAAGAAATTCTTTGTGCGGTCGACAACTTTTGGGGAAAGTTTAAGATCTTCAAGCGTAGCCTCAGTTAGCTTCGTAATGTTGATAGGGTAGACTTCGTACTGGCGCAGTGACCCGTCTTCGAGTGGATTGCTTGTGTAACCAGCGAGTTTCAAGTTTTTCTCTGTGAACCCATCGACGTTCGCGATGATAATTCCACTAGGTCTGAGGAGTTTCAAGTTCACCTTGAGAGCGGCAGGATTCATTGCCACGAGAACATCACAGAGGTCGCCAGGGGTAAGAATATCAGTTGCACCAAAACGTATTTGAAAGCCACTTACCCCGTAAGTTGTTCCAGCAGGAGCACGGATTTCAGCAGGATAGTCAGGGAATGTGCTAAGGTCATTCCCTACCATAGCTGTTGCTGTTGTGAATTGCGTTCCTGCCAGCTGCATTCCGTCGCCGGAATCTCCGGCAAATCGAATAGTGACATCTTCAAGATCCTTAACTGATTTTCCCATGAGTCTTATGCTCCTTATTTAGGGAGACCAAGATGCTGAAAGCTACAATAGGCCTTGGTCTCAGACTATACGCGACTATATATGTAATCCTGTAATGAGCCAGGATGCCCTTTCATTCCTAATAACGTTGCGGCTTTCCGGGAAGTTCGTAGCATGTCGTTTGGTCAAGCGCATCGCTCCTACTCTGCGACTACCCAAACTCTTACCTTCCCTGTAACCGTGCGGTGGAGCTTCACGTTCACCGTATAAATTCCGAGTGTCTTGATCGGTTCCTCGATTTCGATCTGCTGCTTTTCAATTGAATAGCCTTTTTCCTTAAGAGCCTCCGCGATGTGTTGTGCTGTGACCGATCCGAAAAGCTTTTCTTCTTCTCCGACTTTCATCGGGATTGTGATAGATACCTTCTCAAGTTCAGCTGCAAGCTTTTCCGCAGATTTGAGGTCTTTCGCTTCGCGAGCTATGCGCTGTTTCTTTTCCTCCTCTATGGCTCGGCGATTCCCTTCAGTTGCTTCGTAAGCAATGCCCCGAGGGATAAGGAAATTTCGTCCATATCCATCTTTAACATCAACGATGTCGCCGAGCTTGCCAAGCCTTTCGTAATCTTGCCGTAAGATAACTTTCATATGTTACTCCCCTGTGCATGCACTATCGAGCTTTCCTTACAAAGGGAAAGGCTATCGAATTGCTTCTGAAACGAATGGGAGCAAGGCGATGTGGCGCGCACGTTTGATGGCGCGTACTAACTGGCGCTGGTGTTTTGAGCAAGTGCCAGTTATACGCTTCGGGATTATCTTTCCTTGCTCGGTGATGAAGCGGCTTAGTTTTTTCTCGTCCTTGTAGTCGATGTACTCGTCGCCCGCTTCACAGAAGCGGCAAATACGCCTGCGTTTCGAAGTTATTTCTTTTGCCACATGCTACTCCTTTATCAAATACGTATTCAATTACATCATGTTGTTTTATTCAGTGAAGAGGGATCGGTGTTCCCTCGCAAAAGTTCCGACTCTTCCTGAGTTAGGAATTTATCAAATGAATCGTCCTCGAAGATCGATGGCTCCTCCTCAGTTCGTCCCTGGTGGTTGACCTCGGCATCAGCCATGGACTCGTTGGAGACTGTAGGTTGAACTGCAGCGCTATTCATGCGCCTATTTAGGAACTGAATACGACGCGCTTTAATTTCGACTATGCTCCGGGATGAACCATCGTCTCCTTTCAGTGTTCTGCTCTGGAGTTCGCCATCAATTAAGACGGCACTCCCTTTCTTAAGATGGTCGCGGCAACTCTCCGCAAGTTTGTTCCATGCCACAACTCCAACGTAGCAAACCTCTTCTTGCCAGCGGTTGTTGGCATCGCGGTATCTCCGATTTGCGGCGATGAAGAAGTTTGCTACCGGCGTACCATTGGTGGTCTGGCGGAACACAGGATCCTTCGTCAAGTTGCCAGCAATGATCACGTTGTTCAATTCTGGTATCCTAAGGTCTGCCATCAGATGCCCCTACAGATTCTTTGCTGAGAAGAATCTCAAACTGCTGTCTCATCTTCTTCCGGAGAGGCTTCGGTATCCTCATCGAGGAAACTGAGTTCCTCTTCTGCCTCTTCCAGCAGAGCCTGCGCAGCTTGCCGCTCTCGTTCAGCACTTTTCTCTCGAGCTTTCAAAGCTTTGCTCTCGAGACGGATTGTCAAGTAGCGGAGAATGTTTTCTTCAAGCTGATACATGCGCTCAAGTTTTTGGACGATTTCTCCGGCTCCCGTGAATTGGATGGAGACGTAATATCCGTTATTCCGCGCCTCAATAGGATAGGCGAAGCGTTTTCTCCCCCAGTGATTCACCTTCAATTCTTCTGCCCCTGACTTCACGAGGAAATCCTGGACCTTGGTAATCAGAGACTCTATCTGAGGATCTTCAAGAGAAGAGTTGATGATGAACGTTGTTTCGTAGATTCGTTTTTGTGCTGTCAGATTGATTCACCTCCCTTCGGACGTTGTGATACGGCTCCAATTCATCCAGATAAAAAGTCTCGGATGAGGAGCAGGGATTCGTGGATTTATTGATTAAACTCGTTCATCACGCGATGAATTCCTTTCAAGGGGATTTGCAGGCAAGCATCGGCTGCCCGTTTGATCATCATTTTGACAGTCGGGTGCTCGTCCTCTGCAAACACGTCGAGGACGAAATCAGCCAGTTTAGCACGATCTTGTGGCATATATTTGCTCTGAATGCCACATCGCAGGCGGGGGAAAGCGATGCTTCCAAGCCGTTCAATGATCGATGCCAGTCCGTGGTGCCCTCCGTCGCTCCCTTGCAGCCGGATGCGAATCGTGCCAATGGGCAAATTGAAATCGTCACAGATCACAAGAAGCGAACTTAAATCTACATCGAGCTTATCCACCACATCCCTGACGGCAAAACCACTGTTGTTCATGTGCGTTGTTGGCTTGACGAGAACGATCTGGTCGCCCGCATACTTCTTTTCTGCGATGAGGTATTCTCCGGTACCTTCTCGGAACCGGACATCAAGACGCGTTGCAATCTCATCAGCGACCATAAATCCTACGTTGTGCCTCGTTTTTTCGTATACCCGCTCAGGGTTTCCCAGACCAACCATGCAGTACACTGTGTTTTCGGATTTGATTTATTCCTTCGACCCTTCTTCCTCTTCTTCTTTCTTTCCTTTGCCGATAACTTCAGGTTCCTTCACTTCCTCTTCGGCTGGCACTTCCGCAGCTTCAGGTGCAGCTTCTTTCATTATAGCCGGCGGAACAATAGCGGCAATTGTCGCATCCTCGCTCAGAAGTATCCGATACTCACCCTTTGGTAAACTCCCTGCGTGAATTGAATCGCCGATCTCCATGTGCTCGACGTTGACCTCAATGTGCTGAGGAATATTTTTTGGTAGACAGGAAATCGGAACGCGGTGAAGCGAATGTTGAAGTATGCCTCCCGCTTTTACTCCGTTCGGCGTACCAACAAGACGAACAGGAACTTCGACCGTGATCTCCTCATCTGGCTTCAGTCCGAGAAGATCGAAATGGATTACTTTTTCTGTAACAGGGTCGAACTGCACATCTTTAAGTATGCAGCTATGTGTTCCAGTATCTCCGGGAAGGCGAAGATCTACAATGTGAGTCTCCGATGTATAGATCAACGGGCGAAGATGCCTCTCATCGACAGTCAGCGGGATTGGAGTTTGACCATGCGCGTAAAAAATTCCCGGTACTTTTCCGGCTCGGCGAACATGCTTTGCATGTTTTTTTAACTCATGTCGAATCTCTGCTTCAAGAATAATTTCTGCCATTCTTCACTTCCTCTTAATTTTTATCGATATCGAACAAGGAGCTGATCGATTGATTTTTGTGTGTCCGTAAGATTGCCTCAGCGAAAAGCTCAGCCACTGAAAGCACCACGATCTTTTCTGATGTTTGACCCTGTGCGACGGAATCGGTCACGATAAGCTTTTTCACAGCAGAGTTTTCAATTCGTTCAACAGCATTGTCTGAAAGAATCGCATGCGTGCAGGCGCCATAGATATCCAGAGCTCCGGCATTCTTGAGAGCTTCGACTGCATTGGCAAATGTCCTTGCCGTGTCAATCAGATCGTCGACGATGAGAATATTGCGATCCTTCGCGTTGCCGACTACATTCATGATCTCGGCTAAGTTTGGTCCAGGGCGCCGCTTATCAATGAGGATCAAGTCAGCACCAAGACGCTTGGCGTAGGCACGTGCCATGCGTGCACCGCCGACATCAGGAGCTACCACTGTGAGATTTGGGATACGCTGACGCTTAAAATATTTCACGATGATTGGAGCTGAATACAAATGATCGAGCGGGATATCAAAGAAACCTTGAATCTGTGCCGCATGCAAATCCATGGTGATTATCCGATCAGCTCCTGCTGTTGTGAGAAGATTTGCTACGAGCTTTGCTGTAATAGAAACCCGTGGCTGGTCTTTCCTATCTTGCCGTGCGTATCCAAAGTATGGTATAACTGCTGTGACCCGACTCGCTGAGGCTCGTTTTGCCGCATCAATCAAGATGAGAAGTTCAAGCAAATTCTCAGCCGGCGGAGATGTGGGCTGAATTATGAATACATCTCTTCCCCGGATGTTCTCGCCATATTTTGCCCAAATCTCACCATCGCTAAAATTTCTAATCTCAACCTGACCAAGCTCTTGCCTGATCGCTTTAGCGATTTTCTTTGATAGTTCAGTATTGGCTCTGCCAGAAAAGACTTTCAAACCGTTCATAGTCGAAGGATAGCATATCCCTATAATGTAGTTCGGAGCATGGACACATCAAAAACATCGAGCTGCTTGAATAAATAATATACGAAAATAATCCGAGTCAGGCAAACAATGTAACAGCTTCACCATTATGGCTCGCTTCCATCACTTTCTTAAATTCTTCAAAAGGTGCTTCCGGCGCCGTGTCTTGAATTCCTTGGCAATTCATAACGTATTTATTTATCTTATTACTTGAAATCCTCCCTCAGCTTTGGTTAACAAGAGGGGGATTTACAAAGTTAGCAATCTGTTCATGTGAGTTCACACAGGAGAATGCAAATGGGAGTTAGTTTGGTTCTGCTACGTCATGGGGAGAGCATCTGGAATCTGGAAAACAGGTTCACTGGCTGGACGGATGTAGACCTCTCCGAGCGTGGTGTGGAGGAGGCTCATCGCGCAGCGCTTCTTCTTAAAGATGCTGGGTTTACATTTGATGTTGCTTACACATCCGTTTTGAAGCGTGCCATTAGAACGCTGTGGATCGTCCTTGATGATATGGATTTGATGTGGATTCCGGTGTATCGTACTTGGCGGTTAAATGAGCGTCACTACGGTGCGCTTCAGGGTCTAAATAAGAAAGAAACGGCTGAGCGATATGGGGCGGAACAGGTTCAACAATGGCGACGCGGCTACGCAGTGCGCCCTCCCGCTCTGGACTTCGATGACAGCCGTCATCCGCGCTTCGACCGCCGATATGCACTGTTGAAACCGGAAGAACTACCAGCCACTGAATCACTGAAAGACACCCTTGAGCGAGTTCTCCCTTACTGGCACGAGGTCATTGTTCCAGTCTTAAAGAGCGGACAAAGGGTGCTCATTTCCGCACACGGGAACAGTCTCCGAGCACTTGTGAAGTATCTCGACAACGTTTCAGATGAGGAGATAGTCCAATTAAATATCCCAACTGGTTTTCCCTTAGTGTATGAGCTGGATAGCAACTTGAAAGCGATTTCGCACTATTACCTTGGCAGCGAAGAGGAGGTGAAAAAGGCGGCTGAGTCTGTTGCTGCACAATCCCTTGTTGGGAACAAGTGAAATGGTCAATTGCTATTCTCGGTGAGGACTATTGAGAGCTTTGTGTTTCGCAGGGATTTTCTCAGGTTCTTCAGTTGCTGTGCGAGTTCCTCTATTTTTCTCTTGCCATTCAGTTCCACTTAGAGATTACTTTTTTCCGCCACTTTTGGCAGGTTAAGCAGCAAAATGTTGGGTGGTGAATTTTGCCCAGATCGGTTCCCAATACCGGTTCATACCGCTACAAGTGGACGAATTAGGAGCCGCAGGTTCAGGTGGTGCCATCTCTCTCTGCTGTGCTGACCTTTTTGCGAAGGTTTCTCCGCCGGGGACAAGGCGACTGTCTGGAGTAAATTTTCGATCCAGAATTCTTGACAAATACAATTAAATTGTGTATTTTCAACTTTACGATCATATAGGAGCGGGAAGCTGTGAGAAAACATGTGACTGGGAGGGATCAACCGCGAGCCGGCGTGTGCCTTATCATTTGACCCTGGTGCAACTTTGGCACCTGGGAACTCCGTATCATATGAAAGGGAGGATTGCAATGAGATGGAATGATAAGCTTTACTATGTATCCGGCAAGGAGATGCGACTGGTGGAGGTGAAGCGGTTCCGGATGAAGTTCTTTGCACTTTTAACACTTTCAGTTTTGGTATCACTCTCGATCATTACTGCAGTAAATCATCTTTTCGGTGATGTGCTTTCACTTGGCTACGACCGGGTGCAGTCGCTGCAAAGCGAGAATGAGGTTCTTCAGAACCATCTTAAGATGCTGAATGGGAAAGTTAAAACTCTCCAGGCAGCGATTGATCGACTTGCCAGGCAGGATAATAATCTCCGGTTACTGGTTGATCTGCCTCCGATCGATGAAGATGTGAGGAATGTCGGTACTGGAGGAAGAGTAGCTCATGCTGAAGTCGGGATTGGCAATGCAGAGGTTGCAAACCTTCTGAACCGCATCATGACGTCAGTGGACAAACTCGAGCGCGAGGTCAAACTTGAAGAAGAAAGCTACGATGCTATCGTACGCAAATATGAGTCAAACAAAGTATACTTTCAACATCTGCCTGCGATCAAACCAATGGAAGGATATTATGACCCTGAGAGCTTTGGGATGCGCATACACCCGGTTCTTCACATCAGGCGCATGCATGAGGGGATCGATATCCTTAACGATGTAGGGACGCCTGTTGTTGCCACCGGCGATGGAGTTGTGGAGTTCGCTGGTCACAGTGCAGGCGGGTATGGGATTGTTGTGGAGATCAATCATGGGTATGGGTATCGGACGATTTACGCTCATCTTTCCACTGTACTTGTACACGTTGGGATGAAAGTTAAGCGCGGGCAGGTGATTGCCAGGAGTGGAAGAACGGGTCTGGTCAGTGGGCCTCACCTTCATTACGAAGTTATTAAAGATGGTGTGAAACAAAACCCGGTTGATTATTTCTTTGACGATGTTCGCTTCAGCATGAGAGGCGTGGCGGTTGGCGATTGAGTTTCACTCTATGGGGTGTCAGTGAATGGAAGTTTTGATTCAGATGTTTCATTTTCTTGTTCTATAATGTGAGTAAAAATTCAATTTCAACAATGGCGCCACAAAATAGGTAAATAAGTAAGGTAAGTAAGGAGTGATAAGCGATGATCTGGACGCTTGAATTGGCTTCTTATCTTGAAGATGCACCCTGGCCTGCTACGAAAGATGAGCTGATTGACTATGCTATCCGCATAGGTGCACCGCGTGAGGTGATCGAGAATCTGCAAGAACTTGAAGATAGTGATGAAGTCTACGAAAGCATGGAAGATATCTGGCCTGACTATCCAACGGATCAAGATTTCTATTTTGGCGAAGAGGAAGAATACTAACGAGCTTCCATCGTAGGCGAGGGCATCATTATCTTCATCTTCGCGTGAAGAATTTGCATCACCGTTTTTGTCCGATGGGCGTAAGAAAATCCATCTGCCTCTGGCGGATGGTTTTTTTATTTTTCGCTTTCTGTGTCCCTGTCCCGATTCTCCAGGGCGCGTTGCTATCCGAGAGGCTTCGTGAAAGCTCGAATGAAGTTCAAAAAAGACTGGAGATAGTCGAGATAAAGTTCGCTGGTAATTCAGAGATAAGTTCGAAACTTCTCCGTTCCCGTATTCTTACAGGCGTTTCTCCTTCAGCAATTTCACAGTTTATCTACAAGCATATCTCTGAACGTCTCGGAAGCCCTCCAGTTTTCTACGATCCCTATACTGCGGGAGCAGATATTGCTCGCTTAGAGAATTTTTACCGTGATCATGGCTTCTTCAGTGCCCGTGTAGATACAACGACGACGGTCCTTTCAGATGGGGAGTCACTGGTTTTAACATTCGGGATTTCTGAAGGACCGCGATTTGTGATCGACTCAGTTCGATTTGCCGGGCTAAGTGGAGTCGATAGCGCTCTCCTTGTGCAGATCAATAGCCAGGCGTTAATGCGTGTCGGCGAGCCCTTCACAGCTGATGTCTATAATGGAGATCGGAATCGTATCATCACTCTCCTCGCTAACCATGGGTATCCGAATGCATCTATCGATTCCAAGAATTCCCAGGTCTTGATCGATTCAGTTCGGCACAAAGTTATTCCCACAATCACCTTTTCTCTTGGTGGGCAGTACACATTTGGTGATATTCAGATTAAGGGCACTCATGGACCTGTTCGTGACGAAGCGGTGGTTTTTCGGCAATTGGATTTCCATCCCGGGGAACTTTACAGTCGACAGAAGCTGGATAACAGCGAGCGAAACCTAAATCGTCTTGGAATCTTTGAGTCGGTGCGAATTGAAATGAACATCCCTTCACCTGAGTCAGTCCTGGTTCCCATTCCAATAACAATTCAGCTTCAGCCGCGCCCGCTCAATGAATTGACACCTGAGTTGCTTGCAAATGATGAAAACAATGCATTCAACCTTGGCATTGGCTTAGGATACAGTAATTTGGATTTCATTGGTGGTGCACGTCGACTAACACTCCGTGGCCGATTCCGTGTCCAGTCGTTGACCCATGTGAATTTTGGACGGGTCATCACTAAAACAGGATTTCGAGAGCCAAATCTTGTTGCAAATGCTGAGCTGACTCTCCAGCTTACTCAGCCATATGTTTTCAGCAATCGTACCAGCGGGAACTGGTCGCTCACCGCAACAGCCGATAAACAGTTGCCTTATTTGCAAACAATCTTCAGAAACAGGATTGGCATTGTGAATCAGAGGGCGACTTATACTTTTGCTTTTCTGGACTGGAGCCTGGAGCGTGTCTCCCTTGATAGTGTAAGTCCCGATTTTCGCTCATTGACGCTTGCTGAGGAGGACAAGCCCCAGTTTAACTCCATCTTGAGCTTCACACTTCAGCGAGACAAAACCAATGACGTTTTTTCGCCTAGCACAGGTTTTTTCAATTCTGGAGCGATTGAAGAAGCTGGACTTTTCCCCTTGCTTCTCAAAAAACTTGGACTTCCTATGGGTGGGCTTCCGTTTTCTCAGTATGCAAAAGTAATCCTTTTGGGGAGGTGGTATAAAGATCTCTGGGGAAACAGACTTGGGATTTTTGCATGGAAGATAAAACTCGGTGCGGCGGTTCTCCTCGCCCACTCGAATACAACTCCAATTCCCTTGAACCGTCGTTTTTTTGCCGGAGGCAGTGGAAGCGTTCGAGGGTGGAGGACCCGGGAACTGGGAGCGGTGGCAAAGCCAGAATTTGGAGGCAACGCTCTGCTTGAAATGAATTTTGAACTGCGCTGGAATGGTTTACGTAAGCTTGGCTCGCCAATTGGAATCCCATTTGAACATGTGTGGCTTGTGCCCTTCCTTGACGCAGGAAATATATGGGCTACCCCCGCAGATATAAAGCCCTTACAACTTGCCGTTGCCTCAGGAATTGGCTTTCGGTACGATACAATTGCCGGACCCCTGAGGATAGATTATGGGGTTCGTATATACGACCCTAAGGGACTTCCGGAGCATCATTGGTTTTTTCAGCAGAGGTTCTTTTCCGATGTTCTTGCCCATGGAGTTATTCATTTTGGACTTGGTCACGCTTTTTGACAGCGTTGGAAATCAGGCAAATCCTTCGTAATTTTATCGCGTGAGTTGGTCAGAGATTATCAACCAGGAGCGTGTGAAGCAGCTTCTATCCTCGGCTCTCTCAAAGGGTCGGGTTGCACATGCGTATCTCTTTGTTGGTCCTGAGGGTGTTGGAAAAGACGCTGTAGCATTGGAATTTGCAAAGATCCTTAATTGTTCGTCTCCAGCTGTTAGTGCCCACCAACTCATCGAAGCATGCGGGACATGCCTGAGCTGCCGCCGAGCAAGCGCACTTGAGCATCCAGATATCCAGATTGTCTTTGCATTGCCAGGAGGAAAATCCACTGAATCAAATGACCCACTTGATGGTTTCAGTGAATCAGAACTTCAGACAATCAAGGCTGAGCTTGTGGCGAAAGCCCGCGATCCATATCACCGCATTGCTGTGCCCCGTGCCTCGGAAATTCGAATCAAGAGCATTCGAGCAATGCGTCGTTTCGCTTCATTGAGCTCTTCGCTTGGACACTGGAAGGTGATCCTCATCTTCAATGCCGACGAAATGAACGAAGAAGCATCTGATGCACTCTTGAAAACATTGGAAGAGCCTCCTCCGAGAACAATATTTATCCTGACAAGTGCATACCCTGAGCGATTGCGACCGACGGTTGTTTCTCGGTGTGAAAATGTACAATTCGATTTTCTAAGGGAAGATGATATTCGCGATGCTCTTGTTGTTCGACATGGCGTTGCACAGAGCCAGGCACAGTTAGCGGCTCGGCTCGCAGGTGGAAATTACCGACGAGCTGTGGAATTGCTCAATGAGGATTTACAGAAATGGCGACGAGAAGTTGTGGATTTCCTCGGGTACTCGGTAGCTGGGAAGTATCTTGCGCTGGTAGAAAAAATTGAGCAGTGGTCAGGAGAAGGCCGAGAACTCCTCGCTCATCGTCTTGAACTGATGCTCTCCTGGTTGCGTGATGTCATGTTTGTCCAGACAGGAAGCCCTGAACTTATCTTTAACGTTGATATGAGAGAGAGATTAGAGCGGTTCGTTGACCTTTACCCTGATTCTGCCTTGAATTCGGGGAGGATCGAGCGTGCTTTGAAGACTGTTGAAGCGACTATTCGAGCACTTGATCGGAATGCCAATACCGCCTTAGCCTTGGCGTTGCTGGCACTGGACCTACGACGGGACCTTGCAGAATCTCATGCAGCCCCGATCCAGTTGGTGGAAGGCTCACACATTTGAGGTGAGAAGGAGAAAGCTATGAACACTCTTCATACAGAACACAGGCAAGACGAGGGCGATCAAAGTGATTCTCAAAAGAGCAGAGCACTCAGTAATTTTGCTGACAAGTTGTTGCCTGGCAATTCGACTGAAGCTTCGGATGGCGGCTCTGTTCTGGAGAGCTGTTGTGGAGTAGCGCGCTTGATCTACGATCTCGATCATTTGAGAGGAATGGAATCGGCTGGAGAGTATGTCGAGGTTCAATTCAAAGCTGGGCGACGTTCTTTTTATAAGAATCCGTTTCAGCTCGATCTACACATTGGTGACTATGTTATTGTTGAAGCTGAGAAGGGAATTGACATCGGTAGAGTTCATTTCACCGGTAAATTGGCGCAACTGCGGTTCGCTGCGATGTACAGGAGAGCAAAAACAATTCCCCAGCAGTTTGATGAGAAGGAATCCGATGTCGCCCCGACTATAGCCTGTGCCGAAGACGAGTCTGGTAATACCCAGCTTTCAAGCTCGCGCCCTGAAGAGAAGAATCTGGTGGAATTTGCTGTTATTAGAAAGGCTACAGCTCAGGACCTGGCACAGCATCAGGAGAACGCGGCTCGTGAACGAGAGGCGTTTGAATTGTGCCAGAAAAAAATTCCCTTGCATGGACTCCCGATGAAACTTGTCGATGTGGAATACCAGTTCGATCGGAACCGCATTACGTTTTACTTTACTGCGGATAGACGAGTCGATTTCCGATCCCTTGTTCGAGACCTTGCATCCGTGTATCGGACCAGGATTGAGCTTCGGCAAATAAGCGCCAGGGACGAAGCAAGACGAATAGGTGGGATTGGTAGCTGCGGACGCCCACTCTGTTGTGCCATGTGGCTCGGGGGCTTTTATCACATCAGCACACAGCATGCACGTCTGCAGAATCTCCCTCTGAATCCTGTGAAACTTTCTGGACAGTGCGGACGATTGAAGTGCTGTCTGGCGTTTGAGCTTGAAGATATGCTTGCGTTGAACGAGAAGCTTGAGACCGCTCACGGTGAACCCGCTGTAGATTCCGAGCACGATCTGTACAATGAATCTCTTGAGTACGATGCATAACTTGTCGGAGGTCAAATTTGAATTCTGAACCCCCAAAACGTATCCTCGTCACTGCGGCACTACCTTATGCAAATGGTCCTATCCATTTCGGGCACCTCGCCGGCGCTTATCTGCCTGCGGATCTCTACGTTCGATATCAACGGCTGAAGGGGCGGAACATCCTTTTCATCTGTGGCTCCGATGAGCATGGTGTCCCCATTACAATTGCAGCAGAGAAAGAAGGGGTGGACCCAAAAGTCATCGTAGATCGTTACCATGCGATGAATCGTGATGCATTTGCAGCGTTCGGGATTTCATTCGACAATTACTCTCGAACCACTCTACCTGTTCACCACAGGACAGCTCAAGAATTTTTCCTTGATTTCTATCACAAGGGGATTCTAAGGGAGAAGGAAGAAGAACAGTTGTATTGCGAACAGGATCGAATGTTCCTCGCCGATCGATACGTTGAAGGGACTTGTCCTGTATGCGGTTATACTGAAGCACGGGGTGACCAATGTGAGCAGTGCGGTAGCCTGTTGGACCCTCGTGAGCTTATTAATCCTCGATGCAAGATATGCGGCAGGACGCCAGTCATTCGCACAACGAAGCACTGGTATTTCCCCCTCGGTGAGTACCAGCCTCAGCTTGAAGCATATGTGCGGTCAAAAACTGACTGGAAAGAGAATGTGAGGAAGTATTGCGAGAGCTGGTTTGCTGAGGGGCTTGAAGATCGAGCTGTGACTCGCGACCTACGATGGGGGGTGAAGGTTCCTCTTGAAGGCTACGAGGATAAAGTTCTCTATGTCTGGTTTGAGGCAGTTCTTGGATATATCTCCTCGACGAAGGAATGGGCTGAGCGAATCGGTATGCCTGAAAAGTGGAAGGAATACTGGCAGGACGATGCCACGAAGTATGTTGCCTTCATTGGCAAAGATAACATAGTATTTCACTGTATTGTCTTCCCGGCAATGCTCATGGCGAAAGGGGGATATATCTTACCGGATAACGTCCCGGCGAATGAGTTCCTCAATCTTGAAGGAGGAAAACTTTCCAAGAGCAGGAACTATGCAATTTATTTGAAGGATTACCTTGAAACATTTCCTCCTGACTTGCTGAGATACGCTCTTGCAGTAAACCTTCCAGAATATCGGGACACAGATTTTTACTGGAAGGATTTTCAGGCACGGGTGAATAATGAGCTCGCTGACACACTTGGCAATTTTGTCCATCGAACTATGACGTTCGCTCAGAAGAACTTCGGGGGATTTGTTCCGGCGCGCGGTGAACTCAGTAATCGAGATGAAGAATTGTTGAGACGACTTAGAGAGGCTCCTGAAGTCGTTGGAGAGCTGTATGAAACCTTTCGCTTCAAGGATGCTGTTGTTGAAGCGATGAACCTTGCACGGTTTGCGAATAAATACTTCAATGACTCCGAGCCCTGGAAAACATTGAAGAGCAATCATACCCAATGCGCAACAACAATTCATCTATCACTCCAGGCAATTCGTGTCCTTACTGTGCTGCTCGAACCGGTCATCCCGTTTACGGCTCGGTTGATGTGGAAGATGCTTGGGGAGTCCGGTCCCCTTGCTGGTGCCCTTTGGGATGCAGCAGGCGAGGCAGATATCCCAGAAGGGCAAAAGCTTGGTGAACCGCAAATCTTATTCACGAAAATTGAAGATGAGACCATAGAACGAGAATTGACAAAGCTTGGTTTGAAGCCTGAAATGGCACCAGTGAAGGATGAGCAAATTTCCATCGATGAGTTTCGACGCATAAAATTACGGACAGCGAAAATTCTCGCTGCAGAGCGTCTGCCAGGATCAAAGAAGCTCATCAAACTTCAGATTGATGTTGGTGGGGAAGCGCGCCAGATCGTCGCAGGTATTGGGGAGCACTACACCCCCGATATGCTTATCGGGAAAACGATCATCATCGTCGCGAATCTTCAGCCAGCAAAGCTCATGGGGGTGGAATCGCAGGGCATGCTCCTTGCTGTGGATGATGGGGGTGGGACACTTTCATTGCTCACACCAGACACTGAGGTGCCAAGTGGAGTCCCTGTAAAGTGATGAGGGAAACACGGTAATCTGATGGTTGCACATTTTACTCAATCACGCTTAACCTGGTCTCTTTATGCTGTAATACTTCCTTTCAAATAACTTGATCATCTTAATAACCTAATCATAGGAGCGAACTATGCAACAAGTAGCTTTTTCAACTCAGGCAACTATGAACCCATTTGAAATTGCCCAGCAGCAACTTGATGAGGCTGCGGCGATTCTCAAACTCGATCCGGCGATTCACGAATTCCTGCGCTGGCCTATGCGCGAACTTCATGTGACGCTGCCAGTGAAAATGGATGACGGGAAAACAAAAATTTTTCATGGATTTCGTGTACAGTACAATGATGCTCGTGGTCCGACAAAGGGTGGTATACGTTTCCATCCCGCGGAGACAATCGATACTGTGCGTGCTCTGGCGGCATGGATGACATGGAAAACTGCTGTTGTGGATATCCCTCTCGGCGGTGCAAAGGGTGGCATCATCTGTAACCCGAAAGAGATGTCGCCGGGCGAGATAGAGCGGCTGAGTCGTGCTTACATCCGTCAAGTAGGACGTATCCTCGGTCCGGATATGGACGTGCCCGCTCCTGATGTCTATACAACACCACAGATCATGGCTTGGATGGCAGATGAATTTTCGTTTATGCGTGGTTATAACGAATTTGGCGTTATCACCGGCAAGCCACTACCGCTCGGTGGCTCGCTTGGACGTGAGGATGCGACCGGGCGCGGTGTGAGTATCACCGTGCGTGAAGCCGCTAGGCTCTTGAACCTCGATTTGCGCGGCGCGCGCATGGTTGTGCAAGGATATGGCAATGTCGGCTCGCACAGCGCCGTGCTGCTGCAGGAGATGGGCTGCCGGCTTGTCGGCGTGGGCGATATCTCCGGCGCGTTCTACAATCCGAATGGCATTGACGCGCGCGCGCTGCAAGCGCACGTCAAGAAACATTCGGTCATCAAGGGCTTTGCCGGTCTTGGCGAAGAAATCGCACCGGAAGCGCTGCTCGAATTGCCGTGCGAAGTGTTGATCCCTGCCGCGCTGGAAAATCAGATCACCGAGAAGAACGCGGCGCGCATCAAGCCGCGCATCCTCGCAGAAGCTGCCAACGGTCCGACGACGCCCAGCGCCGACCCGATCCTGCGCGATAACGGCGTTTACGTCATTCCGGATTTTCTGTGCAACGCCGGCGGTGTCACGGTCTCGTACTTCGAGATGGTGCAGAACGCTTATGGGTATTACTGGGATGAAGAGACGGTTCATGAGCGACTGGATAAGAAAATGACGGCAGCGTTCCACGCTGTGCATCGTGAAGCACAGGCACGGAAGGTTCATAACAGACTTGCAGCCTACCTTGTTGCGGTAAGCCGTGTCGCTGAGGCGGTGCGTCTCCGCGGTTGGGCATAAGAGAACTCTGCTTTCTAAATAAGGGCGGTCCTCGCCACAATGCGGACCGCTCCGGCTTTTTCTTTATCTATTGTGAACTGCGAAATTCAGAAATGGCAGAACCCTCAGTTGAAATACCACAGATTTTATTGGTCCATTTGCGAATTGCCCAGTTTCCGATCTTGGCGCGTCGGATTCGTGCGCGAATGCGCGAGGAGCTTTATCAGCGCGGTGTGATTACACCGGAACGCTTTGAGCAGGAGGTACGCGAAAAAGCTTTGCTCTCTCAACGCCGCGAGGGATTGACAAGTCCGCTTGTGCAAGAAGACGCCAGCCAATGGGAGCAACGTCTGACCCAAATCCGCGATTACTTGACCGACTTCTATTTTGCCAACAACTTGCCTATTGATCTTTTTAATCAGATCGTTGACGAAGTGCTTCCGCGTCAAAGCACTAATCGAAGTCAGATAGCACTCAACTTCAATCCCGAATTAGCTCCTCTTGACCTTGTCCTTCGCCAGGCTGAGCAATTTGAAGCCCTCCCTGAGGACAAACGTGCAGAGGTTCATCACGACTTAGAGGAGCTTATTGTTGTCCTGATCAAAACGATGATCAGCGATCAGTTAAACTTCATTCGCATCGCGAAGAATTGGTTTCATGCCTCCGATTTCAGATTCATCCAGGAAAGTCGGATTGGTAACGGGAAAATTGGAGGGAAGGCTGGGGGTATGCTGCTCGCCTGGAAGATTCTCCAGTCGGCGAACCCCGAGATTGCAGAGCGTGTCACATTACCCCGCTCGTATTTCGTGGGTGCTGATGTTGTTTATGACTTCATGGCGTTCAACGGCTTGGAATATTTCAATCAAAAATATAAAACCCCTGAGGAGATTCGGCAGGAATATCCTCAGATACGCCAGGAATGCGAGCGTGGGCAGTTTCCTGAGGAGATTGAGTCTGGTTTGCGGACGGTTCTTAAGGAGGTAGGGAAGAAGCCACTTATTGTCCGCTCATCCAGTTTGCTCGAGGATAATTTTGGGACATCCTTTGCGGGCAAGTACGCCAGTTTCTTCTGTCCCAACCAGGGTTCTTTGGAGGAGAATCTGCGTGACCTTACAAGAGCTATGGGCAGGGTCTATGCGAGCATTTTTAGTCCGGATGCACTTCTCTATAGGCGACGGATGGGATTGCTCGACTATGACGAGCGCATGGCAATCCTTTTGCAGGAAGTGGTTGGGAATCCGCATCGTGGATATTTCTTCCCGGATTTAGCAGGGGTTGCTTTCAGTCGTAGCCCGATTGTATGGAGTCCACGGTTGCGCCGCGAGGAGGGATTTGTGCGCCTGGTGCTTGGTCTTGGGACAAGAGCCCTCGAACGAGTTGGGGAAGATTACCCGCGTCTAATAGCACTGAGTCATCCAAATCTTAAGCCTGAAGTAATGCCAAAGGCGATCCAGTACTACTCCCAGCGATTCATTGACCTGATTGACATTGAGCGCAATGCTTTCACGACACTGCCTGTTCATGAAGTTCTTGACATTGATTATCCGGCACTCCACTGGGTCGCCTCTGTTCGAAACGAAGAGATGCTTTCTCCGGTGTATGCTGTGGGATACCAGATTAGTCCGGAGAAGCTCGTGCTGACATTTGACGCCTTAGTTCAGCAGAACGATTTTATCTCGATCATGAAGGGAATTCTTTCCACGCTTGAGAAACACTATCAAGTTCCGGTGGACGTTGAATTTGCTGTGAATCTCTCAGCGGACTTTCCGCAGCCACGCTTTGCTTTTTATCTGCTGCAATGCCGTCCGCAGAGCAGCATGCAGGGTGGGCGTTTGCGTACTGTGCCGGCTGAGGTTCCGAAGGACGACAAGATTCTCCTGGCGACACGGATGGTTCCTCAAGGGCAGGTGAGCGGAGTCGAGTACATTGTTTACGTCGATCCGATGCGATACTATCAATTAAGTGAGCCTGCACGTCGCAGTGAGATAGCACGTACGGTGGGACGTCTAAACAAACTGCTGGAGGGGAGCAACTTTATTCTCATCGGTCCCGGTCGGTGGGGTTCAGTGAATAGCCAGCTTGGTGTACCGGTAACTTACGCTGATATTTACAATGCTCGAGCCCTAGTTGAGATTGCCATGCCCAATGAAGGAGAAGCTCCAGAGCCGTCCTACGGAACCCACTTCTTTCAGGACCTTGTGGAGGCACAAATCTATCCACTTGCAATCTACCTTGACGATTCGGACGATTTCCTCAACCGACCTTTCTTCGATAACGCTCAGAATTTTCTTTCTCAATTTTTACCGGATGTCAGTGGATTGAGTGAGTGCCTGAAGCTCATTTCCGTTGCAAATGAGAGGGAGGGTCACCACTTAGAGATCGTGATGGATGGGGAGCAGGGCTTGGGCTATCTGGTGCGACGTGAACAAGGCTAAGCCGAGCGTTTGCGGGTTGCATGGGAAGTTGGCCTTCAGTGCCAAGCCCGGAGAATTCTCCTGCCGAATTTAATGAGCATGTAGGGCTCTCATCGTTTGAGGCTCATGGACACGCCATCACGTACAGGGATAATTGTTGTCACTAAGTCCGGGGTTGAGTAGATCAGTCGGTTCCAGGTAAGCAGGGCTGCGGTCGATTCATCTGGATGAACATCGAGCACCTTTCCGTGGTGGAGGGCGTTGTCCGCAATCAACAGTCCACCACGTCGGAGCTTTGGCAGAGATTTGTAGAAAATCTTCGGATAATCGTACTTGTGGGCGTCATTGAAAATAATGTCAAATTCTCCATCGAGGGAATCGAGGATTGCCACAGCATCGCCTACACGATAATCTATGGAAGCTGACACCCCAGCACGATCAAAGAACTCCGCCGCCCGTTTTGCATTCTCCGGATTTTCATCAGTGCAGATGATTGTTCCGCTCCCCCGGAGAGCCCGAGCAAACCATAAGGCTGAGTAACCGTATCCTGAGCCAAGCTCGATTATACGTCGGGCATTAATCATCATGGCAAGCTGGTAGATCAAATTACCAACGAGAGGACCGACAATAGGAAACGATTCACGCGCTGCTACTTCTTCCATCTCTGCAAGCACTGGATCTCGCGGCGGAAGAAGATCGAGAAGATATTTGTGTATCTCAGGATTAATTAGCTCCATGGCTGTACCCCAATTTTTCTTAACACAATATAGTGAGCTTACTTTTGACTTTCAACCTTGATTTTCGTCCCTTGAATAGTTAACCTTCTAAGAACAAATGGGGAAGAGCTATGACACGAAATGAAGCATATTTACTTTTGAGTGAGTATACAAAAAATGGGAACTTGATTAAGCACGCCCTTGCGGTGGAGGCGGCGATGCGTGCGTACGCGCGGAAGTTTGGAGAGGACGAAGAAACGTGGGGGATCGTTGGGCTCCTTCATGATTTTGACTACGAGATGTATCCCACTGCTCCAGATCATCCTCTGAAAGGGTCGGAGATTTTGAAGGAACGAGGGGTCTCTGAAGAGATTCGACGCGCTATTCTTGGTCATGCAACATATACTGGAGTCCCTCGTGATACTCTCATGGCAAAGACGCTGTATGCGTGCGATGAGCTTTGTGGTTTTATTACTGCCGCAGCTCTCGTTCGACCGCAAAAGATCATGGACCTGGAAGCAAGTTCAGTGAAGAAGAAAATGAAGGACAAAGCTTTTGCGCGTAGCGTGAACCGAGATGACATCCTTCACGGTGCTGAAGAACTTGGCGTCGACCTCGACGAGCATATTCAGTTTGTGATCGAGGCTATGAAGAGCATCGCTGATCAACTAGGTTTGAAACCATAGATCGAGGGCTGATAACCTGATTGATTCTGGAGGTTCAAGATGCCCGCGCTTAAAGATAAGAAAATCCTTATCCTTGTAGAAGATCTTTATGAAGATCTCGAATTCTGGTATCCAAAGATTCGCCTTGAGGAAGAAGAAGCTATAGTAACAGTTGCTGCACCTGAGAAGAAAACTTACAGAGGGAAGCAGGGGATGTCTGTTGTGCCCGACATCCTGGTAAGCGATGTGGATTCACCGAGGTATGATGCACTGGTGATACCAGGAGGGTATGCGCCGGACCGTTTGCGTCGCTCAAAGCAGGTCCTGGAGTTAGTGCGAGCTTTCGATGCTGCGAAAAAAGTCATCGCGACTATTTGTCATGCAGGATGGGTGCTTATCTCTGCGAAGATCGTCAAAGGGAGACATATGACGGGCTTTTTTGCAATTAAGGACGATTTAGAGAACGCTGGCGTCCTCTACCACGATGAGCCTGTTGTTATTGATGGCAATCTTATCAGCTCGCGTTCGCCCGCCGATTTGCCGCAGTTCTGCCGGGCAATTATTAAAGCACTTTCGTAGCAGTGTCGACGCTGCTGTGGAATTTGCATTGCAAGTTTGAGCTCTTCAGCAAATGTTGGACTGATGGTTTGACAGGCTCACTTCGCCTGTGGCGGACAGATCTTGTCATGACATGCGAGCCCCATGGTCTGCAATCATGTTTTGCAATTACCTTATTCTTTTCCGCCTCTGGCAGACCGAAGGTCACCTCGCGAGATAAACGCACCCCGAACCGGCGGAGGCATTTCTGAGGTCTTTCCCCTGACCGCTTTCCAGATGATCTCATTGAACTCCAGGTCAGGTGCGCGGTCCTCCAGTGCAAAATTGAATTCCGCCGATCGTTTGCTTCCATATGCCTCAGCAGTATTCACCTCGTTAAGATCAACTTTGGGGATTTGATGCTTGAAAGGCGTGAAGTCAGGAGCGCTGGTGAATGAAGCGCACATCGCTGTCGCTGCTGAGTCAAACTGCGTCATGGGAGGCAAGCCAAGGATCATCTCCATGGTTTTGATCATGCTCGTTGTGGAGTAGAGCGTGTGATCGACTGCGTGCCGCTTCGCGTAGGGGCTTATGACGAGCGCTACAGTTCGGTGTGCATCCACATGATCGGGACCGTTCTGAGCATCGTCTTCGACAACAAAGATTGCTGACTCCTTCCATATGCTGCTGTGCGAAATCCGCTCGACAATCAGTCCCAAGGCGAGATCGTTATCAGCGACGTACGCCATTGGCGTTGGCATCCCAACTTGCGTCCCGATGGTGTGATCGTTTGGGAGACGAATGACTTCAAATTGAGGTATAGCACCTTCCTTCTCGAGTTCATCGAACTCTTTGATCCAAGCTGCAGCCCGATCCACATCCTTATAGTTCAGGTCAAATCCGCGATAGGTTGGTGAGACATGTCCAATGAGTGTGGGGACGGCTGCCGCAGGCTTAACGGTATCGCCGGGTTTCCATTTTGGATTGAACTCAGTGAACTCGCCGTAGCTCCGATATGTTACTCCATGGCGCGCACAGTTATCCCAGATGTAGCCGCTGCTCGGTCCAGCAATTGCTGCACTCCCTTCAAAGTCATATGTGCTGCCGCGCCGACTGTATACAGTTGGCCAGAGCTTTTCAACGTAGTCCGTTGCGTAAGCAGCCATTGACCAGTTATGCCCATCGGCACTTACTTCAGCATCGGCATAAAAATTGTCGAGGAGGACAAACTCCCGAGCCAACGCGTGATGGTTTGGTGTTACTGAATCCGGGAACAGGCATAGAGATGGTTCGCCATTTCCCCCCTTGATGTCGCCGAATACTTGATCGTATGTTCGATTTTCTTTGATGATGTAAAAAACATGTCTGATGGGAGATGGCTTCTGGATGATTGGGCTCGCTTGCTGGCAGTTCTCAGAGTGACCTCTTGTAAGAGGAGTGTTTGCGTAGACCTGCATGGTGTATTCCACAAGCTCGGTCTTCGAAGGAATTGGGATGATTGAAATGCTTCCTCGAAGTAAAGTACCGATATATTGCTCGTTTCGCTGATGTCTCTTCATTGGGTTCGGTCCACCCGGATTCGGCAGCGACGTTGTTCCCTTCCCGTTAAGGACGAGAAGAATCTCTTTTCCTCCTTTGCTCTTTGCTACACGTACGGATGTTGGATACCAACCTGTTGGTATAAATCCGAGCGATCGTGATGATCCAGGTTTGGAGACGTCAAAGACAGCAAGGCAATTATTATCTGCATTGGCGACAAAAAGGAGACTATCATGGTGAGCCAGTGCCAGTGAATTCGGTGTGCTGCCGGGAGGTAGGTCAGGATTGAGAGCTGCTGAAAGAATTTCCACAACCTTCTGTTTCTTTCGGTCGATGACGCTCACGCTATTTTCATTTGCATTGGCAATGAACATCCACTTGCCGTTTGAACTTAATGCCATATCGGTTGGATGATCGCCAGTGGTTATTCTGAAAACAATGGAGCGTGTCCTTCCATCTACGCCAATTAGTTCTTTTCCTCCCCACAGTGTGATGTAAATGGTTTTCTCTTGTCCGTAGTAGCGACATGCGTACGCCTCGGCTGGGAGAGGAGTGCGTGACCGTACGGATTTGCTTTTAAGATCACATTCGTAAAGAGCTTTGTCATCCTTTGTCACGACATAGAGTGTTTTCCCATCGGGCGCAATGTCCAGCCCAGTGAGAAATATGTTTTGTTTCGAGCTCCCCTTGTTGACAACGATGGAGTCATCAAGAAGAAGAGAATCGTTTCTGATCGTTAGAAGATAGATGACGTTTCTGCCGCCGCCTGAAACAGCGAGACGATTTCCGTTATCGTAAAATCGGATCCCAAGCCACAATGATGGAAGCTCAAGAGTTGAAACAACCTTGTTTAATTGGATGTCGATCAGATCGACGGTTTGTTTTCCCATGCCTGCATGGAGAACTGCCGCTCTGTGGTGGATCTCATCGATGTCCATGCTCAGTGGAAGATCACCAAGCTCTATTGCAATTCCGGCGGGAGTTAAAGACCAACCATTTGGGAGGAGCACAGCTCCACCTGGGGTCTTCCCGGGCAATTGAGCAGGCACATTCACTGAGAAGGATAAAGAACAGAGAAGGATAAACAGTGTCCTGAGCGACAAGCAATTTGATCGGGATAGAGAAATCTTGGTTTTCATGTCAATCCTCCGCTTGAAACAGTGAGTAATATTGAAAATCAAACCCTGCGCCGACGTACGGTGTCCGGAGATCTGAGTACTCGCTCAATGGATATTGTCCTGTATGAAGAAGCAAGAAAAGTCTGATCGATTGTTTTCTTTCGGGTCCGACTGAAGCGCCGAGGAGTAGCGAGCTTGCACCAACCCATGATTCTGTTCCATGAATTGTGCGTGTATTTTGGTCAAGAACGGCTCCCCCATCCATTCGAAGGTCGAGGGCAAGGAAAGGACGAATTGGATGCGAGGGATTTGTGGCGGGGAATATCTCAAACCCGATTGAGCCCGAGAAGGGTTTAAGCGACGAGGGGCGAACCTTTGTTGCATAGCTCATCCCGATATAAGCACGCCAGATGTCTTGTTGAAAAGAGCCAAGAAGCTCGAATTGGTCCTTCGTCCAGGGGGTTGGAGCTCGCCCATCTTTCCATTTGCCTGAGGCTGCCTCCCAGTGTCCATCGAGTAGGTGTGCGCTGTGATGTATGAAGCGAAGCCGTGCAGCTATTGTTCCTTGCTGGATCGACCTACTCCAGGCAATGTTGCCACCAAAGAAACCGTCGGTTGCATCTACTTGAAGATGGAGTCCCTCCCATCCGGTAACGTACGTCCGCGCGAAAAACTCAGCAGCGATGCCAATTGCATCACCCTTTGGCGGGTTGGTCCGACCTTGGCCGACTCGAGCAATTTGCAGTATCTCAATTGTGTTGCCAATCTCAGCCAGCAGACTGCCATTTGAGAAATTTTTTGTTATTCCAAATCGAGGTTCAAACGGACTTGCTACCGGAGGCGCAAATGTAAGTGATGAAGGGAAGAGCACGACTCTGACATGGGAAGCTGTAGAATTACGCATGTTGTTAGATGGAATGGAATCGTGCGCCTGTGCTTTCGACGAAAGCAGAACGTAGAATAGAAGGACTATTCCCTGGAACAACCGTAAGCACATGACGATTAGAAATTTACTGGAACAAATTCAATTTTCAAATGCAGTTGCTTGAAAAACGATGTTTGTTTCGCACCATTCAATTTTGTAAAATTTAACTGAAATAGGAAAGAGGAAAATGCAGTTACCGTTTGCTGATAAACCAAAGCCGAACTGCGGAGTATTTGGTGTCTTTGGCTCTCCCTTTGCTTCTACTCTAACGTACTATGGACTTCATGCCTTGCAACACCGTGGGCAGGAGGGGGCGGGCATTGTCTCATTGGAATATGATTCGACAAGGGGACGGAGCCATTTCAACATTCACCGTGGACTTGGACTTATTGCTGACGTCTTTCGTGACGAAGCGATTCTTACTGAACATCTTAAAGGCATCGCAGCTATTGGACATAATCGCTACTCAACTGCGGGAGCGTCAAACAATCCTCTCAATGTTCAGCCGTTTGTTGTGAATTACCGCGACGGGAATTTAGCAATCGCCCACAACGGCAATCTTACAAATTTTCGTGCTCTTCGGAACCAGCTCAAAGAGGAGGGAACGATTTTTCAAACTACTTCTGATAGCGAGATCATTCTCCACTTAATTGCCCGCAGTCGGGAGCGAGAACAAATCCGACAGATTCTCGATGCATTGAACACCGTACGTGGAGCATTTTCGCTTGTTCTACTGACTGATGACAAGCTCATTGCCGCACGCGATCCTTATGGTTTTCGGCCCTTAGCATTGGGAGAAAAAGATGGTGCTTATGTCGTTGCGTCCGAGACGTGCGCATTCGATATAATTGGGGCAACTTACATTCGCGATGTTAATCCTGGAGAGGTGCTCGTTATCGATGAGGAGGCACTTCGAACTCGGAAGCCGAGGACATTTCAGCTGGCGGAGAAAGTTCCCTCTCCTCGTTACTGCATTTTCGAATACATCTATTTCTCACGTCCAGATAGCAAGATTTTTGGTGAGAATGTTGATAAAATTCGCAGACGCATTGGCAAGGCTCTTGCCGAGGAGCACCCTGTTGAGAAAGCCCCCGATGAGAAGCACCTTATCGTGATGAGCGTTCCCGATTCGAGCAATACAGCAACGCTCGGATATGTGACGCGAAGCGTGGATCAGGGGATTAATGCGCGGTTTGAGATTGGTTTGATCCGCAGCCACTACGTAGGGCGCACATTTATCCAGCCGGATCAGGATATCCGCGAAACCCAGGTAAAGACGAAGTTTAACACAGTCAAAGGGGTGCTGAAAGGTAGGCGGGTTGTTGTCGTGGATGATTCCATTGTTCGAGGGACGACGTCAAAATTGCTTGTGAAGCTTCTCCGCAAAGCCGAACCGTCTGAGATACATTTTCGGATTTCCTCACCGCCTATTCGTTTCCCCTGTCATTACGGCATGGATTTCCCAAGTCGAGAAGAACTTATTGCTGTTAGGAAGAATGGGGATGTCGAAGGAATTCGTGAAGAGTTAGGTGCTGATTCATTGAAATACCTTTCCCTCGAGAAACTCCTTGAGGTTGTCCCGCATGGGAACGGAGAGGGGTATTGCACAGCCTGTTTCAGTGGCGAGTATCCGGTTCCTGTTGACGAAGAATTGAAGAAGGACGAGAATGATATCTGAGCCAAAAGGTGGCATTGCTTCCATCTGGCGATTAATTGTGCAACGTGAGTCCTGGACAGTGTCAAACTTGCTTAGCCTGCTGAGGTTGCTGCTAGTTTTACCAATAGTTCTTCTTCTTTTTAGCACAAACCCGGAGCGTCGGGTTGTTGCGCTCCTGTTGATGGTCGTCGCCGGTCTCACAGACTCTCTTGATGGGCTTATCGCGCGTACATTGAATCAGGTGACGGAGCTTGGGAAAATACTCGATCCGTTGGCTGACAAGGTTGCTGTTGGTGCAGTTGGCGTCACCCTCTTTCTCCTTGGCGATTTGCCATTGTGGTACGTTGCTCTTATTGTGGGTCGAGATGCGCTAATTATCATCGCAGGACTTATCATTCAGTCAAAGAGGGGAGCGGTGCCTCCATCAAATCTTCCAGGGAAAATTGCAGTGACAGTGATCGCGTTGACAATTTTCCTCGCTGCAGTGCCCTCCTCAGGCGTAGAAGCGATCCACTTCACTTTCACAATTTTATTGTGGGCAAGTATCTTGTTTCTATTTCTCAGTCTTGTTGTTTACGCAAGACGTTTTTATGATATAGTCATTGCTCAATCGGAGATGCGTTGACGGTCAAGATGGGCTTCTTAGATGCACTTGGGTTTAATCGTTTGAAGGACGGGCTTTCGAAGACGCGAGAGGTGGTCTTTGATGCGCTTGGTAAGATCACTCATCTTCACAGCACAACTGACGATGCGTTGTTTGAAGAAATTGAAGAGACCTTGATCGGAGGGGATGTTGGAGTAGCAACTTCGACCTATGTTGTTGATCAGGTGCGTGCGCGCGTGAAGAAGGATGGGATTCTGAATCCACAGAAGGTGGTATCGCTTGTGAAGGAAGAGGTGACAAAGCTTTTTCCTGTTCCACCGAGTGTAGATCCATTTCGTGAGGAGTTTTCTGAGATACCTCATGTTATCATGGTGGTTGGGGTCAACGGAGTTGGGAAAACAACTACAATAGGAAAGTTGGCGTACCGGTATCGGAGGGTGGGGAAGTCTGTCCTGATTGCAGCGGCGGATACATTTCGTGCTGCTGCGAACGAGCAGATTGAAGTCTGGACGGAGAGGGCTGGAGCTGAGATACTTCGGCAAGTTCGCGGAGCTGACCCAGCGTCAGTCGCCTTTGATGCAATTCGACATGCACAGGCAAAGCGGCACGACATCGTCATTGTTGACACTGCGGGGCGACTTCACACGAAGGTTAATCTCATGGAGGAACTCCGAAAAGTTCATCGAGTTATAAAGAAAGCGATGCCATCCGCTCCTCACGAGGTGTTGCTTGTTCTCGATGCAACCACAGGGCAAAATGCAATACAGCAGGCACGGCAATTTACCGATGCTGTTGGTGTGACCGGGATCGCACTTACAAAGCTTGACGGTACAGCGAAGGGTGGCGTCGTGATTGGAATTGCGCAAACACTCTCTATCCCTGTCCGCTACGTCGGGGTTGGAGAGGATATCGGCGATTTGCTGCCGTTTGATCCTTATGCTTTTGTCGAGGCGTTGTTTATCACAAATAACAACGAAAGGAGCGCAGTAACGTGAACGTTTCTCGAAGAAGATTTCTTTCAACGGCATTCGCTGGAGGATTTTCTGCTTTCCTGAGTAGTAAAATGCCTTATCTATTTACCCCTTCACATTTTGATAAAAAGGAGAAGAATGTGGCTGGCATTAGTCTCAAGTATTGGCGTTATGATTTGAAATTGCGCCACACCTTTACAATTGCCCGTGGCTCCAGGGATGTCGTTCCTGTTATGTTCGCAGAGGTCTCTGCAGATGGAGTCACCGGCATTGGTGAGTCGTCACCGAACGCCCGCTACCACGAGGATATCAACACCGTCTCGAGGTTCCTCGATCGCGTTGCTCCCGGTATATCGGGATTCGAGACCCCGTTTCTTCTCGAGGATATCCTCGACCATGTTTACTCTGTTGCACCAGAAAACACGTCTGCGAAAGCCGCCATCGATATTGCCCTTCATGACTGGGTAGGAAAGAAACTTGGAGTTCCGCTTTACAAATTGTGGGGCCTTAACAAGGAGAAGACTCCCGTCACCTCGTTTACCATTGGCATTGACACACCACAGGTGATGCAGCAGAAGATTCGTGAAGCAGAAGAATACCCGATTCTGAAAATCAAGGTTGGTCTCGACAACGACGAAGAAATTATGAAGGCGGTTCGTGCTGTTACAAAGAAAACTCTTCGTGTTGATGCGAATGAAGGGTGGAAGTCGAAAGAGGTGGCTCTCGAGCGGATCAAGTGGCTTCAGGACAACGGGGTGGAGTTTGTCGAACAGCCAATGCCTGCGGATCGACTTTCCGATATTGCCTGGTTGCGCGAGCGCGTTGAAATTCCAATCATTGCTGATGAGAGTGTGCTGGGGTTACACGATATCCCGAAAATTGCTGAGGCTTTTGATGGCATTAACATCAAGCTCATGAAAAGCGCTGGTTTGCGGGAGGCTATGAGGATGATACATACGGCACGGGCTTTCAACATGAAAATTATGCTCGGATGTATGGTGGAGAGTTCTGTTGCCATCACCGCTGCAGCCCACCTTTCTCCGCTGGTGGATTACGCTGACCTTGACGGGAATCTGCTTATCATCAATGACCCCTATCGGGGGGTCACAGTGAAAGATGGGAAGCTCATCTTGAGCGATCTACCCGGGCTTGGCATTGGGGCGCGTGAGGGTTAATTTTGGCACGTACAATCAATATCTTGCCTGAACATCTTGCGAGAAAGATCGCTGCTGGTGAAGTAGTCCAGCGTCCTGAATCTGTAGTCAAAGAACTCATTGAGAACGCCATTGATGCGCAGGCTCGCTCGGTGACCATTGTTGTTCGGAATGCTGGGAAAAGCTTCATTCAGGTCAGCGATGACGGGATCGGCATGTCTCCAGAAGATGCGTTGACAGCGTTTGAGCGTCATGCGACGAGCAAGATTGCCACCGATGAGGACCTGGAGCATATCGAGACGCTCGGCTTCCGGGGAGAAGCCTTAGCGTCAATAGCTGCAGTAGCTCAGGTTGAGTTGAAGACTCGCTTAGCTGTGTCCGCTACAGGCGGAGATGTGCAGGGGGACGCTCTTGGGACGCGTATTCGTATCGCAGGAGGTGTACGTGAACTCGTTGAGCCTGTGGCAATGGAAGCTGGCACAAGTGTCACCGTTCGCAATCTTTTCTACAACACCCCTGCCCGGCGAAAATTTTTGAAGAGCGATGCCACAGAGTTCAAACATGTATTTGAAACCGTGCAGCGAACTGCAATGGCATGGCACGAAGTCGCCTTTACCTTTGTCAATGATGATGAAATCATTCTGGATGTTCAGTCAACTCCTACATACGAGCAGAGGATACGAGACCTTCTTGGTGAAGAATTCTTTGAGTCTCTTATTCCTGTTAACGAAGGGTCGGGTTCCCTTCGTGTCTATGGATTTGTCTCCAAACCTCAATTTGCACGGAAAACGCGTACTGAACAGATTTTCTTCTTAAATCGGAGATTCATTACGAGCAGAGCCCTCAGCCATGCTGTCTACAGTGCGTATGAACATCTGGTCGAGAAAGGGAGTTTCCCCTTCTTTGTCCTTTTTCTCGAGATTGATCCAGGTCGAGTTGATGTCAACGTTCATCCCTCAAAGCTCGAAGTGAAGTTCGATGATGAGTCGGGTGTCTACCGCGAGGTTCTCAACACAGTACGGCGGGCTCTTGGCTCTCATGATCTTGCACCTCCCCTTGAGTTAGCTGGTGATAAACGATTGAGCCCTTCGGATACCGTTGAGCAAGGGAGGGGGGATCAAAGGGGAAGCCGGATCGATATGCATTTAGCATTCATGCGGAGCAGCTCTGAATCAGAAACTGCTTCGATGTTTCCTTTATCGCCCCGTAGAGAAACTAAGCTTTCCATTATCCCACGTCCGCATGAATTTCCAGTGTCTACGCCTCCTGGTGCCGGAGTTGTTGATCAGGAGGAACCAAGAATATGGCAGCTGCATAATAAGTACATCCTGTCGCAAGTGAAATCTGGTTTGGTGATCATTGATCAGCACGCTGCGCATGAGCGTATCCTGTATGAACGAGCGGTTCAGATGCTGGAACGCAATGCCCCGCTCTCGCAGCAACTTCTTTTTCCGCAGAGTGTTGAGCTATCATCTGCAGACTTCGCACTTGTTACTGAGCTGCTGAGCGAACTTCAGCGGCTTGGATTTGATCTCCAGACGTTTGGGAAGAACACTATCCTTATCAGTGGAATTCCGGCTGATGTGAGGATTGGCTGCGAGGCAAGGATCTTGCAGGATATTCTTGACGAATACAGAGATGATCGAGGGGAGGTTTCTCTTTCGATACGGGACCGACTTGCTAAGTCATTTGCATGCAGAGCTGCAATCAAAGCAGGAGATCCATTAACGGTTGAAGAGATGCGATCGCTAATTGATCAGTTATTTGCTACTTCCATACCATACTCGTGTCCACATGGTCGCCCCGTTATTGTGAAGCTTTCTCTGGAAGAATTTGATAAGTTTTTCGGGCGCACGTGAGTCAGACTACATGAAGGCATCTCGGTAAAAATCGGATCGATATGTCAAACAATGGAAAATATGAGGTAAAAGAATATTGCAAGGAAATATGTGGACCAGAATTCAAACCTGGCTTCAAAGGGCGGAAACGATCATACGATGGAGGGAGCGACTATGAGAAACGATGATCTCAAGAAAATACGTGCGGAGAAGGAACGTTGGTTGAAGGAATTAGAAAATGACAATAGGCAAGAGAGGGCGATGTACGGGGAGGCAAGGCGTGTGAAGTTTACGACAATCAGTGATGCTCCAGTTGAGCGTTTGTACACCCCTGCTGACCTTGAAGAGTTCGATTACTTGCGTGATCTTGGTTTCCCCGGCGAGTATCCTTACACACGGGGGATTCACCGTACGATGTATCGCGGTCGCCTCTGGACGATGCGCCAGTTCTCTGGATTCGGCACACCGGAAGATACAAACCAGCGTTTTCATTACCTCCTCAAGCACGGGGAAACAGGCTTATCAATTGCCTTTGATCTTCCAACTCTTATGGGACGCGATGCTGACGACCCCATGTCGGAGGGAGAAGTTGGTGTATGTGGCGTCTCCGTAAGTTCACTTGCTGATATGGAGGTATTGTTCAGAGGAATATCGCTCGATCAAGTTTCAACCTCGATGACTATCAATGCTCCGGCTGCGATGCTCTTTGCCTTTTACATAGTTGTGGCGGAGAAGCAAGGGGTGAAACCGAGCCAACTCCGGGGCACAATCCAGAACGATATCCTGAAGGAATATATAGCACAAAAAGAGTGGGTATATCCACCGACTCCATCGATGCGGATCATTACTGATATCTTTAAATATTGTGCAAAAGAAGTACCTAAATGGAATCCTATTTCGATCAGTGGATACCACATCCGTGAAGCCGGTGCCACTGCAGCTCAGGAGCTTGCCTTCACTCTGGCGGATGGGTTTGCTTATGTTGAAGCGGGCATTAAGGCGGGTCTCGATGTGGATGAATTTGCACCGCGGCTTTCTTTCTTTTTCAACTCGCACCTGGACTTTTTCGAGGAAATAGCGAAGTTTCGCGCTGCACGCCGTATCTATGCTCGACGAATGAGGGAGAAGTATCATGCAAAGAACCCTCGCTCGTGGACTCTGCGATTTCATACACAAACGGCGGGGTGCTCTTTGATGGCTCAGCAGCCAGAGAACAACATCGTGCGGACTGCGCTTGAAGCACTGGCTGGGGTGTTGGGCGGAACGCAATCGCTGCATACGAACTCTATGGACGAAACACTTGCACTCCCATCTGAAAAAGCTGCAAAAATAGCCTTGCGGACACAGCAAATTATTGCCTACGAAAGTGGTGTCGTAAATACTATTGATCCTCTTGGAGGAAGCTATTATATTGAATCTCTTACGAACCGACTTGAGCATGAGGCTGAACAATATTTCGAAAAGATCGATGCCCTTGGTGGGGTCATACCTGCTATTGAACAGGGGTTCTTCCAAAGGGAAATAGCCGATGCTGCGTATCGCTATCAACAGGAGATTGAGAGGAAAGAGCGGATCATCGTAGGTGTGAATGATTTTATTGAAGAGGATGAACAGATCGAGATTCCGCTATTACGCATTGGTAAGGAAGTCGAAATTCGGCAGCGTGAACGTCTCAGAGAGGTTCGTGCTTCTCGAAATGCTGAAGATGTTGATAAGGCATTAGATGATTTGCGTCGCGCAGCTGAGGACGGGTCGAATTTAATGCCGCATATCATTCAGGCAGCGAGGGTGTACGCTACACTAGGTGAAATGGTGAACACATTGAAAGAAGTGTTCGGCGTGTACGAAGAGCCAGCCGTCTTCTAATTTTCTTCGATTCTTAGGAATGTGCAGAAATTTAGAAGTTAGGCGCAATGACGCGCCTGAAAAGTATATAAAAGGTGAGGGTATGGGAAACATTCAGAAATTTCAAGATTTACTTAAAAAACTCTTTCAGTTTGAAGGATCTGATTTGGACTTCGGGATTTATCGAATTTTAAATTACAAACGAGATAGAATTGAAAAATTTATTCGGGAAGACCTTGTTAATAAAGTAGAGGAGGCTTTTGCTAAACATAAGGATGAAAGGCTAACCGATATAAGTGAGAGATTTGAATCCGCAAAAGAGAAGGTTGCCCAAACATTGGGAAAAGAGGCTTTTACTCCTGCAGGAGAACTTAAAGAAGCCTTTAAGGACACTCCGGTAGGCAAAGAATTTCTTTTCCTAAAAGGGCAAAGAGATGAGGCAGAAGCGATTGATGAGATTAAATTACAGGTTTTTAACGACCTCTATAATTTTTTCTCCCGATACTACGAAGAAGGCGATTTTGTCCCCCATTACCGCTACTCCATAAAAGGGCATAAATATGCCATTCCTTATAACGGTGAAGAAATAAAGCTCTACTGGGCAAATTCGGAGCAGTATTACACTAAAACCGGTCTTCTTTTTCGGGACTATACATTTAAAGCCGGTGATTACAAAGTTATCTTCCGTATCGTTTCGGCAAAAGAAGAATTAGCTTCCAACAAAGCCACAAAGGAAAGGTTCTTTGTGCTTGATGATGAAGAACCGTTAAGGATTGAGGATAAGTCATTAATTATCCGTTTTCAGTATCGGGAACTTACTGAAGAAGAGGTAAAGCACTATGAGGTAGAAGGAGGAAGTAATACTTCAAAGCAAGAAAAGATTAACCAGAAAAGTTATGATGGGATTTTGAAAAGGATTAAAGATGTTGCACTTAAAGCCTTTCTAGAACAACCAAAGAACGAAAAACCGCACCTTCTCTATCAACTAAACAGACTGACCGCTAAAAACACCAGAGACTATTTCATCCACAAAAACCTGAAAAAATTCCTTTCTGAACAACTGGATTACTTTATCAAAGCCGAGGTTTTAGATATTGAAACCCTGGAGAAGGAAAGATTCTTGGATAAACACATAACCCGGGCTAAAGTAGTAAGGGAGATAGGTGAGGATATTATTGATTTCCTTTCCCATATAGAAGATTTTCAGAAAAGGCTGTGGGAGAAAAAGAAGTTTGTTTTAAAGACCGAATATGTGATTACCACTGACCGTGTTCCAGAAGAGTTTTACGAAGAGATTTGGAAGAATAAAGAGCAGAGAAGGGAATGGGAAGGTTTAGGTTTTGAGATACCAGAAGCAAAAGGGGACTTGAGAAGAAGACCATTGCCCATTGATACAGAGCACTTTAGCCCTGAGTTTAAAGAAAAGCTACTTGAAAGACTTACTGAGAATGCCGACTTAGATGACTTGTTAGATGGCTTGCTTATCAAAAGCGAAAACTGGCAGGCTTTGAATTTGCTTTTAGGGAAGTATAAAGAGAAGGTCCAGACAATCTATATTGACCCGCCATTTAACAAAGAACAGGATGCTGATTATCTCTACAATGTGAAGTATAAAGACTCTACTTGGGCAAGCATTCTTGAAAATAGATTGAGATTAGCAAGAGAATTATTGAATGAAAGAGGGAGTATTTTTGTCCGATGCGACTACAACGGGAATATGTATGTGAGAATGCTAATGAATGAGATTTTTGGAGAGGAGAATTTTAGGAATGAGATAGTTATAAGCAGAAGAAAATTCCAAATGATAGGTGGGCAAACTTTTTCAACACGAACTGAAACCCTTTGGCTATATGCTAAAAGCGAGAATCTATTTTTTAATAAAGTAAGGAGAAAGATTCCGAATCCATCTTGGAAACCATTGCTCCATTTGCCTGGATCAAGGGAGACTCCAGAACGTTATGTATCTGGCCAAAAAATTCTACCTCCAAAAGGTAGACATTTCGGCATATCACAAGCAGCGTTAGACATTGCTTACAAAGAAGGAAGAGTCAGGTTTAATGAAAAGGGAGAAGTTGAAATTTTTGTTGATACAGAGGAATTAAATAATAACTGGAGTGATATTGATGGATATGGATTTGGTTGGGAGTTTCCAACAGAAAATGCAGAAACACTTTTGAAAAGAGTTATAGAAATTTCCTCTGATAGCAATTATATAGTTATGGACTTCTTCCTTGGTTCCGGCACAACAACGGCAGTAGCACATAAGCTTAAGAGGAAATGGATTGGTGTTGAAATGGGAGAACATTTTTATACAGTGGTTTTGCCAAGAATGAAAAAAGTTTTAGCTTATGATAAATCAGGGATTTCAAAGGAAAAGGATGTAAAGGAAAAATATAATGAAAAAACAGCAGGTGGTTTTTTCAAATACCAAATCCTTGAGCAGTATGAAGACACGCTTGATAATATTGAACTTAAGGAAAACAAAAAAGCAGAAGTACTTTTCAAAGATGAATACCTTCTAAAATATTTCCTTGATTATGAGACGAGAGAAAGCCCGTATCTTTTAAACATTGAACATCTTAAAAATCCTTTCGCATATAAGTTGAAAGTAAATCTTTCAGAAGTTGGCGAACCACAGGAGATGGTAATAGATATTCCCGAAACATTTAATTATCTTTTGGGGCTGGAAGTAAAGAAAATTAAGGTAAGAAACAACGGTAGAAAATACTTGCTTATCCTTGGTGAAAAGGAAGGGAAAGATTATGCCATTGTTTGGCGGGAATATGATGATAACTGGAGTGATGAGGATTTTAAGAAAGATAAAGAATTTATCATCAAAGAACTTGAACCCTGGACACCCCATATTGTTTATGTAAATGGACAGAGTGTTTTAACTCCAAAGAATTTTCAGATTAGAGTTATTGAGCCTGAATTTAAAAGGTTAATGGAGGCGTAAAATGGCAGAGAGATCATTGGAAGTCAACATTAGTCCTGCAATCATAAAATGGGCAAGGGAAAGTGGTGGTTTTAGTGTTAAAGAAGTCGCAAACAAGCTTAGAACAAGCGAAGAGAACTATGAGAAAATAGAGACTGGTAAGAAAAACCCAACTTATAGACAACTTGACATTCTTGCTAATTATTTTAAGCGCCCCCTTGCCACTTTTTTCTTACCAGAGCCTCCTGAAGAACCATCCATTGCCGCTTCTTTTCGTATTTTGCCAAAAAGTGAAGAATATTTATCAAAAGAGTTGCATCTTGCTATAAGGAAAGCAAGATACTATCAATCTATTGCAAATGAGTTAATGAGAGATTTAGGAATTGATATTAAACTAAAAGTTCCTTCTGTATCTATTAACGATGATCCGATAATAATTGCCCAGAAAGAACGAGAAAGATTTGGGATTTCAATAGACAAACAATTAAAATGGCAAAATGCTTATTCCGCCTTTAATGAATGGAGAAGTGCTGTTGAGCAACTTAATGTCCTGGTTTTTCAATACAAGTTTCCTCTCCAATCTGCAAGAGGATTTTCTCTTATGGATAAGGCTCCTCCAGTAATAGTATTGAATTCATCTGACAATGTTCTTGCCAGAATTTTTACTCTCTTTCACGAGTATGGTCACATTCTCTTAGAATCACCTGAAATCTATGCAGAAGAGGAAGAAATAAGTGCAAACAATTTAGAGGTTGAGACTTGGTGCAATCGTTTTTCCTCTGAGTTTCTAATCCCTGAATCTGTTCTAAGGGATGATATGGATTTTCAGGATTTTTTGAAATCTCAACAATTGTCTGAATTGCCTGAAATACTTAAAAGTCTGTCGAAAAAATTCAAGGTGAGCAGGTATGCTGTGCTGACAAAAATCAGGAGTTTGAATCTAGTCAGCCAGTCTGATTACGAAAGTGAAAAGGCAAAGCTTAAGCGGGAATCAATTCCTGCAAAAGGTAAACCATTTATAACACCACCACAAAAATGCATTCATGAGAAAGGCAAAAAATTTGTTTCCCTTGTTTTACAAAGCAAAGAAAGAGGACTTATTACTACAGCAGATATAGTTGAGTATCTCTCGGTAAAACTCAGGCATTTAAATGAAATTGAGGAATTAACTGTTAGATAATGTGAGTAAGAATGGAGATTGTTTACTGTATAGATACAAGTTCTTTAATTGAGATGAAGGATAAATATCCAATGGATGTGTTTAAAAGTTTATGGACTAATATGGAAAGACTTATTAAAGACGGAAGATTGATAGCACCAGTTGACGTTAGGGAAGAGATTAAACAAGGAGATGATGAGTTGAAAAAATGGGTAAAGAGCAAAAAGAGGTTGTTTGTTAAACACGATAAAAGACAGATGGAGAGGGTAAAGGATGTTTTAAAAGATTATCGATTTTTAGCTAAATCACAAAAACCAGGTGTTTCCAATGCGGACCCTTGGTTAATAGCGCTGTCTGTCGCAAAGAATGATAAAGAAAGAGAGGAACTTTTTCAGGGCAATAGATATATTGTAGTAACTGAGGAATCTAAAATGAAACCAAACAAAATCCCCGCTGTATGTAGAAATTACAATATAGAATGCATCAATTTGTTAGAACTTTTTAGAAAAGAAGGATGGAAGTTCTAAGGACTTTTTAACTGGAAAAGCTATGAGTATTGAGAAATACCTTATCTTGAATAAATACTTACTTTCTCTTTTTGGAGTACGGGATTTCAAGGATTTACAGCAGAAGTTAAGGGATACTCGTGTTGGGGTTGATAGTGATGGAAGAAGTTATTTCGTAAATGTCCTACGGTCGTCATTTGAGAATAGAATTTCAGAAGATGATCTTCGTAGATACGACGAAAATATTCAACGTTATGTAAGTAATATCAATTGCAAGCGTGAGCCCGTTTCTTTAAAATACTTCCAGTATTTAGCTGTGCTTTTTACAGAGATTGTCCTGGATAATCTTAAAAATAGAAAAGAAGAATTCTTGTATGAACTAAACCAGTTTCTAAATAACTATGAGCAAGAGATCACCCTTATAGATGATTTCACCGGGGATGATTTGAATAAACTTGCCTTCTGGATGGCAACAGGTTCAGGAAAAACACTCATTGCACATATAAACTACTATCAATTTTTGAACTACAAATTATTCTCCCCTGACAACATTATTTTTATTACTCCAAACGAAGGACTTTCAAAACAACATTTTGAAGAATTACAAAAAAGTGGGATACGTGCAGGGCTTTATGGTGGCCGTTTAAACAGTCGCTTAAAAAATGAAAGAGAAGTGCTTGTTATCGAAATGACAAAATTTGTAGAAGAAAAGAAAGGTGGTGGAGTAACACTTCCAGTTGATGTTTTCGAAGGTAGAAATCTTGTTTTTGTTGACGAGGGCCATAAAGGCAGAAGGTCTGAAGATCAAAAATGGGCAAGATTGAGGGATAAACTTGCCGAGAACGGCTTTGTCTTTGAATACAGTGCTACTTTTGGACAGATTTTAAGCGAGAAGAATAAAGAAACACTCGAAGAATATGGTAAAGCTATTGTCTTTGATTATTCCTATAAATACTTCTATCTGGATGGATATGGTAAGGACTTCTCTGTTTTGAATGTAAAACAAGCAAAGATTAGTGAGCAAGAATTTCAAGAGACAATGTTTATCGCCAATCTTTTGTCCTTTTATGAGCAACTATTAGCGTATGAAGAGAATATACAACTTGCAAAAGAATATAATCTTGAGAAACCACTTTGGATTTTTGTTGGCACAACGGTTGCAGGAAAGGAAGAACCTGATGTTGTTGAGATTGTGGAATTTATAAATAAAGTAATCATGGATGGGGATTGGGCAAAAGGATGGGCAAAGAAGATTTTAAATGGCGAAACAAAGTTAAAAGATGAAAACGATAAAGATGTATTTGAAAACAGCTTCAAATATCTTGGGAAAAGCATTGATTTTGAAAACTTACACAAAAGAGTTTTTGGTGGGAAAGGAGGCCTTAAGGTTTATGAGATAAAAAATGCACCGGGAGAGTTCGGTTTAAAAGTAGGAGAAAATAGCTATTTTGGGGTTATAAATATCGGTGATGTCTCGGGATTTAAAAAACAATTAGAGAAAAGGGGAATACCTATAGAACAAGATGTTGTATCTGGTTCTCTCTTTGATGAAATCAAAACAGAAGGCTCTCCAGTAAACATTCTTATTGGTTCAAAGAAGTTTATTGAAGGATGGGATACATGGCGGGTTTCGTCTATGGGACTTTTAAATATTGGTAAAGGACAAGGACCTCAGATTATTCAGTTATTTGGAAGAGGAATAAGACTGAAAGGTAAGGGGATGTCCCTTAAAAGAAGTGAGGAGAAAAGCTCTGTACAATTTTTAGAGATGCTTAATATTTATGGTATCAAGGCTGATTACTTAAGTAAGTTTTTAGAGGCAATAAGGCGTGAGGAAGTTGAATTTGAAACTCTTGAAATACCTGTTAAGCCACAGTATGAAGAGAAATGGAAAGAGCTTTATACACTTACTAAAGATGAGAAAAAGAGATTTGAAGAGGAAGAAATTTTAAGATTAGAGCTTGATGACAAGATTCATTTCGCAATAGACCTTCTGCCGAAGGTATCAATGTATCTGGCTAAAGAAAGAAAAGAAGAAAAAGGAGAAATTGTAGGAATTCAAACTGCAGAAATAAAACCAGGAGTCGAGCCGTTGTCCTTCCCTGAAGATAAAATAGATTTAATTGACTGGGATAGAATATGGCACGAGGTTAACGAACTTAGGATTCTGAGAGGATATTGGAATTTGGTTATAGACAAAGAAGGATTAAGAAATCTCCTTTTATCGAATAGATGTGAAATACGAGCACTGCCTGATGTTCTGGATATAAAAACTCAAGAGGATTTAAGAAGGCTGGAAGATATAGCGATTCTTGTTATTAAGAAGTATGTTGAAAAATTTTATGGAAAACATGCTAATCAGTTTGAGACAGATCATTTGAGATATGAACCTGCTAATAAACAGAAAGGACAATTATTGCTACCTTTTGTTTCTGAGAAAGGAGAGAGATATACTATTCAGATAAAAAAGGGAAGGCAAGATCTTATAAAGAAAATAAAGGATTTAGCACAAGATTTGAATAAACTATGTAAGGAAGAAACAAAAGAATTGCCACGAGTTTATTTTGATAAACACCTTTTTCTCCCAATACTTATTAGATCAAAAGAAATAGATAAAATTACACCTGAGGGACTTGAAGAAAGTGAGAAAGATTTTATCAAAGGTTTAAGAAATTATCTTAAGATAAATAAAGAACGGTTCAAAGATTACGAGGTTTATCTTTTAAGAAACTTCCCAAAATCTGGTCTGGGATTTCAACTTCAATGGTCTGAGTTTTATCCTGATTTTATCTTGTGGATTAAAAAAGGTGAAAAGCAAATAATGGTATTTATAGAACCGCATGGCTTAGAACATTCAAGGGGATTGGATGACGAAAAAATAAAGTTTGCAGGATCTGGTTCTGAAACCGTAACTATTAAGAAGATAGAGCAAGAAATTAACAAAAGAGAGAGGAAGAATGTTGTTCTGGAATATTTTCTTCTTTCACCAACCTCGTATGAGAAATTAAGAGTAGGGGGATCAAACTCACCTCCAAAAGGTGAATATGAAAGTAGTAATGTTTTATTTTTAGATGATAGTCACTGGCCTGAAAAATTATTCAGCATAATCAAGATATTAAAAGAAGACACAGCACATGTGTAACACAGCATGAAAGGTTCGTCCCTTATGGCACTCACCCAAACCCAGCACTTGTTCTTAAGAGTGCAGGGTTGGTTGTTGATTTAAACAGTTACCGTGTTCAGTATTAATAGTTCTCAATTGCTTGGGGAAATAAGTGCTGGGCTTGTTTTATGCTGGAACCATTAGGCGCGCGGCGGTCTCTATGAAAATTGCAATGGAACAAACGTGGGAGATAGCCTTCCGGCCTTCGTGTGTACAAGACGGTTAACGTTCACGTAATTTGCAGAAGTACATTGGTGCGTTTTTCACAACTCTGGATTTCCCTGCGTCCGCAGCAGTGGGTAAAGAACCTGTTTCTATTTGCTGCGTTAGTGTTCTCCGGGAAACTTTTTTCAGCCCCTGATGCTGAACGGGCGGTTATGGGATTTTTCATCTTCTGCATCGGAGCCAGTGCGGCGTACCTATTCAACGACCTTATCGATGCTCCACAGGACCGACTTGATCCTGAAAAATCCCGGCGCCCGATTGCAGCAGGGCTTATCTCCCCAAACACCGCGATATCACTCAGCATTTTCCTCGCTGCAGTCGCATTGCTTGGAGCATTTGCCCTGGGTAGAGAGTTCGGAGCAGTTCTCACTGTTTACCTTGTGGTCAATGTCATATACACTCTGTGGTTGAAAGCCATTGTTATTCTCGATGTGATGATTGTTGCTTCGCTGTATGTGCTGAGGGTAGTTGCTGGGGCTGTGGTGATCTCTGTCCCTATCTCCACGTGGCTTCTTATTTGCACGATGCTGCTTGCGCTTTTTCTTGGCTTTAGCAGACGTCGATACGAACTTATCGCGCTCCAGAATGACGCTCCACAGCACAGAGCGGTTTTGCAAAAATATAGCCCCTATTTCCTGGATCAGATGATTTCAGTTGTCACAGCTTCCACAGTGATTGCCTATACATTTTACACTGTGGCTCCCGAGACGACCTCGAAATTTGGCACAGCCAACTTGATTTACACTGTTCCGTTTGTCTTGTACGGAATTTTTCGTTATTTATATCTTGTTCATCGGGAAGACAAAGGCGGAAATCCGACAAAGGTTCTACTTACAGACGTGCCACTCTTAATCAATGTTGTGCTGTGGCTGGGTGTTGCTGTGCTCATAATCTATTTTGGAAGATAGCTTAGGAGGAGAGGGCTCAAAAGGAGTTGCAGAAGGTGAAACGTATTGCTGTGTGTGAGTCATGACGACTCGGACCCGGGCTGAAGGTTTTCTACTCGGCGCTACCATCATTTGGTCCGGAACATTTGCACTCGTCAAGGATGCGTTGGGTTCCATTTCGCCACTTTTGTTTGTCGGAATACGCTTTTCAATTGCAGCGATTGTTCTGGTTATCATTTTCTTCAGGTCTATTCGCAACATCAATCGAAGAGCATTCTTTGACGGATTGGTTCTTGGTATTCTCCTTGGCTTCGGGTTCACAACCCAGACCGTGGGATTGCAACATACGATGGCATCGAAATCCGGTTTCATTACGGGCATGACGGTAGTTTTCACGCCGCTGTTTCAGATGGTGATTGAGAGACGAATGCCACGAGCTGGGAACGTCGCTGGCGTTGTTCTTGTGCTCATCGGGCTCTGGTTCCTAACTTCACCGAAGGGACAAACGTTTAATTTCGGTGATGCGCTTACACTTATTGCGGCTGTGGTCTTTGCTCTCTACATGGTGTTTCTGGATGTTTTCAGCAAGCGCAACGATATTCTTCATTTGACGTTTCTTCAAATTGCGGCTACAGCATTTCTTGCGTTAGTAGGAAGCGTAATCGTCGAGAATGTGAGATTGGAACCGACGATTGGGCTTTTTGGGACTTTTCTTTATACGGTCTTCTTTGCTACGCTTTTGACAACATATCTTCAAACACGGTTTCAAAGGGATACCACGCCTACTCGCGCGGCGTTAATTTTTTCTCTTGAGCCTGTACTCGCAGCGGTCATCTCCTGGTGGGTGCTCGGAGAAGTAATTGGCTCACAAGGGATTCTCGGTGCAATGTTCATTGTGGTCGGTATTCTTGTTTCGGAATTGTCACGATGAACGATAAGTTGATGGGAGGTGCACATAGGATGGATGTTCGCGCCCATATTATTGTGAAAGGGATGGTACAAGGGGTCGGCTTTCGGTGGTTTGTACATTCTCGAGCTTCGCGTCTTGGCTTGGTGGGATACGTAAGAAATCTGTACAACGGCGATGTGGAAATTGAAGTGGAAGGGGATCGATCGCTTGTTGAATCGCTCATCAGCGAGATTCGTATCGGTCCTCGTTTCGCCGATGTGCAGGATGTACTGGTTACATATAAACCATATGAGGGAACATTTCGAGGTTTTGAAATTCGATAGCACATCATGAGAGTTGGTTTCGGATATGATGTTCATCGCTTTGCCTCCGGCAAACCTCTCATCCTTGGCGGAGTGAATATCCCGTGGTATCGCGGACTTGCTGGTCATTCCGATGCTGATGTTGTCCTGCATGCTATTATGGATGCGCTTCTTGGTGCGGCGTCGCTTGGGGACATTGGACAGCATTTTCCTGATACTGATCCCGCCTGGAGTGGAGCGAAAAGCACGGTGCTCCTTACGAAGGTCGTCGATCTTCTCCAGGCTCATTCCTACCATGTCATCAACGTGGATGTGACGCTCGTTCTCGAGGAACCGAGGGTCGCTCCGTACATTGAGCCAATGCGCAAGGTCATCGCTGATCTATTACACGTCTCAATTGGAGCCGTATCGGTGAAGGCGACTACTTCAGAGAAGATGGGATTCATTGGCGCAGGTGAAGGCGCGGTTGCCTATGCCATTGCAATGATCGATGCTCCTTAATCTATTTTTTCTGTTCGCGAATGATATGCTTGAACAAGGTATTGATTTTCTCTCAACTGTTGAACCCTTTTGGATCTATGCTGCGATCTTTCTTGTTGCTTACGTTGAAAATCTTTTCCCTCCTTCACCAAGCGACGTTCTCGTTGTCTTCGGTGGAGCACTGAGTGTGTTAGGACGCGCACATTATCTTGGTGCACTAAGCGCTGCAGTGCTCGGTAGCACGTTAGGGTTTTTGACCATGTACGGGATAGGCTACTGGTTTGGCGAACGGATTCTTGCAAGCGGGAAGTTGAAGTTCATTCCAATTGATGCGTTACACAGTGTTGAACAGTGGGTTCGCAAATGGGGCTATTGGATCATTGTGGCGAATCGCTTTCTTGCCGGGACGCGGGCTGTCGTTTCGTTTTTCGCCGGACTTTCTGAATTGAATCTTGGACGCACTGCTCTTCTGAGTTTCGTGAGCGCCGCGGCTTGGAACAGTATCCTGGTGAGCGCAGGTTATATTCTTGGCAAGAACTGGCGAATGATTCAATGGTATCTATCAGCCTATAGTTCCGTTGTGACAGCACTCATTGTTGTGGTTTTGATTATTGTAGTACTCCGCGTTCTGCAACGACAAGCTTCAAAGCGAAAAGGAAACCCGGGTGCTTGAGATTCTTCATTCGATCGATCTATGGCTATTTCATCTCATCAATGGCGTTCTCCATGTTGGGATACTTGATTGGTTTATGCCTTTTTTGACAGATCTAAACAAGCAAAAGATAGCACAAATTATTGTGCTTCTGGTCTGGTTGACACTTCTTTTAAAGGGGGGAGAGCGGGGACGAACTGTTGCCCTCCTTTTGATACCTCTTATCCTCTTTAGTGACCAGCTGAGCAGCCACGTTATCAAGCCATTGGTCGGACGATTGAGGCCATGCCATGTTCTTTCAGATGTGCGTTTGCTTGTGCCGTGCGGCAGCGGGCTCTCTTTTCCATCATCTCATGCTGTGAACAATTTTGCTGCGGCAACGTTGTTTTCTTATTACTATAAAAGGTGGTGGTGGACTTTCTTTACATTCGCCTCAACGGTGGCGTACTCACGAGTATATGTGGGAGTTCACTATCCATTCGACGTGGCGGGCGGTGCGGTGATTGGAGCGCTCTGTGCAATTACTGTGATTGCTCTGTGGGAATTTGTTCATCACCAAATGGCGCCACGGTGCAAGGCGCTCGTTGCAAAGGCGAAACGGATAAAGAAAAATCATGGTTAAGAATGTTGATCTGCTTCACAAGGAAGCATCACGAACGATAACACTCCAGCGTGCATCCCTTGCTGTGGCAAGTGGCATTTTGCTTGGAATATCTTTCCCCCCTTTGCCATTTTCACTTGCGGTCCTCGTCGCCTTTATGCCATTGCTATTCCTTTTTGAACACGTAACAGGAACCTGGCGTGCAGTGCGATATGCGTATCTTTCCTTTCTTGTTTTCAATGTTCTGACATTGTACTGGGTTGGTGGATACCTGAGCAAAGGTGACAAATTCATGATGCTTGGGGGGTTGCTTCTTATTGTTGGGCATCCCTTCTTTTTCCTCATACCAGTTTGGCTTTATCTGATTGTCCGGAAGCGACTCGGCCTGACATGCGCGCTGATCGCTTTCCCTTTTCTCTGGGTGGGCTTTGAATATGTGCACTCACTGGGTGAGATTGCTTTCCCGTGGTTAACCCTTGGAAATACCCAGGCTTTGCATCCATCAAGAATTCAATATGCAGAATGGACCGGGGTATATGGGGTTTCGTTCTGGATCATCGTTGTTAATGTTTTATTTTTCACTCTTGTTCGTCTTTTTTTAACTTCAAAGGAGCAAGGGCGATCGTTTCTGTCCATTGCTGGCCTTATCGTTTCCATTTCTCTTCTCGTCGCAGTGCCTGAGTGGTTTGGTTCGGCTCGTATGGAGAGGGTTAAGGCTCCCCTTACGAGGCAGCAGGTGGAAAAGAAGGCACTTCGTGTCACATTAATTCAGCCGAATGTTGACCCGTGGGAGAAATGGGAGAACTCTCCCAGTAGCGGATTTGTACAGCTAAATCTCCTCGAGCAAATGACCTACCGCGCTGCTTTGCGAGACACTCTCCAGCTTGTTGTGTGGCCTGAGACGGCGATCCCATATTATATTCTTCTGCCACAATATCGATGGGACTTTAACATATTGCGGGCAATGGTCGATTCATTAGATGTCGGACTTCTCACAGGCTTTCCTGATGCGGAATTCTATCCTGACTCGCTTCATGCTCCACCGGGAAGCAAGAAACTGAGTATCGGAGGTGAATGGTATCAGTCATTCAACGGTGCTATGCTTTTGCTTCCGCGATCTTTGTGGATCCAGAAGTACGGCAAGATTATTCTCGTGCCGTTTGCTGAAAGGCCCCCTTATGTTGATATCTTCCCCTTCCTCTCTTCGTTGATGTGGAAGATGGGGCTTGGCGGATGGAATATAGGCCGTGATACGACTGTGTTTCGATTTGTACCGCAAGGCTGGGCTGCAAATGATTCCGTTCGATTTTCCACATTGATCTGCTACGAATCCATCTACCCAGGTTTCGTCAGAAACTTTGTGCAAAAAGGTGCAGAGTTCCTCGTTGTGATTACCAATGATAGCTGGTATGGTAAAACTGTAGGTCCATACCAGCATGAATCGTTTGCTGCGTTTCGAGCCATCGAAAATCGCCGATGGGTCGCACGATGCGCCAATGGAGGAATCTCTTGCTTTATAGATCCGGCAGGCACAATCCATTCCAAATCTGAGCTTTATACACAGGCTATTGTAAAAGGTTTTGTGGAGCCGGTGAAAGTCACCACGTTTTACACAAAGCATGGTGACCTTTTTTCACGTATTGCAACAGGTATCGGTGTGGTTTTTGTCATTGTGAGTTTCTTCAAGAAAAAGAGGGAAACGAAATGAGCACCCAGATCATTGATCTTCGCAGCGACACTGTTACGAAGCCTTCCTTAGAAATGCGGCGCGCGATGGCTGAAGCCGAGGTGGGTGATGATGTCTTTGGTGAAGACCCGACAGTGAATCGTCTTCAGGAACGTGTCGCTGAGCTTCTTGGGAAAGAAGCAGCGCTTTTTGTCCCGAGCGGCGTAATGGGGAATCAAGTATCGCTTAAAGTTCACACGCAGCCCGGCGATGAAGTAATTCTTGAATACGACGCTCACATCTTCAACTATGAGACAGTTGCTCCATCGATTCTTTCAGGTATACAACTTCATCCGATTCCCGGATCAAATGGTGTATTAACAGCAGAGCAGATTGAGCGAGCTATCAGACCAAGGGCGTACTATATGCCACGCACGAGGGTCATTGCACTCGAAAATACTCATAATCGCGCAGGTGGCACTATCTATCCTCTTGCTGAAATTCAGCGGATTCGAGAGCTCGCTGAGCATCACGGCATCCGGATGCATCTCGACGGGGCGCGCTTGTGGAATGCATCGGTGGCAACCGGTATCCCGATGCGTGACTACGCTCGATATTTTGATTCCGTTCTTGTCTGTTTCTCGAAGGGTTTGGGTGCGCCTGTGGGCTCTGCCATCGCAGGGTCGAGGGAGTTCATCGCAGAGGCGCGCAGGTACCGGAAAATCTTTGGTGGGGGGATGAGACAGGTCGGAATTCTTGCAGCAGCGGCACTGTATGCGATCGATCACAATGTGGAGCGTCTCAGACAAGACCATGAGAAAGCGAGAATCTTTGCTGAAGCCGTTGCAAAAATTCCCGCCTTTTCGGTCGACTTGAGCACGGTCCAGACAAATATTGTGATCTTCGGCATTGCTCGCTCCGGATTAGAGCCTGATGAAATCATGAGACGGCTTGCTGAGCAAGGGGTTCTGTTAAGTGCCGGTAGCCATCGCCGCTTGCGTGCGGTGACGCACATGGATGTGACATTTGAACAGGTTCAGCGCGCTGGAGAGATCGTTCAGGAACTATTTTCATAGGATTTTTGCTATGGAGAGTCCTCAATCTATTGAAAATCCCGTTCATCCCCGCTGGAAGGTCAGCGTTAAGGTGAAAGTGAGAAGCTTCGAAGTAGATGCGCAGGGCATCGTTCATAATGCGATCTATTTGCACTACTTCGAAATTGGGCGTATGGAATATTTCCGTGCCCTCGGCTATCCACTCGATGCCGCGAGCATCAACACATGGGCAAAGGTTGTCATTGCTCGTCAGGAGATTGACTATTTATCGCCAGCGAAATATGACGATGATCTCATCGTCCACACGCGTCTGGCTTGGATCAAGAAAAGCAGCTTCGGATTTGAGGGCTATATTGAGCGAGCCCTCGATCGGAAACCGATTGCACGGAATCTTACCGTTATGGTTTGGCTGGATGCGAAAACAGACCAACCGAAACCGGTTCCGGAGATGTTTAGAACTTTGATCAGTAATTTCGAAGGGCGGGATGTCTCTGTGGAGGCACCGTAGTCAGAAAGCGGAAACCGATGAAGTTTATTTGCAGTTGTTGAGAATCTCTCTTCAGGTGCTTATATTTAATGAGGTCATAAGGGGCAGTAGCTCAGTTGGGAGAGCGCCAGAATCGCACTCTGGAGGTCGGGGGTTCGACTCCCCTCTGCTCCACGCGTTGATTACAGGAGGTCAAGTCCTGTGCAACGAGGCGTTGCCCAACCCCGCCAGGTCCGGAAGGAAGCAACGGTCAGCAATTGCACTCGTGTGATGCAGGGAAGCTTGACCTCTTTTTGTTGCCCGCCTTCGGTGTAGCTGCTCTATGGAATTGTTGATTTGAAGCTCAGTGCTTTGTATATTTATTTACAAGCATGAAGGGGCTGTAGCTCAGTGGTAGAGCATCTGCCTTTTAAGCAGAGGGTCGCTGGTTCGATCCCAGCCAGCCTCACTAAAAGCCCTTGGTATTCGAGGGCTTTTTCATGGGGCAGTTTGAGCGAAGGGGTCCAGCGTGAGGTGGAGTTTGAAGGGGGCTTGGCAAAAACCTCAGGCGCAGCCACAATCCGCAGCATAAGCACATCTCGTGCGAACGTTTCTCCAAATTTTCGGATGGTTCCGAACAGATGAAGCATCTTCACTGAGCGTTCCGCCATAGGCGGAATTGCTTATGATGCAGTGGGACTAACCCCCACTTGTGTCCGACCTTATCTCTCCACGGAATGTGTCATAAATCTTAACGGTCGCATAGCTGTTGGCCGGTAACCTAAAAGCTATTAGGGTGCCGGGATTGAAGCCGCTTAGGTTAATTTTCTCGATCCCGCCATACGGTTTTCTACGTCGAGGACAACCACACTTCTGCGAAACGGTATTGAGCCTCCAGTCATTCAAAACCATTTGCTTCCTGTGCTCATCATACTTGCAACATTCAAGTTGCATTGTGTGGCAATTCAGAATTCAGAGTGTTGTGAGCTATCCAGTTTGTGCCTTCGAGCTGTGCAACGCGGGAGTTCTTTCGATGGGAAGATAACGTTGGGTCTTTTAACTGTGGCATCCGCTTCAATGGGACGGGATTTGCGGAATGGAGCTGAAACGAGCTTCTGGCGCACATATTGTGGCAGGTGTTGACTTTCTGCATCAGCTTTCATACCTTAGTATTTAATCATCTGTGACGCTGTGCTACGTACTTAGAGGGGAGCTTTCGAAATGCGGCTCAAGCTTGCAGCAAGTGCACGACTTTTTGTTTGGCTTGCGGTGATTCCATTAGAGGCGGTTGCTTTCGGCGGCTTTCGCCTCGTTCCACTGACTGTTCGTGACGGTCTTATTCAATCGACAGTGTACTCTGTATGTCAAGACCGGGCAGGTTTCATGTGGTTCGCCACGGGAGGCGGTGTCAGTCGGTACGACGGGTATTCATTTCTGAGTTTCACAACCAAAGATGGTCTGCCGGATAACACGGTATTCTCTCTGGCTGCGGACAAAGAAGGACGGGTTTGGCTTGGAACATGGACAGGTCTGGCAGTGTGGGCACAGGGGAAAATCTCTCCTGTACACGATGAACGTGTTTCATCTGTGGGAATACTGGATCTGCTTGCACAACCGGATGGTTCGTTATGGGTTGCGACGAGAGGGAAGGGGGTTGTGCACATTCTTGACACGGTTATTAAATCCTATCGGCGCACTGAGGGTTTGCCCGGGGATACTGTCTCAGCGTTAGCCTCCTCACGAGATGGAGGAATTTGGGTTGGGATGAAACATGGGTCGATTGCAAAGATTTATCGCGGTTCCGTTGTGCGCATCATCGCGACTCCTGAGCTCAATGATGCAACGGTGATGCATCTCAGTGAAGATAGCGATGGGACAGTCTGGGTCGGAACCGATCGCAGGGGAGTGTTTTTGCTGAAAGGGAATGTAGTCCGGAGATATCATACAGCAGCTAATGACATGATGGTGAGCGGAGCGGTGAATGCAATCACACGTGACAGCGTGGGTGCGCTTTGGTTAGGGACTGAACGAGGGATTCTCCGTATTTCGGGTTCGGATGTTCAACGATGGGGTGAAGAGTCTCTTGCTGATCCAGTAGTTTGGGATTTCTGTGTGGATCGAGAAGGGAATATGTGGGCAGCGACTGCTGGTGGTGTGGTTGTGTTCATAGTGGTGAAATTCCATTCTTTCACGATCCATGATGGCTTGCCACACAATGTGGTGTGGAGCTTCGGAGAAGACCGTGATGGATCAATCTTCATCGGAACAAACCGCGGTTTAGCCCGCTGTGAACATGAGCGGATCACGTTTCGGTCAATTCCTCCGACGCTTCCTAAGGAGCCAGCGCAAGCGATTACGGTCGATCGGGGAGGAACATTGTGGGTAGCCTATTATAATCGTGGGGTTTACTCTGTGAGTTCCGGTGTCGTAACGCATTATGGGAAGGCGACGTTCGGGAGTTCAACAGTCTTCTCCATTCTCCAGGCGCAGGATGGCTCTTTTTGGTTCGGGACCGATGGTGGTGGGGCTGTGCATCTTGATCATGGGAAGATCACACGACTCACAGAGCGAGATGGATTAGGGAGCAATGTGATCTCTGCAATAGCGCAAGTCAAAAATGGCGCTGCGCTTTGGTTTGGGACCTATGGAGCAGGGTTAACAGAGTATCGAGGTGGAAGGTTCCGGCGTTTCACACGAGGCGAAGGATTACCCCATGACAATGTGCTTGGAGTGCTTGCGGCACGCGACGGATCGATCTGGGCAGCTACCGATGGAGGTGTAGTGCAGATCAAGGATGAGAAGATCGTCGCTGTCTACACGGATAAAAATGGTTTGCCGCATAACCTGACATTTTTTATCAACGAAGATCGCGCAGGAAATATTTGGGCTGGTACCGTAAATGGCGTTGCGAGGTTCGACGGGAAGACATGGCGTACGTTCGGACCTGAAGATGGACTTGCGGATCGCGAAACGAACCAGGGGGCAACGCTTCTCGATTCCCAAGGAAGAATCTGGGTTGGTACGATAGGCGGAGCATCATACATTGATCCTCTTCATGTGCAGATGCATACAAAGCCACCCCATATTGCGGTAACAGGTTTTTTCGTCAATGGGAAGCCAGTCGCGCTGCCACAGGAAGGAATCCAGTTGGAATTCGCTTCATCAGATCGCGCATTCCGAGTAGAGTTCGCAGCTCTCACGTATGTTGGGCATTCAGGTGTGTTATACAAATATCGATTGCTCGGATCTAGCGATGAATGGTCGGCACCGATGAAGGATCGGCAGGTGGTCTTTCCTGCTCTTGTGCCCGGAGAGTACACCCTTGAGGTGAGTGCATGCAACACAGATGGGGTATGGACAAATACCCCTGCGCGGATCCAATTCAGTGTTCTCCCTCCAATTTGGAAGAGGACGTGGTTTCTAGGGATTTCACTCCTTGTCATCGCTGCAATTGCAGGGGGAGCAGTGAGACTTCGATTCCAGCGGAGCCGTCAACGTGAGCGGCAGTTAGCTCACCTTGTAAATGAGCGAACAGCGAATCTTAGGGTTGCACTCGACCTGTTCCGACAGGTGATCGATAATATGGTCGACCCATTTGTTCTCTTGACGGTCCAGAGAATTGAGGGAACATCCGTTGTTCCACACGCCGAACGCGTAGGTGAAGGAAATGGAACATCTTTTCTTGTCTCTGAGTGGAACAGTGCAGCAGCGTCAACGTTTGGAATTGATCGCTCTTTTGCTCTCGGCAAACGACTTTCTGCTCTTCTCACGAACATTGGAATTGCAGGTATGGATGCACTCTTCCGGCAGGTTTATGAGTCGGGGAAAAGCGTTGTTCTGCGTGACGTTCAATGTGAATGCCAAAGCGGCTCTCGTATCTTTGATGTTGTGCTCTGGCGTACGCAGAGCGGAGTTGCGATTGCGTTCCATGACACGACTGAGCATCGCCGTGCAGAGGAGGAGCGTGCCTATCTGCGGGAGCAGCTTGCGCAGGCGCAGAGAATGGAATCTATTGGACTTTTGGCGGGCGGTATTGCGCATGATTTCAATAATCTCCTCGGCGGAATCTTAGGGTACGCCTCATTCCTGAAGACACGCTTAGCGGAGACCGACCCGATGTACCGTTATGTTGATACCATTGAGCGAAGTGGCATTCGAGCTGCTGAACTTACTTCTCAGCTTCTGGCGTTTGCACGCGGTGGCAAATACGATACGAAGCCTGTGAAAGTGGAAAGGATCATTGAGGAGACCTTACAGATCGTAGGAAGAACGTTCGATCGGTCGATTGAGATCGTAACGCGCATCGATCGTTCACTCCCTGCAATTGAGGCGGACGCTGGGCAGATTCAACAAGTGCTGATGAACCTCTTTGTGAATGCGCGTGACGCTATGCCCGGGGGTGGGAGATTGATCATCGAAGCACATAGCATGGTGCTCGATGAGGACTATGCGAAGAAACGCCTTGGTGCAAAACCAGGTCCTTACGTGGTGGTCTCTGTTACTGACACCGGAGTGGGAATGGATAAGCAGACGCTCAGCCGCGTATTTGAGCCTTTCTTCACAACGAAGGAGAAAGGGAAAGGCACAGGCCTTGGTCTGGCTGTTGTGTACGGGATAGTGAAGAACCATGGTGGGTTTATCCGCGTGTACAGTGAGGTGGGAGAAGGTACTACGTTCCGTGTATTCTTACCGGCAAGTGAGAAAGAGGAAGTCCCGCAAGGTGAACAGATGATTCCTCTGCGAGGAGGAAATGAGCTGATACTTGTCGTAGATGATGAGGAATCAATTCGGACACTGGTCGCGGATGTACTGGGTAGCTACGGTTACAAGGTACTTACCGCAAAAGATGGAGAAGAAGCTATCGAGATATACAGAGAGAGGTATAGTGAAATCTCTCTCGTAATCCTCGATATGATTATGCCAAAGATGGGAGGTCATGAAACATTCCGCAAACTAAGGGAAATCAATCGTGATGTAAGGGCAATCCTCTCAACTGGGTTCAGTCAGAATGGCAGGGCGCAGGAGATCTTGCGTGAGGGGGTGCGTGGATTCATTCAGAAGCCATACAACGTGCAGGATCTGGTTTTGAAAGTGCGTAAAGCGCTCGATGCCGATTAAACTCATATTCCATCGGAGGAGTGGAAGTAGGCAAATGCCAATATGTTTACAGTAGAGGGAGAATGATTTAAGTCCGTAGTTTTCTTCCCAGTTGCTTTTCCACAGCGCTTACTTTCGCCCCCATCCTATGTGTCTGCCCCTTTCGGTAGTCGATCTTCACCACAACGTAAATCCGGTTCGGTTCCCTCCTCAGCGCATTGAAACATTTTGAAATGCCCCCAATCACTTCTTCCCATTTCCCTTCAAGTAGGGTTCCCATTGCTGTTAGTTGGTACGGGATCCCGGAGCGGTCAACAATATTGAGAACTTTTGCAACATAGGGACTCACACTTTCCCCCTTGTCGGTGGGGAACATGCTGAACTCAGCGAGAACCATACGGACCTCCTTACTGTGCTTTGAGAGTTGCTGTTGATTCGTCGGCTCGTACATCGAGAATCTGTCCATAGCAGAACATTGTCATCGATGAGAGCTCCACTACGGCGGAGCCCGGAGAAGGATTTGTAAAAAATCGCTGGGTGCTCTTGCTTGTGTACATCATTAAATATGACGTCGGGTTCCCGTCCATGAAATATACGCGGTAGGATGACGAGTTTCAACTGTTGCCTGTTGATTTGACGGATCTGCATTGCGGTGTTCTTACGCTCTCTGGGTGAAGTTGAAAGAATTATGCGGAATGGTTATATTCTCATAAAACTCGATGAAACGGGGCTCGCAATATATTGAAGCCGATGTGCTGGAGAGAATTCGGCTAGGTGATGTAGATGCGTTCAAGGAATTTTTCCATGCTCTTCACCCTGAGATTTTCCTTTTTGTCTATCGCTATACAGGTGATTGGGATGTTGCGAGAGACGTCGCTCAAGACACATTTATCAATTTCTGGCGTTCTCATGAACGGATCGAACCGTCGCTTTCGGCAAAATCATTTCTTTTTCGGATAGCGAGGAATCTTGCACTGAATTATCTTGCAAGAACCCGGCACGCCTTCCGACTTTCAATTGCCACCGAAGGAGTCCTCATGTCACCATATCTTAGCATCGAGGAGAAGCACGACGACATTTTTTTACATGATGACCTGCAAAAAGCAATTAATTCCCTGCCTAACCGATGCCGAGAGATTTTCATCTTGAGCCGATTCCATGATATGAGTTACTCTGAGATTGCTGATACCCTTGGGATTTCACTCCAGACGGTCAAAAACCAAATGAACAAGGCTATCACCGTCCTTCGAACTCGCCTTTCTGATTATTTGGACTGAGCATTTTCTCTTCCGCATAGTACTCTTTCCCTTTATATGTGTATTTAATTTTGAGAAGCCTGTGTGCGCTATGCGGAAAAGTGTTGATGCACAGTTTATCATACGTGTCCTCAAAGGAGAAGTTACTGAGGAGGAGCGCGAATTCTTTGAGGAATGGCTTGAAGAATCAGATCAACACCGTGAGATCTTTGCTTCGGTAAGTTTTCTCTGGGAGAAGACCGGGGAACTACCTGCTCCTGAGCCACCGAGCCCCAGTGAGGAGTGGTACGCGGTATTGCAGGGAATCCGTCAGCGTGCTGATGAAGCAGGTGGTACTCTGCCCGCAGCCTTGGGGGTTGGTTTGGAGTTAGAAAGTCGGGGTGGCAGGAGTAAGCCGCGGCGACGTGCACCTCTGGTGCATATCGTTGCGTGGGCAGGTGTTGCCCTGGTTATTGTTGCTATAGTCTCGCTCTTCATCCATATAGGTCTTCCTAAGTTAAGGGTGCAGGATGACAGACACGAGTCGCAACTTGCTGAGGTTACCACAGCAAATGGCCAGCGATCAGTAGTCTGGCTTCCCGATGGCAGTGTCATCTATATGAATTCCGGCAGTCGGTTGCGATATGCAATAACAGGGAATGCTCGTCTGAGGCAGGTGTGGTTGGACGGGGAAGCTTATTTCTCCGTCGCAAAAGATCCAGGTAAGCCATTTCGAGTAGTAGCTGGAACATCGGTGACGGAAGCTGTTGGTACCGAGTTTAATGTGCGCTATCGTCGCGGGAAAGTAAGCGTTGTGGTCACTGAAGGTGCAGTGCAATTTGCAGGCGCTGCAGAAACTGTGCGGGTAACTAAGGGACAAATGATAAAGTACGATGAACGATCAACATCTATCACAAGACTTCAGCGCGTCCCGATAGCGGAGGCTATCGCCTGGCGGTGGAACAAGCTTTCGTTTGATAGAACGCCGCTTGATGAGGTCATGGAAGAAATAGAACTCACGTACGATGTGAAAGTTTCATTCAGCCGTGCACCCGTGAAGAGGAAATTGCTCACTGGTGTATTCGGGAGAGAATCATTAGACGAAGTATTGTCAGATATTGCTGTTGCAATGGATGTGAAGATCACACGCAATGGTAAGGAGATCGTTGTAAGATGAAGTGGCGGTTTCTTTTGCTTATTCCGTTGATCCCTGCTTATGTCACTTTTCCGGCTGTCGCTCGCGTCAGCATCGATGGTGAATTAGTGATGGCAGATTATCAGGTCGATTCGTTATTTCTCCACCGCCGTGTAACGCTTGAGGCAAAGGATGTTCCATTGCGATTCGTCCTGCATGAACTGAGCCAGAGATCAGGCATCCGGTTTTTATACGACGAAGCTACAATTCGGGGATTTCGAAAAGTTTCTGTCAAGTTCATCGACGAGACTCTGGAGGATGCTCTCGAGGGACTTCTCAAGCCCCTCGGATTGGAGTATATAATCTCACCGAGTGGTAGGATCATCATAGTGGGTTTTGAACGTGCGCGCCAGCAGACCGGTTCTGTGACGGGAACTGTGAGAGGAAGCAATGGGGAAGCGCTGGTCGGAGCTACAGTTCTGATTCGGGAGACGCGTCAAGGAACGATGACAAATGGAGAGGGCTTTTTCCTTTTGCGAAATCTGAAACCAGGTACATACACTGTAGAGGCATCATATATAGGATACCAGAAGGCTGTTCATGTTGTGAAAATTGCGGCGAGAGAGGTACGTGAGATTGAATTTATCCTTGAATCTTCGGCGGTGAGAATAGGCGAGATGCTGGTCGAAGCCACGCAAGAGCTGTTGCCAGTTGAGACGGAAACGAAGACGCAGATAAAAAGCGCTGAAATTGAGCATTACCAGGCGTCGAGTGTCGGAGATGTTCTCGATCTGGTTCCCGGTGTTCAGCGAACAGATAATCCCGGACTCGGAAAGACGCTTCAGGCTGCTGTACGCAGTCAGCAAGGAATTCTCGGCGGCGACGTAGATCTCACGGCTTTTGGCACGCGAGTTATTGTCGATGGGATACCGATTTCCAATAATGCAAATCTCCAGTTTGAGCAATTCACGAGCGCAAAAACAGGGGTTTCAACCGTCGGCAGGGGCGCTGATTTGCGTCTGATCCCTGCTGATAATGTTGAATCGATTGAGGTCATACGTGGTGTTCCATCAGTTCGATATGGCGAATTAACGTCAGGATTGATCAATGTGAAAACAAAAGCCGGGAGGCAGCCTCCGCGGTTAAAGTTGAAGCAAAATCCTGATACTCGTGAAGGGAATTTCGGCGGCGGGTTCACCTGGAATGAAACTGGGTTCAGCTATAACATTAACGCAGCACAGAGTGAAAGGGATATTCGAGTGAGCGGTGACGAATATACCCGCCTAACCGGGCAACTGGTAATTAACAGGGAAATTCCAGCTCAGCATATAGATTTGAATACAAAGATCTTGGCTCAGAGAATTTTTGATGAGGAACAGCCCAAGGGGGATGTGTTCCAGACAAGAAACTATAATCGCGGCTACTCAGTTTCGTATGGCATTTGGGGAAATTGGGAGCCAACTCCAGTTTCCCTGCTGAATTTTAATGCATATATGAATTATCAGCGGCTGAACAGTATGAAATCAAGACTCGTACAAAGCGATTTGCGGATTCTGCCTTCAGGAGATACTATATCAACATACTACGGGAAGGTCGAGACGCGAGGGAACATGTGGAATATCGGAGGAAAGTTTGAATTCACACGACGAATTTTAACGGGAAATACAATCCATTCACTATTGCTTGGATCTGACATTGAGTACAACGCAAATACTGGAGAAGGAGTCTTAGTCGATACATTGTTCAACTATTATGGTTCTCAGTCAGGTAAGAGATCGTACTCATTCGATGATATCCCCGGTCAGGTTCTCCTTGGGCTCTATGCGGAAGATAAGATTGTTGGGCACTTACTGTTTGATTACTCTTTTGTTCTCGGAGCAAGATATGACATGTACAGGCCATATGGATTGAATATTAGTGGTATCATCGGAAAGGGTGACCTTGTTCAAGCTTATCAAGGCAGCTACTTCAATCCGCGCATTGCCTTGATGCTGCGTTTGGGGAGCTCAAGTCAATTAAGGATTAGTGCAGGCAGCATGACAAAATCGCCTCCAATGAGTTCGATTTATCCTCCCCCGGAAGTATTTCGCTGGAGGAACCCCTACGACAGCACGATTGTCTATTTTAGGCTTGACCGCCGAGCGCCGGACCTAAAGTCTTACCGCGAGAAGCAGTTTGAACTATCGCTTGACCAAAAATTCGTGGATGTGGTTGGCATTTCGTTATCATCCTACTACAAATCGACATCGGACGGCATTGATGGTGAACCTATTCCGCTGTTCGCAGTCGCGCAGAGAGGGGGCACCCCAACGGTGTTTTTTGTTGATCAGACATCGCGAGCGACTAACGGTAGTTGGATGATTAGTAAGGGACTGGAACTCTCTTTCCGCACGCGAAAGATCGGGTTGCTTAATACAGAGTTCCAGATAAACGCTGCGTACAATTACACCAAGAGCGGTTCAAATATTCTGTCATATTCTGCGTATCCGGACACAAGTATAGGTCAATACCCAAACTATCGTGTGCCTGGTGTTCCAGTGGACACAATTATTGGATGGACCTATCCCAAGGGGGTGGTGTGGCAGGATAATATCGTGCTGAATTTTTGGGTTCGGTATGTGGCGCGAACGGTTGGTCTCTGGGTAAGCTTGCGTGCTGAGCACCTCGTGTGGCAGCGGAGGCAGGATTTGAGTATGCAACCTGTGGCTTTAGATCGTATGACAGAAACGCAGAAACTTGATTGGTTGTTTGCGCGGCGTGTCAAGCGTCAACCGGGGAAATGGCTGTTTGACATTAATATCAGCAAATCACTGTTCAAAGGTGCTGAATTTTCGTTCTATGTGAACAACATATTCGACAATCCGGGACTTTACCGATACCAGTTTACAAGTAATCCAAATGACATTACAGAGGAGGTAAGGAATCCACCTATTTTTTATGGGATAGAGTTTAGCATGGCAATTGAAGGGTTAGTAAAATGAGGCCACTGTACATTGGGTTTGTGATTTGGCTTTCAGTATGCTCCGGCGCGTTTTGGGGCTGTATGAGGGAAAAACCAACTCAGGCGGATGGAACATCGCATTTGGTTTTGGTGGTTTTGAGTGACACCTCGTCTGACAGAGATTCAACCGGATATGCTCCAGTTTCCGGAGCGAAGGTTATTCTTTCCAGCGAATACGGGATGAGAATTGGCTACGCAGATGAGTTTGGCAGAGCAGAGTGGACGTCACTCCCGAGTTCTGACTACTCCGTTACCGCGAGGGCACCGTATCCGGGCGATCCTACAATCCAGCTTGTTGGAACTCTTGAGAAGATCGAAGTCCCGCCTGCGTCATCGGTTGTTGAAACGGTGCTTGTGGAACCGACGTCTAGCACCGGACTTGTAATCAACGAGATTTATAGTAGCGGACCGGTCAATAATTTCTTCTTTTTCTTTGACCAGTTTATTGAGCTTTACAACTCAAGTGATGAGACAAAGTATCTTGATGGGATGATGGTTATGAGAGTTTCTGGAAATAATGATGGAAAGGGTCCTGGCGCCGATGAAGGAAATGACGGTGACATTGATGGTGTGACATATGCCTTCAAATTTCCAGGTAAACCGGGTGAACATAACTACCCAATCAGACCAAGGCAATTTGTTGTCCTGGCATCCGATGCTGTTGATCATAGGAAAACGTGCCCAACAAGCATTGATCTTTCCCATGCTGATTGGGAGTTCTATAACCAATACTCGGCGGAAGATATTGACAATCCCAATGTACCGAATCTGATCAATATCCGTTCGGATCGTACTACGGACTTCCTCATTAACCTGGTTGGTGATATAGTTGTGCTTTCATCCGGGGAGGATTCCGTTTGGTCGGACGGGATTGATATTCGGACTATCATCGATGCTGTGGAATACCATGGAAGTCCGACAGCACGGAAAACGCTTGATCCAAGAGTAGATCGTGGATTCACTCTCAGCCCACCTCGATACTCGGGTATGTCAATGCAGCGTCGGGAGCCTGGGTACGATACCAATAACTCGACTCTCGATTTTGAAATCATTCCCCATCCTACGCCGGGTTATCAGTGATGACTATTGCGGAATAGACGATGAAGAAAGCATTCGCTTTAGCATTGATGATGTACGCAGGTTCGGCTTTTGGCTCAGGGCTTGATAGTTTGGTCACTCTACCTGCGTGCTCAGATCTCGCAATACCAATTGCTGGTGAAAAGACCGGCGATTGTTTACAAATGCTATTGCCAGGGGTGCAGCTTGGGTTGTACACATTTGGGGGGAATCCGGCTGGACTTTCTTTTGATGTGACTCGCGGTTACGTTCACATTACACCGTCCGGACGAGACATGTTCAACGATCTTGGAAGGTTGTTCGATCCGCACGAAGTGCAGGAAGCTTCCTTCAATGCGCTGACTTTGCAAAGGATCGGAGAAAGTGGTGCTTTCCTTGGCAGGTTCAAATACTATGGGATGAAGGAATTGAAAATACTTGGCTCCCTTCGAAGTCAGCCTTACTTAGGAGACCCCTTTTTCATCAGTGACACTTCCGAAGGAGATTATCGCTATTATGGACCCGAAGTGCAATTTATTCATTCGTTCAGTCCGGTTCGGAATCTGACATTAGGCTTGGCAATTGAGTACAGTGTCTCCGATGGACTGAAAGACGTTTACTCGCGGGCGCATAATGTTGTCCGCAGTGTAGATGCGAGCACTGGAGCGATTCTCTATGTCAATAGCCACACGCTTTACGGCTTATCTTTCCGCATCTATAGTTCGCAAGAGAGAATTGAGTCAAAGATGGAGGAGTTGCTTGACGTTGATGTGTTTACCTATCGTGGTGATCTATACGCCACAAGGAGAAGAGGGCAGAGTGTTGAGGAAAAGATAAGGGTGAGCGGTGCGGAGATTTCAATGCAGGCTGCAAACTCAAGTTCCGAGAACTTCACGTTGATGGGTTATCTTCGTGGGAACCGCGCTGAGTTGCAGACTCTTATACCTACCGCTTTCTTGAAAGAATCTGAAGATGGTTACACGCAATTTGAGCATCTTCAAGTGGATGTTCTTGCGCGATGGCGTCTCTCGCATAACTTTGAGATGTCGGGTAATCTTAATGCGGGCGCGTCTAGTTCCTGGTCAGAGCTGTCGGCAAAGAAGCTTCTCATCTGGGAATGGAGCTATCAATACGTGCATGGTACATTGACTGTTGCTCGGTCAGTTTCTGATGAAGCCCGTGTGTTCTTACAGGGAAACCTGCGTGTTTGCGCGATCGACTCGAGCAAGTATATTGACAATCGTTTTACTCAGTTGCGTTCATTGCAGTTTGGAGCGCGGATTGGTGCTGAGGGTACTTTGCTGAGCAAGGTTGGTGTACGTGTGGGGCTTGGCGGCGGTGCCATAAAGGCGGACCCCGTAGTTGGCGGAAATGATGCACGCAGGTTCTTTGCATGGTCCGAATGGCAATACCAGTTTGAAAGCGGAATCCGGATTGCTGCAATGTATTCGTATGTTAAGTCGTGGGTACACGCTCCAAATGGTATATTTGCGAATTCCAACAGCCTCGTACAGATTTTAGTAAGCTTGCCTCAACGATGAGTGGATATTCTGACATGAGAAGTTTGAACATTTATGGATGTCTTGTAATTCACTAATGTTAAACTTTCAAAAGTGGAGGTTTATGATGAAGCGTTGGTCATTTGTTATTTTCCTGATTCTTGTCGCTGCGTCCTTGCAAGCCCAGACTTGGCGGCAGGTTGCTACAGCAACCTATCCATACTTTGCTGATGTGTTTTTGGTGGATACGCTCCGGGGATGGGCTGTTGGCTCTGGCGGTGCAATCTATGCTACGAACGACGGTGGGATTACATGGGTACCTCAAGCTTCAGGAACCACGGCTGATCTGAAAAAGGTCTTCTTCCTCAACGCTAATGTTGGCTTTGTGGGTGGTTACAGCCGGACTTTAGTGAAGACCGCTGACGGAGGAATGACATGGCAACCCACAACTGTAGTGGAAATCCCGGAAACAGGTGCGAGCATTCGCGGTATCCAGTTTACGAATGCGCTGACCGGATTTCTTCTCAGCTCCGAGTCGGGGAAAAACGGGAGGGTGCTGAAGACTGTCGATGGTGGAAACACCTGGACCACCGTTCATTACGTCGCCAATGAAGAATTCAACGCATTCTCGTTTAATGGTTCGAATGGTGTGGTCGTGGGCTCTTCAGCGGCTGTTTTGTACTACACAACAGATGGAGGTCAAACTTGGACGAAAGCTCCAACACCTTCTCTGGGTGGCTTTACGTATACGAGATCAGATATCCGGGCAGTACATCTTTTCACCCCGCTCGTTGGATACGCAGTAGGTTGGGGGAGCTCTGCGGCTGGACTTCAGCCTTCTATCCTATTAAAGACCACTAACGGGGGAGCGAGCTGGGTATACATGACACAGGACTCCGCCGACAGAACTTACGATAATTTGTACGCTGTGGTCTTCAAAGACACACTAACAGGCGTCGCCGCTGGCGGTGGTCTCAGAGGCAGTGTAGTTCTAACAACTACTGATGGCGGTGTGCACTGGCACAGGGCAAATGTACCGTCGGGGGTGACTCTTTACGGCGTGCATTACAGCAAAAGCCTGTTTCTCATTGTGGGTAGCAGCGGAACTATCTTTCGATGGCTGAATCTCTCGGGGACACCGAATTTAGTAACAAAGATTCCGGGATCAACTCTCTACGCACTTCGGTTTGTCTCCGCCAAGGTGGCATACGCAGCCGGTTATGGCGGGGTAATATTGAAAACAACTAATGGTGGCGAGACGTGGAGCGGGAAGTACCTCTATGCAAATGGTCTCTCCCCTAACATTCAGGACATCTATTTCGTGGATGAGCGTAATGGTTATGCAGCATGCAGCTACCGTATGGTCGCTAAGACAACCGATGGTGGGGAATCGTGGCAAATGGTCCTGCCTGATACGGTTTCTGCTACTACAGCCAGTTATGGCGTATACTTTACTGACAACCAGAATGGGACCGTTGTTGGCCAGCTAAAATCTGGTACTGATATTATCTATCACACTACTAACGGTGGGCAGACATGGACAATCAGAACAGGTGTAGTGAACAAAGCTTTGCGCGCTGTCGCGTTTGGAAACGCTCTAAAGGGCGCTGCTGTTGGTGACGGACTGAAAATTGTTTACACCAGTAACGGGGGAAGCACCTGGTCAGCTTCCAGCGTTAGCGGCGTACCCGGTTCATTGGCATCAAGCAACTTGCGGGATATAGCATATCTCGATAGCAGCACAGCTGTTGCAGTTGGAAATAAAATCGTATTGCGATCTAATGATGGCGGTGCGAGCTGGACATTTGTTGATAGCGCCGCTGAGCAGCTAAACAGAGTGAGTTTCCGCAGAATTGGAGCAAATCTGGTTGGTTGCGCAGTTGGCAACAAAAGCCTTCTGAGTACTACCAATGGTGCATCGTGGACTCCGTATTTACTGGACACAAGCGTCGTTAACCAGAGCCTCTATTCCTGTGCTGTCGACTACTCGGGCTATCCCTGGATTGCCGGATCAAACAGTTCGATCTATACTTCTGCTCCGGTTACTTCAGTTCGGGATGGTCATGCAACGTTTCCACAAGAAATCTATCTTGCGTCAAACTATCCAAACCCATTCAATCCGGCAACGAAAATCCGTTATGCTTTGCCTACGGCTGGTCGCGTAGTTTTGAACGTTTACGATTTGCTTGGTCGTCATGTTTGCAACCTCGTTAACGGCTTCAATTCTCAGGGTGTTCATGAAGTTGTTTTTGATGGACGTGGATTACCCAGCGGTGTGTATATTTACGAATTACGATTTGGGAACGCAGTTGCCCGTAACAAGATGCTGCTGCTCAAATAACGGCAAGGGTGCAGCTGGAAGGTTTTACTCGGCTACGTGGAAGAATCTTCCGGCTGCACAATTGATTTAATTGTATTGACTCGAAAAACTCTAAATATGGAGAAGGAAATGAAAACCAAACGAACTACACTCATCAGCGCGCTTGCTTTAGTAATTTTACTTGCTTCGATTGTGTGGGCAGGTCAATACCAGGAGGGAAAAGTATATCGACATGAACTGCGGAATGGCTTGGTTGTATTCACAATGGAACGCCATATAGCACCCCTTATTTATCATCAACTTACCTATCGGGTTGGTTCTCGCAACGAGCATCTCGGGATCACGGGCATATCGCATATAGTTGAGCATATGATGTTTAAAGGTACAGCTCGTTATGACAAAGGTAAGATCGCAAAAATAATATCTGAGAATTCTGGTGTCTTCAACGCTTTGACGATGAATGACATGACGAGCTATTTTGAATATCTGCCGGCAAATAAGATTGAGATTGCATTCGATATTGAATCGGACAGAATGCAGAACTGCAGGTTTGATACGGCTGAGTTCCGATCGGAGGTGAACGTAATTCTTCAGGAGCGAAGGATGCGCAGTGAGAGCGCTGTCTCTGGAGTTATGCATGAATACATGAACTCTGTTGCTTACCAGAGCCACCCGAACCGCGATCCAATTATCGGGTGGCCTACGGATATTAAACACATTACCCGTGACCAGGCGTATCAGTGGTACAGGTGGTATTATACTCCTAACAATGCGTTTCTTGTCCTGGTGGGTGATTTTGATACAGACCAGATTATGAAACTTGTCAATCGGTACTATGGACAGATTCCGCGGGGTCCTGAGCCACCGCCGGTTTATATCGAAGAGCAGCCTCAGAAGGCAAAGAAATCGATCACCCTCTACCACGACGACATTACCGCTCCAATTCTACAGATGGCATTTCATGTGCCAAACCTGAAGCATCCAGATGGTGCTCCTCTGCGCGTTGCGGGAATGATACTGGCTGCACGTAGTAGGACTGCGCGCCTGTACAAGCGCCTCGTTGAGGAAGCGCAAATTGCAACAATGGCAGCCGGCGGAATGCCGACAGCGAAGGACGAGGGTCTATTCCACATAACCGTCGCTGTGAAGTCCGACAGCAATATCTATCAAGTTGAGCGTATAGTATGGGATGAAATTAAACGAATGCAGGACACGCTGGTTACCCCTTATGAATTGCAACGCGTGAAGAATCGATTCGAATTCAGTCAGGTGACTGACTATACGAAGAATGCTGACATCGGTCCCCGCCTGAGTATGTACGAGGCATACTACGGACTCGATTACATCGACGAATTTTCAAAGCGTGTCGCGGCTGTAACACGAGAAGATGTTCAGCGGGTGATGCAAAAATATTTTAATGAAGACCAAGCAACTGTTCTTTACGGGCTGCCGAAGGCTGGTGCCAAACCGAAAAAAGGTGCAGAGGCGGAAACAGGCGAAGCCGAAGATGAAAAGCTTGACCAGTGTCCATTTCGGGAAGTCGATGAGGAATCGATTTTCAACTACACCACGTCCTTTGACCTGCCAGCCGTCAGCGTAACAACCATAGACACTGGCTCGGTGCTGCGAGCAAAACCGATTGCCCCGATGGTCAAGGCTCACAAGCTTAGCAATGGCATCAGACTATATACGATAGAGAATCACCTCGCACCGGCAATTTTTATTGGAGGAATTTTCGAAACAGGCTTGATTCCGGAGACAATTGGAGGAGGTAAGCCAGGTATCGTAAGCGTTCTTTGTGATGTAATGAACAGAGGGACAAAGGATATGACGTATGACGAGCTTTCTGAAAGGATGGGCTATGTCCCGTATTCCTTCACCGTTGACGGCTCGTATAAGAGGCTGTATTTTCAAGGCTATTCTCTGACAAAAGACGCCGACGAAATGGTGCGGACAGGATACAAGATTGTCACGGAACCGGGCTTCAGGCAAGCTGACATTGATAAGGTGTTAACACTTCACATAGAAAAAGCTCGTCAGTGGAAGAAGACAACGAGAGAGATCGCTTTCTACTATATGTTCGAGAAGATCTTCCGGGGTCATCCGTACTCGACATTTATGGCTACTGAAAGCTCGTTGACAGCAATTAAGCGCAGTGACCTAATCTCCCTTCATCAGAAATATTTTAATCCGAGGTTGCTCACAATCGTGATGGTGGGCGATATGTCACACGGCGATATGCGGAAACTGGCTGATAAATACTTTGGCAAATGGAAAGCCAATGCAGCGCCTCCCGAAACCAAACCAGTTCCCCCAGCGCCGGAGCTTTATGGAAAGGACGTCAGAGTCTTTACAGATAGCGACTACACTGAGGCTACCATCAACATTGGATTTGCGCCATTCAATGATATCCCCGATTCAATTGAGGAAGCAGTTGATATCTTGAATTACATCTTGGCGTCGAGCGCGCTGACGTCCCGGGTTGGCATCGAGCTTCGCGAAAAGCGGGGCATGATCTATGGCATCCGAAGCGAGTTGTGGGAGAAAGGAGACCAGGTTGGATACTGGAAGTTCAATACGAAGACCGCTCCCGGAAACGTTGATTCAGTTGTTGCAGGGATCTTTCGTGAGATTAAAAAACTTCTTGAATATGGAGTTGCAGACAGCGAATTGGTCCGAGCAAAGCTGCATTTCCTCGGGCTTCTGCCGTTCTACATAGAGACCCCTGATGATGTAGCGTCACGTACCTTTGATATGTTGCGAGACAAGAAACCACTCGACTTCTTCGATAAAAGAGCTGATAGAATCCTTGCTGTGACCAAAGATGACATACTCAGTGTTGCTCGAAAGTTTTTCACGATCGACCGCTTCGTAATAGTCATTGATGGTCCCGTCGACCAAAGCATTTCATCGAGAATCCTCAAGATGCTTTCAGATTAACTACTTATTTCATCACGGAGGAAAATATGCGAAACGCTATGTTATCCTTATTTTGTATGTATGCGGCATTCAGTGCCGCAGTTGTTGCGCAATCGGTTCGTGAGGGAGAGACAAATCCTGAAGTAAAAGAGCTTAAGCAATACCATGCTGTGATATACAAGCTTTGGCATGTTGCCTGGCCAAAGAAAGACGTTGGGCTGATGCGTTCACTCGCGCCCGCCATCGAATCAGGATACACTAACCTGACGAAAGCGGAATTGCCCGGCATTCTCAGAGATAAGAAGTCTGCCTGGGAAAGTGGAGTGAAGGACCTAGGCGTTACGGTTCATGAGTACAAGAGTGCACTCGAGGGAAAAGATACCGCACAGATTTTAGGAATCGCGGAAAGACTTCATGCGCAGTATGAGGGACTTGTTCGATTAATCAAGCCGAGGATGAAAGAGATTGATGATTTTCATCGAACATTGTACATGCTCTATCACCATTATTTGCCAGTCTACGACACTGTGAAAATACGAACAGCGGTAATTGAACTGGAAGCGAAAATGCAGGCACTTAATTCAGCTGAACTCCCGCCGAAATTCAGTAAGAAAGCTGCTTTTGAAAAAGCTCGTGATGAACTTTCTAAGTCACTTCTTTTAGTCCGTGATGCGCTTGAAAAGGCGCGAGGCGAGAAAGAGGTGGTTGCCGCGATTGAAAAAATGCACGCGTGCTACCAGAAGCTCGAAAGTCTCTTTGAGTGAGAAGGAAGCGGCTGGTGCGGTTGCTTCTTGCAAAAGAGATTACCGTCTTTTATATTTTCATTAGCTGAGGTATATTGCGCCTCGATTGGTTGCGGAAGTGGTGGAACTGGTAGACACACCATCTTGAGGGGGTGGCGCCCGAAAGGGCATGCGGGTTCAAGTCCCGCCTTCCGCACTGAGAGCCCTCATCCCGCAATGCGGGATGAGGGCTTTTGTATTTAAAGAAGCGAAATGCACATGCCACCAGCTCACTCCAATAAGACCAAGTGCGAGCGAGCTTAACCCTTCAGTCGCTCTAACCCGCGAGAAGCGGACTGATCTCATTTTGGCACGTAGGTCAATTGAATAGCTTATTCGCCACAGGATGGAGTTAGGTCCTCTTGAAGAGGCAATTTTACGAACTTATTTTCTGCCTGCCGGAGGTATTGAAAGATTAACCATTTTGCCAGAAATATCCAAGAGTTGTCACCGCGTGCACAATCGGGCACCACACAAGATGTAAATGTTTTTCAAAGCAAGGCGGAACCAACCTGTAGGCGTATTTATGCCCCCAAAGGCTGACTACTCGCCCGTTACCGAACGTCTTGCCACGAAAGCGTTTCGAAAGGGTTTTGCAAGTTATATAATGGGGTCATGACTTGATTTTCTGAAACTCTCATTGTATATTAAATGTCGAAGAAGATGCACTGGCGAATTTCAACTGCGTTGTTTCTACTGAGCTTTGCTGCTGTAGCAGTGATTGCTGCCGCTGTGATCTGGAGCTTTACTGCGCGGAGCAGCGACGAAGGCGTTGTTCTCGAATGGCGCACAGGAAATGAAGCCTCATTAGATCATTTTGATCTTCTGCGAGATGACGGTGCCTCAGGTAATTTTGTGATCATCAATCCTGAGCCTATTCTTCCCAAAGGGAGTAATTCTTTCTACACGTATATTGATCGATCGGTGTTCAAACCTACAGATAGGTTCTACCGCTATCGATTATTAATTGTGAACAAGGGCAGCCCCCCGGACACTATGGAAGCCAATGTCTTGCATAGCGTTTCCAGTGTGAAGAGAACGTGGGGAAGTATCAAAGCGATGTTCCGATAATGAGCTGACCTTTAGGAGATTGAAAAGCGATGCAGTAACTGTGTCGCTTTTTTATTTGCGTTTTCTGATCGATGATTATCAACATACCCAAACCAGTAGTTCTTGCTTCTGTTTCTCCTCGGCGAGCTTTGCTCCTGCAACAGATCGGGATAAGCGCTTCGGTCGTTCCGAGCAGCGTCGAAGAGGAGTTGATCTCCGGAGTGCAGCCACGAGAACTTGTAGTGCGTAATGCTCTAAATAAAGCTCTTGATGTTTCACCGAGGATAGAAAGTGGGATCATCATCGGGGCTGATACGGTTGTCGTTCTCAATGGGAGAATTCTCGGCAAACCTCGTGATCAAGAAGAAGCAAAGCACATGCTCCGAATGTTGAGTGGGAGGGAGCACACAGTATATACCGGATTCGCCCTCGTCGATCGTCCTTCAAATGCACAGATCACAGATGTTGAAGAAACTCTCGTTGCATTTCGAAAGATCCCCGAACAAGAAATTGAAGCCTATGTCCGCTCAGGCTCGCCGATGGACAAAGCTGGTGGCTATGGGATTCAAGATGACTATGGAGCAGTCTTTGTTGAGCGCATTGAGGGTGATTTTTACACCGTTGTGGGCTTTCCATTGGCAAAGTTTTATATCCGGTTGCAAGAGCTTCTGAGTCATTTGGATGGAGAACTGGGACACCGCTGACTTGAAGACCATTCGTATTGCTTGGAGAAACTAATATGGAACGGAAAATTCGTGTTCTCATTGCAAAGGCAGGGTTGGACGGTCATGATCGCGGAGCCAAAGTTGTTGCCGCTGCACTCCGCGATGCAGGTATGGAGGTCATTTATTCTGGGCTTCGGAAGACCCCGGAGATGATTGTTGAAGCTGCTCTTCAAGAAGACGTTGATGTCATCGGGATAAGCATCTTAAGTGGCGCCCACATGACGATTTTCCCGAAGGTTTTGCAACTCATGAAGGAGAAAGGGTTGGATGATGTACTGCTTTTCGGCGGCGGCATTATCCCTGAGGAAGATGCGAAAACTCTTCAAGAGATGGGCGTGGGCAAGCTCTTTACCCCCGGTTCTTCAACAGCGGAAATTATCGAGTACGTGAAGGACTGGGTTGCAAAACACCGTGAGTAAGTTGACAGAGCAACTCACTTGTCGTCATCATACACTATGTTGCTCCGAAGTGACCGGTTCACTGGCTTAATCGACCGGAGTTCCTCTTCTGTTGTTTCAAACATCGTGGAAAGGTTGAAGATTTTCTCCCAATCGGACTTTTCGAAAAACACCTCGAATTTTTTTGTAGCCTCATCAAGTCGCCTCACGTAATACGCTGAATTTTCATCTGGTGAAGAAGGAACCCATTCTTCCGCAAGCTTGCAGTTCTCAAATTCCCTTGGATTTGGATCGGTGCCGGTTATGTAGTAGCTGATGCGGCTTCCGACCTTATACGGACGTCCGCTCTTTAAGGCAAGCTCATAGATTGCTGTCCTCTGTCGTGCTTTTGCCTGCACTTCTTGCTGATACGTCTCAAGGGAGTCGTGCAGAACTTCCGTTCGCGCAAAGCCTCTAATATCAATTCGATGATTGAGAAGAGCCTCCCGTGTGCTGATGTACAGTCTGCGAAGGGCAGGAGTATCGCCTTTGAAAAGAGCTTCAATCCACTGTAGAATATAATTCCGAAGGAATTGCTCCATTGAACGAGAAATCAGTGATGAGCCTTTGATGATCGTTCGGTCCTTTTCATCAAGAAGGGCATAATTTTTCTTCTTGTAGCTTAGCATTCGCTGATAGCGCCCATCGAGAGTTATCCGAATGCCCATTGGTAGGCGTGCCGAGAGCATTTCAAGCAAATCTCTTTCATATTCAGGTCGCTCAAATGATGACGGGGGAACGAAATACACCCCATCGGTGTCCACTTCAATTACTTCGCCTCCCAATTCTGATATGATAGCGATCAGTTTTTGAAGAAGTTCTCTACCAAGTTGTGTTACCCTCGCAGCGTTGTCATAATCGTTGAATAGTCCACGTGCATATCCAAGGTAGCCGTAAAATGAATTGATGAGGATTTTCAGCGAGGACTGCATGGTATCGTAAGCGCTCTGCAGCTGCGGAGTGGAAGCCTTACGCATGGCGTTCTTGTAGTCGAACCTTAGCGCAGTAAGTCTGTCGAGCAGTGCAAGGAATACGTCGAGATCATCGCGCGATGGTTTGATGCTATTTGCAAGCATAATTGACGGGTAGAGCGATTCCACATCAACATGGAACACTGGCCCGACAATGCCGGTAAGAAACGTGTCAGTGTACCCGCCCGGGAACGGTTTGGGTGGCTCTGGTTGAGGGAGTGAGTGCTTTCGACGAAGATACTCGCGCATCATGAGTAGTTCTATCTTAGTCGCAGTTCCAGAGGATATTGTCTGCGAAAGCGGAAGCGGGACCATTTGGCTCAAATAAAAGTAGATTGGAGTGAGATGCTCGCTCAGTGCCCGGGTTTCTCGCACATCATCAAGAGCATACTTCACCAAGAGTTCAGGTTCGTGATCCCAGTACCAGCTAATTCTGTCTCCAGGAACATAGACACGATCTTTTGAAGATAGCCCGAAGTACTGAGCAACATATTTTAAGGTGTAGGTTTCGAGGATCCTTTTTGAGGCATCATAATTTTGGACAAGAAGAAGTGTATCTACAATTTCTCGTCCCGGGATCTTGTAGGGAGAGATTCTGGTATCTCCACGAATTTTTGGTGAATAGCGATTTAGATGCGGTGCCCTTTCCCGCACAAGTCGTTGCCCGTTGCGACCGAAACGAAGTTCTATCCTGTGGAGCTGAGCCCTTTGTTCCAAATACGGCAAATCAAACCCGATGATGTTATGTCCCTCAATAATATCAGGATCGCGCTCAAGAATAATTTTGTTAAGTTCTTCGATCATTTCTGGTTCGGAACGATCTTTGCCGTTGATGGTGTACTCCCATCCAGTGGAGTCTGAGAGGGCAATGAGAATGATTCTATCAGACGGTTTTGCAGCGATGCTGAAACGTCCGCTTGCATAGGTTTCGATATCAAGTTGCAGCCGCCGAAGCTCAGAGAATTTCATCCCTTTGTAAAAGGTTTTCCCACTTTGCAGGAGGAACTGTGTCACAGGGTCGGGGCGGAGCAAGATAACATTGGTTTGGGAGTAATGTGCAAGTTGCTTGCCTGTTTCCCTTCCTTGTGTTTGGAGAACAAAGTGGACTGCATCCCACATGTCTCCGAGGCGGGAGAAAGCGCAGATGAAGCGGTACCAGTGACCTCCATCAAGTTGCTTCAACCAGAATTTTCGCTGGAACCCATCGATGAAGCGTGGCTCGGAGAGAAAAAAGAAAGGGTAAAACGGAACCTCGCGCGAGCTGATGTTGTCGCCAGCTCGCGTTGTGATCGTCATGGTAGCGTCAGTAGCAATGGCAACGCTAACGATCCCTTCTTCTGGATCGTGGCCGAACAGAAGAGGAAGTGCGTTGCCAAGCTCAATCACGTCTTTTTCTCGTTTGTGAGAAATGGTTTCACAAGGTCTATCGGTATCGGGAAGATTGTTGTCGAGTTTCTTTCCGAAGCGACCTCAACCAGAGTTTGCAGATAGCGAAGCTGCAGTGCGACCGGGTTTCGGCTGATGTTGTCGGCAGCTTGAATCAGTCGCTGAGACGCCTGGAATTCTCCTTCTGCGGCAATGACTTTCGCGCGTCGCTCGCGCTCTGCTTCGGCTTGCCGGGCAATTGCTCGCTGCATTTCCTGCGGCAAATCCACGTTCTTCACTTCAACCGCCGACACTTTGATTCCCCACGGCTCTGTCTGAGAATCGATGACCTGCTGGAGGTTCTTGTTGACTTTCTCGCGCTCGGCAAGGAGTTCGTCGAGTTCCGATTGACCCAGTATACTTCGCAGAGTCGTCTGTGAGATTTGTGAAGTCGCAAAGAGATAATTCTCAACTTCGACAATAGCACGCGCAGCATCGATGACACGGAAGTACACGACGGCGCTCACTTTTACGGAGACATTATCTTTTGTGATAACATCCTGTGAAGGAACTTCAAGAACCACGGTTCGTAGGCTGACTTTGATCATCCGATCAACGATCGGGATAAGGAAGATGATCCCGGGTCCCTTCGCCCCAATCAAGCGGCCAAGCCGAAAAATGACACCCCGTTCGTATTCACGGAGGATCCGGATCGCGTTCGACACAATTATGATGAGAAAAAGTATTCCGATAACAGTGAATGTTGTGATAAGTTCCATGATAAACCCCTTTCACTTGTTTGATGTCTGAATATGTTTAACTTTGAGACGAAGATCAACAACCTCGACAACTTCGATGGCAGTTCCTTCGTCAATGGGTCCGCTGATGCTCTCTGCAGACCAGATCTCTCCCCGCACACGCACCTGCCCCACTGGCGCTAAGCGCGTCAAAGCGACACCTATCTCGCCAATCATCCCCTCGATTCCTGTTGTCGGTTTCTTACGTTGAGCGCGTATCGCCATGCCAAGAGCAAAGACGAAGAACAACGTTGTAAATATAATCGTAGGAATGATCACGTTCAGAGAAACCCGAACAACCTCAACGGGAGTTTGGACGTTAATCAACATCAAAGAGCCCAGAAGCAATGAGATGACCCCTCCAATAGTTAGAATACCGTGGCTGGCAATTTTCAGATCAAGTATGAAGAGAATAACCCCAAAGATGATGAGCGCCAGTCCCGCATAGTTTACAGGCAACGTATGAAGTGCGTAGAGCGCCAGGAGGAGACTGATGACCCCAAGCACACCCGGGAAAATAGCTCCTGGATTGTATAGCTCAAATAAAATTCCGTAGAAGCCAATCATAAGCAAGATGTATGCAATGTTCGGATCGCTGAGAAGATCGAGAATGTGAAGCTGCCAGTTCATCTCCACTGTCTCAATTCTGGCGTCGGCTGTCTCCAACACAACAGGGCCCTCACTGGTAATGACCTGTTTGTTGTTAACTTGTTTGAGAAGATCGGGGATGTCTCTTGCTATGTAGTCAATGACGTTTTTCTTCAAAGCTTCGGTCTCAGTAATGGATAGGCTTTTCCGCACCGCCTCTTCTGCCCACTTCACGTTTCTGTGGCGCTTTTCAGCAATTGTCCGGACGAACGCAGCCGCATCGTTCGTCGCTTTCTGCATCATGACAGAATCCTGTGCCTCGCCGACAGTTACAGGATGTGCCGCGCCAATATTTGTGCCAGGCGCCATTGCGGCGATATTTGCCGAAAGTGTTACGAACACACCAGCCGAAGCAGCCTGCGCTCCAGAAGGGGCAACGTAGACAATGATTGGAATTGGTGAACCGAGTATATCGGAAACAATGACTCGTGTAGATTTAAGAAGTCCACCCGGAGTATTTAGTTCAATAACAAGGCACTGGGCTTGTATCTGCTCAGCATGTTGTAGCGTGGAATGGATAAAATCCGCCGCAGCAGGGTTAATCATCCCATCGAGTTTCATTACAACGACGATCGGAGCCCTATTCAGTGCCGGTGTCGTGCTTGCCAGAGTCAAAAGTATGCCGAAGACTAAATGCTGAGCGAGTTTCATGACACTAAACCACCTGTTCAACTCCAATATAGTGGAAGTTTCTTCGAGAATCAACTTAGTTACTTCCGAATATCCCGATGAGTTGCAACTTTGTCAGTGAGTATGTAATCTTAAGGAAGGGGGTGACAGATTGTCGTATCGTCCCATGCTATTTTCGATTTACCAGCGAAAAATGAGCTTGAATCCGCAGCAGTCTGTTAGATATGTTTTCGGCACAACTATTGCAAGACTGTAATTTGAGATTCAAATTCCAACAAGCGGGGGTTCGCATGCAATTAACTATTCAAACTCATGCAGTTGAAATTACCGATTTTTTGAGAAAGCTTATCGACCGCAAGGTTGAGAAGCTTAATCAACGGTTTCAGGAATTTCATAGAGATGCGTTGAAGCTTACGGTCGCTTTGACCCGATCGCTTCACAGGAACCAATACATTGCGGAACTTACGCTGAAAGTCCCGCGGAAGGTTTTCCACGCAGAAAAGGCAACCGATGATCCGGTTTCTGCTGTTACTTCCTCATTTGATGCACTGATTCGTGATGCCGAGAGATACAAATTCATTGTGAATCGGTCTCTTCGAGCAAAGCGGATGCGTCCTCGGGCTACTCAGCGCAGCCTTCTAAGCACTGTGGAGGAAACAGCGTCACAGGAGATGTTTGAAAATGCACGTCAAAAAGTTTTTGGTGATGCTGTTCGGAATCGATTAGCTTCGTTGTACAATTTTGCCCGACGTGAGGTGCTTCATCATCAACTCTCCGGCGACCTCCAGCCTGGGGACATTAGTCCGGTAGAGCTTGTTGATGAGGCTGTTGTCAATGTATTTGAGAAGAGCAGGACAACTTTATCTGAAAAGGAGATCGAGCATCTTCTCTACAAAGAAATCTGGGGTATCCTTCAACGGGAAATTGATGATGTCAAATCATCTCGCGCTCAATGGACCTCGGTCGAGAAGATTGTGGAAAACATGCCAGTTGAAGAGGAGTCCGCCGAAGGCGGGGTTTCCGGGAACGACTTATTTGAATATTGGGAGCCAGAAGAAGTTCTTCACTTCGAGGATGTGCTTCCTGGATCAACATTTCCAACTCAGGAGCAAATTCTTGAGGATGGGGAGCTTCAGAATCTTCTAATACATGCACTGCTAAGGCTCCCTGAGATCGAACGGCGGGCATTTGTGCTGAGTGATATCGAGGGATTTCAATTAGAGGAGATCGCTCTGATCCTCTCAGTCCGTATCGATGAAATTGAAAACATTGTGAACGCAGCACGTGAGAAAGTGAAAAAGGAACTCGCCGAAGTATCTCTAAGGGTCAGCGACGCAGACCTGAAAGAATGGTATAGTGCTCTTTCCCGTCTTCCTTATTCTGAGGAAGTTGAGCGCAGGTTACAGCGCATTCTCTCATCGTGAATCAGGAGGAGCAAAAGAATATGACGCTTGATAAATTTACTCTTAAGGCACAGGAAGCACTTGCTCGCGCTCAGCAAATCACTGCTGAACAAACGCAGCAACAAATCGAACCAGAGCATCTTCTAAAGGCACTTCTTGAAGACTCGGAAGGCGTTCCTCTCTCGATTCTCCGGAAGTTAGGAGCAAATGTCGAACTTGTTCACTCACGCCTTGATGAGGCAATTGCAACCTTTCCAAAAGTATATGGCGGGGGCATAGGGAATGTGTACATTTCCAATCGACTCAACGGCATTTTGAGTGCTGCATTGAAGGAGATGCAGAAGCTTCGAGATGAGTACGTTAGCACGGAGCATTTGCTTATTGCCATTGCCGATGATCGCTCAAGCGAAGCCAGCCAGATCCTCAGGCAGCAGGGTGTCACTCGTGAGGCGATCTACAAGGTCTTAAAAGAGATTCGAGGAACGCAGCGCATCACGGACCAGAATCCAGAAGAAAAATATCAGGCTCTTCAGCGCTACGGTCGCGATTTGACTGATGCTGCTCGACGTGGGAAGCTTGATCCCGTTATAGGCAGAGACGATGAGATCCGCCGTACATTGCAGGTTCTTTCACGCCGGACTAAGAACAACCCCGTCCTTGTAGGAGACCCGGGAGTCGGCAAAACTGCAATCGTTGAAGGAATTGCTCAGCGTATCGCAAGTGGAGATGTTCCAGAATCGCTGCGCGACAAGCGGCTCGTGCAATTAGACCTGAGTGCCCTCGTAGCAGGGGCAAAGTTCCGTGGCGAATTTGAGGAGCGCTTGAAGGCTGTCCTCAGGGAAATTCAGGAGTCGGAGGGGAAAGTTATCCTTTTTATCGACGAGCTCCATACGCTGGTTGGCGCAGGAGCAGCCGAAGGGGCAATTGATGCATCGAATATGCTGAAACCAATGTTAGCGCGAGGCGAACTCCGGGCTGTTGGAGCAACCACGCTTGATGAATATCGAAAGTACATCGAAAAGGATAAAGCGCTTGAACGCCGATTCCAACCCGTACTTGTAGATGAACCATCGGTGGAAGAGACAATCTCGATTCTCCGAGGATTAAAAGAGCGATACGAAGTCCATCATGGCGTGCGAATCCAGGACAGTGCACTCGTTGCAGCCGCAGTCCTTTCTCATCGCTACATCACGGAGCGGTTCCTTCCTGATAAAGCTATTGATCTCATTGACGAAGCCGCGGCGAAACTCCGTACAGAAATTGACTCTGTGCCTGAGGAACTTGATGAGGTCCAGCGGCGGATAAAGCAACTTGAAATTGAGCAAATTGCACTGAAGAAGGAGACCGACGAGGCTTCGCAAGAACGTCTTGCAAAACTGCAGGAGGAATTAGCAAACCTTAAAGAACAAGCAGAGCAACTGCAAGCTCGATGGCAGATTGAAAAAGAAACAATCCAGTCCATCCGGAGCTTAAAAGGGGAAATCGAGCAGACGAAAGTGGAAGCCGAAAAGGCAGGGCGTGCTGGAGATTATAACCGGGCAGCTGAACTCAAATATGGAAAACTGATCGAACTCAACAAAAAGCTTGAGGGGCTGAATAAGAAGCTCGGTGAAATACATCAACAGGGCTCTCTACTAAAGGAGGAAGTTACCGAAGAGGACATCGCAGACGTTGTCTCCCGGTGGACAGGCATTCCTGTCAGCAGAATGCTTGAAAGCGAAAGAGAAAAGATCCTCAAGATGCCGGAGCGACTTCGTCAGCGCGTTGTCGGACAGGATGAGGCAATCGAAGCTGTTTCATATGCAGTGCAGCGAGCTCGCGCTGGGCTGAGCGAGGAAAACCGGCCAATTGGTTCCTTCATTTTCATGGGACCTACCGGTGTTGGTAAAACAGAGCTGGCTCGTGCTCTGGCTGAATTCCTCTTTGATGATGAAAATGCTATGGTGCGGATAGACATGTCTGAATACATGGAGCAATTCTCCGTCACCCGACTCATTGGTGCGCCTCCCGGATATGTCGGATACGAAGAAGGGGGACAACTCACGGAAGCAATCCGTCGTCGACCATATTCGGTTGTGTTGCTTGATGAAATTGAGAAAGCACATCCAGAGGTATTCAATGTCCTTCTACAAGTTCTCGATGATGGCCGCTTGACTGATGGCAAGGGGCATGTTGTGAATTTTAAGAACACAATTATCATCATGACTTCGAATCTTGGGGCGGAATTGATCATGCAGCGGTTCCAGTATCTGGATGAGCTCAACCGGGAACGGATTTATGAGGAGACACGGGATGAAGTGTTGCAATTGCTACGGCAGCGCTTGCGGCCTGAGTTTCTCAACAGAGTTGATGAAATTGTTGTCTTCAGGCCATTGACCCGTGCCGACATCGCCCGCATTGTGGAGATCCAGTTCGAACGAATGGTACGCCGGACTCTCCAGCGGCAGGGGATGGATGCTGAGCTGAGCAGCAGAGCTCGGGATTATCTTGCTGAACATGGATACGACCCTGTGTTCGGTGCACGTCCTCTAAAGCGGTTGATCCAAAAGGAGGTGCTCAACGCTCTCTCGGCGGAGCTTCTTCGTGGACAATTTGAAAAAGGTGATCGTATCCAGGTGGATGTGCAGAATGGACAATTGGTCTTCAATCGCTCTGCTGTGAAGGAAACTGCGTTTGCCTGAAATCTACTTCAGCAGGGCAAGCAGTGCTCGACGCTTTTCTGGGGAAAGGCGAGCAACGAGGCGCATGACCTCCTGGGTAATCTTTGCATCATGTGGAGAGACCCCATAGTCCGCCATTGGTTCCCTCGCTAAGGCGGGGCGACCGGCGGCGACTGACCCTCTTTGTTTTGGCATATAGACAGGACCTTCCCCCAAAATAAGCCAGTTTACACTTACAGAGAAGGCGTTGACTAATGAAAATATGGCTTCAACGGATATTTTCCGCTGTCCTTTCTCGATTTGAGTAAGATAAGAAGGTGTAATCCCGAGCTGTTGTGCGAACTCTTTCCCGGTGAGCCCAAACCCCTCCCGAAGGCTCTTGACACGCTCACCAACCTTTTTCCTATCGATGATCAGTGTCGGCATTGATTGGCGAATGTAAACCATTTGCTTGACAAGTTAACGTTGGTTAACTATATTATTCGTGTAGTCTTCATACACAAAAAGGCGGTCCGCACCTTGGTGCCATTGATAGTGGGAAACGGCGCCTTGGTCTGCTCTGGCAGCGGACCGCCTTAAATATACACAGCTTCGCATTGAAATACAATGGAAAATCCCTGCTCACAGGAGTTTCCGTAGCGCTGCGACAAAAGTGTTCTTTTCTCGATAGCTGCTCAAGATTTTGGAAGGATTTACACTTCCTGAAGGGTTTTTTCGTGAAGCGCAAACAATATCTGCGACTGGAGGAGCATGAACTTTTGGCGTCACGCCTGTTGCAATCTCAGTGCAAAGCAGCGAGCCTGCAATACGGTTGATCAGCATTGTGCAGAAAGAGAGTGCAAGAATTGCTCTACTTTTAGGACTATAAGGTATAGCAGCGGTACATCGGTGCCTTAGTACGAGGCTCAAAAGGGGAACCTGGCATGGGGAAAACGATCCTTGTTGCTGATGATGACGAGATCATGCGCGCGATGATGGTCGACGTCTTAAGCGATCGCCTCCCCGGGGTGAAAATTGTGGAAGCGACAAATGGAGCTGAAGCCCTTCTGCTTTCAAGAAATCTTTTGCCGGATCTCATCGTCATGGATATTCAGATGCCCGTGATGGATGGACTCCAAGCCTCTCTTGCGCTCGGAGCTGATCCAAAAACTTCTTTGATCCCTATTATTGCAATTTCAGGGAATATGGGGAGAGGTGTTTCAACAAGATCTTTCCCCTGGGCTGTTATTCTTTTTAAACCTTTCAGCTCAGAAGAACTCGTCTCTGTTGTTAAGCGATATCTTTAATAAAAAGGCTCGCTGGAACTTCTTATCGATCCGTAAATATCTCTCCACCATGACAAGATGATTTCCATCTGTTGCGGGAGCTGGGTTGATTCCGGTTCTGTCCACCACAGGCAGAGTCGTTGAGGATTTCTCGGCGATGGTTTTAACCGGCTGGCATGTGTTAAGGGGACGCTTATCTGAATCGCTCCCTCCTTTCGTTTCCGACAACTCTTTGCTGCGCGCCCGATTAAGAAGTTGAACTGTTTCAGTGCCCACAGGTAAGGAACTTCACCGGACTCAGAATCGCAGTAGCTCGGATAGTTTCTATCAATCATGTCGGCAGAGCGCTGACATGCGATGAGGAGAAGGTTGCATCAAGCTCAAGTTGTAGCCGGCTTCTTTGCCTTCATTCAGCATTGATATGTCAAAGTAAAGGACTTTCTGTTGTTTCCCGGTAAACTCTTTTTGTAAAATTACGCTGCAATGCTTATTTTTATGGACGCAATGCAAAAAGCTGGAGCATGGGAGATGGCAATATGCACAAGAAGAAAGATTATTTGAAGGAAACCATTCAGCACATCGACATTAAGCAGCACAATGTGGTGCCCCTTGTTGAGGCAATGGAGAAGATGGCTTTCCAGGCCCGCAATTTAAGTCGTGCTGCAAGAATTTATGACATGATGCTTCGCGATAAAGATTGTACAATTATCCTTACTCTGTCGGGGAGTCTCTTCAGTGCTGGACTTAAGAAGGTTGTCTATGACATGGTGATGAACAATATGGTTGACGCTATTGTGTCTACGGGCGCCATCATGGTGGATCAGGATTTCTTCGAAGCACTTGGCTTCAAACATTATATCGGAACTCCGCTTAGCGAAGATGACGAGCTTCGCGAGTTGATGATAGATCGTATTTACGACACGTACATTGATGAGGAAGAACTTAGGATTTGTGACGAGACAACCGCTAAGATTTTCGATAATCTCGAGCCCAAGCCCTACTCATCTCGGGAGTTGCTGTATTACCTCGGTAAATATCTTGACCAAAGCGGCGGACCGAAAGTTGACGATAGTGTCATCTACGCGTGCTACCAGAAAGATGTGCCGATTTTTGTCCCTGCGTTTTCTGACTGTTCCGCCGGTTTTGGACTAGTCATTCATCAGGCGCGTAACCCCGAAAACCACATTTCGCACGATTCCGGGAAAGACTTCCTTGAACTAACGAAAATCAAGATGATGAGCAAGGAGACTGGCATTTTTATGGTTGGCGGAGGTGTGCCCAAGAATTTCACGCAGGATATTGTCGTTGCTGCTGACATCTTGCAAGAAAATCCACCTATGCACAAGTACGCCATTCAGATTACTGTTGCAGATGAACGGGACGGTGGTCTTTCGGGTTCAACTCTTAGAGAGGCGAGTTCGTGGGGGAAAGTTCAGACAACATACGAACAGATGGTTTTCGCAGAAGCTACAATTGCAATGCCACTCATAGCTGGATACGGGTATCATAAAGGCGCATGGAAGCAGCGGAAGAGCCTTAAACTCTCAAAGGCTCTCGACGAATTAGCAATTCCAATGGAGAGGCTGGTCTGAGCAGAGAGGGATGGGACCTATTTGAGAAAGATAACTTTACTAAAGTCTGAATCCTCCTTTGTAAATCAAGCTTGGTGAGAAGGAATGTAATGCAGGCGGCTATGGGTAAGTTGACCATGCTGTTCGGCTTCCGATGTCCTAAAGGCGGTCGCCTGTTAAACACAGCGTTCATTTTACTTCAACCACTACAAGATGCCACATTTCGTGTGGATGCCTTATCTCCTTGATCAGCCGAAGATTTAGTTTTTCGATCAATGGTGTCAACCCGCCACTTTCTACAAAGGCTTTAAAATTCCTGTAGTGATCCTTCCCTGCTGCAAGTTCAACAAGCTCGCTGACCAGCGTCCATAAAATTTTCGTGCGTGGAACGAGATAATCACCGATGATGATCTTGTCTGCTAACCGCGATATGTCTTCAAGAAATCCTACTCTCTCTGCTTCAGCGATCTCATGGATTACGTAAGTTGCTACCGCATAATCGAATTTACCTGGTCCCTCTGATATTATATTTTTAAGATCCGAGTGCCTGAACGCTATTTTGGAGTTAGAATTCTTTGAAAGTGTCAAATTCGCCCTCTGAATATTTCTGCGTGATAAATCTATCCCGAGGATTTTGTCGCATTTGTCAGCAAGTGTAAATGCAAGTCTACCTGTACCGCACCCGACATCAATGACCGTCGATTCAGGCTCGATTAAATTTTTGATTTGCAAAAAGAGGTTATCCTGATTTGGGGCGATCAACCGGTCGTAAAACCAACCGTCGTACCAGTGGTCTTTATTGACGAACATTCTCCTCTACGAAACTAAATTTGCCTCTGAAAACAAGGCAATGGAATCATCAAATCCAAACAGCGGCCCATCGACTTATAGGGAGCGAGATACCTTGACTTGTTATGAGCATATGCTTATATTGACTTCAGATAGGAAACAGGAAGGTTCGTATGCCGAGACCGCGGTTCATTCGAACGATTTGTCATCCTCCGCTTTACAGTTATTTCATGCCGGACGGGACTCAGGTTTCGGCGCTTGAAGAAGTTGTGCTGACGCTTGACGAGCTTGAGGCGGTCAGACTTGCCGACCTTGAGGGCTTTTACCAAGAAGATGCTGCGAGTAAAATGAATATATCGCGGCAGACTTTCGGGAGAATAATTGATTCAGCCCATAAGAAGCTGGCATCAGCAATCGTCGAAGGTAAGGCTATCAAGATACAAGGTGGTGAAGTTAAAGTGAGCGCTGCAGGAATGTATCATTGCTATGACTGCCACTACAGTTGGAAAAATTCCAGCAAAGCAAACAGTTGCCCACGATGTGGAGGTAACAACGTTCGCCTCGTCGAAGAATTCGGCCGTCATTTTCACGCAAGAGGACAGCATCGAAGAGGTATGCTATGAACTCAGAACACAGAGGCGGCATGGGGGCAGGCGGATACTGCATTTGCCCGAAATGTGGCTATAGGAAACCTCATGTTGCAGGGATTCCCTGTATGGAAGAAAGGTGCCCGAAGTGCGGGAAGGCACTAATTAGAGAAGGTTCTTATCATCATAAGATAATTGAAGAAAAGAAAAAGAAAGGAGCTGATTAAGATGTTTGGATATGGGAGAGGCTGGAACTGCTGGCATCACTGGGGTCCAGGCTATGCCTACTGGGCTGGTGGTCGAGGAATTGGACCCTATTGGTGGCGCTACTACGGAAGGTTCTTTAGACCCTGGTGGTTATATCGCTATGAAGTCACACCAAGCTCTAAGGGGTACCTGAGAGCGGAACTCGAACTTCTGAAGGAAGAGAAAGAGGACCTGGAGAGAGAGATTCCGGAATTGGAGAAACGGCTGAGTGGATCGGTTTGATCGATTTGCCTATTCCGTATTTCCTCCAGACACTCAGTCGAAAACCCGTGTAAGGTAGTACGAGGCGCGGCTTTAGCCAAAGGCGTAAACCGCGCCAATCTGGAGCTAATAGACTAGGCAAGAGGTGTAAAATCGGTCACGCACAAAGCAGCAGCTATTGCGTGGCTGATGCAGTTTTGTCATCCGGTCATTCTGGTCATACACAAGCGCAAAGGAGTGCACGCCTTTTGTACAATCACCTATCTTAAGGGCTCACGGTTGGCACGGAATGCGGAATCAACCCCACAGGGATGAGGTTTTAAAAATGCAAAGAGTGTTCGGTCCAGTTCCATCCCGCAGATTAGGGCTCAGCCTTGGGATTAACAACGTACCTCCTCCAAAGAGGTGCAGCTATGCGTGCATTTATTGTCAGGTTGGAAGAACTGCAAAACTGACAATTCAGCCGACTGTTTTGTATGAGCTCGATAATCTTTTCAACGAGGTTCACGACAGGATTGAAGATATCCAGGCTCAGGGGCAGAAAATCGACTACATTACTTTTGTTGCAGACGGAGAGCCAACTCTCGACATAAACCTCGGACGAGAAATAGAGATATTAAAGCCAACAGGACTCCCAATCGCAGTCATAACTAATTCATCCCTAGTTTACCAACAGAATGTGCGAGAGCGGCTGATGCTTGCAGACTGGGTTTCATTGAAGATTGATGCCGTAAGTGAAGATGTTTGGAGGCAAGTTAACCGTCCGCATGGTCAGCTAAAACTTTCTGCGATACTGGATGGAGTGTTAGCATTCTCAGAATCATACAAGGGTTTTCTTGCCACAGAAACAATGCTCGTGAAGAATTTTAACGATGGTGTAAAGGAATTGGAGCAAATCGCTGACTTCTTGAAACATGTCAAGCCGAAGAAATCCTATATTTCTATTCCGACAAGACCTCCCGCTGAAGATTGGGTAAACCCACCAAATGAGAAAGTACTTAACACAGCATACCAGATATTTCAAAGTCGAGTAGAGAACGTTGAGTATCTGATTGGCTATGAAGGAGATGCCTTTGGCGTCACCGAAGGGATCGAGGACGACATCTTGAGCATTGCTTCAGTGCACCCTTTGAGGGACGACGCCCTGACTAACATTTTGAGCCGATTGCGACTTGACTGGTCTATTGTTGAAAGGTTAATAGCAGAAGAAAAGCTCACGGAAACTTCATATAGAGGTCACAAATTCTATTTACGAAAAGCCCGCCTCGGCGGATCTCTCTAACAGAAACACAAAGACAAATATATACAGGATGTTGGGGAATGAATAGCCTGCAAAGGAAAGGAGTTAATTTATGACATCACACATCTATGACACCAAGCAGAGAGAAATCCAATCTGAAATGAGAGCTTTTGTCAAGAACGAGATTCCCAGACAGCTGCTGCTCGATTTAGATGAGGACAAAGTTCGATATCCACGTGAGTTCATCGAAAAGGCAGCGAGGCGGAACTTGCTTGGACTCAGATTTCCTCCAGAATACGGTGGACGCGGGTTAGGCTGGAATGAGGAAGTAGTTGCACTTGAGGAGATTGGCATCCTCGGGACAACGCTCCCTTGTTTATACTCGCTTGTCAGCATTGTCGGAGAAGCGATCAGCGTATTTGGCACACGCGAGCAAAAAGAAAAATATCTTGCATCGACGATCGCTGGCAAGCTTACAACTGCAGAAGGTTTGACTGAGCCTCGAGGCGGTTCAGATTTCTTCGGAGCAACGACAACCGCCCGTCGCCAGGGCGATTATTACATCCTGAACGGACAAAAAAGATTTATCGTCGGGGCGGAGGGGGCTGATTATTTTCTGATCTATGCACGAACCGGGGAAGGTAGGAAAAATTCTATCAGCGCTTTTCTCGTTGACCGTAGTTCGGGTGTTGAAGTGCATCATTTATACGGGCTCATGGGTACACGTGGTGGTGGCACGGGGAGAATCGTACTACGAGATGTTCGTGTGCCAAAAGAGAACCTCATCGGCGAAGAAAACGGTGGTGATCAAATATTCAACCAGATGATGATTCCTGAGCGGATGACGAGCGCAGCAGGTGCGATCGGGATGGCACGAGCGGCTCTTGAAATTGCTGCACGCTACAGCAACAAGCGAAAGGCATTTGGACAAAAGATTCGCTCATTTGAAGCAGTAAGCTTTATGATTGCGGAGAGCCTCACAAAACTCGATGCCGCTCGTGCTCTGGTTCACGCCGCAGCAAAAGCTATAGATCAAAACGTAGATCCATCAGTGCAGCGTCGACTTGTCTCCGAGGCAAAGAAGTTTTCTACCGAGACTGCTTGGGAAGTCATCAGTAATGCAATGCAGGTGATGGGGGGAATTGGTTATACGAACGTTTTCCCAATCGAGCGACTTTTGCGCGATGCACGCCTCATCATGATCTGGACTGGAACCAACGAAATAATGAATCTGGTTATCCAGCATGAATATTATAAGCAGCTTTTGACGCCGGAGGGAGACTTCGCTGAGAAGGACATACGGGATATTGAGCGCGATGCTGCGGATGCAGAGAAATATGAGGAGAAAGTATATGAATGACGAAGATGCCGGAGTACTGGTAAATCGATTCCGCCTTTGTTGTGTTGCTGAAGCCTTTCGCTTAAGTCTGAGGTCGACCCCCATGTAAATCTTATGGAGTTTCTCGTTGCAAGGAACTTAGAGGCGGTTGATAGCGGAGAGGGTGGGATTCGAACCCACGGTACGGTTTCCCGCACACACGCTCTCCAGGCGTGCCAGTTAAACCGCTCCTGCACCTCTCCATACATTTCTTCCACCTTGATATGGAGGTGAAGTCATATGAATTTAAGATCGATCAAGCGCTCCCAGTCAGAGAAGAGTCGTTCTGCATCTCCCCAGTCTTGCAGATCACTCCCCCCCATTCCTCCGCGCCGTTCGTACAAAAAATAGGCTACTTTGGCTATCGCTTCCATTCGTGCTTCAGAAGAAGGTGGCCCGGTAAACCGTATTCGAAATTTCTGCTGTTGGTCCCGCGTTATGCTGATAAGACGAACCCCATCTTGTTCCGTCTCATCGAAGGAAAGGCTCTGCGGTGAACCAACTGAGATGAAAAGATAGCCGGCACGAGGGTCTTGTGGTTTTGAAACATATACTTCCAAATACGTCTTGTCGATCTTCTGACAAACTCTGGCGCCGATGAAATAAAGCCCTTCAGTTCCGTGGGCGCCGGATTGACTTATCTCTTCCACGGTGATTGGGCAGAATCGATACCTCTCCGATATAGCGGCGAGGAATGCTCCCCACTCCCCCTTTTTCACTCGTTTGACCATATCTTGTTTCCTGCTGAGCTGTACGGTGTCATGCTTCTTACGCTTCGGCACTTCTTCGATTAAGATGTATCTTTCCAAACTTAGAAGAGAAAGCCCTGTTCGATCCCTTTTGTGACCTTTCTTGCCGCCTTTAGCACCAACGTAGCGGAGAGGGAGGGATTCGAACCCTCGTGGCACCTATGGGCGCCAAACGGTTTTCGAGACCGCCCCGTTCAACCGCTCCGGCACCTCTCCCTGGTTTAAAACTAATTTACAAAACGATGCAGAGATTTACAAAAGTTGTGCGAGAACACCGACGAGCCGCCTGGGTGCTTCGCACGATTTACCGGCACGCGGCATTTTGTGCGATCGTTTGTCAGGTGGTACATGTAATGGAACGTTTGCATAATATTTGAGCAAGTACGAAATTTGTACTCAGTGTTTCGTGGCTATAAACAATTTTAAGATTCGTCAGCCCCATATCTGCTTACCATAATTATCAGAAAGGAGCATCCCCATGACACAGTATGTGAGTTGGTCTCTTTTCATTCTGCTGATGCTTAATGCGTTTGGTTTAAATGCGCAGGAGCGCGACAGTATTCCCCAAGCATTGTACCTGGATAAGTCGTTTCCGGTTGAGACTCGCATTGATGATCTTTTGAAGCGTATGACCCTTCAGGAAAAGCTCGAGATGCTGAGCGGAACTGGATTCGCATCACGCCCAATTCCTCGGCTTGGCATCCCGGCTATGAACATGACTGACGGACCTGTGGGGGTGCGCTGGGATCGATCAACGGCGTTCCCGGTCGGGATTGCAATGGCTGCCACGTGGGATACTGCTCTCATCCGGAAGGTAGGGTGGGCGCTGGCTCGCGAGGCAAAGGCAAAGAAAAGAAATGTGCTCCTTGGTCCTTGCGTCAACATTGCAAGAGTGCCGCAAGGAGGAAGGAATTTTGAAAGCTTTGGCGAAGACCCATATCTGACATCTCGAATCACAGTTGCCTATGTAAATGGTGTGCAAAGTGAACATGTGATAGCCACGACCAAGCACTACGCTTGCAACAATCAGGAGCATGAAAGACTGCGCATTAACGAGATCGTCGATAAGCGAGCGCTCCACGAGATTTACCTTCCCGCCTTCAAAGCTGCTGTCCAGGAAGCTGGTGCATGGTCGATCATGGCAGCATACAACAAGGTTAATGGCTTCCACTGCACAGAAAACGAATACCTGCTGACCGATGTCTTGAAAAAGAAATGGGGCTTCAAAGGATTCGTTATGTCAGACTGGGGTGCTGTTCATAGCGCGTTGGGACCGCTGAAAGCTGGCCTCGATCTTGAAATGCCTGAAGGTGAGTATCTTAGACCTAATAGCGTGCTCCCATTGCTACAGGATGGTCAAGTCTCGCAGGCAGCCATTGATGACAAGGTCCGAAGAATGCTGCGGGCAATGCTTTCAATCGGCATCTTTGACGGGAGGGACAAGATAGACCAGGTAGTGCCAGACAATGAACAGCATAGGGCTGTTGCTCTGGAGGTAGCAAGGGAAGCAGTGGTTTTGTTAAAGAACAATCGAGACTTGTTGCCGCTCGATAAAGAGAGGGTTAAATCCATCGCCGTGATCGGTCCTAATGCGGCTCGTGCGAGAACAGGAGGAGGGGGGAGTTCAGAAGTTACACCGTTCTACGCTGTTACTCCACTCGACGGCTTACGTAAGAAATTAGGAGATAGGGTCAAGATTGAATATGCTGCTGGATGCACTCTCGAAGGTGATGTCACGCCAATTGAATCACGTTTTCTCTTCCCGAGCGGGGGGAATTTAAATAAGCATGGGCTCCTTGGCTTATACTTCGACAATATGGAGCTTCGAGGACAACCGGTATTGCAGCGCGTTGATAGCACTATCAACTTCGATTGGGGTGGAGATGCACCTTCAATAGGGATGAAAGCCGATAGTTTCTCTGTACGCTGGACAGGAGAGGTTGTTGCCGATGCAGCCGGGACTTATGAATTTACCGTGCTGAGCGACGATGGAGTACGGTTGTATATTGACGGGCAGCTTGTTTTGGATGACTGGAGGGATCACGGGGTAGAAACTCACTCAACGCGAATGCATCTGGATGCTAACAAGCCATATCAGATAAAGCTCGAATATTATGAGAAATGGGGTGCTGCTGTTGTTAAGCTCGGATGGCAGCGCGTAGATTTAGACCCTATTGCCGAGGCAGTGAGGATTGCAAAGAAATGCGATGTTGCAGTGGTATTTGCCGGTCTCTCAAACCACTTCGAGAGTGAAGGCTTTGACCGAACTACGTTAGAGCTCCCGAAGGAGCAGGTCAAATTGATTAAGGCAGTGGTGCGCGCAAACCCAAAGACAGTAGTAGTACTGAACAGCGGTGCTCCGGTGCTGATGGAAGATTGGATTGACTCTGTGCAGGCTGTATTAGAGATGTGGTACGCAGGTGAAGAAGGAGGAACTGCAATAGCTGACATAATTTTGGGAGATGTGAATCCTTCTGGTAAGCTTCCTGTCACTTTCCCGCGAAGATGGGAAGATTGCTCAGCATACGGTTCCTACCCGGGGAAGGATACAACAACGTATTATACCGACGGGATTTATGTCGGTTACAGGCATTTCGACAAGCGCGGGATTAACCCGAGATTTCCATTTGGATATGGTCTTTCGTACACGAAGTTCCGCTATGAGAATATTACTGTGAGGCCTGGCATAGTCCACCTTGGGCAGATCAATGATTCGATAGAGGTGATGTGTGAGGTTGCCAATGTTGGCAAAAGAAGAGGAGCGGAGGTTGTGCAGTTATACGTGAGCGATTTGAAACCCTCCGTTGACCGACCAGTGAAAGAGCTGAAAGCATTTCAGCGGGTGGAGCTCAATCCCGGGGAAAAGAAGACGGTCTCATTTATGCTTGACAAATCGGCGTTTGCGTTCTATGATATAAAACACGACGATTGGGTAGTGGAGCCTGGAAAATTCCAATTGCTTTTGGGAAGTTCATCGCGTGATATCCGCTTGAGGGGAGATGTTCTGATCAAGTGAGATAGTAAAATGGGCGCTTTGAGTTCGTAAGGCTAAGAGGGGGGAAGCTTTTTCGGAGGGCCGACTGTCAATCTAATTATTATGTGTACATGGACCCTATCAGCGCGATGGACTCTCAAAGAGTGTATATGGAGCGGCAGCGTGCCGATGGGTATATCAACTATCGAACTGGTCCATAACTTTATGAGACGATCCCGTATGATCATGAGTCTACCTCCTCAGCTCCTTGGTTCAACTGGGAGAACTGGGAGATTTACGAAGTCACCAGGGATTTAGCTTTTCTGAGGGAAGCGTATGAATCAGGGAAGAAATTTTATGAGTGGTGGATCATGAATCGAGATTCCGACCATGACGGTTTGTGTGAGTGGGGTGGACATGCTGTGCTTGAGTCCGTCCGTGATGGCGAATGTGCTTCAGAACGTTCTGAAGCAATTGAAGGCACGTCATTGCTTCTGGGAACTGTACAGTCCAGATGAAAACTGGGGAGGCTGGCACCACAGTTACATATGGACCGGGCTTGTAGCACGGATGTTGATCGACGCGCACGGTTTGTAGCACATGCTGTACGTTGTTGAACGGCTTCTCAACAGTCATTTTGAAAGGGGCGAGGAAAGCATGAAGACGATCTTTTCGCTAAGTAACCTTTCGCTTGGGGGATTGGTATTTCTTGCTCTTTGTGGCGTTGGGAGTGCCACCATGGGAGAAAGGGCTCTGGCTCAAGATGGCTTAATTCCAGCTTTCAGTGTAGAGAAAAGTGACATCCAGTTGGAACAGCTCGCTCAGCCTTACACTCCTTTTGACAAGGTCGGCAGAAAGTTTGCGATCCTCGGCTATGAGAGCGGAACGTTCGAAGCATGGGCGTATCCTCTTAAGATTCTCCGCAATTTCGAGTTTTCTTTTCTGCTTGGAAGCTCCACACGCCCAATTAAAGCCGCAGAGATCGTCCGGTTTGTTTCAATTGCGCCGGAGGCAACCACATTAACTTACGTTTATCAATCGTTCACTGTTCGTGCCATCTACATCACGCCTGTCAATGAACAAGGAGCAATTATCCTCTTGGATGTGAAAACAACTGAGCCTCTGACTATTGTCTGTGGATTTCTCCCAGTTCTCCAGCCGATGTGGCCCGCTGGAATCGGTGGGCAATATGCTTATTGGAACGACGAGTTGAAAGCATACGTGATTTCAGAACCCACAGGGAGCAATCATGGCATTGTTGGGTCGCCCTCAGCAACCGGTATTTCATATACACCCGTCCATATGTTTTCCGATGTGCCGATGGAATTTAAGATCGAGATTAAAAATCCAGTGGATGTCCTCGGGAAATACATTCCAATTTATCTCGCTGGCGGGAAAGGAAAATGGGAATCGGTCAAGGATGTCTACCAGCGGTTGGGGGTAGACCCCAGGAGATATTATTTGGACAACGCAGCGCATTACCGGAAGCTCCGTGAAAGCACCCTCAAAATAGAAACACCGAACAGTGAGTTGAATCTTGCTTTCGAATGGGCAAAGGTTGCCTACGATAACCTCGTTGTAGATAATCCAGATCTTGGCAAAGGGTTGGTGGCGGGACTTGGAGCCTCAGGAACAAGCGGACGTCCTGGCTTCGGCTGGTTCTTTGGCGGCGATGCGTTCATTAATTCGCTGAGTATTGATAGCTATTGTGGGTATCAGACGGTGAGAGATGTACTTGCATTCACTCAGAAATGGCAGCGGAAGGATGGGAAGATGGCGCATGAACTATCACAAGCCGCTGGCTACGTCGACTGGTTTGGGAAGTATCACTATGGCTATATTCATGGTGATACCACTCCGTTTTACATTGTGGCGATGTATGACTATTTCAGGTCAACGGGGGACAGGGAGTTTGTGCAACTGAGCTGGGAATCGTTAAAACGGGCTTACGATTGGTGCGTGTCTACAGATGCCAATGGCGACGGTCTAATGGACAACAGCAAAGCTGGGCTCGGTGCACTTGAGTACGGTTCCCTGACCGGCATTGAGTCGGACATTTATTTATCCGCGGTTTGGGTTCGCGCCGCTTACGCAATGCAGCAACTTGCTCAGTCAGTAGGAGATGTTCTATACGCAAAGAAAGCTGCTATCGATTTCGAGAGGGCGCAAAAAGCATTCAGAGAAAAATTCTGGGATGAGAAAGACCAATGCTATTCCTACGCATTCAATTCAAAAGGTGATCTTGTGAGAGAGATCACTCCGTGGATGACGGTCGGACTAATGTGGGAGCTTGGGGATCCCGAACGAAGTGTCAAGTCGCTTGAAAGATTGAGTTCCTCCGAATTGACAACGGATTGGGGCGTACGGAGTCTGTCAAACAAGAGCAAGTATTATGAACCCTTGAATTACAACTATGGTGCAGTCTGGCCATTCATTAATAGCTGGGTTGCCACAGCGCAGTACAAGCATCATCTCGTCCTTCAGGGATACAGTACACTTATGGCATCAGTACGCCATACGTTCGATAATCAACTTGGGACGCTCACGGAAGTATTCTCAGGGGCAACGAATATCTGGCTTGCGGAAGCGGTACCGCACCAGGGGTTCTCAAGCGCGGGGGTCGTTTTGCCAGTGGTGCGAGGTTTATTGGGTCTCGATGGAGATGCCGTTAAAAGAAGCATCACATTTGCTCCGCAGTTTCCAGCAGATTGGCACCATGTTCTTCTTGACAATTATCGAATAGGAGAGTCTGAGTTCGCTTTCGATTATCAACGAAACAACAGTAAAGTTGTGATCAAGCTAATGTGCAAGAACGCTGCTGGCTACAGAGTTACAATTGCTCCAGCACTTGGAATTGGAACTCGCATTTCTCATATTTTTGTTGACGGTAAGTTGACGGCGTTTGATACACTCTTATACTCGCAAGTTGCTCAACCGGTGATCACGGCTGCTATTGAAGACAAGGAGATGACATTTGAAATTGATTTCGAGCCTGCGGTTGAACTCCTTCCTCCGCTGACTGATACAAGGACGGGCGATGCCAACAAGGGATTAAAGGTGATCTCAGTGAAGCATGTAGGAAAGAAGTTGCTCGTTCAAGTGGAAGGGATCTCAGGTGAAGCTTATGTGGTTGACGTCACGAGCGCCGACAAGATTGCAGGTGTTGAAGGTGCGCGTCTGGATGGCTCTCGACTGTTCATCGAAATACCAGTTCGAAAGCCGGGTGAGTTTCTTGGACATGAATTCACGATAGCCATGCGATGAAGTCGTATCAGTGGCTTGCATTATTGCGCCTTAAGCGCCCCATTGAAGTGATTTTACGGTGACCAGGTTAAGTCTTACTCGATATCCTCACCGTCGGCAGAATTTGCTGACCGGCGAATGGGTTTTGGTTTCACCCGGGCGACTGAAGAGGCCCTGGCAGGGCAAGATTGATTCGTTCCCAGTGCTCCCTGAGTATGATCCGGCTTGCTATCTCTGCCCTGGCAATTTGAGGGCTAATGGCAAGAAAAATCCCAACTATCAGCACACATATGTTTTTGACAATGACTTCAGTGCTCTACATCCGGAGACGCCGCGGTTTGAAAGCAAGATTGGGAATCTACTCCTTGCTGCGGGTGAGCAAGGGATCTGCCGGGTCGTTTGCTTTTCGCCAAAGCACAATCTGACGCTCGCTGAGATGAATGTGAGTGATATACGCAGAGTCGTGGAAGTATGGACAGAAGAATATGTCCAGCTTGGTGAAAAAGAATACGTCAGCTACGTACAGATCTTTGAGAACAAAGGTGAAATAATGGGATGTAGTAATCCGCATCCCCACTGCCAGATATGGGCTGAAAGTTCCGTGCCAGTTGAGCCGATGAAAGAAACAGCAAAGATGTTGCAATACCGCAATGAACATCACAGTTGCATTCTTTGTGACTATGAAGAAATCGAGGTTGTTGAAGCAGAACGTGTAGTTTGCGAGAACGAGCATTTTCTGGTAGTGGTTCCATTCTGGGCTGTCTGGCCATTTGAAACGATGATTGTATCAAAGCGGCATTTCGGTAATCTTGCCCAAATGAGCGAGTCGGAGAGAAAAGCGTTTGCAGACATTTTAAAAAAGATCACAGTTCGCTACGACAATCTTTTTCGAATTTCATTCCCTTATTCTGCCGGGATTCATCAATCTCCTACTGATGGGAGTGAACATGAAGAGTGGCACTTCCACATGCACTTTTACCCACCTTTGTTGCGTTCGGCAACGGTTCGGAAGTTCATGGTCGGCTATGAGATGCTTGCAAACCCTCAGCGTGACATTACACCCGAGGAGAGCGCTAAACGCTTGAGACAACTCTCAGATATTCACTATAAAGAAGGAGCGTAGTATGCACTTGGAGGGATTCCTGAATAGGTGGCCTTTTGCGTTGCTGGTTGGTTTCTTTTTTGGTGCCGCATTTTCTCAGGCTCCTGTTGACGAAATGAGCAATCCCGTCGCTGATCCAGGGGCAATTGTCATATCCGGCGATGCGCGGTTCACAATACTCACGCCTCGGCTGATCCGAATGGAATGGTCAGCTCAAGGGAAATTTGAAGATCGTGCCTCACTCCTCTTCATAAATCGGCGTTTGCCCGTTCCGAAGTTTGAGGCAAAAGCGGAGGGCGATTGGCTCGTAATTACTACAGGAGAGCTTGTGGTGAAGTATCGGAAAAACTCCGGGAGATTTAGCGCGGACAATCTGGAAATTAAATTTAAGCTCAATAGCGACACTATAACGTGGCGACCTGGAATGAAAAACAGAGGAAATCTGCTTGGAACCATCAGGACGCTCGATGGTGTAAAAGGGGCAACAGACCTTGAACCCGGACTACTTTCGCGGGATGGATGGGTGCTAATTGATGATAGTGACCGACCTCTGTTTGATGATAGCGATTGGCACTGGGTTGTCGAGCGCCCGCGAGGCGAAAGATCAGTGCGGTCTAACGCGCCACAAGATTGGTATTTTTTTGGATATGGTCATGAATATAAGGAAGAGCTTGGCGACTTCGTAAAAGTTGCCGGTCGCATACCAATGCCACCACGTTATGCGTTCGGGGCATGGTGGTCACGTTACTGGGCTTATACTGATGCAGAGCTGAAAGAGCTTGTGAGACAATTTCATACATTCAATGTGCCGCTCGATGTGCTGGTCGTTGATATGGATTGGCACGAGACGTTCGGTCTGCGATGGAAACGCGGTGTGCTCGATCAAGCAGGACAGATGAAAGGGTGGACTGGCTATACCTGGAATAAGATATTATTTCCTGATCCACCTGAATTCTTGAAGTGGTGCAAAGAGAAGAACTTGAAGATCACTTTAAATTTGCATCCAGCTTCAGGTGTACAGCCTTTTGAAGAAAGATATCCCGCGATGGCAAAGGCTATGGGTGTTGACCCATCAACACAGAAATATATTCCGTTCGATATCACCGAAAAAAAATTTGCCCTCAATTACTTCGATGTAATGCTTCGCCCATTAGAAAAAGAGGGTGTCGATTTTTGGTGGATTGATTGGCAGCAATGGGATACAACCGCGATACACGGATTGAATCCCACTTGGTGGCTGAACTATGCTTTCTATTCAAACATGGAACGCGAAGGGAGAGAACGGCCAATCATTCTCGCTCGTTGGGGTGGACTTGGCAATCACCGCTATCAGGTCGGTTTTTCTGGTGATGTTATCTCTGATTGGTCTTCTCTTGCCTTTCAACCGTACTTTACCGCAACTGCTGCAAATGTAGGATTCGGATATTGGAGTCATGATATTGGGGGCCATATTCCCGGACCCGTCGCACCAGAACTTTACACACGCTGGGTTCAGTGGGGCGCCTTGAGCCCCATATTGCGAACACACACAACACGGAATGCAGAAGCTGAGCGCCGCATCTGGGCATATCCATTTGAATACTTCAATGCAATGCGCGAGGCATTCCTACTCCGGTACTCATTGATCCCGTACATTTATACGGCATCAAGGAGAGCATATGAGACGGGTGTTTCAATGATCCATCCTCTTTATTACGATTATCCTGAACTCTCTGAAGCTTATGACTTTAAAGGAGAGTACATGTTTGGCGACGACATAATGGTTGCCCCTGTTGTTAGACCAATTTCACAGGATACCCTGCTTGCTTCGCAGTCCATCTGGGTTCCACCCGGCAAGTGGATTGAATGGTGCAGTGGAGAGCATTTGAGAGGTCCGAAGACCGTTGAGCGGCATTTTGCTCTTGATGAGATTCCTATTTATGTTAAAGAAGGTTCCATCATACCAATGGCTCCGCAAATGATGAATACATCTGAGAGACCAGTGGATCCTCTTATTCTCACTATTTTCCCGGCTGATTCTGGTTCGACACGCATTTATGAAGATGAAGGGAACTCCCTCGGTTATATGAAGGGAGAGTACTCGTGGACTACAGTAAAATACCGCAAGCTTGATGATCTCACGTTAAAGGTTGAAATAGAGCCAGTTGAAGGTCAGTACGCGGGAATGCCTCAGAAGCGTGCGTATGAAATAAAGGTTATTGGCGTCTTACCACCTGAGTCAGTAGTCTGTGTCCCGGCAGACTCGCTTCCGCTGTACAGGATCATGCAAGGTGAGACCTCCTCGGGCTGGCATTATGATGGCGATAGAGCCACGACAATTATCTCCTTGCCTGAATTCAGTGTACATCAGAAAGTGGAGACGATAATAAAATTTCATTCTCCATCGAATTCACCTTTGCTTGATGGCATCCCCGGGAAACTCAGGCGCCTCAAGAAAGCAATGGAGATCCTGAATCATCTCTGGATTGATGACTGGTCGCCGGACAGCCTGATTATTGCTGCACAGACCGGCAACAGAATGACGTTGTTTCCTGAAAACGCAGAAAAGGAGCTTGAAAGGTTTCATGCAATAGTTCCGAGGCTTAGAAGTGAAATAGAAAGACTTGAAGGGGACAGAGACATTATTCGTCGAGCGTTGAACCATCTGTGTGATACCTTACCAAGGTAATTTTAGCAGAGCTCTACATGCGTAATAATCAACAGGAGGGTTGAAAGTACGCCGAAGGAGGGATAATAATATGAGAAAGATAGTGAGAGCAACCAACTCAAGTTTTGAGACCAATCTGAGTCCGCTGCTGAGCTTAACGTGTGCTTTTCTTCTTGCTACAGCATTATTTGCCGCTGTTGGAGACGACAACGTGGGCTCTTCCCAGCAAACAAAAAAACGAGGCATCTCCGTGGAGAAAATCAGTTACAATGGCTGGCAAAATTGTTACCGTATCTCAAACGGTATCGTCGATTTGATCGTTACTACCGACGTCGGTCCGCGTATCATTCGATTTGGCTTCGTCAATGAAGAGAATGAATTCAAGGAATTTGCTGATCAGTTAGGGAAAACAGGCGGAGATAAGTGGCTTCCATACGGTGGACATCGTCTCTGGCACGCACCTGAGGATCCGATTCGAACGTATTACCCCGATAACTTTCCTGTGAAGCTTGAGCAACATGAGAACTTTGTTCGGCTTATTCAACCTGTTGAGAAGACAACTGGGATACAGAAAGAGATTGACATCAAAATGTCGCCTGCTGAAGCTGAGGTCGAGGTGATACACCGTTTGAAGAATACGAATCTTTGGGGTGTGGAATTGGCGCCTTGGGCGCTCTCTGTGATGGCTCCAAGTGGAGTTGGCATTTTCCCACTTCCACCAAGGGCCTCGCACCCTGAAAATCTCTTACCCACAAGTTTGATCACCCTCTGGGCTTATACTGATATGAGCGATCCTCGATGGACATGGGGGAGAAAATATGTCTTACTTCGACAGGACGTGCATGCGAAAACTCCACAGAAGGTGGGCTTCATGGATTTAGATGGATGGGCAGGATATGCTCGGAATGGACATCTTTTTATCAAGAAGTTCGCATACATCCCGGGTGCTAAGTATCCTGACCTTGGTTGCAATGCCGAGACCTGGACAAACTCGGAGATACTTGAAGTTGAATCGCTCGGTCCGCTTACAAGAATTGACCCCGGTGCCTCTGTTGAGCATGCTGAGCGTTGGTTCCTTTTCAAAGACGTTCCCATGCCTAAGAATGATGACGATGTGGATAATTATATTCTTCCAGTGGTGAAGAAGGTGATCGGGAGCTAGTTGCCAGTAACAATTGTTAGGCATCCCCCACGGGCGGACTTTGTTGACTTCGTTGAATACGAACTGTTGGGCGAATTGTGCAAAGGACGCACTCAGATTAAGGATGATTGAATATGAAGATGCGAAAGATTCCCTTGTCATATGGTCTACTCCTTTTGTTACAAGCTTTTATGTTTAACATTGAGCAGATTGAGGTTAAAGTTGTTGATGAACCACCAACTTCGGGTGGGAATCAGTTTTATGTCAGCAACCGTCAGCCTTTGTTATCAAGTCCACTCATCAAACTTCCGATAGGGAACATTAAGCCTGAAGGATGGCTGAGGCATCAGCTTGAGCTCATGGCTGAAGGTTTTACCGGAAATCTGACGGAAATAAGTCAGTGGTGCAAGTTTGAAGGAAACGCATGGACAAGTGCTCATGGAGAAGGTCAATATGGCTGGGAGGAACTTCCCTACTGGCTGAGAGGCTTTATAGACCTTGGTTACATTTTGAAAGACGGACGAATCATCAATGAATCCCGTCGCTGGGTTGATGCTGTGCTATCAAGTCAAGATAAAGATGGTTACTTCGGACCGAGAGCAAACAAGAGAAATCACGACATGTGGCCCAACATGGTGATGCTTTATGTTCTGCGTTCCTACTACGAAGCGACAAGTGATGCTCGAGTTCCTAAATTTATGGCGAGATATTTTCGTTGGTTAAACACGCTTCCTTTTGATCAGTTTCTTCACATCGATCAACAGAAATGGCGTCAGGGAGATTACTATCCCTTCTCGGTGATCCCGACCTATTCCCACAAGATATGGCAATGGTGGCGGGGTGGAGAAAACCTTGATCATATTTACTGGCTTTACAATAGAACAGGCGATGAGTGGCTGCTTGACCTTGCGCGCATAAATCACGAGCGCACCGCAGATTGGACAAGCGGGATACCAACATGGCACGGGGTTAACCTGACAATGGGCTTTCGCGAGCCAGCGCAGTATTATCAGCAAACACATGATATCCGCTATCTGAGAGCAACGAAGCGAAATTATGATTCAATTATGACTACATTTGGTCAGGTCCCGGGTGGGATGTTTGGTGCGGATGAAAACGCACGTGATGGTCACACAGGGCCAAGACAAGCTGCTGAGACATGTTCAATGGTTGAGTTCATGCATAGCTTTGAAATGCTTTTGAAAATAACGGGCGATCCAGTCTGGGGGGATAGGTGCGAAGAGGTCGCGTTTAATTCTTTGCCTGCATCCATGACTCCCGATTTAAGGGGCTTGCATTACCTTACGGCTCCCAACATGGTACAATTGGACACCGCAGACAAATCCCCTTTCTTCGATAACCCTGGAGATATGTTATCTTATAGTCCGTGGAGATATCGTTGTTGCCAGCATAATGTTGCATTTGGATGGCCCTACTTTGCTGAACATCTGTGGATGGCGACGCAGGGGAATGGACTTGCCGCCGTCTTCTATGCACCAAGTGAAGTAAAGGCAAAGGTTGGGAATGGAACCGAAGTGAGTATTACAGAAGCAACTGATTATCCATTTGACGAAGCCATCGAATTCAAGATTTCAACAGAAAAGCCTGTACAATTTCCATTTCTTCTAAGAGTTCCCGGTTGGTGCAAGAATGCACAGATTCAAGTGAATGGGAAACACTTGAATGTCAATGCTAAACCCCTCTCCTGGATTGTTCTCGAGCCTGAAGGCGGGTGGAACAACGGTGACATTGTGCGGCTTGTGTTACCTATGGAGATTCAAGTTAGGAAGTGGGAGAGAAATCATGATGGCATCTCTGTATATCGGGGACCGCTCGCGTATTCACTCAAGATAGGAGAGCGATGGGAAAAATATAGTGGAACTGACAAATGGCCTGAGTTTCAGGTGTTCCCAACTACACCCTGGAACTACGGATTGCTCATCGACTCAAAAAATCCGGTTACATCATTTGAAGTTGTGAAAAGTCCCCGCGTCTCCTCACAGCCATTTACTCTTGAGAATGCGCCAGTTGAATTGCATGCGAAGGGGAAGCGGATTCCCCAATGGAAACTGCAACCAAATGGGCTTGTCGGAGAAATTCAACCCAGCTTCGGCGAAGTCCGTTCTGACGAGCCTGTGGATGACATTACCTTGATTCCAATGGGATGCGCAAGACTGCGTATTTCGGTTCTCCCGCAGATCAGCGAAAACTCGAACGCTGATGTTTGGAAGTGAACGGTGTGAGGTGTATAATAGGATTTAACGTCCCTTGCTTCGTCTAAGCAGGATAAGGTTTGATATCAAAGAACTTCTGGAAATTTCGATGCAGTCTTGTTTAGGGCTCCCCATAAAAGGCGTGAACTACAACTAGACTAGCTGACAAAGGAAGGAAAACTATGGATCCTATCATTAGTGTTAACAGTGTAGATTACGTGATCATCGGTGCCTATGTTGCAGTGACCATTATTGTCGGGTATGGGTTAAAGAAGTATATGAAGACCGGAGAAGATTTTTTCCTCTCCGGACGTTCACTTCCAACATGGATCACTGGTCTTGCTTTCATTTCTGCAAATCTCGGTGCCCTTGAAGTCATCGGGATGATTGCCAACTCAGCGAAATACGGTATCTCGACGGTGCATTTTTATTGGGTTGGTGCGATCCCGGCAATGGTTTTCCTGGGAATTTTCATGATGCCCTTTTATTACGAAAGCAAGGTCAGAAGTGTGCCGGAGTATCTTAAGCTTCGCTACAATAATGCGACCCATGCTTTGAATGCAATTTCATTTGCGGTCATGACGGTTTTGATGAGCGGGATAAGTATGTATGCGATGGCTCTCCTGTTCAAGTCGATGCTTGGCTGGTCGCTAACGGCGAGCATTATGCTCTCAGCCTTCGTTGTTCTCCTTTATGTTTTCTGGGGAGGGCTTTCCTCATCTATTTATAATGAGGTAATACAGTTTTTCTTGATCTGGTTAGGGCTGCTACCAATTGTCTCCATCGGTTTGATTGCTTCTGGAGGTTTCAGTGGATTGGCGCGGAGACTTCCGGAGACCTTTGTCCATGCATGGAAGTACATGGGAAGTAACGGGCAAAATCCGTTGGGGGTCGATTGGCTTGGCGTGGTTTTAGGTCTCGGGTTCGTTCTTTCATTTGGATATTGGACCACCGATTTTCTTGTGGTTCAGCGAGCACTTGCTGCAAAGGACCTTTATGCTGCCCAACGTACACCACTTTTTGCTTCTTTCCCAAAGATGCTTGTGCCACTCATAGTTGTGACCCCGGGTCTCATTGCGATAGCAATGCTTCCAGAATTTCAGACTTCAGCTGGACAAACACCTAATTACAACAACGCGCTGGTACTGCTCATGGCACACTATCTCCCCAATGGTGTTCTTGGACTTGCAATCACGGCTTTGCTGGCGAGCTTCATGTCAGGAATGGCGGGCAACGTGACAGCGTTCAACACGGTGTGGACATATGATATCTATGGCAGCTATATCAAGAAAGGAATGCCTGATGAACATTATTTGAAAATGGGAAAATATGCCACGGTGTTTGGCGTCCTCATAAGCATCGGGACTGCCTATATAGTGCAATCGTTTCCGAACTTGATGGATTATATGCAGCTTATTTTTTCATTCTTCAACGCACCTCTGTTCGCGACGTTTTTGCTCGGAATGTTTTGGAGACGTGCGACCCCCTGGGGAGGGTTTTTTGGATTGTTGGCGGGCATCAGTGTAGCGGCGATACACTACTTTTTGCTGTATCGAACCGGCGTCATTACGTACGCAAGCGATATGGCGGCAAATTTCTATCAGGCGTGGTGGGCTTGGCTGACCGATTTCACTGTTACAATCCTTGTGAGCTTGGTAACAAAGCAAAAAGGAGATGAAAAGTTGAGTGGATTGGTGTATGGCCTCTCATCAAAGGCAAAAAAGAGCACTGCGAAGTGGTTCCTCCGTCCAGAGATCTGGGGCTCGTTAGCATTGCTTGCCGCTCTGATTCTTAACGTCATTTTCTGGTAATCGCGAAAACATCACACTGGAGTTTCCTGTGGAACAGACGAAACAACATCATTTACTTGACCTGAAAGTTCCCTTAGGTGGGATACTTACCTTCTATGGCATCGTGCTCGCCGTCTATGGGTTCCTCACATCCGGGATTATTCCATCGACCGGGAGCGACCTTTATACAAGATCGCTTGGTATTAATGTGAACTTGCTCTGGGGCTTGCTCATGCTCATTGGCGGAGGCAGTATCTTGATCTACTCGTTTGCGAAGAACGCTGCGAAGAATAAGCTTGAACAATAACGAGGTCTCGATACAGATGCTCCGGGATGGGTGCTACAGCATAGCACTCGGAGCGACACGCTGAGACGCCAGTTGGTGCTGACTGGCGTTTGCTGGTGGTCTTACCTTGACCACAAGGAATTAGTAAGGGAAAACTTTTTGTAGCCTGCGGAATTTACTCCCCTAAGCCTTATTATGAACGGGTTAAGAGATTTTTAAAAGAATATAAGCCATTACAAAAGTTGCATTTTCACTTCGGTTACGTCCGTTTCCATTTTGGTTACCTAGGAGCATTTTTTAAATCTATATGGTTCCTCGGCGTAACAAATAAAGCAAGGGTTTATTACTGGAGACTATTCTTTTGGTCTTTATTCAGGCATCCTCGGCTCTTCCCGTTAGCAATCACTTATGCAATTTATGGATTCCATTTTCAGAAGGTCTTCGAAAATTATTTAAGAAATATTTAAAAGGAAGATATCTCGTTTTTCCCGGGCTATATGGCTCACGGAGCTCGTTAGGGTCAGGACTTATTCGAGACTTTGCGCAGCTTGAAACTGGTGGAGCACCTTTACGGCCGGTCGTTAGTCAGGCTGGCATTAGTATAACATCAACGAGGTTACTATGGCGTCTCCGCCACTTGACATTTTTGAGAGCAAGTGGTATATTAAGTAAAAACATGAGCTCGGTGTTTGGACATATACGAAATGTGAGTGCTAAAGCACCGTGGAGCCAAGGCTCCAATTGGTGGTGGCGCTGGCGTTTGCCGGTGTCCCCACCATAGTGAGTCCGTGGAAGTAGGGGCAAATAATCATTTGTCCCTATCAAAGGTGGGAGCACCGACGGAGTGTTCCCACCTTTTTTGTTTTTATGTCAAACAGAAATCGTGGGAACCTCCACCCACGATTTCTTATTTCATCGCTATCATAAACAAACATCAATCACAAGTTATGGAGGTACCAAAAATGCAACCACGCAAGATCACTCTCGACGAGAAGGAGATGCCGACAGCCTACTACAACATTCTGGCTGATCTGCCTCGACCGCTTGATCCACCTCTTCATCCCGGGACAGGTAAACCAATCGGTCCGGAGGACCTCTCTGCAATTTTTCCACCGGAGCTGATCAAGCAAGAAGTGAGCCGCGAGGCGTACATTGAAATCCCTGATGAGGTCCAAAACGCATATCGCCTCTATCGCCCCACACCGCTCATCCGGGCTTTCAATCTTGAGCGGGCACTTGACACTTCGGTTGAAATTTATTACAAGTACGAGGGTGTCAGCCCGGCAGGGAGTCACAAACCAAACACAGCTATTGCCCAGGCTTACTACAACAAGCAAGCCGGCATAAAGCGTCTTACGACGGAGACTGGTGCGGGGCAGTGGGGGAGCGCACTGAGTCTGGCGTGCAATCTCTTCGGGCTTGAGTGCAAAGTGTATATGGTGCGTGTGAGCTATGAACAGAAACCATATCGCCGATCGATGATTCAAGCATGGGGCGCTACGGTAGTCCCAAGCCCGAGCCCGGACACAAGCGTCGGCAGAAGAATTCTTGAAAAGAATCCCGATTCTCCAGGAAGCCTTGGCATCGCAATTAGCGAAGCTGTTGAAGATGCTGTCAGTCGTGAAGATACGAACTACTCGCTTGGCAGCGTACTGAATCATGTCCTGCTTCATCAAACTGTGATAGGACAGGAAGCCATGAAGCAGCTTGAGAAAGTCGATGCGTATCCTGACATCGTGATAGGCTGTGTTGGCGGCGGATCAAATTTTGGTGGGATTGCTCTCCCATTCGTCCGTGACAAAATTCTAAGCGGCGGAGGTTCGGTCAATGGCAAGAATCTCCGCATCATCGCCGTTGAGCCTGCTTCCTGCCCATCTTTGACAAAGGGGGAGTTCCGCTACGACTTTGGCGACACGGCGCAGATGACACCACTTCTTCCGATGCACACGCTTGGTCATACATTTATGCCGCCATCCATTCACGCCGGAGGACTTCGATATCACGGCATGGCTCCTATTGTAAGTCGGTTGTACCTTGACGGACTCATCGAAGCGCAAGCCTACAAGCAGCTCGAAGTCTTTGAGGCGGCGGTCCTCTTTGCCAGAACTGAAGGAATTATCCCCGCTCCAGAGTCTGCACACGCAATCAAAGCTGTCATTGAAGAAGCTAAACGGTCGAAAGAAGAAGGGGAGAAGAAAGTAATCCTATTCAATCTGAGTGGACATGGGCACTTCGATATGGCTGCCTATGATGCATACTTCGCAGGCAAACTTGAGGACTACGAAATGCCACGTGAGGCTGTGAAAAGGGCTCTCGAGGAAATCAAGACATATCCGATTCCGGCTTGAACCTCGTCCTCGACAAGTAGCCGGGACGGATACGGGTTTTCAAGATAAGCGGGATTACTCGCAGGGCATCTCGACAATATGAAGCGGCGGGAGGCCTGGACTTATTCAATTAAGCCCCTCGCCGCTGTTTGTTCTGTTGTTTTTCATCTCATTATTTTATACTATAAAAGAGCTGCATTAACAGTGTGGTAACAGCAGATCAGGAATTAAAGAGGAGGTAGCATATGGCGTACACATTTCTGAGTGAAGAATGGATCGCTGCGTTTAAGGAGAAGATCAACTCGAATCCCAACTACAGGGAATCTGGATCAAAATGGGAGCACGGGACAATAGCGCTTGTCATGCAGTTTGACCAGGATATCCTAAGCAAGATAAAGAGCGATCCTGTCCTTAGTAAGCAGATTAAAGAAGGGGAGACGGCAGTGGGGATATGGCTTGATCTATACCATGGAGAATGCAGGGAGGCAAAGAAGGTCTCTGTGGAAGAGGCGCAGAATGCAAAATTCGTCATAACAGGTGAGTATGCGAGATGGAAGATGGTGTTAAAGAAGGAGCTTGAACCTGTAAAAGGCATGATGCAGGGTAAGCTAAAGCTTAAGGGAGATATGCCAACAATCGTCAGATTTGTGAAAGCTGCACAGGACCTCGTTGATTCAGCGACGATGATTGAGACTAAGTTCGTCGACGAGTAAAGTGGCAGTTCTCTTTTCCCTTCAAAGTGGAGAGGCGTTGTCATGTATAATGCTGATCTGAATTTCATATTTAGAAATCCAACGAAGATCGTCTTTGGTATGGGTGCTGCATCAGAGGTCGGACAGGAGGCAGAGGCGCTAAATGGTAGAAAGGTGCTGCTTGTAACCGACAGATTTCTTGAACGGAGTCCGTCCTTTGGCGGAGTGGAAAAGGTCAAGAAAGCACTTGGAAACAAATTAGCTGGTGTCTTTAGCGAAGTCGAGCCTGATACAGGTACTCATATCGTTAATAAGGGTGCAGATTATGCGAGGTCAATAGGTGCTGACTGCATAGTAACCGTAGGTGGAGGAAGTTCAATAGATACATCCAAAGGTATAGCGATAGTGCTTAGCCTTGGCGGCAAGATAGAGGATCATCCGGGGATAAACTTCCTTTCAGCCCCTGTAATGCCTCACATAGCAATACCAACAACAGCAGGTACCGGCAGCGAGGTGACGTATGCAGCTGTCATAAAGGATCATGAAAAGCATAGAAAGTTGATTTTTGCAGATAATTACATCATACCAAATGTTGCAATCCTTGACCCTCTTATGACAGTGAGCATGCCCGCATCCGTAACAGGTGCCACAGGAATGGATGCAATGAGTCATTGCATCGAAGCCTTGCACTCGCAACAAGCGGAGCCTATTGCAGATAGTCTTGCGCTTGGCGCTATAAGGCTGATAGCTGAGTTTCTGCCAAAGGCAATTGAGAATGGGAATGACGTAATAGCCAGGGGGCAGATGCTCATAGCTGCAAATATGGCGGGTGTTGCGTTCGGGAACGCACAGGTTGGGGTCGTTCATGCGCTTGCTCATAGTGTTGGTGGTAGATTTGGTGTGCCGCATGGTGTCGCAAACAGCATTCTCCTCCCTTATTGTATGGAATACAACCTTGATGCGGTGGCAAATAAGTACCGGCTTGTTGCACAGGCAATGGGCATTAATGTGAGTGGATTGAGCGATGAAGCCGCTGCCCGTGAGGCGGTAGAGGCGATTCGTGCACTTACAAGACGCATAAACATGCCACAGAGGCTCAGAGATGTTGGAGTGAAAGAGGAAGGACTGAAGCAGATTGCAGAAGATGCAATATCAGACGCTTCTATTGTCTACAATGCAAAATCAATTCTTGACCCCGAAGAGACTCTGAAGATATTGAAACAGGCATACTGAGCGGGCAGCAATGCAGGTAGTGCTTGATAACGATGCTGCTGACAATGGGCTTGCAAGTATGTTGAAAGATTTGATCATGCAAAATGTGCAAGCCCATCCCGAGAGGGGCAAAGACCTGAAGGCATTGAAAGGCAATATTGCTATCATAGCCAATGATATTGATGTGAAGCTTACAATGACATGCAATAAGGGGGATATTGTTATCCATGAAGGGATAAAAGAGCCTTGCAACTTAATGATAGAAACAGATTCAGACAGCCTTCTTAAATTGACTGCACTGAAAATCAAGTTGAGCCAGTGGCGCCATTACTTTGACAAAACGGGCAGAGAAATACTCGGAATGTTATTTAATGGCAGGCTTAAGATAAATGGGCTGTTTAAGCATCCTCTGATGTTAATCCATCTAACAAGGTTATTCTCTGTTTATTGAGAGGAGTGATTATGCCATGAAGAAATATCAGATGTATATTAACGGCAAATGGGTGGATGCAAGGTCAGGTAAAACCATGAAGGTTATAAACCCCGGGAACGAAGAGGTAGTGGCGGAGGTGCCTGCTGCTGGCGCAGAAGATGCGAGGGATGCAATAAAGGCAGCACGCGATGCATTTGATAACGGTGTATGGTCAAGGATCGAACCGAGGAAGCGATCGGAACTGATGCTTAAGGTGGTTGATGGACTTATCGCTAAACAAAATGAACTTGCAGAACTTGAGTCGCTGAGTTCCGGAGCAACCATCAGAAAATCCTCCATGATAGATGTGCCACTTGCTGTGGAGCATTTCAGGTACTTTGCAGAGCTTGCGTACAAGAAGGACCCGTACGAGCCTCTACCCTGGGTGAACTTTCCATCTGTAAGCTGGAACTTTGTGGTAAGAGAGCCAATAGGTGTGGCAGGACAGATAGTACCATGGAATTTTCCATTGCTCATGGCAGTGTGGAAGATAGCACCTGCAATAGCAGCAGGCAATACTGTGGTACTCAAGCCCGCGAGTTACACCCCACTGACAGCACTTGAACTTGCAAAGATCATAGAGGAGGCAGACATACCAGCAGGCGTTGTGAATGTAGTCACAGGCTCAGGCAGTGTTGTTGGTGAAGAACTTGCAAGCAATCCAATGGTAGATAAAGTAGCTTTCACAGGCTCGACGTCTGTTGGTAAAAGAGTGATGGAACTTGCGTCAAAGACAGTAAAGAAGGTAACACTTGAACTTGGCGGTAAGTCAGCTAACATTGTCCTTGCAGACGCGAATATAGATGAGGCTGTAGACGGTGCACTGTTCGGGACATTCTTACATGCTGGTCAGATATGTGAATCCGGAACAAGACTGCTCGTTGATGAGAAGATCTACGACAAATTTATGGATAAGCTTATAGCAAGGGGAAAGGAGATTAAGGTTGGCTATCAGATGGATTACGAGACAACGATGGGCCCCGTGGTTTCAGCAACACAGAGAGAGACAATAGAAAGCTACATAAAGGCAGGGCTTGAAGAAAAAGCAAAGCTTGTGCTTGGAGGGAAAAGGCCCGAAGGGTTTGATAAGGGATTTTATGTGGAACCAACGATTTTTGTAGATGTGGACAACAAGATGAAGATAGCTCAGGAAGAGATATTCGGTCCTGTGCTTGCTGTGATAAGGTTCAAAACGGTGGAGGAGGCTATAAGGATTGCAAACGACAGTGTGTATGGACTTGCTGGAGGTGTCTGGTCGACGGACATACCAAGGGCAATAGAGGTTGCGAAGGCGATAAGAACGGGGACCGTGTGGATCAATGACTATCATCTTATCAATGCAATTGCACCATTTGGTGGATACAAGCAGAGCGGTATAGGGAGGGAGCTCGGTACGTACGGTTTTGATGAGTATACTCAGATAAAGCACATACATGTTGCTGTTGCCCCACGGAAATCAAAGTTCTGGTATGACCTGCTGCTGGAGTAAAAATTTGTGTTGAGTGTTCAAGACTGCTATCCTGACCTTGAAACAACGATCGCTGTCTCTGAATTGCGGACTGAAAACTGTAAATTGGAAGAGTGAACCCTATTTTGTTTTTCCTTTTTCATTCAGTTTCTAATTTTCAATTCAGAATTTCAAATTTGCATTTCTCGCCGCACGCGAGTTAAACACAGGAGGATGATATGGAAGACTATACTAAGAAAAGTTTTTGGCTCGCATCAAGTCCCTACACTGAGAACCCACCCTTGGAAGGGGAGATAAAAGTTGACGTCGCAATCATAGGGGGTGGGTTTACTGGGATTGCCTCTTCATACTTTCTGAAGCAACAGGAGCCTTCTCTAAGGGTAGCCGTACTTGAGAGCGAAGTTGTTGGCTACGGAGCAAGTGGGAGGAATGGTGGATTCGCAATGACACTGTTCGGCATGACAATGGGGTTGACTGCTTTACGCTTCGGCAAACAAAAGGCACTTGAAGCTCATAGGTACATGGAGAAGGCTGTTGACCTCGTTAAGGATCTTGTGATTAAGCACAACATAGACTGTGATTTTGAGTTTCCCGGCTTTTTAAGGGTTGCGACAACACCAAAGTTTGAAAAGAGGATCAAGCACGAGGTGGAACTTGCTCAGAGTCTTGGAATAAAAGGGATCGAATGGATTGACAGGGAGAAGACTATCGAGCAGGTAAATTCGCCACTTTACCTTGGTGCTTGGTGGGAACCAAGATGCGGACTCGTAAATCCTGCGAAGCTTGTCCGTGGTCTGATGAAAGTTGCACAAGGCATGGGCGTTGATGTTTATGATAGGACCCCTGTTTTAGAGGTTAAAAAGAATGGGAAGATACATCTGAAAACTCCGGGAGGCTCTGTGATTGCGGAGAAGCTTGTATTTGCAACGAATGCATACTCGCACCTTATCCCTCAACTGAGGAGAAAGCAGGTGCCTGTGTTCACATACATCGTTCTGACGGAGCCGCTTCGAGAAGAGCATTTCAAAGAAATAAGATGGAAGAATAGACAGGGGATAGAGGATGCAAGAGATTTTGTCCATTATTACAGGCTTACCAGAGACAACAGGCTCCTTATGGGTGGGAGGGACATCACCTTTGCGGTTGGTAAAGATATGGATAAGGATTTGAATGAGCGTATATTTAAACAGCTCGAAGATGATATTGTATTAACGTTTCCTGCGTTGAAAGATGTCAAGATCACACATCGGTGGGGTGGACCTGTTTCTGTCCCAACTGATCTTTCCCCTGCAATGGGGTACCTTGGGGATAAAAGAATTGTTTATAGTCTTGGGTGTGTGGGACATGGTGTTGCGCTGACTCATATGAATGGGTGGACAATAAGTGATCTTCTTCTTGAGAAAAAGACGGAGAGGACGGAGACATTTTTCGTGAACAGGACTGTGATTCCCTGGCCCCCGGAGCCTTTCAGGTTTATAATGAGCTCGGCGATTTACAGTTATATGAGGATGGAAGATAAGGTACTTGATAAGGCATATCATTGATCTACACCCAAATCCCGAAGTTGTCATTGCGAGCCCGCCGGAGTGGGCGCCCATTGTGTGAGACAGAGAAGCGAAGGTATCGGGTTTATCCGACATTCCCGTCCCGTCCTTGTCATTCCCGCGAAAGCGGGAATCCAAGTGTACTCCGGTAATAAGGTTGTGCTGCAACACGTCCCTGGATGCCGTGTCAAGGCACGGCATGACAAGGGGGTTGTGAAGTGGGTGCCGTGTGAAGGCGCGGCGTGACGAAGGGGATGGTGACTGGATGCCGTGTCAAGGCACGGCATGACGAAGGGATGGTGACTGGATGCCGTGTCAAAGCACGGCATGACGAAGGGATGGTGAAGTGGTGGCGATTGATTCGTGTGTTACGATTTCGAGAAGATTTCTTTGGTTACTTTCTTGGAAAGAAAGTTGCCACTCAAATCCCTATTTAGAAAGTTGCCATTGTGAGCCCGCCGGAGTGGGCGCCCATTGTGTGAGACAGAGAAGCGAAGGATCGGGTTTATCCGACATTCCCGTCCCGTCCTTGTCATTCCCGCGAAAGCGGGAATCCAGGTGGACTCCGCCTTCGGCGGAGCGTATTGGTAGGTCACTATTTACCCATGGTCATTCCCGTTCTACCCGTGTCATTCCCGTCCCGCCTTTCGGCGGGATAAACTCCAGCGGGAATCCAAGTGCACTCCGCTCTGGATGTACTCCGGCAATAAAGGTCGCGCTGCAACGCGTCGCTGGATGCCGTGTCAAAGCACGGCATGACGAAGGGATGGTGACTGGATGCCGTGTCAGGGCACGGCAGGACGAAGGGGATGGCGAAGTGGTAATGATTGATTCGTGTGTTACGGTTTCGAGAAGATTTCTTTGGTTACTTTCTTGGAAAGATAGTTGACACTCAAATCCCGATTCAGAAAGTTGTCATTGCGAATCCCGCCGGAGTGGGCGCCCATTGTGTGAGACAGAGAAGCGAAGGTATCGGGTTTATCCGACATTCCCGTCCCGTCCTTGTCATTCCCGCGAAAGCGGGAATCCAAGTGTACTCCGGTAATAAGGTTGTGCTGCAACACGTCCCTGGATGCCGTGTCAAAGCACGGCATGACGAAGGGGTGGTGTAGATTTGGGTGTTCATTTTCTTTTGCTCGTCCAAAAGAAAACGAACCAAAAGAAAAGGATCCCGCCACAGGCGGGACGAAAATTATTAACGTCCCGTGCTCTCCCTTCGGCGGACGATTTTGTAAGTCCCCGCTGCTTGTCCTGAGGCACGACAAAATCGTTTACCGCCCCCAATGACGGGACTAAATTTTCGCAAGGGGTTTTTATGTTTGTGTACTTCGGCAATCCGATTCCCGTGAAAGCGGGAATCCAGATGTAATCCGCTCTGGATGTACTCCGGTAATAAGGTTGTGCTGCAACACGTCGCTGGATGCCGTGTCAAAGCACGGCATGACAAGGGGATGGTGAAGTGGTGGTGATTGATTCGTCTGTTACGGTTTCGAGAAGATTTCTTTGGGTTACTTTCTTGGAAAGAAAGTTGCCACTCGAATCCCGATTTAGAAAGTTGCCGTTGGGAGCCCGCCGGAGTGGGCGCCCATTGTGTGAGACAGAGAAGCGAAGGTATCGGGCTTATCCGGCATTCCCGTCCGGCATCTGCCATTCCCGTCCCGTCCATGTCATTCCCGCGAAAGCGGGAATCCAGGTGTACTCCGGTAATAAGGTTGTGCTGCAACACGTCCCTGGATGCCGTGTCAAGGCACGGCATGACAAGCGGGTTGTGACTGGATGCCGTGTAAAGGCGCGGCATGACAAGGGGATGGTGAAGATTTGGGTGTTCATTTTCTTTTGCTCGTCCAAAAGAAAACGAACCAAAAAAAGGATCCCGCCACAGGCGGGACGAAAATTATTAACGTCCCGTGCTCTCCCTTCGGCGGACGATTTTGTAAGTCCCCGCTGCTTGTCCTGAGGCACGACAAAATCGTTTACCGCCCCCAATGACGGGACTAAATTTTCGCAAGGGGTTTTTATGTTTGTGTACTTCGGCAATCCGATCCCCGTGAAAGCGGGAATCCAGATGGACTCCGGTAATAAGGTTGTGCTGCAACACGTCCATGGATGCCGTGTCAAGGCACAGCATGACGAAAGGATGGTGAAGTGGGGGTGATTGATTCGTCTGTTACGATTTCCGGAAGATTTCTTTGGGTTACTTTCTTGGAAAGAAAGTTGCCACTCAAATCCCTATTTAGAAAGTTGCCGTTGGGAGCCCGCCGAAGTGGGTGCCCATTGTGTGAGACAGAGAAGCGAAGGTATCGGGTTTATCCGGCATTCCCGTCCAGCATCTGCCATTCCCGTCCCGTCCATGTCATTCCCGTGAAAGCGGGAATCCAGATGGAATCCGCTCTGGGTGTACTCCGGTAATAAGGTTGTGCTGCAACGCGTCGCTGGATGCCGTGTCAAAGCACGGCATGACAAGGGGATGGTGACTGGATGCCGTGTAAAGGCACGGCATGACAAGCGGGTTGTGACTGGGTGCAGTGTGAAGGCACGGCATGACAAGGGGATGGTGACTGGATGCCGTGTGAAGGCGCGGCGTGACGAAGGGGATGGTGACTGGATGCCGTGTAAAGGCGCGGCATGACAAGGGGATGGTGAACTGGATGCCGTGTAAAGGCACGGCAGGACGAAAGGGATGGTGAAGTGGTAGTGATTGATCCGTCTGTTACGGTTTCGAGAAGATTTCTTTGGGTTACTTTCTTGGAAAGAAAGTTGGCACTCAAATCCCGATTTAGAAAGTTGTCATTGCGAGCCCGCCGAAGGATGACAATAACTCTGCCTGTCATGATTACACCCCATCATCGAGCCTGGACGTTGCTTATCGCCTTTCGGTTATTTTAGCGAGGCATTGTTCAACAATTTTTCGCAAGGATTTTCATTAGAAAATTCTAATATTTTTTCTATTGACATTTGTTAATTTCGAACATATATTTATAGTTAAATTCCGAGCTTATGCAGATAGGAATAAAATAACCATATAGCATTAACAAACTACAGGAGTAAACTATGAAAAAGCTCTTCTTCATCGCCATGCTGCTTGTCTTCGCAGCATCCACTTCTTTCGCACAATGGTGGACGTCCAGCCAGACAGTGAATGCGACGGTCAGGGTCCTTTGGGCTTTGACTCTTACCACCGGGAGCCCCGGTACGCTGAACTTTGGGACTATAACGAAGAGTGACAGTGCCGAGGTTAATCCCAATACAAGCAATTCTGCGGTTCCGTTCACTGCCGATGGTATCCAGGGCGTGCCTATTCACGTTACGTATTCCAACACCAGCCTCACCGGGCAGCATGGCGGCAGCCCAGCAATTCCGTGGACGCCGAAGCTTGTAGGATCTAACACGAATGCGCAGGGGAGTGCAACAGTTGTCAACAGTGGCGATTGGGTTACTCTCAGCGGGACGTTCCCCGGACTCAATGGCAAATATTACTTCTGGCTCGGTGGAAAGCTTTACACGGATGCGAACCAGGCTGCGGATGACTACCAGGGTACATTCACGCTAACCGTTTCGTATTTCTAAGAATTGTAGATACGAAGTTCATTGTTAAGTCTGTACGGCGCCGGAGGCGCAAACAAACTTCCCGGGGGCTTAGCATGGCTCTTGCTAAGCCTTTTCCTTCTCTCTTCGCACCCAGCGAGGGGACAATCTTCTGTTTCTGCAACTGCTCCGGTAACCGAAGACCTGATCAACGGCTTGCTAAATATATTTTGGGTTTCCGATCTTGATTTCGGAACTGTAGTTCAGGGTGTCGGTGCAGTAACTGTTGAAAGAACGTCTCCCCAAGCAGGAAAATTTCGGATTATAGGGTGGTGGTTGTTCCCGGTTCAGTGCACTCTCACGCCGCCTCAGAACTTATCAAATGGGAGTGCGACGATTCCCTATACACCAAAGGCAGCGTACAATAATCATTCGGATGATCCTGCAACTGCAACGGAGTGGCAGTCTCCCTCCGGTCAGCAGCAGCCTTTCTACTTAACGGCGAATATTGATGGTTTGTGGGGAGAAGCATACGTGTGGGTCTATGGTAGTATCGATGTCGGAAACGTACCTCCCGGTGATTATGTAGGGCAGTATACGCTCACAGTCAGCTACTAGTGAAGGAGGGCGCACCTGGTTACATGCCGTTTACAGGAGCATCTTGTTTTTTCAGTTTCATTAGGGTGGGGCTCTTTTGCCAGTTTCTATTTATCACTCACTCTCCGCAACTATCTGAAGCTCAGACTCAGCTCAGTGTGCAGATGTTAAAGGGCTTAGATTTTGGGAAAGTATGGGCTGCTTCAACTGACTCGGTGCAACCAAGTGACCCCGGGGCTGCAAAGTTTTTCATTCAAGGGGAAAAGAAAACAAAGATTCGATTAACTTTCATGCTCCCGTCGCAGCTTCTGCTCACACGGGATGGGGTGACAGAGCGGCATCCGATTACATTTAGTGCGACAAGCGCGGGCTGGGACCAAAATGATACAGGGAAGAGCCCCAGGAATCTCTTTGACCCTAACCAGCCGTATGACATGTCGATACCGGGTGATGGGAAGGTGTACGTATGGATTGGTGGGATGAGCCAACCGCCGTCGACTCAGAAGCCGGGCAGGTATGAAGCGCAAATAACGTTAGTTGTGACACCTATTCAGTAGTTTTCAGGTCTATGATGAGACATTCTCTTTTGAGTATTTGCTTCCTTTTTTCCCTTGCAATTGCGCAGGCACAGGTGGTTGTAGCCCCGCCGACTCTCGTTATCAACAGTGCTGAGAGATTTGGGAATTTTATCCTTGTGAATCGGTCGGATGTCCCTCAAGAGATTTCGGTTTCGTTTAAGTTTGGATATCCTGCAACGGATTCAGTTGGGAACTTTTTTATGCAGTATGGCGACAGCGTGTCGGCGAAGCAGTATTCGTGTGCGCAGTGGATTCGTGCTTTCCCACTTAAGTTTATTCTCATGCCGATGCAACGGCAGACTGTTCGTCTTATGGTAATCGCTCCGCCAAACATTCCTGATGGGACGTACTGGACACGCCTGATCACGAGCGCGACACCACAGCGGACAGTGGTTGATACAGTCAGACATGGGGTCACAGCTCGCATCACGTTCATTGTCCAACAGGTGACGACGGTTGTGTATCGGAAGGGGGCCGTTTCCACAGGAGTTAGGATCGAAAATATTCATGCAGAAGTTGACTCTGAGCATGTAAAGCTTCTTGCAAGGTTTGTGCGCACGGGAAACTCACCGTTTTTCGGAACGGTAAGTGCGAAAATATACGATAGGTCTGGTAAGGTAATCGACCAAGCGACTGAACCTGTTTCCGTCTACTTCGATTTTGTTCAGCCTTTTCTGTTCGATCTCCGTAAATTCTCCCCCGGTGAATACAGCGCCGAGATCACTGCCGTTTCTGAACGGCCCGATATTCCGAGGGGGGAGCTTTTGCAAATTGAGCCAGTATCAGCGAGGGCAACCGTCGCCATTCGTAGATGAAGCGTTTTCTTTTCCTCGGTGTGCTTTTGATTTTTTGCCTCGATTTTTTCCTCGAGGGTACTGAGGAAGCGTTTGCAGATGGACGGGGGTCTGATCTGCCTCGAAGCGGAAACAAGTATCTTTCGGCTGATTCCCTCTCGTCGAGTCCTCAGGAGGTGTATCTCACGTTCAGATATGGTAGCGTTGTCAACGCGCTTGTTGTAGGGCTTTATTCTCGAGATTCAATTTACCTTCCCTTTGATGCACTCTTCACCGAATTGAAAATTAATCACGTTGTAATGGTTGACTCAGGGGTGATCACGGGATTTTACTTGAATCAAGATACGCTTTATCGAGTCAATTTCCGTGAATTGTATGGCACGGTCGGGAAGAAATTTTACTCCTTCTTGAGAAAAGACTACATTGCAACCAGTCTTGACTTCTATGTCCTACCATCATTGCTCGAGGCTCTCTTTGGGCTCCATTTTTCAGTTGATATGAGTCGGCTTGAGCTCTACCTCAAAACGGAACATACGCTCCCTGTCGTTGCTGAGCATACCCGAGAGGTTCTTCGGGGTCTTGCTGAGAGGCCATATCGGTATCTGGTGCAAGCGCCACTGTTATATCCTCGAGAACGCTCGGTCCTCAACGGTGGTGTGTTCGATTACTCCCTTTCGACCTTTTTAAATCAGCGGCATATTGCACATAGCTACGCTGTGCGTGGGGGTGCTGAAGTGCTCGGTGGTGATTTTCAGGGGAGCATCTACGGGAGTGTTGCGCCAAAAGCCCTTCCAACCGTTGATGGGAGGTGGAGATGGCGCTATGTCTTTGAAGGGACGAGGTTCATCACCGCGGGCTTGGCTGGGGACATCGTTTCTGATGGACTTCTTCAGCGGGACTTTTTAGGAGTGCAGATTTCGAACGAGCCTGTGCAAATTCGGACGTTCCTCGGAAGCTATACCATTGAGCGGAAAACACACCCGAATTGGGAGGTAGACCTGTACCTCAACGGTCAGTTGGTTGGATCCACGAAAGCTGATGCCCTTGGCTTTTATCGCTTTGAGATCCCTCTTGTGTACGGGTCGTCTGTCATCCAATTGAAACAGTACGGACCTTCAGGTGAGTACGAGGAACAATCTGAACGGATTCAGATTCCTTTCACGTTGATTCCTGCAGGCGAGGTTGATTACGTTTTCAGTGGCGGCAGAACGTTAATAGGCAATCAGTGGCTGGCACAGGGGAGCGTGCTGGCAGGCTTGACGAATTGGTTGACGGAGAAGATCGGGGTCGACTATCTTCGGGATACGCTATATAACAAGCCTGTTTTGTATAACTCCCTCTCGATGCGTCTTTTCACGAATTATCTCCTGAATTTCGATGTTTCTCCTTCGCTCCTCTACCGCGCAACTTTCAATGCCTTCTATCCCTCTCAAGCTTCTGTAGCGCTTCGATACTCGCATCACCTTGGTAATCCCATCTACAATCCGATGAACTTGCGTCAAGAGATGGGGGCTGAAGTATATTTGCCGGCGCACCTGGGAAATTACTTTTTTGGGGGAGTGCGAACCATCGGGACCGTGCAAAAGTTCGCAACCGGACTTCAGAACTATTCTTACGGCATTGATGCGAACATAAGTCTCCCATCATTCTATGCATTCCTCGGCTATAGAAATTATGCGACTGGGTTTAGTGCTTCGAGACTGGTGACTTCATCCGCCGTTTCTATGGGATTGATTTACACAGTTGCGGCGAGGGGCTCTCTCAGTATCCTCAATGGGCTTTTGCTTGCAGTGAACTCCAATTACAATCCTGATCGGAGCTTATTCAATGACCTCTCGGTTCAAATATCAAAAAACTTTCTGCAATTCGGACGATTTCAGATTGGGATGACAAAGAATTTGATGACTAATAGCACCAGTTATTTTCTACAGTTCATCTTTGATTTCCCGTTCACTCGTTCGACAACAATATACCAAAGCGTGGGTTCACACAGCTTCTCCACCGAGATCATTCAAGGCTCTGTAGCGTTTGACAGCCATTACAAGAGTTTCGAGTTTAGTAACAGGGAGTGGGTTGGCCATTCAGGTGCATCTGTGCGCCTATTTGTGGACTACAACGGGAATCGTCGTTATGATCCCGGCGAGGAGGTGATCCGCGGCGGCTCGATCAATTTGCGGCAGGCAATATTCGTAACCAGAGACGGGACCGGGATCTTCCGAGCAATGCAGCTTCTCCCATACACACAGTACAGCGTCGATATTGACGAAAACTCAATCCCCAATCCGCTGTGGATTCCTGATCAAAAATCATTTTCCTTTATTACCGACCCGAACACACTTAAACCGATCGACGTCCCGTTTTTCGTATCCGGAATCGTGGCTGGTTCTGTGATGAGACAGGTGGACTCGACGAAGCTCCCTGTACAAGGGGTGAGAGTGTGGATCCGGAAGTTAGACGGAAGTTACGAGAAGGCGATCCCCGTTTTCTACGATGGGAGTTTTTACCAAATGGGGGTGCCTCCCGGTGACTACGAAGCCTTTGTCGATTCAAGTCAACTTGCTTCGCTTCACGTTTACTCCAATCCCACGAAACGAGTCTTCACTGTGCGGATGACGAAAGACGGCGATTACGTCGAGGGCCTTGATTTCGTTTTGCTGAAAAAAGACTGAAGAGCGTAACTTTCATGCGATGAGCAAAAGGGACCAATTGCCCCTGTGAGTGGAGCGCAGCGGCGTCTTTAGGTGCCATAATGGAGCAATCATCTTCGATTTTGAGGAAGCTGATATTCTCCAACCCGGTATCGACAATAAGCCTGTCTATTTGTAGGTTCTGTTTAGCTTGCCGCGGAATGGGGCTGCTACTCCATGTTGTCTCAACGTGATCTTCTCTCCCCTTTGGGAGGAGGGTGATGACCCCACCCCAGCCCTCCCCTGTAAGGGGAGGGAGAATAAGTTCCCTGGCCTGTGAGGAGAGGGTGAGGTCTGTCCCTCTCCTTTTAGGAGAGGGTTAGGGTGAGGTCAGCCACCGAATCGGTGAAGAGAGGAACACGGGCAAATACTTCCTCAAATATCCGAAGTCTCACGTAGGACTTGCGAGGAGACTCCGCCGAGATATGACGCAGTCAGAGAGGAGACTCTGGTCAGTCTTGCGAAACAACCAGCTTGGCGTGCACTTCCGGCGTCAGGTGCCGTTTGGTCCTTACATTCTTGATTTCCTTGCAATCCAATTAAAGCTTGCGATCGAAGTTGATGGTGCTCAGCATTACGCACCGAAAGGGAAAGCTCATGATGCTGAGCGAGATGCATACCTTCGCTCGCACGGAATCAAAGTTCTCAGATTCCTGGACTCCGACGTCTTGAGAGACAGAGAGGGAGTGGTGCGAGTCATCTATGAGGAAGTCCAGAGGGCTTTAGCGCATGGATGACCTCACCCTACCCTCCCCTGTGAGGGGGATGACCTCTGTCCTACCCTCCCCTGTAAGGGGAGGGAGATGACCCCACCCCAGCCCTCCCCTGTAAGGGGAGGGAGAATAAGTTCCCTGGCCTGTGAGGAGAGGGTGAGGTCTGTCCCTCTCCTTTTAGGAGAGGGTTAGGGTGAGGTCAGCGGATCCGGCCGTCTTATCACTTGTGTCATTGCGAATCTCGCCGAAGGCGGGATGAAGCAATCCCGAGGTGACAATGTACTCGTTTTGTGTACTGCGACCGGTACCATTGGGAGATTGCTTCGTCGCCCCGATAAATCGGGCTCCTCGCAATGACATGTGACGCAGGCGGCGGTGTGGTAGTTCCCTCTCCTTGAGGAGAGGATTAGCCCGCCGGGCTGTGTCACCCCTGGCGGAGTGAAGTCAGTCGAGGGTGATTTCCGTTGGAATGCCAGGTCTGCATTCCTCCGGAGGCTGAGCTGTCATGGTGAGCTTGTCATGGTGAGCTTGTCGAACCATGACAGAGAGGGTGAAGGTTCGCCCCGCTTGTGTCATCCTTCGACAAGCTCAGGATGACATTTCCTTCGACAAAGCCTGTCCTGAGCCCGCCGATGGACTCAGGATGACATTTCCTTCGACAAAGCCTGTCCTGAGCCCGCCGATGGACTCAGGATGACATTTCCTTCGACAAAGCCTGTCCTGAGCCCGTCGAAGGGCTCAGGTTGACATTTCTTTCGAGAAAGCCTGCCCTGAGCTCGTCGAAGGACTCAGGATGACATTTCCTTCGACAAAGCCTGTCCTGAGCCCGCCGATGGACTCAGGATGACATTTCCCTCGACAAAGCCTGTCCTGAGCCCGCCGAAGGGCTCAGGATGACATTCCCTTCCGCCGGAGGCAGATTTTGTCGGCTATTCTAATCAGGTATCCATGCCTGCGATGATATCATTTTCAGTTTCGGTGTTTTTTTCAAGAAGGTGTAGTATATTCTTAGAGGCAGCTCTCTTCTGCCTGTGACAGCAGGTAGTAAGCCCCAAGGTTCAGTGGAGGTGACCATTGTTCTTTGCCATCAGCCTGCAGGGGGAAAAAATCCTCTCCGCCGAGAAAGAGGAGCGGACAGGTGAGCCAATCCTGACAAAGTCGGGACTTAAGCCTTAAACAATATGGAGGAGATGTGCCATGTCAGAGAAGGAGCGATTTTTGAAGTACCTTGATGACAATCAGGTGCGCTACACGCTGATAAGCCACGCCCGAGTATTCACCTCACAGCAAGTTGCAGGTGCAACACATGTCCCCGGGAAGGAACTCGCGAAGACGGTCATTGTAAAAATTGATGACGCCTTTGCGATGGCGGTTCTGCCGGCGCCGCGGAAAGTGAACCTGAAAATGCTTAAGGCGGTTACTGGTGCAAAAGAGGTTCGTCTTGCTACTGAAGAGGAGATGGAAAAGTTAATGCCAGCCTGCGAAGTGGGTGCGATGCCACCGTTTGGAAATCTGTATAACTTGCCTGTCTACGTTGAAAAGTCACTTACCGAAGATGCTGAGATTGTCTTTAATGCGTGCACACACACCGATTCTGTACGCATGGCTTACAGCGATTTCGAACGTCTTGTCCATCCGTCGGTAGCGGAGTTTACGGAATCGCCGGCAGTCTAAGAATGTGTATTTCCCTTTGTGCGTCTCTGTGAGCCGGCTGTGCAGGTGTGGCGCCCTGGCGGCAAAAGAGGCGCGCCTGCGGCGGACCGCAAGATTACCTTTGTATTTCAGATGTGTGTTGCCAGTGCGTCCGCGAGTGGCGGACTCAGTGCATGATGGAGAATGGAAATTGAAAAATGCAAAATAGAATGGATTCATTGGAGCGGTTATCACAGTTTGCGGAAGGTAACATTAAGTTGGCTGTGAAACTTAAAAGGACCGCTGCGGGTCGGTACATATCGAACCAACTAATGCGAGCCGCAGCTTCTTCTGGAGCAAATTATGGGGAGGCTTCGGCGCTGAAAGTAAAGCAGACTTCATAGACAAGATGCAACTTGTTTTGAAGGAATCGCGGGAGTCCCTATATTGGCTAAAACTGACGGAGAGGACTGAGTCAATATGCAGCAAGGAGTCACAGTCATCATTGGATGAAGTCAATGAATTGACCAGAATTGTTGCAGAATCTGTAATCGTTCCGCTGATTTGGTGACCTGGTGAATACGAGACGATAATTTGTCGTAAGCCAATGAAAAGCAGATCAGAGATTGAGGATTTAAAAGTTTCGTCAGCTTTTGCTGATACTCACGGGTATCGGGGAAGTGCTGCGTATATTTTCAAGGAGGGAGTTCAATCCATTTTCTCATCCCTTGGCGCTTTGCGAGGTACACTCTTCATCTACGACGAGTCGTGGGAGCGTTTGGAGCCAGCCTTGTGGGTTGGGGTAGATTCTAACGAGATTTTCAGGCTGCAGCATCGTGATGATTATTCCTCCCTTCTTTCGTTCTTGAGACAGGTGGAAGATATCGAGCTCATCGAGCAGCCTTCATTTGACGGACGCCTTCAGCCGCTGAGCAGTCTCTGGAAAGGTCTTCCTTATGGGGCTATTGTTCCTGCGCGGGCATTCGGGATTTCTTATGGAGTTGCGCTTCTCGGATTTGGCGAATTGAATGGTACAGTCGAACTCAGGTCGATGCTTTCATCTTCTGCAATGCAAATGGGATTGATGATCGAGAATTTCCGTCTGCGTGAGGCTGTTCAGAAAGCAGAAACTCGATATCACGAGCTTTTCAATCTCACTACGGAGTTTTGTTTCATCCTCAAGTTGGATGGGATGATCCTTGATAGCAACCGGTGTGTGAGCTCCACATTTGAGATTTCATCTGAGGAAAGCTTTGGGAAAACGATCTATGATTTTCTCTCCGAGCACTCACATGAAGCTTTTCGGCAAGCGCTTCGAGATGTTGCGCAGTTGAAACACACGGGCGAGTTTGAGGTTCAATTCGAACGAAAAGGTCGAGAGCCCATTGATGCGGCTGTCCATCTATCCGAATATTTTGATACGAGATTCAACACCCGTGCAGTTTATATGGTCGGTCGGGATATCACTGAGCGTAAGAAGGCTGATCTTCAGTTGCTCCGCTTCGCTAATGCGATTCATTTTACTGTGAATCCAATTGAGATCACCGATGTCGATGGTCGGATCATTTATGTTAATCCAGCTTTTGAACGTGCCAGCGGTTACACGAGGGACGAGCTGATCGGGAAAGATCCATCGATTTTGAACAGCAGGAAGCATCCGAGGGAATTCTGGCAGAAGATGTGGGGGACGATCCTTGCTGGTAAAGTCTGGACAGGTGAAGTGATCAATCGTCGAAAGAACGGCGAGCTTATGTATACGGAGCTTCTCGTTTCCCCGATCCTTGATGCAAGCGGGAAGGTGGTTGGGTTCCTGGGTTCGCATACCGACATTACAGAGAAGAAGCGATTGCAGGAACAGTTGTTCCGGTCTCAGAAGATGGAAAGCATCGGGACCCTCGCAGCAGGAATTGCGCACGAGGTTGGGAATCCGTTGACGTCCATCTCATCTCTGGTTCAAATTGTTCAGCGAACAAGCTCGGACCATTTTGTCCGCGAGAAACTCGACTTGGTTCGGGAACAAATTAACCGGATTGCGAAGATCATCAGGCAACTTGTGGACTTTTCGCGACCCACAAATTACGAGATTAAATCAACCGATGTGAATGCTCTGCTAAAGGAAGCTGTGAACATTGTCCGCTATGGCAAGAAAGCGAACCACGTTGAGTTCATCCTTGATCTTGCTGAGGACTTGCCTCTGGCGGAAGTTGTCCAGGACCAGTTGATCCAGGTTTTCATCAACATTCTTATCAACGCCGTTGATGCTCTTGAAGGCAAAGCCGGGAAGGTTCGTGTATCGACGAGGAGTTTGGGAGAGGCAATCGAGATTGCGTTTAGCGACACGGGGCGGGGTATGCCGCCGGCAGTGCTGGATAAAATTTTCGAGCCGTTCTTTACGACAAAGAAAGTCGGTGAAGGAACAGGTTTGGGCTTGTGGGTGAGTTACGGCATCATACAGAATATGCACGGAGATATTTCTGTGCATAGCGAGGTTGGCAAAGGGAGCACGTTTACTGTGACAATCCCGCGGCATATAGCGGAGTTTTGATATGGCTGAGCGTATTCTTGTTGTTGATGATGAGCAGTTGATTCGGGAGTCGCTGGTGTTTGTTCTTCAGCGGGAAGGATATGATGTTGATGAAGCCCATCATGGTGTTGAGGCTCTCGAGCGAATGGCGCAGCGCCCCTTTGATGTTGTGATTACAGACATCGAAATGCCAGAGATGAAAGGAATGGAGCTGCTGGAGCAAATTTCGCTCAGATACCCTGAGAGCTTTACCATCATCATCACAGCCTTTGCTTCGATTGAGACGGCTGTCGAAGCTCTTCGGAAGGGTGCGTATGATTACATCATTAAGCCCATCGATTTTGATGATCTCCTGATCCGGTTGCGTCGCCTATTTGATCATCGGCGACTTGTTAAGGAAAATCAGATTCTTCGTCAGGAAGTACACCGCCACTATGACTTCAGCAACATCGTTGGGAAAAGCCCGCGTATGGAAGAAGTCTTTAAGATGATCCAGAAAGTTGCAGCCAGTGAAGGAACTGTTCTGATCACAGGGAAGAGTGGGACAGGAAAAGAGCTTGTGGCGCGAGCCATTCACTACAACAGTCCGCGGCGCCAGAATCGCTTTGTTGCAATTAACTGTGGAGCGATTGTCGAGAGTCTGTTTGAAAGCGAGCTGTTCGGACATAAGCGTGGAGCCTTCACTGGAGCGACGGCTGATCGGGATGGCTATTTTAAGATTGCAGACGGTGGGACGATTTTCCTTGATGAGGTGAGTGAAATCCCGTACCATCTACAGGTTAAATTGCTCAGAGCGATAGAACAGAAGGAAATTATCCCGGTTGGAGGAAGCCAGGCAATTCCTGTTGATGTGCGGATCATTGCGGCGACAAATACAAATCTGTCGGATTGGGTAAGGCAGGGAAAATTCCGCGAAGACCTTTACTATCGGCTGAATGTTGTGGAGATTCATCTCCCATCGTTGGCTGAGCGAAAGGATGACATCCCTCTCCTGGTGCAGCATTTTGTGGAGAAGTATCGCCTTGAGATGGGGAAGAATGTTCAAGGTGTTTCGAATGAAGTAATGAATGCACTTATGAATCATTGTTGGCGTGGTGAGGTTCGTGAACTTGAAAATGTCATTGAGCGGGCGATGATTTTCTGTGATGGACCGATGATCGAATTTGACGATTTGCCGGAGAGCGTGCGGTTGGGAGTTCCATGCGCTGAGGAATCTCGTCCACGTGGGTTGAAGGATGCGGTGCGTGAATTTGAGAGAAATTACATTTCTCACTACCTCCAGCTTTATAATCACGACAAAGAGCGCACGGCTCAGGCACTCGGAATCAGCGTCTCATCGCTTTACCGAAAAATGCAGGAGCTTGGTATGCCGCAGGGAGAAGCGGTGCGTTTTTCTCCAAGCCTTTCCGCTGATTAGCCCTTTTCATCATGGATGTTCGGGTGCTATCGCTCTATCCTATTTCTCAATTTTGCGAAAGCATACATTTCCTTTTTCAAAAATAAGAACGCGCCTTTCTCACATTCCCGTGATGCGTCTCCTTATCTCACTTTCCTTTTCTTCATTTCAACGAAATAGCTGTGCGAAGAGACCAAAAAGAAGGCTTGCACTTTCTCTTCTTGGTTTACTTACAGTGTGGCATAAAACTTGAATAAGAATTTTCGAAAGCTTATGTGATTCTCTGTCCGTTTATGAAGCCTGATATCAAGGAAAAGCATAAGAACGCCAGTGAGAAGGGGCCCGGCGGACGCATTTTGATTGTGAGCGGTGATAGAGCTCTTCGCTCCAGCTTGTCGCTCTACTTTGAGAGAGAGTATGAAGTCAACGCCGTTTCCACTTGTGAAGAAGCATCAGAAGCTCTTGAGAGGCAGCCAATAGACCTTCTTCTTCTGGATGTTGGATTGTTTGATGAGGGTGTTGAGGCACTTGTAAAGTCTGTGCGAGCTGCACCACGTAAGGTTGCTGTTGTGCTTATGTACGTATATCGTGAGTCTCTTCGTGGATGGGAGACCCGTATCCGTTGTAATGTTGACGCTATCTACTACAAGCCTGTGGACGTTGCTCAGCTTGCTGAGCGCATTCGTGAGATTTTGACTACAGATGGCAATACGTAAAAAATATATGAGGTCCTTTTCTATGCAATACAGCAAAAATATCTTTCGCATCCTCTTTCTCTCTATTAGCGTCGTTATTACAGTCACGGTTTGTCTCGCGCGAGGAGACCTTATTCCTGCTGAACAAGCTAATGAAGAATGCCTGGCATGCCATAGCGACAACTCTCTTTCGATGACGAGGAGAGGAAAGGTAATCTCCCTGTATGTTGATTCAACTGCATACAATAGGTCTGTTCATGGAAGCTTGGAGTGCACAAGCTGCCATGAAGGATTTGACCCGAATGCAATTCCCCATAAAGCGAAGATTGCTCCTCCGAACTGTCGACAGTGTCACGATGTTCCGGAGTTCGTGAAGAGTGTTCATGGGGTGGCTTTGCGCCAGGGTGTTCCCGCGGCGCCTCAATGCTGGACGTGCCATACGAAGCACGCTGTCCAGCCAGCGTCGGTAGTTGCAAAGGATTCGCGGATTTGCCTGACATGTCATCAAAGGGACGGTCATGTTGCAGCATACCTCACAAGCATCCATGCAAAGAGAGGGAAGCTGGGTGCCGTCAATGCATCGTGCGTTGATTGCCACCATGGGCACGACATCCCTCCGCTGAAGTCTACCAGTTCACCCGTAAATCGCCAGAATATTGGGGCGACATGCGGGCGATGCCATGTGGATGCGATGGCAAATTATGAACGATCCGATCATGCGAGGGCAGTCCGTGCCGGAACCTTATTTGCGCCTACTTGTGTAGATTGTCACGGCGATCACGGAATCACTTCGGTTTCTTCGCAACAATCTCCAGTGAATCGGGAAAATCAGGTGGCAAGATGCTTGCACTGTCATCTTGATAATCCTGATGTCCGCAATCGTGTTGGTGTTTCAGCTGGGTTTGTCCAGGGATACGAGCACAGCATTCACGGGATGTTGCACCAGCAGGGAAAGCTTAATGCAGCGGTATGTTCTGATTGTCATCGTGCCCATGAGATTCTCCGTGGAGGCGATCCTCAGTCAAGTGTATATAAAGTCAATATCCCGCGAACATGCTCCAAATGTCACGAGCAAATTGCGCGCACATACGAGGAAAGTGTTCATGGAAAAGCGATAGCAAGCGGAGTTCTTTCGGCACCTGTTTGCACGAATTGCCACGGTGAGCACAATATCCTGCCACCTACAAATCCGGCATCTCCTGTTGCTCCACAACATGTCTCTGCGGAAGTATGTTCGCCGTGTCATAGTTCTGTGAGGATGGCTGAGCGTTACAATATTCCACTGGAGAGGACAAAAACCTACTATGCGAGCTATCATGGACTTGCTGTACGAGGTGGGTCCACGGAAGCTGCGAACTGTGCGAGCTGTCATGGGGTTCACGATATCAAACCGTCGAGTGACCCAACGTCAAGCATTAACAAGTCGAATCTGGCAAAGACCTGTGGTAAGTGTCATCCGGGAGTAACAGAGAAATTTGCATCAACGCCGATCCATCTTCTCACGGAGCAGAAACAAGAGCCGATAGTATATTATGTTACCGCTGCATACATCGTTCTTATCGTCGTAGTCATTGGCGGAATGTTTATTCACAATTTGTTGGATTTCTTCAAACGTGCGAAGAGAAAGCTCTCTGCGCGAAAGCATCCGGGGTTTGAAAGGATCTATAGCGAGGAATCATATCTGAGGATGAATGTTAATGAGCGTGTTCAACATGGATTGGTTGTTCTCAGCTTTACCACACTTGTCATCACCGGGTTTATGCTCCATTTTCCGGATGCATTTTGGGTCCGATGGATACGAGATATTGGTGGAGTAGGCGTATTTGAGATTCGCAGTCTCCTTCACAGAATTGCCGGAGCAGCTTTGCTCATAGCGGGCGTTTATCACATTATGTACATTGCGTTCACTGAACGTGGCCGTAAACTGATCATCGATCTTCTTCCGAGGCTGAAGGATGTTCAGGATGCAATTGGGGTGATGAAGTACAACCTTGGGCTCAGCGATGAGCGCCCGAAGTTCGATCGCTTTAGTTACGTTGAGAAGAGCGAATACTGGGCTCTTGTTTGGGGCACCGTCATTATGGGATCGACGGGAATTGTGATGTGGTTTGAGAATACTTTCGCTTCGCTTTTTACGAAATTGATCTATGACGTTTCGCGGGTTATTCATTACTATGAGGCATGGCTTGCAACCCTCGCCATTTTAGTCTGGCACATGTATGCAGTTATCTTTAATCCTGATATCTATCCATTGAACACATCCTGTATTACAGGGACGCTCAGTGAGGAGGAGATGGAAGCAGAGCATCCTTTGGAACTTGAGCGCATCAAAGCAGAGCGACGCGCTGAAGAGGAGATAGAAATTGTTGAGCAGAATGAGCAGAAATGAAATGTGCAGACAAGAGCAGCTCTGTCCGTAATTAAGTCTTTGTTGAGATTGTGATGAATTTTAAAGTGAGGTTGCATCTACTCGAGCGCTTCACTAAATTAAGCTTATAGTTGAGCTACATGCTATTAGTTCTTGGGCATCAGCGAAAGGTGTTCAAGCCATGATAGAAATTCGCATGCACGGTAGAGGGGGGCAGGGGGCAGTTGTTGCTGCAAAGATTTTAGCTTCGGCTGTTTTCAAGGAAGGGAGATTTGCACAATCGTTTCCTTCGTTTGGAGTTGAACGTCGAGGAGCACCGGTTCTGGCATTCACTCGCATTGACGACCAACCTGTACGACTTCGTTCAGCAATTTACACACCTGATCATCTGATCATTTTAGATCCCACACTCATCGGTTCAACGAATGTACTTGTTGGATTGAAAGAAGGTGGGACAATTCTCGTCAACGCCTCTGTACCACCGGAGGCGTTTCTTTTTCCGCAAGAGTTTCGCGCGGCAACGGTTGATGCTGCAGAGATAGCAGTTCGTTATCATCTCGGGACGAGGAGCATTCCTATTGTGAACACGGCTATTTTGGGAGCTTTTGCGAAGCTGACAGGGGTTGTTGGCATAGATGCAATTGTTGAAGCGATAAAGGAGGGGGTTCCTCTTGGTAAAGAGGAAAATGCCGCAGCTGCAATGGAGGCGTACGAGAAACTGACTGTTTCAGAAACAATGGCTGCTCTGTAGGAATGTGAATAGGGGAGAATTAGATTATGGCTGAGTTAAAATTCTCCACGCTTGAGGAAATGCCTCTATTGGCTATCTCGCTTGAGTCAACGCAGGTGATCTCTACGGGGAGCTGGCGTCATGTCAGACCAGTGTATGTTCAGCGTACATCCCCATGTGAAATTGGCTGTCCAGCCGGGGAGAAAATACCGGAATATTTTGAACTTCTTCGTCAACGGAAGTATGAAGAGGCGTGGCGAAAGGTTCTTGAAGACAACCCTCTGCCCGGTGTAATGGGGCGTGTGTGCTATCATCCATGTGAAAGCTCATGCAATCGCGCTCAATTTGATTCCCCCATTGCTATCCATCTCATAGAACGATTTGTTGCTGACAAGAATTTCTCCAATACAACACCGATGCCTCTTCTTGAGTCGAGGAAGCGCGAGCGCGTTGCAATTGTCGGGTCTGGTCCTTCGGGGCTCTCTTGTGCTTATCAGCTGGCACGCCGCGGATATAACGTAACAATCTATGAAGCAGAGGCAAAACCGGGGGGTATGCTCCGTTACGGGATTCCCCGATATCGGCTACCGCGGCGAGTTTTGGATAAGGAAATTGGTGATATTCTTCGACTTGGTGTAGAGCTGCGCTTGAATGCGCGTGTGGGGGAAAACATTTCATGGAGCGAGCTGAAAGCATACGATGCCATTTATCTTGCTGTTGGTGCACAGAGGAGTCGGCGGCTTGGGGTTGAAGGGGAGGAACTGGACGGAATTCGAACTGGGGTTGACTTCCTACGGGAAATCAATAGTGGTGCAAAGCCTACGATGAGCAGTAAGGTAGTGGTTATCGGTGGTGGAAATACTGCAATAGATGCGGCACGATCATCCCGGCGGCTTGGCGCAGAAGTTACAATTGTCTACCGACGGACAAGGGCTGAGATGCCTGCTGTTCCTGAAGAAATCGAGGAGGCGGAGAAGGAAGGGGTGGAGTTTCTCTTCCTTGCAGCGCCAGTGCGGTTTCATGGAGAAAACGGACGTGTGAAAAAGATTGAGGTGCAGCGTATGGCTCTTGGTGAGCCAGATGCAAGTGGCCGTCGTCGACCTGTGCCGGTTGCTAGTTCCAACTTCTTCATCGAAGCAGGGACTGTCCTCACAGCGATTGGCGAAGAGCCTGATTTGTCTTTGCTTTCCTCATCTGACTTGAGCATGGTGCTACGTGAGGAAGGTGGGCGCATTTGCGTGGATGAACATCAGATGACTGGTGTTCCCGGAATTTTTGCTGGGGGAGATGCCGCAACGAATCCACTCGGCACTGTAGTAAATGCAATTCGAGCGGGGAAGAATGCTGCTCTGGCAATTCATGAATATCTGGGATGGAAAAAGGTGGAAAATTCCGCTCCTGGCGAGGTAGTTGAATACAAGGACATCAACCTCGCTTATTTTGTTCATGAGCAGCGTGCGCGGGGTGGACGCCTTGCTGTTGCAGAAGGGATAAAGAGTTTTCGTGAGGTCAATCGTGGGCTAAGCGAGTCACAGGCTCTGCGTGAAGTTGACCGATGCTTTAGCTGCGGTACATGTATCCATTGCGACGTGTGCATGGACTTTTGTCCCGATGTTGCAATTTCCAAGGATGCTGCCGGTGAGTATGTCATTGATTACAATCACTGCAAGGGGTGTGGCATTTGCGTTGCTGAGTGCCCGCGGGAAGCGATGGCGCTTTCCGCTGAATTAGCTTTCGCCACCGCCGGCAGCAAGGACAGCGAAGAGCAGGAGGGGTAGTTATGGAAGTAGGTAAATCGATGTCCAACTTGAGCAGACCGAAAGGCAATGGACGGTCAGCGTTGACTCATCCATCTGTCGATAAAGTCCTGGTGATCGAGGGGAGTCATGCTTCCTCCTATGCTGTGGAGCTTGCGCGGGTGCAAGTGATCTCCGCCTATCCAATCACACCCCAGACGGGCGTTGTTGAAAAACTTTCCGAGATTGTCGCTTCAAAGAAGCTCAATGCAAGATTCATCAAGGTTGAGTCCGAGCACTCTGCAATGGCTGCTTGCATTGGCGCTTCAGCAGCGGGGGCACGAGCTTTCACGGCAACATCGTCACAGGGACTGGCATTGATGCATGAGCTTCTGCACTGGGCAGCAGGCAGCCGACTTCCAATTGTTATGGTGAATGTCAATCGTGCAATGGCACCCCCATGGTCGATTTACGCTGACCAAACGGATAGCCTCTCACAACGTGACACAGGCTGGATGCAGTTTTATTGCGAGAGCAATCAAGAAGTTCTTGATACTGTGCTACAGGCGTATAAGATTGCTGAAAGTGTCTATCTCCCGTGTATGATCAATCTTGATGCGTTCTTCCTGAGCCACACATCTGAGCCCGTTGCACTCCCGAAGCAATCTCTTGTTGATGAATTTCTTCCACCGTATGATCCCCCATTCCGACTTGATCCTGATAATCCTCACGCATTTGGTGGGCTTGTTGGACCGGATGGATACATGGAGCTGCGCTATAAGATCCACCAAGCGATGGAAGAAGCGCGGGTGAAGATCAAGGAAGTTGATGATGAATATGGTGAGAAATTCGGTCGTTCCTATGGAGGGCTTGTTGAAGGATATGAGACCGATGATTCTGAGATTGTTCTTGCGACTGCGGGGACAGCAGCGAGCACAGCCCGCATTGTTGTCGATGACTTGCGCGCACGTGGATCTCCTGTAGGGTTGCTCAAGATCCGTGCTTTCAGGCCGTTTCCAGTTGATGAGGTACGCTCACTTGCACGGCATGTGAAAAAAATCGGCGTCCTCGATCGTAACTTCTCCTTTGGAGCAACGGGAATATTTTATCAGGAAATCAAAGCTGCTCTTTACAATGCTGAACATCGTCCCCCTGTTTTTGGCTTTGTTGTCGGGCTTGGAGGTCGTGACATAACACCTGCAGTGATTGAGGAGCTGTTCGATCATTTGATGAAAAATAATGTTCCGGAAAGTGAAAGCATCTGGATAGGACTTAAGCATAAACCCGCATGACTTGAAAATGGCACCAGAGGCGGCAGAATGTTGAGATTGGAGTGTGAAGCATGAGCCAAAAGATTTTTCATATTCCTGAGGAAGAAATCCTGACAAGCGGTCATTTTGCCTGCCCGGGTTGTGGTGGGGCGCTTGCGATGCGCTACGCATTGAAAGCCCTGGGTCGAAAGACCGTTTTGGTCATTCCTGCATGTTGCTGGTCTATTATTGATGGTCCGGCGCCGTATAGCGCGACAGGCGTGCCGGTCTATCATACTGCGTTCGAAACAGCAGCCTCGGCAGCAAGCGGGATTAAGGCAGGACTTCAAATGCGTGGAGATCACGAGACAACTGTTGTCGCATGGGCTGGAGATGGCGGCACATTTGACATCGGATTCCAGGCGCTCTCAGGAGCCGCTGAGCGGAATGAGGATTTCATTTACATCTGTTATGACAATGAAGCCTACATGAACACGGGCATTCAGCGGAGCTCCGCAACACCATTTGGCGCCTGGACGACAACAACTCCTGCAGAAACTCCTAAGGGCGAACGGAAGAAGAACATTGTTGAGGCTCTCGCAGCACATCGGATTCCATATGCCGCAACAGCGACAGTTGCGTTCCCGGACGATTTCATCGAGAAGCTTCAGAAGGCGAAAAAGATCTATGGCACAAAATTTATACATGTTCTTGCTCCGTGTCCACCCGGATGGAAATCCGAACCTGAAGATTCAATCAAACTTTCTCGCCTTGCGGTTGAAAGTAAGATCTTCCCTCTATACGAAGTATATGGCGGAGAAACATATCGCCTCACGTACGAACCCGCAGGGATATCTATTAACGAATATTTTCATTTGCAAGGCCGTTTTCGACATCTCACAGATGAGCAGCTTGCAGAGATTCAGCGCCAGGTTGACGATGATTGGGAGCGGTTGCTGAGTAAGGTCACGACAGGCAAAAAACGACCTCGGACGACTCTCAGGAGAGCACAAACTGAAAGTGGAGCCGCAGGCAAAAAGGTGGTCACCACCTGATGAAGACAGATTCTAGTTCGGATAAGGAGATTCCCATGGTCAGTCGCGATGGGCAACAAGAAACGATCATCGAAATTCTTGAACACGCTGTGGAGCGCGAGATCGATTCGTTTACTTACTATGTTCATGCTGCAGAAACTGCTTGCGATCCTCAGGTGAAAGCCTTCTTGCTTCATCTCGCCGAAATGGAGGATAGCCATCGAAAGCAGCTGCTCGGTCAACTCAGTGAGCTCCGTGCACAGATGGAGATCACAGAGAGCATTAATTCCTCCTTCGGTGGATTTGAAGATTGACATTGATATTTCATTTCGTTATCATTAGCAGAAATGAGATTGACTAGCTCTCATATGTCTGTTCCTTCAGGTTTGCCGGATCTGCTTCAGGCTGAGGAATGGACAAGCTGCAGTAAACTTACAACAACTATCACAAACACGGAGGTAATGATGAAACAAATCGTGTGGGCTCTTTTAATTCTTGTGCTTGGGAGCGCCCTTCTTACTATGGGTGCATTCGCTCAGCACAAATATGTTGGGGTAAAGGTTTGCGGTCCATGCCATAAGACCACTACGAGTGGTGATCAGCTTGGTATCTGGCAAAAGTCTGCACATGCCAATGCCTACAAAACCTTACTGACGGCGAAAGCAGACGAGATCGCAAAGAAGCAAGGGTTAAAGACTGCTGCCAAAGACAGCCCGGAATGTTTAAGCTGCCATGTTACAGGCTACGGTAAGGACAAGTCGTTATTTATGCCAACCTTTAACATGCAGGATGGTGTGCAGTGTGAGGCGTGCCATGGTCCGGGGTCTGACTACAAGACGCTCTCTGTGATGAAAGATCCGAAACTGGCAGAGGCAAAAGGGTTGATCCTTGCAAAAGACGACCCAAAACTTTGTGAAGAGTGCCATAATAAAAAGAGTCCGACATTTAAGGGATTCGACTACAAGAAATACTGGGCAAAGATTGCCCATCCAGTCCCACAAAAGAAGTCGTAGTTCGAATGCAGCTCGCCTCAGCCTTATTTGACCGCCTTCGGTGTCACATGAATGCGGGGCGAGCTGTTTTCTATTTTTTTAATCTGGCGTTGGTGAGTTAGTGCTGTAACGCGGTTCCGGAGTAGTATTGCTGCTGAGAGAGAAACCCTTTGAAACTTGCAGTGCTCTCTTTCTTGTGGCAACTTAGATACGCTGTTTGCATTTGAACTAGCAGGGTGCAGAGCTATCGGAGAAGGATTTATGGAATATCAGATGCCTGGTTTTCCCCCGACTGGTACTGAGCAACGCCGCTCTTTCCTAAAATACTTGCTCGGGGGGAGTTTCATTGCTTGGCTTGTCGCTGTATTGTACCCGGTCTTCGCTTACCTGAAGCCACCGAAAGTTGGTGAGGTCGAGGTCAGCTCTATAAAGGTTGGGAAGGTGAATGACTTTTCCCCAAATAGTGGTAAGGTCGTGAGGTTCGGAAACAAGCCAGCGATTATTATCCGAAAACCTGATGGGAGTTTTGCTGCTTTTACCGCTATCTGTACTCATCTTGCGTGCACCGTTCAATATCGTCCTGACCTTGGGCTCATATGGTGTGCGTGCCATAATGGGAAGTACGATCTCAATGGGAAAAATATTGCAGGTCCTCCACCACGTCCGCTTGAACCTTACAAAGTTATTCTCAAAGGCGACGATATCTATATCACCAGGGAAGCGTAGGAGAGCGTATGGCGAATCAACGGTTCTCTCAAAGATTGTATCGGTGGCTGGATGACCGATACCAGCTCGATGATCTTCTTCATCTTGTGGGGAAGAAATACGTGCCGCTCCACCATCATTCTCTGTGGTATTATTTCGGAGGAGTCACACTTTTCCTTTTCGGTATTCAAGTAGTGACAGGGATCTTACTTCTTCTTTATTATAAACCAAGTGCAAGCGAGGCGTTTGAGAGCATTCAGTTTATAATGTCGAAGGTGCAATTTGGCTGGCTTATCCGTTCTGTCCATAGCTGGTCAGCTAACCTGATGATTCTCTCAGCCTTCATCCACATGTTTAGTACTTACTTTACGCGAGCTTACAGATCTCCGCGCGAACTGACGTGGGTGAGCGGGGTACTCATGTTTTTTCTGGTGCTCGGTGCTGGCTTCAGCGGGTATCTTCTTCCGTGGAATGAGCTTGCGTTCTTCGCGACACGTGTCGGGACGGATATTGCTGGTCAGATCCCTATCATTGGGAAGCCAATCCTTGAATTCCTTCGTGGCGGAGAGGATGTGAGCGGGGCAACGCTGTCGCGGTTCTTCGGTTTCCATGTCGCGATCATTCCTGCCCTGATTACAACGCTTCTGGTTCTTCACCTTGCTTTCATCCAAAGGCAGGGGATGAGTGTGCCGTTAGGAATGGAGCATGTTGAAGTCCCCGAGGAAAAGCGGCTCCCCTTTTTCCCGAATTTCATGCTCCGTGATCTTCTTTTGTGGCTTATCGTCCTTAATGTTCTGGCAATCCTCGCGGTGTTTTTCCCATGGGAGCTTGGCAAGAAAGCGGATCCATTTGCATCAGCTCCTGCCGGGATTAGGCCTGAATGGTATTTCCTCTTCATGTTCCAGACGTTGAAATTTATCCCCTCGAAGATTTTCTCGCTCGATGGAGAGGTGATAGGCATCCTCCTTTTTGGAGTTGCTGGGGTGCTCTGGGTGCTTGTTCCGTTCCTCGATACCAAGTCATCAAGAGGCATCAAAGTACGTGGGATGACATATATAGGAATTTTCATTGTGATGTATATGATAGCATTTACTATTCTTGGGTATATTTTGTGAGAAAGGGGAAGGTTCATGGATGCCTTTCATACGAAAAGAAGAAAGAATATTTTCCTGCTGCTGAAGCGGTTGCTCTCAATCCTTGCAGCCACCTTTCTAACCATTCTTTCTTCGTCTCACACATATGCAGTTGCTCACCAGCGTACAATTCAGGACCAGTGCTACGCTTGTCACCAGGCTATGGGTGATAAGCCCGGTTCACTCTACGGGCGAGATATTCACCATAAGATTGGTATCACCTGTGCTGGGTGCCATGGTGGCGATGCGACAGCCGAAGACCCCGAGATCGCGATGAGTAAGAAGGCGGGATTTGTCGGTGTCCCTACGGGGAATGCTGTCTCCGAGATGTGTGCCAGATGCCACGATAATGCTGAATTCATGAAGAGTTACAACCCATTGCTTCCTGCGGGCCAATATGCTCAACTGAAAGGAAGTGTCCATGGTCGTGCCTCTACCGTGGCAAATGAGATGGTTGCTCAGTGTACCTCTTGTCATGGTGTTCATGAAATTGCGAAGGTCACGACGCCGGCGTCCCCGGTCTATCCCACCAACGTTGTAAGAACGTGTGCTCGATGTCACAGTGATCCAACGTATATGAAGAAGTATAACCCAGCTCTTCGTGTGGATCAGTTTGAGCTCTACAAGACAAGTGTCCATGGCAGGCGGAATATGGAGGGGGATCCAAAGGTCGCCGAGTGTGCAAGCTGTCATGGGAGCCACGATATACTTCCGGCAAAAGATCCTCGTTCTCATGTTTACCCGATTAACATCCCTGAAACATGCGCGAAGTGCCATAGCAATGAGAAGTACATGAAGCCGTATCATCTCCCAACGAACCAGTATGAGGAGTATGTGAGCAGTGTGCACGGTGTTGCCTTGCTGAAGAAGCACGACACAGGTGCTCCTGCCTGCAATAGCTGTCACGGAAATCATGGGGCAGTTCCACCCGGGGTGCAGTCAGTTTCAAATGTATGCGGTGTGTGTCACACTCTTAATGCCCAGCTTTTTGAAGGGAGCCCCCATAAGAAAGCATTTGACCAGAGGAAACTTCCAGAGTGTGAGGTATGTCACGGGAATCACGGGGTTCAGCATCCGACAGATGCTATGCTCGGAGTAGGAGAGGGGAGCGTTTGTTCTCGCTGTCATACACTCGGTGATACATCGAGTGGTTATCAGGTTGCGAAGGTCATGCGGTTGATGATCGATAGTCTAACGAACAGGCAAGGGTTAGCTGAGAGACTTCTGAAGGAGGCGGAGCAAAAGGGGATGGAGGTAAGTGAGGCGTTCTATAATCTGCGGGGGGCTCGTCAGTCGCTGATGGAAGCGCGTACGGCTGTACACGCTTTTGATCTCGCCACATTTAAGGACCCTCTGGATAAAGGGATGAAGATTGCAAATCAAGCTGTGCTTGACGGAGAGTCGGCAATTCATGAATATTATTTCAGGCGCTGGGGGCTGGGTATTTCAACACTTATTATCACAGTGCTGGCGTTTGGGCTTTTTTTGAGAATAAGACAAGCCGATCGTGAATGGCGCGAAAAGCAAAGAAGAATGTAAGTAACTCAGCCACATGATTCTTATCCGCTGCTCTGTTTAGTTCAAATAAAAGTATTACCTTATTTTCATCAAGTGACTCAATATAGCCCCTTTACTTTTGCCTGGGTTGGAGCTCTTCGGTGAAGTGCTGTTGCACATATTAAGGGAGAGAACTCAATCTGGCTTCTTGAGATTCCTCTTCCTATACCTTCACCTTCTCTCTTCCAGAAGTCTTTTTCGAGTATACGGGATCAGCCCTCCAGCATCGATTATGGCCTGGCGTACTTTTGGAAGAGGGACAATGTCAAACTCCCTGCCGGTTGTTTTGTTGATCACCTTATCAGAGAGGATTTCAAGTTCATCACCCTCAGAGGCTTCAATTGTTGGGCAAGCAACTGTTCTTAGCCCAAGATTGATAGAGTTCTGCAAGAAGATCCTTGCAAAATCTTTTGCCACAATAACAAGCTCATGGCCTTTAAGGCAAGAGGCTGCCTGCTCCCGAGATGAGCCACAACCAAAGTTTTTTCCAGCAACGATTATACTCCCTGGAGGGATTTCCCCTCGTTTAAGTTTTGCATTAAATTCGGCGTGGTCGGCAAATGCATATTGTGGAGTTTCTGTTGGTAGAACAGTTGCCATAAATCTTCCTGGATAGATGATGTCCGTTGAGATATCGTCACCAAGTTTCAATACAACTTTGGGCATTCTGCTTTCTCCTCTTCTTGGATTTGGTGTGATCATCTATTGATTAAGCTTTTTGGCGAAGTGATCATTCCGGTTATGGCGCTTGCCGCGGCAACTGCGGGTGAGCATAAATAGACCTCAGAGTTTGGATTTCCCATTCGACCTTTAAAGTTGCGGTTGGTCGTCGACAAAGCCACATCGCCGTCTGCTAACGCTCCTTGATGGACACCCAAGCAGGGTCCGCAGCCGGAGTTCATGACCACTGCACCAGCGCTCATAAGGTCTGAGACATAGCCCTTTTCGATGGCTTGTCGATAGATTCGAGCAGAGGCAGGGAAAACAAGCATCCTGATGCCTCTGGCGATCTTCCTGCCCTTGAGTATTTGCGCTGCGATTGCAATGTCATCAAGTCGACCATTTGTGCAGGAACCAATTACAATCTGATCGACTTTCACCCCTTCCACTTCGCTAATGGGCTTGACGTTGTCGACGGTGTGGGGAAGGGCAATCTGTGGCTCCAGATCTGAGACATCGATCTCGATCGTTTGGTCGTAGAGAGCATCAGAATCTGGCGCAATGATTTCTACTTTTTCTTTCACGCCAGCTTCCTCTCTCAGATATCGCACAGTCTCATCATCTGGAGGGACGATTCCTGAAGTCGCACCGGCTTCTACCGTCATATTGCAAATGGTGAGTCGACCTGAGGTCGGCATCTTTTTGATTGTCTCACCGTGGAATTCAATCACTTTGAAGTTCGCACCTTCAGCAGTGATTTTCCCTATGAGGTGAAGGACCAAATCTTTTGGGTAAACATATTGCCGAAACACACCATTAACAATGACCTTGATAGTGGCGGGGACTTCAACATTGAGCACTTTCCCGAGCGTCCAGACCGAAGCCATCTCCGTTGCACCGATGCCAAAGGAAAAGGCACCCAGGGCACCATGGCTGGTGGTATGGCTGTCAGTTCCGACCACGACGTATCCAGGTCGTACGTAGCCATTTTCAGGAAGAATTTGGTGGCAGATGCCCCCCTCGTCGCCTCTGATGTCATGGAATTTGGCAATCCCTTGTTGAGCGACAAAGTCGCGTATCTTCTTTTGATTGGTTGCTGTTTTCGGACTTTCAGCAGGCACACGATGGTCAAAAATGATCGCGATTTTGGAAGGGTCCCAGACCCTTGGCTCCAATCCAGTCCCTTTGAAAATTTCTGTGAACTGGTTGATGACCAGTGCCGCATTCTCATGAGACATTGCCAGATCAACTGCAGGTTCAACAACATCGCCTGCCTTGACAGAATCCTGTCCAACGGCGCGAGCCAAAATCTTTTCAACTATAGTCATCCCCATGGCCTATTCTCCTCTTTATGAAATTCTCAAATGATCCCTTTCTCTTTGAAAATCTTGATTTCTTCCTTTGAGTAACCTATCTCGGTGAGAATCTCCTCTGTATGTGCAGATAGTCGCGGTGGCGGCGAATCAATGCTTCCCGGCGTCTTTTCGAATTTGGCAGTTAGGTTAAATAGTTTGACGCTCCCAATCCCAGGGACATCTATTTCGCTGATCGTCTTGCGATGCTTGATTTGAGGCTGTATTAGTGCGTCCTCCAGTCGCAAGATCTCCCCTGAAGGGATTTCCCTTTCATTCAGCACCTCAACCCAGTAAGCAGTGGGATGCTCTTTCAATTTTTCCTCTATTATTGGGGTTAGTGCTTTTCGGTTTGCTTTCCTTGTATCGCGTTCCTTGAAACGAGGATCCTCCTTCAATTCGGGCATACCGAGAACTTCGGTGAGAGCTTCCCACTGCTTCTGTTCATTTGCCGCAATGTTAATGTAGCCATCTTTTGTGCGAAAGGTCCCTGATGGAGCAGCAGTGAAATTATCGTTTCCCATCAACACTGGAGGTTGGTTTCCAATTAGCCAGTTGGCAGCTACCCATCCCATCAGAGGCATGATGGAATCCAGTAGAGCGATGTCGATAAACTGCCCTTCGCCTGTGCGCTCTCGGTGGAACAGAGCGGCTACGATCGCAAATGCGGCGTTTAGACCGCCTACGGTATCGCAAACCGGGAAACCGCAGCGCAATGGATTAAGCCTCTCATCTCCGTTGATCGCCATAACTCCACTCAGTCCCTGGATGATCTGATCATAAGCGGGCTTGAAAGCATCAGGACCGGTCTGACCAAAACCAGATATTGCGCAGTAGATAAGTTTTGGATTAATCTTGCTTAGATTCTCATACGAAAATCCCAGGCGACTCATCACACCGGGCCGGAAATTTTCTACAATGACATCTGCGGTCTTTACAAGCTTTCGAAAGATTTCTTTTCCCTCCTCTGGTTTTAGATTCAATGTCAGAGATTTCTTGTTGGCATTCTGAGCTAAAAAGCTCGTCCCCATTAGCTGGGCATTCAGCTTTGGTGAAGCGCCTAATTTACGAGCAAGGTCTCCGCCAACTGGATTTTCGATTTTTATGACCTCTGCTCCTAACAAGGCTAAATGAACCGTTGCGAAAGGTCCCGCCAGCACATTTGTTAAATCCAGGACGCGGATGCCTGAAAGTATTTTCATTGCATTGTTCTCCTTATGTGCTATTTGTTCCGAATAAACCAAATTTATAACTGACTCAGAAGACGTTACGTCTCGAAGTTAATATATCTTCTGCGTGTTGAGTAAGAACTCGACCAACTCGAGTGAGTGCTAAGGCATGGTGCTCAGGGCGCCACGCCCTGGCGCCAAACGAAGCCGGGCAGTTGGCGACTGAAGAATTGGCTTGCTTCTTTTGTAACCTCAATGATCCGACTTAGTTTGATCTCGGTCCTCAGTCCCATGCGTTGGAGAAGATGAACGAGGTCCTCCGTACAGACATTTCCGCTTGTCACCGCTGCGAAAGGGGACCCGCCTAAGCCGCCGAAGGATGATTCAAAATACTTCACCCCGGCCTGCATGGCTGTGTAGCAATTCGCAAGTCCTAATCCGTAGGTTTCATGAAAGTGGCACGCAAATTCTGCCTGTGGGTCCAGACTCATCGCCTTGCTAAACAATCTTTCCACTTGCTGAGGAAAAGCGTAGCCAGCCGTATCAGCAAGACTGATGTTCCTTATGCCGGCATCGAGATAGCGTTTAACCATGTCGAGAACTCTCTCCTCCGGGACAGCGCCTTCATAACTGCAGCCGAAAGCGGATTGCACAGAAACCTGTACTTTCTTATTGGCTTCCATTGTGCGCTTAGCGATTGCGATAATTCGCTCCGTTGCTTCTGCGGAACTCATTCCGGTGTTCTTACGGCTGTATGTATCACTGGCGGAGGCTCCCATGCAGAATAGCTCTACACCACATGCCATTCCTCGTTCGAGTCCTTTCTCATTCAAGACCAAGCCGGAGAGAGTAACAGAATTTGTTTTTTTCTCGGGATGCATGAAGTATGCAAACAGTCTGTCAGTGTCAGCCATCTGCGGAACCTTCTCAGGGTGCACGAACGACCCAACCTGTATAATGTCGACACCAGAATCTATCAGCTTCTCTATCCACTTTACCTTCAGATCAAAAGGGACAATTTGTTTCTCAACTTGCAATCCATCTCTGGGACCAACTTCGTGGATTATGATTTTATTCATAGCTCTCGCATCTCCATCTTAAGTGTCATTTCATAATTTCGCAGCAATCGCCTCTGCCATCTGTAAGGTTGTGTGGGTGCCTCCCATGTCGTATGTGCGAACCTTCCCTTCCTTGATAACAGTTGCCACGGCTTGTTCAAGTCGTTCTGCTTTTTCCTTCTCACCAAGCCAGTCCAACATCATCTTTGCTGCGAGTATAGTTGCAATGGGGTTGACTTTGTACTGGCCGGCATATTTGGGGGCTGACCCATGCGTAGGCTCAAAGACAGCTATTGTGTCACCGATGTTGCCCGAACATCCGAACCCCAGACCGCCTACCATTTGGGCGCAGAGGTCGGAAATGATATCTCCGTAGAGATTTGGTGCCACGAGCACATCATAGTTAAAAGGATTTTTCAGAAGCCACATGCACATTGCGTCGATGTTGGCATCATCCATTTGAATCTCAGGATATGATTTTGCAACTTCCTTTGCGACATCCAGGAACAACCCGTCCGTTGCTCTGACGACATTTGCCTTGTGAACAACGGTCACTTTTTTTCGTCCGTGCTTCTTCGCAAACTCGAAGGCTGCTCTTACAATCCTTTCAGACCCCTTGAGAGTGTTTATCTTGCAGGAGATAGCATACTGATCATGCGGTACATCTTTGAAAGGAGCGAAGGGCTTGGAGAGTTTGGACAACGTTTCAGCTAACTCAGCAGGAACCGGATTAAATTCTACTCCTGAATAAAGGTCTTCCGTGTTCTCACGGAAAACTACCAGATCGATCCCCTCTCTGTAATTGAGTGGATTGCCTGGATAAGCTTTGCAAGGTCGAAGGCAAATATAAAGATCAAATAGCTGACGCATTCGAACGATCGGGGATCGATAGACCAATCCTTTCCCCTTCAACTCGGGGATTAACTCTGCCTCCGCTGCTTTTGCCGGTTTCGAGGTGATTGCACCGAAGAGGGCGGCGTCAACACTTTTCAGGAGGCTGATAGTTCGCTGTGGCAGGGCGTCACCCTCTTTACACCAAAATTCCCATCCGATATCACCATGAATGTACTGAGCGTCAAGTTCCAGTCTGTCCAGGACAATCTTTGCAGCGTCCAGAACATCTACTCCAATTCCATCGCCAGGCAGCCAGGCGATCTTATACCGTGCCATAGAGGGCTCCTTTTGCTTGTCGACAAAGATTTACAAGAATTAGTTGCATGAAAAACTCAATAAGAGGTTACATCGTTCAAGTGTGCTTCTGCAAGCGCCCAAGGAACTTTAATTTAAGAAATCGCATTGACTAAAGGAAATTCGCTCCGGTCTGAACGTCCTTTTAATTTCCTTGCGGGCGGTTTTGCAAGTTGAGCTTGAGAAAGGGCTGGTCCAGAACAAGAGCGCTGGTGTCTCTTATTTTTGCCTCAGGTTGCCTCGCTGGAACTTTTTCAGTTTGAACTTTCAAGATAAAACTGGTTGTGCTTTTACTTACTTGACAAACAAGAAATTTCTTCGTAATTTATGGAAGCCCTTCCATCACGTGGCAGGGTTGCCGAACTTCTGTAGGGGCTGCGCATGGGGTAACTATTTACGACATTGCGCGGGAAGCGAAGGTCGGAATTGGAACTGTTTCCCGTGTTTTAAACGACAAGCCCAATGTATCAGCGGCGACACGCGAGAAGGTTCTTGCCGTTGCTCGCAGACTGAACTATCAACCGCATGCATCCGCACAGCGTCTTGCTCGCCAGCAGTCAAACAGCATTTCCGCAATAATTCCATTCTTCACAAATTATTTCTTTGTTGAAGTTCTTCGAGGAGTCCAGGACCGCATTGATGAGCTTGGATATGATCTGATCTTATACGGCCTCACTCGCAAGGAGCAAGTTGAAGCATACTTACGTCGTACAATGCAAAGGGGTCGCGTTGATGGGGTTCTTTTTTTCTCGATGAAATTCCCAGAGCATTACGTTCCTCGCTTTCAGCAGCTTAATCTTCCCGTAGTTCTGGTCGATACGTCACGACCAGAATTTGATTCCATCACAGTGGAGAATCAACGCGGAGCTTATCTTGCAACGAGTCATCTTTTAAAGCTTCAGCATCGTCGCATCGGGATGATTAATGCTTCTCTGACCAGCGAGCCGGCAAGAGTTCGACTTGAAGGATATCGACAAGCTCTCGAGGAGCATGGGATACCGTTTGACGAAAATCTGGTTCGCTTCTCACGGAATATGAAGCTGGACGGTTTCAACCGCGAAGCGGGCTACGAGGCGATGAAAGAGCTCCTCTCACTTGGGAGCAATCGACCTACCGCGGTTTTTGTCGCAAGTGATGTTCAAGCCATCGGTGCTCTTCAAGCGTTGAGAGAGGAGGGACTGCGCATCCCTGAGGATATGGCGCTTATTGGCTTCGATGACATTGAACTGGCGGAGCAGGCTGGTCTTTCAACAATGCGTCAACCAATGTATGAAATGGGAACGCTCGCGGTGGAGACTCTGGTCGGACGTATAAAAAACCCGAATGCGCCGCCGCGTCATACGAGATTTACTCCTGAGATTGTAGTTAGGGAGACCTGCGGTGCAAAGAAGATTTCGCTCGTATCTTCAGAAGAACGTCCCGTCTATAATCTTTCGCATGGAGACACATGAAGTCTTAGTTGGAAGGAATTAAGGTATGCACTCCGATTTCACTGTTCATCGCTTTGCTCTTTTTTTTGTCCTTCTTGTTACAAACACAGGATTGCTTTTTGGTGGTAATACAGGGAAGCTTGCCGGACGTGTTACCGATGCTGCTACGGGAGAGCCACTGGTAGGTGCCACAGTACTTGTTGAAGGAACCGTGCTTGGAGCAGCGACTGATGTTGATGGAAACTACGTGATCCTCAATGTACCTCCTGGTATTTACACTGTCAGAGCCTCAACAGTCGGATATCAACCAGAGGTCTATCAGAATGTTCGTGTATCCATTGATCTGACCACGACGATCGATTTCAAACTGAGGCAGACAGTTGTCGAGTTGAAGGAGGAGGTCGTCGTCACTGCCGAGCGACCGATGGTGCAGAGGGACCTCACAGCCTCGACGGCAGTCGTCGGTGCCGATGAAATCAAGATGCTTCCGGTAACAGAATTCCAACAGGTTCTTCAGCTTCAGGCAGGGGTGGTGGGCGGCCATGTCCGCGGCGGCCGCAGTGGTGAACTTGCTTATTGGATTGATGGTGTCCCCATTACAGACGTTTACAACGGCTCTACAGTTGTAGATGTCAATACCAATTCTATCCAGGAAATGCAATTGGTCAGCGGTGCCTTCAATGCAGAATATGGCCAAGCGATGTCGGGGATTGTCAACATCACAACACGAGATGGTGGGAATAAATTCACTGGCTCAATGACGACATACGGCGGCAGCTATCTCACCCGGCATACCGATATCTTCTGGGGACAAGATCGATTTCGCCCTGACAATATTCGAGATGTTGAACTCTCCTTGAGCGGGCCACTTGTCACTGATAAGCTTTTCTTCTACACAAATATCCGATACTATTATAACCGCGGGTACATTTACGGGATCAGAAAATTTAATCCGTGGGATATTTCAGATAACACACTCCCGAACCCGAGTCAATGGATCATTCGGGCAACGGGGGATGGGGCTTTTGTTCCAATGAATCCATGGGCAAAAGCCTATGCTCAGACCAAGCTTAGCTGGCGCATCACCCCTACATTTCAGTTAAGCTACAACTTCATCCTTGACAATGACATTGGCAAGGATTACGACTTCGGGTTTCGCCTTAATCCTGATGGCATTTTAAGCAATTGGAAAAAAGGCTATACCAACATTTTGACAGCAACTAAGACCTTAAGCAGTTCGACGTTCTTTACCGCCGGGCTTTCTTATTTCTTCAGGGACGAACGCCGTTATCTGGACTATAGCGCATTCACTTTCGAGAAGATGTTCACTCGTCAGGATCCTTTCAATCAAGCCTATGTTCACACGAAGCTTCTGAATGCGCCTGAGGCAACTTTCCTTACCGGCGGAACAAATATGTTCCACGGCGTGCGTAATACAGGAACGTACCTGGGGAAGTTTGATATAACAAGCCAGATGACTCTGCACCACCAGGTGAAAGCTGGTCTTGAAGTCCGCCTTCATGAGCTTTATCTCCATTATATCAATCTCCAGATGTCATCTGTAGACCGCGATCGCGACCCGCTGCGTGATGGAAATCCCTTTGTGCAAATTGTCATCCCGAGCACTGAGACCCAAGATAACCAGATTTACCTGCACCGACCTAAAGAATTCTCAGCCTATGTGCAGGACAAAATGGAGTACAAGAACATCGTGGTAAATTTCGGAGTGCGGTTCGATTGGTTTGATCCTGACGGTGTTGTTCTGAGTGACCCATCGGATCCGAATATTTATGTCCCCATTAACCCGTATCATATTTACAAGAACTACGCCCCAGGGATGCCGGACTCTTTGCTAATTCCAACGACCGTTGCTGACAGACGTGCCTATTGGTACAAGCCTGCCTCAAAGAAGTGGCAGTTGAGTCCAAGGGTTGGTGTCGCCTTTCCAATAACGGATCGAGGGGTTATACATTTCTCCTATGGACTCTTTTTTCAAGTTCCTCCGTTTGAACGACTCTATGAGAACCCTGACTTCAAACTCGTTCTTGGAGGGAGCACTAATTTGGGAATCATCGGAAATGCGGACTTACGTCCGGAGCAGACGACAAATGGCGAAGTTGGGGTGCAACAGCAGCTCACTGACGATATCTCCGTAGATGTGACAGGCTACTTCCGCGACATTCGCTATCTTGCCGGCACGCTCAACGAAATTATTCCTGTGTTCGGTGGCACGGCAATCTATAGCAAATATGTGAACAGCGATTTCGGAAATGTCCGCGGTATCGTTGTGTCCCTGGATAAAAAATACTCACACAATTTTACTGCAACGCTTGATTACACTTTTCAAATAGCCAAAGGCAACGCTTCGGACCCAGCAGCTTCCTTTAACATGCGCAACAGCGGCGTGTTGCCTGAGACACAGCTTATCCCGCTTGACTGGGACCAGAGACACACAGTGAATCTCACCGTCTCTTATTCGATTCCCAACAACTGGGCAATTAGCCTTGTCGGGCAGTATGGAAGCGGAGGACCCTACACTCCTCGTGCCACAGCAGATGTCGGGGCTTTCATATTCAACAGCGGACGCAAACCGGCAACCTTCAACGTCGACCTGAATTCATATAAGATGTTTTCCCTTGGAAAATTTGCGCTGACTCTGTTCGCACGGATTTACAATCTTTTCGATACCAAAAACCAATATGGTGTTTTTGATGATACAGGGTTAGCGGATTTCTCTCTTGATTATCAGCATTTAATACAAACGAATCCGCCGCAGCGAGTAGCCCCGCTGATCTGGTGGTACACACGTCCTCAGTATTATTCAGCACCACGTCGCATCGAGATTGGTGCAACGGTGCAGTTTTGAACGACGATATCGGTTTGAAAGAGTGATACCTATGAAAACAAGAAATCTCAACATACGCTCGGCAATTACTGCTATAACTTTTCTGGGCCTCTTTTTCAGCATTGTTAGATTGAATGACCTACAGGCTCAATCAAGACCATGGTACGATTTTATTCAAACTTATCATCTTCGTGGTGATCCTCGGTACAGGAAAACAGGTGTTCACAATGGTAACCGAGTCGCCATCACGTTTGCAAATGATGGCTCAATAGCTGGAGTTAATCCCGGTACGCTGCGTGGTGTTTGGCCCTTCCCCGCAACGCAGGATGGCTATATCGGTGATGTGACACCCCTGGTCGGCGTTGAGCTCCCAATCTATCGTGATTATAGTGGAGATGGGAAAATCGATACACTTCATTCGGTTGAGATCAGTCCAGGTCCGCGGCGTGGTCAGGGAGATAAGGTGGGTCGTGACCGCCATTTCCGGGGATTTGAACCTCTCCCTCTCTTTGTTAACGATGCGCAGGATACTGTAGCGATGAGTCACCTTCCGAGCACCTGGCCCACGTTCTGGCCCGACCATCCTGACTGGGTCAATCCGTATACACGCCGAGCTGTGTGGAATGGATATTTCGGCAGAGGAGTGACGAGCGCGGATCAGGAAAGTTTCTTTTATATGGACGATAATCAGGATGACACGTTTGCAGGACCACCTTATTATTTTCACCCAGATTCTACAGATACGACTCGAAATGGGATGGGGCTACTTGTGAAGGTGCGTGGATTGCAATGGGCTCAGATCCAGGCGCAGGACGTTCTTTTCTGGCTTTATGAAATTACAAATGTCGGCACTGTTTCTTACAATAAAGTCGCTTTCGGTGAGATCGTTGGTGGATGTGTTGGGGATGTCGGATTAAATTTTGTTGACTGCCAGGACGATCTTGCCTTTTTCGACCTTAACACAAATTTGACATATACGTGGGACTCAGATGATAAGACAAGCGATGCGCTTTGGGTTCCGCTGAATCGTGTTCTCCCCGGCGTCCGTAATAATATCGGATACGCAGGGTACGCCTATCTCGAAAGCCCCGGAAATCCATTCGATGGCATTGATAACGATAATGACGCGACAGACCCATCGTCGCCGCATTTCACCCAGACCGATTTTGAGCCGCGTGTCTTGTCCCGGGGTCCTCAGAAAGACCCGACAAGCTGGCCAAGCAACATGATCGCTTTGATTGATCCCAGAACGTACGAACGGAAAATTGTGAAGCTTGACACGTTGCTCAAGAGTTCAAGTGATACCGTTACCGTCTATTCACTGGGGCAAGCATATAAGATTTACGATGGAGTTACGCTGACAGAAACTCCGAATAACGGTCTCGATGATAATCTCAACGGAATCATTGATGAAAATCGCGACCTACACTACGAGCAGGTCTTTAGAGACCGCACTGGAGTAATTCTAAAAACAATACAGCGTCCGTTAGCATATAAGAACTACTTTACCGGTGCCGGCTTAGCGGATTTCATGATAGACGAGAGTCGTCAGAGTGGTGCGGGGCAGATTGTTACAAGCTGGGTTCCTGATTACTCACAGCCTCGTGGCGCCGACGGCAGATACGCTGGCATTTTGAAAACTCACTGGTCCGGAGACGAGAACGGTGATTGGGATCCTTTGGTAGACGACGTAGGTGCTGATGGAGTACCTGGTACTGGTGATTTCGGCGAGGGAGATGGAAAGCCGACGGCTGGGGAACCTCACTTCGACCAGACGGATGTGAATGAGTCTGACCAAATCGGTTTGACAAGTTTTAACTTCTTTAATTTTACTCAGTCGCCTGATATGAGCAACAATGAAATTCTCTGGAGCAGGATGGTTCCGGGCTACTTCGATGTGATTCCACAGCTCCCACAGGACGGTGACTTCATGTATGCTTCGGGATATTTTCCACTTCCTCCAGGACATACAGAGCGGTTTTCTCTTGCCCTTGTGTTCGGCGAAGATATGCAAGCCATCTTCTCGAACAAACGAGTTGTCCAGCAGATCTACGATGCAAATTACAATTTCACTCGTCCACCAGACAAGCCTCATCTCACGGTGGTTCCCGGCGATCACAAGGTTACTCTTATCTGGGACAATGTTGCTGAAAGTTTTGTTGACCGATCTATCCGTGATGTAACAAAGCAGCACACGTTTGAAGGCTATAAGATTTATCGCTCGACAGATCCTGGATTCACAGAAGGAGGAGGGGCTGCAATTGCAACGTTCGATTTGAAAGATGGCATTTACGGCATCTTCCCAGCCCGGTCGCAGGAGCTCCTCAAGCTCCCACGTTTCTATCTCGGGAGTGAAACTGGTTTGGCACATTCGTTTGTTGATTCCGGTCTGACGAATGGGCAAACCTACTACTACGCCGTCACAGCCTACACGAAAGGGGATCCTGAGAACAACGTCTACCCTGCAGAAACCCCGAAGTTTGTTTTCCGAAACCCTTCCGGAAGCGTCACAACTGATGTCAATACAGCGGTGGTGATTCCGAATGCACCTACAGCTGGCTATGTCCCTCCGGGAAGCACTCCGCTTGTCCGAAAAGGGACTGCATACGGAACAGGCTCTGTTTATCTGAGCGTTCTGAATCCACGTGCGGTCAAGGATGGACATACTTATGAGGTCGTGTTCAAAGACACTTCTTATGTTGGGAAAAGTGTCGCCGGGAAAGATTCCCTTGTGCTGAAGGTCACAAAAGCCTACTCGGTTGTTGATGTGACCGCCTCTTCGAACCCTGACACTGTTGTTCGTTGGAGTACCTCACTTGTCGGTGAGGGAGACCTGTTCGACGGCGTGCGCCTTACATTCCTGAACGATCGGCTTGCTCGTGACATAACAAACCCAAACTATGGCTGGACACCAGGGAGCACAAACATACCACCGAAGTTTGATTTCTACATGTTCAGCGCTGGATTTGTGAAAGGGGTGGAGTATCCTGCTGACTACATCATATCGTTCTACGATGATGTTGTTGATACCTCCATAGCATATCCGAGACTCGGACTTCCAGCGCAACCCGTGAAGTATAAAGTCTTCAACGTAACAGAGAACCGTTATGTGAAGACCATCTTCAACCATCAACCAGCTGATTCGATCTTCAAGACGCCACAGCACGATTTTATTGCTTTTTATGAGCCGATTCTTCCGGGCAAAGATACCCTGACATGGTCTGTGACATTTGATGGTACAAGTTCCCAACTGAATTTTGATTTCCCAGGATCCGGGGACACTTTGAGGCTATTGACAAAGAGGCCCTTCCGGAGCGGTGACGTGTTCGAGTTCACGACGCTTGGTGCACATGTTGATAACGAACTTGCTAAATCAAAGCTTGATATGATCAAGGTTGTTCCGAATCCCTACTTATCTGCGGCAAGCTGGGAACAGCCTCTGCCACCAACAATCACGAGTGGGCGCGGTGAGCGTAAGATCGATTTTATCCATGTCCCATATGGAGCGAAAATCTACATTTACACGGCGCGCGGTGAACATGTTATTACGCTTGAACAAAACAGCCCTATCGATGACGGCGCAGTTTCCTGGAACCTACGCTCAAAAGAGAACCTCGACGTTGCCTATGGGATATATTTCTATGTTGTGGATGCGCCGGGAGTCGGTAAGAAAACTGGAAAATTTGCGATCATCAAGTAGCGAGATGTGACAATGAAAGCTCGAATTTTGTTTCTTCTGTTGCTCGTGCTGTTATGCGTGATATCGGGAACAGTCGTAGCGTATGGTCAAACCAAAGTAGCCACGACCGCTGCGCAATTTCTTGGGGTCGGTGTTGGTACACGCGCAATCGGGATGGGCGGAGCATTTGTTGCCGTTGCTAATGACCCTTCCGCATTATACTGGAATCCAGGAGCTATTTCACGCACGGGGATGAGAGAGGTTTCATTTGAACATGTGAACTGGATTTTCGGGACTAGCCTCAATTGGCTTGGCGGTGTTCTCGCAATTGATGAGAATAACGCTGTAGGCTTAAGCATCGTCTATCTGGACTACGGCGAGGAGGAGGTCACCACGGTAAGCTCCCCTGAAGGAATCGGTACAAAGTGGGGTGCAGCTGACCTTGCGATCAGCGCAAGCTATGCACGGAATCTGACAGATTGGTTCTCAATTGGCGGTTCGGCAAAATTCATCCAGCAGCGAATCTGGAATGAATCGGGAACCGCATTCGCTCTGGATGTCGGACTTCTCTTCCTTACCGAGTTCAATGGTCTTCGCATTGGGATGGATATTGCGAACTTCGGAACTGATCTCAAGATGACTGGCGAAGACCTCTACGTCATGCACGACCCTGATCCAAGCATCAAGGGAAATAATAAGAATATCCTCGGCGCGTACGAGACGCAATCCTGGCCTTTGCCACTTATCTTTCGCGTTGGGCTCGCAATGGATGTTGTGAAAACCGAAGATTCCCGTGTGACACTTGCAGCTGATGCAATCCATCCGAACGATAACGCTCAGGTAGTAAATCTTGGCGCTGAGGCAACATGGCGTGATCTTATTTCTGCCCGTTTAGGATACAGATCACTTTTTCAACCCGATGCTCAGGGGGGCTTGACATTGGGGTTGGGTCTTCAGTACGTGTTAACGAACAATCTCACAGCAAAGGTCGATTATTCCTATCAAGACTTCGGCTTGTTAAATAACGTCCAGCGATTTTCAATCGGCTTGAAGTTCTAAACATCAATACCATCGGAAAGGAGGTGGATCACAGGGGAGAAGATGAGATTTTAGGTGCACGCAGGGAAGTATAATCACGTAAGAAGATCACTTCATGAATAGGAGGTAATAACCATGACACGGAAACTTACTTTTTGTGTGCTGTTGACAATTCTGCTTGTATCTCTGTCAATGGCTCAAAACACGCCAGTGAAGTTCCAGGTTAAAATGAGCATCCAGATGCTGCTTGGAAACTTCAACCCGGCGACAGATTCTTTGACCGTTCGCGGGACATTTAATGGATGGAGCGGATTTAATCCCTTGCTTACTGAAGGTGCTGTTACTGATAGCATCTATGAAGCTACGGTGGCTCTCCCCGACTCGCTTGCAGGGACGACTATCGAGTATAAGTATGTCATTCGCCATGCGGGGCAGGATTTCTGGGAGACTCGTTCGAACAGAACTTATCAAGTGCCCAGTGGCGGCGGGGTGATTCCCGTAGTGTATTATGACGACCGAACAAGCATTGGTGTGACGGCTCACGTTTTGTTCCAGGTCGACATGAGGGTTCAGATGGCGATCGGAGCCTTTGTCCCGGATAGCGGAGATCAGGTATTAGTACGGGGCAGTTTTAATGGCTGGGGTGAGAGCTCGGTGATGACACCCTCCACAATTCATAGTGGCGTATGGGAGTATGATGCCACATTGACCATGAATCCGGGTGATACGATTGAGTATAAGTACTACATCAAGACGAGCCGAACTTCCGGGAAGTTGCCTTCGAATGGAGGTTGGGAAGGTGGTTCTAACTATAAGGTTGGCTTCACCGGAAGCGACATTATTGTTCCGCTGCGATTCTGGGACAATGTGGACTTCTCCACGATTTTGGCAAACGATGTGCACGTCATATTCCAGGTTCTCATGAAAGGGGCAAAGAATTATCAGAGCCCGAACCATGATCAGCCTTTTCCCTCTATTGACAGCGTGTTCATCGCTGGAGCTCAGGAACCGCTCTTCTGGCTCTGGGACCATTCCAATTGGGACCGTTCTCAGCTGAAGTTCTACGACGACGGAACCCATGGGGACCTCACAGCCGGTGATTCCATATATGCTCGGGATATCCTTTTCAAGAAGAACACGACCAAAGTAATCGAGTACAAATACTCAGTTGCTTACCATCCGGGTCAAGCATCATTTCCGGAGGACAACGAGGCTGGGTTCCAGCAGAATCACCTTGCCGATATTATCGATGGGGTAAGCAGAATTCGCATGACCGTCGACACGTTCGGTGTGTGGCAGACTCGAACGAAAGTGCTTACTGGTGTCGGCGAAGTCCTTACAGCTTTGCCCAGGTCGTATTCACTTGAGCAAAACTATCCGAACCCGTTCAACCCAACAACGGCAATTCAGTACACAGTCCCAGTCCGCAGTGCGGTGACAATCACGCTTTATAACGTGCTCGGCAAAGAAATTGCCACCTATGTGAACAAGGAGCAGGAGGCAGGCACCTACAAGTTAATTATCGATGGTTCATATCTTCCAAGCGGTGTCTACTTCTACCAGATGAGAGCAGGCAACTTTGTTGACACAAAGAAGATGATGTTGCTGAAATGAGCTAAGACTGGAGTGTCGCTTTCTTCGATCGTACTGTGCTGATGCAATAGGTCGGGTCAGGGGCTGCTGTATTTGGGGGCTCCTGACCCGAGCATATTAGTGACGGTTCTAACAGATGGAAAGTCACCATGTATCCGTCCAGGAAGTGTAGCAAGCTCCTGCGTGCTTTGCACCGCGATGCCTTCAGCGTGATCTGGTGCATCGTTATAGGGTCTATTGTTCTGGTCGGTTTTCTTCACGCTCAGCAAAACGGAGGGGCGCTGCCAAGCACCGCTCAGGCGCTGGGTGATCCCTCAGCCCTTGTTCCAGTAGAGTTTGAGTTCTACAAGGAAATCAAGCCGCCTGACATAGGAGTGGGCCTCCAGGGCACGTTTAATAACTGGGGTGGTCCTGGGAATGCGCATCCGATCCCTATGGCGAACGTTGGTGGGAATATTTGGAAGGTTACGGTCCCGCTTGCAATAGGCAGGTATGAGTATAAATTCGTAACGTATCAGGTATCTGCCGCTGGCGATACGGGGAACTTCAGCTGGTTTACTGATCCGAACAATCCTGATTTTGGCGGACCGTTCAACAACAGTTATCTCACTGTCGACGATCCGATGATCTACTACCTGCTCCCTATGAATAATACAGTGACGAATGATCCAAGGCTGAGCATCACTGCAAAGATTTCATGGGCGAACTCATCTTCAATCAACCTTTCAAGCCTGACATTCTTGCTCGATAATTTCCCCGTCCCTAACCCGGCACAATATTTTGATACAACAAGTCGCATTTTTCGTTTTACCCCGTCATCGCCTTTGGAGTACAAGGTGCATACGGTAGAACTATCAATCGCCAATAATAAAGGTTCAATAGCGCGGATAAAGGCAACGTTTTCCATTGTCAATCGAATCATAGCGGCTCCGTATACTTTTATTTTCGATCCTCTTTCACCGAATTTTAAATTGGTCGGAGGTATTAAGAAGGTAGAGATCAAAGGAACATTCAATAATCTCGGGAGTGACCCGATGGCGGGTCCTGATAGCGACGGTGTGTATACCTATACGGTGCCGCTGAAGATTGGTGTTCCAAGCTTTTATCAATATATCATCAATGGCGGTCAGTATATTGATGATCCCGACAATCCACTGATGCAGGCAGACTTTGGTACAATTGCCATCAAGCAGGTGCAGGCTTATCCCACGATAAAAATCCTTGGACCGAGACAAGGGCAGATTTTCCCTCCCGGGGCATCGCTCGCTGTGAGAGCCCAAATTTTCGCCAGTGACTCTGGGTATGCTATTGACAAGAGTTCAGTAAAGGTATTTCTTGATAGCTCGTCGTTGCCAGTCTCCTCTATGGACTCAGTTGCAAGCGGAATAGAGATAACGAGCAGTAGCTTCTCTGCCACTGAGGGGAGGCATCAAGTGAGAATCCTCGCGGCAGATGTTCAAGGGATGCGGGCAACGGCAGATTTGACGTTTGGAGCTTTTGCAACGAATACAGGGTTTCATTACGTCGATGCAGACAATGATGATAATGGTCCAGGGAATTACACGTATCCATCATTCACTCCTCGTGGATCTGCTGACATAAAGAGCATCGATGTTGTAACTAACTCGACAAACGACTCGCTTTTGTTTACGGTTGCCTTTGCTTCCATCTCGGATTATACACGGCTTGGGTTTGAGATTGTGAACTCACTTAATGTGCAGCGAGTCATTGCTCCTGATAATGCTGGTGTCAAAGTCCCTGATTTTACAAACCATGGTGTTTTTTTTATCATCGCTGCTCCAAACTCATCGCAGCTTTCAGGAATTGAAAACAAGATTTACACGGATCCAAAGCTCCTTTCATCCCATGGCTCGATCGCTGTCAGCGCAGACGCTAAGGCCACGGGTGTTTTTCGGTTTGCTATTCCAATTGATGCGGTCGAAAATGCTGCTGGGAGTTTCTCGGGTGGCTGGTATTTCATCTCGTACTCATATCTTGCGAATTCCTCAGGAGGGTGGAAGGTCCCGCCGCAAAACGGTGGTTCCTCCTTTCCGGAGTCACCGAATATTTACGATGCAGCATTTTTCTTTAACACATCAATCGAAAAACGCAATCTGTCAAACTACAATTTCTCATTCAACTACGGTGGCTCTCGCTATGTTACTCTGGCATCGAATATGCGTGGTGCTCTTTTGATTATGCCCGGGGAAATCTCTGCAGCATTTCTTGGCAGACCGATGGTCAAGATTTTGACCGACGGTGGTGAATGGCGATGGAGCGATACTGTTACCGTTTATGTGTATGTTAGTGATTCTACTATTTCATCAGGTATTCTTCGTGTGAACAGCAGCGAGTACCCCTTGACTTTTGTTCACGACACCGCTTCGGCTCAAATTGTTCTTTCCGAAGGCTTGAATGAACTTCAAGCATCGGTTCCGTATGGCACTTTGCTCGAAAGCACCAGCGCAAAGGTCTATTTCAACTTGATTAAACATCATCGACCAACTATTTCCATTGCAAAGAACATCTCCGGTAGAGAGGTGACATTTGATGCGAGTGCTACCACCAATCCTGATGGTCTCGTACAGACATTTTCATGGTCACAAGATAGGACGAACCCCGCGCAAATTGCTTTCAGCAGCACAAACTCGCCTGTTACAACTTTCACCGTTCCTGAAGTCCCGGGCGAGTACTACTACACGCTCACCTGTTCCACATCAAGAACCAGCGCTTCTCAGCGAGTTGTTCTCCTCGTCGATTCTTCCGGAGCGAGTTTTCCAGACATTTCTTTCTGGCATGCAGGGTGGATAGATTCTGCGGTAGTTTATGAAGTGTATGTTCGAACCTTGAGTCTTGCTGGAAATCTTCAAGCATTGGCTCGTAGAATGCGGACGATCAAACAGCTTGGTGCTAATGCTATTTGGCTCATGCCGATACATCCAGGTCCCCAGCTTTCTCCCAGCCAACCAGGGTATGCTATCACGAATTACTTCGACGTGAATCCGCTTTATGGCTCACTGCGGGATTTCAAAGCTGTGGTCGATTCTGCTCATGCTAATGGTATTCGTGTCATTTTGGATTACGTCGTGAACCACACGCACAATACTCACCCCTTTATGCTCGATGCTGCAAAGTACGGTGCAGTATCGCCATACAGAAATTTCTATTATTGGAATCCTGATGGGTCCTATCAGTACCTCTTCACGTGGACTGATCTGCCTTCGATCAATTACGACTACCAACAGAATATGGACTACTTGCTTGATGTGGCGAAGTTCTGGCTCGAGAATTTTGACATTGACGGTTTCAGGTGCGACGCCGCATGGGCAATCAATGATACGACTATACGTCCGTCGGGTCCAGCTTTCTGGCAGAGGTTCCGCAGAGAGCTGAAGACGATCAAGCCTGACGTGTACCTTGTAGGCGAGCTTGATGCAACGAATCTGAATTACTTCGACAAGAAGTTCGACAGCGGCTATGACTGGCTGATGTTTGGGGCACTTAAGGATGCATTGACAAACAGTTCCTTGCTGGGGAGGCTCGATTCAGTGCTCGCATTCTATAGTTCGTCAGATTATCCATCCTTTGTCAAGCCGTTTCGGTTTATCGAGAACCACGACGAGGAACGCCTGATTGCGCGGTATCCGGTCGAGAAGGTGAAGCTTGCGGCAACTGTACTGCTGACGTTGCCCGGTGTGCCCATGATCTACGCAGGACAGGAAGTTGGAGAATTGAGTTACAGGGGATTGATCGACTGGACTGATCCGAACAATTTGCAGCCATTCTATCAGAAGCTGATTTCCATCAGGCGAGCGTTCCCATCTCTTTCAGTCGGCAAGTACGTGAAACTACGGTCTACCTCTCCTGATTCCGTTATTGCCTTTGCACGAGTTACTGATAGCCTGCCAGCCGTTGTTGTTTGTAATTTCACGCAAGGGCATCCGCAGGTTACTTTAACGGTGGACTCAACGTTGTTCACGATGGAGCAGGGGAAACAGTATTATCTGAACGATGTGCTGAACGGCAAGGTCTATCCTGTGACGAAGTCCAGCATTCAGACATTTTCCATGATGTTGCCACCGAACGGATCAGCAGTGATGATTCTCGCAGACACGGCTTTCATTACAACAGGTCTCCATGATGATTTGACCAAACCCGTCCAGTTTTCTCTCGAACAGAATTATCCCAATCCTTTTAATCCAACGACTACGATCCGGTTTTCGGTCGGTGGGAACAGTTTAGTCCGGGTAACATTGAGTATTTACAACGTCCTTGGTCAGAAGGTGAAAACATTAGTTGATGATTACCGCAGACCGGGGGTCTACAACGTTCAGTGGGACGGACGGAACGGTGCGGGGAGTCTTGTAGCGAGCGGAGTATATTTCTATGTGCTGCATGCAGAGAGCTTTGTCAAAACAAAGAAGATGCTGCTCTTGCGGTAGCGCCATTAACGCAGACCACGAGCAGCTATATGGACGGCATGAACCCCTGCGAAAGCATTATAGTTCTTGAGCGATCAATGTCCGCCGAAGGCGGATTCCCTTTCGAGATAGGTTCAAAGAGCGTTCTCGAAATTTCTGACAGTCTCATAAGGAGCATTTTGTCATGGGAACTGGAATGGTAGCTGTCTTGATTCGCTGGACTTTGAAGCCTCTCTTTTGTTTCTTGCAGTTCTTGCTTTTGGCATGCTTTATCGAACACGGCTTTTCTCAGGTTGACTCTGTCCATGGCGTGCCGGTTGAATTTGAATTCCAGCATGTTCTTCAGTCCGATGAAACCGGGGTCGGACTGAACGGAACGTTTAATAATTGGGGAGTTTATTATAACCGACACCCGTTCCAAATGCAGAACGTGGGGAACAACGTCTGGAAAATCATCGTGCCTTTGAGACCGGATAGCGCAAGGCGCTACACGTACAGAGGACCTGGCTTCTACGAATATAAATTTGTTACATACAGGATTGCTGGCAATGACACATCAATCGTTGGGTGGTTTCCGGATCCAATGAATTCGAGGAATGACCCGAGTGATAACAATAATTCGATTCTCTATGTTACTGACCCGATGGTTTACAATTTGCAACCCCTTAATGGCGCAATTATCAATGAGAAGCTCCCAACTATTACAGCTAAAATAGCTGCTGGATTAGAAAGCTCGCTTGACCTCTCAAGCATTCAGCTTGAAATTAATGGCACAGCAGTTCCCAATAGTCCGCTTTACTACGATTCAACGTCTCGTCGGTTCACATATGTGGTGCAACATCCACTTGCCCCCGGGACTTACACAGCGAAGTTATATGTGAGAAACAACGAGGGATTTGTTGGGTCGGATTCAACGACGTTTACCGTGTCCAACGCTATCGTTATGTCTCCATATACGTTTATTTTTGATCCCTTAAGCCCGAACTTGAAGTATCTTGGTGATAGCATTGCGAGCGTTTCCGTTCGCGGACCATTTAACAACTATGGGGCAGATCGATTAACCGGTCCTGATGAGGATGGACTTTTTAAAGGGACTGAATTGCTGTACATAGGCAAGAAAACTTCGTATGATTTCATTTTGAGGAGCGTCAGTGGTGCAACCGCTTATGTTACGGATCCGGATAATCCCTCACTTTCTTACGATTACTCTCCTTATGTTATTAAAATTGTTAATCCCTATCCAACGATCGGTGCTGTGGCTCCACATCAGGGAACTGTTCTGTGGCCTCCTGTGGACTCGATTGAGTTGGTTGCTGCTATAACGCAGAATGATTCCGGCACGGCAATAGAGCCGAATTCGATTCATGTTTTCATAGATGGGCAGGAGCTTACACATACTCTGGATTCTGCCCAGAATGGTTATAAAATCCGTTCATTTGCCACGGGTTTGCCGGAAGGGCGGCATGTTGTTCTCTTCAAAGGGAGCGATGTGGGAGGGAACAAGGCGAAGGACCTCTACCTGACCTTTGGCATATATTCACCAAACACAGGTTATTATTATGTGGATGCAGAGGGTGACGATGATGGTGCTGGAGGATATACCTACCCTGCGGGCGTGACCCCACATTCCGGAGATATTCGTGGCATTCATATTGCTTTGAATCATTCTCGCGATTCTCTCGAATTTACTATCGATATGGGAGCGATTGACGACTATACTCGATTTGTTCTGGAGATTACGAACAGAGTTGATGGGGAGTTCACCAGTTCTGTCCCTGCGGCTAATCTGAAGATCCCTGAATGGAACAACCGCGGTGTTTACATGATCATTGCTGCTCCAAATTCGGCGCAACTATCCGGGATTGAAAACACCTTGTACATTTCTCGTGAGCCGTTGCTATCGGCAGGAGCCGTTCGGGTCAACGCCAATGCAAAGAGTACCTCTCAGTTCAGGTTTTCCCTTCCACTTTCTGTGTTGGAACAGGTCCTTGGCTCGTTTACAAGTAAATGGTATTTCTGTGGGTTTGTCTATTTTGGAAGTAGCACTGGAGTGATAAAGGCTATCCCGGACAAGGGAATGAACCCTTACGTCTACGATGTGGCTTTCTTTCGGAACACCGACATCCAACACCGTCTTCTTTCCAACTACATCAGCGGATTTGATGTTGGCGCTCCACGAATTGCTGCAATCGGATCGGAGCGGCGGGGAGCAGAGGGGCTATCGCCTGAGCAGATTGATGCAGCCCTTGTGGGAAGACCAACTGTAAGACTTTTGACAGACGGTGGAGATTGGTATGCCGATACTGTTCGCATCTACGGAAGCGTTAGTGATTCAACTATACAGAATGCTACCTTGAGAGTGACCAACGGTGGGATCAGTGCAGACACCACTGTCCCTGTACTCTCAGGCAGTTTCGCTGCGCTTCTCAAGCTCCGTGATGGTAAGAACGTGATCACTGCACTCATCACAAAATCTGCAGTAACGTCTGCCAGCAAGTCGGTGGTCTTTTATTATCATGCTGATCACAGGACAAACATAGTTATTCGGTACGGTATATCTCAAGGGACCGTTACGCTGAGCGCGGATAGTTCGGTCAATCCGGATGGCTTGCCGATTTCATTTTCGTGGGAGCCTGATTCATCAAATCCAGCTCCTGTCTCACTTTCTTCTACATATTCTGCCGTAACAAGCTTTACAGTTCCACAGAAATTTGGCGAATATTATTTCAAGGTTACCGCAACCACAACTAAGGATACCTCCTGGGCAAGGGCAGTAGTGCTTGTTGATTCCACCGGGGCTCATGTGCCTGATATCTCCAGCTGGCATCCTGCCTGGGTTGACAGTGCAGTCGTTTATGAAATCTATGTGCACTCATTAAGTCTCACAGGAAAACTAAATGCAGTGACCGGACGCCTTCCATACCTCAAGGAACTTGGTGTTAACTGCATCTGGCTGATGCCGATTCAACCCGCCGCTTCACCTCATGGCTACAATATCACGGACTACTACGATATCAATCCAGACTACGGAACCAAAGCCGACTTCAAGCGATTGGTTGAGACAGCTCATCGCTACGGCATCAAGGTGATCATGGATTTGGTGATAAATCACACATCGGCTGTCCATCCATTCATGAAAGATGCTTACACATATAAGCAATATTCTCCCTTTTACACGTTCTATGAATGGAATCCCAACGGTACTTACAAGTATTTCTTTTCATGGTGGGACCTCCCGAACATCAACTACGAGGATCCTTACGTTCGCAACTACTTAATAAGAATGGTGAAGTATTGGGTGGAGAATTTTGAAATTGATGGATACCGATGCGATGTTGCATGGGGAATCAATGACACACGTCCGTCGGGACCAGCTTTCTGGCAGAGATTCCGCAGAGAGCTGAAGGCGATTAAGCCCGACATCTGGCTGCTTGCCGAAGCCGATGCGACGAACCCGGACTATTTCGACAAGAAATTTGACAGTGCATACGATTGGCAATTGTTCAATAGAGTGAAGACCACCATCAGCGGAACTTCCACAGTCACCCTGCTTGACAGTCTTGTGCAGGGGTACAGGCAGTCATTGCCTTCCTATGCACGTCCATTCCGGTTCCTTGAGAACCACGACGAGGCAAGATTCATCTCAGTCTTCAACCTACAGCAGACCAAGATGGCTGCCGCTTTGCTGTTCACCATTCCAGGAGTTCCATTGATTTATGCAGGTCAAGAAGTTGGTGAACGAACCCAGCGAGACCTGATTGACTGGACTGATCCGCTTCATCTGCATGACTATTACGAGCAGCTTGTTCATATTCGAACTGGCAATCCTGCGTTGATGCAGGGGAGCTTTAGCCGCATTTCGACTACATCGGGCGATTCTGTGTATGCATACCTCCGAATGGCGGGAAATAACAAAGCTATTGTGGTACACAATTTGTCTTCCGATTCGATCAGCACCGTCCTTCATATTCCTCTAAGTACTCTTGTGCTGGATACGACAAAGCCGTGGTATGCGAATGACCTGCTCAATGGAACCAGCCGTTCGGTTACTGGATCGCTCTTAACGAACTTCGTAATAAAGCTCGCACCATATCAATCGCAGATCATCGTGCTCGGGAATACACCGATTACCGTGATACGGGAAGAGCGGCTGAAGCCTGTGACTTATCAGCTCTTCCAGAACTATCCAAATCCGTTTAATCCAACGACGACTATTCTCTATGAGATTCCGAAAGCTGGGAAGGTTACTCTAGAAATCTATAATATCCTTGGGCAGAAAGTGACGACGCTGGTCGATGGCGTTCAGACGGCTGGTAGATACGCTGTCCAATGGAACGGCGCTAACGAGCAGGGTCTCCCCGTTGCGAGCGGAGTGTATTTCTATCGGCTAATTGTACAAGGTGGTTCGCAGGGCGAGTTTGTCCAGACAAGAAAGATGTTGTTGCTGCGTTAACCCCAGTCAATGCTTACCCTCTCCTGCATTGCAGTTCCGCGGGAGAGGGTGAGCTCACTATGGACGGGTGCGCTACTCGTTTTGGCGGGGCAGTCTTATCTTCAACCATGTCATTGGAGTGTCCATGCACTGTTCTCATGTGCGCAACATATCCTCGCATACATTGATTGTTTTGGCAGTCATTCTATTGTTTACCTCACAGCATGTGTTAGCACAGCCTGATAGCGTTGATGTGACATTTATGTACAAGCCCGCGGGTAATCCGAGCGTAGTGTTTGTTCCGGGTGAATTTAATAATTGGGGTCCCAATTCAAACGGCTCGATAGCTCCGGGCGCGCCTTCACAAATGTCGTTTGATTCTGCAACGGGCATCTGGACCAAGCGGGTGCGGCTCCGGGTTGGAGGGCACCTCAATGCTCAGCTGCCCGGCACGTACATGTATAAATTCAACGAGAATGGTACCCCAGGTGGGTGGCGGACAGACCCAATGAACTGGCGTATAGAAGGGACCACCGAGTTCGGTAACTCGTACATAATTGTGACCGACCCGACGGTTTTTTACCTTCAACCTCTCCCCGGCACCGTCCTGCATGATGTGCAACCACTTATTTCAGCTTACCTTTTCCATTCTCCCGATACGCGAATTGACCTCGACAGCACGCTCATTTTCATCGACGGGCAAGCAATTTCTTCTGCGCGTGGTTTCTATGATACGCTTTCGCACAAGCTTGAGCTCAGACCAATACAACCCTTGCGGAACGGGGAACACAAGGTCTTAGTTCGGGCAATGAACACCAATGGAGAAATTGGGATTGATACTACCTGGATTGTTGTCCAGGCGGGATTCATTCAGATTCTTTCTCAGCCGAATCCGCATGCCACGTTTCCTCAGAAAACAATTGCAGGGAAAATTGGCGACACGACTTTAGTACAGGCAACACTTCATCAAATCGTCCGAAGCTCAGGGTTTGAGGACTCCGTTCTTGTACCTGTGTTACGCGGGATGTTCTCTGCAAGTGTGACGCTTCGAGAAAGTTTAAATGAATTCATTGTTTCGGTCGACAGTTACGGCGTATACAAATACTCCGATACGCTCAGCATAACACTCGCTGTGGACCATTCACCCAAGCCTCGTGTGACGATGAGCGTTGTTGGTTCGCAGATTGCTCTCTCGCCGTTGGGTAGAAGCGACTCCGGTGTTGTTTCTTATCACTGGCGTTCGAGCGATCAAGTTAACCCAACACCGCTGAACATTGACGCAACGGAGCGGGAGATCTCCATTCCTATTCCTTCTGTGCCCGGTGACTATTTTGGAAATCTAACAGTCGGAGATGCCAATGGGCGCACGGGGACTGCGGGATGGATGTTCCGAGTAAATCCTGATGGCTCAGTAACAATCGGGACGGAGAAGACTAACCCCTTGTGGGTGCGTGATGGGATTATTTACGAGATATTTCTCCCCGCCTTCACCCCTCAGGGAACGCTTCGGGCAGCGATGGCTAAATTGCCTTACATCAAAGACCTTGGAGCAACAATCATCTGGTTGATGCCTATCTTTGACAACGGAAGACTGATTGACCAGCTTGGTGCAGGCTATTCGATCACCGATTTCTATGCAGTTGCTCCGCAATTCGGAACCATGTCGGATTATCTTGCTTTCGTTGATTCAGCGCACGCACTGGGACTGAAGGTGATCCTTGATGACACACCGAATCATGTCTCCGATCGCCATCCATGGGTGGATGATATCCGTCGCTTTGGGGATTATTCGATTTACAGGAATTTCGTTGAAGATCGCATCCTGGGCGATAGCCACGGCATGGGTCAGTCTGTGCTTATGTATAATGGCGATACACTCTATACGCGGTACAGTGATTGGTCGCTGGCTAACCTCAATCTGAGCGACCCTGAATGCCGGACGTACATGATCGACATGTTCAAATACTGGCTCCTCGATGGTCGCTCAGACGGCTATCGCATGGATACGTACTGGGGACCTGCAAATCGTTATGGTACACCAGCATTTTGGAAACCGTTTAGAGACGAAATCAAGCGTGTCAAGCCTGATATTTTCATCCTTGGGGAGACCGACGGCACAGGCATCGGTTCGGAATGGAATTACGCCGATTCCGGTGGGGCATGTGATGCTGCATATGATTGGAATCTTTACCGTGCTTTCAAAGAAATTGCATCTGGCAATGTGTCGATCAAAAAATTCAATGATAGAGTTAGAAATTATGGATATTCGCCAGGGCCAAATTCTTTCTTCCTGCGCTTCCTTGAAAATCACGATGAGGATCGAATTGCCTCTCTGTACCCTATCAATGTCACGAAAGCGCTGGCTGCTACGCTCTTTACTATACCCGGGGTTCCTATGCTTTACGCGGGGCAGGAAATTGGCTGGAAAGGGAAACGGAATTTGATCGATTTCGGTAACCCGTATGCATCGTCGCTGTTCCATTTCTACAGGCGTCTTGCTCACTTGCGCCGAACTTTTCCGGCTCTCCGCAGCAATGTTCTCCAACAGATAAGCACGAGCCAGGGCAACGTCTACGCTTATGCTCGGCCGTGGTTGGATCAGAATATCATTGTGGCTGTGAATTTTTCCGCCTCAAGTCTCTATGTGACTTTGGAAAATCTCCAATCCGTTGTCCAGCTTTCCAGTGCCCTTGACAGCCTGCGGACATACTATTTGAACGATTTATTGAACGATACATCGTATGCTGTTACTGGAGCTCAGCTTCGATCGTTCAGCTTGCGGCTTTCGCCCTGGGGTGCAGCGGTTATGGCTTTAAGTGATACAGCGTATCATTTTCCTCTCACGGGCAGCGAGGATGTGCCACGTCCTTTGCTTCCTGAGAAAGTCGCATTATGCCAGAATTATCCGAACCCGGTTTTAGCCGGAGGTGGAAATTCAGAAACGACTATAGCCTTTGAACTTCCACCATTTGCGGAGAATAGCCGCACGTCCATCAAGGTATATGACATTCTGGGACGAGAGATTGCTGTTCTTCTTGATGCCCATTTGAGCGCCGGTCGGCACGAGATTGTTTGGAATGGTCGGGATATCCATGGAAGAGAAGTTCCAAGTGGAGTGTATTTATACAAGCTTACTAATGGAAATACGACGCTGACGAAGAAAATGCTTTTGGTGCGATGAAGAAAACTCTTGCATTGTGGTTGCTATTGCTCCTGTCTTATGCTTCCATGCTTGGGCAACCGAGTGCGACCGGCGATTCGGTTGTCTTTCTTTACTGCAATCCATTTGCGAAGACGGTTGCACTTTTAGGTGATTTCAACGGCTGGTCCAAGACTGCTGACATAATGCAAAAGGTCAATGACTCTCTCTGGAGGTCCGCGAAATCACTTTTACCCGGAATTTATCAATACAAGTTTCTCGTCGACGATACGCTTTATGTTCTCGATCCAGCAAATCCTGCTGCGGTTGAGAACTTCAATCGCACCTCCAAAAATTCAGTGCTCACAGTAACGGATTCGGGAAAGATTGTCCCGACCACGGTTGAAGGATGCCAACGGCAACAGGAGAAAGAAATGAGTGACGTTTATCCGATAACTGGCAAGACAATTTACCTGAATATCATCTGGCATCAGCACCAGCCCCTTTACCTCGATCCTGAAAAGGACCAGCTCCAGGGTCCGTGGGTTCGCACACACGGCACCAAGGACTACTACGATATGGCAGCTATGCTGAAACGCTACCCGTTCATCCATGTGACGATCAACTTGACGTCGTCACTTCTTCTTCAGTTACAAACGTACTATGTGGACCGTCTGCGAGATTTTGTTGATGTGAAAAAGAATCGAGTCGATGCTGAGCGATTCCTCAAGAAGTACGGTGGGAAGACCGACCCGTGGATCGATATCGCACTGAAACCAGCAGGCAAGCTCTCTGCAAGTGATCGAGCGTATCTTTACAAAAAGCCCTGGAATGCCTTTGGGATCTCAGAGGTGATGCTGAGCCGATTTCCCGAGTACGAGGCGCTGAAGAATCACATCACTGCGCAATTACGCAAGGGGAAGGAAGATTTCAGCGTCGAGGAACTGCGTGAGTTGAAATTCTGGTTTTTCCTGGCGTACTTTGATCCGGAATTCCTCCAAGGTCCTGTCCGTTTGCCTGACGGCAGTATCTGTGATCTAAGTGACTATGTTGATCTTCGAGCAGACGGGAAGTACTACCTGAAGAAAAAAATCACAGAAGCTGATTGCAACAGAATCGTGGCTGAAACCTACAAGGTCCTCTCAAACATCGTTCCAGTCCACCGTCAGCTCATGTATCATGCTGAGACAAAGCAGGGACAGATTGAGCTTATCACTACGCCGTACTATCATCCTATCTTGCCTCTCATCTATGATTCTGATATCGCTCGCACATGTCAGCCGCGTGACTCGCTGCCGAGGCGGTATCATCATCCTGAAGATGCATTTGCTCAAGTAGCGAAATCTGTGAGCTATTTCAAGAGTATCTTTGGCTCTCCCCCTTCAGGAATGTGGCCAGCAGAGGGTTCTGTTGCTCAGGAAGTGATACCGATCTTTGCAAAGAACAAAGTGCAGTGGATTGCTACCGATGAAAAAGTTCTTCGGCGGTCTAAGCCTCCAAATCAACCGCTCTACTATCCGTATGGAGCTGGCAACCAGGAAACGGGTTGGGTTCTCATCGTCTTTCGTGACACCGAACTTTCTGATCGGATTGGCTTTCGCTATCAGAATTACTACGGTGAAGAGGCGGCAGATGATTTCATCAAGTACGTTCTCCGCTTTGCCCCGCGCGGGAATGAGCCAGATCGCCTCCTCACAGTTATACTTGACGGAGAGAATGCATGGGAGTGGTACAGATATGACAATGATGGCAAAGAATTCCTCAATGCACTTTATCGGAAACTGACCAGGCTTTTTCATACTCGCCAAATCGTGACTGTGACCCCATCGGAGTACATTTCAGGCAACGCAGAGCGTGGCGTTCCTCCTCACCCGATAAAGTCATTGCCCAGGTTGGAATGGCTCTGGCCTGGCTCATGGATCAATGCCGATTTTGATACATGGATTGGGGAGGATGAAGAGAACAGGGCGTGGGATTACCTTGGCATAGCGCGAGACGATTTAGCTAAATCGGGTGTTCCTCAACCCGATCCTTCGCAGCAGATGCCGGTTCGAGGCACGAAAGCATGGGCTGCCTGGATGGCATGGGAAGAGTTGTACGCGGCGGAGGGATCAGATTGGTTCTGGTGGTATGGGGAGGATCAGAATGCTCCGGGAGGAGATGAGCCATTCGATATCGCTTTCAGAAACCATCTGAATAATATTTACCGGTTTGCGCGGATGTCTGGCGGTAAAATGCCCCGTCGTACATTCCCGTCTATTCTAAAAACAAGACCTCTGGCACCTTTACCTTCCATTGAACGGCGAAGTGTCATGGCTCAAAGCAAGCCCGAAATGGTCAAGGTGATTTTCATGTGCGATGCTCGTGGATTGAAGGTTCCCGATGCAATTTACATCGTTGGCAACAGGTCTGAGCTGGGCGAATGGAAACCAAACACAGTTCGCATGTACGATGATGGGACGCATGGAGATGAGAGAGCTCACGATGGCATTTGGTCGTTAGAGGTGGATCTCCCGGTTGGTGCGGAAATTCATTACAAGTACACAAATTCCGGTAGACCCGGCATTTGGTCGCCGGGAGAAGAATTTCCAGCACTGAATCGTTCATTCGTAGTAAATGGCAATGGAGCCAGCCAAATCATTTTACGCGACACGTTCGGGAAAATGTAAAAGACAAAGAAAGGCACGATGAAAAAGTATCTCCTTGCAATTTTCTTTGCTCTCATAGTTGTTCTAAAAGCGACGTTCCTTCCAGGTTGTTCATCGCGGTCAGATGACAGCAGAGTTCACATCGTCATCTGGCACCAGATGCGCCCTGACGAGCGCGAAGTGCTTCAGTCCCAACTTGACGAGTTTCAGCGGCTGCACCCCGAGGTTGAGGTTGAGGCAATTTACAAGGAGACCGAAGAGCTCCGATCGGGATACATCATCGCAGCTTATGCACATCAGGGACCGGACTTGGTCTACGGACCATCTGATGCCGTCGGGCTGTACGCTGCTGTTGATGTCATCCAACCGATGGAGTCGCTGTTCGATTCATCTTATTTAGCTTCTTTCAATCCCCGCGGGCTTGTATGGTCAAACGGGCACCTGTATCAGCTTGCTGACAAGCTTGGCAATCATCTCATGTTAGTTTACAATAAGAAGCTCGTCACAACGCCGCCGAGAACGACGGACGAAATGATAGCCATGGGTCAGAGGCTCACCAAGAAAACTGCGCAAGGTGAAGTTTACGGACTTGTGTGGAACTACACGGAGCCGTTCTTTTTCATACCGTTTCTCACAGGCTTCGGTGGTTGGGTCATGGACAGCGCCGGGAATCCAACGCTTGATACCCCAGCAATGGTGCAAGCATTGCAGTTCATCCACGATTTGCGCGATAGGTATGGAATAGTCCCGAAAGAGTGCAGCTACGAAGTTGCCGATGCACTTTTTAAAGACGGAAGAGCCGGGATGATCATCAACGGCGATTGGTCGTGGGCAGGATATGGAAAAGCAGGGATTGACTACGGAGTGGCTGTCCTGCCAAAAGTTTCGCAGACCGGCCTTTACTGCGCACCAATGATCTCAGCAAAGGGATATTCAATCAATGTGAACGTTGATAGAAAAAAAATGCCATATGTAGTTGAGCTGCTCCGCTTTCTGATGGAACCATCGGTTCAATTAAAGACAACGAAAGCCCTTCTGACATTTCCCACCCGAATGGAGCTTTACTCCGATCCATTTATTCAAAACAACAATGTTCTACGGGCGTCGATGAAGGAAATTGAAATCGGTAAGCCTATGCCGATTGTCCCGGAGATGCGTGCAATTTGGGATGCGTTGAGACCAAACTATCAGTCTGTCCTGAATAACACTAAGTCACCTGAACAGGCTGCACACGATATGCAGGTGCTCGCCATCCAGAAAATTGCTGAGATGAACGAGTAGAGTGTGACACCTCTATAATTTAATTGATATTTGATTCGCTGAATTGTAAATTCAAATGAGCGGCGGATCTCTTGATCATACCGTACCGCTCACTATGACCTCTATGTCTTCAAACTTATCCGAGCTGAGCGATTGAAGTTTGTCTTAGAAGAGGGAGACAATGCGATGAAGGTGATTGTTGCTTTAGTGTTCTTGAGCAGCTTTGCTTTTGCACAGGCGCAAAATAGTCCTCCTGTTCCTGATCGAAAGCCCGTGACTGAAAAATCCATCGAGACTTCCATTCTGGAGAAGCTTGGGAACCCCATAGTCGTGGCGGATGACGGGGTATATTTGGATCCGTTTCACAAGTACTACATCCGAATTGTAAAACCCGATACTGCTTACAACTATGCGATGCTTTATTCGAAGCCGGATCTTAGCAAGATTGAGAGAATGCCAATGGTTCCTTATCGTGAGTGGGCTCCATTTCAGCGCCCGGGAATGAAACCGGTTCCCAAGCCGAGAGGATTCCCGCGGCTACCGGTCCCAAGAGTCGACCCGTGAAGCTTCTGTTATGCCAGGGTGCAAGCGCGGAAACATGATAGCGCTATTTCCACGCTGATAGAGTGATGGAATTAATCACGGCAAGACGGAATTACAATTCGATGAAGGAGGGAATGCAATGAGAAAGCCTGTTCAAAGATTCAATCTTTTCGCTTTTATGCTCATTGTTGCTGAGTTTTTCAGCTCGGGCATTCTGACCCTCTCGTCTGAAGAGGTGCTGCGAGTCATCTCCGCAACGCCTCGGGGCTTAACTGAGACGCGTGACCAATCACACATTGTCGTTGTAATGTTCAACAAGCCAATGGTGCCCCTGCAATCGGTCGAGGGCGAAGTATATGAGGAATCTGGACCCCTTATCATTGAACCTGCTGTCAAAGGGAAATATCGATGGCTCGGTACAAGCACGCTGACATTTATTCCTGTTGACACACTTCCATTTGCAACTGAGTATCGAGTGAAAGTCGCTGCTGGCTTAAAGGCGCTCGATGGAAGTGCACTGGAACATGAATACATTTGGACATTCCAGACGCCACGCCCCGTGTTAGTTCGAAGCATCCCACAAGATGAGGCAAAGCTAGTTGAGTTAAACCAATTAATCTATTTGCAGTTCAATCAGCCCGTTGATCCGGAGCGCGCAAAATCTTTTGTTGAGCTTAAGGAGCGAGACGGGGCTGGACCTCGCTCTTTGCCGTTTGCTCTGCGCTATCCGTCAAAGACAGAGATGTCGAAAGAGCAGTGGTCTTTCAGCACAAAATATGTCCTTGTGGTCGATCCATCGGAAAGGTTCCGGAGAGGGACAGCCTACTCTCTGATCTTGAGAGCCGGGCTGCCAGGCGCTACCGGCACACTTGGCATGGAGAGAGATACGTCAATTGAATTCACAACATACAATGAATTCCGATTTGAAGGTCTATTAGGAGACACAGGGAAACTGGCACCTGAGACCCCACTTGAATTTCGGTTCTCAAATCCGGTTCGCATTTCGGATTTGGTTAGCCATCTTCGCTTCACCCCTGATGTCAAAATTCCTCAGCACTACGCCGAGTACACCTATTATGACGCCCATATTTTCCTAAGTCTTCCTCTTTCGCCTGTGACTCGGTATACTGCTCGCATCGATAAATCGCTTGCCGACGTTTTTGGACAGGCTCTTGGGAAAGAAGTGACCTTCACTTTCACAACAGTCGATTACTTGCCCTTCATCTCGATGGTGACCGGACAAGGGTTACTGGAAAGCTATGGGGACTTACAGTATCCACTCACGGTTCGAAACGTGGATGCTGTGCGGCTGCGGATTGCTTCGCTGCAGGTAGATGATGTAATTCCACTTCTCGTTCATGATGATTTGTTTTACACTGGTCGTTCATATGACGCTCTCTCTTTCAAGGTAGACCGGATGTGGGAGCTGCCCCTGCGGAAAAATGTGCTGACCCGTCTCCCAGTGCAACTTAGCGAGGCGCTGAGTCCTCATCGGAATGGATTCATTTTCTTGGAGATCAATACTCTGGAGAATCCTCCTGCAAGCCGGCAGTACTTCAAAGCCCTCCTGCAGGTGACGGGACTTGGGGTTACCGCAAAGTTTTCTCCGGAGAATACGCTCATTTGGGCTACTCGCCTGCGTGATGCATCTCCAGTTGCGGAGGCTGAGGTTCAGCTTCGGGATGACCAGAATCGGATATTGTGGACAGGAAAAACTGATGCGGCAGGGCTTGTGAAAGCTCCCGGCTGGGGGCCGCTGGGCGTGCGCCCCTCTTCATGGTGGCAACAGCCGCGCCTCTGGGTCTTTGTGAAGCATAACGATGAATATGCCTTCACCCGCACCGAGGAAGGAACCGGCATCGAGCCGTGGCGATTCGGCATCGACTATGAGTGGCGTCCGAAATTTGAGCCCCTCGAAGGGGCAATCTTCACTGATCGAGGCTTGTACCGTGCAGGGGAGAAAGTTCATATCAAGGGAATTTTTCGGAAACGCACCAAGGATGTGTGGAGTATTCCCCGCGGAAAAGTTGTGCTTGTTCGAATCCGTGACCCTCGTAATGAGGTGGTGAAAAAGGATTCGCTCCCACTTTCTGAGTACGGATCGTTTGCTTTCGACTTTAAACTCAAGCCAACGGCTCACCTCGGTTACTACAACGTTGAGGCTATGATTCCAAGGGACGTTACTGGTGAGAACAATGAAGAGCAAGAGTATTTTGATCTCTCTTCGGCGGACTCAGACAACAGGTACGAGATTATCGCTACCAGCAGTTTTCGTGTTGAGGCATTCCGTCCTGTTGAATTCGAGGTCAAGGCAAAGTCGTGGGAAGCGAGCTACGTCGTTGGTGATACATTCAGGGGATATGTTGATGCCCGATATCTTTCAGGGACGCCGATGCGCAATGAAAAAGTCACATGGCGAATACATACACGTCGATCATCGTATGAGCCTCCAGGTCATGAAGGCTTTTCGTTTGGGTCAGATTGGTGGTTCTGGGAAGATGAGGAATACACACCTGAAGTGGGATTTACAGCCTCTCAAGATACTGCATTGGACGAGCATGGAACACTCAATGTGTCTTCCCCACTTCCAGTTGGGCAGATACTTCAGACCTCATCTTTGCTGTTTGAGGCTGATGTCACTTCACCAAGCCGACGTGTCGTCTCTGGTCGGACGAACGTGCTTGTTCATGGTGGGGAATACTACATCGGCATTCGGCGGTCGTCTTCATTTCTTCGAGTGGGTGATACACTCAGATATGCGCTCATCACTGTTCGACCTAATGGAGAATTGATGCCGGCTCAATCCCTCACGGTGAAGGTTATCAGGCGTGAATGGAACTCTGTTCGAAAAGCTGGAGCTGATGGACGTTACTATTGGGTGACTGAGCACGTTGATTCGGTCATCGGTGAAAGGCACATTCGCAGTGAAAACTCAGCCGTCGAGGCTCAATTCGTCCCGCAGCGCGCTGGCTTGTATTTTGTGAAGGCTGAAGGCCAGGACGTGCGAGGCAACATGATACGCACCATAGTGCATTTCTATGTTAGTGGAACTGGGTATGTTGCATGGAAACGTTCAGATGACGATCGGATTGAATTGGTTGCGGATGCTGAGCGCTATGAACCCGGAAACGTAGCTCATATCATAGTGAAGTCTCCGTACGAAAAGGCGAGGGCGTTAATTACTGTTGAGCGAGATGGAATTATCAAGGAATGGGTGACTGTGCTGGAAGGAAGTGCACCTGAGCTCAGCCTTCCGATCACGAATGCATATCTCCCAAATGTTTTTGTCTCCGTTGTTTTGCTCCAGGGAAGAGTTGCCTCAAATCATGATCCCTCAGAAAACGAAGACCTTGGAAAACCTTCGTTTAAGATTGGCTACGTCAATTTGCCTGTAGATGCTGGTGCAAAGCACCTGAACGTTGCAGTTGTAACGGACAAAGAGATGTATCGCCCAGGTGACTCAGTCACAGTGACAATTGGTGTTCGCGATGAGCAGGGGAGTGGAGCAGCTTCCGAGGCAGTGGTAAGCGTAGCTGATGCGGGAGTTTTGAATCTTATTGGCTATCAGCTCCCTGATCCATTTGCTTTCTTCTACGGTTCCAGGCCGTTAGCTGTGAACACCTCCGAAACGATCGCTCATCTTGTTGAGCAACGTTCATACGGTGAAAAGGGGGAAGATGTCGGCGGGGGAGGAGGTGTGGCTTCTCTTGCTGGAATTGCGATGCGTGGCGAGTTTCGGTTGACAGCGTATTGGAATCCTTCCTTGAAGACCGATGATAGTGGCAGAGCAACTGTTCGTTTCAAACTTCCCGACAATCTCACACAGTTCAAGGTGATGGTGGTTGCTCAGACGAAGGGCTCTGAATTCGGTATGGGAAGCAGCACCCTTCGCGTGAATAAAGAACTCCTTCTACGCGGTGCACTTCCACGCTTCGCCAGATTGGGAGATTCTTTTGAAGCCGGAATTGTTACAACTAATTCCACAGGAAAACCAGGACGTGTAAAGCTTCTTGCAAAAGCCTCTGGTGGCGTAAAACTGCAAGGGGCAGACACGGCCGAATTTGAATTGAAGCCGGAAGAAAGCAAGGAGATTCGATTTTCATTTTTGGCGCAGCGAATTTCACCAGCAAGATTTGATTTCCGCGCATCGATGGAGTCTCTCGACAGTCTCGGACAGATATACACCGACGGCTTGACACTGACAATTCCAATTGAAGTTCCTCGAATGAAAGAATCGGTGGCGCTTTTTGAGAGTGCTCGTGACAGCGCCCTGCAGGTAATTGTCATCCCAAAGAATGTCTATCCGGGCTTGGGCGGACTTGAGTTCATGATGAGTTCAACGGCGCTAAGTGGATTAGAACAAGCTGTTGAATATCTCTTTGAGTATCCCTACGGCTGTCTGGAACAACAGATTTCCCGGATCTTGCCTATTATCCTCAGCAGAGAGATGGTGGAGGCATTTCACATTCGTATTCTGCGTGGGAAGGATACCAGAGCGGTTGCCCAGAAAGTACTGGATGAGATAGGGCAGTATCAGACTGATGATGGTGGATTTTCATATTGGAAAGGCGATTGGCATCCGTCGCCATATGTGACGGCGTATACTCTTTACATTCTTGCAGAGGCAAATCTTCGTGGGTACAACATTGATTCCGGTGTCATCGCATCCGCTGTTCAATATTGCAAACGATTTTTACGCAACACGTACGAGCAAGCGCGCAACCCATACACACGGCAGGCATACCTTTCCGTAAAAGCACTCATGGTTTATGCACTAGCTCTTCTTCATAATCCAGAGCCAGCGTACATTGAGCAGCTTTTTCAGTCACGCAACGATCTCCCTCTCTTTGCGAAGGCATACCTCCTGAAAGCGATTCATGCGACCACAAAGAGCCAAGCGATGGAGTCAGAAATTGTCCGCGATTTTATGAATCGCATCAAAGTCAGTTCAACCACAGCGCATTTTGAGGAGCCTAATTGGGAGGGACTGGAGTGGGTCTACAGCACAAATACCAGAACAACGGCAATTATCCTTCAAGCCTTGCTGGAGATCGGAATGCGAGATTCATTTTTGAGCAGAATCGCTCGATGGATCATGGATGAACAACGGATCGGTAGGTGGCGTTCAACTCAGGAAAATGCTTATGTTGTCAACGCACTTCAAACATACTTCGAACTCTATGAGAGAGAGGCGCCGGACTTCAAGGCGCAGATCACGGTTGCCAACAAGAGCCTGCTCAGCAGGATCTTCCGTGGTCGAGATTTATCACCGTATAGCAAGTGGGTAAAGCTTACGTCATTCCCCTCGGAGAAGCAATTACCGGTTGTGATTTCGAAGGTCGGGCAAGGAACACTGTACTACGGGATCCGAATGAATTATTACCCAAGAAGAGATTCACTTCCGAGAGATGAGGGAATTGCGATCCTCAAGACAATTTCTCCAGTTGTTGGCCCTCGTGAGTCATCGGGGAAGTTTGGTGCCGGCTTAGTCTATAAAGTAACGCTCACAGTTGTCACTCCACAAGAACGGCATTTCGTTGTCGTTGATGATCCATTGCCCGCTGGCTTTGAAGTGATCAATCTTTCATTTGAGACCGAGAGCAGCCAGCTCGCTCAAGCTCTGCGCAATGAGAATGCGAACGATGAATACAATGGGTACTGGTGGGGCGGTTTCAACCACGTTGAGCAAAAGGATGATCGTGTGCTCCTATTTGCAGATGCGCTTTTCGCCGGCGTGCACACTTATTCGTACTTGGTCAGGGCTACAACGTATGGAACGTTCGGTATGCCTGCAACACACGCGGAACAAATGTACGAACCTGAAGTCTTTGGTCGGACAGTCGGTAGAACAATCGTTGTTCAATGAGAAAATTTCTCTCTACTGTGAGGAAGCATCCATGGCGCATTGCGCTCCTGACTTTAGGTGTAGGGTTTTTCATCTCCGTTTTTCTACCATTACCATTGGAGCGTCTTTCGCCGCTGCCTGTGGTGTCTTTGCGCATCGTTGACCGAAACGGTGAGACACTTCGGGAAATCCTGTCTGATCAAGAAGGCCGCGCATACTGGCTTCGTTTGGATGAGATTCCTCGGCACGTCATTGCTGCAACAATTGCTGCTGAAGATAAGCGTTTCTTTAGCCATCCCGGTGTCGATCCCGTCGCTATTGCGAGAGCTATTTTTGAAGATATACGGGAATTCCGGTGGGTTTCTGGAGGTTCGACGATCACTCAACAGGTGGTGAAGAACGTGTATCGTCTGCCGCGAACGCTTCCCGGGAAAGTTCTTGAGGCATGGTACGCCCTTCGGTTGGAACGTACCATCTCAAAACAAGAAATTCTCTTACAATATCTCAATCGTATTTCCTACGGCAATGGAACGTTCGGCGTTGAGGCGGCGTCGAGGCTCTATTTTGACAAGCCTGCGGCGCATCTATCAATCGCTGAGGCAGCATTCTTGGCGGGCTTGCCGAACTCGCCGAGCATCAACAACCCTTACCGCTCATTCCAGCGGGCGGTGCACCGCCAGAAGTATATTCTCCAGAGGATGCTTGAAGAGGGCTGGATATCCCAGGATGAATATGTTAGAGCAGTTGCTGAGCCAATCCAGCTTACTGGACCTCGCCGCAATCTCCGTGCGCCCCACTTCACCGAGATGGTGTTGCAACAGCTCCCACCTGCGAGAACCCGCTATCAAGTTGTGCGCACTACGCTCGATTACAACGTTCAGCAGGTTGTTGAGGATTTGTTGAAAGGACACGTCGAAGCGTTAAAGCGCCATCGTGTGACCAACGGTGCTGTTGTTGTGATTGACAATCAAACGTGCGACGTGATTGCTCTTGCTGGTTCTGTGGATTATTTCGACTCGCTTCACAGCGGTATGGTGAATGGTGCCGTCGCATTACGGCAACCGGGTTCGGCTCTGAAACCTTTTACCTACGGGCTGGCTCTGGAGCAGGGATTGACCGCAGCAGATATCATACCTGATATACCGTTCACCGCATCCGCAGAAGGAGCGGCATTCAATCCTGAAAATTATGACAGGAAATACCATGGTCCGGTGCGGCTTCGTACTGCTTTGGCATGCTCCTATAACATTCCTGCAGTTCGTCTCGTCGATCGCATGGGAGTTGAGGCTCTCTTGACTCGACTCCGTATGGCAGGATTTGCATCGCTCGATGAGCCTGCTTCGCACTACGGACTGGGACTCACGCTTGGCGATGGGGAGGTAACTCTACTCGAATTGACCCGGGCATATTCGGCACTTGCCCGAGGAGGGGTGTTCAATCCCCATCGTCTTATACTTGATGTCCGCGACGTGAACGGAAAAGTACGATCATTTTCTCAGGATACCGCTTCACAGATCATATTTTCACCGCAGATCGCCTATATCATTACAGACATTCTTCGGGACAACGCTGCTCGCGCTCCAGCTTTTGGCTTTGATTCACCGATTAATCTTCCATTCCCTTGTGCGGTGAAGACGGGTACCTCGAAGGATTACAAAGATAACTGGACGATTGGATACACTCCGCGATGGACTGTTGGCGTCTGGATTGGTAATTTTGATGGGAAGCCAATGCGAACGGTTTCGGGCATCAGTGGGGCAGGGCCTTTGTTCCGCGATATCATGCTTTATCTTGAACAGCGCGGCACGGGGGGTGAGTTCTTCCAACCACCTGGACTTACCGAAACGAAGATTTGCCCGAAGTCGGGGCTATTGCCAAATCCAAACTGCACAGCAACAATTAAGGAAGTCTTTATCGAAGGGACAGAGCCTAAGGAACAATGCACGGTTCATCAGCTATTCCCCATTGATGTCCGAACTGGCGCCTTGGCGGATCGATCGACTCCCGTAGAGCATGTGCAGATGCGAGTGTTTGAGATTTATCCACCAATCTTCGACGCATGGGCAGAAGGGGAAAAGATCCCTCAGCCACGGTTACGGTTCTGGGGAGCTGCGCAACGATTTTCGGCAATAAAAGTGGGAACTGAAAATCCCGCTCATTCCAGTGGGGGAGAAAAAATTTTCTCAGATAGACCGACAAATGCAATTCCCTCACAGGGAGAAGTTTTACCGAAAGGGATTGAGCCCTATCAAGGGCATGTTCCATTCATGAAATCGATGGCGAGCGAGGATTTCGCTGTAACGTTCCCGGAAGATGGGGCTGTTTTTAAGATAGACCCCGTGCTTCGGCGGAACTACCAGACGGTGAAAATCGCTGTTGCAATTGGCGGCGAATACCGGAATGTGCGATTAGAAATCGATGGAGAGCCGTTTGCGGAGATCAGCAATAGAAGGACATTCCACTGGAATCTGGAACCAGGTGAGCATGAATTCCAATTGGTAGGGGAACGGAGTGGAAAAGTGGTGAGGAGCCGGAAGATTCATATAAACGTGCGTTGAGAATCGTTCGGCTTCTACCTTATGCTTGCCGTTCCTCTGCGAAGCCAAAGGCGACTTTGGAGGAGTGCTATGGGCGATTTTTTTGAGTTCAAGAAATATCAGACGAATTACAGGAAAGAAATCCTTGGAGGCATCACTACATTCGCAACCATGTCCTACATTGTTGTAGTGAATCCAGCTATCCTTGAAGTTGCGGGTATCCCCAGAGGAGCTTCAATGGTTGCTACGATTGTTTCAGCTGTCTTTGGGACGCTGCTGATGGCAGTGTATGCAAAGCGGCCGTTCGCTGTTGCTCCGTACATGGGCGAGAATGCTTTCGTGGCTTATACGGTGGTAAAAGTGCTTGGCTACTCCTGGCAGACAGCTTTGGGGGCCGTCTTTCTCAGCGGAGTTCTTTTCACGCTGCTAACTGTGCTGAAAATCCGAAGCTGGCTTTCGGGTGCCATTCCGCAATCGTTAAAGTATAGCTTCGCTGTAGGAATAGGCTTGTTTCTGACATTTATCGGACTGAACGAGAGCGGAATCGTGACTTTGGGGGTACCGGGGGCTCCTGTCAAATTAGGCAACCTGAACAATTTGGCTGTATTGTTAGCTATTCTCTCATTCTTGATAACAGCCTTTTTAATGATAAAGAAATTTGGCCCAGCGATTATTACAGGAATACTGGCGACGACGTTTCTATCGTTTGTTCTTGGAGTCACTCCCGTTCCAGAACATTGGCTGAGTACGCCACCAAGTTTAAACGAAACATTTCTGCAGCTCGATATCACTGGTGCGCTCACCTGGGGATTCTTTGCTGTGGTGATTGTCATGTTCGTTATGGATTTCGTTGACACGCTTGGCACGCTTATAGGTCTTTCCGCTCGTGCAGGGCTGCTCAATGAGAAAGGTGAGCTCCCGGAAATTGAAAAGCCAATGCTCGTCGATGCACTTGCTACAACCCTTGCAGGTTTGGTCGGTACCACAACGACCGGTGCTTACATCGAATCGGCTTCAGGAATAGAGGCCGGGGGGAGAACAGGATTTACGTCGGTCGTGGTAGCGGTGCTGTTCCTGCTCGCTTTATTTTTTGCTCCATTGCTTACCGCTATTCCGCCGCATGCGTACGGACCAGCTTTGATCATCGTTGGGCTCTTGATGGTTGAACCCATAACAAAGCTGAGGTACAATGATTACACTGAACTCATCCCATCATTTGTCACAATTATTCTCATGGTCTTCACATTCAACATAGGCGTTGGCATGACCGCAGGATTTATTACCTATCCACTTCTTAAGATCCTCAGCGGCAGGTCCGGAGAGATTCATGCAGGGATGTGGGTACTTCTCCTGTTCTCGCTCGCCTTCTACATTTTCTATCCATACTGATATGGGTTCCTTTACCGCGAGCGAAAGGAACGTGCGAGCTCTTCGGAGGCATTCTGTTCAGAATGAGAACGAGAAAGAACTTCCCTCGGTGTTGAATCGCGGATTCACGATATTATTGTAAATCGAGCCGAACGTATATGTGACTCCAACGTAAGTGAAATAGCTGTATCCGGTTTCAAGTTGTCGGCGCTGGAGAAGAATTTCTTCGGGAGTGGCGCCTCGCTTGGGTAAAGACAACTGGTCGTGAATCATTGAGATAACTCCACCTAAGCTGACTGAAAGTCCCTCAAATAGTTTGAGCGTCATTGAGCCTGAGAGGGAAAGATTATTTCTCCTGAAGTCGTAGAAATAATGAGACCCACCAAGTGTTGCGCTCACTGAACCCCATGGCTGCCTGAGAATGAGTGTAAGGGAGAGCGATTCCCCTGGCAACGCTTGCTCCAATTTATCGTAGATTGTCTCCTCATAGTACCAGTTGTGCTCGTAGTTTAGTCGGTAAAGGAATGTAAGTTGCTTTAAGGTCGATGCTGAATAAGGGAAGACATCATATTCAATTGCAGGTGCAACTCTTGTCGAGAATCTAAAATTTCGGTAAGTTGAAGTGTAAGCTGAAGCAAATCCTCCGACTGACCAGTGTTCGCCGAGGCTCCATACAGACATTGCGGAAAATCCCTGGCTCCGGGAAATGCTCACGACTTTCTGGTCACCAATTGTAAAGTTGCTTTCACTGTAAAACGCATCTGTTGAGAGTGAAATTTTCAGATCAGATGTTACCCGGTCTGCAGAGATTGAACCTCTAACCGTTCTGAAAGTCTGTAACCGTTGTCCATTGATGAAGCCATTCAATCTGAGGCTGAACACCCAATAGTTCCATTTGTCCTTTACCTCTGCTGGTTGGGATGGTTCCTTGAATGAAACCGAGATATATTTACCAAGTGGTGTTTTTGCTGTATAACGTACAAGGCCAATTTTCAAAGCCCTCACAAGCTCTTTCCGAACATCATCTTCCGTGGCTGATTTCGTTGTAGTAACCCGTAGGGTATCATTCATTCCCTGAAACTCACGCTGCCCAATGAAAACAAGTGTATATTCTTTGCCTCCGCTCCCTGTTGTTTGCGTTGTAATTAGAACATGAACCTGCGCTTCATACCGATCACGTACGTAGTTGACAAACGTAACATTAGTGCGTATGTAATCAATGTCGCAGTAGGTGCAATCGATGAAGATTTTTGGGGCACTTTTCATGAGCGCGGCTGAACTGTCGGGTTGTGTTTGTGAGAAAGAGCTGTTTGTGAAAAGAAGGAAAGGAACAGTTGCAATTAGGAGCTGTTTCATAAGATATTCCCCCGTTCTCTGAGTAAGCCGAGATGATTATAATATAATCCGATAGCAGTGGTTTTTCAACATTTCCTGGAGGATTCTCCTTGCCTCAAAGATTGGTGTAGCGGAGAAAAGCCTCTAGCAATCTTGATCTCTGCAAAACTAAAGCCTATCAGACTATGAGAAAAGAGTCGGTAAGGATTCCGCAGAGAGAATTTTCATCTCCTGCTGAGTCTGATTCCGAAAGCTACCACTCCTACCAAGAGTCCTGTCAGGAGGAGAATCAAAAGGGCTGTCCCCAGGATATTTGCGGGCGCTGCCACATGGATTCGAACAGTTTTGTCCTCTGACTCAACTTTCCGATCGCCCGCAGACGATTCTGTCTTGATTGTTGCTTCGTAGTCGCCGATGCTTACGTCTACGGGTGGAGCTATTGTGAGCAATACAGTTTGTTCTCTTCCGGGAAGAAGGCTCGGAATAATTTCGGGGGAGACGGTCGAGAACCAGTTCACTGGAACGCTGGCTCGCACCTTGATATTATCCAGTCGGCGTGTTCCGTCATTGTAAACTGTCAAGCTCCTCTGGACTTTTTCATCTGGTTTTATCTCCTGATAGAAGTTTGTCGCTCTTACCTGAATTCTCCCCACCCCTCGTGGCACAAGCTCCAACCGCACATAGCCAATGTTCATCTTATCCAGCTCCACGGTTGTGTATTTTCTTTGATGGTCGAAATTTTCTATAAGCTTTTGTGGGATCGCAACGGCGTAGAAATCGATAGGCTTATCGATCATGAAAGAGGTACTATCGTAGCGGTCAGGGAGATACAAGCTGAGCGAGAGTTTACGCGTGTTTACATCTTGTGAGAACTTCACCTGTGAGAGGCGGGCGTTTGTTTCGGGTTCGATGAAATCGTATGTAATCTGACGCGGGAGGTTTAAAACTTGAAGCTTGTACACATTGTCAGCTCTTGAGAAGAGGGCAAGAAGTAGATCGTAGTTCGCACGCATCCCGAGGTCCGCTTCCTGAGAGAACTGTTCAGACGTAATGAGCACTTTGTTGGCACTTTCATCAACCTGAAGGAGAATGTTTTTCTCTTCCGACTTGTCTCCGTAGATGCACCGGACAGTGACATGTTCCAGGTCCTGAAGCAATGAGAGGTCAATCGTAATTGGTCGGTTCTGAGGCATTGCTGCAATCTTCGCCTCGTAGGGCTGACTTACAATCGTGTGCTGGTCGTTCAACAGTGAGACGTAGACATTTGATATTTGGTCCGTTCGAATTCCCTCGAACTCTTCCATATTCACCTTTCTTCCCGCGACCAGACCACCAGTGGTATTTCTGAGAGTTAACTTAACGCGGTTCAGACCATCGCGGGTTCTGTATTTTATTGCTTTATCCACCGTAATATGTGGTTGCTCAAAAGCAAGTGCCAGGATCGCCTGTTGGTAAGTGATTTGAGCGTGCTTGAACGCAGCTTCCGACTGCTGGAATTCCTGCTGAGAAATAAGCCCTTTATCATAGAGCGCCTTCTGTCGATTAAACAATTCCTTTTGCAGATTATAGTCGGTTTGAACTTTTTCGAGATAGAGCGACTTGAAGCGTTCATCGTTTGGGTTGTAAAAAACCTGTGCATGGGCTAAGCATGATAGCAGAAGAGTAAGCACTGCAATTACTTTGGTCATGTGTGACTTCTTTCGCCTTTTGCCTTTACTTCGTTTATTCTCAATAAGGACAAGTTTCATGCCAGTTGCGTCCGGCTTTTTTCTGCTGAAATTTTGAGGATCACGGGCTGTCACTGTGTAAATGGTTACTCGGTTTTGTAAAACGAGATGTGAGATGTACAGGGAATTCTGTAAGTATCAACTGCTGAAACCCAATGCAGAAGAAGTACGTTCTCTGCCCATCCTTTCGTAGCTTAATCTCTCTGTTCAGCTCATTCACACCGCACAGCTGGCGCAGTCTTTCACGCGACAATGCCCTTGCTGGCAAATAGATTGTGCGAAACTTCCAATCCTGGATTGCGGTTAATGCGTTCTGTTTTTATCGCACATCCATTCGCGAGAAAGTATGGTGGGCAAAAACGAAGCAGAGAACATTTAGTATCAGTAGTTCGCAAACCGCTGGCAGGGCATGCTGAACATCACGAGAGAAATCTGGATTTGAGTGGACAAAGCGCGGAATCGATTTTGAATCCACCGCTAACCTCGAAATGGAGCGCATTTTGCGAACGTAATATAACCGATGCTTACTCCCTGAATCTGCTAAATCTCGCTCTCTGATGAACTCTCTAATTTGATATCTATAGCGGCGTGCATCCTCGTAGAATTGTTTATAGTTAGCCAACCCTGTGCTTGAGATTGTTTCCGCAATAGTACGGAAAGACGAATAGGGCGACAACAAGTTGAAACGTTCAGCTATCACAGCCTGACCATAGAGTTCAGCAAAACGGGCGTTCATAAGCGCTTCAAGAGTTTGATCGCTTCGCTGAAAGAATCTCTCAATAACTTGCCAGTTTTCTTCGCTTTCTTTTCCCGCGTAGAACTCATAGTATTCTTTTGGAGCCTTCGTTAGCATTTCATCAACCGCTGCGTCAACTTGTTTCTCAAAAGCTTCTGTTGATGCTACTGGATAGAATCTTTCTGTAATCATGCCCCCCAGGCGCGGTGCAAGGTATATAAAGAAGATCCAGAGAAGGAAAAGGATCGTAAGGCTTGTTGCTGATTTTGAAACCAGGGAAGATAACCAAATTCCCAACCAAACGAAAAGCGAGAGGTAACAGAGAGCGCATAGCCCCCAGAAAACAAATTCAATGGGATACATAATGATGATGTTATAGCCAGAGAAAATCTGAGTGATTATAATGCTTAGCAGGGTGCCTATGGCAATGGGTACAAAAAGAAGCAACAGTATCGCAATGTATTTGCTAACGAGGATTTGTTTTCTGAGCACCCCGGTTGACAGTTGGAGCCTTAGTGTTCCTGTTTCCCGCTCTTGTGAGATTGCATCAAAACTCAGCACTATTGCGAGAAAACTGAGTATCATTCCTACGAAGAGCGTCCAATCAAAATCCCAGTACTTGCTGAGCATATAATTACTTTGCATTTCAGGTTTCATCCCAGCAAATAACAAGCCTCTTTGTGGTGCCGAGGCCTTGATACTGATGGTTCTTGGATACCGTGTTGCATTTCCAAATGTGAAAAGTTGGGCGATGTGTGGTTTAAGCGTTATTGGAATGACCTGATCGAAGAGCTGATCAACCCCCGATTCTGCACTTTCGAGTGCGCTTGAGTAGAGCTTCAGGCTTTGCTGGTAGCTATGCACCTCGTTATCGAATTTTTTGCAGAATAGTACAGTGCCTGCAGCATAAATAGTTACGACAAATAGAAATCCTACTACGAAGCGGAAACTCAGTAAGTTATCTCTTAGCTCTTTACCAATTAGTATCTTCCACATCGCTCACCTCTTGTAGCTACGGTTCTCGGAACTCGATAGAGTATTAGCGAACATCGTAGGTTTGTAAACGGTGTCCCGCATACTCAATCAATATGATGAAATAAATAATCAACAATAAAACGGGCAATACTGTATTACTGATAGAGCTTACATCTTTTGCCTTGAAAGCGGGGGCATCACCTAAATCTAAGGGCTCCATGTTTTGTGTCCAGGGCACCGAACTGCGGTCTTTTTCGTATTGTGCAAGCCGACGAGCCGTTGCAGCTGGGTCGATCTGGTCTTTTGTGAGTCGGGAGAAGAAGAGCTGGGCGTTTGTTGAAAATATCCCTTTTTCATCTAAATATCTAATGTACTTGTTCCTGTATTCTCTTGCCTGCTTCAAAAAGTTCTCAAAGTTATCGACATCAGTACGTGCAAAGATGGAAGTGACGTAAGATAGTAGTGCTGCCGGGGAAACGAGGTCCAGCGTTCGCTTATGGCGCAATTGCTTATCAAGCTTGCTGAGATAAAGGTTCTGGTACAACAACCACTCATTATTGGCAGTTTCAGCAATCTCTCTATATAGCTTCACCTGTCTGATTAGAGATTCCAGAACATCGTAATCAGCGTCAGCGACGGCTGTATATATCACTGCCGAACCATAGTTTACAACAGCCTCGATAAATTTTCGTCTTGCAGTATCGTTCAGAATCGCGCTATCTTGGGCTTGTAGATGTTCAAGCTTAAGGAAAAATGATTTATACTCTTCCTCCAATGTAGGCTGGATATCATCAAGTCGCGGTGTTGAGCCAAATTCTGCTGCAAAGTATGTGTTAAGATTGGGTTGCAGTATGCTTAGGAAACACCAGATGAACAGCGATACGCCGAGAGAAGTTGAAGACCGATGAAAAGTTAACGAGGCTAAAGTACCTAGCGCTGCAAAATTTGATAGATACAAGAGGGTTACCAAAGCAATCAAAAGTGCTCTGAAGAAATCTTCCATGCTCAGTGTAACCCCTAAAACGGTCGGCATCAAAATCAGCACGATTCCAAACAGCATCACAGTAGTGGTCGAGAGGATCAAAAAAGACCCTAACACTTTGCCATATAGGAGTTTCGTTCTTGATACTGGATTGGACATTATAAGCCGCAATGTGCCGTCCTCTTTCTCCCTCGCAAATGCGTCGTAAGTAAGTAAGATCGCTAACAAACTGAACAGAACCTGCAAAACTAATTCCAAATCAAGCGGGTCATAAATTTGCATCAATGGATTAGAGGCTACTTCGGCTTGCTCATATCGAGGCACGCGATCTATGCTAATGCTTATTACCACAGGGCGAGGTATGTTAGCTCCATTGCTGAACACACTCAATGGGCTCGGTGGATAAACAATCTCCGGCTGATATTGAGAGAAAACCTTGACGTTTCTGAGTTTCTTCTGGGCATCTGCAACGGCTGCGTCATACGCTGACTTTCTGACTCGATAGTCTTCACCTGTTACAATGACGCATACAACAGCAAGTACCAAGCCGATGATGAATGAGGTTATAACTCGAAAGTCAAGAAGCTTTTCAAGCAGTTCCTTCTTAGCTATTCTCCAGATCATCTCATCTCCTCGTCAGTCTAATCTTCGATTCCTGAATTTTCGGATCTCTCTCGAATCTATGTTAAACCTCTTCATCCTATTGTATACCGTATTCCTGTGCACTCCCAATTCCTTCGCTACGCTTTTTATGCACCCAGCAGACTTCATTAACGCTTCCTGAAGTTTGCAGCGCTCTAAAACATCTTGTTCCCACTCGTCAGTATCAAACTGTATATCTTCTGACCTTATTGACCCTCCGCCATTGCTGAGAAGGACTCCCCTTATAATGCACGACTCAAGCTCTCTCACATTCCCAGGCCAATCATAAGAGTAAAGTTTTCTCAGCGCCTCATCTGTCAAGGTGTATTCATCTCGCCCATGCTTCCTGAGAAAATGATGCGCCAGCGCTTTGATGTCGTCTTTCCGCTCGCGTAGAGGCGGGATTGAAATTACATGGACCGCGATCCGGTAATACAAATCCTGCCGGAATCTCCCTGATTGCACAAGTGCCGAGAGCTTACGGTTAGTTGCTGCAATGATTCGGACGTCCGTGGGCACTCGCTTCTCACCTCCAAGACGAACGATCTCCTTCTCCTCAATGACCCGCAGCAGCTTTACCTGAAGATGAAGCGGAATCTCTGAAATCTCGTCCAGAAACAGAGTGCCTCCCTCTGCTTGTTCAAAATAGCCTTTGTGGCTTGTAAATGCGTTGGTAAAGGCTCCACGCTCATGTCCAAAGAACTGGCCCTCGAACAGTGTCTCCGGGATTGCACCGCAATTTACAGGCAGAAAGATTCGGTTACTTCGCAGGCTGGCATAGTGAATATAGCGTGCTAATACTTCCTTGCCAACTCCGCTTTCTCCTACAATTAGCACAGGAGTTTCGGCTTTAGAAACTCTGTAGGCAAGCGCGAATACTTCCCTCATCTCTTGACTGTTGATAACAATCTCCGACTGAAGCAACTCCTGTATCGAAGCATAGTTAGCCATGAGATTTCTTTTTGCCAGCAATAAATTAGCTTCCTCACTCAACTTATTTCCATATACTTCAGATAGAGCTTTTCGAGATCTTCGTACCGTATGTCTTCCTCTGCCAGCTCCATAATCAATGTACCTTCCTTCATGATGCCAACTCGGTCAGCTATCTCTTTGGCGCGGAAGACATCGTGCGTTGACATGAGAATTGCCTTCCCTTTGTCTCTAAGCTGCTTGAGCAGGTTAATGAAGTCAGCCGCTGCCCTTGGATCGAGCCCCGATGTTGGCTCGTCAAGAAGCAACGCAGGTGCTTCCTTTAAGATGGCAATAGCAATGCCAAGCTTCTGGCGCATCCCCTTAGAAAATGTCTTTACCCGCTGCTCAAAACAACGCTCCGGCAATCCAACCTGCCGCATCACCATATAATAGTCCTCTTTTCTTAAATCCTTTCTGCCAGCAAGGCTTGTGAAAAAATCCAAATTCTGTCGGGCGGTAAAGTTGCCATAGAGCATCACATTTTCAGAGACGTACGCGGCATACTTTTTTGCTTCGCGCGGATTTTTATTGCAATCGATTCCATTGATTTTTGCCTGACCGCTCGTCGGTGGAACGAAGTCGAAGAAAATGTTGATGGTTGTGGTCTTCCCTGCACCGTTCGCACCAAGGAGGCAGTATATCTCTCCCTCTTTGATATCGAGATTCAAATGGTCCAGGGCTAAGAGCCCATCCTCATACCGCTTGGTTAAATCGATTGCCTGAATCATCACTTATCTCCTCAACAGACGCTATCTTTAGACAGTGCACATATCGAATGTGGATGATCGAAGATGTAGGTTTAATTCTTGTTCCGGGCTTTTTTAGGACATATCAGATAGGGACAATCTCCATGCCAAAGAATATCTGCGGATTTTTCAGGCTCGCTGAAGTTCTAATAAGCCTGATGGGTAAGAGTATTCACACCAATGGGGAAAAGATTCCACAATAGATGAAACGTGGATAAAGGGACGCAGACCACCATCTATGTTCTCTCACTCATTCCCCTCCTTGCCAATCCTATACCGCCGCATCTTGTTGAACAACGTCTTCCGGCTTATCCCTAACTTTTCCGCTGCCTTTGTGCGGTTCCAATTGACTTCCTTAAGGGTTTTAAGGATAATTTGCAACTCAATCTGTTCTGTCATCGACTGAACGCGCTCTTCGAGATTACCTACTTCATGAAGTCCAGTAATGCCGATGCTTCCTGATCCTTCAGTCCATCGAAGAGTTGATTCATCAATACGGTTTCCCTGAGCACTTAGCATTGCGCGTTGGACAACATTCTCCAATTCCCTGATATTTCCTTTCCATTCTCGCTTCATAAGGAGCGCTAAAGCCTCATCTGAAACTTCGGTGATGTTCTTCCCGAAGACGGGTGAGAATTTTGCCAGGAAGTGTTGAACATAAATTGGGATATCATCAAGGTGTTCGCGCAGTGGGGGCATATGGAGCTCGAGGACATGAAGTCTATAATACAAATCCTCACGGAATTTCCTGTTAGCGACTTGAGTTTCCAGATCCTTATTCGTTGCTGCAATCACTCTGACATCAACCCTTACACGCCGGTTTCCGCCGACTCGGGTGAATTCTCTTTCCTGGAGGACCCTGAGCAGTTTAGCTTGGGCTTCGAGGGGAAGCTCACTGATCTCATCCAAGAATATTGTCCCTCCGTTTGCTTCTTCGAATTTACCTATCCGCTGTGATCGTGCGTCAGTAAATGCTCCTTTCTCATGTCCGAAAAACTCGCTTTCGATCAAACTCGCAGGGATTGCAGTGCAGTCAACAATAACAAAAGGGTTGTCCATCCGTTTGCTTTCGTAGTGAATTGCCCTTGCTGCTAATTCCTTCCCTGTCCCACTTTCACCTTCAATTAGCACCGTAGCATCAGTAGAGGCGAGCTCCAGAATCTTCCGTCGGACTATCTTCATGATTTCACTTTCCCCAATGAGATTGTGGACTCCATATCTACCGTGGAGTTCAGATTTCAACTGGCTGACCTCTCTTTTCAAGCGGTGGAGTTCTGCAGCGCGCTTCACCACAAGAAGCATCTGTTCGTTGTCGAACGGTTTTGTGAGATAATCGTATACTCCTTCCTTGATTGCCTGAACGGCGGATTGGATCGTCCCGTGTGCGGTGAGGATTATCGAAATGGCACTTGGAAGTTGCTCTTTGATAAGGCGAATGGTCTCCATGCCATCCAATCCCGGCATCTGGAGATCAACGATAAGAAGATCTGGCATATATGCCTTAGATTTTGCCACCGCATCAACCCCATCCTTTGCAGTCTCTACATCGTAGCCTTCGTCTTTTAAGATCGCTGCAAGGATGTTACGGATTTTTTCCTCGTCGTCAATGACGAGAATCCTGACACTTCTTTGTTCATTCTCCATTTGTTCCGGTTCGAGGTTGTTGGTCATTTGTGATTCATTGATTTTTTCAAAGTGCCTGTTTAAGTGGAAGCCATATAAGTACAGTTGTGCCCGTATGTTCTCCTTCCGTTTGACTTCGTATTTCGATTTCTCCTCCATGCTTACTGATAATTCCGTAAGAGATTGATAGACCCAAGCCAGTTCCATTTTCCTTCGTGGTAAAAAATGGGTCGAATACTTTTGGCAAGTTTCTTTTCTGAATACCAGGGCCGGTATCGCGTATTGCAATGCAAAGGAAGCCCCTCTTTTCGACAGTTCTTCCCTCGTTTGCAACGGCTTCGGGGCGCGTAGATGCTAACGTCACGTCGATTTGTCCCCCTTTCGGCATCGCCTGAATGCTATTCATCAATATGTTAAGAATGACTTGCTTGAGTTGGGCAGCATCGCCAATGATTGTGGTATCTTGAGCCTTCACTTCTGTGAAAACTGCAATGTTATGCCTCCTCAACTCAGAATCAAGCAATAGAAGAGTCTGCTGGATCAGGTCCTGAAGATTTACTTCGCTCATATGGAGTTCAGCAGATTTGCTGAACGACAGGAGTCCCTTGATGATTCGATCGATACGGTCTACCTCTTCGAGAATCCCATCGACGAGGGACCTCTTTTCACCTGGCAGGTCTTTTTGTATGTACTGCACAGTGCTTCTAATTGCTGTCAGAGGATTGCGGATTTCATGGGCAGCGCCAGCAGCAAGTTCTCCTATGGTTGCGAGTTTGTCAGCATGGAAAAGCTTTTTTAACTTTTCTTCTTGAAACTGATACATCAGAGCATGTTCGATCGCCAAAGCACTTTGATTTGCAAGTGCCGTGAGCATCTCTACCTCTGACGGCTTGTACGGTGCAGCGCTTGTTTTCCTTCCGAAGAAAAGTGCCCCTGTCAACCGATTCACGACGATAAGCGGAATTATAAGCAGAATGCCTGCCTCCCTCAGCAACCCCTGCTCTCTTTCCGACAGAAACTTTACGACTTCAATATCTTTAGTGACATCGAGGGCGCATCGGTTCACGCTGAGCCACTTAATTAGATTTTCAGAGCGAGAAAAACTAAGATCTTGAAGAAATTCGGGGTGACCCCCTCTGGCTACCTTGCCCACGTATCGTCCTGTGATTGGTTCGAAGATCATAACATAAAGAGAATTTGCATCGACGACTTCTCGGAATTTCGACCCCAGGTTCTCAAGGAGTTGGTCCAACCCAATGATGCGGGTTACGGACTGGAGGAATTCCTGATGGAAGAGGTCTCTCGCAACATCCATTCGGGCTTTTAGTCTGCTCTCCTTTAAATACGGAATCTTCATTATCTCAGCCGGCAAGCACTCGTTAGCAATCTACCGTATAAAGTTATTGTTTCTACTTTTGAGTTTCAACTTCGAGAAGGTTCTAACAAGTGGCGATTCTCGTTGCATCTCTTTGTTCCTCTTTCTATGTTTATGTTGTTCTAATTTGAAATTGGTCTTTTCTACAGACATGTCACGGAGCGACTCTTTAGCGAACAAACGGCGAGTTTTGCATGTGCTCACATCGGAAGCGTGGGGAGGCTTGGAATACTACGCCTGTACGTTAGCCGTAGCGCTGCACAAGGCGGGGGTTGAAAGCTACTTTGCATGTAATCCAGAGAGTCGTGTTGGTGAATTCGTACAAGCGCATGGGTTGCGATACCTTCCGCTATACCATCGAAGACTCCCACATCCTTCTGACGTTGTGCGTTTGCGACGGTTTGTCGCCGGCAACCAGATCGGCGTCGTCCACTCACACTACCACAGCGATGTATGGTTGGCATCCATTGCACTGAGATGGAAAGCCTCCCTCCGCACGGTGAGATTCTTTCATAGTTTCTACATGGGGATGATACCAAAGAGAGATTTTCTTCACGCATGGATTTACCGACGGGTTGATGGGTTCTTTGTATCATCTCGGAAGTTTCTTGATGAAGTCGAAGAGTGTATACCCGCCGCTGCAAGCAAAGCATATGTGCTTCCGTACGGACGCGATTTATCCCAATTTCAGCATGATTTCTCCAGACGTGCCGCTGTTCGTAAATCACTGAATGTCGACAAGGACACACTACTTGTTGGCGTCATGGCACGCATAGACCCTGGCAAAGGGATTCGGGAGTTTGTCGAATCATATCTTCTGCTTCCAGATGACGTTAGGGAGCATACTGTCTACCTTGTCATGGGAGAGCCAACAATAAAGCGATCAGGATTGGGCCGTGTAGTGTACGAACCGGCATGTGAAGTTTACAGCGAGGAGATCCATAAATTTGTAAAATTGCATCGTCTTGAAGGGCGAGTCCGATTCATAGGCTTTCAAAGGGACTACATCCCGTTTCTCGATGCAATGGATGTTTTCGTGTTGCCAAGCCATGCTGAGACATACTCGCTTTCAGCCCTTGATGCAATGGCGATGAACCTTCCCGTAGTTGGGACGAACTCCGGTGGTACTCCAGAACAGATCAAGGACGGGGTGAACGGTTTTCTTATTGAGCCCAAAAACGCTGCAGCAATTGCGGCTGCGATTCAACGATATTACCTTGACCCGAAACTAAGAAAAGAGCATGGAATTAATGGCAGACGATTCGTTGAATCGAACCATGATCTCCGTCAGACAATCTCACGGATGTTGAGCTTCTATGGACTGCCAGAGGTCACCTCGTGAATCCGCCAAAGGCGCAATCGTGATTCAGCAGTTATGATGAGAATTCCTCTTACGAAGCCACATATACCAGCGAATTTGCTGCCTGGGTTAGAGGCAGTGCTTCGCACGGGTGTTCTTCACGGGAATGGGGAAGTTGGTCAGCGTGTCGAGCGCTGGATGGAACGGACGTACGGCTTTCGTCATGTTCTTTTAACAACGTCCGGTACCCACGCCCTTGAGCTTGCAATGATGCTCCTGGATGCTAAGTCGGGGGATGAAGCGATTCTCCCGAGCTTTACTTTTGTGTCGACAGCGAATGCCGTGCTTCGAGCTGGTCTTGTTCCGGTCTTTGCAGAGATTGACGAGGAGACATTGAATATCTCCCCGCAGGATGTTGCCAAGCGGGTGACGCCGAAAACGCGTGTGATCATTCCCGTGCATTATGGAGGCGTTGCATGCGACATGGATGCTTTAGGATCGATCGCTGATGAGCACAAGTTAGCGATAGTGGAGGATGCGGCTCATGCCATAGGGGCTTCATACAAGGGTCGAATGCTCGGTGGGATCGGTGCGATGGGATGTCTCAGCTTTCATGACACGAAGAACGTTACCTGTGGTGAGGGGGGAGCCTTTGTGACGAACGATGATAGATTAGCTGCTCGTGCTGAGACGATCCGCGAGAAGGGGACGAACCGCGCGCAGTTTCTCCGTGGTGAAGTCGACAAATACACGTGGGTTGATATTGGAAGCAGCTTCGTCATTTCTGAGATCCTCGCTGCGCTGCTTGAAGCTCAGTTTGCTGTCATCGAGGAAATTACAAAACGCCGAAAAACAATCTACGAATTTTATCTGACAAACCTGCGCCCACTTGAACAGCGGGGACTGTTGCGTCTACCTGTTATCCCACCGTATGCTCAGACGAATTATCACTTGTTCCACATTCTTCTCCCAACTGAAGGAATTCGAAATGCGCTCATGGTTCATCTTCGTAATGCCGGCATCGGTGCAGCCTTCCACTACATCCCTCTGCATTCTTCACCATTTGGCAAACAATTCGCTCGTGGCGATCTACCTGTGACGGATAAGGTGAGCCGCTGCCTCCTTCGGTTGCCGCTGTATCCTGATCTCACGGAAGCAGAATCCTCATACATCGTTGAACAGATTGCAGAATTCTTTTCAAAGATTTCTCGGGAATAGTCAGCTCGTTCCCATAACTGTTCGTGAGAAAGTAATTCCCGTATCTATGTCAAACTAAGGCAGGGGTCAAGATGGCGTCAGAGGTGATCGAATCAATTGGCTCATTGGAAAGCTATGTTGAAAATATCCTGAACCACCTTGAGGCACAATCTTTTGTTTCACGTTTGTGGCAGAAGGATCCGTCACTCTGGAAGCCTGATCCGCTACATCAAGGGGTAATCAGTAATCGACTCGGATGGCTTGACTCACCGAAGTTGATGCTGAGTCATGTGGAGGAGCTCATTGAGTTCACTCGGAAGGTCTGTGCGGATGGTTTCACCCATGTCCTTCATCTCGGCATGGGGGGAAGTAGTTTAGCTTCTGAAGTGATTCGGTCAGCATTTGGGGTGCGGGAAGGGTTCCTGAAGCTTCATGTTTTAGATAGCACATCCCCGGATGCGATTCGGGCGGTTGAGCAGTCTTTGCCAATTGAACGGACCCTCTTCATTGTTGCCACAAAGTCCGGGACAACAACTGAAACACTAACTCTTTATCAATATTTCTATGATAGGATTGCCTCGATCAAAGGGAATGAAGCAGGGAAGAATTTTGTAGCACTTACAGATCCCGGCACATCTCTAGTAGACGAAGCACAGGCAAGAAATTTCAGGCATATCTTTTTGAACCCCAGGGACATTGGTGGCCGTTATTCTGCGCTTTCTTACTTCGGACTTCTTCCAGCGGCATTGATAGGTGTTGACATTGAGCATCTTCTCAGTCGCGCTGTAGATATGCAAGAATTATGTGGACCGACCCGCTCGTCGCGGATTCGTGAGAATCCGGGGGTTCGGCTTGGTGCAATTCTTGGAGCGGCAGCAAAAAACAATAGAGATAAAGTCACATTTATTGTAAGTCCTGAGTCCCCCTGCAGGGGACTCGGATCATGGCTTGAACAGCTCCTCGCGGAAAGTACAGGAAAGGAAGGAACAGGAATCATCCCGATTGATGGCGAACAACCTGGTGTGCCTGAAGTGTATGGTACCGATCGGCTGTTTGTGCATATAGCGGTGCGTTCTGCATCTGAAGATGGGGTATCATCGAAAATTGATGCGCTTCGTTTTGCTGGTCATCCTGTCGTTACCATTCTTCTGAACGACCTGTACGACCTCGGGCAGGAGTTTTATCGTTGGGAGTTTGCTGTTGCAACAGTTGGGGCTCTTCTCGGGATTAATGCGTTCGACGAGCCGAATGTCCAGGAGAGCAAAGATATGACAAGAGAGATGCTTGCAACATTTGCCGAAAGTGGGTCGTTCCCGGCGGAGCATCCACGCGCCGAATGCGGCTCACTTCGCCTTTTCGCTGACGACGCGACGTTTGAAGAGCTTAAGACAGTCCGGAGCGGTCGTTTTCCAGAGAGCTCATTTGCTGGGTTGCTTGAAGCGCACTTCCATCGAGCGCAAGCTGGCAACTATTTTGCTTTTATGGCATATCTTCCACCTTGTGAAGAATTCGATCGCTTTTTCGATAGTCTTCGAGTGGAGATACGCAAGCATCTGCATGTTGCAACTACATTTGGGTATGGACCCCGGTTTCTTCACTCGACCGGGCAACTCCATAAAGGGGGACCAAATACAGGGATCTTTCTCCAGATTACGGCTGAAAGCCGTGAAGACGTGCAGATTCCAAATTCGTCGTATACTTTTGGCGTTTTACTTCGGGCACAGGCGCTTGGGGACCTCGAGGTTCTTCGAAGACATAAGCGAAGGGTAATTCGCATCGATCTTGGTGAGAATGCTCTCGAGGGACTCAACATGTTGATGAGTGTTGTGAAGAACATCGTGAGGGGCTAAGTTGTCTGCTGCCACTTGTGGCGATTTCAAGTCTGCTTTGTACGCCCGGAGGGAGTCGAACCCCCAACCCTCAGATCCGTAGTCTGATGCTCTATCCAATTGAGCTACGGGCGCAATTTCAACCGCCGGTTGCTCCGCCTCTGGCGGTGATGTAGCGCTAACGGGAATCGAACCCGTATTTCAGCCTTGAGAGGGCTGCGTCCTAAACCGTTAGACGATAGCGCCGTTGTGTCCCAGTGGCGCCGATGACGACGTGCTGCCCGGCCAGGGCTCGAACCTGGACTTTTCTGATCCAGAGTCAGACGTGTTGCCAATTACACCACCGGGCAAGAACATAAAAAAGATAACAAGCATTCAGCTGAAAATCAAGGCAAACTTAAATCCTCTCTTATTTCCCATGAAAAAATCGCCTTGCTTTTAAAAATGGCGTTTGTTAGTTTTTTATCGTGATTGAACACATAATCAAATAAGCTCTCCGAGACAAAAACACGCATGGCGAAATTCCGTGGAGTCGATTATTATGGGCTTGATAGCCTCCTCTCACCTGAAGAAATTCTTGTCCGCGATACAGTCCGTGAATTTGTTGATGATAACGTCATCCCTATAATAGAAAAACATTATCGGGAAGGGACATTCCCCATGCAGCTCATTCCAAAGATGGCTGAGCTTGGATTGTTTGGAGCGACTTTCCCGGCAAAGTACGATTGCGCGGGGATGAACAACGTTGCCTATGGTCTCGTGATGCAGGAACTTGAAAGAGGAGATAGCGCCATCCGAAGCTTCGCTTCAGTTCAAAGTGCCCTTGTGATGTATCCAATTTATACGTTTGGAACTGAGGAGCAGCGAAGATATTGGTTGCCGAAATTAGCTCGCGGCGAGAAAATAGGTTGCTTCGGTCTGACCGAGCCGGATTACGGTTCCAACCCAGGTGGAATGATCACACGAGCGACGCGTGTTGACGGTGGTTTTATCCTCAATGGGGCGAAGATGTGGATCACGAATGGAACGATCGCTGATGTCGCTGTGGTCTGGGCAAAACTCGGTGGGGTCGTGCATGGGTTCTTAGTTGAAAAAGGAACGAAAGGATTTTCCGCTCCCGAAATGAGAGGGAAACATTCCCTCCGAGCGTCTGTGACGTCCGAGCTCGTCCTTGAAGATGTATTTGTTCCTGAAAGTCACTGGCTTCCAAATACGTCAGATCTTCGGAGTCCACTTATGTGTCTTAGCCAGGCTCGGTATGGGATTGCCTGGGGAGCAATAGGCTCTGCAATGGCTACGTACAGCGTCGCTGTTGAGTATGCGAAATCTCGAATCCAGTTTGATAAGCCAATCGCTGCTTTCCAGTTGACCCAGGAAAAGCTGGTCCATATGCTTACAGAAATCACCAAGATGCAATGCCTTACATTGCAACTCGGCAGGTTGAAGGATCAAGGCAAGGCAAGATATCAGCAAATTTCCCTGGCGAAGCGAAACAATGTGCACCACGCGCTTGAGATAGCACGCATGGCAAGAGAGATCCTCGGTGCTAATGGCATCCTTGATGAGTATCCTGTGATGCGCCATATGGCAAACCTTGAGTCGGTGAAAACATACGAAGGAACTCATGAAATGCAGACCCTCATTGTTGGTGCAGATATCACAGGCATTGAAGCATATCGGTGAAAGAATGAGTCCGCGGGTTTCTTCACGCAGCCGGATTATTGGCGACGCTATTACGTTTGACGATGTCCTTCTCGTCCCTGCCCATTCCCGAGTACTCCCCAGAGAAACAGACGTTCGGTCGCGGTTCGCACGCACAATTGCACTGAATATTCCATTGGTCAGTGCCGCTATGGACACAGTGACTGAGTCGGAGATGGCGATTGCGCTTGCGCGGGAAGGAGGGATTGGGGTTATTCATAAAAACATGAGCATCGCTCGTCAGGCTGAGGAAGTAGATCGTGTGAAGCGATCCGAGAGCGGGATGATTTTTCAACCGATAACGCTGCATCCAACGGCAACAGTTGGTGAGGCTCTGGCATTGATGGCGAAATACAGGATCTCTGGTTTCCCTATCGTTGATGAAAATGGCGTTCTCGTTGGCATCCTTACAAATCGCGATCTTCGCTTTGAGCCCAGTCCGAATGTTCGTATCTCAGAGCTTATGACGAAGGATAACCTTGTCACGGCTCCTGTTGGCACAACTCTGGAGCGCGCAGAGCAAATTCTGCAGAAGCACAAGATTGAGAAGCTTCCTATTGTCGATGAAAAGGGAAAGCTTCGCGGGTTGATCACCTTTAAGGATATTCAGAAGAAAAAGAGGCACCCTGATGCTTGCAAGGACGAGCGTGGGAGGCTCCGCGTTGCTGCGGCTGTTGGCGTAACTTCTGATACACTTGAACGTGCAGCTGAATTAGTTCGTGCAGGCGTCGATGCCGTTGTTGTGGACACTGCCCATGGACATACCGAAGGGGTGATCAAGACAGTGAGATCTCTGAAGAAGCGATTCCCCGGTCTTCAAGTAGTTGCCGGGAACGTTGCTACACGAGAGGGCACAGTCGCCTTAATTAAGGCGGGAGTTGATGCAGTTAAGGTAGGAATCGGTCCCGGTTCGATCTGCACAACGCGTGTGGTGACAGGTGTGGGGGTGCCACAAGTTACAGCCATTATGGAGTGTGCGAAAGCTGCGGCCAAGTATGATGTCCCCATCATCGCGGATGGTGGGATCAAGCAGACAGGCGATATTGCGAAAGCAATTGCAGCCGGTGCTGATGCCGTAATGATTGGGAGCCTCTTCGCCGGCTTAGAGGAATCTCCGGGAGAAAAGATTCTGTACGAGGGGAGAACATACAAAATTTATAGGGGGATGGGGTCGGTCGAGGCAATGAAAGAAGGAAGCAAGGATCGATATTTCCAGGATGTCGAAGATGATATCAAGAAACTTGTTCCTGAGGGCATTGAGGGGAGGGTCCCTTACAAAGGTCCTTTGAGTGATACCGTGTATCAGATGATTGGTGGATTACGGGCTGCAATGGGATATTGTGGCGTCCGTACCATTGAAGAGCTAAAAACAAAAAGCTTATTTGTCCGCATGACTGATGCAGGTCTGCGGGAAAGCCATCCGCATGACATAGCGATGACAAAGGAGCCTCCTAATTATTACTTCTAAGAGCAAGCGGGCAGCAATGTCGCTATCTCACCTTAATGTTCTCCGGTCACAGTTAGTGGAGAAGCATCTTGACGCTTTCCTTTTGAACGATCCTGCACTGTTGAGATTTTTCACGGGTTTCACAGGCTCCAGTGGACTTCTTTTCGTCACGCGGCGCTCTTCGATCTTTGTTACGGACGGTCGGTACAAAGAGCAAGTCGCGAGGGAAGTCGACTCAGTGAGAACCGTGATTGCCGAAGGGTCTCTTTTCGAGACGCTGGGCAAGCATGTGAAACTTCCACATGGAGCTGTTGTCGGAGTTTCCGAAGAACATCTTACACTTGCACAAGCGCAGTCACTTAGAAAGCATCTTCGAGGGATCAGACTTCGTCCGGCGTCAAGTGTTCTACAGGAAATTGTATCGATCAAGAGGGGGCGTGAACTTCACCTGCTGGTCTCAGCAATTCGACTTTCGGAGTTTGTCTTCAATGAGATCTTAGATAGCCTTCGCCCCGGGGTGAAGGAGATCGAAATTGCTGCGGAGATAACATATCTACATCGTCGCTTCGGTGCAGAGCGAGATGCATTTGAGCCGATCGTTGCAAGTGGATGGCGCTCTGCCTTACCTCATGCTCATGCCAGTGATAAGAAACTCAAGCACAATGAACTCGTCCTTATTGATTTCGGGTGCTTCGTTGGCGGTTTTGCAAGTGATCTCACTAGAACTGTAGCAATTGGCAAACCTGCATCTCGTGTGAAACGAATGTATGAAGCGGTCCTTGAAGCTCAGTCGCGTGCGATGGAAAAAGTGGCTCCGGGCATTGCAGGCAAAGAAGTCGATCGGATAGCACGAGATGTGCTCACGAAATATGGATACGGAAACTACTTTGTGCATTCAACCGGTCATGGACTTGGGGTAGCAGTTCATGAACCCCCCAGGCTCTCCGCTCGAAGCAAGGATGTGCTCCAAAGCGGAAATGTTGTAACGATCGAGCCAGGTGTCTATATCCCGCATATCGGCGGCATACGGATCGAGGACGATGTCCTGGTCACCGAAAAAGGTCCAGAGCGTCTGACTCGTCTTTCTCGGGATTTGTTGATTGTATGAGCGCTGTCGAAGCTATTTCAGACGAGAAGAGTTCGCGAAAGCGAGTGCTGGTGATTGCGTACTATTTCCCGCCGATGGGACTTGCGGGAGTCCAACGGACATTGAAGTTTGTCAAATACCTCCCCGAGCGTGGCTGGGAACCAATTGTGCTCACCATAGCCCCTACAGGGTATTTCGCTCAGGACTTTTCTCTCCTCGAGGAGGCGGAATCGCTGGGTATACGGATCGTCCGCACTGGCTCAATCGACCCGACGAGGGCATTTACACGTGGGAAACAGAGTCCGGTTGTGGTGAAGATGCCCCGCGAGCCAATCCGGAAAGTTTTGAACCGCTTGAGTCAGGTTTTCTTCATCCCTGACAACAAGATTGGATGGAAACATGCAGCCCTCCGCTCTGCTCGAAAAATTATTGCTGCCGAGAAGATAGACCTTATCTTCGCAACAGCTCCTCCGTACACGGACTTCCTTATTGGTGCGAAGCTTAAACAGGCAACTGGATTGCCGCTTGTCATAGATTATCGCGACGCATGGCTTGATAATCCCTATCACTTTTATGTTACACCTTTTCATCGATGGATTCACTCTCATTTGGAAAGACATGTACTTCGGTCTGCAGATAAGGTCGTCGCTATTAACCGTCGCATTAAAGAGCTATTGCTTCGTCGATATCGATTTTTGCGCTACGAAGATGTTGTGATAATTCCGCAGGGGTATGATCCTGCTGATTTTCAATTTCAGGAGCCTCCTGTGGCTCAAGCCTCCAGGATGCGCTTTACATACGCTGGTACGTTCTACGAAGATCGAAGCCCGAGGTACTTTCTTCTGGCGCTGAAGAATGTTTTGGACAGACGTCCTGAGATTCGTCCCAGAATTGAGGCATGTTTCATTGGTCATTTCCGTGCTGAGAATCTTAAGCTGGTTCGGACTCTTGGACTGACCGATGTGGTGACCGTTCTTGGGTATAAGAGCCATAAGGAAACAGTGCAATGCTTAGTCGCTTCGGATGTTCTATGGCTCATCATTGGAAAGGGGAGGGGGAAGGACATGATGTCAACGGGAAAACTATTTGAATACATTGGAGCACGGAAACCGATACTTGGTTGTGTCCCGAATGGTGTTGCCCGTTCGACCATTCTGGAATCCGGAGCTGGCTTCGTGACAGACCCATATGATGTGAAGGGGGTAGAGCATGCGATCCTTCAGCTATACGGACTCTGGGAGAAAGGGGAGTTACCTGTACCGCGTAAGGAATTTACTGAGCGGTATCGACGTGATCTTTTAACGGCTGAGCTTGCACGAATTTTTGAGTTCTTGACATGAACGTTCTTATCCTTGGGGGTGGTGCGCGTGAGCATGCGATTGCCTGGAAGCTCCGTCAGAGCCCATTAGTGAACGACCTCTTCTGCGCGCCCGGCAACGGCGGTATCCAGGAAATTGCTGAGATTATCTCTATGCGAGCAGATGATGGTGCGGCAATCCGGACATTTGCACAGAAGAATCAGGTTGATCTTGTGTTTGTGGGTCCAGAGCAACCGCTCGTTTTTGGAATTGCTGATGTGCTTCGGAGGGATGGCTTCAGGGTCTTCGGTCCGAATCGCGCTGCGGCGGAAATCGAGGGGAGCAAGGCGTTTGCAAAGGCATTCATGGATCGCTGGCGCATACCTACAGCAGCGCATCGTGTTTTCTCACGAGATGAGTTCAGCATCGCCCACGATTATGTAGCCCGGCAAAAAGTGCCGATTGTGATTAAGGCTGACGGACTTGCTGCAGGGAAGGGCTCGTTTGTGTGCGAGAGCTATGAAGAAGCAAAAGAGGTAATCAATGATATTTTCATTAAGGACAGGTTTGGGGTTTCTGGATCACGCATTGTGATTGAAGAGTTTCTGAACGGGGATGAGGCTTCAATCTTCGCATTCACAGATGGCAAGCATATTATTGTTCTTCCTCCAGCACAAGATTACAAACGCCTTCTCGATGACGACCGTGGCAAAAACACAGGGGGGATGGGAGCTTATGCTCCGACGGCACTTGTTGATGATTTGCTCCTCGATCGCATCATAGATGAAATCATTCTTCCTACGATCCATGGCTTGGCATCTGAAGAGAGACTGTACAACGGATGCCTCTACGCTGGTTTGATGGTCACTGAAAGCGGGCCAAAAGTTGTCGAGTTCAATGTACGACTCGGGGACCCTGAGGCACAGGTTGTTCTCCCGGTGATCGATGAGGACGTTGCAGAACTGGCTCTTGCTTGTGCAACCGGCGACCTTGGAACCGATGCTGTGCTCAAGCCATCACGAGCAGCAACGTGCGTTGTGATGGCATCAAAAGGATACCCGGATGAATATGAAGTTGGGAAGGAAATTTTCGGGCTGGAGCAATTTCATGGGCGGAGCGATGTTGTGATTTTCCACGGTGGCACTCGGCGAGAAGGTGAGGCTTATGTAACCTCAGGGGGCCGTGTGCTTTCCATAACTGGAATTGCAGATGACGAAGATCTCCCCAAAGCAATCTCCACCGCCTATGAAGCAGTGAATGCTATCACGTTCGCAGGTGCCCAGTTCCGCTCGGATATTGGAGCAAAGGGGATTCGCTATTTGATGCAACGGAGGCATTCAGCGTGAAGATCCTCGTTACAGGTGGGGCAGGCTTTATCGGATCACACGTTGTTGATGCCTATATTGCTGCTGGTCATGAGGTATGCGTGGTTGATGATTTATCGACGGGAAGGGGTGAGAACCTCAACCTGAAAGCTCGGTTTTACAAGCTTGATATTCGAAGAAGCGAGGAACTTCAGGATATATTTGCTCGTGAGAAATTCGATGTTGTGAATCATCATGCAGCGCAAATGAATGTCAGGAAATCTGTGGAAGATCCAAGATTCGACGCCTCTGTGAATATTCTCGGTGGATTGAATATTCTCGAATGCTGCCGGCTTTACGGGGTGAAAAAAGTTATTTTCGCTTCAACCGGAGGAGCGATTTACGGCGAACAAGATTATTTCCCCGCAGATGAGGAACACCCGATGCGCCCCCTTTCTCCCTATGGTGTTGCGAAACTTGCATTTGAGAAGTATCTGTTCTATTATCATCAGGTTTATGGCTTAGAATTCGTATCACTCCGGTACGCTAACGTCTATGGACCTCGACAAAATCCTCACGGCGAAGCAGGAGTTGTTGCTATCTTCACAAAGAAGATGTTGGCTGGAGAGCAGCCTATTATAAATGGTGATGGAACACAAACGAGGGATTATGTCTATGTTGGGGATGTTGTGCGAGCCAATGAGTTAGCTCTGGCGTATTGCCGCTCAGCCGTGTTCAATGTCGGTACAGGGGTAGAGACAGACGTCAATCAGCTATTCAGGAAATTATCTCTCCTTACGAATGCGCATGTTCATGAGGTTCATGGTCCTGCAAAGGCGGGGGAGCAGCTCAGAAGCGTTCTCTCGTGGGGAAAAATACACGAAGAACTTGGATGGAGCCCGGGGATTACTCTTGATGAAGGGCTTCGTCTTACTGTGGATGCTTTTCGGAAAGCTGACCCGTTATGAGAATAGGCGAGCACAAGATCGAGGCGTTAATTAAGCGACTCGTAGAAACCGATCGACGAGCTATCGCGCGTGCCATCTCGATAGTTGAGAATCTGCGTCCTGAAGCACAGATACTTCTGAGGTCGGTCTATTTCAAAACTGGACATGCATACCGCGTTGGTATCACCGGTCCACCCGGAGCAGGCAAAAGCACAATTGCAAGCAAGTTAGCCCGGCTTTATGGAGAGCAAGGTCTGAAGGTTGGCATCATTGCTGTGGATCCGACAAGCCCTTTCACTGGGGGCGCACTCCTTGGCGACCGCATTCGGATGAGCGACGTTGAACTTGATGACCGTGTGTTTATTCGAAGCATGGCATCCCGAGGCAGTCTTGGTGGCCTGAGTCAGACGACGCAAGACGTTGCCGATGTACTGGATGCGGCGGGCTTCGATATGATTCTTCTGGAGACGGTCGGTGTTGGACAGTCGGAGCTTGACATTGTTCAAGCTGCGGATACCGTGATAGTAGTCCTTGTCCCGGAATCTGGAGACGCCATTCAAGCGATGAAAGCGGGCTTGATGGAGATCGCCGATTTCTTTGTGTTAAACAAAGCTGATCGCCCTGGCGCCGATCAGGCGGTGATTGCGCTGCGCACTATTCTCGCACTTCGGCCCGCGACTGATGGATGGACGCCGGCAGTCCTTAGAGCCATTGCAAGCGAAGCGAAAGGTATCGAGGAAATCTCACAACTAATTGCACAACACCGCGAATTTCAATCGTCAAATAACTTGTTATTGAAACGGCGTACAGCTCGAGTGCAGGAGAAAGTGAAGGAGCTCGTCAGACAGGCAATCCAGAGAGATTTCTGGAATGAGGAGCGAAGGAAGCTGCTTGAATCGAAACTCCCTCTGCTTCTTAATCATGTTGTCACTCCGTTTGATCTGGCTGAGGAGTTACTTGCAAATTTCAAGAACGGATCATCCTGGGTTTAGTAATTTGATAGCAAGGAAGAAACCGCTATGAAACAACATGAATTCTCCGGGGTTGAGTTCTCCTACACAGATAGCATGAAGATGGTTCAGCAGCTTGCACGCGATTTCGCTCAGAAGGAGATCAAGCCCGTCGTTATGAAATATGATGAATCTCAGGAATTTCCGTTTGACATTGTGAAGAAACTGGGTGAAGTTGGCTTCATGGGGATCATTTTCCCTGAAGCATACGGCGGTGCTGGCTTTGGATATTTGGAGTACGTTGTGATCCTCGAGGAGCTTTCGAAAGTTGATCCATCCATAGGGCTTACTGTCGCTGCGCATAATAGCCTCTGCACGAATCATATTTACCTGTACGGCAATGAAAAGCAGAGGAGAAAATATTTGCCTGCACTCTGCTCGGGTGAATCAATAGGTGCATGGGGATTAACGGAACCATGGGCGGGGAGCGACGCGGCATCCTTGAAGTCAACAGCCGTTCGCAGCGGCGATGTCTACGTTTTGAATGGCACAAAAGCATTCTGTACGCATGGGAGTGTCGGAACGGTTGCCGTGGTCATGGCAATCACTGACAAATCGAAAGGGAAGAAGGGAATTTCCGCGTTCATCCTTGAGAAAGGGATGGAAGGATTTTACCCTTCTAAGAAAGAGAATAAGCTGGGCATGAGGGCATGCGACACGTCGAGTTTAGTATTTGACAATGTTCTTGTCCCGGCTGAGAATCTATTGGGAGAGGAAGGGACAGGCTTTGTTCAAGCTCTGACCGTGCTCGATGGAGGACGCATCAGCATTGCTGCTCTGGCTCTTGGTATTGCCCAGGGAGCGTTGGAGACAAGCCTCAAATATGCAAAAGAGCGATTGCAGTTTGGCAAACCTATCGGTGAGTTTCAAGCCATTCAATGGAAATTAGCGACAATGGCAACTGAGATCGAAGCAGCACGGCTTCTCACTTTGAAAGCGGCTTTTCTCAAAGACCAAGGGAAGGATGTCATCATGGAATCTTCAATGGCGAAGTACTATGCCAGTGAGGTGGCAGCACGGGCAACGACAGAAGCTGTGCAGATCCACGGTGGATATGGGTTCATAAAAGATTTTCCTGTAGAGAAATACTATCGGGACGTGAAGCTTACAACGATTGGAGAAGGGACCTCTGAAATTCAGAAGCTCGTGATCGCAAGGGAGCTTTTGAAAATGTTCTGAGAAATTAACTATGGCATTGATTGGCAGCGAGATAAAGCACGACCTTACCTTCAGCCGCTACGAGGATCATCTGAAAAATCTGATCCGCATCCTCAGGGTGCGTGAGGAAACGACAAGGCTTGGAGGAGGTCCCGAAGCGATTGAAAAGCTTCACAAGCGTGGCAAGCTGACAGCGCGAGAGCGCATCGCACGGCTTATTGACCCAGGATCGCACTTCCTTGAGATAGGGCTGTTCGCTGCCTACGGGATGTACGAGGAGTACGGAGGAGCGCCCTCCTCGGGGACTGTAATAGGGATTGGCAAGATTCATGGGCGCGACGTCGTTGTTGTTGCAAATGATGCGACGGTGAAAGCGGGCGCTTGGTTCCCAATAACGTGCAAGAAGAATCTCCGCGCACAGGAAATCGCCATGGAGAACCGCTTGCCAATCGTATACCTTGTTGATTCAGCCGGGGTTTTCCTGCCGCTGCAATCGGAGATTTTCCCCGACAAGGAGCATTTTGGAAGAATCTTTCGGAATAACGCTGTCATGTCGGCAATGGGTATTCCACAGATAGCTGCCATTATGGGACCCTGTGTTGCCGGGGGAGCGTATTTACCGATCATGAGCGATGAAGCCCTCATCGTTGAAGGGACGGGGAGCGTCTTCCTTGCTGGTCCTCATCTTGTCCGTGCTGCCATTGGGGAAGAGGTTGATATTGAGACACTTGGTGGTGCGACGACTCACTCAGAGATCAGTGGGGTAACTGACTACAAAGTCAAAAATGACGAAGAAGCTCTCACCACGATTCGGAGCATTGTGAGCAAATTCGGAAACCGTCCAAAGCTTGGACTTGATCGCAGCGATCCACGACCGCCACGTTTTGATCCGGAAGAAATTTATGGGATCATCCCTGATGATCGCACGCGTCCTTTTGATATGTATCAGGTCCTTGCTCGTATTGTTGACGAGAGTGAGATTGACGAATATAAGGCTGGATATGGGAAGACGGTTATCACCGCATACGCACGTGTTGATGGATGGGCAGTGGGGATTGTTGCGAACCAGCGCTCAATTGTTCGCACTAAGAGAGGAGAAATGCAAGTTGGCGGCGTGATATATAGTGACAGTGCTGATAAAGCGGCTCGCTTCATTATGAACTGCAATCAGAAGCGAATTCCGTTGGTATTTTTTCAGGATGTGACCGGCTTCATGGTGGGCACGCGCGCCGAACAAGGAGGAATAATTAAAGATGGCGCAAAGATGGTCAATGCTGTCGCTAACAGCGTAGTTCCGAAATTTACTTTTTTCATTGGCAATAGCTACGGTGCTGGAAATTACGCGATGTGCGGTAAGGCATATGACCCAAGATTGATCTTTGCCTGGCCTACTGCACAGATCGCTGTCATGGGCGGGAAACAAGCGAGCGAAACACTTCTCAGCATCCGCCTTAGCCAGATGGAGAAAGAAGGTCGTCAGATCAGCAAAGAAGAACAACAGCACCTCCTTGACGAAATTCAATCGCGCTATGAGATGGAAACGGACCCTTACTTCGCAGCGGCTCGCCTTTGGGTTGATGGAATCATTGACCCACTTGAAACCCGTTCGATCATCTCTCGGGGAATAGCTATGGCAGATAATAATCCCGAGCTTCCTCCATTTAAACTTGGTGTTATTCAGGTGTGAGGGGCCGCATTTTCCGCGGGTTAATCATTGGGACAATCCTTTTTGCTGGATTCGCTCATCCATTATACTCTTTACATGATGCTGAGAGATTCTTTTCCGATCGGGACTCAGTTTTGCTTCATGCAGAGCAAGTGCTTGGCGCAATTCGTGAGTCGCACCATCGTTTCTCCGTTCCTCGTGCTGTGCGAGAGATTGCCCTCCCATCGTTTCTCGTGGATGCCCTTGAATTACAAGCAATGATTCGTGATGACAGATTCAAAACAGTACGTGCACTCGTCACCGACGGAGAGCTTGTTGATCTCCTTTACTGGCAGGCGGTGATCATGAGCGATGGTGATATTCGCCGAGGGCTTTTCCTTACGACTCTTGCAGTGATGGATCACTGGAAGCTTGGCATACGAGCGCCGCTGGTTGGGATAATTTGGTTACCTCTCAGTTTAGAGACGAATGATGAATTTCGACTTCGTGTATCGCGTCTGCCGAAGAGACTGTTCAGCAACACGCCATCTGATTCATCGGGAGATCGTGACAAGTTGCAGCATTTCTTTGGTTCTGCGTATCTTACATATGGTCCCGGCGGGCGAGAATTTGCTGACATTGCCGGTGAGTTCGTAGAGTGGGGAGAATCTATCTTTGTGGTTGGAGGTGTGAATGACCCACGTGACGTTGCAGCCAACCGACGTGGCGAAGCATTTGCAAAACGTCTTATTGAGGACCCGGAGACTCGTCCGTCCAGTTTCCTGCAAGGCGAACTAAAAGAACAAACCTCACACTAATTGGTTTCAACGCATGGGAAAGCGCACGGTACTCGTGGTTGACGATGATGAAAGCATTCGTTCAAGTATCAGCATGATTCTTGAATACGAGGGCTACGCGGTCTTACTTGCTAAAGATGGAGTTTCCGCCCTGCGTGAGTGCGAGCCAAGCAGGTTGGATGCTGTTCTCCTCGATGTGAAAATGCCGGGGATGGATGGTATTGAAGTGCTTGAACGGATGCGGGAGCGAGATCAAGACCTGCCTGTAATCATGATCTCGGGCCACGGGATGATCGAAACCGCGGTTGAAGCAACAAAGAAGGGAGCATTCGACTTTCTTGAAAAACCGCTTGATCGGGATCGTCTCCTTCTCGTTGTGCGAAATGCAGTTGAACAACGCTCGCTCTTAAGGGAGTTCAGAAAAGTTCGGGAAGCAACTGAGAAGCGTGATCGGATTCTTGGTGAAAGCCCGCCGATTCGAAAGATCCTTGAGACCATTGAGCGCGTTGGACCAACTGATGCACGTGTATTGATTACTGGTGAAAATGGTACGGGGAAAGAACTCGTGGCGCGTGCACTTCATCGTGCAAGTCGACGTTCACGTGGGCCATTTGTTGAGGTGAATTGTGCAGCTATTCCGACAGAGCTAATCGAGTCGGAGTTGTTTGGTCATGAGAAAGGTGCGTTTACCGGGGCGACCTCACAGTATATAGGGAAATTTGAGCAGGCTGATGGTGGGACTATTTTCCTTGATGAGGTTGGTGATATGAGTTTAGCGGCGCAGGCGAAGGTACTTCGTACGCTCGAGGAGGGGAAAATTGAGCGCGTTGGCGGTAGGGGGTTGATCCCGGTGGACGTGCGCGTAATTGCCGCAACGAACAAGGATCTGCTTGAACAGATTGAAAAAGGAAATTTTCGTGAAGACCTCTATCATCGCCTCAATGTCATTCCAATTCATGTTCCTCCTCTCAGAGAACGGAAGGAAGATATACCTGTTCTCGCTGAGTACTTTGTTCAAGATGTGTGCGAGCGGAACGGGATGCCCCGCAAGTCCTTGACCCGCAACGCTCTCCTTGCTCTGGAACGAAAGGAATGGCGGGGGAACGTACGGGAACTCCGCAATGTGATCGAGCGGCTCGTCATCATGACGCCACGCGCAACCATTGACGAATCAGATGTTGCTGCACTTGTTCCAACAGCTCGAAGCGAATTTGAGGACATCCTTCATACAAGCACAACTTTTCAAGATTTCAAAGAGCGTGCTGAACGTGCTTTCATTAAGTATCAACTCGACCTTCACAAGTGGAATATTAGCCGCACCGCGGAAGCACTCCAGATCCAGCGAAGCCATCTGTACACGAAGATGCGGCGCTACGGACTGCTGAAAGAAGATAGCTCAAGAGAATCACCTGACAATGAGGAGTGATGCAATGCGCGGAATAGAGAATCGTCAGAAGCGCCTCGTCGAGCCAAAAACCCAGCCGATAAGGAAATCGCTGAATGTAAAGTTGATCAATAAGAAGCTACGACGAATCAAAAAGGACGGTGAGCAGAGAGCTTCTCAGCCTCGATGAGCTGTCCACATTTGCTTATTTTGTCCCTTCTTTCAGCATGACTTGCTCGCGGAGGTTTTTTCTCTTCCGAACAACTTCGTACATGATGAGGGCACCTGCAACAGAAGCATTCAGCGATTCAATCTTTCCATAAAGTGGAATTCGCACAAGAAAGTCACATTTCCCCTTCACAAGCGTGCGTATTCCTCTTCCCTCGTTCCCTATGACAAGAGCGAGAGGAGATGTGTAGTCAAGCTCGGTATAGACTCTGTCAGCTGATGGGTCTGCCCCTATAATCCAGAATCCTTTTCCCTTCAATTCATCGATCGTTGCAGCGATGTTTGCGACTTTCGCGATGAGCATGTGCTCGGTAGCTCCCGCAGAGGATCTGACTGTTCCCTCTGTGAGTGAAGCAGCATGGTGCCGTGGAAGAATTACACCATGAACGCCAGCACAATCAGCGGTGCGGATCAACGCGCCAAGGTTTTGCGGGTCCTCGATCTCATCAAGAATGAGAAGGAAAGGGTCTTCCCGTCGCTCCCTTGCCCTAATGATCATGTCATCGACTGTTGAATACTCCTTTTGTCCAACTATTGCAATAACACCCTGCGTTGTTGTATCGCTTGCAAGCTTTCTAAATTTTGCTTTTCCGGCCTCAACAACAGGTATATGGTTCTGTTTTGCCAAATGCTTGATGCGCTCGATAGCTGCCCCTTTGGCACCATAGAGTATGACAATCTTTTCAACTGAAGCACCGGAGCGTATTACTTCAAGGACCGGCTTTCGTCCAGCGATAAATTGAGTTCCCTTTTGTTCTCTCTGGTTTTCCATTTGGATGCTTTTCCTGCGTCCGGTCTTATTGGGTGAGCTATCACTTTTTTGGAGAAGATGCGGAATGCTTGAGCATGTAGAACCCAAGAGCACCAATCATGATTATGATGAGCGACATCCACTGCGCTTCCGTTAAGTCAAGGAAAATCTTCGGGTTCAGTCTTATGAACTCAATCAGAAACCTTTCAACGCCGGCAAATACGAGATAGATCATGAATAAACTTCCGGCAGGCATTGGCTTTTTCCGAATTTTCCACAGATAAAAGAAAATGAGAAGGGAGGCAACTGTTTCATAAACGGGTGTTGGGTGAACCTTAATATCTATAGGGATCGGTTCACCCGGATGCATCTCCATGTAGAGCTGTCTGAGTTGTGGATTCCTATCTGAAAGGGTAGACACAACTCCATTCGGATATCCCATTGCCCATGGAAGATTGCTCGGAATGCCATAGTCACCGTCGCCGGAAAGCTGGCAACCGATTCTTCCGATTCCGTAACCAAGAATGAGTGCCGGAGCAACGGCATCGAGCAGAATAAGGACTGGCAGTTTTTTCCTTTTCAGATATACATACACTACAAGGAAAGCGAGAATTAATCCACCGTACCACGTAAGTCCACCGGGTGAAAGTGCCATGCCAAATGGATCAAGAATAAATTCACTCCAATGCTCAATGAGAAAAAGGGCTTTCGCTCCGACGATACCAGCAATGAGGGCGATGAGTGTAAGTGAGCTGGCAAGATTCGGATCCAGTCTGCGACGTTTCAGATCAAGGGAAAAAACCCAACTTGCTGCGATGAATGCCAGCGCCACCATAAGTCCGTAGCTGTAAATGTTGAATGGACCGATGCGGAAGAGGATTGGGCACATTGTTTATGTTCCTTTATCTAATGAACCACAGGGAAGCACAACGATTTCAATGAAAGCTCTTGTGCTTTTTCTTGATTTCTTTCTCGAAGAAAAATACCTCGGTTTTTTCACTACTTGAATGGTGTCTTCACTAATGACAATAGTGGAAGCGTTTTGCTCTCCATCTGGTTTCTCAATAATAAGCTCATAGGTACCTTGAAGATTCTTATACACCCCTTTCCATTGTGCTGTTCCTGTAGATGGCATTGCCAGAAGCGGAGCATGGAAACCATCAATGTGCAGGAAGATCGTGTGGTCTGAGATAGACTCATGGACGATGATCTCGTATCGAAAGCTCCTGAAAAGTCTTGTCGTCTCAAGTAATAACACCGTGCTTTTTTCTCCTGTGATCTCGTCACGGTGAGGAGCGATCGAGAGCTTGTATTCGATGTCAGATTTTCGACGTCCCATGTTCCTTTGTGGACAATCCCTGAATGGAGAGCTCTGATTCGTTGCGGGAATCTCTCGGCTTATCGCTCTGCGCTTGAACAATTTGTTGAATAAATTCTATTAGTTCAGCGACCTTTACATTGTGTTGTTCACCGCTGCGCATATCTTTTACCAGAACAGCGCCTGATGCCCATTCGTCACCTCCGACAAGGACAACTACATTTACTTTCTGTCGATCTGCTTCGCGCATTTGCGCCTTCAGACTGCGTCGGTGAAAGTCCATCTCGGCGCTGATACCTGCAAGGCGGATCCTACGCGCTATCTCAAACGCATTCTGGATCATATCATTGCCCAATGAGGCAACGAACACAGAAGTTTGTGGAGAGCCGCCACGAAAAAGCTTCTGCTTGTCCAGCACAAGGAGAAGTCGCTCAATGCCAGCGGCAAAACCTATACCAGGAGTTGGTTTCCCGCCGAGTTCCTGGGTAAGAAGGTCATATCTGCCTCCTCCGGCGAGAGCATCCTGGGAGCCGAGGTGGCTGCTGATAAGTTCAAACGCCGTCTTTGTGTAGTAGTCCAAGCCGCGAACAAGTCTGCCATCGATTTCAAAAGCGATGCCTGATGCGTTGAGGAGCGATTGAAGTTCTTGAAAATGCGTTTGACAATCGGTACAAAGGTAATCTTTGATGAGAGGCATGTTCGTTGTCGCAGCGCGATCTTGTGGGTCCTTCGAGTCGAGGACCCGCAGTGGATTTTCTTCAACGCGGTGTTGGCTATCAGGGGAGAGATCGTTGTACACCTTGCGTAGCTCACTTTGCAGCAGCATTTTGTAAGCAGGACGGCATTTCTCGCAACCGAGTGAATTAAGTTTAAGCGTTACCTCTTCTATTCCAAATGCTTTATAGATTGAGAGAGCGAGGAGGATAACTTCAGCATCAATTTCGGGGTATTGGCTGCCAAGAGCCTCTGCTCCGAACTGATGGAATTGTCGGAGTCGTCCAGCTTGTGGGCGTTCCTGGCGAAACATCGGTGAGATGTAAAAAAGTTTCGTCAGCGGAGCTGAAGAGCCAAGATTATGCTGGATATATGCACGTATGACCGAAGCAGTCATCTCCGGTTTTAAGGTAAGACTCGTACCACCTCGATCAGTGAATGTGTACATTTCCTTGCTAACGATATCTGTCAGTTCCCCGATGCTTCGAGCGAAAAGGGCTGTCTCTTCGAACATCGGCGTGCGGATTTCACGGTAATTGAACTGCTCGAATATCCTTCGAACGGTAGCCTCTACGAATTGCCACTGGTACGCTTCGTTTGGAAGGATATCTTTTGTGCCGCGGATAGTGCGAAACTTCACTTGTAAAACTCCACTCTACATGAAGGCATTGCTCTCAGCCTATGGTGAGGCTTATTAAGGTCCAAAAATTTTCATTGACTGTTTGAGCTGTGTTGCCAACGGTGGTAAATGACTCACCGAAGCTTGATCAGCTTCTATCACACATGCTGTCACTCATGGAAGCGGGCTTCTTCCTCACGGAAGATAGCAAGGACATCTTTTGGTGAAGAAGCTGCAAGAAGTCGCTTCCGGATATCTTCGCGGTTCATAAGCCGGGAGATGCGGCTTAACAGCTTGATATGCGGTCCTACAGCTGTTCCTCGGCTCACAAGGAGAAACACTAATCGAACGGGCTGCTCATCAAGGGCTTGAAAGTCAACAGGCTCAGCGGTTGTTGCAAATGCTGCGGTGATATCGGTCACGCCATCTGACTTTCCATGCGGAATCGCGAAGCCATTGCCCACCCCTGTGGACATGATGCGTTCACGTTCAAGGATCGCTTCACGTACCTTGTCTTTGTCAACGACGTTCTTTGAATGACTGAGGAGATCGATCATTTTCTCAATGAGTTCTTCTTTCGATGAAGCTTCCATATTAGTCTCCACAACATCCTCAGAAAGAAGGTCAGAAATGTTCACAGGTCAGTCTCCTCTGTTTGCCTTGGATGAATGGAAGGTTCATCATGAGTTTGGGTGTTCCTCCTTCCATGTTCTTAGTTTTTCTTCATATTCGTTTGCTAAAGCCTCTGTGATCGCAGCATCGGGTCCTTCAGCGAGAACGGTGAAAATAGGTCTCGTTGGATCAGGGAGGAAAAGGGCAGAATAGATTGCCTTATCGACATGCCGGTAAACTCTAACACCGTCAATGAGATCTCGCTCCATTTGTTCAGTATGTTCGATCACGCGGCGCATGACATGTCCTCTCATGCTCCAGGGACAGGGAACCTCGCGAGTTACCCTGTACAGGGAGGGTGTGTTTTCATTGAGCGAACCGAGTCTCCATCCTGTGAGCGCCATTAACTCCATGATCTTTGCCACAGCAAACATTGCATCTGAGGCGAAGAGGAATTCTGTGAAGATAAAGCCCCCGCGAGTTCCCCCTACGAAGGGAATATCGTCATCGAGTGCGGCTTTCATCATAGAAAGATGGCTATCCTTTGTGCGGATGATCTGTACTCCACGCTCCTGCGCGACCAGATCGACTTCCCGCGTCGCAGATATGGGAACAGCAATCCGTTTTACGCTTGGGTTTGCCTCGAGATAAAGTCGTGTGACAAGTGAAAGAAGCCGCTGGGGCTCAATGAAATAGCCCTGCTCATCAACAACGCTCAGCTTCTCTCCTCCGGCATCAATCATCCAGCCAGCGTCGCAATGTAGAGAAGTGACAATGTGAGACAGTTGCTCGATCGCCGAACGAATCTCTTCTTTGGTGCGGGTCAGTCGGCGTGGGTCGATGTAGGCATTGAGAGCAACGGCCTGGCAGCCCAGTGCACCAAGAATATTTGGGAAGAGCGTTGCTGCAATTCCATTAGAATAGTCGAGAACAATTCGAAAGCGAGCTCTCTCAATTGCGGCAGTGTCCAACATCGAAAGAAATTTTTCCTGGTAGCTTTCATGCACTCGATCGGAAAATGAAATAGTCCCTACCTGATCATACGGTGCTCGAAGAAAATCTTCGCTGAAGAAAAGGCGCTCGATAGATTTTGTTTTGGAGATTGAAAGGTCGATGCCATTGGCGTCGAAGAAAATGATATCGGTCATTGTCTTGTCGTATGGCGATTTACGTACGTGGATGCCACCAGCTTCTCGCCCGGCTCTAAGCTCATGTCGCAGCATAGGGATCGAAGTTGTACGCAAGTCGACGACGTTTACTCCCGCGGAGATCAATCCGCAGATCAATGCCCGATTCATCATGCGGGAGACCGGATCGGCGTCACGGCTTGTGGCGACTGTCTTACCTACGCCGACGGAAGCACCGAACGCTGCACCGAGTTTGGCGCCGAACTCCGGATTCATTTCAATGTTCGATATCCCGCTTACTCGCGCATGCGTGAAGAGTTCCCGGAGCCATTTATCTTCCCATACTAAGCTGCGAGAGAGAACAGCACCGTCTTCAACGATCTTTTCTGGCCAGAGCTTGATATTTGCAGCGAGCTTTGCGCCTTTTCCAATAATGCAGCGCTCACCCATGAAAACATACTCAGCGATCTCGGCTCGGGCCCCAATTGATGAATCAGAACCAACAACATCTGAAGAAAGAACTGCATAATCGCCAACACGAACATTGTCCCAGAGAATTGAATTCTCTATTATCGCTCCGCGGCCAATGATACAGTTGTCGCCTACGACGGAGCTCGTTATGCGAGCACCTTCGTGGATGGTCACATTGTTCCCGAGCACAATGGAGCCGCGCAGATTTGTTTTCGATGTTCGGATGACGGTGTTAGTTCCATAGTACAGCCGTCCATGAGCGAGTTTTTCGACACTCCCTTCGATGTTGATGTTCACTTTGCCAGCTAAACAATCCCAATGCGCTTCCTGGTATTCATTCAGATTCCCGATGTCCCTCCAGTATCCGTCTGCCGAGTAGCCATACAGTCCAGCCTCGCGCTCGAGCAGAAGAGGGAAAAGATTACTGCTGAAATCAAACTCTTCTCGGAGAGGGATGAGGTCGAGCACCTCTGGCTCAAGAATGTAAATGCCTGTGTTAATCGTATCACTGAAGACCTCCCCCCATGATGGTTTTTCAAGGAAGCGTTTAATCTTACCATCGCTATCTGTGATCACAACACCGTATTGTAGTGGGTTCGAACTATGTTTGAGAATGAGGGTTGCACTGGCTTTTCGTTCTTCATGAAAGTCGATGGCTTTTGAGAGATCGAAGTCGGTGAGGACATCGCCGCTGATCACGATGAACCGCTCGCTTAGTTCCCCAGATACCGCCGCCGCATTCCGGACGCTTCCCGCGGTACCATAATCTTCCTCCGCCTTTACGTATTTCATCTTCACACCAAATCGTTCCCCATTCCCGAAATAGCTCGCGATATGTTCTGGATGGTAGAAAAGGGTTGCGATGATCTCCGTGATGCCGTGTGACCGGAGGAGAGTAACAATGTGATGCATCATAGGTTTGTTCATCAATGGCGCCATCGGCTTCGGTAGATTCCACGTGAGTGGACGAAGCCGTGTTCCGAAACCACCTGCCATGATAACTGCTTTCATGATACCTGCTGAAAGAGGATCGCGGTACATCTATCGGTATTCGAATCTAACAAAATGAAGAGATGATTTCAAGAAAATAGAGGTCTCGTATAGTTGGGCGGCATTGATGAGGAGGTAAGGAATCTTGCACCTTGGCGGCTTTACGAAAAGCAATGCGACTCCTGGACAAATGCTCACCTGAGAGCCTGTTTTAAGTCCTCAATGATGTCATCGGCATCTTCAATCCCGACTGAGAGCCGGATAAGACCATCAGTAATTCCATTTTTAATTCGTTCCTCCCGTGGGATGGAGGCATGTGTCATTGTCGCCGGGTGTGAGATGAGCGTCTCCACGCCGCCGAGGCTTTCTGCAAGGGCACATAGTTTGACTCTTTTCAAGACGCGCTTGGCTTTTGCTAACGAACCTACGTCAAACGAAATCATCCCACTAAAGCCGCTCATCTGCTTTTTGGCAAGGGGATGTTGCGGATGAGTAGGCAGACCAGGATAGTTCACCAGTGTAACAGCAGGATGCGCTGCGAGGAACCTAGCAACTTCCATAGCATTGGCTGCGTGGCGCTCCATTCGCACCGCAAGCGTTTTTATCCCTCGCAGACAGAGCCATGCGTCGAATGGGCTCATGACTCCACCGACCGACTTTTGAATAAACCTTAATCGATCTCGGATGTCATCTCGGTTGGTCACAATGACACCGCCGAGCATGTCGCTGTGACCATTGAGATACTTTGTCGCGCTATGGACAACAATGTCGATCCCGAAGCGAAGAGGTTGCTGGAAATATGGCGTGGCGAATGTGTTATCGACAACTGAAAGGAGGTTGTTCTTTCTTGCAATGGTTGCAACAGCACGGAGGTCTGTAATCTCCATTGTTGGGTTTGTCGGGGTCTCTATGAATAGCATTTTTGTATCGGGCGTAAGCGATCGTTCGATTTGCTGAGCATCTTTGGTATCTACAAATTCGAATTTGAGACCGTAACTGTTCAATACCTGCATAGCAACGCGGTAGGTGCCACCGTAGACATTTCGTGAAACGATAACGTGGTCACCATTTTTCAGAAGGTGGAAAATTGCTGTGATCGCTGCCATCCCTGACGCAAAGGCAAAACCATAGGCACCTCCTTCTAAGGCAGCAACATTCGCCTCAAGTGCTGTACGAGTTGGATTTGAAACGCGCGTGTATTCGTAGCCTTTATGTTTCCCCAACTCTTCCTGAACATATGTTGAGGTGAGATACACCGGGGTCATGATTGCCCCTGTCGTTGGATCAGGCTCCTGTCCTGCATGGATCGCCTTCGTTGAGAACCCCATACGATTCCTTTCTCGAAGCAATTGTTTTGCTATTTTGAAAGATAGTCGATGACATCAAACCGAGTGACAATGCCAATGATTTTCCCTTGTTCTTCCACAAGTACGGCAGGATTCTCTCTTGTGAGAAGCTCAACAGCGTCTTCTATAGTGCTCTCTGCATTCAGAAGAGGGAAGCTTTCTCCCATGATGGTGCTCACCGCGACATCGAAGAGGGATTGGTTTTTCAGCACGGCTCCCAATAGCTCGCTTTCAATAATGCTACCGATCGACCTCCCTTTGTCAATAACTGGTACTTGAGAGACGTCACATTCTTCCATGAGGCTCAGAGCTTTGCGCACGGTATCTGTTGGAGCGACTGCGACCAGAGGAGGGATATCCTTTGGTTTTCCCTGGAGTAAGTAATGGAGTGTAATTCGTTCCGGTTCAAGAAAACGATTTTGTCGCATCCACTCATCATTGTAAATTTTGCTCAAGTATCGTTCACCAGTGTCCGGGAAAATTACCACCAGAACGTGCTGCTCTGAGAAATTCTTTGCTACCTTCAGTGCGCCAGCCAGTGCCGTGCCCGACGAGCCTCCGGCGAGGATACCTTCCTCTTTTGCCAGCCTTCGTGCCATGAGAAACGATTCCTTGTCAGATACTTCAATAATGTCGTCAATATATTCGAAGTGGAGTGTCCCGGGCACGAAGTCCTGACCGATTCCCTCCACTTTGTATACTTTCGGTGCAGGATTGAGTTGCTTTGTGTAAAAGTAGTCACGAATAACCGACCCCTTTGGATCAACACCGATGATCTTCACATGTGGATTTTTTTCTTTAAGGAATTTTCCCACTCCACTGATTGTTCCCCCAGTTCCAATGCCGCAAACGACTGCGTCAACTTGACCTGCTGTGTCCTCCCATATCTCAGGTCCAGTGGTTTTGTAATGAGCATCGGGGTTTTTCGGATTAAAATACTGATTTGCGAGGATCGAATTCGGGGTCTCACGCACGATCCGCTTGGCAACCTCGGTGTAGCTCTCCGGTGAATCGTGTGGTACAGCTGTTGGAGTGATGACGACTTCAGCCCCGTAAGCTTCGAGAAGTCGAATTTTCTCTACACTCATTTTATCCGGCATTGTGAAAATAGCTTTGTATCCTTTTATAGCAGCTGCGATGGCAATGCCGACTCCCGTGTTCCCTGAGGTAGCTTCAACGATGGTTCCACCTGGTTTCAGTCTTCCTTTTCGCTCCGCTTCCTCGATGATCTCGACACCGATTCTATCTTTAACCGAGCCACCGGGATTAAACGACTCGACTTTGGCGAAGATCACTGGCTTAACACCCGCCGTAATCCGATTGAGCTTGATGAGCGGAGTATTGCCGATCGTTCCAAGTATATTTTCATAGAAACGTATTTTTGAGATATCAGTAAGCATTGTGGTCTCCAAGATTTATCTGTGAGAATCCCTGATCCTGCAAGAAATCTTCATGTTTTGCCCATGGTTTGTGGTGACGGCTTGAAGATGCCATTTCTCATACCAAAATCCACTGCTTTCGTCAGTATTTCCCGGCTGTTCTTATGGGTGATCCGTTGTAAAGCATCTTCATAGGGGAGCCACGCATAGCCAATGTGCTCATACGAAATGGTCACTCGTTTTGCCCGCGTTTCCACTAATCGGAAAGTGACAATTTTAAAAATTCCCTTCCCCTGCCGTTTGTAAAAATAGCGAATTGTTTCATGGAATCCATCGTGAAACCGTATCTTTCGGATGCCAGTTTCCTCGGCAATCTCTCTACGGATCGTCTCCTCCACAGATTCGCCTTGTTCGATATTCCCTTTGGGAAAGTCCCAGTGACCTAACTCGTAGTGCAGAAGGAGGAATTCCGGTCGTTCTTTCGCTCTGCGGAAGAGAACAGCCCCGGCAGAGATTTCGCGCGGCATTTAAACACTCACCACGTATCTGGGTAAAGTTTTTACCAGTTGCGTGAAGGTCTTCGAGAAAGTGCAAGAATCATCAGCCGTTTCATTGAGCGGCAGCCCAAGAACGTTCACGGCACCTTTCACGGAGATTAAATATAGTCGTTCGCTGTAAGACAAGCAATGGAGGGACATGACGAGACTCTGCTGACGTGTAATCGGAAATTGCCTGCGAAAGCGAAGAAATCGCAAGATGCAGAGTGAAGGCGGAAATTAAGAGCAATGAAAACGAATTTGGTCCCGCAGGGCATGGCAATTTACAATTGTCATTTTTCAGTGATGTGCACTTCGGTGACTTCGTGAATACGGGACATCAGGGGCCCCCCTCTTGAATCACTTTCTAAAATTTACGAAATTTTTTATAGGGGTTTTTCTTATTTTAAATACAGAAAACCTTGTAAACAGGAGGATACCATCATGAAAGCACTTGGCATTCACATTGTTGGAGACTTGTACGAGTGTGAGGAGAGCCTTCTGTTGAAAGGCGAGACTGGAGAAAAGCTTCTTAACATGGCTGTAGCTCTTTCAGGTTTAAATAAGATCTTCACGACTTCTCGGGATTTCGAACCAGGCGGCTACACCGCGATCGTCGTGTTGAGTGAATCGCACATATCGATTCACACTTGGCCTGAATTGCGCGCAGCACTCATCGATGTGTTCACCTGTGGAGATGAGCAGCAAGCGTTCGTTGCTTTCGATGTTCTGGTTGACAATTTGAAACCGCGTCGGGTTGAGAAAAAGGTATTACAACGTGGAACGGAGCGCAAGAACTTCAGGCAAAGGGAAGTATCAGATTCTCAAAAGATTGTTGCGCCATAGGCGCAGTTCAATTTTTGAGCTCGCTGCAGATTACGATGGCACACTTATTGAGTTAACGCGCGACCTCGAAGCGCTAATCGGGGAAGGTGCCATTAAGGAGCGGAACGGCGTTTTTCAGCTTCGCAGGGAGTCAATTCCGGAGCACTACAAGAAGCTGATTAGATTGGAAGAAGAGCTAAACCGTAACTTTGATGAGGTTTCTCTTGTACGGCGCTTCAAGCAAATCACATCGGGGAGGCCCAAGCCTAAAAAGGAGCACTGGCAGGGATTCATGTCTGCCGAAAGCGCCGTCCGTAGAGCTCGTTTTATTCACGAGAGATGTGACGACTGCCTGAGCCGCATTCTTCTGATTGGGGACGATGATCTTGTCTCAGTAGCAATATCCTTGTTTGGCCAGGCGGAGGAGATCGTTGTGCTCGATATTGATGAAGAACTTGTCCACTACATTAATCAAATTGCTTCGGAGCATAACTTTTGGATTCGCGCATTTCCCTATGATGCTCGATCACCTCTTCCAAAGGCTTTTAGAAACTACTTCGATGCGTTTGTCACTGAACCGCCGGAAACTTTGCGTGGATTGAGGTTATTTTTGTCACGAGGGTTCCAGAGTTTGCAAGGGACAGGTTCGGCTGGCTACTTCGGTCTTACTCACATCGAAGCATCACTCCGGAAATGGAAGCGAATAGAACATTTTATCCTCAGCTCCGGCTTTGTGATAACGGACCTTCTCAGAGATTCTGCCAGATATCCGGAAAAGGAGAATGCCTGGGAAGATCTTTATGCAAAGTACCCAATTGTGCAACGGTGGAATGCAAAGCCTCCGAAGATCGATTGGTATCGGTCGTCGCTGATCCGGATTGAGGCTGTAGAACGGATCAAGATCCGAAACGTTAGTGTAAGGTCCCCTGCAGAACTTTTCGTGGATCACGAGAGCTGGGCAACAGACAATGTATTCTACTCTATGAACTTCCAGAAATAATGAACTGCCGACCCGGATGTTTCTCTTAAGATGTCTCAGGTAAGCTTTGCATTGAGTGGCTGCTGCTGCCGTAGCACGTTTATCATGTTGCTTGAGGGAAACTGAGATTTTCTTCCTTGACATAATTGCCGTCTTGTTTTATATTTATTTTTGGTTTTCAGATTGGTTGCCTTTGAACTCACGCTACGGAGATAGTATATAATGCTCACTGATTTCGGGCGAGTACTTGCCTTTCTTCTCGTCGCTATTCTCTTCGTTGCCGTTGTGATGTTCGTTGCTCGTTTGTTACGTCCCCATCGACCATCTCGAGATAAACTTCAAACCTATGAGTGTGGTGAGGAACCTGTTGGCGAACCGTGGGTAAAATTTAACATACGATTTTATGTTGTTGCTCTGATATTTGTTATTTTTGATGTTGAGGTTGTTTTCCTTTTTCCGTGGGCGACAGTACTTTCACAACTTGGGTGGTTTGCATTTATTGAGATGATGGTATTTATCGGAATGTTGCTTGTTGGTCTTGCGTATGTTTGGGCAAAAGGGGACCTTGAGTGGGACAAGCCGCAGCCGCAAATTCCACGGCTTCAGTCCGCCAGAGGCGGGCAGCCAGCTGAGAAAACTCTTGTGGGTGAGCAAGAAGAGGTTACGGTTTGATCCTCACGGAGGTTCCTGATGGGTCTTCTCGATAAGCGATTTGAAAATAGTAATGTCCTTATCACTTCTGTAGAAAACCTCTTCAACTGGGCTCGCCTTTCTTCGCTGTGGGGAATGCAGTTCGGTATAGCATGCTGTGCCATCGAGATGATGGCTACGGGTGCTTCCCACTATGATCTGGATCGCTTTGGAACATTCTTCCGTGGCACTCCCCGGCAATCCGACGTCATGATTGTTGCAGGCACCGTGACGCTGAAAATGGCTTCACGCATCAAGAGACTATATGAACAAATGGCGGAGCCTCGATATGTGATTTCAATGGGAAGCTGCGCTACATGCGGAGGTCCATACTGGGAACACGGCTATCATGTCCTCAAGGGAGTTGACAGAATTATCCCCGTCGATGTGTATGTTCCAGGATGTCCACCTCGACCAGAGGCGCTTCTTGAAGGACTTTTGAAACTTCAGGAAAAGATCCGGAATGAATCGCTCGTGAAGAAAGGGCGTGCTGTTTCTTCTGTGCCTTTCTGAAGAAGCGAGAATATAGGAATGGAATCGTCAGAGATATATGAAATTTTAAAGAATGAATTCGGGGAGACGATCCTTGAGTTCAAAAGAGATGGTGTTGTCGAGCCATATATAGTTGTCGCACCCGATCACATACGGGACATAGCTTATTTCTTGCGTGATGATGAGCGCTTGCAGTTCACTTCCCTCATGTGTTTGAGCAGTGTTGATTATAATGATGGGACATTGGGGGTCGTGTATCACCTTCATTCAATGACGCTTGGTCACAAGATTGTATTGAAGGTTCGTGTCCCGAAAGAAGCACCTCATGTTCAGTCAGTGGAAGCAGTTTGGAAAGCAGCAAACTGGCATGAGCGAGAAGCATACGATCTCATGGGCATTGCATTTGATGGTCATCCTGACCTCCGACGAATACTTCTCCCGTATGATTGGGAAGGGCATCCGCTTCGGAAAGATTACAAGGTTCCAGAATTCTATAACGGCATGAAAGTCCCCTACTGAATTTGAACACGTATTTTCCTCCAAGAGCGCTCAATGGCTGAATTTCGCACCGAAGAGATGGTCCTGAATATGGGACCGCAGCATCCCTCGACTCATGGCGTCCTTCGTCTTGAAGTAGTCCTCGATGGAGAGATCGTTGTCAATGTTGTCCCGCACATTGGATACCTCCATCGCTGTTTTGAGAAGCACGCTGAGGCAATGACGAATTACCAGCAAGTGATTCCGTACGTCGATCGTATGGACTATGTTACATCCATGAACAACGATCTTGCGTACGCGCTTGCGGTTGAAAAACTGCTCGGCATCCAGGTTCCGGAGCGAGTCAGCTACATCCGCGTGATCATGGCGGAGCTGAATCGTATCGCGAGCCATCTGATTGCGATCGGAACGTATGGACTCGACATCGGTGCGTTCACGCCATTTCTCTTCTGCTTTCGCGATCGGGAATTGATTCTTGACCTTTTCGAAATGACCTGTGGAGCTCGGTTGCTGTACAACTATATCTGGGTTGGAGGTCTGTCGCATGACCTCCCCCATGGGTTTGTCGAGAAAGCACGTGCTTTTATTAAGACATTTCGACCCAATATCAAGGAACTCAACGATCTCCTTTCGTACAATAAGATCTTCATTGACCGGACAGCAAATGTCGGCGTACTCCCTGCTGATGTAGCAATTAACTATGGAGTGACAGGCCCGATGCTCCGTGCCTCTGGGGTGAGATGGGATCTTCGGAAAAATGATCCATATTCGCTCTATGAGCGTTTCGATTTTGAAATCCCTGTAGGCACGAACGATATTGGTGTTGTTGGGGATAGTTGGAATCGATACATGGTTCGTGTGAGGGAAATGGAGCAAAGTCTCAACATCATAGAGCAAGCTCTTGACAATCTTCCGAGCGGTGATGTGAAGTCGGCTATCCCAAAACGCATCAGACCCCCTGTGGGCGAAGCCTACGTCCGCTCTGAATCGCCAAAAGGTGAACTTGGGTTTTATGTGATCAGTGATGGGTCAGGGAGCCCGTTTAGAGTTAAAGCCCGCTCACCGTCATTTTGCAACCTCAGCGCGTTGCCGGAGATCTCTCGGGGGGCAATGGTTGCTGATCTTGTTGCAATTCTTGGGAGCATCGACATTGTTTTGGGGGAAGTGGATCGGTAATTTTGTGATTCTGAAAAACATGGTGCGATGAATGCAATCAATTCTTGAGAATCCGTATCTGATAGCTGTGCTAGTTGCACTTGTCCCGCTTGTTTGGATTTTGCCGTATGCGCTCTTTGCCATTTGGTTGGAAAGGAAAGTCTCTGCCCACATGCAGGATCGACTTGGACCGATGCGAACAGGCGGATGGCATGGTTGGGCACAGACGATTGCGGACATGATTAAGCTCCTGCTGAAGGAGGACATTATCCCCTCGAAGTCAGAAAAGTGGCTCTTTATTCTTGCACCTTATATTGTGTTTGCTGGTTCTTATGCTGCTTATGCTGCGATTCCATTCACAAGCGTTTATATTGGTAGCAATATCAGCGTCGGCGTCTTTTACGTCGTTGCAGTTTCATCACTGGTTGTCGTTGGGATTCTGATTGGTGGATGGGCATCAAACAATAAGTGGTCACTTCTCGGGGCAATGCGATCAGCGGCGCAGATCGTCAGCTACGAGATCCCGAGCACGCTTGCAATTCTTACTGTCGTGATGGTTGTCGGTACGCTGAATTTGCAAGAGATCGTTAAGTCGCAGGAAGGCTGGTTCTGGAACTGGTTTGTCTTTCAGAAATTTCCGTTCCTCTTCATTTCTTTTCTCATTTACTTCATTGCTTCACTTGCGGAGGTCAACCGCACCCCCTTTGATATCCCTGAGGCTGAGTCAGAGCTGGTCGCCGGATACCATACTGAATACTCGGGGATGCGGTTTGCAATGTTTTTCCTTGCTGAGTATGCGAATATGTTCGCTGTCTCAGCCGTGGCGGTGTCGCTTTTCTTTGGAGGATGGGAAAGCCCGTTTGGAACGGCACTGTCGGGACCAGCGTGGGGGGTGTTTTGGTTCCTGTCGAAGGGGTTGTTTTTCATTTTCGTTCAAATGTGGCTGCGATGGACGCTGCCACGCCTTCGTGTTGACCAGCTGATGTACACAAGCTGGAAGGTTTTGATGCCGTTCGCATTTGCGAATATAGTTTTCATTGGTTTATGGATGATGTTTTCACACTGATTGCAGGATAGAAAGTGAAACAGTACTTCAAGAACATTTTTCTTGGTATCTGGACGATCCTGGTAGGGATGAAGGTGACATTGCGGCATCTTTTCATCCCGGCCGTTACCATTCAGTATCCTGATGAGAGGAGGCCAATCCCGGAAAGGTCACGCAATCGACTGTATGTGAACATCGATGATTGCATCGGCTGCGACCAGTGCGCAAATGCTTGTCCAGTTGATTGCATTACCATCGAGACGGTCAAGGCGTTGCCCGGCGAAGACCTCGGTACAACATCAACAGGTCATAAGAAACGACTCTGGGTGACGCGGTTTGACATCGACATTGCAAAGTGCTGCTTTTGCGGACTCTGCGTGCCTCCATGTCCAACAGAGTGCATTGTCATGACCGATGTGTTTGAGTTTTCTGAATACGATCGGAGCAGATTGATTTACAGCTTCAGCGCCATGACTGAAGCTGAAGCTGCGGCGAAGAAATTACAACAGCAACAGTGGGAGAAGGAACAGCAAGCTAAGAAGGCAGCTGCTGCCACGAACATTCCACCAGCCCCAACAACAGTGTCACCGCCAACTGGAAGCTGAGGTCGATTCTCTTATGGATTTCATTGATCTCGTGTTCATTGTCTTTGCTCTTGTAACGGTTCTCTCAGCGTTCGTGGTCGTTTACTCGCGAAGCATCATTCGTTCCGCCTTTTCTCTTCTCTTCACGTTTCTCGGAGTAGCGGGATTCTACGTTCTGCTTGATGCGGATTTCCTGGCTGTCACTCAGGTCTTGATTTACGTTGGGGGAATTTTAGTGCTTCTTCTTTTTGGCGTCATGCTGACCCATCGCGTTATCAATGTTGAGATTAAAACAGGCACATTGCAAACCATCCCGGGTGCAATTCTTGTTGCTGTCCTTTCCGGAACTCTGGCAGGCGTGTTCTGGCTCACCGATTGGAGGGTTTTCCCTGCAACAGCGCATGAACCCACCACAAGGATCCTCGGAAAGCTCTTTATGACGGAATATCTTTTGCCTTTTGAAATAGCTTCCATTGTGCTGCTCGTCGCATTAGTTGGAGCTGCGCTGATAGCCCGCCGCGAACGAAAATCAGAGGGGAGTCGCTGAAATGCACGTTACTTTGTTTCATTATCTGTTCGTGAGCTCGATCCTTTTTGGGCTTGGGATCTTCGGTATTGTGACACGGAAAAACGCAGTTATGGTTCTTATGGGTATTGAGCTTGTATTGAATTCCGCAAACATTAATTTCCTGGCATTTGCAAAATTTGGTGGACTTAATATGGCAGGACAGGCTGCTGCTGTGTTCGTCATTATTCTTGCAGCTGCAGAAGCAGCAATCGCGCTGGCGATCATTCTTAATATTTATCAGAATTTCCAGACCGTAAATGTTGATGAAGTAGATAAACTGAGAGAATAATTTGCGTGGAGGGTTAAAACATGAAGCGCTGGTGGATTGGTTTAGTCATTGGCATCGCAATTGGAGCTGCTGTGATGATTACGCTCTTAGGATCATCGACTCGGCCTGCAGCTTTTGCTCAGGTGCCAGCACGTGATGTTGGCAGATGGCAGCTCATGCAAGCACGCTACGTCGAGGAGACAAAAGGAACAAGCCGTCCCGTTGAGCGTCTGCTCTTGCTCGATACCGCAACTGGCGATGTTTATCGATACCAGTATTATGTCGATGACAAAGGTGAAGCAATTGGGTGGTACTACATGGGTGAGCGAAAACGGTGAAAAATCCCCCTTATGCGGGATGGGCTTTAATGAGGAGAATCTATGACCGAAACTGATTTGTTGCTACTGAGTCTTACAGTTCTACTTCTTCCTCTCATTGGATTTGTCCTCCTGGTATTTTTCAACAAGCGATTACCGCGGCAAGGGGATATCCTCGAAGTCGGCTTTATCTCCCTCAGTCTTGTTGCCTCCCTTATAGTGTTCTTCAACAAGCTCCTTTTCTTCCGTGATGTGACCGTTCAGTATTCGTTTACCTGGGTTGACTTTGGAAATGTGCCGGGCATCGGTCACTTTCCAATTCAACTGGGGATTATGATCGACAACTTAGCTGCTCTGATGATGGTTGTCGTCACTGTGGTGAGCTCCGTTGTTCATCTTTACTCCATTGACTATATGGAGGGGGATGTCCGGTATGGTCGTTATTTTGCTTATCTTGGTCTCTTTACCTTTTCAATGCTTGGCATTGTCTTCGCCAATAACTTCTTGACATTGTATGTCTCATGGGAGTTGGTGGGGCTGAGCTCATACCTTCTTATTGGACACTGGTATGAAAAGAAATCTGCAGCTGACGCAGGGAAGAAAGCTTTCATAGTGACCCGCATTGGCGACGTCGGAATGTTCATAGGGATTTTGATCCTTTTCGCGACGTTCCACTCTTTCCTATTCGACGATATTTTTGGATCGATTGCGCAAGGGCATATCCCATATGGGAGCCCCGGGTGGCTAACCGCGGCGGGGATATTAATATTCATAGGGGCTGTGGGGAAGTCTGCGCAATTTCCTCTCCATGTTTGGTTACCTGATGCAATGGAAGGCCCGACTCCCGTGAGTGCGTTAATCCATGCTGCGACGATGGTGGCGGCTGGCGTTTACCTTGTTGCACGAACTTTTGCAATGATGACCGCCGATGCTCTACTGGTGATAGCATACATAGGCGCCATCACAGCTTTCGTTTCCGCAACGATTGCAATTACGCAAAATGACATCAAGAAAGTTCTCGCTTACTCAACTATCAGCCAGCTGGGCTACATGATTCTTGGTTTAGGGGTTGGTGCGTATACTGCGGGATTTTTCCACCTGATGACGCATGCGTGGTTCAAAGCTGGATTGTTTCTTGCCGCAGGCTCCGTGATCCACTCTATGCATCACGCTCTTCATCATCGTGCCGAAAGCGCCATCGATCCGCAAGACATCCGTAACATGGGGGGATTACGAAAGAAGATGCCGGTGACTTATTGGACGTTTCTCATTTTCACACTGGCTATTTCAGGGATTCCGCTCACCTCGGGTTTCTTGAGCAAAGATGAAATCCTCGCCGGAACACTGGCTTTTGGGAGGATGAGCGGGCACTACCTTCTTCCCATTATCGGTTTCGGTGTTGCCGGTTTGACAGCCTTGTACATGTTCCGACTTTTGATTCTGACTTTTCATGGTGAACATAGAGATCCATCGCGCCTTGAACACATCCACGAATCGCGCTGGGTCATGACGGTGCCGCTTGTTGTTCTTGCGACTCTCTCAGTGTTCGTCTTTTATAGCTGGAATCCATTCAACGCATCGATAGGCTGGGTGTATAAGGTGCTGCCGATGCCAACCAGCGTCGTCCCGGTCTCGCAGCAACCTCAGTTTTTGATCAAGGCAGCCGCTGAGGAACATATTCAGCCCGCTGTCGTGATGGAAGAGGCAATTCATCGTGCTCATCTACCGACCATGATTCTTTCACTAACTATGGCTGGACTCGGTATTCTCTTTGCGTTCCTCGCATATGCATGGAAGCAAATTGATGTGGAGAAGGTGAAGAACAAAATTCAGCCACTTTATGCATTTCTGTTGAATAAATGGTACTTTGATGAGCTTTACAACGCTACGGTGGTTGCAGCAACGCTCCGCGTTGCAAATGCATTTCGATGGTTCGATCTCAAGGTGATCGATGGTGTCATTAATGGAACAGCGGCATTAACGCGGAACTTCTCCTCAGGGACGGGTCGGTTTGATAATGTATTCATCGATGGGCTTGTCAACGGTGCGGGATATGTAACCGGGTTCTTCGGGCTTATGTTCAGAAAGATTCAAACAGGCAAGGTTCAGACATACATTGTTTTTGTTCTTCTTGGAGTTGTAGCTTTGTTCTTCCTCTTCCGTTAATGCGAGCGGGAGGGAAGACATCAACGTAGGAGGATAAAGCGTCTATGAGCTTTCAATTTTTGGGTATTGGTATTCTTTCGTGGCTGACATTTCTACCCATTCTTGGGATGGCGCTGGTGCTGTTGCTACCACGAAAAAATTATGAGGCAATGCGATGGACAGCAACTGTGGTGACCTTAGTACAGGTTGTGCTGGCGTTCATTGTTTATCTGAATTTTAACCGTGGGTTAGGCGGGATCAATACTCAGGAAGGGATGCAATTTGTAGAGAAGACAACATGGATTGATGTGGAAAGCGTCGCCTGGTTTGGCCGCGTCCACATCGATTACTTCCTTGGCATCGATGGTATCAGCGGGCCTATGGTGCTTCTGACGGCTCTGATCTCCTTCATCGGTGTTGTTGCCTCATGGAACATCGAGAAGGCGGTCAAGGGATATTTCGCCATGTATCTTCTTCTTGATACAGGAATGATGGGCGTTTTTGTTGCACTCGATTTTTTCCTCTTCTATGTTTTCTGGGAATTGATGCTCCTGCCAATGTATTTTTTGATTGGAATCTGGGGAGGACCGCGACGCGAGTATGCAGCGATTAAGTTCTTCCTTTATACACTTTTTGGAAGCGTAATGATTCTTCTTGTGATGCTGGCTCTTTACTTCAGTAGTTTGGTCTATGTTGATCCACATACTGGCGCAGTTATTTCTGCAGAGCTTGGGAAACAGCTTGGGCTAGAACCAATTCATACGTTCAACATGTTGGCTCTTATGAATCCAGCGAACTACGTTCCGGGTTCACTTCTTGCTGGATTGAATACGAGCTGGCGTTACATTGCTTATCTTGCGCTTTTCGTGGGCTTCGCCATTAAGGTTCCAATTTTCCCGTTTCACACATGGTTGCCCGATGCTCATGTAGAAGCACCGACACCTATCAGCGTTATTCTTGCAGGTGTTTTGCTGAAGATGGGAACGTACGGCATGCTTCGAGTCAGCTACCCGATTTTTCCCGATGCGATGCTCGCCTATGCACTTCCATTGGCAATCTTTGGGGCAATCAACATAATCTACGGCGCCCTTGCAGCGATGGCGCAGACAGATTTTAAGAAACTTATAGCCTATTCGAGCATCAGCCATATGGGGATTGTTGTCCTTGGGATGGCAGCGCTTAACACCCAGGGAGTAAGCGGAGCCGTTTTTCAGATGTTCAACCATGGGACGATCACGGCTATGCTCTTTTTAATTGTGGGGGTAATTTATGATCGAGCACATACACGTGGGTTAGATGAGTTTGGTGGCTTAGCAAATCAGATGCCGAAATACACAGGCGTGATGACTGTTGCCTTTTTCGCAGCGCTCGGGCTCCCGGGTTTAAGCGGATTCGTCAGCGAAGCCTTCTCGTTCATCGGTGCATTTCAAGTTTTTCGAACAGTCACCATTATCTCGACTCTGGGGATCGTTCTGACTGCGGGCTACATGTTGTGGACGCTTCAAAGAGTTTTCTTGGGTCAGCTCCCCGAGCGATGGAGAACCTTGCCAGATATTAGCACAAGGGAGCTTATTTCACTTGTACCTCTTGCACTTATTGTCATTTTCCTTGGCATTTACCCTTCACCAATGTTGAATATGATGAATGCTTCCGTTAATCATTTAGTCGAGTTTGTTCGAACATCGGGCAGCATGGCTCTTGGATTCTAAGGTTTAAAGGTCGTTGTACACATGATCGAGCAAATACAGACGAGTATTTCATATTTTCTTCCGGAAATTGCTCTCGCAGCAACGTTTGTCGTTGCAATTCTCACTGACTTGATCTTCAAACGTAAGCCAGTTGCAGTTGCTCTGGTCGCAATTGCTGGACTTCTTGCGGCGGCTGTTTTTGTTTGCCTGGAACTTAACGTGCGAGTATCGATCTTCAGTGGGATGTATGTTATCGACCCCTTCTCGGTCTATTTCAAGTTTGTTGTCATAGCCACAGCTCTGCTCATTGTTCTTTTTTCATTGGGATCAAAGGAGCTGACTTTGTTACCAAGGCGGTTAGGGGAGTACTACTCACTTCTCGTTGCTATGTCACTTGGGATGGTCTTGATGACAGGGGCATCAAACCTTTTGATGATGTACCTTGCGCTGGAGCTCACAAGCCTCAGTTCGTACATAGTGGCTGGGTTTACAAAAGAAGCTCCCGATTCGAGTGAAGCCTCTTTGAAATACGTGATCTACGGGGCTCTCTCTTCAGGGCTCATGTTATATGGATTTTCGATTCTCTTTGGCCTCACAGGAACGCTGAATATTTATGAGATGAACCGGGCGTTGCTTGGCATCCCTCCATTAAACTGGTTTGCGCTTCTTATTGCAGGTATCTTAGCACTTGCTGGATTTGGTTACAAGATTTCAGCTGTCCCATTCCATTTCTGGACCCCCGACGTCTATGAAGGAGCACCTGTGACAATTACCGCGTTCCTTTCAGTGGCGTCGAAAGCCGGTGGATTTGCGATGCTTATGCGTTTTCTCAAAGTGACATTTATCGACATCGCAGCCTCAGCCCAGCTTGCTTCCGGGATCTGGGCAACACTTAGCGGGATCAATTGGCAAGTGGTTCTGGCAATTCTCTCTGTTGCGACGATGACTCTCGGCAACCTTGTCGCCATCTGGCAAACCAATTTGAAGCGACTCTTAGCGTACTCTAGCATTGCTCATGCAGGATATATGCTCATGGGACTTGTTGTTCTGAGCAATGAAGGTTACGCTGCAGTGCTGGTCTATTTTGTTGCCTATCTTCTCATGAATCTCGGTGCGTTTTATGTTGTGATGATTGTAGCGAACCAGACGGGGAGTGAGTCCATCGAAGAATATCGTGGGCTCGGGTATCGGTCACCACTTCTCGCCGTCGGTATGACAATCTTCTTGTTTTCGCTCACTGGAATACCACCGACATTCGGTTTCATTGGGAAGCTTTATCTGTTTGCAGCGCTGATCCATCAGAAAGTGATCTGGTTAGCGGCTGTTGGCGTGATCAACAGCGTGATCTCCCTTTACTACTACATGCGCATTGTAAGAAACATGTTCTTAAGAGATGTAGTTGAGGAGCAGGCTCCACTGATAGTTTCTCCGAGTTTAGCAATTCTGTTATTGGTTTTAGTCATCCCGACGCTTTTGCTTTTCCTGTACTTTGGTCCTCTTGTAACAATTGCTCAAGCATCTGTATCGATGTTTGGAATGCCGTAGATGAGAGCGCCGTTAATATTGGGCGTCATGTCGCGGGCTTATTTTAAGGACCTGACAGAGGCTGCCGGAGGATAGTAAATTCGACCCTCCGGTTTTTTTGTCTTCCTTCCTCAGTATCGTTGGGAGCAATTGGCTTGGTCTTTCCGTAGCCTTTAATGCCTATCCTCTTCGGCGAGATTCCCTGCTGAACAAGATAGTTCTTGACAGTTTCTGCGCGTCGAAGTGAGAGAGCCATGTTGTATTCGTCGCTTCCTATCTCATCAGCGTGTCCCTCGACTCGGATAGCAAGCTCCGGATTAGCCCTGAGAATCTCGACGATTCGGTTCAGATCGGGGATGTATTCCTTTTGAAGTGTGGCGCGGTTGAATTCGAAAAGAGGATTACGAATGAGAAGTCGTTGACCCTCCGCGAATAATGGAAAATGTGTGCGTAGAAGTGTATCGCGTCGAGATGTGTCCTCAAGAACGAAGAGCACAGTATCGCTGAACGTGAGCTTTGAGTGGTGATATTGAAGTGCCCATAGGTCCCGAGTGGCTTGGCTGACTTCGTCCAGGACGGAGGAAAAGTCGGACCTGATATCAAAGACCTTGCCTCCTGTGACATCAGCGAGGGTCTTGAAGCCTTTGACGCTAAGAGGCGCAACGCAGTATGTTCGGATATTAGCATCGCGGAGAAGAAACGCCATGCTTTCAGCTGTGAAGTTAGTTGTCCCATCGCCATGCTCGCCGCGCTGGTGGAATGCAGCATCGGTGATAAGTATGAAGATGCGTAGAGCGCCGGGTCTGAAAGGAAACTCGAGCATAGCGGCATTCAGAGCTTCGAGGCTATTTTCTTTTTCGTCGCCGCCCCCCCAGGGATGAATCCGATCAATCCAGCTGATGAACGTCTCCACGTTCTCTGTAAATCCGTACTTTGTTCCGACGGTATCGGAAAACGTAAGGAGCCCAATTTGGAAGTCAGACCCCTGGCGGCTCAACTTCTCAGCGAATATGTGGATGTTTCGCCGTACATCATCGATTTCATGGCGCATGCTTCCGGTTTCATCAAGGATCATGACGAAGTCGATCGGTATACGGTTGTTCTTCGTCACTCGGGAAAGCGTAAACGGGAGAGGGATTCCCGCTTCACTGGCGACTAAATGGAACTGAGAGAGTATGGAATCAGTATGGAGACCATTTTCGCCCTTAAGCTCAAGAAGTATGTTGATAGTCGGAAAATCGCTGAGGTCGTATCCGCGAAAGATGAACTGGATTGGAGATGAATTTTCTGATGTATCAACGAGTGTCAAAGTGTCGCCCTGGCGCCACCGCTCCAGTTCTACCTGAAGACTACCTGGCTCAGAGAAGTTCGTGAGTGCTGAAGCACCATGGTGCTGATATGTCGGCGTCATTTGGGCTGCGGCAGGAAAAGAGACACCGAGAAGACCTGCAAGTACCATCAGCGAAAAATTAGGAACATTGCGAAGAGGGTTAAGATTCAATATATTCTGTGACACAGCGGAGACAGTTAAGGAGAGAGTTCAAGAACAGCTTGCCTCAGAACGTGAAGACAATCTTTGGTGACAGCGCAATAAAATCTTGATGCTCCCATGGTTCCGGATCTCTGAAAATGACACGAGAGTACTGGACTTCAAAACTGAGCCAGTCAAAGACGTTTATGTAAGCATCGGCAAGTATGGTCTTGTTGAAATATTGCAGAAGCACGCCGTATTTGGTTCCAGTTAGATGTTGATAGCCGATCTTTCCAAAGATGCTCCATGTCTGATTCCGGTCAGCTGCTCGGACTGTGCTCAGATTTGGTTCAAAGAAAGCCTGCTGAAGCTGTAGGAATTCTCCCCCAAGGGAGATGCTGAGATCAGGACCAAGCAACTGCGCCAAATTAATTTCGTAGGCAAGTAACGCATTTCCGCTGACGTAATAAAAGGCTGTCGATGTATCTTTCACGAGTTCCGATGAGGGGCTCAGAATGGGGACGTCACCTCGTTTTGACAGCGTGCCAATGGAAAATGCCCCGCGGATATAGTTGCTCGTAATGATAGGAACAGTAAACCCACCTGCGATTCCGTAACAGCCGTTGAGTTTCCTGCTACGGAACTGGAGAGGACCGATGATTGTCAGAGGAGACTCACCTAAATTGAACGGAACAGTGAATCCGAGTTTGTATTCCTGATCAACGGTCGGCTTATAGAGTCCTGTAATGTTCCACACCCCTCCAGAATAGAAAGGCAAGTTGAGATCGTTGCGGTCGATGGACACTTTGACGCCAACAATTGAGCTATCCACATTGAGGTCAACGCCGCCCCCGAGGAGGGAAAGACTGATCCGGGCAAAGTATGGAATTTCCCGGACAAGCACTTCAGTCTTTGACTGGTAAGCGTATTCGTTACGGTTCTTTATCTTATCATAAAGTCCGCCAAAGGTATTTTTGAGGCGTCGGATTCCCTCGATGCGGCGGATCGTCTCACGGTCATTCCCAATTGAAACCTCAAGAAGCTCGCCATTGTTGGGGCTTTCGACAACGGCGATTTTGTATTTATTGTTCTTGACCACATCATCGACGATCTGGTCAGGAAGATTGAGCGTTGTGAGAACCTGGACTTGCAGCGGTTTGTCCTCAATGTACCACTGCGGGAAGAACTCTTTTAGCTTCGGATTTATCTCAAGTGCTTTGACTATAGCTGAAAGGCGATTGTTTTCTTCCTCAAGCAGAGGGATAGCAACGACGATAAGCTGTCGCATGGCTTCAACCTCTCGTGCGGTTGCCGGCTGGTATGTGACAAGAGCGTTGAGAACGTCCATATCTTCTACCATAGAGCGAAGCTCAGCTTCTGTGTAGTTTGATGAACCGCCATCAAGTTTCTGTAGTATCGCGCGGAGTTTCCCCTCCGCCGATGGTGCTTGGGCGAACATGCCTGCTGCTGCGACCAGCGTGCCGAGAAGTATAAAGAACCAGTATCTCATTTGGGTTTTCTCTCCGTGATGTTATCCTATCAAGGGAAACGTTGAATTCGCGCGGGCTGAGTGGTTGTAGTTGTCCCGCTTTGCGTGGGCTGTTGGCTCGGAGGGCTTGCCTGTTGAGCCGGTTTAGGTTCTCCTGTTCGAAAGAGCGACGAAAGGTCAAACCGGAAACGCGGAGAAAACATGAGTATAGCAGGACTCTCCCACGGTCTCAGTTCGCGAAGTGAACCAGCATACAACCCCTCGATCCAGAACGTGTTAGGAATGATCTCAAGCCACGCACTTCCAACAATTCGCATGTTGTAGAATTGCAATGAAATCCCATACCGATTGGCTGCAACTGTATTAAAATAGTCAATCTGCACATACGGGCTGTTCTCGTCGCTAACTTTCTCAGAGACAATTGTTCCTACGTCTTTTTGACTAACAAATTGTCCAGCTATGTAAGTCCCAACGTCTTCCGTTCCTACAACATGCCCAGCGTTGACTCTGTGGTATTGATATCCAAGCCTGATCTGGAGTACGTTCGCCTGTCCGCTATTGTTGCTCTTGAACATAATTGGGTAGTAAAGTTGCACAGCCGTTGGGATATAATAAAAGTTCTGTCGGTCTGTCAACGACGCATACGGTTTGGAAATTTTCCCCGTCACGAATGATCCACCAAAAGCGAAGGGGAAGAATTGGGTCAACTCAAAGTCCCCAGCAAGACCGTAAACTCCGTTCAACTGTCTTGCCTTAGCTGCCACTGGACCTATAAGGTTCAGCTCGTATCCGTGTCCGAGACCAATAGGGAGAGTTACGCCAAGGTGCGCTTGCGTCTTGTAGCCAACAAGTATATCCATAGATCCAGATGACCAGAGTGGGTAGCCGAGCCGACGCTCGCCAAGATAAGCCACAATGTTCCAGTTCTTTGTAAACGTGATAAAACTCTTGAAGAAAGAAAGGTCAATAACGGGCCATGGGAGTTCCTGAAATGAGACTTCTGGCGCTCTGCCTCTTCGTGCTTGCTCACGTGTAATTCGCCCCCCTGGTGAGATAGCCCGACTGGTGACTCCGGCTAAGTGCAGCTCTGTGCTGAAGCCGGCAAAGACTAATGAAAGCTGGTCGAGCTCTGAAGCATCTTTCACCACGTACGGACCTCTTTCAGGTGGTGAAAATGGTTCAACCGGTAAGGTGAAGTTTTCCTCCTCAGGTTTTTTCGCCAAAAGGTCTGTAGACAAAGTTGGATCCTTGTCCAGCAGAAACTTGAGTTGAGTCCCTATTGCTGAGAAGACTTGAAGCGTAGGTGTCCCAGCAACCCATGTCTTGAATTCCTCATCCCAGATGGGTTCGCTTACCTGTTTGAGAACCCGTATTTCCACAAGTTCGAATTGTGGATCGGAGGAGCCAAGAAGCGTTTGCTGAATCGGCGCAACGTACGCTTCGATCCAGACTGTGCTGACAAAACGGCCCTCTTTGGAGCTGGATGTTGTGTCGCGTAAATATCCGACAAGCCCGGAAGAAAAAACGCCCTCAATTCGTTTCGTAAGCGACGGGTCGGTAACCTTAAACATGGTTACGCGGGTGTAATCGTATCCTGTCCACTTTCTCTTCATGTCAGCATAGTTGTCGATGTCTTCGCTCGATCGTTCTCGAGAGCGAGAGCTGATTGCGCTGTTGAGAGCGCTGTTCTTTTTGAGATCACCCTGAAGGTCTTTCTGCAGTTTATCCACGTCTTGACTCAACGCTGGATAAGTCAGGATGGCACCTCCTAAGAACACCGCTACGATGAGAAATCGCACAGCTTGCATAGGAAATTCCTTTTAAAGAGAGGTTGAACGATTTTCAATAAACAAAAGTTATCTCCCGTGGCGGTGATACAACGCCCGGGACGCCAATGGTGATCTTGACCTTATCACCAGTCTCGGGATTGACCAGCCCCGCATCTGGGTTGAGCACGATAGAATAATCGTAGTCACCTGCTTTACGGACATCAAGCAGGAAAACACTGGTCACATCATTTCCGCTCTGGCTGTCAATGATTTTCACAGTTGGTCGTGCCTCCACAGGCTCTCTGTAATCTACATTGCAAGCTCGGTAGACTCGGAACTTCAATTCGCTCCGAAGTGACGTTTTTCTGGGCCACTGGAGGAAGCCAGTGATAAGTATCGGTTTCGGATTCATTGTCCAGGTGAAGATAGATGGCATCAAGGCTTTTGTTTCTTCGTTATAGTACTTGAAAAGATGCCCATTATAGTATCCTTCAACACGGACTTGCGTGCCAGCACGGAGGTTCTTTAGAGACGGAGCCTCTTTGAAATCATATGTAGCGCTTGATACACCTGAAGTTGCCAGCTCCGTAACTTCTTTGTCGTTAACAAAGAGTTTGAGGCTATAGAGATTAGTGCGGTCAAGTCCATCCACATGTACGTTGACTGTCAATGGTTCACGCTCACACAGCTGATTGGGTAGAGGTTGCTTCAGTTTTGGGACAACAGCGTCAACGGTGAACTTGCATGATGCCGGTCGGTTCAACCGATCCGTTGCCTCGACAACTACTGCCGAACGAGTTGCTCCTGAAGGTGTTCCAACCCACACCCAGCGATAGACTTTGCCGTTTGCTCCGCTGATCCCTTTAATTTCTCCAAAGCCCTGCCTGACGTGCATTTCCCTGATGTCTTCTGAGCCTACGTTCTCAACGCGAATCTCGTTCTGTGCTTCATTTCCACCAGCAGCTATGACGAGACTATCAGCCTTGAGAACGGGTGGGTTCGCTATGCCAGCTGGCCTTGAAGAATCGATTACTGCTACGTAAAGCTGAGCTACTGGATTTTCCAACTTCTCTTTGATCTCAGCAGGAGATTTATATGCAGTGCTTCGCACAACCAGATCGTAGGGGAGCGTTAACTTCCCGAATTGCACTGAGTCGGGCGTATCTTTCCCCGGAGGGATAAAACGAATTCTATCCACATTGAGCTGGAAGGTGAACTTGTAGATCCCGGCGGTGCTTCCTTTCACGTTCCAGCGGAGGGGAACATCCACGATAGTCGGATCGACTGCATCTGTGTGAGCTGCTACAAGGGATACTTGCGGGAGTGTCGAAAGGCGTGTCGGTGCCAGTTTTCCTTTTTCGTCCAGTTCACGTACCTGCTGGTCTGTAAGGACCGACAGAGTCTTATCAAAGAGAATTGGCCCAAGTGCAACGTTCTTAAGGTACCGTGTATCTCCATCCAAGCCTTTTACCTTCAGCGAAAGATCGATTGATCGATCTGTGCGAACTGCCCCGGTCTGGTCATCTGCATCGACATAGACGCGTGTGACCTGGCTTTCAATGCCGACGGTTGGGGGGTTTGCAATGTACTTGATAAGCTCCATGTTTGCCTGTCGGACGCTTTCGAGATTCCGTTTCAGCTGATCCTCGGCTTCATCCCGATCAACGATGACGATGAGCAGCTCAATGATTACGGCGAGATAAAGAACAAAATAAATTCCAACCTTCATGGCGTTTTGAACCTCAAGCAGTGATCAAAACTATCGTGCCTTATCGGGAACGAGAGGATGATTCAATAATTCTTCTGGCTCTGTTGATAGCTTCATGTGCTTCAGCCAGTGTTTCGGAGAGTTGGCGTAGTTCTTGTTCGACACTTTTCTTCACATAATGGTCAATCAGCTCCTTCTCCGTGTCGCTAAGAGATCGGGTGCCAGTTGTTTCGTGGACTTCCTCAGGCTCATAGTACGTGAGAAGGGCAAGCAAAAGCAACAGGGTAAATTCGATCTCAAGTGCGAGGACAATCAAGCCGGGATAATCTGACGGAATGAAGCGGATGCCACGCAAGCCAACCATGACGATGAGAAATGCTGCCCCGGCATAGGCAAAACCCTGTACGTTATTTTTATACCCCCTGACCATAACCTCGATCATCCAGCGTGCAAATCCTGTTCGCTTACCACTTTCATGCGCAAGGTAACGTTTAAGCTTCTTGAGTGCATCGCCAAGTGTTGAGTCCTCGAAGAACCAGGCAAGTGCATCAGCCAGCGCTCCTTTTGTTACGGCGAATTCAAGGAATGCGAAGAGGACGAACAAACCGAGTATCACGGGCACAAGCCAGATCCACCACACGAAGTAGACGTTAAATGAGCCGAAGTGAACGGGATAGTAATCCGTGCCACCGGTGAAAAGGATCGAAAGAACGGCAGCAAGCCCCAAAAAGAGGATGAAAAACAGCACAACTCTACCGAAGAATCTCATGGATGCCTCTCTTCAAATTGATGGTTTGTGATAAGTCGTACATTCTCCCTCAAGTGATGAACCCCCGACAAGAAGCCGTCAAGGTTTGACAAATTATACGAAGATAAAACACAAAAGTCAAGCGAATGGGCAGGAAATCCGACACCATTAGCTATAGAGACTGCAACTGTCACAGTATGTGGGCGCCCCGGCGTTATGCTCCGAGTTCAGGTGGGTTATGGTAAGCTCGTCCAGTCACGACAGATTCAGTTGCGGACCACGAGCTATCTCATGCCGTGGAAATGCTCAAGGACCATGGAGCTTCGACTGAAGCATATCTGTTCCGCCAGAGGCGGACGAGGAGAGGCGCCGAAGATGACACGACGAAGCAGTCTTGTGGCGCTATCGCCGCAACTGGACAAAAGGGCGACATAGTCTCTATGGGATTGCTTCATCCCGCTTAGCGGGACTCATCCGCGTTTGGCGGGACAGATGAAGAAGTGGCTGGTTCGATCCGCACATGCCAGAAATTTCGGTGCACGAAGTGCGCGCATGTCGGGATGTAGTTCTACATTCGTACCGAAATTTAACCCTTCGATTGATTCATTCCCTACCGCACACCGCCGGTCCCCGCTTTCGCGGGGATCGGTTTGGCCACGCACAAAAGCATCAAAACCCCTTGCGAAAATTTAGTCCCGTCAATGGAGGCGGTAAACGATTTTGTCGTGCATGCGCGTGAGGAAGCGGGACTTACAAAATCGTCCGCCGAAGGGTCGGCACGGGACGTTAAGAATTTTCGTGGGGCGTCCTTTTCTTTTCGTTCATTTTCTTTTGGACGAGCAAAAGAAAATGAACATAGACAGCTTCCGGGCATGTTTTTTCTCTCTGGCGGGACAGATTGAAAGGAGGTTCGGCAGACATGATGAGATGTGCGTAATCCAATGACCTCATCCCCTGAGACCTCTGCTAAACGAGAGGGGAAATATTCTCCCTCCCCTTCAGGGGAGGGAAGGAGTGGGGTCATCCACTCACATTTGTCATGCTATCGAGCGAAGCTGCAGCATCGTATCGCCACGGATTATTTGGCTCGTTGTCGAGCAGGTGAAAGCCTTCCTTAACAGGTGCCGGAAAAGTTGACAATTGTTGACAAATTGCGTTGAATTGAGTAAATTTCCCCTGTTTCCGGCTATTGGAGGGACAGGGTGTTGCTATCGAACTTTGATTCCTCATCTCGAGTTCCCGCTACTTCTCTTGCTCTGCTGCTCAGCTCAAGCCTCATCTTAGCAGGTTGCACAAGAAGAAATCATTACCACAGCTTAGAGCAGATCCCACGGTTCACTTCGCCCTCTCAAGCCAGCTCTGGATTTATTCACACTTCGTCTCTCTCACAAATGGAGAGATCCTTCAGTCGAGTGCAGCAGCAAAACATCCTCCTGTACAAGAACCCGAGTTTATACCCGATAGATCGATTCACTGTTCTCTCCAGGAACCGCCTCTGAATCAACTGCTGAGCTCGTAACTAAAATGAAGGAGTTGATTAGCCAGGCTAATCGCTATAATGAGGATGCCGCGAAGCATGTAGGATCAATCCTTGGGAAGACCGGTCAGGTGACAAGTGCTTTGACCGAGCAATCTCAGGCTATTGCTCAAATCACTTCTGGGGTCAAGGAACTTGATGAAATCACCACCGACGTGAGCGAGGGAACAGCTGAGGTGAAGAATGTGATAGAACGCCAGATCGTCGAGAGCATCAAGCAGATTTCGGCAGAGATTACCGAGGTGGCTGAGGCGATCGGTCAACAAGATAAAGCAACGGATATAGCAGACCGAGCTGTGAAGGAACTGAAGAGCTCTTACGAAGAGGGGCGACAACAGCAGAAGAGACTTAAAGATGCTGGTGAAACGCTCATGCACCTTTTCGAACAGGAAGCACGTTCTCTTGACCAGCTCATAAACGCGTTCAAGGAGGTATGCAAAATCAGCGAATCTCAAGCTCGCGCGCTTCAGGCTCTCGAAGCAGGAACAGTATACAGCGTGGTGCAGTATCATGAGCCAGGCATTTGAAGATATCCGACGGAGCCTCTCCAGCGAGGATTGGCAAGAACGGCATCGCACGATTGAGCAGCTCTCAAAGAACGAAAGTCCCGAACTAATCGACTTCCTGAAAAGGCATCTCCATGACCCGGACATCAATGTACGGAATGCAGTGAAGACCATCTTTATCCGGATTGGTAATGCCGCACTTATCAGAGACAAACTTTACGACAGCGATCATCATGTGAGAATTGCTGCCGTCAACGTCCTCGGTCAAATTGCTGATCGGAAATCGCTCCCCTGGCTGCTTGACCTTCTCAAAAAGGAAACCAACCCTAATGTTCGCTTATCCATCATAGATACGTTCAAGGGTTTCCAGGGAGAGGAAGTGGCGCCGGCTGTTCTATCTATCTACAACGATTTGCATGAAGAAGAAAAGCTGCCGTTCATTTACCTGCTGAGTGACATACGCGCAGATTTATCCGGTATCCTGCCGACCCTTTACGATGCCTTTTCAAACGATCTTCTTCGTCCGGCGATCATCAGGGCACTTGGTGCTTTTGGAGATGCCAATTCTCTTCGCTTCCTTCTTACAACTCTCGATGACTCAAACACTTTCATTTTTTCCGGAGCAATTCTTGCCATTGCACGAATTCTTGAACGAGATGTGAAAGCCTCGGAGAGCGTAGCAAAGCTGCTTGAGCGTTTGGGCAAGGGGGAACGGCGGCGACTCTGGGAACGAATTGCCTCTTTACCGAAAGCTGGAAAAGACTATCTCACTGCCTCGTTGTCTGTACTGCGTGTGCTCGGAAAGGAGGAATCCTTACCGGAGATACTTGAACTTCTTCATGATTATCGAAGTGATGTGGTCGAATGCTTAGCAGTTTATGCACGAGAAACCCCCCAGTATTTGCTTCCTTATCTTGAAGCGAAAGATCCGCTTGTTCGAGGTGCCATTGGTCTGGTCTTAGCAAAGGAGGGTGATGCTGCAATAGCTCGAACGGTTGCTCGTACATTGATCGATGAAGATAATGTAGACGCTTTGCGATCGAAGCTGCTGGGGCTTTACCACCGGGGTGACCCATCCATTTCCGATGCTATTCTTGATGCTGCTGAAGAAATCTTGCACAAACCCGAACTTGCAGCAGTGAAGGGTGATCTGGAAGCAACAATTGTTTCATTGGGTGTGGAGACATGTGCTAAGCGCTGCAGGCATTACCTTACTCAAAAGGGGGCAATTGCTGAGTTCGCTCTCGCTGTGTTAGCGCGCTCTGGCGTTACCCTTGGCCTTGCTGACGTCCGTCCTTTTGTTGATTCACCTGATGCGGAAGTACGGAAAAACGCAGCGCTCTGTCTTGGCAGAGTCCACAGGAAAGAATCGGTCATGCTCCTTGCTAAGATGGCAAAGGATAACAGTACCGTAGTGAGGAAGCATGTTGCAACAGCGTTGGGTGGTTTCTCTGACGGACGGTCATTGAAGGCGTTGCTGCGACTTCAGGAAGACAGAGAAGAGGCGGTTGCTTGTGCTGCGATGCTCTCTTTGGCGAGACGAAGATATACTGGCTCGCTCAAGCTTTGGAGTAACTATCTTCAGATCCCCCCGAATGGCTATGCCCGCACCGCTGTGCTTGCTTTGGGGCTTCTGCGAACCCGTCGTGCTATGGAAGCGCTCCGCGATTATTTTGAAAAAGTGAAACTTGTGAATCCAGATTTTGCAGAGGAAATAAGTCGTCAGCTAAAAGGACCAGTCAGCGCACATGACCGATCGGGAATTTGATGAATTTCGAAAATTGATCTCGCAGCGGATAGGGATTGGCAAAAGCACGATGCGAAAGGACATGGTGGAACTGGACTTAGGTGTTGAAATCGTTTCTGAGTTGCGCTCTTCTTTCGATGAAACATTGGATATCTTAAGGATGGCTTCTACTTCAGAAGAGCTCTGGCAGAGATATGCAGCAAAACTTTGCAACCCTGAGTCGTACTTCTTCAGAGAGCAAAAGCAACTCGAAGCAATTGCAGAGATCCTTCGCGCATCGAAAGAGCACTCACTCCGTATCTGGTCTATTCCCTGTTCAAGCGGCGAAGAACCATATTCTCTAGCGTTGTTGCTTTTGCGAAAAGGTGTAAGAGATTTTCAGATCATCGGTTCCGATATACGCGCAGACCTGCTTAGGATAGCAGAAGAAGGAACGTACGAAAAAACAGCATACCTTCATCCATTCCGGAGCATGCCAGATGAATTCTGGGGCTTTTTCTATAGAGATGGGGTGGAGGGGAAATACAGGATTTCCGAGAATGTCAAACGGTTTGTAACATTCGCCCAGGCAAATATTCTTGAGCCGGAGACGATGCCAAGCGGGTTATTTCACGTTGTCCTTTGCCGCAATTTGTTGATTTACTTTGATTCTGATGCTAAAGCGAAAGCCTTGAAACAATTGTGGAAAAAGCTTCTGCCTGGCGGTTACCTATGTGTGGGAGCGAGTGACTCGATCTACGACCAGCTTGAAGCGCTGGAGGGTGTGGACGACACGGTTGGAAATTCAATATACAGGAAAAAGGCGAAATGATGCGCTATCGATGCGTCATCATAGGCTCATCGACGGGTGGACAAAGCACTCTATCAGAGATTCTGCCCGGTCTTAGTCCCTCTTTAGGTATTCCTATGATCGTAATCCAACATAATCTTAAAGGAATGAGTGATTTTATGGTTTCTTCGCTTCAACGTTTGACAAGCATACCCGTTAAGGAAGCGAAAGGAGGGGAGATTCTTGCATGTGGCGAATCCACAATCTATGTTGCTCCTTCCGGATATCATATGCGAATCATCTGGAATCGGGACCATAACCCCATGATCGTTGTCCGGGAAGGCAAAGGCAACCCGAACCTCCTCCCAAATATTGATGAGACAATGACGACTGCCTCCGAGGTTTTCAAGTCTTCTGTTCTTGGGGTAATTCTCACAGGTATGGGAAGTGATGGCACGGAAGGGATGAGAGCTATCTGTAACGCAGGAGGGACTACACTGGCACAAGATCCAGCTACATGCGCTATCCCGAGTATGCCAGCCTCAGCAATTGCTGCAGGCGTCGTGACATATATTGTTGGGCTTCAATATATCGCAAGCAAAATCAATCACTTAGTTCTCTCGAAGGAGTGATTATGATAATCCCGGAGAAACCGATAAGCTACACACCAACGCAGTTGGAAGCTCTCCGCAAAAGGTGGTTGACACCTGACGGACAAAAGCGTCGTAGACAGATCCAGAAGATGCTTACAGAGGGGAATACGGAATTGGGAGACTTAGCAACTTTCCCTGATGATGATTTGCCCCCAGTTCCTCCAGGGAAAGACCTCCGGGGGATTATACTGTCGGCGGCTTTCCCTGAGAATCTGGACATGAGCTCTTTTCATTTGTCAGGGGCGCGGCTGGAGGCATGCGATTTTACAGGAGCCGATTTCTCTTTTTCGCATCTGGAGTTTATCAGTTTCGCAGGATCCATTCTTAATGGTGCCACCTTCACACGAGCCTTTCTCACGAAGCCGAACTTCGTTGGGGCGGATTTGGAGCGAGTCAACATTTCTGAAGCTATTGTTGACGGAGTCCCTTTGATTTCTCATCGCGCTTTTGGTAGCGAGGGGTTCGCTGACTTCAAAGCTAATATCGGATTCATTGATAAGCAATATGTTTTCTACAGCATAATAAAATTCAAGTATAAATCTCTCGGCAAATACAACGAAATGATTCCGTTTCATCTCCTCGAGATGCGTGCCCGGAGGGACGACCGTTATACTGATGAGAAAACCGGACGCCGGAAGATTCAGTGGTACCTTGACCTCATCGCTTTTGACCTCGTCTGCGGATATGGAGAAAGGTGGGCAAATGCATTGCTCTCTGCTTTGATTGTGATCCTTAGCTTTACCTTCCTCTACATGCCTTTCCCTCTCCTGGCTCCCTCAAATGATGTAACTTCGCGCATTGTCGACTATTTGTATTTCAGCGCAGTTACATTTTCGAATCTTGGATCACAGGACTTGCTCCCGTATAACGCATACCACCGTTTTCTTATGTTCTCAGAATCAGTGCTGGGGCTATTCCTGGTGACGATGATTATCGTCATCTTCACAAGAAAAGTGATCCGAGAATGAACTTCTGATAAAAGGCTGTGGCGTGGATTTTCTTGCCTGCTGCACTTTTTGTGGCAAAGAGGAATAACGGTTGCGGAAGTTTATCTCACCTCTTTTGATTCCTCTCCACAATTATCCTCACCCCCTCGAGAACTAAACTTGGCTCTATGTGGTCGATGATTTTGGATTGCGAACTGACTATGTTTACAAGGCCGCCGGTCGCAACCACTATTGTTCGCTGGACTCCTAATTCTTCCCAGATTCTTCTTACAATCCCCTCCATTGCATCCACTGCACCGTACATAATTCCAGATTGCATGCTGCTAATTGTATCTCGCCCTATAACCCGCTGTGGGAAATGAAGGTCTATCTTAGGAAGTTTTGCCGCGCGCCTGTGTAGGTCTGCAGCAGCGGTTTCGATTCCGGGAGCAATCACCCCGCCTAAGTATTCCCCCTCGGCTGTCACGACATCAAAGGTCGTTGCGGTCCCAAAATCAATGATGATCACGGGCCCCCCATATTTTGTGTATGCCGCCACCGCGTCACAAATACGGTCAGCGCCAACAGCCATCGGATCATCATAGCAGATCTTGATACCAAGCGTGAGGTTTGCATGAACTACAAGCGGCTCGAGAGAAAGGTATTTCCTCGACATCAGGATATAGACATCTGTGAGATTTGGAACGACGGATGATACCCCGACGTGGCGAATGTGAAGAGGGTCAATGCCCCGACTCTGGCTCAGGAGCAGCAGAAGCAACCAGCACTCATCTTCTGTACGAGCAGTCGAAGAAGTGATGCGCCAGTCAGCAATTAAGCGATCGCTTTCGTATATGCCAAAGACAGTGTGTGTGTTCCCTATGTCAATAGCAAGAAGAAGTGATGATTTCATTGTAGCACCTGGTAAATTTCGCCAGCATAAAAGTGACGGATAATTCCCATCCCATCGCGTAGAAGCAATTCCCCGTCTTGTCCTACATCTTCTATAGTTCCGACAATTTGCTCATTGCCGAGGTCAAGTTTCACTATTTTGCCAGTTAAGTGAAATCGTTCTTTCCAGGCTTGAAGAGCGTCGCCCACATTTACCGCCAGTGTTTCTTCCACTTTCTTCAAAAGGTGCGCCAGCAATGGCTCTCGTGGAATCTCTCTCCCCGTGATTAATCGTAGTGAAGTTGCCTTCAGGAGAATATCCGGCGGGAAATCTGTTTGATTGACGTTGATCCCAATTCCCGCCACAATCTTTGTCGGATCATTGGGCACACTTTCCAATAAGATCCCCGCAAACTTCCGTCCATTTAGGAACAGATCGTTGGGCCAGCGCGTCTCAACCGGGAAGCCCACGTAAGTTTCTACACCTTGAGCAATCGCTGCGGAGATAATCAAGCTAAGCACTCCCGGGTGCCGTAGGGTTTCCTGGTTTGCAACGAGAATGGAGAAGGTGAGATTGAGATAGGGGGATGAAACCCATTTACGATGGTGTCTGCCTCGCCCAGCCCACTGGTACTCTGCAAGAACACAGGTCCCAATGTTCGCTCCCGAAACTGTTAGAGATTTTAAATAGGAACTGGTTGAATCCAGCGCTTCGAAGACGTATATTGGTCTACCAATGTATGCGGTCTTAAGCTCAGCCTGAAATTTTAAGAGTGAGAACATGAGCTATTTGTTAATGTCCGCATAAAGGATAGAAAAAATAAACGTTAAAATCAAGCGGTAACTATTGTCTGCCGAATTAGCACGCGTCAGACAAAATGGGATAAGCTTGTCAGCATGTCATGTTTTTTCGCTTCCCATATGCATTTGACGGGGTGTCAGGGTGGCTGTTGAGCGTTATATTTTGTTTAAATTTAGGTAGATTTGGGCTACATTTTAAGCGTTTAGTTTGGCACGCAGATTGTAGCATGTAAGATGAAACCTGAATTTTCATGAGAGGGGTTTATTATGGGAAAAATTATTGGCATTGATTTGGGCACCACGAACTCCGTGGTTGCTGTGATGGAAGGGAACGATCCTATTGTTATTGCAAACTCAGAGGGTTCCAGGACAACGCCATCCGTTGTTGCATTTAGCAAGACGGGCGAACGGCTGGTTGGTGCTGCAGCCAAACGGCAAGCGATCACCAATCCGAAGAACACGGTCTATTCGATTAAGCGGTTCATGGGGCGCTTTTATGACGAGGTTCAGGAGGAGATAAAGCGTGTCCCATACACTGTTGTTCGAGGGCCTAATAACACAGCTCGCGTGCAGATCGGCGACCGGATTTATTCACCGCCGGAGATTAGCGCAATGATCTTGCAGAAGATGAAGCAAACTGCCGAGGATTACCTTGGGCAGAAAATTACCGATGCTGTAATTACGGTCCCTGCCTATTTTAACGACGCTCAGCGCCAGGCAACAAAAGAGGCTGGTGAAATTGCTGGATTGAATGTTCGCCGAATTATCAATGAGCCCACGGCTGCTGCTTTAGCATATGGCTTGGACAAGAAACACAAGAACTTAAAAGTCGCTGTGTTTGACCTTGGTGGTGGAACATTTGATATCTCCATCCTCGAACTGGGTGAGGGTGTATTCGAAGTACGGTCAACTAATGGTGATACGCATCTTGGTGGCGACGATTTTGATCAACGTTTAGTTGATTACATTGCTGACGAGTTCCAGAAGCTCGAAGGAGTCGATTTGCGGAAGGACCCAATGGCTCTCCAGCGACTTCGTGAGGCGGCAGAGAAAGCAAAGATGGAGCTTTCTACTCTTCTGCAGACAGAGGTGAACCTTCCTTTCATTACTGCGACCTCCGAAGGTCCCAAGCACCTTAACATGACGATCACGCGTGCGAAGTTTGAGCAACTTGTAGACGACCTTATTCAGAGGACTGTTCCACCTGTTCACAAAGCCTTGCAGGATGCTGGACTTACTCCAAGGGATATTGACGAGGTTATCCTCGTTGGCGGAATGACCCGTGTCCCGAAGGTTCAACAGCTTGTTCAAGAGCTCTTTGGACGCGAGCCTCACAAAGGGGTAAATCCTGATGAAGTAGTTGCGGTTGGAGCAGCCATCCAGGGTGGTGTGCTCGGCGGCGAGGTCCATGATGTGCTGCTGCTCGACGTCACTCCACTTTCACTTGGAATTGAAACACTCGGTGGGGTTATGACAACACTGATTCCTGCGAACACCACAATTCCAACTCGAAAAAGCGAGATATTCTCGACCGCGTCAGATAACCAGACCTCTGTTGAGATTCATGTTCTCCAGGGTGAGAGGCCTATGGCGGCAGACAACCGTACGCTGGGTCGCTTCCACCTTGATGGTATACCTCCAGCACCGCGAGGGGTTCCTCAAATTGAGGTGACCTTTGATATTGATGCCAATGGCATTCTTCACGTCTCCGCAAAGGACAAAGCGACGGGTCGCGAGCAGAGCATCCGAATCACTGCCTCAAGTGGTTTGACGAAAGATGAAATTGAGCGAATGAAGAAGGAAGCGCAAGCTCACGCCGAAGAAGATAAACGCCGACGTGAAGAAGCTGATCTTCGCAATCAGGCTGATAATCTCTCGTTCCAAACAGATAAGCAACTAAAAGAGTTTGGCGACCGTCTTACGCCTGACATGCGCTCGAGGCTCGAGAGTGCAAACAATCGTCTGAAAGATGCTCTCAAGGCGAACAACATCGGCGAGATCCGCGCTGCAATGGATGCGCTTAACGCAGCCTGGAATGAAGCCTCTACGCAGATGTATCAGCAAGCAACCGCGGGTAAGCAGTATGCTGGAGCTGAAGCAGGTGCTCAAGGCTCATCGCAGCAAAAGGGTGCTGGGAGAAATGTGGAGGACGCGGATTTCGAAGTTGTTGATGACAAAGATAAACCATCGTAAATAATTCCCCTCGCGTCGCAGGCAAACTATTGCAGTTGCTGAAAGCATCACCCCACCGCAAGTGGGGTGATGCGTTTTTGTGAGTTTCGTCACGTAGTCGACGAGCGGTTGTCCAGCATTCCTTTATGCGGCGTACGGTCTCGCCCACCCGGAGAAGGGGTACGCCTGCTCTTTGAATTTTGCGAACAGCTTTGGTAGATTTAATTTATGTGGATTTCGCTATCTCTGAATAGTGCACAGGTTTTATGATCGGATTAATTGTTCATGGCGGTGCATGGGATATCCCGGACGAAGTGCTTGAAGATCATCGTTTGGGGGTTGAGCGAGCTCTCCTGCATGGTTGGAAACTTCTAAGCGAAGGCCTCTCAGCTGCAGATGTTGTTGAGACGGTGATCATGATGCTTGAAGATGATCCAACATTTGATGCCGGTCGAGGGTCGTTTGTTAACGCCGTTGGTGAGATCGAGCTTGATGCTGCTATCATGCATGGTGGGACGTTTCGTGCGGGGGCAGTTGGAGCAGTGCAGAACATTCGTCATCCCATCTCCCTGGCTCGGAAAGTGATGGAGGTGAGTGAACATGTGATGCTTGTTGGAAGTGGGGCTGTTCGATTTGCGAGAGAAGTGGGGATAGAGCAGTGCCGTCAGGAAGAGTTACTGGTAGGGCGAGAACTTCAGCGTTGGCAATCTCTCCAGCGCGCTCAAAAGTTCTCCACGAAGAGCGCATTTCAACATCGTGGCACTGTGGGAGCCGTTGCCTTAGACCAGGAAGGGAACCTCGTTGCTGGAACTTCTACGGGCGGAACCCCGAACAAATATCCCGGTCGCATTGGCGACTCCCCTCTTATTGGCTGTGGAACGTATGCCGACAACCGGGTGGCTGGAGCATCTGCAACTGGATGGGGCGAGGCAATTATCAAAGTCGTGCTCGCTAAAACAATTCTGGATTTGATGGAACACTATCATCTGAGCGCACAGCAAGCTGCTGAAGAAGGGATACGTCAACTTCACGATCGAGCTGACGGATACGGTGGGGTGATTGTCCTCGGCAAAAATGGGGAGATCGGATGTGCATTTAACACACCCCGAATGGCACGCGGATATATGACGAGTGCAATGGATCTTCCAAGAATAATGGTTTGAATCTCCTTTCGAGCCGAAAAAGAGAGCACTCCGTGGAGGCAAATCCGCCGAAGGCGTACTGCATTTTGTGATGATGCACAGGGGGTTGCGAAGGAATGAAACGCACATCGCTCATTGGACACATCATTGAGCTTTATGTGCTCACTCAGCGTAATCACCGGGCACCGGACGTGATGGCAGATGAGTTTTTTCGCAGCCATCGGTATCTCGGGTCGCACGACCGACGATTTATCGCTGAAGCAGTCTACGGAATGATCCGGTATCAGCTTAGGCTGTCGCGTATCCTTCAGGATGTCTTTGAGAAGATTGATAGTGGTGCATCGATTCGATCCCGCGCTTTCTTAACGTATGTGGCATATCTGATCTCGGTCCGCCAGGAAAACATAGCCTCGATAGCAGATGGGCTTCAGTCCATTTGGGACGTGATGTACCCAAATCGTTCATTATATGATCTTCTTGAGACTATTGAGCACCGTGCCAATGCGATACAGGTTGGTCAGTCAATAGCATCGCAGCTTGCAGAGAGATACTCCTTTCCTGAATGGTTTGTGGAGTCGCTTATCCGGCAGCATGGGGCAGAGTGGACTGAGGCGTTCTTAGATGCAAGCAACCAGTCAGCACCTGTAACGATTCGTGTGAATGTAAATCGATTTCGTGTCGATGAGGTGCAAGCGAAGCTACGAGCGTACGGCATCACGTCGAAACGGACGCCGTATTCTCCGTTTGGCTTAACGCTGGAAAAACGGGTGAATCTCGAATCATTGCCGCTGTTCAAAGAAGGGGCGTTCGAGGTTCAGGACGAGGGGAGCCAGCTTGTGCTGCTCTTGGCGAGTCCATTGCCGGATGCGCGGGTTCTTGATGCCTGTGCAGGCACAGGAGGGAAGACACTTGGTTTACTTACACTCATGACTGCGGGCGGGACTATTGTTGCGACGGATGTTTCGCAGAATCGGTTGAGCATTTTGAAGAGGCGGCTTGCTCGTGCGGGACTTTCCGAGTCACAGTGTGTCAGAGTGAGCGACGCGAATGGGGTCGATGGCGTGTTCGATGTTGTATTCATTGATGCACCATGCAGCGGACTTGGAACGGTCCGTCGGAACCCGTGGTTGAAGAATGTGGTTACGGAAGAAACAGTCAATGCCTTTCATCGTCTCCAGCTCTCTATCCTCAATGAGCGAGCGGGAAATGTGAGGCACGGTGGGCGGCTTGTTTACGTTACCTGTACAGTAACTCCGGTTGAGAACGAATCAGTGGTCGAGGAGTTTCTTTCTTCTCATCCGGAATTTCGAATCGTGCCAGCAGGAGATGTGCTTGATGGTTTTGGGCTTCGATCACTTGCTGCGGATCAGTTCCTTCGGCTTTATCCCCATGTTCATAGCACTGATGGCTTCTTCGGTGCTGTGCTGGAACGGGATGAGCGCTAAAGCATCACGCTGTTCAGAGCGCCATGCTTTTAGCGCCATTTGAGCAGAGTTTAAGAAAATTCATGAAATATGCGGAGGCTTTCTCTTGAGCAACGGCGAAGAGTTATATCGGAAGTATCTCAATCCAGAAATTGTGTCTCATCTTTCAAATATGGAGCTGCGTGCGAGGCTCGTTGTGGAAGGATTTATCATTGGGCTGCATCGGAGCCCTTATCATGGATTCAGTGTTGAGTTTGCTGAGCACAGGCAATACATGCCAGGCGATGAGATTCGGCATTTAGACTGGAAAGTCTACGGTCGCACCAATCGATATTATATAAAGCAGTACGAGGAAGAGACAAATCTCAAGTCGTATCTTTTGCTTGATGCAAGTCGCTCAATGGGTTATACCTCAGGTTCTCACTTAACGAAGCTCCAGTATGCGACATATCTTGCAGCCGCTTTGTCGTTCTTGATGGTAAGGCAGCAGGATGCGGTGAGTCTAACTGTTTACGACGAATCTGTCCGTTCCTATCTTCCTCCTCATGCAACTAAAGGATATTTGAGACAGATACTCCATGAACTGGATATCACGAAGCCAACGAATCGAACAGCGACAGCGGCGTCACTCCACGCTATTGCAGAGCGTATTCATCGCCGCGGGCTTGTTGTGGTGTTCAGCGACCTGTTCGATAATCCAAGTGAGGTCATGACGGCGATACGTCATTTCCGGCATAAGAAACATGAAGTCGTGGTTTTTCACATCCTCGATCCGTTTGAAAGAAGCTTTGCATTTGATTTCGATGCGATCTTCCGTGATATGGAAACTGAGGAGGAGATTTCGACGCAGCCGTGGCATCTCAGGGAGACTTATCAGCAAGCGATGTCGTCATTCATTGAATTCTACAAAAAGGAGTGCCACGAGCATAGTGTGGAATATGTTCTTCTTGACACAACGACGCCGTTTGATGTAGCTCTCATTGGTTATTTGAATAAGCGAAGGCAGATCAACGGATGAGCATGTGCGATGTCGGAGCTTGATCGTATCATAATCCGGGGTGCGCGTGAGCATAATCTGAAAAACATCAGCCTTGAGATTCCGCGGGATGCCTTTGTTGTTATCACGGGGCTCTCAGGGTCAGGGAAATCGAGCCTGGCGTTTGATACGATCTACGCGGAGGGGCAGCGACGATACATGGAGAGCCTTTCTGCCTATGCCCGACAATTCCTCGGCATTATGGAGAAGCCCGACGTGGACTTCATTGAAGGGTTGAGCCCCGCGATTTCAATTGAGCAAAGGACAGTCAGTTCAAATCCGCGCTCGACTGTTGGAACTGTTACGGAGATTTATGATTATCTTCGATTGCTCTTCGCCCGTGTGGGCACGCAGTTCTGCTATAACTGTGGTCATGAAGTGACAAAACAGACAGCGGATCAGATCGTTGAGAGCATTCTTTCCTTGCCAGAAGGGGCGAAGGTAACCATCCTTGCCCCGGTGGTTCGTGGGAGAAAAGGGCACTATCGGGAACTCTTTGAGCAAGTTGCCAAAGACGGTTATGTCCGCGTTCGGGTTGACGGGAAGATTCAGGAAATCACCCCCGGGATGAAGGTCGAGCGATTCAAGATTCACAATATTGAAGTGGTTGTTGATCGTGCAGAGGTTCGAAAAACAGCTCGAACGCGGATTTCTGATTCCGTGGAGAATGCCCTCCATCTTGCCTCAGGCATGATTATTGTAAACGATGGGAAGGTCGATCGCCTCTACAGTCAACATCTTGCCTGTCCTACTTGCGGAATCAGTTATGAAGAGCCTGCGCCAAATTCTTTTTCATTTAACTCCCCTTATGGAGCGTGCCCAACTTGTGACGGTCTTGGAGTGGTGCGCGAATTCTCCACTGACCTCATCATCCCTGATTGGACATTGTCAATAGAAGAGGGGGGACTTGCTCCATTTGGCAAGCCGCGCGACACGTGGATTTTCAGTCAGCTACAGGCGGTTGCGAAACGCTATCGCTTCTCTTTCTCGACTCCGCTTGAGAAACTCTCAAAGAAGGCGCGATCGGTCTTGCTGTATGGTGGAGGAGATGAAAAATTTGACATTGAATATCATTATTCTGGCGGACACGCTGTTATCTACAAACACAGATTCAATGGGATTATCGACATACTTAGGCGATACTACGAAGAGACAAGTTCGGGCTCCATACGTGAGTGGGCTGAATCTTTTATGGCTTCGAAGAGCTGCCCAACATGCGGCGGTGGTCGGCTGAAGAAGGAAAGCCTGGCAATCAGACTTGTTGATGCAGTGACGGGGGAGAAAAAGAACATTTTTGACATTGTGAGCATGCCAATTAATCAAGCGTATCTCTATTTTCAGACCCTTACGTTGAAGCCGCGGCAGGAAGAGATCGCTCGACAGATTGTGAAGGAGATTCGGCAGAGACTGAAATTTCTCGTGGATGTTGGACTTGATTATCTCACACTCGATCGTTCTTCGCGTACTCTTTCAGGTGGTGAGGCACAGCGTATACGTCTTGCGACTCAGATCGGCTCACAGCTCGTTGGGGTTCTATACGTGCTCGATGAGCCAAGCATCGGTTTGCACCAACGTGATAACCTCAGGCTAATTCGTTCATTGAAAGAACTGCGGGATCTTGGCAATACTGTGATGGTGGTTGAACATGATCGCGAAATGATCCAGAATGCAGACTTCATTGTTGATCTTGGACCGAAAGCGGGCGAGCATGGTGGGTATGTGGTAGTTACTGGTTCGCCGGAAGAGCTTGTCCGCCGAAGCAAATTAGGCGGTGATGGAGGTACTTTAAGTTCGTTAACACTGGAGTACCTGAGCGGTGCGAGGAAGATTCTGGCACCACCTTCGCGTAGAAGGGGTAGCGGCAAGAGCCTGATCCTCAGGAAAGCTTCCGGCAACAATCTGAAGTCTATAGATGTTCGCTTCCCATTGGGTGTATTCATCTGTGTTACAGGTGTTAGTGGCTCAGGAAAATCGTCACTAATAACTGAGACACTGTACCCGATTCTTGCGCGGGAATTTTATAAGTCGAAAGAAATTCCGCTTCCTTATAAAAGCATTGAGGGTATTGAGCACATAAAGCGCGTGGTTAACGTCGATCAGTCGCCAATTGGGAGAACACCGCGGTCAAATCCAGCGACATACACTGGTTTGTTCACTTCCATACGGGATCTCTTCGCTCAGCTTCCGGAAGCAAAGATGCGTGGCTATTCGCCGGGTCGATTTAGCTTCAATGTGAGAGGTGGACGATGTGAAGAGTGCGACGGAGACGGCGTGAAGAAAATCGAAATGAATTTTCTTCCTGACGTGTATGTTCTGTGCGATGCATGTGGGGGTAAACGGTACAATAAAGAGACCCTTGAAGTTCTTTACAAGGGGAAATCTATCGCCGATGTTTTGAACATGACAGTAACTGAAGCACTTGAATTTTTCGCGGATATTCCGTCGGTTCGGAGAAAGCTGGAGACGCTCCATGATGTCGGCATGGGTTACATTCGATTGGGGCAACAAGCTACAACACTGAGTGGTGGAGAGGCTCAGCGCGTAAAGCTTTCAACCGAGCTTTCGAAAGTGAGCACAGGGAAAACTCTATACATTCTCGACGAACCTACCACAGGACTTCATTTTGAAGATGTTCGAATGCTCCTTGCAGTGCTTAACAAACTTGTTGACAGGGGCAATACGGTGATCGTCATCGAACACAACATGGACGTTATCAAGACGGCTGATTGGATCATTGATCTTGGACCAGAAGGTGGTGACGCAGGGGGATACATTGTTGCGGAAGGACCTCCTGAAGAAATTATAAATGTTGAAAAATCTTATACAGCCCGCTTCCTCCGTGAGGCATTAAGTATGTGAAGTTCATTCCCGTGCGAATCGTTTAGCTGAGGGAAAGCCTGCTGTTGCTATCGTGCAAGTCAATCTTGTTAAGCCTGAATCTATTATCACCTACTCATTAATCGAATTGGTATCACAAAACCAACATTTCCATTCCGGTCGGTGAGGCTCACTTCCCCAGCCAGGTAATAACCGGGTGGTGCTTGCGGCAGGGGCTTCCTTGCGCTGACATCAAGCACGACAGGAAAATCAGGATAAAATGTGATCAAGTCCGATCCTTCTGAGGTTACACTGAACGCTATGGGTTCCCTCAACATCCGACTCTCAATGATACGAAGTACAAAGGGGGTCATTCTGTCGTAGTTTGTGAAAGCCCCGATTATTTCAAGAGTGTACAGTGTGGTGTCCCCCGGTGAGAAAGTAAAGGAGATTTCGCCATGCGCCTCCTCTAAACTTTCTCTTGACACTCCTTTACCTGACTCATTGTAAATGTTGACAGGTATATCGGTGAATTTGTTGTAATCCCTCTGACTCATTTCAATTTTGAAACGGACTGAGCTGATGAGTGAATCGCCTCTGAAGGAATAAGTGAATCGGTCACCTTCCTTTACCGTGTCGATGATTTCTCTTTGGAACGACGAGACCGAAGCAACACCGGAGCCAGTAAAGCGCGCTGAGTAGGTGTTTGTCACCACAACCGCTTGCGTTCCCCCATGGCGGACTTCGTTCAGCGAGGTAATCGCCGAGGGATTAACAGCAAATCCATTGAAGTTTATGATCATTCTGTATTGCGACGGTGCAGGTATGAAGAGGTTTGAGAGAATGTCAATTTCCCAGATGCCTGGTGTTAACTCGCTTCCACTTAGTGATTGCTTTGACTGCAAGATTCCATCACGTGTTTCAACTGGCGTTGTAGCACGCCGCTTCTTTCCGTCAGGGTTGAAGAAGAAAGCAGCGCTGAGATGACATTCCTTCCCCTGAAGTGCTTCTATGGAAACATTCATTGCTGTCGCTCCTGGGGGCACAGCAATGAAATACCGTTTCAGAGCACCGCTTCCTGCAACAGAATCGTCAAGTGCGAGCGTATAACCATTGTTTGGTCCGAAAGTGTAAGGTACAACGATCGTATTGAGAAGTTCAAATTCAGGAACATCAGCAATCGGTTTTGGAGCCCCACGACGGAAAGCAAGAATCTTGCCTGTGTAAAGTCCGGGCTTCGTGAGTTTTGCTGTCTCGTACTTGACGGTAACTGTAGCTGACTGGGAGCCACGGAGATAGGTCAGATGCTCGATTGGCTTGATCCAATCGGCAGTTGACCTGATAGCGAAAGCCCGGAAAAAGAGCTGCTTTTCTTTTTCGCTCATCCGTTCAGGATACAACCCTTTCACGCGGAAGGTTTGTTTTAACTCCCCATGCGGAAAGTAAAGGCTTCTCCAATATGCAGTATGTCCCTCATTATCAGGATAGATTGGACTTTCAGTGAACGCCTCGTAGTCAATGGTTTCTTCGACAGCATTATTCTCAATGAGTTTTTTCAAGAGGTCAAAGGCAGCAGGGACAGAAAGAACCCCGTGGCCTTGATCGAGCATCGAGTACCCCGGGAGTGGGGTTGCTGAATACCAGAGGGCTTTCTTCAACACCCTGAATGGGAGAGTGATATCGGGGTGGAGTTGTTTAGCAGCGCTTAGAAGGAGTGCCATAATGCCAGCTGAGTATGGAGATGCCATGCTCGTGCCGTTCATTCGGTCACCATGTGCGAAATGTGGCACGGTGGAGACAGCGACGCCGGGAGCAACTGCGTCGGGCTTTGGTACATCTCCGCCACGGGAGCTAAAGAAAAATATCCGGTCCTCTGACATCTCCATTCCGTAGGCGTCTCGTGCAGTCGCTCTCGGAAATAATGCCCCCGAGGTCCAGACAAGTTGAGAAGCCGCTGGTGTTCCGATGGAGCTAATGCCGGGACCATTGTTCCCTGCTGAAACGCAGATCGCCAGGTCTTCGTTTTCTGTCAGAAGGCTATCAATGAATTCGTCAATGTCGCTGTGACCGGCGATCTCGGAACCAATGCCATAACTCATATTGATGACGGTCGGCATGTGGTACTTCTTTGAGAGCGTTGCGGCATAGAGGTACGCTCGCTTCATGCTCCCTGTGAGAGTAGAACCCCCTGAGTAGGTGTTGTTGCCAATCTTGAGTGCGATGATCTTTGCCCCAGGTGCTACCCCGTTAAACCCCGGCTGCCCGTTAATCTCGTACCCTGCTGCAATTCCCGCAACATGTGTTCCATGCCCCCCATCGTCGAAGAAAATTGAGACCTTGCCGCGTCCGGAATCTTTGGGTGGACAAAAGTTCAGTGCTAATGTTAAAATGTCCTTTTGCTTGTTGAGCGGTTTGCTAACAAACGTGAATGTATCATGATTCAGCTCGTAGTCTCGCAATGGGCGCTCATCGGAAATATCGCCATTGCCGTTCGTGTCGATGTAAACGACCCACTGGGTACTATCGCTCCTCACCGAATCATTTACAGCATCTTTTTTAACTGTTGGCAATGTCGTCTGAAACGCAACTACTGCAAAAGCATCCTCCGATGTTCCGTTTCCATTGAAATCGTGGACAGCCCCGTTCTTAAAGTTCGTTTCGCGAAAGAGCCCGATGTAGTACACACCGTTTGCAGGTTTCAACGGAAGTTTCTGAACGTTCGCGACTTTAATTGAGCTATCAGGAGCAAAAAGTGTTATGCTGCTGTCGCTTTTGTCCTTGCTCAGAATGGCTCTCTCAACCGGAACATCCCCCTCACCTGAGAAATCCCTTACCTCAATGATTTTTGTCTCACCGGTGGATGTTTTTGTCAATCCGGGGATGCCAACATCGACGCCAGTATCGAGGATGATTATTAATACCCCTCTCCCATCGTACGTTGGATGCTCAGCAAGAAATTGGTCAACTCCACATGTTGAAAGGGAAAGCAAGCTCCATGAGTATTGATCTCCTTGGAGGTCACCAATTCGAGCCTGTGAAATTTCAGCTATAGGACGAAAGGATGGGAGTAGTATTAGTGCAACAAATGTAAAGCCTATGAGCTGTAACGGATAGAGAACTTTAACAAGAGATCGTTTCATAAGCGTGCCTTATTACTGTTAAAGGGAACGAATCCTCGCAGTGTTCATAGATGTGCATCTACGTCAGGCGCTAGTTTCTATAACTTTCGATGACTCTCCGGATTGCTCGGTTGCATACCGGGTCGAACTTGTTCAACGTTTTTGAGAACATGATGCAATCGATGGATGGGCGGTATAAGCCTTTTGCTGCGTATCCAGCGCCTTCAAACGCTCCGACAGTCGGAAAAGGATACTTTGCGGAATCCGGTGGCGTTGGGATAGGAGTGCCAGGGGTAACAAGGTCTTTCCACTTCAGTTCCGTCGGATTAAGGAGCGCAGTGATGTTTGGTTCCCAGGGCTCGACACCACGAGGATAAAACTCGTTATAGGTGACCTCTGACGTGTAGTATTCATCTCCTAAACCGGCAAACGAATGGCCAAATTCGTGAACGAAGACATAATTTGACCACTGGTTATCAGAGGGACAGGTTGCGTAGAGATTGTAAATGCCTCCGCCCCCATATTTCTGAGTGTTCACGAGTATGATAATTGCGTCATAAGGGATTGACCCAAGATAATCCCGCATTGCCTTGTTGTCTGTTGTCATAAGGTAGCGGGCGAGGTCAAAGAAATTGAATGTTGTTTCCAGGGCTGTACTTACCCACACATTTTCCCGCGGCTCATCAGTGCCTGACTGCGAAGAAGGAGTTTCTACGAGGTACACGTTGAACGCCTGTCTCATTGTATCGTAAGGTGAGGTGGAGAAAAAAACTTTCAGCAGGCGATCTGCGTCGTTCTGGAATTTTTTCATCTCTTCTTTTGTGTACCCTTCAGCAAGTACAGCGAGATCAACGTGAGTTGCTACGGCACCATTTTTCACCCACGTCGTGTACGGGATACCTTGCCCATGTGGAGTCCGATTGACGAACCGTGATGAAGGGTCAATGGTAGAATTCCATTTTTCAGTGAAATGATTCGAGCGATCTCGTGCGGCTATAACGAGCTGAATTGGATACTTTGGGTAAGGGATAAGAACAGATTCGGAAAACGTTCGGAAGATATTCTGGGCAGCTTCGTCGGTAGTCCTCCATTCGCCGAAGATGCTTGAAAATCCGTGGGAATAGATAAGCTGATTTGTTGCCAGATCGTAGACACGCACTTGGTACGTGCCCAGGTTGAGCGTGTCGATGAGATTCGTTCGACTGCCAGCCCACACCGGTTCTTCGTAGACTTGATCAAGGCTGAAAAATTCCTCCATTTTTGCCCCTGTATGGAAGTAATCAATTCGCATACGCTTCTCAGTGAAAAACTTGTTATAGTCCACTCTCTGAGCATTGGCAGTTGCCAGTGCAAATACGAGAAGTACCGCGATCGATCGAAGCTTCATTGAAGGCTCCCAGAAATGTGATGTGCTATATGCGTTTATGGTCCGCGCAAGCTTCCTATAACCATCCTGCAGTCTTATACCACGCGACAGTTTCTGCTACGCCTCTCTCAATTGGTGTTTGCGAGGAAAACCCAAAATCCTCATGGGCACGTCTTGCCGAGCACGTCCAGTTAGGTTGGATCAAGTCCCGTACCTTCTCGATATTCAAGAGAGGAGGCTTGGAAGAGAATATCGAGGTAGCCTCGACGAAGCATCCTACTCCAAGAGCAATTGATTTTGGAATCCTGACGGCAACAGTCCTCTTCCCGAGTGCATTTGCAATGAGTACGCCAAGAAGGTTCCAATCGTATACCCGATCGTCAGCGAGGAAATACGTTTTTCCAGCAGTCGCTGCATGTTCAGCTGCCATTACAATTCCCTCGACGAGATCGCGGACATAAATTAGTGAAGCCTTTCGTGATCCCATAATTGGCCGAATGCTGTGTGAGATTAATTTGAAAAGCGCATAGATGTCACGATCTCGGGGACCATAGACTGCTGGTGGACGTATGATTGTGATTGGAATTTGGTCAAGCACTGCGTGGCAGTATTGCTCTGCAGCCATCTTGCTTTTTCCATACGCCGTGATTGGATGATATGGAGTGAGCTCATCCACCGGGAGGCCGTCGAGGCTGGGTCCAACAGCGGCGAGACTGCTTACAAGCACGAAGCGTTTTAATGGAGCTCCGGAGTGAACTGCTGCTGTGAGGAGGTTCTTTGTTGATTCAGCATTCGCTCGAAAATATTCTTGTGACCTCTTTGCCTTTGTTATACCAGCAACGTGGAAGATGTATTCAACGTCGCTAAGAAAGGGGAGAAGCGAGTCAGGATCACTCAGGGAGCCGTGGACGAACTCAACGTCGAGGGTCTTCAGCCAGCGGGTGTTGCTTGTCTGCCGTACCAAGCAACGCACTGCATAGCCCTTCGCAAGGAGGACTTCTATGAGATGGCTCCCAATGAAGCCTGTGCCACCTGTGACAAATATCTTTGGGTTGTTTAGCCTGGTAGCTTGTACGCCCATATGTTTCATTGATTTTTAGAACGTAGAGAATTATATTCAAAAATAGCCTGAGAAGCAATGTCAGGCAAATGACCCATACCAAGAGATTCAGATTCTGGAGGGACATTGGATCTTTTTGACAAATGCAGGAACTTTACCCGGGCTGAGGAGGTAAAGAAACTCGGATACTACCCTTATTTCAAGGTGATCGAGGCTAATGACGGACCGGTGGTAACAATAGAGGGGAAAACGGTGATCATGGCAGGTTCAAACAACTACCTCGGTCTCACAACGCATCCGAAAGTAAAAGAAGCTGCAATGAATGCTGTAATGAAATATGGGTCAGGGAATTCGGGTTCTCGGTATTTGAACGGTACACTCGACCTTCACGTTCAACTTGAAGAACGCCTTGCCAAGTTCGTGGGAAAAGAAGCGGCTCTCATCTTCAGCACTGGGTATCAAACGAATCAGGGTGTAATTGCAACACTTGTCCAGAAGGGTGATTACGTCATCAGTGACAAAGAGAATCACGCCAGCATAGTTGTGGGAACCCTGATTGTTAAAGGTGGCGGTGGAGAGCTTTTACGATTCAAGCATAATGACATGGATGACCTTGAAAGGTTGCTCTCGAAAACGCCGAAACATGCTGGAAAGTTAATTGTTGTTGACGGTGTGTTCAGCATGTCAGGTGATATAGTGGACCTGCCCAGACTCGTAGATATTGCTGAACATTACAATGCACGTATTATGGTCGATGATGCCCATGGGTTGGGCGTCCTTGGAAAAGGGGGAAGGGGAACAGCGAGTTACTTCGGTCTGGATGACAAAGTTGATCTCATTATGGGAACGTTCAGCAAGTCTTTTGCCTCGCTTGGTGGCTTTGTAGCTGGTGAGCGGAAAGTTATTGAGTATATCAAACATCATTCTCAAGCTTTGATTTTCAGTGCAAGTCCCACCCCCGCTGCAGTCGCTGCGGTTCTTGCCGCACTTGAAATTATTGAGCAGGAGCCGGAACGTATTCAACGCTTGCACTATAACTCAGAGAAAATCCGTCAGGGTTTGCAATCACTTGGCTTTAATGTCATCTCCGGGAAAACAGCTATTGTCCCTGTGATCATTGGCGATGACATGAAGACGTTTATCTTCTGGAAAGAACTATTTGATGCAGGAGTGTTTGTGAATGCGGTGATCAGCCCTGCCGTACCGCAGGGGATGCAGCTCATTCGTACCAGTTTTATGGCAACCCACGAGGAATCACATCTGGATCAGATTCTCGATGCCTTTAGCAAGGTGGGAAGAAAACTCGGTGTCATCCACTGAGCCTACGCTTATCATTCTTTATTCCCAGACTTCTCGCGCCACGGCGACGGTATGGTGCCGTGGCTTTTTTATTTATAGTTCGTTGAAAGTTGCTTTGAACTACGCGTTAAGTAAACCAGGCTTTGTACATTGAACAAGAGAGGAGGCTATATTCCATGAGTGATGTAACGATCCACCGCGTCGAAGGGAAGCGCGATCTGAAGCGCTTTATAAAGTTTCCCTGGAAGGTCTACGAGAATGAACCGATGTGGGTACCACCCCTTTTAATGGATCGCCGCAAGATCGTCGACACTGTGCACAATCCATTTTACCGCCATGCTGATCTTGCTCTTTTTCTTGCTTCCCGTGATGGTGAGCTCGTCGGCAGAATCGGCGCAATTATGAACTATGCTCATAATCAAACGCACGGCGAGAATATAGGCTTTTACGGATTTTTTGAGTCAATAAACGACCAGGAGGTCGCTAATTCTCTTTTTGATGCTGCGCGTGAGTGGCTAAAGTCAAAAGGTGCAACTGCCATGCGCGGACCGGCTAATCCCTCTGTGAACGATGATTGGGGACTTCTTATCGAGGGATTTGAGTATCCTCCTGTCATTATGATGCCGTACAATCCGCGATATTATATCGACCTCACTGAGGGATACGGCTTGCGGAAAATTAAGGATCTCTATGCTTACCACCTTTCTAAGGATAGGGTTATTTCTGATAAGCTTGTACGCGTAGCCGCGGCAGTGAAGCAACGGGAGGGGCTTCATTTCCGAACGATTAACATGAAAGACTTCGATAATGAGGTGAACCGTATCAAGGAGATTTATAATCGGGCATGGGCAAAGAACTGGGGCGCCGTGGCAATGACGGACGAAGAGTTTTATTACCTTGCAGAGGATCTGAAGAAAATTGTCATTCCGGAACTCGTGATCATCGCTGAGTCGAAAGGTAAGCCGATAGGGTTTGCTCTATCAATACCGGACTTAAATATGGCATTGAAGTATAATAAGAAAGGGAGGCTGATCCCCGGAATGATTAAACTCCTCCTTCACAAGAAAGAGATCACGTGGCTGCGGATTATCGTTCTCGGAGTTATCCCTGAATATCAACGCGGAGGAGCAGCATCAGTTCTTTTTTACGAGACAGCAAGACGGGGGATCGAGCTAGGGTATGCCGATGCTGAAGCAGGCTGGGTTTTAGAGGACAATCTGATGATGAACCGAAGTGCCGAATTATTGAATGCCGAGCTTTACAAGAAGTACCGACTCTACGAAATCCCAATCCCCGCATAGGCGGGGGACCGGTGAAATTATCACTGGGAAACAGACCATTTGATGCTTAACAAGCGTCGCCATGTTTTGACCAAAAGGAGGTTCCTATGTCCATTAAACCAGTTGCAAAGATCTGGATGAATGGAGCGTTGGTAGATTGGGCAGATGCGAAGATTCACATTCTTTCTCACGTTATTCAATATGGGTCAGGGTGGTTCGAGGGGATTCGTGCATATGAGACAAAGCGGGGGACTGCGATTTTTCGACTTGCTGAGCATCTGAGGCGGATGCACGATTCATGCAAAATCTATCGCGTGGAAATTCCGTATACGCTTGATCAACTGAAGCAAGCAATCATTGACACAATCAAGGCAAATGGACTCAAGGCTTGTTATATCCGTCCCCTCGTGTACCGGGGGTACGGTGATGTTGGTGTCGATCCATCTGGCATTCCTATAGACGTTGCCATTGCTGTCTGGGAATGGGGAAGCTACCTTGGTGCTGGTGCTCTCGCAAATGGTATCGACGTGCGGCTTTCTTCGTGGCACCGTGCTGCACCGAACACATTCCCTACTTATGCGAAGTCGACAGGCAATTATCTTAACTCACAGTTAATTAGACTTGAAGCTGCTGCTGACGGCTACGCCGAAGGAATTGCTCTTGATGCCTATGGCTACGTAAGCGAAGGGAGTGGAGAGAACATATTTATGGTGCGCGATAGAATTCTTTTCACGCCACCACTTACACGTGCGGTTCTACCCGGCATTACCAGAATGTCGCTAATAAGGATAGCGAGAGATGCGGGATATGAAGTACATGAAGTCGACATCTCTCGTGAGATGCTCTACATTGCTGATGAGCTTTTCTTCTGTGGGACCGCCGCTGAGATTACCCCCATTCGCTCTATTGACCGAATTGTCATCGGCGACGGAAAGCCCGGGCCCATAACGCTTGATCTGCAGAAGCGGTTCTTCGAGATCGTCAGGGATGGAAAGGATCCGTACCAATGGCTAACGTTCGTCGAATAAGACAAACGCCATCCCCTGTCCGGATAAAGAAAATTCTCGTTCCAATTGATTTCTCTGAACACTCGAAATACGCACTTCAATATGCAGTGCGCTTCGCCGAATTGTTTAATGCTGAAGTGCTTCTCTGCTATGTTGTTGAGCCAGTGATTTATCCCGCTGATTTTAGTATGGGTCAGGTGGGGATTCCAAATGTTGAGGATGAGTTGCGGCTCCGGGGTCAGGAGGAACTTGACAAACTTGTTGCAAAGCATCTCAAAAAGCGTGCGGTTGCCAGAAAGGTTCGTACTTTCGTCCTGACGGGCAGACCATCAGGGGAAATTGTTCGTCTTGCTGAAACTGAAAACGTCGACCTCATTGTTATTGCAGCGCATGGACATGGGGCTGTTGGGCATCTCCTCTTTGGGAGCACCACGGAGAGAGTTGTTCGAAAAGCCCCATGTCCAGTATTGACCGTGCGTGGGGGAGTGTTGAACGATCCCCGTGTTGCTATTTGAGTGGTGATCAGGAGCATGATGGCTCCTTTCTTATCTGTATATGAGGGATTCCTCCGGCACATTTTTGTTGCTGTCAGAGTCTCCTGCCATCGCGAACCCGCCGAAAGGAGCGTGAAAGATCACATGATGCGGAAGGCACCACGTAGAAATCTCAATGGAGACTGCGGCGATGCATTATTGATGAGACTGCTTCGTTGTTGACTTTGTGCTGAGTCTGTTGAAGTACCCCTCACATTGACGCAGAAGTTGGAGTGTTCTTCTCATTCCAATGCTACGCTTTAGGGCGTGCAGTCTTCAGTTTAGTTTGTCCGCGTGACGACAAAGTCGACCAGATGGAGGAGGGAAGTTTTACTCGGTGAGTCTGGCAATGTGGAGAGGTGTGCCTTTGCTTGAGCGGCAAATTCTTCAGCGCGCTGCTTTGCGTATTCAATTCCACCGTGTTCATTTACAAAGTGCACTACTCTTGCAATGTCCTTAGATTTTGCACCATTCTTGATGATGTTCAGAAGGCGGCGAGATTCAGATGGCGTGGCATTTCTGAGTGCGTAAATGAGTGGAAGCGTGATCTTCTTCTCCTTCAAGTCGCCGGCGACCGGTTTTCCAAGGATCGTTGATTTGCCGATGAAGTCCAGCAGGTCGTCACGGATTTGAAATGCTATGCCAAGGTTCTCGCCGAAGGAGCGCAACTGCATTCTAATCATCTCGTTATTTGTTGCACTGAGAGCCCCTAATTCTGAGCATGTTGCGATGAGAGAAGCGGTCTTGTCGGTAATGATATGGATATAGGTCTCCTCGTCAATATCAAGTTTCCTGCTTTTGTAAATCTGCAGAAGTTCCCCTTCGCTCATTTGCCTGACGGCTTTCGAGATGATTTTCAAGAAGAGGAAGTCGTCGTTTTCTAATGACAGGAGGAGGCCTCTTGCGAGCAAGTAGTCGCCCATAAGAACCGCCACTTTGTTTTTCCAAACCGCGTTCACGGAGAGGAATCCCCTGCGAGTATCGGCATTATCAACGACGTCATCATGGACCAGTGTGGCAGTGTGAAGGACCTCCACGAGCGTCGCCGCACGATAAGTACTTTCCGTGATTCCCCCACTGACCTTAGCAGAAAGAAGGACGAGAATGGGACGAATCCGTTTTCCTTTACGTTTCACGATATAGCGTGCCACAGTATCTACAAGTCCCACCTTCGAGCGCATGGTGGATTTGAACAGAGCATCGAACGTGGCAAGTTCGTTTTCAATCGGGGCTGTAATGTCTTTCAGCGTCACAATGTTCTCATGCTGTTCCCGTTGATTTTTTCTGTGCGATCTTCGATATCCAGATGCTTATCTCGTAGAGAAGGACAAGCGGCACTGCGAGGATTACCTGACTCACCGGGTCTGTCCCTGGTGTGAGAACCGCTGCAAGGATAAAGATGACCACAATCGCATGGCGTCGATAGTGTCGCATGAAAGCCGGTGTAATGATTCCCAGCTTTGAGAGGAACCACGAGACCATCGGCAATTCGAAGACGATCCCGGCGCCGAGCATTGCGCTGATGATGAAACTCATGTACTCATTAATAGCGATATTGTTTTCGATATTGACTGAACCGAAGTGAGCAAAGAATTTCAGTGCCATCGGGAGCAAAGCGAAATAAGCAAAGGCAATTCCTGCAAGAAAACATATAGAACTGAAAGAAACGATGGCTAATACTGGTTTACGCTCTCTTGGGAACAGTCCTGGAGCAATGAATCTCCACAGTTGATAAAGAATAACTGGGATCGCGATGATGATTCCACCGATGAACGCAACTTCCATGTAGAGCAGGAGTTGGCCAAACGGTTTCAGATTCTGGAGGTGTATGCCGGCACTGACAGCTGGACGAATGAGAACAGAATCGATGATCCAATCGATGAATATCCAGCACAGAATGGCTCCTGCCGCAACGGCGAGCAAAGACTTCACGATACGCCAACGAAGTTCCTCGAGGTGGTCGAGGAAGGACATTTCCATCCCTTCTTCGAAAACCGTTCTCGGTTCGCTATTGCCCGGTCGCGGCGAGTCGTTGACCTTCGGTTCTATGGGAAGTTGTTGATCCACAATCTCCGTTATTGCAATTCAGGATAGAGCGGAAAGCGTTGGCAGAGTTCTTCTACATTTTTCCGAACATCGGCGTAGACTGCTTCGTTCCCAATATTTGTGATCACTCGGTCGATCAGTTCTGCTATGATTTCCATCTCAGGTTCTTTCATTCCTCGCGTTGTAATTGCTGGGGTGCCAAGGCGAATCCCGCTTGTGATCATAGGGCTCTGATCGTCAAAAGGGACCATGTTCTTGTTAACTGTTATACCAGCTGCATTTAGAGCATCTTCCGCAGCTTTGCCTGTGACACCCTTGTTTCGTAAGTCAATCAGCATGAGATGGTTGTCCGTTCCACCGGAAACAATGTCGTAGCCTTTGTCCATTAGCTTCAGCGCGAGATGTTTCGCATTTTTGATAATTTGTTCAGCGTACACACGAAAGCCCGGCTGCAGATTCTCTCCAAAGGCGACAGCTTTTGCAGCTATGACATGCATTAGTGGGCCTCCCTGAATTCCCGGCATGACAGTGCTGTCCATTACTTCAGACATGAGTTTGAGTCTCCCGGACTTTGGTGCGCGGATGCCGAGTGGGTTTTCCCTGTCTTTCCCTATGAGCAGTAAGCCACCTCGAGGACCCCGGAGGGTCTTATGAGTTGTTGAGGTGACGACGTCGCAGTAAGGGAGCGGGTCACTCATCAGTTTTGCTGCGATGAGTCCAGCGGGGTGAGCGATATCTGCCATGACAAATGAACCAACTTTATCTGCGATAGCACGAAATTTTTCATATTCATAGTCACGGGAGTAAGCGCTCGCCCCAATGATGATCAGCTTAGGCTTTTCTTTTTTTGCAAGGTCTTCAACCTGATTGAAATCAATACGCCCTGTTTTGCGATCCACACCGTATGAAACAATCCGGTAGAGTTGACCGGAGAAATTCACCGGCGAACCATGTGTGAGATGTCCTCCGTGGGAGAGATTCATCCCCATAACTGTGTCTCCAGGTTTCACGAACGTGAAATACACCGCCATGTTCGCCTGCGAACCAGAGTGCGGCTGCACGTTGGCATATTCTGCGCCAAAGAGTTTCTTCACACGCTCGCGTGCCACGTTCTCTGCAACATCCACGAATTCACAGCCGCCGTAGTATCTTTTACCCGGATACCCTTCCGCATATTTGTTTGTCAACACGGAGCCCAGTGCTTCCAGTACAGCAAGGCTGACAAAATTTTCCGACGCTATAAGTTCAAGTTTGGAATTTTGTCGGTGGATCTCATTTTTCAGAGCTGCAAAAATTTCCGGATCGTGTTCCTTCAAAATTGAAGATGGCGCCTTCTGTGGCGACAGAGAAGACATATTTATGCCCCTCTCTAATTCAAAGGTTTGTTAATGTATGAATTTTTTCAATACGCCTTTCATGGCGACCGCCGTCAAAAGTGGTGGAAAGAAAAATCCGTATGATTTGCTCCGCCGTTGCCCAGTCTATGAGGCGCTGACCAAGTGTGAGAACATTGGCGTTATTGTGTGCACGACTTAAGCGCGCTGCTTCTGGAGTTTCGCACGCCGCTGCACGAATACCGCGGTGCTTGTTTGCGACGATTGACATACCAATGCCAGTTCCACAGATGAAAATCCCACGATCGCATTCGCCCGTCGAAACGGCAACAGAGGCTGGATGTGCGTAATCAGGATAATCTGTAGATTCCTCAGAAAATGTTCCGAAATCTTTATATGCAAGTCCAAGGGTCTGCAGGAGCTCCTTCGCTCTTTCCTTGTATTCAAACCCCGCATGATCACTGGCAAGCGCAATCATTGTCGTTCCTCCGGACGTACGAACCACCGCTCGCTGGCACTGAGCATGATGGCGAGCCGGATAATTCTGTCATTTGTAAGATCTTCCCCCTCTGGTGCCCGGCGAGCATATTCCACAGAGATTCGCATCATTGTTCCGCTTGAAAGGGGTAAACCGATCCCTCCGCTCAGCCCGTACTCGCGGAGGCTGTTCCCGTTGATAGTCTCATAGAGCGTTGAATAAAATATTCCCGCACGAAATTCACTTCGATCAAAATAAGGTGCACCCGGCTCCATAGAAGGAGAGTGTTCAATTCCGAGAGCAATGCGATGGAGATTTTCAAACGGTGATGAGGAGCTCAGGGGTTTAGACTTCGACCAGGGTTGAGTGAAAAGATCCGCCGCAAGAAGTGTTCGCTGAGCGACCGGCAATGCTATGCCGATACCCAATGAGAATGGAATATCAACGTTCGACGATGTCGTAGCACTTGTATCCTTTTTCTGAGCATACGTGTAATAGGTTACGCTCGAAAGATTAAGCTTGCTCGGTGTTGTGATGATAAAGCCAATCGAAGCGGACTTCAGTAATTTCAGAGAAAGAAGTTTTCCAAGGCTATCAACTACTGCACCGAATGTAAAGTTAACTCCATAGGTGCTGATCTCCTTTCGTGCTGTTCCTCCGAAGAATTCATCAGCTTGGGGAAACGAAAGAGATGTGTTGAATCCCAGGGTTCCGAAAATGTAGTTAAATCGCGAACCAATATGAAAATCCGATGTAAGATCGTATGAAAAACCGATGGTGGCTATAGAAGTCCCGCCATCTCCGTAATAGTGAGAAACAGCCGGCGTGGAGAAAAGAGAGACTGCGGTCTCAATGTTGTAATTCGTTGTCGAGTAAGGCAGGAATCCTCCAGCTACAGTTAATCCCTGGCTGGGAGCTACAGGGATAGCAAAGAGAAGACCGCTGAAATTTCCAGAACTCTGAAACACGCTCCCTTGTCGATCCTCTGTTCGGAATCCCTCGTAGAGGAATCCAGCGTCGAAGCGCGTTCTGTGAATTCCTGCCCAGGCTGCGGGGTTAAGCGCGCTGATCTCATTAGGACGAACAATGGCAATGCCAGTGTTTGCCATTCCAATTGCTGCTGTTCCGCCAAAATATCGAAGGTCACCTAATCCCAATCGTGAATAGGGTGAGCCTCCTCCTGTAGAAAAACTTATAAGGGGGAGAAAAGCGCTGAGGAGAAAAGCCAATTGAACACGCATCATAGTTAATGCTCACTTTATGGATGTATATTTGATAAATAACCGCGGCTGCGATAGAGAATCTGCTGTCAGGCTGTAGAAGGCAAACCTGTCGAGACGGTAATTTTCTGCTGCAGCGCGGAGAATTATTCCTTGGTTTGGCTCGCCGGAGACCCACCTCTGGACAATTGGTGCAATAGGGATCTCAACGGTTGTTTGGGTAATGGTCTTCGGAGAACTGAAACGATAACTAACTTCGCTGAAGGTCTTCTTAGCGGAATCAGTCACGAAATATGCAATAACACTATCGACTGAATAACTATTAAGTTGTGTTTCATTCGGATCGAGGCTCAGCACGAGTCGGGCATCATTGATGAACGAATGAGATGGAATAGAGTGAACATCAAAAAGGAGGAATCCTCGCAAGCCAGTGCCACCCTGGACAACGAATTCATTTGAAGGAGAAATAGGTGAGAAGGGATGCGCAACGTAAGCGTTGGCACCGCGGCTGAGTCGGAGTGTATCATGGCTTCCATCTTTTATGTAAATTACTTCAAGCGCTGGAGGGCTTGATGATTGAAATGCCCCAAAACCTTTGACCGCATTTTTCCCTTGTGGCGCGACAAGGGCTAAACCATAAATCGGGAGCGAATCGGCTTTGCGCTGAAACCATGTCTGGAGAAGAGAAGGGTCAAGTGAAATGCTCACTGTGCCGGTGTCTGGCATATTTCCATCGAAGGATCCAACTGAGTTTGACCGGTAAAAGCCAGGTGTAATGGAACCCCATGTGACGCTGTCAGCTTTCCAGGCTTGTGCGATCTCATAGATGTTCATCGTGAATGATGTGAGTGGGTTGCCAAATGAATACCGTGGAGACAGAATCAGCGTAGCTGATGTTACAGAAGCGCCTTTCAGAGTATCCGGAACACCATCAAACGAGAGGAGCCCAATCGACTCGCCATTTTGGAAAGTGCCCACAAGAAGCACATTGGCATGTCCGGTGTAGAGAGTATCAAAGAATGTCGTTGCTTCAGAAGCAGTGACAGCGGCGCTATCAGGTGCGATAACATCATCTGGTGGTAGGATGCCAATCCCTGTTGAATTTGGTTTTTGGCTACAGGACCACAAGGTCAACGTGACCAAGGAAATAACGTAAAGCCATCGCATTTGCAGAGTAACAGCGAATGAGTGCTTTCGTTTCAGCAATTTACTCATGGGTTTTCTCGATTAGTTTGATGGTTCAGCGAAAGAATATAACGAACGGCATCAAGCAAGTTTTGCGCAATGTATTCCGGTTTAGCAGTTGGAGAGGTCTCAAGTTGTGATCTTTCAGTCGTTCCGTATCCGGTGAGGACAAGAATGGAGCGAGCGCCCGCGTTGTGACCAGTTTCTATGTCAATTATCCGATCTCCGATGACAAATGACTGCGACAGGTCGACTCCATGCTCTTCTTGTGCTTTCAGGAGCATCCCCGGCTTAGGCTTTCGGCATGGGCAAACTGTATTCAGCGGAGGGATTCCCGCTTCCGGATGATGTGGGCAATAGTAGATATCGTCGATGAACGCCTCTTCTTCGGCGAGAAGATGAAGCAATCGTTTATGTACGTGGTGAAGATCGATTTCGGTAAGATAACCACGGGCGATGCCTGATTGGTTTGTGATAATGAAAACCTTGTATCCATGTTGCCGTGCTTCTCTGATCGCTTTTGCGGATCCCGGGATGAGTCGAACCTCGTTCGGAGAAGAAAGGAAGTGCACTTCCTCGTTGATCGTTCCGTCGCGGTCCAGGAAAAGAGCACGGGAAGAAGGCTTTATGATTTCTTGGTGAGCTTCTTGTAAAGCGAGAGGTATTTCTTTGCGGATGTTTCCCACGAGAAATCCCTTGACATTCCTTCCTTCATGATTTTCCGCCAGAGCGCCTGATTTTGCCAGGCTTTCAATGCTCGGTCAATGGTTTCGAGAAGGGCTGATCCCTTGTACTCGGTGAACTTAAATCCTGTTCCTTTCCCTGTTTTCAAATCCACATCTTCGATCGTATCGGCAAGTCCCCCTGTCGATCGAACGATCGGTACTGTTCCGTATTTCAAGCTGTAGAGCTGATTGAGCCCACATGGTTCGTATCGAGATGGCATAAGAAACATATCAGCGCCGGCTTCGATCAGGTGGGCAAGTTCATTATTGAAACCAAGATACACGCCGATCTTAGTGGGATATTTCTTCCTGAGTGACTCAAACAGCTCGTGATATTTCTTTTCGCCCGTACCCAGAATAACATACTGGAGATTTCTTTTCATCAGCTCTTCGGAGACTTCAGCAATGAGGTCAAATCCCTTCTGGTCTGCCAATCGAGATATAGACCCGATAACTGGCTTTGTTGGATCAAATTCTAAGTTGTATTTTTTTAACAGGACCTTTTTGTTTTCGACTTTATTGTCGAGTGTGTTCAAATTATAGCGGTAAGGTATCAGAGAATCGACGGCGGGGTTCCAAATGCTGTAGTCGATCCCATTCACAATCCCGTAAAGGTCGTTCCTCCGCTTTTGAAGGATGCCAGTCATCCCGGCGCCGTATTCGTCCAGTGTCCGGATCTCCTCTGCATACCTTTCGCTGACTGTGGTAAGTATGTCGGAGTAGACCAAACCCGCCTTTAGGAAATTGAGGTTGCCGTAGAATTCAACCCCCTCGGGGGTAAATGTGTCTGCGGGGAGACCTGTTTTCTCGAAGGATGATCGAGGGAAGGATCCCTGGTAAGCGATGTTGTGGATTGTAAAGATTGTTTTTACATCTTTGAAGAATGGGTCGCTCTTATAAATTGTTTTGAGATAAGCCGGGATCAATCCGGTCTGCCAATCGTTGCAATGGATAATATCCGGTTGCCATCCGAGACGTTTAAGCATCTCGAGAACGCTGCGGTCAAAGAAAATAAAACGTTCGTCGTTGTCGGGGTAATCTTTCTTTGTAGAAGAATCCACGTACAGGGAGTCTCGGTTCCCAAAAAAGTTGTCGTGCGAAAGAAAGTAAACCTGAACCTTTGTTTTTTGCCCGACAATGAATGCAGACCTAATGCATCCGATCTCGGTGCGATGCCCAACTGGTACTGGGATATCGCGCAAGCGGATTACCTCGTGTAGTCGAAATTTCTCTTCGTCTATAGCTCCATACCTCGGCATTATGATGCGTACTTCGATGCCCAGTTCTTTTAAGGCTTGAGGAAGTGATCCTGAAACATCGGCAAGGCCTCCGGTCTTAGCGAACGGATCGACTTCACTGGAAACGAAGAGAACATTCAGCATTTTCGACATTTACCATAGATCCCTTATCATGGGAAGGGTACAAGGCTAAATAAAGGTACGAAAATAAGGGCTAAGAATCAACCAGACGTGGAGGAGCTTGAAATCATCGATTCTTTTCTTAAATTTTCAACCGCTGTAGCTTCACTCAGTGAATGCAGCCTTTTGTCCTGCCGCATGTAGCACTTAAGCTTTCTGGTGTTATCAACTGCGGTATGTAAAGAAGCGATAGGTTGGGTTATGAACTTCCTGGCATCGTTGAATCAAAGCTCGAAAGAGAGTAACTTTATATTTGCTACCTTTTACGTTCTTGGAGGAGAAACATGACAAAGAAAAGGTTGCCAGATATTCTATATAATCCGATTAGCCTTGTTGGTGGTGCCATCGCGGCTGTAAGCTTTGCAATGATTGTATTCCTCATGCTCGTTGATTTGGTTACCACTGCAACGGCGCCCTATCTCGGCTTGATCACGTACATCCTGCTTCCAGCCATTCTCCTTCTTGGTCTTTTTATCGTACCAGTTGGGGCATTGATCGAGCGCCGTCGTCGGCATCGGATGGCTGGAGTGGAGAAGCCTCCTCTCCCGAGGATTGACCTCAATGATCCAAGGCAACGTTCCGTGTTTTTCTTTTTCTCAATTGCGACACTTGTCCTTCTCCTTTTCAGCGCGGTTGGGAGTTACCGTGCTTTTGAGTATACCGAATCAGTTCGGTTCTGTGGTCTAACCTGTCACAAAGTGATGAATCCTGAATATACCACTTACCAACACTCTCCTCATGCACGAGTAGCGTGTGTCGAATGCCATGTGGGTCCTGGGGCAAGCTGGTATGTTCGATCAAAGCTGTCGGGCGCATATCAGATTTACGCCACGATTTTCAATAAATATCCTCGCCCCATTCCAACCCCTATTAAAAACTTGCGCCCTGCCCGTGAAACCTGTGAAGAATGTCACTGGCCAAGGGCGTTCCTCGGTGAGAAGAGGATCATTCACGAGTACTTTCTTTCAGACACTGCCAATACGCCCTGGACTATCGATATGCTCTTGAAGATTGGGAGCGGAATGATAACGGAGGAACCTCGCCCTGGTGTCCACTGGCATGTGTCAAATGCAGTGGTCCGATACTTTGCGACTGATTCGGCACAGCAAATTATACCATGGGTCAGCCTTGAATATCCGGGACGCAAGCCGATTATCTTTATTTCTGAGGATAATCCAGTTTCTCTCGAGGAGGTGCAGAAAGCAAAAATTTCCACTATGGACTGTATGGATTGCCATAATCGCCCTACCCACATAATTAAAACTCCCAACGGTGCTATCAACGAGGCGATTGCCCAAAATCGCATCAGCCGTGATCTCCCGCTTATTAAGCAAGTTGCTGTGCAAGCCTTAATTCCTCGTTACATGACTACGGAGAATGCTCTTGACAGTATCGCCTTCTATGTGCGAAGTTTTTATCAACAAAACTACCCCGACATTTACATTTCCCGGAGAGCGGCTATTGATTCTGCCATTGGCTCCCTGCAGTCCATTTATCGAGAAAATTTTTTCCCATCCATGCGGGTTGACTGGCGTGCATACCGGGACAACATAGGCCATCACAGTAATCCCGGATGTTTCCGTTGCCATGACGGCAAACATAAGAGCAATGATGGTCAGATAATTTCCAATGACTGTCAGACCTGTCATGTTATACTTTCGCAAGGGAACAATCCTGTTCATGACGTAAATCTTTCGGGAGTCTCCTTTAAACATCCGGTTGACATTGGAGACTCATGGAGAACATCTTTATGCAGTGATTGCCATGATGGGACGCAATGAGGCGGAGTTTGTCTTTGATAGCCTTTTTCGGTTAAGCGTTTATCTTGACTTTTTGAAATATTCAAGCTATATTTTTACTGGTGATTTCGTCGGATAGAAGCTGCGGGAATAGCTCAGTTGGTAGAGCGCAACCTTGCCAAGGTTGATGTCGCGGGTTCGAGTCCCGTTTCCCGCTCAAGGCGTTTTTCGGAAAGCACCTCCTTCTTAGAGATGGCCCCGCAATCCTCGAGCTTTCGGATGCTGTTATGGAGCGGGGCTGTTCTGTTCAGCGAAAAGTCTCTGCGGCGCCGTACCCAAGTGGCTAAGGGAGAGGTCTGCAAAACCTCGATTCGGCGGTTCGAATCCGCCCGGCGCCTCAAGATTTAATTTGTTTGTAATTGCGAACGGGAATCGTTGGAATGTTTTTCCCTTTAATTCTGATCGTCATTGGTGTCATATTTCTTCTAAAGAATTTAGGATTCATCTCGGGAAGTGCGTGGGACATTATCTGGCCCAGCTTGCTGATTATCTGGGGGGTCTCGATGATTTTTTCTTCCCGCCAACGCCGGGAGCAGTATTGGTGTAACTGGTATTGGCCTCGGTCATCGAGGAGGGCACAATCTCCTGAACAGAAACATCCCCCGCAAGGGTGAACTTGAGAAGTTAAAGTGGCTCATATCTCGAATACAGCAACCCAGTTTATAATCGACCAAGAGACAAGATTTCGCCGGGGTGGCGGAACAGGTAGACGCGAAGGACTTAAAATCCTTTTCCCCGGAGACGGGGAGTGCCGGTTCGATTCCGGCCCCCGGCACGCCCATCAGCTTCATTCCCGTTGATTTAATTTTGACCCAGAGGCTCATGCGTCTCAGGTGGAGGTGAAGCAAGATCCAGGTTTTCATAGCTTTCTACAGGCCGGGTTGTGTTGATTGACTGAAGAGATTGGGAAATTATGTTTCGTTTTAGTAAATTCTTAAAGTTCAATTTTATGGGCCGTTAGCTCAGATGGTTTAGAGCGCTACCTTGACACGGTAGAGGTCAGTGGTTCGAATCCACTACGGCCCACGGAGTTAATTTGTTTTTGAAAGGATGGGAAACATTCGGATAACATTACCTGATGGGAGTAAAAAGGAATATCCCTCCGGGATCACTCTCTTTGAGATTGCGCGTTCCATCTCTCCTCACTTAGCAGAGGAGGCTCTCGCCGCAATTGTCGATGGGAAAGCCGTTGATCTAAGCACCCACCTTTTTCATGATGCCACAGTGCGTATTCTCACGTTCGATGATCCCGAAGGACGCGAAGTTTACTGGCACAGCACATCTCACTTGATGGCGCATGCAGTCGAGGACCTTTTCCCTGGTGCAAAATTTGGAGTTGGACCTGCCATTGATGAGGGTTTCTACTATGATATTGACGTCGACAAGCAGCTTGTGCCAGAGGATCTTGCTCAGATAGAAAGGCGTATGCTTGAGCTAAGCAGTAAGGACGAACCGTTCCAAAGGGAAGAACTTACAAAAGAGGCTGCTTTAAAGCTTTTCTCTGAAAAGCAGGATCCCTATAAAGTCGAAATCCTTAACGAGATTGATCAATCTTCGGAGACGGTGAGCATTTACCGTGAGGGGAATTTTGTCGATTTGTGTCGCGGACCTCACGTTCCGTCTACAGGAAAGCTAAAAAATTTCAAACTCCTCAGTGTCTCATCCTCGTATTGGAGAGGCGATAGCAAGAATAAAACCCTTCAACGTATTTACGGAATTTCTTTTCCTAAGAAGAGTGATCTCGATGACTATCTTAATCGTCTTGAAGAGGCAAAGCGGAGGGATCACCGGCGGCTGGGGAAAGAATTAGAACTGTTTGTCTTCCACGAGGTTTCTCCGGGCGCACCCTTCTGGTTGCCAAACGGCATGATCATTTATCGTGAACTTGAGAAGTTTCTCAGAGAAGAATTAGATAGACGTGGCTATCAGGAAATTAGCACCCCCATACTGGTCAAGAAGGATTTGTGGGAGCAATCGGGGCATTGGACACACTACAAAGAAAACATGTTTCTTCTTGAAGTCGATGATGAGATCTACAGTCTGAAGCCAATGAACTGCCCTGAGAGCACATTTGTGTATAGACAAAAGGTGCGCAGTTATCGCGAGTTACCGTTGCGATACTCGGAGATCGGTCGGCTTCACAGGAACGAAATTTCAGGTGCACTTGGCGGGATGTTTCGGGTGCGACAAATCACAATGGATGATGCCCACATATATTGCCGACCAGACCAGATTCTGTCGGAAATCGGGGGGCTGCTTGATCTTGTCTTGAAGTTTTATTCTTTGTTTGGTTTCTCATCAGAATTCAATCTCTCTACGAAGCCTGAGAAAGCAATGGGTGATCCAGCTCTCTGGGAGAAAGCTGAAAGAGCTCTCGCTGAAGCCCTTGAGGAGAAAAAGATCGCCTATCGGCTGAAACCGGGTGAGGGGGCTTTTTATGGACCGAAAATCGATGTCCAGATCAAAGATGTGCTGGGTCGGTCATGGCAATTAGCTACGATCCAGTTAGATTTTCAGATGCCAGAAAGATTCGGGTTAGAGTACGTTGATGAAGCCGGCAAGCGTGTTCGCCCTGTGATGATCCATCGTGCAATTTTTGGTTCGTTCGAGCGATTTGTCGGCATTTTGACGGAACATTTCGGCGGAGCGTTCCCTCTCTGGCTTTCTCCGGTTCAAGTTGTTGTTATCCCAATTACAGAAGGGCAGTACGAATACGCTGAGCATGTGCTGCATCGACTTCAGTCATATAGTGTTCGTGTTCAGCTTGATGATCGGAATGAGAAGATCAACTACAAGATTCGCGAGTGGGAGGTGAAGAAGGTACCCTACATGGTGATCCTTGGGGAGAGGGAGAAAACCTCCGGCACGGTCTCGGTGCGTCAGCATGGGAAAGGAGATCGTGGCGCGATTCCAACGGAGCAATTTGTTAAGAAAATTGTAGAAGAAATCGAAACAAAGGTACTCACAACATAGGAGACAGCGTATCGCGGACAATCGGATTCGAGTGAATGAAGACATTCGTGCCCCAAGGGTTCGAGTTGTCAGTGAAGATGGACATCAATACGGAATCATGAGTGTTCCTGAAGCTCTGCGGTTAGCTTCGGAGCAAGGGTTGGATCTTGTAGAAATTGTACCTAATGCTGATCCACCAGTCTGCAAGATCATAGATTACGGCAAGTATCGCTATGAACAATCGCGTCGTGAGAAGCTGCAGAGAAAACATCAGCAAACAACGTTGGTGAAGGAAGTCCGGTTCCATGTCAACACGGATGAGCATGATTTTGCATTTAAGGTTCGCCATGCACGGAAATTCCTTGAAGATGGACATAAGGTGAAGGCAAGTGTGGTTTTCAAAGGGAGGGAGATTACTTACCGTGAGCAAGGAGAAGCGCTTCTGCAACGTCTTGGCGAAGCCTTGGGTGATATCGGAAAGATAGAACAGGAAGCCCGGATGGAAGGGAGGATGATGAGCCTTCTCTTCGCGCCGGATCGTTCGAAGAAGAAACCTTCAAAGAAACCTCCACAGGATCAGTCACAGCCAACGCCAATGTAGAGAAAGGATAGACTAACATGCCAAAGATGAAGAGCAATCGCGGTGCAATGAAATCGTTTCGTAGAACGGCTTCTGGAAAATACAAGAGACGTCACGCATACCGCAGCCACATACTTACCTCAAAATCCAGAAAGCGAAAACGTCACTTGAGGAGGCCAGCTCTTGTCTCAAAGGCTGATGAAAAGCGTGTGAAACAGATGATCATTGTGTAAAGAGTTTTAATGGAGGAAAACAAATGCCACGTGCACGAAATAAACCGGCATCACATCGCAGACGGAAAAAAGTTCTGGAACAGGCAAAAGGATATTGGGGTGCACGAAGTAAAGTCTACACAATTGCAAAGCATCACGTAGATAAAGCACTCCAATATGAGTATCGTGATCGGCGTACAAAGAAACGGAATTTCCGACAGTTGTGGATCGCTCGTATCAATGCAGCCGCACGAGCGCACGGGGTTTCGTATTCAAAGCTTATCGCCGGACTTAATAAGAAACATATTGAGATCAACCGCAAGCTCCTTGCGGATCTGGCGGTGCGAAATTCTGATGCATTCGCCGAGATTGTAAGATTTGCTGTTGCATAATTCTCTAATCCCCTTTGTCGCATCAGTGGCTTTGTAGATAGTTCCGTTTGCTGAGCTGCGAAAGCCATACCAAAAGGGGTATTTTTATATCTCGGTAGGGATTTATGTTGAATCTTCAGGAAATTCAAAATCGGGCACAGTCACTTCAGCGCGAGTTTGAAGAAGCACTTGCACGCGTTGAAACTCTAAACGATCTTGAGGCTCTCCGTATCCGGTTTCTCGCACGGAAAGGGGCTATCCCATCTCTTTTTGATGAACTAAGAACCTTATCACCGGAGGAACGCAAACAAGCGGGCAAAGTTCTCAACACTCTCAGGGATTACGCTCAAAGGGAATTTGACTCGCTGAGGAGCCGTTTGTCTGCTCCCCATCCAGCGGAACTGAAGATCGACCTCAGTCTTCCAGGACGACGGCGTCCTTTCGCTTCTCTTCATCCTCTGACGCAGACGCTTCGTGATATCAAGCGGATTTTTCAATTGATGGGCTTTAGTGTTGCGGAAGGACCGGAAGTTGAAGATGATTACCATAATTTTGAGGCACTCAATTTTCCGCCAGACCACCCTGCTCGCGATATGCAGGATACATTTTTTATCACGGACAGAGTGCTTCTTCGAACGCACACTTCACCGGTGCAGATCCGGGTGATGGAGCATTCAAGACCGCCAATTCGGGTTATCATTCCCGGACGAGTGTACCGGAACGAAGCGATCAGCGCGCGAAGCTACTGTCTCTTCCACCAGGTTGAAGGTCTAGCTGTCGATCATCACATAACTTTTGCTGAGTTGAAAGGAACCCTTGCATCATTTGCAAGGCAATTCTACGGTGAGAATCTCCGCTATCGGTTTCGGCCAAGTTTCTTCCCGTTTACTGAACCGAGCGCTGAAATGGACATTTCCTGTTTTCTCTGCGGCGGAAAAGGTTGCCGCGTGTGCAAATACACTGGCTGGTTAGAAATCCTTGGATGCGGTATGGTCGACCCAAATGTCTTTGAGGCTGTTGGATATGATTCCGAAGAATACACTGGCTACGCCTTCGGCATGGGGATAGAGCGTATCGCTATGCTCCGCTACGGCATTGAGGACATCAGGTTGTTCTACGACAATGATCTACGCTTTCTTGAGCAGTTTTAAGTTTACAGGAATTGATTACAAACAATGAACATTTCTCTTAACTGGTTACGCGAGTACGTCGATATTTCGCTTGAACCCTCTGAATTAGCCGAGACTCTTACGATGCTCGGACTTGAGGTTGAGAGTCTGGAGGACCGTGGAGCAAAATACGCTAACTTCGTAGTCGGCAAAGTGCTGGAGCGAACAAAACACCCAAATGCGAATCACTTGAGTGTCTGCTCTGTGGATGTAGGGGGGGAACGGTTACAGATTGTTTGTGGTGCGCCAAACGTTGCAGCAGGACAGAAAGTTGTAGTTGCACGTGTGGGGGCGGTTATCCCTCGAAACCAGCACGATCCCAAGGGCTTGCCATTCCGGCTTGAGCGCACGAAAATCCGGGGAGTCGAATCAAGTGGAATGATCTGTTCGGAGTTTGAACTCGATCTTGGCGATGATAAAGAAGGAATTCTCGTTCTTGATCAATCGGCAGAGGTGGGAACGCCATTCGCTGAGTTCCTCGGCTTATCTGATGTTATCCTGAGCATTGGAGTAACGCCAAACCGCCCCGATTGTTTGAGTCATATTGGCATTGCTCGAGAGGTAGCGGCAGCAACCAGGTCGATGTTGCGATTGCCTCGTGTTGCTGTGCAGGAGAGTGATTTGCCCGCCTCTTCAGTTGCCTCTGTAGTAGTTGAAGATTTGGAGGGATGTCCGCGGTACTCTGCGCGTGTGATTCGCGGTGTGAAGATCGCTCCTTCACCGCGGTGGTTCCAGCAACGCCTTGAAGCTGTGGGACTGCGTCCAATTAATAATGTTGTCGATGTGACGAACTATGTCATGCTGGAATTCGGTCACCCGCTTCACGCTTTTGATCTCGATAGGCTCGTTGGGCATCGAATAGTCGTTCGCCGTGCGAAAGACGGTGAATATTTTGTGACACTGGATGGGAAGGGGCGGAGCCTCGATAGCGACGTTGTGCTTATTTGCGATGAGGAGCGGGGTGTTGCAATTGCTGGCATAATGGGTGGGGCGAACTCTGAAATTAGCTCTTCAACCACGAATATTTTGTTAGAGAGTGCATACTTTGCCCCGTGGCGTATTCGACGTGCCTCCAGGCGTCTTGGGCTCAGCACAGATGCTTCCCAGCGCTTTGAACGCGGCGCCGACCCAAATGGAACAATCGTCGCCATAAATCGAGCTGCTCAATTGATTGCTGAGCTTGCAGGGGGAGAGGTTTTATCTGGTGTGATTGACGTTTACCCTGAGCCTTTTACTCCGAGACATGTTTCGCTGCGGGTTTCTCGTACGAATGATATCCTTGGAACGACTCTACATGCGGAAGAAATTCAATCGATTCTGGAGAGGCTTGGATTTCGTGTCTCCCATGAAGCCCCTGATGTTTTCGATGTAGAAGTCCCCACATTTCGCGTTGACATAGAGCGAGAAATTGATCTCATTGAAGAAGTTGCCCGGCTCTACGGCTTTGGGAAAATTCCAGATCAGCTCTTCTCTCAGATATCGTTTGCTTCGGAACCACCAGGAGAGCATCTCCCTGATACACTACGGGATTTTCTAACGAGTCGTGGTTACTATGAGGTTTATACGAACAGTATGCAAGAGGAAGAGCTTGCGCGGCTATGGGGCATCGAGCCGATCTTAGTAAGAAATCCTCTAAGTCGCGACATGGCTGCTTTGCGAACCAGTCTTTTGCCGGGTTTGCTTCAGGTAGTGAAGCTTAATTTTAACGTTGGTCGGAAATCCGTTCAAATATTTGAGATAGGGAAAGTATTTCGCAAGGCGACGGAGAAAAATCAGCGCGTTCTTGTCGATGAAATTCTTGAAGAAGAGATGCTTGGGATCGCTATTGCAGGTGTTGCTGAGAGAGCTAATTGGTATTCTTCTGAGAGGTTATTTGACTTATTTGATCTAAAAGGTGAGGTCGAGAGCCTTTTCGAGAAGATTTTTCTTGACAAAGTCCATTTTGTTTATTATTCTATAGATGGAGGGGTTCTTCAGCCGACGGTGTTCTTTGAACATGATGGTGTCCGTTTGGGATATATTGGGAAGGTAAAGGGGGAACTAAAGCTGCGATTCGATCTTGAGTACGACGTCTACTTTGGCGAGTTAAACATTTCTCTACTCGAACAGTATCGTAGCCATTTGAAACGGTTTAGAGAGCTCCCAAAATATCCCAGCGTTGTACGAGATGTTTCATTCCTCGTCAACGCTGACGTGTCAGCTGAGCAATTGATGGGAGCCATCGAAAGGACTGGACTGAAGGAGTTGCAGAGCGTCCACTTGTTTGACTTGTATGAGGGGGAGCGGATTCCGAAAGGGAAGAAGAGCATGGCATTTTCCCTGGAATTTCGCTCAGATGAGCGGACGCTGACTGAGGAAATCGTAGATAAGATGGTTCAGCGGATAATTGAAAACGCATGCTCGATTGGAGCAGAGCTCCGTTCTGCCAGCCAAAGTCGGGTCAAATAATGGGTTCGTCGTCGAGCCATCAAGAGGCTAACGTTGCAACTGACCTCAATGCCCATGCAATGAAAGAAGCGTTAGAAGCTATCGGGGAAGTTGCAAAGAAAACTGCGTCGAGGTTGCATGAGCTTTATGAAGAGAACGCTCAATTGCGTCTTCGAGCGAAGAAGTTGGAACAGGAGATTGAATCATTGCGTCGTCTTCTCGAGCGTAAGGATGCTGACATCTCAAAGCTTAAGGGTGCCTCGCTGCTGTCCCAGCGGGATGGGAACGAAGGGGTGTTTACTAAAGAAGAAGTAGAAGCTCTCAAGGCGAAAATTCGAGATTTGCTTGTGCGGATTACAACGTATCTTGGTTCGTGAATGAGATGGTCGGCGGGCGTATAGAGCAATATTCATGTTAGGTTGGATTGAGAATGGACGGTCGTAGTATCAGGGTTACTATTTTCGGTTCCGAGTATCCTCTGCGTGGAGAGAGTGAGGAGTTGACACGAAGCATTGCGCAGTATGTAGATGAGATGATCCGTACGATCCACGCAAAAATTCCTGACCAGCCACCGCTGACGATTGCGGTTCTTTCAGCATTGAATATTGCAGAAGACCTTTTTAAAGAGCGAGAGAAGAACCAGTATCAGGTTGAACTCTTTTCACGAGAGTTGAAGAAAATTGCTGCATTCCTTGAGCAGAGTTTATCTGAAGCAGATGCTAAGGGAGTAGTTGGTTGAAGCGCCCGCGGCGTAATGACTGGTTGTCTGTTCTCTGACATAAAAGTGTTGTGACGAGTGTAATCCGCACCGTCAGCTGTGGTCAAACGCAAAAAGAACCTGACAAGTAATATGTACAGGGAGTCCTGCTCATGGATGAGGAGTGCAGGCCGCACCCCGTTTCGACGGGGCATCTTGCAGTGACTCCCGAGCGATCTCGGGATGAGCAAGTGCAGCGGAAGCGCGAATTTTCCAGGGGGACACCCACCATGTTTGATAGAGGTTCTTCAGAACCTTTGTTCATAGCTGAATGTGTGCGGATTTTTGTTTCATTGAGTGGTATGCCCGCTTACATGCGGGATGAGGAGGAATTATGAATATATACATTCTCATATCAATGGTTGTGGCTATTGCCGCTGTTGCTTTTTATGCAGGTTGGCATCTCAACGCCCGTTCTGGCGAGAATCGTATTGCGAGTGCCGAAGCGAGAGCGAAGAAGATTATCGAGGATGCTGAGCGTGATGTTGCTGCGCTCAAACGCGAGAAACTTCTTGAAGTGAAGGACGAGTGGTATCGGAAGAAACAGGAGTTCGATAGCGAAGTCCAGAATAAACGAAGCAAGCTCCAAGCCTATGAGAAGCAGCTACTGGCTCGCGAAGAGAATATCGATCGAAAGCTCGATCTTCTCAACAAGAAAGAAAAGGAGGTCAATCAGCTTCGCCGCATAGTTGAAGAAAAGACTAAAGTTGTGAACGAGAAACAAGAGGAGCTGAACCGGCTTATTGAAGAGGAGAATGAGCGACTCGAGCGTGTCTCCGGTGTTTCTCGGGATGAGGCAAAGAAGATGCTCATCGAGAACATGGTTAGTGAGGCTAAGCGCGAAGCAGCGCAGATGATCAAGGAAATTCGTGATCGGGCACAAGAAGAGGCTCAGCGCGAAGCACAGCGTATTATCATCCAGGCGATCCAAAGAACCGCCGCCGACCATACCGTTGAGACGACGGTCAGTGTCTTGAACATTCAAAACGATGAAATGAAAGGACGTATCATCGGTCGCGAAGGACGAAACATCCGTGCCTTCGAAGCAGCAACGGGCGTTGATGTTATTGTGGACGATACACCAGAGGCAGTGATCCTTTCCGGATTCGATGCCTTCCGGCGAGAAGTCGCGCGGGTTGCCCTGGAGAGACTTATTGCCGATGGGCGCATTCATCCGGCTCGGATTGAGGAAGTTGTCGAGAAAGTCCGCAAAGAACTTGAAGAGGAAATTGCCAAGGTCGGAGAGAACACACTGCTTGAGCTCGGAATCCATGGTATGCACCCAGAATTGGTGAAACACATTGGGAAAATGAAGTACCGCTCGAGCTACGGGCAAAATCTTCTGCAGCATAGCATTGAAGTGGCATATCTGACTGGGATCATGGCAGCAGAACTAAGACTCGATGCCAACCTTGCAAAGCGGGCTGGACTTCTCCACGATATTGGAAAAACCGTTGATCGCGATATTGAAGGACCACACGCTATCCTGGGCCATGAGCTTGCAAAGAAGTACAATGAACACCCACTTGTGGTAAACGCAATAGGTTCGCATCATGAAGATATACCGATGGAATCGCCTATTGCTGCTCTTGTTCAGGCGGCTGATGCAATCAGCGGCGCTCGACCGGGAGCCCGACGCGAATCCGTCGAAGGATATGTGAAGCGACTGGAAAAACTTGAATCTCTTGCAAAGTCGTTCGAAGGAGTGGCTAAGACATACGCTATCCAGGCTGGACGAGAAATTCGGGTGATCGTCGAACCAGACCGGGTCGACGATGCATTTGCTGATCAGCTTTCTCATGACATTGCGGCACGAATCCAGCAGGAGATGGAATACCCCGGACAGATTAAGGTGACGGTTATTCGCGAAGTTCGTGCTGTTGCTTATGCAAAGTAATTGATGAAGCAACGAAAATCTCGCTCCACTATGAAGAAAGAACCTCCGTCCGCTCTATTCAAGGTCGGCATCACCGGACTAATTGGCAGTGGTAAAACAACTGTGGCTCAGGAGTTCGAAAGAGGTGGGATCATAGTTCTATCCGCTGACGACCTTGCAAAGAATATTCTGCAATCGGAAGAAGTTTCTCATGCTATCGCTGCTCTATTTGGGGACGGCATCCTCCGCTCCAACGGGACAGTGGACACCAGGGCGCTTGCATCGGTCGTTTTCAATGATCAAGAGAAGCTTTCCCAGCTTGAGTCGGTTGTACATCCAAGGGTTTTTGACCTCCTTGAAAAAGAATTCGATAAACTGGCTGCGAAAGGGGAAACGATTGCGGCAGTTGAAGCGGCTCTCATCTTCGAGACTGGCTTTGATAATTACCTTGATTTTATTATCGTTGTAGATGCACCACGTGAGAGTCGCCTGAAACGTGCTGCACGTGAATTGCACGTCCCAGAGGAGGAAATCGAGAAGCGAGAGCTGCGACAAATGCCAGCTCCGAAAAAGATCGCAAAAGCTGACCTCGTTATCTACAACGTCGGCTCGAAGACCGAATTGCGGCAGCAGGCAAGGTTTGCTGTTCGCCTTGTGAAACGGATTGCAGGACAATTCAGGATGGAACGTGATGATACAAAAAGGAACTGAAAACGCGATTATGAATTTTCTTGCTGCCCGAGAGTCGAAATTCTTCTTCCCAACATACAAGCGCTTGCCATTTGAGGTTGACCATGGCGAGGGAGCATACCTTGTGACGCCCGAAGGGGACCGGTACTTAGATTGCTTCACAGGCTTAGGTGTGAACATCCTTGGATATGGGAATCAGAGAATACTTCAGGCAATCGCTCAACAGTCTCGAAGATATCTACATCTATCCAATCTCTTTCTTCAAGAAACTCAAATCGCCCTCGCTGAGAAACTCCTTCAGGTTACCGGATATGCTAAAATTTTTCTGACTAACTCAGGAACGGAAGCTATAGAAGGTGCACTTAAACTCGTGAGGAAATGGTCAAAGAACAATGGAAAGACGATGATCTTCGGGATGACCAATGGTTTCAGTGGAAGAACAATGGGCGCACTTTCTTTGACGGAACGACAGAAATACCGTGAAGGGTTCGAGCCATTTATCCCAAATATTGATCACATTCAGTTCAATGATGTCGCCGATCTGCGTGAGAAGATTGGTGAGAGCACAGCAGCTGTTTTTCTTGAATTTATCCAGGGGGAAGGGGGTATACATGTTGTCTCCGAGGAGTTCGTCCATGAACTTTTCAAGTTGAGGGAGCAATTTGGTTTCCTCGTGGTTGCTGACGAGATTCAATCAGGGATTGGAAGAACAGGCAAGTTCTTTGCATTTGAGCACTACGGTGTTCATCCTGATGTTGTGACAATTGCCAAGCCAATTGGAGGCGGACTTCCGCTCGGGGCTTTTCTCGGTGCTGACCGCGTCGCAGATGTATTCTCCACAGGTGTTCACGGAACGACCTTTGGGGGGAACCCCGTTGCCTGTGCTGCTGGTATCGCGGTGCTGGAGGAGCTTTTCGAAAATGGATTGCTCCAGCATGTGCAAACAGTTGGAAATGTTTTGCGAACTGGTTTTCAGAGGCTTGCAGAGAAATATCCGCAGATTATCAGGGAGGTCCGTGGACGGGGGCTGATGCTCGGCATAGATTGCTGCATGAATTGTAGCCCGCTGGTTGAAGAAATGCTCAAGAGGCGTATACTCATTAACTGCACCAGCGAGACTGTGCTCCGCTTCCTCCCCCCATTTATTCTTACAAAGGACCAGGCAATAGAAATTATCGAGGCATTAGATGAGGTCTTTTCTTCAATCCATAACTAACCCCCTTTCGCATTTTCCAACTGGTTAGGGGAAAACTGATCCACAAATCATTCGGAGGTACAGCTATGAAACCTGTATTGCGTTTTCTCACTTTGTTTGTAGTGCTTGCGATCTCGTTCGGAGTCTTATCTGCGCAGGAGGTCAGACCACAAACAGGGGCTGGCTCAAAAGCCGTTCTTTTTGAGTTCTCCGGTCTCTCAAATCTTGGCGTTGCACCATTTCATGGTGGGGTTGGGCTGAAATACTACCTGGCGTCGATGATGGCTTTACGTGGCTCTATTGGTGTCGGATATTACAGCAAGACGACGAAGGGTGACCCGGGGTACACAGATCAAAAAGAGAGCACAACAGACGTCCCGATTGGTGCCGGACTGGAGTATCATGTGCTGAATGCAAAGAATGTTTCAATGTATCTTGGGGGCGAACTTGGCGTCGGTTTGAGTTCAGCGAGCACGTCCCAATCTGTTCCTGTTGGGAACCCTGAGCGAACAACGAGCGGTTCTACAACAACAATTGGGATCGGGGCGATATTAGGAGTTGAGTACTTCATCAGCCAGTCAATGAGCATCTCCGGCGAGTACCGGCTAGCATTCTCTACCTCCAGCGGGAGCGTTGAGCAAAAAAGCGGTGGTGTTTCAGTGAAGAGGGATCTCCCAACTGAGACACATCTTGGCACTGGCACGGCAACTCTTACTGTTGCCATATATTTCTGATGAGCCAGGTTTAGGAGCGGCGCCCTTCGGGGCGCCTTTTTTCTTTCAGACATGGAAACGACTCGATCAGATTTCCTCGTCATTGGCAGCGGGATCGCGGGGCTTTATTACGCACTGTCCGTTGCTGAGCACGGCACCGTTGCGATTGTGACAAAGAAAGAGCGTGCGGATTCAAACACCAACTATGCGCAGGGAGGCATTGCCTCAGTTGTCTCACCTGATGACTCGTACGAATTACATATAGAAGATACTCTTCGCACGGGGGCGGGCATTTGCAACAGAGCTGCAGTTGAGGTCACTGTTCGGGAGGGGCCTGCCCATGTGAAGAAGTTGCTTGATCTTGGAGTTGAATTCACAATGCGTGATGGGCAATTTGATCTTGGCAGAGAGGGTGGACACTCTCGAAATCGAATTGTACATGCTAAAGATCTCACAGGGAGAGAAATTGAACGTGTTCTCTTAGCTCGTGCAAGTGAGCATCCAAATATACAACTGTTTGAGCATCACGCAGTTATTGAGTTGATAACGAATCATCATCTCATATCATCAAAAGTGGAGAGTAAAGACAAATCGCCTTGCTGCTACGGTGCATATGTTCTGGACGAACGGTCAGGGAAGATATCAGCGTTTCTTGCATTTTCAACACTCCTGGCAACTGGTGGCGTAGGGCAAGTTTATCTTCATACGACGAATCCGACGATCGCAACAGGGGACGGCATTGCAATTGCCTATCGTGCTGGTGCTCGAATTGCCAACATGGAGTTTATACAATTTCACCCGACGGCGTTATATAATTCTGGATCTCCGGCATTTCTGATTTCAGAGGCTGTCCGTGGATTTGGTGCAGTGCTTCGAACAAGGGATGGCGAAGAATTTATGTCCCGATATGATGAACGAGGGTCGCTGGCGTCACGTGACATAGTCGCACGCGCTATTGACACGGAACTTAAGAAACGAGGGGATGATTTTGTTTATCTCGATCTTCGACATCTGTCAGCTGATGCAGTCCGCGAACAGTTCCCGTACATCTACACAACGTGCAAAGAACGTTTTAAGCTCGATATTACAAAAGAACCTGTCCCCGTGGTGCCCGCGGCTCACTATTCATGCGGCGGCATTGCCACTGATCTTCACGGCAGGACAACTATCGGGGACCTATATGCTGCTGGTGAAGTCAGCATGACCGGATTGCATGGAGCGAATCGGCTTGCGAGCAATTCGCTTCTGGAGGCTCTGGTCTTTTCAGCACGTGCCGCAAGAGCCTCATGTGGTGCTTTATCGGACCTCCGCGCACGCGGGAAAAACGTGGAAAAAGTCGATGTGGCTGCTTGGGAAAATCGCGAGCTTACAAACTACGATGAGTGGGTCCTTATTTCGCATAACAGGAAAGAGATCCAGCAGCTCATGTGGGATTACGTTGGCATCGTTCGCTCCATGGATCGGCTTAAGCGAGCGCTGCGGCGAATTCAGTTGATTCAAGCGGAGGTCGAAGATTTTTATAGAAGAACCCGGATCAGCACGAGCCTCCTTGAATTGCGGAATCTTGCCTGTGTCGCTGGCATCATCGTCAAATCGGCGCTTAGAAGGCAGGAGAGCCGCGGACTTCATTACATGATCGACTTCCCTTACGTCGACGACGAGCACTTCCGTCACGATACGGTGCTCGAGAAGGAAAGAGATGACTCCTTGTGGGAAGAGGTCTCAATATGAAAACTCGGGAGCAAATCGCGCAACTATTCTTCTTGCTTTTAGCGTTTTTCTTTTCATTCTCTCCACAGTGTCGAGTCTACGCGCAGATTGAGTTGGGAGGATATCTCGGAAAGGGGTTTACCATTTCAAGTGACCTGCATATTGTTCAACCTTCAAGAGGCACTGACGCGGTGTTTCATGATGTTCACTATGAGGATCGCTCATTTCAGTTTCCTCTATATTACGGATTGCGCTTAGGATATTTTCTACCAGCGATCAACTTTATTGGAATAGAGACGGAATTCATTCATCTCAAGGTTTATTCTAACCCGAATGAATTCGTTTCTGTATCGGGTCGCTGGCAGAATGCCCCTGTGACCGGAATAGTGCGCCTCGGTGACAGGCTGCAGGAATTCAGCATCTCTCACGGACTGAATCTTCTGCTATTGAACCTCGTCATGCGATACGGATTTCCCAGGGATTCCCACCCACTGCAGAAAAGAATTCATGCTTTGGTAAGGATTGGGGTGGGTGCTGTTATCCCTCACACTGAGAGCACAATAGAACAACAGCACGAGGAGCAGTATGAACTGAGAGGGCCCGCATTTCAGGCAAGCGTTGCGGGCGATGTGAAGGTCGTCGGAGAGCTTGCCTGGTTTCTTGAGTGCAAATATACTGTTGCAAGAGTTCAGAACGCGAGTGTCCCTTCAGGTACGCTCTCCACAACACTTCAGAGCTTACACCTCGTATCTGGACTTACCATGCAGTTTTGAGTGACATTCCACGCTATCTCTTCCGCATGTCATTTTGAGTTAAGGCATCTATAACCACAAAGTAAACAGAGAGCACCAGGGAAAAAATACAGTCAGGAATATCTCGGTGTACTCTGTGACCTTTGTGGTGAACACAGCGAACAAACGATTTTTAAGCAAGAGATACACCCCGCAAGGGCGGGACACAATGGGGAGATTTAAAAACGCCTTTCAGGGTATGTAGTACATCGGGTTGGGCAGTTTAAATGTTCTTTCAGCGTAGCCTCCTTCAAGATCGCTATACTGGTCACCTATGTTCGCTATGATTGTATACCCCTCTTTTGAGATCTCCTTCCGTGCGTTAGTTTTAAACTGGACGGTTGTCATCTTCGCATCAGCAGGCTTGAAGTATATCTTTGTCCAGCCAGCGTACCCCGCTCGGTTTAGGTTCAAGACTGTTGGATCAGTTGAAAGATTGGGCGAGAGCTGTTGTCTACCGGTGATGAAGAAGACAGCGATGTTTTTCTCTCGTGCCCACTGGACAAGCTCACGCGTCGCTTTGATTGGTTTGGCTGCCTCTTCTTTGACCCAGTTGTTCCATGCATTCGGTTCGTATCCGAAGTCATACTGATACTCAAAAGAAAGATTTGACAAAGACGTCTCATCTATGTCAAGCACGATAGCAGGCTGCTGTACGCTCGCGCACCGGATTGAAACATATGCTCGTGCCGAGTCGATCACTCGCCCTATGTCTGCCTCGTAAGCGCCCGATTCGATATAATACCGGATTGTCTGTTTGAGAATGCCCAGATTAGGGGGCTCAGGCATTGTTCCGTAACCGCGACCCTGTTGTGCCTGAAGCAATGAGAACGAGAGCGTAAAGAGCAGCAGGGTCGTAAGAGCCATAAGTGGCAACCGAGCAATATTTTTACTCCGGAGTGTTTCCATGTCTTAGCTCCTGCTTATTTCTTTCAAAGAATTCCTCAAATGGCACTGAAGTAATTGTAAAAAATCCGGCACTAAGATGCAAAAGCTGTATGTATGCAGATCAGCTCGCTGAGCCGACCACTCGCCAAAGGGAGGTTCGAATAAAACCTTGACGGGCTCAGTTCCACCTCCTGGCGACTCACAGTGAGGTTTAACTATTGCAGGCTTCGTCGCGCCGTAGTACTAAGAAGCACCATGCTTTGCACTGACGTCTTAGAATCACGGAGATTTCTGATGTGCAAATCCGCTTCTGGCGGACTTTCTTGATTATACACTTCCTGTTTGCTAACTTCTTCTTGTAATTTACAGATTGTGCGTAAATAGAATAAGGAGGTTGCCATGGAAAAAGTTCTTCTTGTTGCTGGTGATGCTGCTGAATCGCTTGAGGTGATGTACCCGTATCAACGTCTGAAAGAAGAGGGGTACGAAGTCCACATCGCAGCCCCAAAGAAGAAAGTGCTTCAGTGCGTTGTTCACGATTTTGAGCCCGGCTTCGACACCTACACAGAGAAACCCGGGTACCGTGTTCAGGCTGATGTTGGGTTTGAGGAGGTTGATCCTGAACAATATGTGGGTGTAATTTTCGCTGGCGGGCGTGCGCCTGAGTGGATACGGAATGAGAAGGGAATGGACAAGATTGTCAACCACTTCTTCGAGAAGGGGAAACCCGTAGCAGCAATCTGTCATGGTCCGCTCATACTGGCTGCCCATGATAAAGTGAAAGGCCGCACGCTGACCGCCTATCCCGTTCTGAAACCTGATATCGAGAAAGCAGGCGGAAAGTTTGTAGACCAGGAAGTTGTTGTGGATGGTAATCTTGTCTCATCTCGCGCCTGGCCTGACCATCCAGGATTTATGAGAGAATTTATCAAGTTGCTGAAGGGGAAATAATCGCCGAGACTTTCATCAGGTGACGTTTTTGCGTTATCGCACGCGACCAAGATGCAGATGGCTTTGGGTCATCTGCATCTGTTTAATGTTTCATAAAACAAACTTCGAGTATCAACTGTGTTGTCATCGAAGCTTCTGAAGAAAATCCGCGACATCGTTGGGTCTGAACGATACCTCGATTCCGACGAACACAAAATCGTTTACTCGTACGATGGTACCCCATTAATTGCACATCTTCCCGATGCTGTTGTATTTCCTCGATCCGTAGAAGATGTCTCCGCGTTGTTAAAGCTTGCCAACGAAGCGAACTTTGGAATTGTGCCGCGCGGCTCCGGGTCGGGCTTGAGTGGTGGCTCTATACCGCAGAAAGATTCCATTGTCGTTGTCTTCACAGGATGGGATAGGATCTTGGAAATTGATAGCGAGAACATGACAGCTTGGGTTGAGCCTGGCGTTATCACTGCCCAACTTCACAAAGCCGTCGAGGCTGCTGGATTGTTCTACCCACCTGATCCGGGAAGCATGAATGTTTGTACTATTGGAGGAAATGTCGCTGAGAATGCAGGTGGATTGAGGGGCCTGAAGTACGGTGTGACCAAGAACTATGTGATGGGGATGGAGGTAGTTCTGCCAAATGGTGATGTTCTTGTGACAGGGGGAAAGTCGGTGAAGGATGTCTCCGGATACAGTCTGAAAGATTGGTTTATCGGGTCCGAAGGAACACTGGGAGTTTTTACTCGAATTCTTCTTAAGCTTATTCCTCCACCAACCGCCTCGCGGACGATGGTGGCTTACTACAACACCATCCGCGATGCTGCAGAGACGGTTTCTGCAATTATTGCAGCACATGTGATTCCTGCAACACTTGAATTTCTGGACAATACGACGATTCGAAGCGTGGAAGCCTATGCAAATCTCGGTTTGCCAGGCTCGATTGGAGCATTGCTTCTCATCGAAGTTGATGGGCGGGATACTGAGGTTGCTGAGGACGCCGAGCGTGTTCAGGAAATTGTTCGAAGTCACAACGCTATCAGTGTACAGATTGCGAAAGACGAAATGGAAGCTGATCGCCTCAAAGCTGCACGCCGCGCAGCTCTAGCAGCTCTTGCCCGTGTGAAGCCCACAACGATTCTTGAAGATGCAACAGTCCCTCGAAGTGAAGTTGCCCCGATGGTGGAATCGATTGACCGTATCGCTCGAAAATATAATCTTACGATTGGCACTTTTGGCCATGCAGGAGATGGGAACCTGCATCCCACATGCCTGATCGACGAGCGCGATGCCGATGAGATTCTTAGAGCTGAGAAAGCTTTTGAAGAAATCTTTGCTGAAGCGATTCGTCTGGGAGGCACCATCACAGGTGAGCATGGAATTGGTCTGGCGAAAAAGAAATTCCTGCCTCAACACGCAGGTGAAGCTGGAATAGAGCTGATGAAAAAAATAAAGTGCAGCCTCGATCCCAACAACGTTTTGAACCCCGGCAAGATTATCTCAATTAAGCCACGCTGTGAAGGCTCCTTGCCACGTAACCAGGAACAGATCAAGAAATTCGCAGATGCATTTCTCTGAACGAGTGCTAAATCCCATGATGTTAAATCCTCGCTTGATTGAACAAAACCGGATACTACTCCATGATCCCGCTGCATGATTCCATCCCCTCACGAACTGTCCCCGTTGTCAATTATTTGCTCATTATGGCGAACGTGGTCATCTTTCTTTTCGAGCTTTCACTCGGTCACCATCTGCAGAAATTTATTGCTGCGACGGCATTCATCCCGGCTGCGTTTACAATGTCTGTTTATCAAGACAACGTGACTCTCTCTACGTTTACCCCTGTTTTTGTCTCAATGTTTCTTCATGGAGGTTGGTTTCATCTCGGCGGCAACATGCTTTTCCTCTGGATTTTTGGCGACAATGTTGAAGATAGCATGGGCCATTTTCGCTATCTTATTTTTTATTTGCTCTCGGGAGTAGGAGCGACGGCGATTTACTATATTGTGAACCCCATTTCACAAGAACCAATCATCGGTGCAAGTGGAGCTATTGCGGGCGTTTTGGGCGCATATTTTCTACTCTACCCCTGGTCTCGTGTTCTTACCTGGTTTCCAATGTTCATTTTCTTTGTCATTGAAATTCCAGCAGTTGTGTTTCTCGGTATATGGTTTGTTCTCCAAATGTATAGCGGTCTTTTGAGTCTTGAGACAGGGACAGCGGGAGGCGTCGCCTGGTGGGCACATGTCGGAGGTTTTGTTGTCGGAGGGACATTAGTTGGCTTCTTCAAGAAGCGAGGCTATTACTTCTTCTGGCAGCAGTGAACGAGGCGATTTCTATCATGAAGCGGAAGTCTACATTTCTCATGGATACATGGATATCAGCCGGCACTGATGTACCAAGCTACGACTTTATTTTGAGCTGCATGCACTGCGGCTTGTGTTTACCTACATGTCCGACGTATCTGCTAACGGGAGACGAGCGTTCATCTCCACGGGGCCGTATCCGAATGATGAAAGCGATCACCGATGGACAACTTCCGATAACTGATGCTTTCGCCCGGGAAATGTATTTTTGTCTTGATTGCCGCGCATGCGAAACTGCCTGTCCGGCTGGTGTTCACTACGGTGCATTGGTCGAGGCCGCGAGGGTGCAAATTGAACGCGCTGGCTACGGTGGAATGAAACGCCGGTTCCTGAAGAGTATCTCTCTGGATTGGCTGTTTAGGTCACGCAATCGGTTTCATGCAGCAGCGCGGATACTCTATTGGTACAATGCTCTCGGGCTGCGTCTTTTCGTTGCCAAAACGGAAATTGCGAAAAAGCTGTTTCCAAAGCTTTCAAAAATTCAATCGTTAATACCTGACATTGGGAAAAAGTTTTTCAGCACAACTGTTCCGGAGGTACTCCGACCAGCGTCAAATCCACGTTACCGCGTTGGGATGCTCATAGGTTGCATCATGGATGTTGTATTTCCAGATGTCAATCAGGATACTGTGAAGGTGCTTCTAAGAAATGGTTGTGAAGTGGTGATTCCGAAAGGTCAGGAATGTTGCGGGTCTGTTCATGCTCACAATGGAGATCTTGAGACAGCTCGGCTCCTTGCTCGCCGCAACATTGATGCATTTCTCAGGAGCAATATTGACTATTTGGTAGTGAACGCTGCCGGATGTAGTGCGTTCATGAAAGAATATGGCAGACTCCTTCATGATGATCCGTCCTACGCCGAGAAAGCGAGGATACTCTCTGCTAAGGTCAAGGACATTACCGAATTTCTCGTCGAAATTGGATTTAAGAAACCTATACATGAAATCCATCAGCGGGTAACATACCACGAGCCGTGTCATCTCGTTCATGCGCAGAGAATCTCAGCCCAGCCAAGGGAAATTATTCAATCGATCCCCGGTGTCGAATTTGTGGAATTGCCAGAATCCTCCTGGTGCTGCGGGAGCGCCGGTATTTACAACATCATCCACTATGAAGAGTCTATGAAGCTGCTCGACAGGAAGATGGAAAATGTCAGGAAAACCAATGCTGATATTCTGGTCACCAGTAACGCCGGATGTCACATCCAACTTGAATATGGGTTGAGAAGGATAGCACAAACAGAAGAGGCGGGTCAGCAAGGGAAAAGAGTTGAGTTGCTTCACATTGTGACGTTGCTCAGGAGAGCATATGAAGGAGATCAGAAACAATCGAGTTGAGAGAAGATACGAGGATTTTCAATGAGGGCATATCTTTCAGGCGGAATGGAGCATGCGCACAATCATGGTGCGTCCTGGCGAAAGGAATTAGAAGAGTGGATTCGCTCGCGCCTGGGTCATGAGGTATTCAATCCCAATGTGGAGAGTGAGCGCTATTTTGCTGCACTCGGTATCGATGATGAGTATTTCCGTAAATTGAAGTTTGCAGACATCGAGCGATATCAGGCGATCGTCCGCGGATTAGTTGAGCTTGACACTAATGAAATAGCCCGCCGCACTGACTATTTGATTTGCCTCTGGGACGAGTCCGCACAGCTTGGGGCAGGGACTAAAGGTGAACTTTCGATTGCTAAGTTCTTTGGGAAGCCTGTATTCATGGTGACTTCAATGGAGCTACATGAGATTCCCGGTTGGGTTCTCGGATGCACGACGAAGATTTTTCGGTCGTTCGATGAACTGAAAGAATTTCTTTTGACGATGGAGGGTGGGGCGTGACGTATCGGTTGCGACTGCCGGCAGGAGTGCCCCGGATGGCCGCTTTCCCTCGGATTAGATCTTACCACAAAGCTTCTGGGAGCACATAATAAAATTAGAAATGCCCTTGTGCTGCAAGCCCCCTGTGTAGCGAAGGTCGGAGTCGAATCGACACGGAGGGTTTAGCTCCATCCCGCTTTGCGGGACGCGATTGGCAGCTCTGGCATGTACTTTCGTGCCGAAGGTCGGAGTCGAACCGACACGGAGGGTTTAGCTCCGTCCCGCTTTGCGGGACGCGCTTAGCAGCTGTGGCGTGCACGTTCGTGCCGAAGGTCGGAGTCGAATCGACGCGGAGGGTTGAGCTCCATCCCGCTTTGCGGGACGCGCTTAGCAGCTGTGGCATGGACCTTAGTGCCGAAGGTCGGAGTCGAACCGACACGGAGGGTTTAGCTCCACTGGATTTTGAGTCCAGCGCGTCTACCAGTTCCGCCACTTCGGCATGCAGAGTCGCTCCTAAAGCACGGCGCCTTCCCGCCACTTGTGTTCGACGTTCAATCTTTGTAGATTAAATTACCGTGCTTGGTTCGAAAGATCGTCGTAAATAAAATATAACTGATTTTTCCTAAGAGGTCAAGTTCGTCACCCCGTTGCTACGACCATACTTAAATGGCTGATGAGGATTGTAGTTTGTGGACTGGAGTCAAGCCATCCATCAGAATGGTCGTACTGGGGGTTCCGCCATCGCCCGCGAAGGTTTGCACAGATCTTTTTTGACGATCTTGTGCGGGATTTCTTTGCTATCCACCACAGCTAACTTTGCGCAGATGAACGAGCCCGGTGGATCCGTTCCCTCCAGGCGATCGGATGACAAAGGTACTGTTTTCTCCTATACAATGGCTATTCGCGATTCGGTCCTCCCTCTGCCAGCGTTTGTCCAGGTCCACACAGGCAAGCAATCCCTTTCTGTTTACCTCGATTCATTGCTCCTCACCGAAGGGAGCGACTTTAGCATTGACACAGGGACAAGCACATTGCATCTTCGACCTGAGCTATTTGGCCGTGTTGTTTCTCGAATTGATTCGCTGCACGCCGGGGTTGCCTTGCATTTTCTCCGTCTCGAGTTCACAACTGTGCAACCGTTTATGAAAACGCATTTTGTTCAGTCCTCCAGAGGCAGATTGGTCTTCAGTGATTCAATTAGACGAGATTCAGCCATCGTCTTTTCTTCAGAGCCATTCCGAATCAATGAAATTTTTGGATCGAATCTTTCTCGCAGCGGGAGCTTGAGTCGGGGCATCATCCTTGGGTCAAATCAAGACCTGAGTGTAACGTCAAATTTTCGTCTACAGCTTTCTGGGAAGCTTACGGACGATATCAGCATACGTGCAGCGCTGACGGATGAGAATAGCCCAATTCCACCCGAAGGCACAACGAAAACCCTTCAAGAATTCGACAAGGTATTTGTTGAGATAAATTCTCCGCGAGTTGCTGCCACTCTCGGCGATTTTGATCTTCTCAGAAGTAACGGTGAATTTGCAAAGGTTCAGCGAAGGCTTCAAGGGGCGGAGATGCGTATTTCTCTTGGTGGAGTTCCTAGAAATGCTTCAGATGGGATTCTCCAAAGCATGAGCGCCTCGCTTGAAGAAAGCGGAACAGGCATTGACATTTCTGCTGCTGTTGCACGAGGGAAATTTACAACGAACCAATTTAATGGATTCGATGCTGTGCAGGGTCCCTATCAATTGACTGGAGCAAATGGCGAGCGAGGAATTGTCGTCGTTCCGGGGTCAGAGCGTGTCTACATTAATGGCGAGCTCATGGTTCGCGGGGCGACGGATGATTACACCATCGATTACAGTCTGGCGCAGATCACCTTCACTGTGAAGCGCCCCGTCACTGCTGCATCTCGTATAAGCGTTGATTTCCAATATGTGGATCGCAAGTTCACAAGAACCTTCGCCGGTGTGGAGGGAATTTCAAGTGTTGCTGGATTTCGAGTTGGGTTATCATATTATCGTGAAGCTGATAATCCAGATTCTCCCGTTGACGTTTCTCTTTCGGATAGCGACCGTGCAGTTATCGCAGCGGCAGGAAATAACCCTCTGGCAGCATCAAAGTCAGGCATTGAGTACGTTGGCATTGACTCATTGACGGGGGTACCAAAGGGACGCTATAAGCTGGTGGATACGCTCATCAACGGCACTGTGAGGAGAATTCTTCGGTACTCGCCGGGAGATCCCGGGGCTCTTTACAATGCCACCTTCTCCTATGTCGGAAATGGTCGAGGAGATTATGCGCGCCAACAGATTGGAGAATATGTTTACGTCGGACCTTCAGCTGGAAGTTACTTGCCTATCGTTCTCCTCCCCTTGCCTGAGATGCATCAACTTGCGGATATATCATTTGCATGGGACGGTGGTTCATTGCTACATGCTGAAGGAGAATATGCATTCAGCAGCTTCGATCCGAACAGACTCTCAGCAATCGCGAACGGACAAAATAGTGGTCACGCCTTCAAAGTTGGGCTCTCTTTGAAACCTGCCCGTATTCAAATTGGTAACACGGCTCTTGGCGAAATTGGTGCCAGCATCTCTGACCGCTATTATGGTGCGACGTTTCGTCCTTTAGACCGTGTCCAAGCAGTGGAGTTCAATCGCATCTGGGACATAACAGACACTCTTCCCGGCTCCAAGAACGTGGCGTTAGGGGAAATTATCTATCAGCCTTTGAAGTCTGTTCGGATTCTTAATTCTTTTGGCTTCCTCACTTTAGGTTCAGGGCTTACGTCATCAAAGTTTTCCGGATCGCTCCTCATCGGCACTGATACAGCCCGCATCGTCGACTATAAAATTGATTATGTGCATCGTCGCGGTGATGTAGCTCTCAGGAACAGCTATTGGTGGCGGCAGTATGCAACGGCACAACTCGATGCTGGTCTGATAAGACCGTCTTTTCATTTTGAAATGGAAGACAGACGCGAATATGTGACTGACACATTGAGCCGGCAAAATGTTTTCAGCAGCACAAGTTTCCGCTTCTATGAGATTGTTCCGAAAGTTGTTATACCTATCTTAACTCGTTCGCTGTTACATCTCAGTGGTGTTTTTCGAGTGGATGAGATTCCCGACGGAGATCATTTTGTCCGTCAGTCTACATCGGTCGGCTATGGAGCGTCCTGGAGATTCGCCAATTCTATCGGCGTCTCTTCATCCCTTGATCTGACGAAACGGTCAAGACGTTTCAGCGAACTTGCTCGTTCTTCCAGTAGCGATGTGAATACCTTGCTCATCCGTTCCGTCTCTCAGTATCACGACAAGAAGAATATCCTCGCATCGGAGCTTTACTATGAGTTCTCAGCGGAGCGAGCAGCGAAACTGGAGAGGGTCTTTCTTCGAGTTGAAAAGGGGATGGGAAATTATGCATACCTTGGCGACCTGAACCATAATGGTGTTGCAGATGACAACGAGTTTGTTCCGGTGCGCTTTGATGGAGAGTATGTGCCGGTAACTGTTCCTTCGGATAGACTTTATCCTGTTAGTTCTGTGAAGAGCAGTCTTCGTGTGCGGTTTGCTCCGTCAGGGAGTTTGGGAACCCAGAGATCCACCGATGGATTCATCCAAACGGTGCTGCGCAACATTTCGTCTGAGACGTATCTCAGAGTTGAAGAGAAGAGCATGGATCCTCATCTGTCGAACCTCTACATGTTAAGGTTGTCAACCTTTCTAAATGATTCGACCACTCTTACAGGCATGAACCTCTTCTCCCAAGATGTGTATCTTCTCCCGAACAACTCGTTCTTCTCGGCACGCGGGCGCTTTCTCGTTCGTCGTGGCATGTCGCAGTTTGCGAGCTTTGTTGAGCGGTCGGGCTTGCAGGAACGCTCTCTTCGTTTTCTGCTGAAACCGTTGGAGGAATTTTCTCTACAGCTTGAATACCTTCATCGGGTTAACCGACTGAATTCAACTAGTTCGCCTTCCCTGAGGACAGGAATGGCTTCAGGGCGCACATATGATGTGAGTGGGGATGCAGGTTTGTTCGATTTCTCTTATCGTCCCCAGCAAGATATTGAGTTTGGTCTTCATATTGAGGTAGGTGAGAGCCGGAATCAATCCACAGCCCCAGTGCAAATAGCTGACATAAACGTAGAGGGAATTCGTCTTGTTCGATCAGTTGCGGGGCGCGGACAATTCAGGGCAGAGTTAAATCGTGAAGAGGTAAATCTAAGTTCAAGCGCGGCAGGTATTTTTGAGCTTACCAACGGTCGTTTACCAGGCGTCCACTATCTCTGGGGGATTGGAGGAGATCTCCGCTTTGCTGGATTCATGGAAGCCACATTCCGGTACGATGGGAGAACTGATCAGAGCAATCGGGTTATAAACTCCCTGCGTGTGGAGGTTCGTGCCTTCTTCTGAGAATTTGTGTCCATTTTGTGCAGCTATGTTTTGCAATTTATTTAGAAAATCTTATCTTAACTTTGTCTGGTGGAGGGAAGGGATGGAGTTCCGGATGTCGAACTCACGCTTCTGCGCAACACGAGGGACTTTGTGAATGGTACCTTTGATTCTTGGTGTTGTGATCGGCTTTGCTTCTTCAATTCCAATCGGTCCTATAGGCGTTGCGGTTATGTCTAAAAGCCTCCGGGATGGAGTTCATGCTGGATTTAATCTTGCCCTTGGTGCAGTGGCAATGGATTTCTTGTACGTTCTCGTTGCTATGATGGGAATTTCTGCGTTCATAGATCACTCGATTGTCCGAATAGTTTTTGAGGCTGCCGGATTTGTTCTCCTTCTTTACTACGGACTTCGGAACATTTTTACCAAGCTCCACCACTTCGAGCCACCTCCCAACGGGACAACAAATGGATTACAAAAGAGATTTCACAGCATCTTTCTTGTCGGTGTTGTGCTTTATCTCTCTAATCCAACTTTCCTCGCCTACTGGATCGCTGTTGCGGGGGTGGTGCACGGTCATGGGCTTGTCCCGGTGGAGACAGCAGCAAATGTTCTTTTCGCTCTTGGGGTTGGAACCGGCACGGCGCTCTGGTTCTATGCAGTCGTTCGCATTGTTCATTACCAAAGGCATATCCTGCGACTTAACACCATACACCGACTCACTCAAGCCGCTGGGTACACATTACTTGCGTTTGGCGTTTATGTCGGGTATGAATTGTTTTTGGCGCTCCGTGGTGGAGTTCCACTATTTTAATGGTCGACTCCTCTTCTTTTCTCCTTTATTGAGATGGAGACTGTTTATTGCACCTCTTTTCAGTCAAGCATTGGCACGATCTATGTAGCTTCTACAGACCGTGGCATTTGCAAGATCAGTTTACCTCGCGAGACGAAGAAAGATTTCATTGCCTGGCTTCATCAACACTTTGATGACAACGCAGTCATAGAGAGCCGGTCAAAGAACAAGGTCCTCATTGATGAGCTCTCGAGATACTTCAAGCGGCGTCTGGTGCAATTTACACTTCCCCTTGATGATCGCGGTACGCCATTTCAGCGGAAAGTATGGAGAGAACTCCTCCGAGTACCTTATGGACGTACGATCACGTACAAAGAGCTCGCCCGAAAAGTCGGTGCCCCGAAAGCCTATCGAGCAATAGGGCAAGCCCTCCACGCAAATCCTCTCCCAATTCTCGTTCCATGTCATCGCGTCATCGGGTCTGACGGATCGCTGAAAGGGTATACGAGTGGTGTGAAGACAAAAGAATTTCTCCTCCGCCTTGAAGGGGCACTCATGTTGAAAGGGAGGTTGCATTGTAAATAAGCTTTGTGTAGTTTTAAGCTGTTTTAACAAAGAGCCGCTTGGGTCCACTGCGGCAATTTTTTCTTTTGGCCTGAGGCTGGATTCCCTGTAGAACTTTGTGAAATCGATGAGTGCTGAATATATCTTATCTCAATTGGACCCCGCCCAACGTGAGGCTGTTCGCGAGATCTCAGGTCCTATTCTGATCGTTGCTGGAGCTGGAAGCGGAAAGACGCGAGTCCTCACTTATCGCGTTGCCTACATGCTGGAGAAGGGGATCTCTGCCTCTTCCATTCTTGCGTTGACATTCACAAACAAAGCTGCGAACGAAATGCGAACCCGGATCATTGATTTAGTCGGACCGCGAAGCCGCGAGGTCTGGATGGGAACGTTTCACTCTATGTTCGCAAGGATACTCCGGATGGAAGCAGAAAAAATCGGATATTCTCGTTCCTTTACGATTTATGACTCGGAGGATTCTCTGCACTCAGTCCGATCAATCATGGCTGACTTAGGTATTTCTTCCCAGCAATTTAGTCCTGAAGCAATTCGTTCTCGCATAAGCGGTGCGAAAAATCAGTTGGTTACGCCAGCCGCCTATGCTCAAATTGCCTCAGATTTGTTCGAAGAGAAAACAGTTGCTGTTTATGAAGAATATGAAAAACGCTTACGTGCACAAAATGCTATGGATTTTGATGATCTCCTCATTAAACCAATAGAACTTTTTCGAACGAACACCCGGGTCCTGGAAAAATATCAGGACCGTTTCAAATTCATCCTTGTAGATGAATATCAAGACACAAACCATGCTCAGTTTGTTCTTCTCAACCTGCTTGCTTCAAAATATCGGAACCTCACCGTTGTTGGAGATGATGCTCAGAGCATCTATGCGTTTCGCGGAGCTGACATACGGAATATCCTTGATTTTGAGCGCACGTATCCAGATTGTAAGATTTTTCGGCTTGAACAGAACTACAGGTCAACGAAGAGAATTCTCAGCGCAGCCAGCACGATGATTCGCAAGAACCGCGACCAGATTCCGAAAACACTGTGGACAGCAAATCCCGAAGGAGAACGGATCACAGTGTTTGAATGTGAGGACGAAGTTGATGAAGGTCATCAAGTTGCCAGAGAAATAGAGAACCTTCTTTCCCATGGCAGATATACTTTTCGGGATTGTGCGGTTCTGTACAGAACTAATGCCCAATCTCGGTCAATCGAAGATGCACTGCGGCGGAATGGAATCCCCTATACTATCGTCGGAGGGATTGAATTCTATCAACGGAAAGAAATCAAGGATGTACTAGCATATCTCCGTGTCATTGTGAACCCACTCGATGATGAAAGCCTTCTAAGGATAATCAATACACCACCTCGTGGAATTGGAGAAGCTACCCTGGGGAATCTCCGTCGCTTTGCAGTCGAACATCGGCTATCTCTCTTTCAGGCGCTGAAACAGGTCGCCGAAGGTCAGTCTGTAAAGGAGATACCATCGTTTAGCGAGCGAGGCAGAAAAAATCTGCAGTCGCTTTCTGAGCTACTTACGAAGTATATCTCCTTCCGAGACAAAATGTCTGCCAGTGAATTAGCTCGCACCCTTGTTGATGAGCTCGGCTTTCTCAGCACATTGAAGGCAGAGGGAACTCCAGAAGCGCTCTCACGCTGGGAAAATATTCAGGAGTTACTCTCAGCAATATCTGAGTTTTCCTCGAGCCACGCAGAAGCAACACTGGCAGATTTCCTTGAGGAAGTCTCTTTAGTAAGTGCTATCGACCGGTGGGAGGATGACAGAAGCACAGTCACTTTAATGACACTTCACAGTGCGAAAGGATTAGAATTTCCAGTTGTTTTCATCGTTGGATTGGAAGAAGGACTTCTCCCGCTATACACAAATTCACTTGACCGATTCGCCCTGGAGGAGGAGCGACGCTTGTGCTATGTTGGTATGACTCGGGCAAAGGAAAAACTCTATCTAACGTACACGCGGATGCGATATCGTTTTGGCGATCTGAATTCTTCAACACCTTCACGGTTCATTGAAGAGATCGACCAGAACCTGCTTGAATTGAGAAGGCCCTCCATTGGCGGCGCCACAGCGCGCTCGTTTTTCTCCGAGAGGCGAAGCAACCTGAACAGCGCAAGGAAGACGATCCTTCACCGGGTAAGAGGGTCCTCATACTTGTCAGGAAGAGATGGTCATAAGACTGAGCATCAAGAAGATGGTGCGATTGCATCACAAGAGATCAACTCTCTGAGCACGGGCATGATAGTTTACCATGACTCTTTTGGGCGTGGAAGGATTGTGGATATTTCAGGAGAGGGGGAGAATGCGCGAGCCGTTGTGAACTTTGACGAGGTTGGGCGAAAGCTTCTGCTTCTTAAGTATGCTCATCTTCGCATAGAGGAAGAGTAGTTTTCCGCTCATCATGCGATTGGGTTCTGTTAAGTGCGGTTAACGGTTTGATTTGCCTAAGACCTTCTCATAATATGCTTCATATTGTTCGACAATTTTCCCTGCCGGGAAACGGTCCACAGCACGCTGGCGCGCGGCTCGAGCGAATTTTCTTCTCTTTTTCCCGTTTCTCAGTAGCTCAATAGCGTAATATGCCATTTGCTCAATGTCACCAACGTCACTCATATAACCAGTTACTCCGTGGTCTACGAGTTCGGGAAGACCACCAGCGTTTGAAGACACAACAGGGACTTCGCATGCCATAGCTTCCAGAGCTGCCAAGCCAAAACTTTCGGATTGACTTGGCATGAGCATGAGATCAGAGGCACAATAAATTTTTACCAAATCAGCTTGTTTGCCAAGAAACAGAACATCGTTGTTGATACCAAGCTCATAACTGAGCAGCTCACATGATGAACGTTCGGGTCCATCTCCGACCAGCAGAAGTCTCGATGGAATTGATCGATGAACAATCTCAAAGATCTTGATGACATCTGCCACGCGTTTCACAGGACGAAAGTTTGAGACGTGGATCAGCACTTTTTCCCCATTGGGTGCAACAGATTCCCGGCATGAATCAGTATTAATGCGCCTATATTTATGAACATCTACAAAATTCGGAATCACCACTATCTCTTTATGAATATTGTAATTAGCGAGCGTCTGTTCGCGGAGAAAGTGCGAGACCGCTGTCACTCCATCGCTTTGTTCAATGCTGAATTTCATCACCGCCAGGTAGCTTGGTTCTAAGCCGACAAGTGTGATGTCAGTTCCGTGCAGTGTTGTTATGATTTTTAATTGATCGCGTCCGACGATCTCGCGAGCCAAATAGGCGCTGGTAGCATGAGGAATAGCGTAGTGAACATGGAGGAGGTCTAGTTTTTTGAACTGCGCCACATCCGTCATCTTGCTGGCAAGAGCTGGCGTGTAGAGGGGGAACTCAAACAAAGGGTACTGGGAGATCTCAACTTCATGATAAAAAATATTCTTGCTGAAGTCGTTGAGCCGCATTGGGATAGCATAACAAATGAAGTGTATCTCATGCCCTCTCTTGGCAAGGGCTTTCCCGAGCTCAGTGGCGATAACGCCGCTTCCTCCATATGTTGGATAGCACGTGATCCCGATTTTCATGGTTGATGGTTCCTTCGACAACATTTAATTTACTTGTCCTTGATGAGTTCCGCAATGAGTGGCTCGGTAGCAGGCAATTTCCCGTCATCTTCTCATTACTGCGCCAGTGAATTGGATGACATGATAAACGATTCCTACATTACTATTGCAAAATTCTCAAGGGCGGAGTTCAAAATCAAAGGATCACGTTTCATTGCATCTGCACTTCCTGTAAGAACACGTACTGAAGCAGAGGATTTTGTTGCAAAGATCCGCCGGGAATTCCGTGACGCAACGCATAACTGCTTTGCCTACATAGTCGGGTATCCAAAGAAGGAGACACGCACGGGTGACGATGGTGAGCCGAGCGGAACGGGAGGACAAAAGATTCTTGCGGCCATTGAAAGCAGAGGATTGAGCAATGTAGCTGTTGTTGTCACTCGGTATTTTGGCGGTACGAAACTTGGCATCGGTGGATTGAGCAGAGCGTATCGGGATGCAACGCTTGCTGTGCTCGATGCGGGTGGCGTTGCTGAGCGGCACCTTATGGAGCGATTGCTATTGACATTTCCCTATGAGCGCGTTGGCACGGTTATGCGTCTCGTCGAGCAGTGGCATGCACTCATTGAAGAGGCTGCCTATGCGGAAGATGTAACACTGACAATTTCAATCAGGAAATCAGCAGCTGATGCCTTTTATCATTCAATCATTGACGCAACAGCCGGAAATATTTCCGTCAGGCTCATGCCTTAACGCTCGATGCCAAAACCTCATATTGCGCAGGAACGCGTTCAGCAAGGGAGAGATATTTATGGAGATTTGGTGTTCACTAACTCAGCGCGGCGTGCGCTTGCACTCACCATTTGGCGCACGATCTTCGCCGTGTCGATAGCGATGACAAGTTCTTCATTTGTTGGAATTACGAGCACTTTAACGGACGAGTCATCAGTTGAAATAATTTTCTCTCGGTCCGGCGAATAATTTTTCTTTTGATCGATTTCAATGCCGAGAAACCGCAGATCCGAACATGCTGCTTCACGAACCTCCGGGCTGTTCTCTCCGATACCACCAGTAAAGACGATTGCGTCTAAGCCTCCCATTGCAGCTGCGTAAGCTCCAATGTATTTTTTCACTCTGTAAGCAAAGACATCAAATGCGAGTTGAGCTCGTTTGTTCCCTTCCTTCATTTCAGCGATGATCTCTCTCATATCGCTGCTTATTCCGGAAATCCCCAGAAGTCCACTGTGTTTGTTCAACAGAGTGCCGGCCTCGGAAAGTGCCAGTCCCTCCTTTCCCATAATATACAGGATAATGGAAGGGTCCATGTCTCCAGAACGCGTTCCCATAAGGAGACCTTCAAGAGGTGTGAACCCCATAGTTGTATCTATGGAGACGCCACGGTCTACAGCCGCCATGCTGCACCCGTTGCCGAGGTGAGCAGTAATAAGCTTGATTTCGTCTTTCTTGACGCCAAGGATCTTATATGCTCGCCGCGAAACATAATAATGCGAAGTTCCATGGAAACCGTAGCGCCGAATTTTGTGCTGCTTATAGAGCACATAGGGAATACCATAGAAATAAGCACGGGGAGGCATCTTCTGGTGGAATGCAGTGTCGAACACGGCAACCTGAGGTGTATCAGGTAAGTGAATCTTGCATGCTTGAATTCCGCGCAAATTATGCGGATTATGGAGCGGCGCTAATTCAATATTTTCGCGGATTCCCTTGATCACTTCATCAGTGATCAGGACGGAATCGGTAAACGTTTCGCCTCCATGCACTACCCGGTGTCCGATGGCATCAATTTCGGATTTCTCTTTAATGACGCCATGGGTTCGACTCAGGAGAACGGCAAGGATGTACTCGATTGCCATAACGTGGTCGAGAATGTCACCGCTGATTTTAATTTCGTCCCCGTCAAGTCGTCTGTTCGTCAGGACAGCTTCGGACATGCCAATTCTGTCGACGATTCCTTTTGTGAGAACGGTCTCGGTTTCAACATCGATAAATTGGTACTTGATAGATGAACTTCCAGAATTGAGTACGAGTATTTTCATAGTTTCACTGTCGAATGTTGTGATGATTCTACGGACTTGGTTCAAGGCGATTGCCATTTTCATCATACCGGAAGAATCCCTGTCCTGTCTTTTTCCCAAGGTGTCCCTCACGAACAAGACGGCGTAGAAGCGGACATGGGCGGTATTTCAGGTCTCCCAGTTCATGGAAAAGTGTTTCCATCCAGGCGAGAAGTTCGTCAAGTCCCATCGTGTCAGCAAGCTCCAGTGGTCCATAAGGCATATTATAGCCCAATCGCATGGCTGTATCGATTCCATCCGCTGTTGCAACTCCTTCCATCAGCACGTGAATGGCTTCATTAATCATTGGGACTATAACACGCGTTGTAACAAACCCTGGATACTCATAGACTTCAACAACGGTTTTGCCAAGTCGCTCCGCAAATTTCTTAACAGTCGTGAAGGTGCTATCAGATGTCTTAAGGGCACGCACAATTTCAACCAACGGGACTTTGGGTACTGGATTAAGAAAGTGCATTCCGATTATGCGATCGGGGCGATTGGTAGCGCTGGCTATTTTTGTCAGACTGAGCGTTGATGTATTTGAAACGATAATTGTTCCCGGAGGGCAGATTTTATCGAGCTTTTGGAAAATCGACTTCTTTAGTTGGAAATCCTCATCAACTGCTTCGATGACAAGGTCGTAGTCCTTGCAGTCGTCTAAGTCTGTAGAGCCGTGGATGCGAGCAAGGATGGCTTTCTTTTCGCTCTGAGTAAGCGCCCACCTTTGAATTTCGTAATCAAGCTTTTCCTCAATACTGAGTTGGTTACGCTCGAGAGATTCCTCATCTTTTTCTACAGCGAGGACTTCAATGCCAACTGCGGCTATAGTTTGGGCGATCCCTTGTCCCATGACACCAAATCCGACAACGGCGACCTTGTCGATGCGATCGGATTCACGCCCTATTTGTTGAATACCAGGAAGTAGATCTTCTATGCGAATATTTTCAGCCTTCATGTTTGCTCGTCTTCTGTATTAACATAATGGAACCTAAAAATTCGAAAAACCACAAAGTTAAGATACTCAATGGCATTTTGAGATTCAAGGAGATTTTGTTGCACCTGGTTCGATCTGGTTTATAGGTTCATGGGGAAACGCATTTCCCGTGCAACGCTTCAGTTCTCCTGATGCTCAAGTGCCGAGTTTGTTTTCGGTCAAAGTTTTTTATAATTTTAAATTATGGAACTCTTGTGTGTGCAACTGTGTTTATACATTTAGGTTGAAGTTAAGCCTTTTATTTTTGATAAGAAACACGACTTTTTAGGTCGCATTTTGATGCTGAGGTTATCGAAGAAAGTAGAATACGGACTAATTGCGATCAGGCATATTGCCATGCAACCGGTGGGGTCGGTTACTACCGCGAGAGAGATCGCAGCGAAGTATCGTATACCGTACGAGTTGCTTGCGAAAGTACTTCAGAGTTTAGCGAAGAGCGGGTTGATTGTGGCGCATCATGGCGTCAAGGGGGGATATCTGTTGGCAAAGAGCCCGGGGCAAATTCCGCTCTCTCTAATTGTTCGTGCTATTGAAGGTCGCCAGGTTGTGGCAGAGTGCATCGCACAGACTGATGAGGATTGTCCAATCTCCGATACTTGCACAATTAAATCGCCTCTCCACAAGATCCAAAGCAATCTTGATCGAATTCTCTCAGACATGACTCTTTCGGAAATCGTGTGAGGAAGTTCTATGACAAGCCCGGTTCACATCATCATTCAGAATGATGGTGAGTTCTTGCGCTTCTTGAGGTCAAAGTATCCAGTGTTTGATAAGTCGAATGTCTTTTTCAGAGATCTGCAGTATGGAGTAATGGGGTATTTACACGAGCGCGGGATAAAGGTCAGGTTGACTAAAGCGGAGGAGATCGCTCGTGAGGTCATAAAGGAATTTGAAAGGAGAGGAATTCTTCGCCAGGTAAATCAGCAAGGGTGGTTATTAGCTTATCCTGAATTTCGGGCGACTCGGCAGGAGAAAGTTCAGGAGAGATAAGTCCCTGCGCATCATGTACATCGATCTCGGTAGCCATGGAGTGCTGTGGATGTGAAAAGGCGCGATGTATTGAAAAGCTTGCTTGTAATTTTCGCAGCCATGGAATGTTACGGACGTGAAAAGTCATTCTTCTATAGTCAAACTGTACCGTCAACCATCAAAAAAAGGAGGATAATTATGCCTTACGAATGGAAATTTAATCCACGCCCCTACTCTGATGCGGAAGCCAGGGAGCTGTTGAAGAACGTCATCTCTCCTGAGACAGCAGACTGGCACTATAATACCCATCATAAGGGATATGTGACAGCTCTTAACACGATTGAGCAAGGTCTTGAGACAGCTGATCGTTCGAAAGCCAATGGAAATTACAGCGAGATTGGGGAGCTGAAACGTCGGTTCACCTGGAATCACTCAGGAGCGCTTCTGCATGATGTCTACTGGGAGGTGATGGGAGGCGACGGAGATCCATCAAAAGGGCCAGACGTTGTCAAAGCTATTGAGAAAGAGTTCGGTTCTTTCGATGCATGGAAAGCCGATTTTCGGGCAACAGCGATCTCAGCAAAGTTAAGCGGCTGGGGATTGCTGGTGTACGACGCTCTCTATTCGCAGAGGCTTCTCAATGTCCTTGTTGATGAACACGCTTATGGTGCAATATGGGGTGGAATTCCATTGGTTGCACTTGACGTGTTTGAACACGCATACTACCACAAGGATGGACCAGCTCGCGCGAAATACATAGATAACTTCATCGCTAATTTGCACTGGGGTAGGATCAATGAACGCTATAAGCGGTATGTGAAGAAATAAATGCCGCAGGAGCACCTGCTTCATTCTTTTGCGATGAGGCTGGTGCTCCACCAGTAAATAATTGCAGCATCAGACGTAGAAAAGAGAAAAATTATGGGAAAGACATTAGAGGTCAGAAATCTTCACGTTGAGATCGAGGGTCACGAGATATTGAAAGGAATTAACTTGAGAATTTCAACTGGAGAGATTCACGCCATCATGGGGCCAAATGGGTCGGGTAAGAGCACACTCTCATACACTTTGCTTGGGCATCCGGGGTATACTGTGACTCAGGGTGAGATTCTTCTTGACGGAGAGAATATTCTTGGGCTCTCGCCCGACGACCGTGCTGCACTTGGCTTGTTTCTTGCATTTCAGTACCCAGTAGAGATACCAGGTGTCACTCTTGCAAATTTCTTGCGCACAGCGATCAACTCAGTGCGAAAGAAACAGGGTGCGCGCTCAGGTCAACCTGTAAAGGAGATGTCCGCTGTTGAGTTCTACAAACGTCTTGAAGAAAAAATGAAGCTTTTGCAGATGGATTCGTCTTTTGCGCGGAGGTATGTGAACGATGGATTTTCCGGCGGTGAGAAAAAGCGTGCTGAGATCCTACAGATGGCTATGCTGGAGCCATCAATTGCGATTCTTGATGAGACAGATTCCGGATTGGACATAGATGCGCTTCGAATTGTGTCCGAGGGTGTGAACGCGTTATTCAATGAAAACGTGGGAGTGTTGGTGATCACACACTATCAGAGGATTCTGCGCTACATACAGCCACATTTTGTTCACGTGCTTGTGGATGGGAGGATCGCTCTTTCAGGAGGTCCTGACCTTGCAGAGCATCTTGAGGAACAGGGCTACGATTGGCTGAAGGATCAATTAGGTGAAACGGCCGCTTTGCAGGATAGAGGAAACTAATTTTCTTTTTATGACTTAGGAGATACAAGCATGGCAAATACATTTGATTTGAATCGGAAGGAAACCTATAAAGAACAATATGGTTTCTATGATCCGGGAACATATGTGTACCGCACACAGAAGGGGTTGTCAGCCAGAATTGTTGAAGAAATCTCTTCCATAAAAAATGAGCCAGATTGGATGCGTAACTTCCGCCTTCGGTCGCTGGGCATCTTTCAAAAGAAGCCGATGCCAACTTGGGGAGCGGATCTTTCAGGTCTGAATTTCGATGAGATTTACTACTATATCAGACCTGCTGAACGGAAGGGGAGAAGCTGGGATGAGGTCCCTGAGAAAATAAAGCAGACGTTTGAGAAACTCGGGATTCCGGAGGCTGAGCGAAAGTTCCTTGCTGGTGTTGAGGCACAGTACGACTCTGAGAGCGTTTATTCGAGTTTGAAGGGCATCTGGGAAAAGCAGGGCGTTATTTTCTGCAGCACAGATGAGGCTGTTCAGAAGTACCCTGATATCGTGCGTCAGTACATAGGAACTGTTGTTCCACCAGGTGACAATAAATTTGCAGCGCTCAATGGAGCAATGTGGAGTGGAGGTTCATTTGTTTATATCCCGGCGGGAGTTCATGTGGAGGTGCCGTTGCAAGCTTATTTCCGAATTAATTCAGAGAGTGCAGGACAATTTGAACGCACGTTGATCATAGCTGAACCCGGAAGTTTTGTGAGCTATGTGGAAGGGTGTACTGCCCCTGTCTATGCTGTCGATGCTCTTCACACCGGCGTCATTGAAATCATTGTAAAGGAGGGGGCACGTGTTCGATACACAACCATCCAGAACTGGTCCGATAATGTCTACAACCTTGTCACGCAGCGCGCGTTTGTTTACAAAGACGGCACAATGGAGTGGGTCGATGGGAATCTCGGCAGCAAGGTGACTATGAAGTACCCTGCAGTCTTTCTTATGGAGAAGGGAGCGCACGGTGAAGTACTTTCCATTGCATATGCGGGTGATGGGCAACATCAGGATGCTGGAGGGAAGGCAGTTCATTTGGCTCCATATACATCTTCCCGTATTGTCTCAAAATCGATCAGCAAGGGGACGGGGCGGTCAAGCTACCGTGGTTTACTGAAGGTTGGGAAAGGTGCCCATCATGTGAAGGCGAACGTTCGCTGCGATGCGCTTTTGCTTGATGAGAAGGCTCGGAGCGATACCTACCCGGTCATTCAGGTTGATGAGGATGAAGTTGAAATTGGTCATGAGGCTACGGTGAGCAAAATTGGTGAGGAACAATTATTTTACCTCACAAGCCGTGGTCTCAAAGAGGATGAAGCTACGGCGCTCATCGTTAATGGCTTTATCGAGCCTATTGTGAAGCAGTTGCCTATGGAGTACGCCATTGAGCTGAATCGATTGATTGAGCTTGAGATGGAAGAATCTGTTGGCTAAAAGTTCAAAGGCAAGATCTCAGTTTAGAAAGAGGGCGCATGCAAGAACTTTTGATCAACCAAGGAATCAATCGTGAAGCAGTTGAAGAGCTATCACGGATAAAAAGCGAGCCTGACTGGCTTCGGAAAATGCGGCTGCTCGCATGGTCAATTTTTGAAAGTTCCTCATACCCCAGCTGGCGTGGTATTGATTTCTCCGCTATTCGCTTTGATGAGCTTTATATTCTTCCTCCTTTTGAGAAATCTAAAGAAGATGTTCGGTCCCTCGACCGTCTTTTCTCTCATGGAGCACCCATTGCGGGTAACCTGCTTCAGTTGAACTCATCTCATGTTGAAGTAATTATGGATGAATCGCTGACGGACAAGGGGGTTGTTTTTACCAGTCTGGAACGGGCTGCCATTGAATTTCCTGAGATGGTGAAGCGATATTTCTTCACAGATGCAGTGAAGTTTACCGAGAACAAGTTCGTTGCAATGAATGGTGCACTTTGGACCGGAGGGATGTTTTTATACATTCCACCTCACACAGAGGTTACAGAGCCGCTGCAGTTTTCTCTCATAGCTGATGACAACCAGGGCGCTCTGTTTCCGCACCTCTTGGTTGTTGTCGATGAGGGGAGTTCAATTACACTGGTGGACCATTCAACGGCGGCAAATGGGGAGGCTCCGGCTTTTGTTTCCGGCATCGTCGAGATCTTTGCCAGGTCTTCATCCCGTATTAATTACCTCTCTGTGCAGGATTACGGTTCGATGTCATGGAACTTCACACTAAAACGTGCGATCCTTTCCGCAGATAGTCAGATCCTCTGGGGAGAAATTGGCTTGGGGTCAAGAGTTTCTCGAGTCGGTGTTGAGGTCGTATTGCGTGAACCTGGCGCAAATGCACAACTCATGGGTATATATTTCGGCAGAGATGGGCAGCATCTTGAGTACGATACGTTGCAACTTCACGAAGCTCCACATGCAAAGAGCGATCTACTTTACAAGGGAGCGCTAAAGGACAAGGCGCACTCTGTATTCCATGGTCTCATCCGTGTGAACCCCGGCGCTCAGGGGACAGATGCCTATCAAGCAAATAGGAATCTCCTTCTCAGCAATCAGGCAAGAGCTAATTCTCTTCCAACACTGGAAATTGAAGCGAATGATGTTCGATGTACGCATGGTGCAACTGTAGGACCTATTGATCCCGAACAGCTTTTCTACTTGATGGGGCGTGGGATTGACCGACAACTTGCGGAGCGACTCCTTGTGCTTGGATTTTTCAATCAAGTTTTGCAACATATCCCTCTGGAATACGTGCGGGAAAGGGTTCAGGAGCACATTGAACAGCAGATGAAATGATCTCTTTAGTCAAAATCGATAGCGTATTGCGGGAGTGTTTTTCATGCTCGATGCCGACGAGATCCGAAGGGACTTTCCTCTTCTCTCGCGTGAGGTGAACGGGAAACGTATCGTTTACCTCGACAGCGCAGCGACAACCCAGAAGCCATATCAAGTTATCGATGCGATCCGTCAATATTATGAGAAGGTAAATGCCAATGTTCACCGCGGGGTCTATACCTTAGCGGAGGAAGCCACGGAAGGATTTGAGTCTGCCCGCCGAAAGGTAGCCGCGTTCATCAATTCACCAACATCAGAGAGTATCGTCTTCACCCGGAATGCAACAGAAGCGATTAACCTCGTTGCGAATTCATGGGGACGGTCCAATTTGAAGCCCGGTGACGAAATTATCCTCACTGAGATGGAGCATCATAGCAATCTTGTCCCGTGGCAATTGATTGCCAAAGAGCGAGGAGCTATCTTGAAGTTTCTCCATATCACGGATGAAGGCACACTTGATATTTCTGAACTTGATTCGCTTCTTTCGGAACGGACGCGCCTTGTCGGGGTGGTTCATGTTTCCAATGTTCTCGGGACAATTAATCCCGTGAAAGAAATTGTAAGCCGGGCACATGCTGCCGGCGCGCTTGCTCTTGTTGACGGAGCGCAGAGCGTTCCACACATACCTGTTGATGTTCAAGACATCGACTGCGACTTTCTCGTTTTCTCGGGGCATAAAATGCTAGGACCTACCGGCATCGGTGTTCTGTATGGAAAAACAGAGCATCTCGACCGTATGCCTCCGTTTCTTGGTGGCGGTGAGATGATTCGCGACGTACAATTAACGTCAGCAACATATAACGAGCTGCCATGGAAATTTGAGGCGGGGACACCTGATATCGCCGGAGCGATAGGCCTTGGTGCAGCTATCGACTATTTAAACAGTATTGGTATGGAAAATATCCGTGCATATGAAGAAGAACTTACCTCATATGCGCTCCAGGTACTCCGCGAAATTGATGAGCTTCAGATTTATGGACCACCAAAGCGTACAGGGGTGATCTCTTTTTGTTTCGCTGGAGTCCATGCGCATGATATAGCTACTATTCTTGACCAGGAAGGCGTGGAGATCCGAGCAGGACATCATTGTGCACAACCACTTATGCGGCGTTTGAATGTGCCCGCAACTGCCCGAGCAAGCTTTTATCTTTATACTACTCACTCCGAAGTTGACATTCTCGCGGAAGGTCTGAAAAAAGTGAGGGAGGTTTTTGCTCGTGTCGCTTGAGGACTTATACAGCGAAATTATCCTTGACCATTTTAAGAACCCTCGGAATGCCGGGATTATTGAGCATGCAGAAATCCGAAGTGAGGGAGCCAACGAATCGTGTGGCGACGAGGTCACGATTTTTGCTCATGTCAGCGACGACGGGAAAATCGAAGATATCCGATTCTCCGGCCATGGCTGTGCCATCAGCCAAGCTTCTGCCTCGATGATGACGGAGCGGATGAAAGGGAAAAGCCTTTCTGAAGCTGAAGAATTTATCGAGCACCTCCGGAAGATGCTGACAGGAGAGGAGCCGTTTTCCGAAACGGGGGAATTTGATGAGCTTGCTGCTTTGCGAGGGGTGGCAAAGTTCCCGATGCGGGTCAAATGTGCCACTTTAGCGTGGACCACACTGAAAATGGGGATAGAGGGGTACCGTAACAATCATTCCAGGGAACCTTAGGTTAGATACAAAATTTATCTTAAACCCTTGAAATACTTGCGCCCTGTTGACGGTGTACAGTTGACGGGGCGTTTTGTTAATATCCAGGGAAATTATCTTGACATTTGTTCTGAAACTTCTTAATATCGAATTATAGCGTTCGATGTATTCAACATCCGCAGGTTCAACGGAGGGACCTCGCATGCGTATTTATCAATTGTTTTTTAATATGTTGCTTCTGTTGCTGTTAACGCCACGCAATTTGACGGCACAGATGAGCTTCGATCCAGCTGCATCTACGCTGTTTCTAACGGTGTATGACAGCGCTGGAACGGTGATACGCAATGGGTTAGGTGTCGCAGTCATAGATGCGCGCCATGTGATTACTGCCGCTGATCTCTTAAGAGATGGTGTGCGTGCAACGATTAGAACCACGAAAGATGGACGTGGAGTTGATGTTTCCGGTGTTGACTATATCGACTGGCAAAACGGGGTTGCGCTCGTTCGTTTACCTACGGATGTTGGAGCTTCCGTAGCATCGATTTCTGAAGAGATTCCAGCAGCGCGGGAGAGTGTATTCTACGTTGCACAGGTTTCCCCATCAGCCATTGCTATCCATGGAACTGTGCTTGATCGTCAGGTACAATTGGGTCCCCTCTCCGTTGTTCTTCTCTCGCTTCGTCCCGAAGGAATTCCTCTTGGAGCTCCTGTTTTTCTTTCCAATGGGACGCTGTTAGGTGTCAACGGCTTCCGGTTTGATACCTCGATTGTTCGGCAGGTAGAAATGATACCTGCTTCGAACTACGCACCATTTCTTCAAACAGGAACGAGCACGATACCTCTGAGGAATTCAGCTTCGACTTTTCCATACAGGGAGGTACGGCGAGCTGTGGTCAACCACGTTCTCGGCAAGGCGCCCGAAGCAATTCGTATTCTCTCAGATATTATATCGCAGTATCCAGTGTATATCTCGGCTCGTTTGTTTCTGGCATACATGGTATGGGAAGATCCAGGGCGAGCAGCACAGATCTTAAACGAAATACCGTTAGGTCTTATTGATCCGTTTATGCTGCACTTCAATCTTGGTGTGGCTCTATATTATTTAAGGAATTTTGAAGCTTCGAGAATCGAAATCGAGAAAGCTCAAGCCTTTGCCGAAGGCGCATCTCAGGTAGAGTATTTTCGAGGTCTTCTTGCTTTAGCAGTTGGGGATTCTGCAGAAGGGATGAGACTGTTGCGGTCTTCCGCTGAGAGAAAAGATGCAAGCCTCCCCTCTCTGGTAAATTGGGGGTCGCTCCTCTTTCAGAGAGAGGATTATGCTTCCGCTTTCAATATCTTTACGCAGGCGGCGAAGCTCAGTCCACGCAATCGACAAGTGCTCCTTGGCTTAGGAGCTTCGCAATTCGCCCTCCGCGATTATCAAGCAGCGTACGGATCATTCCAATTGGTGCTCAAGGATTCGCCTCAGGATCCAAATGCTTCTCTTGGACTTGGACTCGTATCTCAAGCCCTTGGTGAATTTTCCAATGCTTCTTCTGCACTTCGAGCATATCTAAGGGCATACCCCGACCAGCCCATTGCATATGAGATTCTGGGAAATGTGCTACTACAGGCAGGCGATTACAAGGGGGCTATAGATGCGTATAGAGAAGCTATTCGTCTTGACCCATCATTGAGTAGTGAGATAGCAAGTCAGAGTGCGTCGCTGGTTGAATCTACCGCTCGAACGTTAGCGCTGAAGGCTTTTAAGAAGATAATCGTTCCGATGCCTGAATATGTGGGGCTTTCAGGTCAGGTGCAGAAGCTTCGGAATATTGAGCTTGCCAGACAACTCCAGGAGATTGCTTTTGATTTGATTTCAATTGCCCAGGCTTGCTACGCGCGTGGAATGCTGCAGGGAACCTCTGGACAATCAAATGATGCTCTCAACAGTTTCCGTGCTGCTATTGAATTTGCGCCTACATTCGGTGCAGCGTATCAACAACTTGGCATTATCCAGCTCGCAACTGGCAGAGTATCTGATGCGGTGGCTACGTATAAAAAGGCTGTCGACGTGCAACCGGCAAATGCAGATGCATATTACGGATTGGGTCTTTCGTATATTCAGGAGAAGGAGTATAACAATGCAGTTGCTGCGCTTAATAGCGCACTTCGGTTACGCCCCTCGTTTGGCGAGGCTTACTATGCCCTCGGCTCCGCATATTTGTCGTTGAATAACCATCGGGCTGCAGTGGATGCGTTGAAAAGCGCAATTAAATACCTCCCAACAAGTCCTCGCGCTCATTTTGCACTGGGGGAATCATATGTTCAACTGGGGGACCGAACCAACGCCCTTGCAGAGTATGAACAACTGAAGAAGCTTGATCCCGATCTGGCTGCTCAGCTTTTGTCTGAAATTTACAAATGAAGTGATTCTCGTTGTGGCTCTGGAGTAAGTCCTTCCTTGCGCCAGCAACGTTCCGGCGATTGTAAAACGTGAGGGGAGAACATGGCACCCAGAGCCGAGTTTGGCTGCTTTTTGAAAGAGAAACAGGCGTCGGCATTTTGGTGTCTGAACCCTTTCGATCAGCTATGCAGATACAAGTTGTTTCTGAAGGCGATTTTTCTTAAATTAATAACGCTAATTCCTGGAGTGAAACATGGCACGAGTTTGTCAAATCTGTGGAAAAGGTCCTATCAGCGGGAACAACATCAGTCATGCTCATAACCGTACCCGACGTCGTTGGCTACCGAACTTGCAGCGTGTCCGCATTATAGATGGTAAAGCAACACGGCAAGTTTACGTGTGCGCCAATTGCTTGAAGTCAGGGAAGGTACGGAAAGCGGCTTAGCGTTTCAGAGATGGGTTCTCGCGCATTCAGAGGCAGTTTCGTACAGTCTGAACTGCCTTTTTTATTGATAGGGGACACAGGAATACCTTGATATAATTTTCAATTTAATCATAGTCTCATCATTATCTTTGAATCTTGTCTCTTACGTATAAATCAGCAGGTGTTGATATAGCTGCTGCCGAGCAGATTGTTCGGTCTATCAAACCATTGGCACGAGAAACCTTCTCACCTCTTGTACTTCGTGAAATAGGACACTTCAGTTCCTTCGTTAAGGTTCCCCTGAAAAAGTTTCTCTCACCGGTCATCGTTGCAAGCACTGATGGAGTTGGCACGAAGCTGAAAATAGCATTCGAAAGTGGCAATAATGGAACTATTGGACAGGACCTTGTGAATCACTGTGTCAATGATGTTGCTGTGTCGGGAGCCACGCCTCTCTTTTGTCTCGATTATTTTGCTACCGGAAAGCTCAGTCGTAAAATTGTGCTGGACGTCATTAAAGGCATTGCGACTGCTTGCAAGGAAAATTCTGTCTCTCTTGTCGGTGGTGAAACAGCGGAGATGCCGGGACTTTATAAAGGAAGCGAATACGATCTTGCCGGAACGGTCGTGGGCATTGTTGAACAGAGCGAAATTATTGATGGCAGCAGGATTAAGCATGGGGATGTGCTCATAGGGATTCCTTCGAGCGGTCTTCATACTAATGGATTCTCCCTTGTCCGCAAGGTTCTGCTCAGGAGATACCGCCTCGAGCAATTTATCCCGGACCTTGGCACCACCCTTGTAGAGGAGCTTCTGAGAATTCATCGCTCATATCTCAAGCTTATTCGTGCTGTCATAGCGCAAAGGGTGCCACGGATTAAGGTTGGCGGCATTTCCCACATCACAGGAGGGGGGATTGAAGGCAATACACGGAGGCTTCTTCCGAAAGGAAAGCGCTTGAAGATCGACTGGGGTGCGTGGGAGCGCCCACCTATCTTTCAGTTAATTCAACAAATTGGCAAAGTTTCCGAGCCGGAGATGAGGAAAACATTTAATCTTGGCATCGGACTGATCTTCATTGTTGCGAAGACGGACGTTGATGCACTTATGCAAGTCCTGCGGGCAAAAGGTGAGAAGGCCTTTATCTGTGGCGAGATTTCGTAATGGCGAGGCAGTCGAACTTATTCCTCATTCAATTCCCTTTTGCCGCTTTTTGTTTCTCTTGGAGTTTTCTGAGAACGTCCTTCAAGATTGGCTCCCAAGCTTGCGGGGAAGCGTTCAGAACGTTGATTGTTTTCTGGAATTGTTCTCTTGTTAATCCATTGGCGTGCAGGACGCTGTCAACTCGGGCTGCAAAGAGGGAATCCCGCTGCGGAGTGCCGGGCTGAAATTGATTATCCAGCGCAGCGACATCAGCGTAGGCTTTCACGAATTTCTCTCGCTCTACGGGGAGCCGTATGTTCTCTTTTCGAGAGCACGCGGAGAGACCAAGCATCAAAAGGCACGATAGCAAGAGCCGTGATAATGGGATCTGAGATTTCATGCACATCGATCTGTTGTTCTTGGTAAGTTACCATTTTGAAGATTGTGTTGCAACTTAGGCGGCATTTGGTAACATCATTTTAGGTTCGGTAATTCAAGATAACCAGGCAGGAAGTGACTACAATTGTTGCCGATATGGTTGAAGTATCGGTGTTTCGGTTTGTGGGAAATCGAGTGGAATACCTAGTTCTCCGCCGTTCCGATAATGAGCCACTTTACCCCCGGCTCTGGCAGTTAATCACCGGTATCATTGAGGACGGAGAGACAGCTTTACATGCAGTCTTGCGAGAGCTCCATGAAGAGACGCAGTTAGTGCCGGTTCGTGTTTGGGCTGTTCCGTACAGCAGCTCCTTCCTTGAGCCAGAGAAAGATGTTTTGCATTTCGTCCCGTTGTTTGCAATTCAGGTAGACAGCAACTGCGAGCCAAAGCTTTCGAAAGAGCATAGTGCATATTTATGGCTGACGTTTGAAGAAGCACTCCGTCGTTTAGCCTGGCCCGGTCAGAAAGAGGGCTTGCGGGTACTTCACAAGTTCATCGTAAAGGACTATGAGGTGGGGAAGTTATTGGAAGTAGAAATTCCGCGAGATTTTCGCTGACTGCTTTTGCTTTTCAGTTTGTCTTTTGTTTGTTTTCGGATTTTCTCAGAAGGATGCCGGAATCCTTGCATTTCCTCCCCCTTTTTTCTAAATTCTATTAAATTCTATCGCCTGCGAGTTAGTCTATGTCCGGTGTATCAGCCGCTCAGTCACTTAGTGGCAAAATTGCCATTGTGACAGGTGCTTCCAGTGGAATTGGAGAGGCAACCTCACTGTTGTTTGCTGCACGTGGAGCGCAGGTAGTCTTAGTGGCTCGTCGTTCAAACGGTCTGTCAAAGGTAGCTGATGAAATTGCTCGTTCAGGGGGCGTTGCGTATTCTATCCCCGCTGATGTCACAAAGGAACCTGATAGAAGACGGATCATCTCTGAAACTGTGCAACGGTTCGGCGGCATCGACATTCTTGTGAATGCTGCCGGGATTATTGGATCAGGGACCGTAGAGACAACGACCGTTGAACAATGGGATACCATGATGGAGGTTAATCTCCGCTCAGTTTTTCGTCTTATTCAATTGGCTCTTCCATTTCTTGTCGAGCGACAAGGAAATGTCATCAATGTTTCCAGTGTGACTGGAATACGAGCTTTTCCTGGCGTTTTGGCTTACGCTGTTAGCAAGGCTGGATTGGATCAGCTTACACGTTGCGTTGCTCTTGAGCTTGCACCGAAGAAAGTTCGTGTCAACGCAGTCAATCCGGGTGTTGTCCGCACCAATCTTCATCGGTCTGGAGGAATGAGTGAGGATGAATATAAGCAGTTCCTCGAACACAGCCAGAGCACGCATCCACTTGGCAGGGTTGGAAATCCTGAGGAGGTCGCTTCACTTATTGCGTTTCTTGCTTCTGATGAGGCAGCCTGGATAACTGGGGTCTCCTACAGTATCGATGGCGGGAGAGCACAGACTTGTCTACGGTAGCCATTGATTTGCAATATTGCATTTCAATTATCTCTGGAACTACTTGAGTATTGATACAAATGGGCACATCTCCAACCGAGGTTTTGCTAATCTCCCCTAAGGAACTTTTGATAAAATGGAGTGATGGCAAGGAATGTCTGTATCCGCTTGAGCATCTTCGTCGGAGTTGTCCCTGCGCATCATGTCGTTCAATGGTTGAAGAGTTTCAAGAAAAAGGTATCCCTTTTCTGCTCAACTCGCACCAGGTAGAACTAAAAAGTGTGGTTCCTGTGGGATCATATGCGCTTCAGCTGGTGTGGGGTGACGGGCATGACACTGGGATCTACTCATATGAATACCTCCATCAACTTTGCACGCATTAGAAGTGTTTCTCTGATGAAGAGGCTTTCGTGGGTTCTTAGGTCATTCCTGTTCATGTTGGAGGCGAGTGTTTTGGTTTTCGGCGGTTGCAGTGATCGGATCATTCCACCGGAGAACCAGCCGTCAGCTCGGGGAGCTGAACTAGCGTACTTCGATGCAAACATGATTTTTTCTGCTGTTCGGTGGGATGGGGATTTCAGTGCAAGTCAAGCCACAGCTGGAACTTTGTGGCCCCGCTCAGCACCTGTTCCGGCGATTTATGATATGGGGATATGGATAGGCGGACAAGTTTCCGGTTCTATTGGTGTCTCCGCCGCGATGTATGGATCGGAATTCACACCCGGGAAAATAGGTGCAGCCGGTTCCGCCGGGGTGTTCAAGTTGATTCGGGGTAGTGCTTCACATGCAGACAGTTCAGCTTGGCCCATTGATCTCGGTGCCCCGCATGATTCGTCGGACAAGCCATTGATTTACGGCGATGAAACGTTGTGGACTATCTACAATGATTCCGCGCGAAGTGCACATTTTCGCTTTCAGACGGCGCCACTATACGTAGAGATTCAGCAGACTGTTTTCGGATATGGAGCAGGTGATCCATGGACAAATACAATGTTTATCAAGTTCCAGGTAACAAATCGGGGTGGGCTCCCAATTGACCAAATGTACATCGGATTCTTTGCTGATGTCGATCTCGGGAATGCGTCGGACGATCTTGCTGGTTGGGACGCAGGGAGAGGCTGCGCCTATGGATACAATTCCGTCACGGACAGCTCATGGCAAGGAGCTCCACCGGCGCTTGGCATTTATTTTTTGAAGACCCCACTTGTTCAAACTCAGGAACGAGGGACGACGGCTTTTCTTGCCTTTGTGCGTTCGGGTGATCCGCAGACCGCTGCTGAGGCATACTGGATGCTCCGGGGTCGGACCCAAGCTGGTGCACCTATTATCGACCCAACAACCCAAAGAGCAACAACCTTCATGTACGATGGTGACCCAGTCGCACACACAGGGTGGGTTGATTCGGTTGGCGGCGATAAGCGGCTCCTTTTGTCTACCGGACCAATTACTCTTCTTCCCGACGAGACCCAAACGTTGCTTCTTGGCATTACGATCGCACAAGGGGCAACTGCACTCAATAGCATTTCTCAATTGCTTCACTCTGTTGAAATCATACGTTTGTCACGAACATTTTGGGATTTCTGATATGGGACTCGACATTTTTGAGGAGATTCCTCGAATTCCCTTAGCGCAGTTGCCGACTCCTCTTGAGCAAGTCACAATTCGCGGATTTGATATTCTTATTAAGCGCGACGATCTCACTGGGTGCGTAACCTCCGGAAACAAAATACGGAAAATGGAATTTCTCGTAGCTGACGCTCGGGAACGTAATGCAACAACTCTCGTAACCTTCGGAGCTGTGCAGTCGAATCATGCGCGGACTGTTGCAGCTGTAGCGGCAAAACTTGGCTTCAAATGTGAACTGTATTTGTGGGGCGATTCCGGTTCCCCTTCCGGAGGAAATTTTTTCCTGAGCCGTCTCTTTGGGGCAGAGGTTCACGTGCTTCCTAAGACTGACTATGATGTCCTCTACCGTCAGATGCTCTCGGAGGAGCGTGAAGGCAAGTATGTGATCCCTGAGGGAGGATCTAATGGCTTTGGTGTCCTTGCGTATGCATTAGCTGTGAGCGAGATAAAGGAACAACTTCCGAAATTCCACCGTAGCATCGATGTGATCGTCACGGCTGCTGGAACAGGAGGGACAGGCGCTGGGCTTCTTCTTGGGGCGAAGCTATTTGATGTTCGTGCTCAGGTCGCTGTGGTCAATGTCCTTTATCCAAGACCAGAAATTCTTCATAGGGTTAGGGTTCTCTTGGAACAAGCTTCAGCCCAATTCAGTCTACCTGTGCGTGTTGACTGGGAACGAGATTTGCTTATTCTTGATGGGTATTCCCGAGAAGGGTACACAAACATTGCTCCAATGAAGGCAAAATTCATTATTGATATGGCGCAGGAACATGGTCTTGTTCTTGACCCTATTTACACCGGAAAAGCGCTGTACGGGTTGACGCGAGAAATGCGACGTGGAGGGCTGCTGGAAGGGGCACGTCCTCTCTTCGTTCATACAGGCGGTATTTTTGGCCTTTTCGCTAAGCAGCAAGAATTTGAACGATCACTGCGATAACTGATCTTATGTTACCGAGAGAAGCTGTCACAGCATGAACAAACGGAGGCTTGACTATGCGAGAAATAAAATATGAAGATGTTGTCGCAACTGTCCGTGAAATGTCGATAGAGGCAAATTTATTCCTCAAAGAAGATGTGAAGAATGCTTTGAGCGATGCCTACCAACGTGAACAATCAGAAACAGGTAAGAACATCCTGGGCATGATTTTGAAAAACATGGAGGTTGCAGAAAGAGAAAGACTCCCCCTCTGTCAAGACACCGGTTTAGCAGTGTTCTTCGTTGAGATAGGGGAGGACGTAAAGGTGAGTGGGAAAGGGCTTACTGAGGCAATCAATGAGGGAATGCGCCAGGGGTACAAGGATGGGTATCTGAGAAAATCTGTAGTTGCCGATCCACTCCGACGCACAAACACAGGGGACAATAGTCCAGCGATCATTTACTATTCCTTAGTTCCGGGGGATCGACTGAAAATCGCCTTTGCGCCAAAAGGGGGCGGCTCAGAAAACATGAGCACGGTGAAAATGTTTCCACCTTCAGCAGGTTGGGAAGGTATAAAAAAGTTTGTCCTCGAGTGGGTGTTCCATTCAGGTGGAAATCCTTGTCCTCCTACAATTCTGGGAATTGGTATTGGGGGGAATTTTGAGCTTGCTGCCCTCAATGCGAAGAAAGCTCTTGTCTTCAGAAAAATGGGGGAGCGGAACCGTGACCCGTTCTGGGCTGAAAAGGAGGTGGAACTCCTTGAAGATATCAACAAGCTCGGTGTAGGTCCTATGGGTTTAGGCGGGACCGTCACAAGCCTTGATGTCTTCATTGAAGTTGCACCTTGCCATATAGCATCATTGCCAATGGCAATTAACACGCAATGCCACGCTAACCGGCATGCATTCAGAGAATTGTAATGAGGTGACGTCATGGTACCTAAGAAACTGACTACTCCTTTAACTGATGAGGTTGTTCTTTCTCTCCATATTGGAGATCAGGTTCTTCTTTCCGGGATTGTCTACACAGGCCGTGATTCAGCCCATAAGAGGCTCATAGAGCTTCTGGATAAAGGGGCATCCCTTCCGTTTGATGTCGTGGGTCAGGTTATTTATTATGCCGGTCCTTCACCGGCGCCCCCAGGGAAACCGATCGGCTCAGTGGGCCCAACTACATCGTACAGAATGGATGCGTTTGCACCGCGACTTCATGAGTTGGGTCTTAAGGCAACGATAGGCAAGGGCCCGCGTAACAAGGAAGTGATGGATGCTTTGGTAAAGCATAAAGCTGTGTATTTCACTGCCGTCGGGGGCGTGGCAGCCCTTCTGGCAGAAAGGGTGAAAGAGGCTGAACTTATTGCATTCGAAGATTTAGGGCCTGAGGCTATACGGCGCCTGGTTGTTGAGGATCTGCCCCTGATAGTTTCTGGAGATGCATATGGGAAGGACCTCCACATTGAAGGCGTTAAAGCATGGCAAAAATTGAACGTTGAGAGCTGGTGAAGATTAATTATCTGAAGGTTGCGAGGTCGGTAGAGTGGATTATCGTGTTGAAAAAGACTCGCTGGGAGAAAAACAGGTCCCAATGGATGCTTACTATGGGGTGCAAACGCTTCGAGCAATGGAGAACTTCCCGATCAGTGGGTTGCGCCCAAAGCCTCGTTTCATCGACGCAGTGGTCATGATTAAAAAAGCCGCTGCAAGAGTAAACAGCGACCTCGGGTTGCTGGAAAAGAAAAAGGCTGATGCCATTGTCCAAGCCTGCGATGAAATCCTGAGCGGTAAACTTCGCGACCAGTTTGTTGTGGATGTTTACCAGGCAGGTGCTGGCACCTCGCACAATATGAATGCCAATGAAGTCATTGCCAACCGTGCCATTGAGATACTCGGCGGGGAGAAGGGGAACTACTCAGTTGTTCATCCGAATGATCATGTCAACATGGCGCAATCCACAAACGACGTAATTCCAACTGCTATTCGCATCGGCGCACTCTTACTCCTCAGGGATTTGCTTCCGGCATTGGAGAAGCTCGAGAAGGCATTCCAACAAAAGTCAATCGAGTTTGACCACGTCATTAAGTCGGCGAGAACACACTTGCAAGATGCTGTCCCAATTCGACTTGGGCAAGAATTTGGTGCTTACGCCGCAAATGTACGGCGACATTACAAGAGCATCCAGCAGTCAGCCGAAGGTCTCAAGGAACTCGGTATAGGGGGCACTGCAGCAGGCACTGGGTTAAACGCTCACCCGGAATACAGGCCACGCATGGTTGCTGTACTTTCGTCCGATCTTGGCTTTGATTTCCGGATGGCTGGGGATTACTTTGAGGCAATGCAAAGCATGGCTCCTGCTGTTGAGGTCTCTGGCGCGCTCCGTAATTATGCACAGGACTTGATTCGTATAGCGAACGATCTACGACTTCTCAGCTCAGGACCGAAAACGGGACTGTATGAGATACAACTTCCCCCTGTCCAGCCCGGGTCCTCAATCATGCCGGGGAAGGTTAATCCTTCAATTCCTGAGATGGTTGATATGGTCGGATTTCAGGTTATCGGCTGTGACTTGACGGTTACTCTTGCGGCACAAGCTGGTCAACTCGATTTGAATGTCATGATGCCTGTGATTGCATTTAATTTATTCCATTCAATTGAGATTCTGACAACGTCTTCAAACGTTCTTGCTGAAAAAACAGTTGCGGGCATTATTGCTAACGAAGAACTCTGCAGGCAATACGCGGAAAGGAGCATGAGCGTTGTGACTGTACTTACTCCTCACATCGGATATGCTAAAGCGGCAGAGATTGCAAAAGAATACCTTGCCTCAGAAAAATCTATTCGCGATATTCTCAGAGAGAAAAAGTTATTTTCCCCGGAACAATTAGACAAGATTCTTGATCTTTGGAAAATGACAGAACCCGGTATTCACTAACGCAGGAGGCGCAACTATGGCAACCAAAACAGAAAAAACCGAGCTCTTTACTGCAGGCAAACTTGCCGCGCAATGGAAAGTCTCGCAAGCCGACGTAAAGAAAGCTATTAAAGCGCTTGGGATCAAGGCTGATGTGGTGAAGGGGAACTGTTCATACTATAGCGCTGAGTCCGCTGCAAGGATTAAGAAAGCACTTGGGAAATCATAGATGCCGGAATAGGCGACATAGTCGCTTAAACTGTTCTACCGCCGGTCGTGTGCCTGGCCTTTACAACCTCGTTCTCTACCTTGAGCGTCCTTGTGTAATTCAAGTAGGGAAGTTAGGAAGATTTCACTTCCAGCGTGGTTACTACATCTACACAGGGAGTGCACGAGGTGGGCTTGACCAAAGGCTCCGGCATTACTCGAAAGACCCCTCTTCTCCCCGGTGGCACATTGATTACCTCCGCAAGCATGCAAGATTGATAAAAGCCCTTTGTTATGCCAACGCAGAAATAGATGAATGTGCCCTGAACGACGCTATACTTGCTCTCCGCGGAGCGACCGTTCCTGTGAAAGGCTTCGGCTCATCTGACTGCTCTTGCATTTCTCACCTTGCCTTTTTCTCCGCCGAAGGCGGACTGCCAGCGCAAATCCAGAAGGCGAAGGGATGCTCTGTCAGAGCTCCGTAATCGATCATCATCTTTCAGCGCCAAACGTTTTGCACCGTCCAAGCTCGGCGAATTTGACAGCCTGAGACCTTGCAAGTTGCGGACAGGTGAAGTATATTTTTTCGTAAGCCCTCTCCACGGGCTTTTCTCATATTGGTTTACGATGGAAACAATACGCAATTTTTGTATTATTGCCCATATCGACCACGGTAAGTCTACGCTCGCCGATCGCCTCCTTGAGCGAACCGGGACGGTTCCCAAGCGACAGATGGTGGACCAGATTCTCGACGACATGCCTCTTGAAAGAGAGCGAGGTATCACCATCAAATCGCACGCAATCCAGATGAAATACCATGCAAGGGATCACCGTGAATATACCCTTAATTTAATCGATACCCCAGGGCACGTTGATTTCTCTTACGAGGTCTCGCGCTCACTTGCTGCTTGCGAAGGCGCAATACTCGTCGTCGATGCCTCCCAGGGCGTTGAAGCGCAGACTGTGAGCAATGCTTACCTCGCTATTGAAGCAGGATTAGAGGTAATTCCCGTGATCAACAAGATCGACCTCCCCGGTGCTATGGTGGACGCTGTCAAGCGTCAAGTAATCGACCTTATCGGATGCCATGAAGATGAGATCATCCTTGCGAGTGCAAAAGCAAATATCGGTATAGACGACATTCTTGAAGCTATTGTCCATCGAATTCCTCCACCAATAGGATCACCTGATGAACCACTTCGTGCTTTGATCTTCGATTCGGTTTTTGATGCATACCGCGGTGTCATTGTTTACCTGCGAGTATTTGAAGGAACCCTCAGAGAGGGCGAACAGATTCTCTTTTTCAGCAATGGGAAACAGTTTCAAGCTGAGGAAGTTGGTGTTTTTGAACTTAGCCGTGCGCGGACCGGGATACTTAGCGCTGGTGATGTAGGGTATTTGATTGCTGGCATCAAGGATGTTCATGATTCGAGTGTTGGTGACACAGTTACGCATGCAGATCGACCTGCGTCCAAACCTCTGCCAGGCTATAGGAAGGTCAAGCCGATGGTCTTCAGCGGCCTATACCCATCGAATGCCGAAGATTTTGAGGCGCTACGTGATGCACTCGAGAAACTCCGTCTTAACGATGCTGCAATTGTATTTGAACCAGAAACCTCAGCAGCCCTTGGGTTTGGTTTCCGATGTGGCTTCCTTGGTCTTCTCCATATGGAGATTGTCCAGGAGCGGCTGGAACGAGAATATCAGCAAAAATTGATCACAACAGTCCCCAACGTGGAATACCGTGTTCGTATGCGAACTGGGGATATACTTTTTGTAGATAATCCAGCTCAGATGCCTTCTCCTGGGGAGATTGAAGCAATTGAGGAGCCTTTTGTTCTCGCCCAGATCATTACTCCTTCCGAGTACATTGGTGCGCTGATGAAGCTCGCGATCGACCGGCGGGGTGTGTATAAGACGACAACATATCTTGATCCAACACGAGCCGATCTACGGTTTGAACTACCACTTGCAGAGATCATCTTTGACTTCTACGATAAACTGAAATCGACGTCGCGTGGGTACGCTTCCTTTGATTATGAGTTTCTTGAGTACAGGGAGTCCGACCTTGTGAAACTTGATATTCTCTTAAACGGTGAGCCAGTCGATGCACTCTCTACGATTGTTCATCGCAGCAAGGCATATGACTGGGGTCGCCGTTTGTGTCTCCGACTTCGAAAGTTGATTCCTCGGCAACTGTTTGAGGTTGTCATACAGGCGGCTATTGGGAGCAAGGTGATCGCGCGAGAGACTATTGCGCCGCTTCGAAAAAACGTTCTTGCGAAATGTTACGGCGGCGATATCACCCGGAAACGAAAATTATTGGAAAAACAGAAAGAAGGGAAAAAAAGAATGAAGCAGATCGGACGTGTGGAAGTCCCACAAGAAGCTTTCCTGGCGATTCTTTCAGCGGAGGAGGAGTGATATGGAATCTCGGAAAACCCCTCAGCGCTTTTCATCGTCTTCTCGTAAGGGCAGACAACCAGTTGACCAGAAAAAACCGAGAACGCCAAAGGAAAAATTGGTTGCGTTCCTGAAGGAGGTCTTCTACGTCGGAGGTGCTTTCCTTATCCTTAATAGCTTTGTGCTCGCCTCATTTGAGGTTCCTACCGGATCGATGGAAGATACAGTGATGCCCGGGGATTTTCTTTTCGTGAATAAATTCATTTTTGGAGGGACAACTCCAAGGACAATTCCCCTTACTAATGTTCGTATCCCACACGTGAGCCTGCCGAAACTTCGCCAGGTTCATAAGGGTGACGTCATAGTCTTTGTGTGGCCCGGCATGCCGAATGAAATTCGACCGCTTGAGCCTACATACTATCTGAAGCGATGTGTCGCTGAGCCAGGAGACACAATCCAGATCGTCAACAAGGTTGTTTTCGTGAATGGAATTCGTCAACCGCTTCCTAAGTATGCGAAGTTTGATAGACCTTACATCATTCCCAGGGGAGTTCGCGATAGCCGAATTTTCCCGCCCGGGTCGGACTACAATGAGGATAACTACGGGCCGCTTTGGGTTCCTAAAAAGGGGGGAACAATCAAGATCACACCGGCAAACCTTGAACAGTGGCGAATTTTCATTGAACGCGAGGGTCACACTGTCGATGTCAATAATGGCTTAGTTACAATAGATGGAAAGCCAACGGACAGGTACACCGTGGAACGTGACTACATATTCGCAATGGGTGATAATCGTGACAACAGTCTGGACAGCCGGTTTTGGGGATTTGTCCCCGTAGATGATGTTGTCGGCACTCCGATGATTGTTTACTGGTCATGGGATCCCAGCATCCCGATTTTTGACATAATTACAAAACTTCAATCGATTCAGTGGGGAAGATTGGGTACGATCATTAACTGAAAAATCCTATGTTGAAAGACTTGAAAAATAACGCTGCTGAATGCGTTAAACGGGATGATAAAGTAGTTGACGAGCGAAAGTCGCTGCAAAGAGTTCGTGATATTGTTGAAATCTCCCTCGCCGCTATTTTCGCTGCTCTTGTTCTTAAGACCTTCTTCATTGAAGCTCTTTGCATTTCATCAAGTTCGATGGCAAATACTTTGCTTCCGGGCGATTTTGTTCTCGTAAACAAATTCATTTACGGTATTCGCATGCCTGAAAGGATTCCATTTACATCGGTTCGGATTCCGCCAGTGAACCTGCTGGGGTTGAATCACCCAGATCGAGGAGATGTGATAGTCTTTCGCTACCAGAAAGACCAAGACGAATTTAAGCTCGCCTCAGGCGTTAATTTTGTCAAGCGATGCGTTGCAATAGGTGGAGATACGGTGCAGATTATCGGTAATATCCTGTACGTAAACAGGCGTCCGATGTCTTACCCTGCGCCTGCAAATTTTGGTGGTCGCTTGCTTTTCTCGGAAGCAATCCCGGAAGACCTGGACTTCGAGATTTCCACAACTTTTATGGGAATAAACCGCCACGTCTCAGTTAGCGGAGCGAAACTTGAAGGCACTGACTACGGACCTGTTGTTGTGCCAAGGCGCGGCGATACACTTGTGATTTCCACATCTAACATTGATCAGTGGGGGGCTTTTATTGAGCGGGAGGGGCATCGGGTTGCCATGGGGCAAAATGCTGTGATGATCGATGGGAAGCCCTCTGATCGCTACGTTGTTGAGCGCAATTACCTTTTTGTTTTAGGGGACAATCGAGAAAACAGTTCAGATAGTCGGGATTGGGGTTTTCTGCCGGAAGATTTTGTGGTCGGTCGCGCGATGATGGTGTACTGGTCGCTGGATCTACCTCAAGTGCAAAGGGGATTTATGTTACCCTTGCAAGCCATCCGATGGAGTAGAGTTGGCATGATAGTACGATGAATCAAGCAAGCCTTTACATCCATTTTCCATTTTGCATGCGGAAATGTTTCTACTGCGATTTTTATTCTGTTGAATCGCTGCAAAGTTTAGAAGAATTTCTTAAGGCATTGAAGCATGAGATTCTCCTTCGGCGTACGCTTCTTACAGATAACGTGTTGTTTGAAACCATCTATTTCGGTGGAGGAACCCCATCGCTTCTTTCTGCGGCGCAAGTTGCTGAACTCTTAGGCACGCTGAGTTCGTCATTTCAATTTTCAGATGACGTCGAGATCACCATTGAGGTAAATCCAGGTACAGTTTCTCTTGATTGGTTTTCGAGCGTTCGATTGATTGGGGTGAATCGTGTTAGCATAGGGATTCAGTCCTTCGACGACAAGCTTCTGCAGTGGCTTACGCGAATCCATTCAAGTGGCGACGGTGTGCATGCCTATCTGGCTGCGCGGGATGCGGGCTTCGAAAATGTGAGCATCGATTTAATGTTCGGTCTCCCAATGCAATCCATTGCGCAATGGGAGTGCACGCTTCAGCGGGCTGTTGAGCTGGGACCTGAACATATTTCGACGTACAGTCTCATTGTTGAACCAGAGACTCAGCTTGAACGCCTTGTTAAAGCAGGAAAGGTGAAGTTGTTAGATGACGATGCCGATGCGGCGATGTATCAGCTTGCTATCGAGTTGCTCACTTCATCGGGCTATGAGCAGTACGAAATCTCAAACTTTGCAAAACCTGGTTTCCGATCACGGCATAATGCGAACTACTGGAATCATAAGCCTTACCTTGGGTTGGGCCCCTCTGCGCATTCATTCTGGAAAGGCGAGCGGTCCTGGAACGTTCGCAGTATTTCGGAATATATTTGTTCTTTGAACAAGAATCGCCTTCCTACAGCCGGGGCAGAAATTCTGAGAGAGACTGAGCAGTTTGAAGAAAGCGTTTATCTTGGGCTCAGGCAAGGCCGTATTGACATGAGGGCCCTTGCCTCGCAATTTGGAATAGATTTAGCGACTCAAAAACGAGATCTTTTAGAAGAGTGGCAACGCCTCGGGTTTATTTTCTCTGATGGGGCTGTTCTTCAGCTTACGCGGCAGGGATTTTTGATTGCTGACGAACTTGCCAGGCAACTCATTTGAACTTTTGCATAGGCTACGCTAAATTATATCGCTCTCAGTGACGTAAGATGGAGAAAGGGATATCATGAACTTTCGTCGGATCAACTTGTTTATCGGCTTAGGAGTTTTTTTCGTATCGTTTCTGACCTTCTGGCTGACAGTTCAGCCGAGTGTCTCATTCTGGGATTGCGGTGAGTTTTCCGCAACAGCCTACACCATGGCTGTCCCACATCCACCAGGTGCTCCCTTATTCCTTATAGTCGGACGATTTTTCCAGATGATCCCGTTCGTCCATGATCCCGGATTAAGGATCAACACTATTTCCGTTCTTGCGAGTGCCTTCACCGTAATGTTTCTCTATTTCATAGTTGTACGGCTCATCAAGCAGTGGCGTGGGGAACCGAAGAGCGTTGTGGATTTACTTATCGTATTTGGTTCGGCTGCGGTGGCTGCACTGACATTCAACTTCAGCGACACGTTCTGGTTCAATGCTGTTGAGTCAGAGGTCTACGCCTCGAGCATGTTCTTTGTTTCCTCTGTTGTGTTGCTGGCGCTCATATGGTATGAGCACGCTTATGAGCCACAAAGTGAGCGCTATTTACTTCTCATTGCCTACTTGATGGGGCTCTCCATAGGCGTTCATCAGTTAAGCTTGCTGGCATTCTTCACGGTAGCTTTCCTGATCTATATTCGCTACTATGAAGTCACGAGCAAATCGTTTATTTATTTTTCCATCATAGCGGTTTTGGGGTTCGGTGTAATCTTTCCCGGTATTGTCAACTGGCTTCCCGATTTTCTGGATGGGAAAATTGGGACGTTGAGAGGAGGGGAAGAAGGAAGCGATATTATTCGCATGATCCCAATATTCATAATTGCCGGATTGATTTACCTTGTTTACTGGGGAACCAAGCAGAAGAACAAAGTTGTGGTGACTGCGTCTATGGCGGCAGTGCTTATTGTTCTCGGATACGCTACATACGCAATGGTGATCATCCGGGCAAATGCTCAACCCCCCGTGAACGAGAATAATCCAAGCAATCTGAATCGGTTCGTGATGTATATCAACCGTGAGCAGTATGGTGAACAGCCATCGATCTTCAATCGAATGTGGAATCCAGAGCCAGAGAAGCAGGCGAATTATCGGAAATATGGCGGTCCATGGGACTTTTTCTGGCGATATCAGCTTAATCATATGTACCTGCGTTACCTCGGATGGAATTTCATCGGACGCGCTGGAGATATACAGGATGCGCCGGTCGCATTGTTCGACAGCAAGACTCAGTGGTCGGATAGCCGCGCATTCCCTAACCGCTATTTTGCTCTCCCATTCATTCTCGGACTGATCGGCGTATTTTACCACTTCAAGAAGAGCTGGAAATTTGCCCTCGCTTTTCTTGCATTGTTCGTAGTGATGGGATTTGCTCTTGTAGTGTACTTCAACATGGCGGAGCCCCAGCCTCGTGAGCGAGACTACTTCTATGTTGGGTCGTTCTTTGCGTACGCCATTTGGGTTGGGCTTGGGGCAGCAGCTCTGCTTGAACTCATCGAGGAAAAAATTCGGTCACACCGGGTGAAACCTATATATCTCGGTGGAGCACTTTTTCTTACTCTCTTTATTGTGCCGGTGAATATGGCAGTGCAGAATTGGTGGGACCATGATAGGTCGCGGAATTATATTCCGTGGGATTATTCGTATAACCTCTTGCAGAGCTGCGAAAAGAACGCTATTCTCTTTACCAATGGTGATAACGATACATTCCCACTGTGGTACCTGCAGGAAGTCGCTCATGTTCGAACTGATGTTCGGGTTGCAAATTTGAGTCTTATCCAGACGCCGTGGTACGTGAGGCAGCTTAAGCATGAACGTCCTCACGGCGCCCTCCCTGTCCCAATTTCTCTTTCAGATGATCAGATTGATAACATCACGCAGCAGGGGGGTGTTTTGTGGAAGACACGGGAAATCACGCTTCCTGTTCCTCCGGAGGTTTTTCAGCGCTATGGCGTGACAGACACGGCTGCTCTTCACCGTGGCGGAATTACATTTACTGTTCAGGGGACGAAGCTCCAGGGTGCCGACGGACAATCGTTTGAGATACTTTCTTCACAAAGCGTTATGGTGCTTAACATCATTCAAAACGCCGGATGGGATCGCCCCGTGTACTTCGCTGTTACAACCCTTCCTGAAAGTCGCATTGGCTTGGAAGATTACTTGAGAATGGATGGCCTTGCCTATAAGGTAACCCCGGTAAAGCGGACATCAGACTGGCAAGCTATCTCACCTGAAATTCTTTCTCAACAGGTAATGTACGAGCCAGAGGGCTACTACACTGATCAGCATTATGGGTTCAAGTTTCGTGGCTTGAACGACTCCACGCTATACATCGATGACAACGCAATGCGGCTCACTTTAAACTACCGCAATGCGTTTCTGAGACTTGCGCTCTACTATGCTAATGCATTCAGGGATACGGCGAAGGTGCTTCAAATCCTTAACAAAATGGATGAGGAGATACCGGATCGGTGGGTTCCAATGGATTATCGACTCCTTATGGATGTTGCAAACTTCTATAACTATGCAGGTGACCATGAGAAATATGTTATGTTCTCTAAGCGGCTTGAGCAACGTGCATTACGTTTTATCGAGATGAGCAGGCATGAACCACTGAATCAATATAATCCATACGTTGTTCTAATGAATCTTTATGATAGCCAGGGTGAGTACGAGAAGGAAATTCAGATTCTCGGACAGATAAAGGCTGAGTATGGTGATCAGCCTGGCATATCGCAGTGGACGGACTCTCGTATCCAGCAACTTGAGGGCATTGTGAAGGCACGGAATCGGGGTGTGGATACTTCTCGGGGAGTTCATTGAGCAGGATTGATGAAGAGAACGTCTCAGCGCAATCACTGGGAGAAATTCTGGGGAGAGAAAGCGCAGGGTGGTGGGGTTCAGGAGGTTTATTCAAATGCCGACCGTGTGCTACGCAATCTCCTCTCCGTTACTGATCTAACTCGAAAGCATGTTCTTGAAGTCGGTGCCGGAACAGGACGCGACAGCTTTCAGCTCATTGGCGAAGGGGCTGTTGTGTATCAACTGGACTACGCAGAAAATTCTCTCCGCATCCTTCGCGCTCACGCTCAGGAACTTGGAGTCTCCGTGTCTTTAGTTCGCGGTGATGCGTTTGCACTCCCTTTTCGAGATGGATCATTTGACGTTGTCTTCCATCAGGGACTTCTTGAGCATTTTCAGCCATCAATTGCAGAAGCGTTGCTCCGCGAAAATGTCCGTGTGCTGAAACCTAACGGGTATCTCCTCGTCGATGTGCCACAGAGGTATCATCTCTATACTGTCGTAAAGCATGTTCTCATCGCACTCGGAGTCTGGTTCGCTGGATGGGAGCGAGAGTTCTCTATAAACGAACTGAAGCGCATCGCGGAGAAATCTGGAGTGACTGTTGTTCATCGCTACGGGGAATGGATGTATCCAAGTTTTTTGTACCGTATGCTACGAGAGATGTTGAAGAAGTTCGGCGTGCGATTGCCATTATATCCGAGAATTCCGTTGTTGAGCCAACTGAGGCGATGGATTCGTCAGAAATTGCTTCATACACCCTTACCACTTTATACAGGGCTTTCAATTGGGGTGATTGGGAAAAAGTATGCCGGGAGCGCATCCCTCCCCGTGGCGGGACGTAGATAAACCGTACTTGTGCACAACAAGGTTTTTGTCGTGAAGGGACTATCAACATGAAAACAGCATTGATCACTGGTATCACAGGTCAAGATGGTTCATACTTAGCGGAGTTTCTACTCTCAAAGGGCTACCGCGTTTTTGGGATGGTTCGGCGAGCAAGCACTGAAAATTTTGAGCGAATCGAACATATTCGCGACCAAATCGAACTCCGCCAGGCTGACCTTCTTGATCAACTTTCTATCATCGAATTGATTGAGGAGGCTCAGCCTGATGAAATTTATAACCTCGCTGCTCAATCATTTGTGCCTACATCGTGGACTCAGCCGACGCTAACTGCTGAATTTACTGCAATCGGCGTGACACGGATGCTTGAGGCAATCAAACTCATCAATCGGAAGATACGTTTTTATCAGGCAAGCAGCAGCGAAATGTTCGGGAAAGTTCGTGAAGTCCCACAAAATGAAAACACCCCCTTTTATCCGCGTAGCCCTTACGGCGTGGCAAAAGTGTACGGACATTTCATCACTGTGAATTATCGAGAAAGCTATGATATGTTCGCCGTCTCAGGCATTCTCTTCAACCATGAGTCACCGCGTCGGGGATTAGAGTTCGTTACACGTAAAATCTCTGACGGTGCCGCAAGGATCAAGCTTGGACTTGCAAAAGAGCTTCGGCTTGGGAATCTGGACGCTGCACGCGACTGGGGCTACGCTGGCGATTATGTTAAGGCTATGTGGCAGATGCTTCAGCAGGAGGAACCCGAGGATTTTGTCATCGCCACAGGAGTATCGCATACCGTGCGCGATTTCTGCCGCCTTGCATTTGACTACCTCGGCTTGAACTGGGAAGACTACGTTGTTTCTGATGAGCAGTTTTTCCGACCTGCAGAAGTTCACCAGCTGCTTGGCGACTCAAGCAAGGCTAAGGCGAAGTTAGGATGGCAACCTACTGTGGGTTTCGAAGAACTTGTCAGGATGATGGTCGACGCTGATCTTGAACGGCTCCAGAGGAAGCAAAAATAATCTGTAGTACCAGCTCGGATAGCCATTCGAACCCTGTGCAGCTTCACTATGCGAATACTCATCTTCAATTGGCAGGATATTAAGAATCCCCTTGCAGGCGGTGCGGAGGTCCATCTTCACGAAGTGTTCTCGCGTATTGCTCATCGCGGACATGAGGTTGTTCTCTACTGCTCGATGTTCCCTGATGCAAAACGCGAGGAGGAGATAAATGGCATCCATGTTATCCGAGAGGGGAATCGGTATCTCTTCAACTATCTCGTGCCAGGGAGATACTGGTCCAGATTTCATCGTGAGGGCTACAACATTATCATCGATGACTTGAATAAGATCCCATTCTATACTCCCTTATATGTGCGAGAGCCTCTTCTCGGTATCACGCACCATTTATTTGATAAGAGTATTTTTCTTGAGGTTCCATTCCCATTAGCTGCCTATGTTTATCTTCATGAACGTGTAGCTGTACGAGTATATAGAAACCTACCGTTCATCGTCGGATCGCCGAGTACATATTATGAATTGATAAACCACGGATTCCCTAAAGAAAATGTTCACGTCGTTAACTACTGTGTCGACCATCAAGTCCATTATCCCGGGGATGGGAAGAAAAGCGAAACTCCGCTCATTGGTTATGTGGGACGATTGAAGAGGTACAAGAGCATTGAACATCTGCTTGAAGCCTTTGCTATTGTTCTGAAGCAGATGCCAACGGCTCGCCTGCAAATTATTGGTGAGGGGGATCACCGCCGGAATCTCGAAGAATATGTAAGAAAGCTCGGTCTTGTGGCACTTCAGCGCAATGCTGGCGATACGTCGGCACTCGGCGGTACGGTTGAGTTCACAGGGTTTGTTTCTGATGAAAAAAAAGTTGCAATGCTTCAGAGGATGCACGTTGTTGTGAATACCTCATCTAAGGAGGGCTGGGGGCTCACCGTTATTGAGGCAAATGCCTGCGGCACACCTGTGATCGCAAGCAATGTGCCGGGCTTACGCGATTCCGTGGTGGATGGGAAAACAGGCTTACTTTATACTTACGGAGATGTAAATGAGTTAGCAGAAAAGATTTTGTTACTTCTCAACGATGATGACTTGCGTCAGCGATTAACTCAGGAGGCGGTTGCCTATGCACGCACATTTGATTGGGATGTCGCCGCAGATCAAACTCTCGAGATCATCGAGAACACCATTGCACAGCACTCCTCTCGCTCTTGATCGATGTCAATAGGCTGATGCGCTCGCGAGCTATCATAGTTCTTGCCTTTGCGTTGATCTGCCTCATCTGGGGATCGACCTGGTTAGTCATTAAGATCGGACTGCAGAGCATGCCTCCTTTGTTTTCGGCAGGCGTTCGTTTCGTTGTCGCTGTGACGATACTATTCATTCTCATTAAGCTCCGCGGTCTATCTCTACCGACCGATAAAATATCACGCTGGGTATTCCTTTCAGCAGGCTTGCTATCGTTCGGAATACCGTTTGCCCTTGTTTACTGGGCTGAACAGTATATCGCCTCGGGGTTGAGTTCAATATTGTTCGCCTCTTATCCCTTCATGATTGCCATTTTGAGTTATTATGTTGTGAAGGAAGAGCCCCTGACATTGCTGAAAATCATTGGCATAACCCTCGGCTTTATTGGCATAATCGTAATTTTCTGGGCTGATGTTCATCTCAGCAATCGTTATGCTTTCTTTGGGATGGTTGGTATTGTCCTCAGCGCATTCTTGCAGGCTATCTCTGTCATCATTATAAAAAAATATGGACGGACACTTCACCCATTTGTTGTGAGCTTTGGCGGAATGCTCCAGGCAGCCTTTTTATTGCTCACGGGCTCGCTGTTGTTCGAAAGGCGTTCACCATTAACACTGAACCTCACTGCTGTATGGACTGTTTTGTATCTCAGCGTCTTTGGCTCTGTGGTAACCTTCAGTATCTATTTCTGGCTATTGAAAAGGATCCCCGTTGTCGTTCTCTCCTTGAGTGCGCTGATCACGCCTGTTATCGCCGTGTTCCTTGGTGGGATTATTCTTTCAGAAATTTTGACAGCACGTACATACCTCGGAGCTACAATTGTTCTCCTTGGGGTACTTGTCACCAATATCGAGGAATTTCGGAAAGCCCGCCTTTGGCGGACTTGAACCTGCTCTTTCTTGGAGCCAATGTTTATGCTTCTGAATTCGCGAGAAGATGGACATTTGCCGGAAATTAAGGATTGACTCAGCAGAACTCGCAGTGGAGATCGTCATAAAGTCTGAGGAAGAAGTTGATGCACAAAAGAACCTTGTCGGCACAACTGTAAGTGAAAATGTCGAGACGCGGGTTAATAAGGCACTGGAGAATTTTGAAATAACGCACCACGAATTAAGTTTCCCGAAAAGTGAAATTTCATTGTGAGCAGATAGTTGAAAGATTACTGGGCGCTTGCCTTTGTAGAGAAAAATATAGATTTTGAGAAGGGAGATTATTTGGAGCACCTGTTGGACCTTTGCGCAAAGCAATGCCCGGATTTTGCCAGAATGCTGTTGATGATCTGACATCTTATGCGATAAAAATGAAGTAGTCTGATGAATTCTACACACGCAGGAGTTTTTCTTAGGAAAAGAAGCTCACTCTACGCTAAGGGGAGAAGAGTTACGTTGTTGCTGATCTTCGTATCTGCCCGTCGGAGAACTTCACGTAGGTTGAAACTGTTCTCATGAGTGGAAGAACCGGTCCGCAAAGCAGCGGAGAAGAAATGAGAATCGACTTGGTGAAAGAGTTTTTCTGTGCAGCGCTCTGCTTGACAAGTATCTCCTATAGCCAGAGCTTTAATGTTCAAGGCTCCGCACAGAATGTCTTTTCTGCGGCACCCACCAGGAGCTTTGCGACGCAACTCCCATCGATGTTCAAAGAGCAAGAAAGTGATCTCAGCTTCGATGTTCTGCGCTACGCTCTAAATCTTCACGTCCCGATGGACAGCAGTTCCTTCAGTGCCGTTGAATCTCTCGTTGTTATAGTGCGCGATGCCCAAAGGGAATTCGACTTTGATGCAGCCCAGGTTGTGATCAATTCCGTAACATCTAACCGCGGGAATGTTTCGTTTAATCTTGATGAATCCGCAGAAAGGCTGCACCTAAGTGTTTCGCAAGCACCCGCTATCGGAGATACTGTTATCTTTGTGATTAGCTACCAGCGGGCAGGTCGCCCTGCAAAAGGGTGGTACTATTTCCCGCAATCTGAGAACATTCTGGAAAATATTGGTTACACAATGTCAGAGCCCACCGATGCTCATTACTGGTTTGTTTGTGTTGACACACCATCCGTGAAGGCAGCATCCGCTGGGATCTCCATCACCGTGCCAGATGGTTACATTGCCGCTTCAAATGGTGCTCTTGTTGACGTGAGAAAAAATCCTGACGGCACTACCACCTTTGTGTGGAATGAGGCATATCCGATTACTCCTTATCTCATGTGTGTGACGATTTCGAAATATTCGCACTCACAAACAACGTATGAGACACTTGACAAACGTTCCATACCGATAGGTTACTACACATGGCAGCAGGATTCCAGTACTGTGGCTGCATATCTTTCCAATGTAGTGGACATGGTCGATTATTTCAGCAAAACATTCCGCGAATACCCGTTCGAAAAATATGAAATGACGGGGGTCTATCCGTTCTACTATGGAGGAATGGAGCATCAAACACTTACAACGCTTCACAGGCAATACTTGACAAATGAGAGAGTTGTTTCTCATGAACTGGCTCACCAGTGGTGGGGAGACCTTGTGACTTGCGGCAAGTGGGCAGATATATGGCTCAACGAGGGATTCGCATCATATTGTGAGGCACTTTACGCAGAACACAAATCAGGAACTCTTGGACTTGAAAGCGTAATGAAGAGTTTTCTTGGTAGCAGAGGATTTGATACAACTACTCATTCACGTAGGATCTACGATCCCCCGTTCGATTCTTTGTTCAACCTGGCTGAGTATGCAAAAGGTGCCTGGGTTCTTCACATGCTTCGCTACGTTGTGGGCGACTCAGCCTTTTTTCAGATACTCAGGGACTATGCGAATCGATTTGCTTACAGGAGTGCCGTCACAAGGGATTTCATGAACGTGGTGAATGCGACAACAGGTACGAACTACGACTGGTTTTTTGACCAATGGGTTTTTCATCCAGGGTATCCAATCTATGCAGCCACCTGGAGTGTTCATCCGACTTCGGGTCAGTGGTGGACTCGTGTGGTTCTCGAGCAGAGGCAATCTCCATCGTATCCGGTGTTTAAGATGCCAGTGGAACTTCAATTTAGCGGTTCGGGTTTGGACACAATTGTCACTGTGATGAACGACGCTCGTCAGCAAGAGTACGATTTTGTTTTTTCAGTAGCTCCAAGCGCAGTGAGCATTGATCCTGATAGCAGAATTCTCAAGCAAGTTGCCGCTGTGGCTGCGTCAGCACAGGGGAAAACCCCAATAGCCCACGTATTTCGACTTGAGCCGAATTATCCTAACCCATTCCCCGCCAGAGGTGGATACGCCTACGGCGGAAGTCCGACAACGACAATTACTTATAAACTGGCTACAAAATCAAGGGCAATACTGCGCGTCTTTAATGTGCTCGGTCAGGTGGTCTGGAGTGTTGACCAAGGTAGCAAGGATGCCGGGTCTCATACAGTTACCTTTGATGGAAGTTCGCTTCCAAGTGGTGTGTACTTTTATCAACTTGAAGCCGTGCCGCTCGATAACAGGACACCGGTATTTCAAGATGTCCGGAAGATGATCCTTTTGAAATGAGGAGATGAGGACATGTCTTTCAGGAAGCGCCAAATTGCAGTTGCTCTGATTTTGATTGCCTTATTCCATTTGTCTCTTTTTGGATGGGGAAGAACAGGACATCGAATCATAAATTCATCTGCAGTGAAGCATCTCCCGGCAGATCTGTCTCTGTTCATCAGGAATGCTGCATATCTTGCTGATCATTCCTCGGATGCAGACTACAGAAGGGATACTGATTCCACAGAGGGACGAAAGCATTATCTGGATATGGAGAATTTCTCCGAGTACATATCGCATAGTTTTCCGTCCGACTACTCTGTTGTACTTGCGAAATATGGTGAAGCTACTTTGTCCAGCTACGGAATTAACCCGTGGGCGACCGTGTGGACTCTTGACTCTGTGACAGCATGTCTTCGGCGAGGTGACTCAACGAAAGCTCTTGCTTTTGCTGCAGACCTTGGCCATTATGTAGGAGACGCTCATCAGCCACTTCATGCAACAAGACGATACAACAACGATCACAACGTTCACACTCGGTACGAGACATCGATGATCGATCGCTATCAAAGCGAAATTGCCGTTACACCTGAGGATGCGCACTACGTGAAAGATCCATTCGCTTTTGTGCTCAACTATCTCTACGCATCAAATGCGCTTGTCGATTCATTATATTCCGCAGATGCCAGAGCATCTCAAGCTGCAAATTACGATTATGACAGTCCGACTTACTATGCTGTTTTATGGTCTGGGACAAGATCTTTCACCCTCAGGCAAATTCAATCTGCTTCAGTAGATTTTGCGAGCCTTCTGCTGACAGCCTGGATGAACGCGCAGAAAAGCACTGATGCTGGTGACCTTCAGCCGGCGATCCGGCAAGAGAGCTCACCCTATTTTGCTGTCTATCCGAATCCATTTCGGAGTACAGGCTGTGAAGATGTAGGACCGGTAATGGAATTTGTAATTGGGTCGCAGGCACTTGTAAAGCTTTCTGTGTTCAACGTGTTGGGGGAGCGTGTTGCATCGTTATTTGATGCGCCTCTTCCTCCCGGAAAATACTTTACGTGGCTTGATAGCTCAAGGCTTACGAGTGGCGTCTATTTTGCGCTTCTTCATGTGAACGACAGAACGGTCTCAAGAAATGTTATTTTTCTGAAATGATTAAGAAGATCCACCATCTAGGAATAGCCGTTCGCGATATCCGTGAGTCGGAGAAGCTTTTCACGCAGCTTCTTGGCGTATCTCCGCACCATGTCGAAGATGTAAAGAGCCAAGAAGCAAAGATTGTCTCATACAGAATTGGGGAAGTAACAGTAGAACTCACTGCACCGACTTCTGATGATTCTCCCATTGCAAGGTTCATTGCAAAGCGTGGCGAAGGATTGCATCATGTTGCTTTTGAAGTTGATGACATTTATTCTGAGATGGATAGACTCCGTCGGGGAGGATTTCATCTCGTGACGGAGGTACCTGAAATTGGCGCTGAAGATACGCAGATAGCATTTCTTCACCCAAAGTCAACGAGCGGTGTGCTTGTTGAGCTTGTGGCACTTCCAGAGGGCGGGGGGAGGAAGGGAGCAGCGCCGGAGAATGATTCTTCTCGATGAGCTTGGATAATCTCGTGCTTAATCCGCTATAATGCGTGGAGAGAATGAGTGGGGAGAATTTGATGGACGCTGGAGTTGTTTTCAGAGTGGATGTAGACCCTGTGACGTTGGAAGAGAGACTACAGAGTCTACCGGCCGAACCAGGTGTATATCAGTTTCAGGATGCTCAAGGCAAAGTCATCTACGTTGGCAAAGCTAAGAACCTCAGAAACCGCGTAAGACAGTATTTTCAACGTTCCCGTCCTTTTGATGCACGACTTGCGGCACTTGTCTCGCGTATTGCAAATGTGGAAATTATTGTCACTGACTCTGAGGTTGAATCCCTTATCCTCGAAGCAAATCTTATTAAGAAACTCAAGCCTCGCTACAACGTCAATTTAAAAGATGATAAAAGTTATCCATACATTGTCGTGACAAATGAACCTTATCCTCGTGTTGCGGTTACACGCCGCATTGTTCGTGATGGCTCTCGATATTTCGGACCATTCACAGAGGTGAAGACGCTCCGCTCTACACTGAAGACACTTCGGGACGTCTTCCGTATCCGTAGCTGCAGGTACTACATTGATGAGGAGGTTATTCGGAAAAAGAAAATTCGGGTATGTCTTGATTATCACATTAAAAAATGCGATGGTCCTTGTGAAGGATTAATATCGCAGCAGGCATACAACGATATGATCCGTGAAGTAGAGAAGCTCCTGAGTGGACGAACCGGCTCACTTGTTCGTGAGCTTGAGGCAAGGATGAAAACCCTTGCTGATGAAATGCGGTTTGAGGAGGCAGCCGAAATACGAGACAAGATAGAGGCGTTGAAAGTATACGAAGCGAGACAGAAGGTTGTCACGCTGGAGAAGGAAGATCGCGATGTCATCGGGGTAGCCAGCGCTGAGGACGATGCCTGCGGGGTGGTTTTCAAGGTGCGCGAAGGCAAGCTCATTGGGAGCCATCATTATTATCTGACAGGAGCAGAAGGTCGAGCACTGGAAGAGCTTGCCAGTTCCTTCGTGAGCCGGTATTATCTTGATACAGATGATGTTCCACGTGAGGTACTTTTGCCTGTGCAGCTTTCTGCGGCGGAGTCTGTTGAAGCCTGGTTAAGTTCCAAGCGTGGTGAAGCAGTTAAGGTGGTGGCACCGCAGGGCGGTGACAAAGGTGAAATTGTTAAGATGGCTGTAACCAACGCGAAGCTCCTACTCGAGGAGGTTCAATTGCAGCGTGCCAAGCAAGCTGACTTCGTTCCTCATTCAGTCCGGGCTCTCCAGCGCGATCTTCGGCTTCCTGTCCCGCCTCGACGCATTGAATGCTTTGATATCTCGAATATTCAGGGTTCTGATACTGTTGCATCGATGGTGACTTTTGTTGATGGTTCGCCGAAGAAGAGCGAGTACCGGAAATTTAAAGTTCGCACTGTGGAGGGTCCGGATGACTTCGCCAGCATGCGGGAGGTAATACGAAGAAGATATCAACGCATGCTTGAAGAAAACACCGAGCGCCCCGATTTGATCATGGTTGATGGCGGTAAGGGACAGCTCTCAGCAACTGTCGCAGTGTTGAAGGAACTGCAACTGGAACCAATTCCGGTCATCGGATTAGCTAAGCGATTAGAGGAGGTTTACGTCCCTTACGCCTCTGACCCACTCCAGATCGCAAAAACCTCATCAGGGTTGCGCCTGCTACAGCGCATCCGGGATGAAGCACATCGATTCGCGATCACCTACCATCGGCTGCTACGTTCAAAGCGGACTATACGAACTGAGCTTGAAACTATTCCTGGTATAGGCCCCAAGAGAGCGAAGAAGCTTCTCGAGCATTTCGGGTCTATGAAGATGGTGCTGGAAGCAAGTGAGGCGGAGCTCGCCGCAGTGGTCGGGAAATCTGTAGCCAAGAAACTTAAGGAAGCATTTGCTCAGGTTCCCCAAGAACAGATGGGGGATGAGCTGAGCGCTGAAAGGGTCACTTAAGTCTCAATCGCGGCGCCCGTAGCGCCTTTGACCTCAGATTCATAATCCGCAGTCCCTTCCTTGCCTATGGTGTTCATCACTTCAGACGGGTATCTTGCAAGTCCATTGCATATTGAGTATATTTTTTGTGTATTATCGCTTCGATAAGGTCACGACGAGTCGTTTGCCATCGTAGCTCAGGGGTAGAGCAATCGCCTCGTAAGCGATAGGTCGTGGGTTCGAATCCCACCGATGGCTCTGTGAGTGAGGCGCAAAGGCGCCCCGCCAATTTGATGAAATCCCTCGGCGCTGTCGGAGTTCTCTCTGCTTTTCTTATTCACTTACCTGAGCTTCGGAGAGTCATCATGAATAAGAAAGGAAAGCTGGTACGAAAAAAGCATCGTCGGAAAGAAAAGAAGCTGAAAATGAAGCTAAGGCAAATGCGGCTGGAGCAACAGCGAAACCAAGAAACATCTGCTTCGTCTTGATGCCATGAGCAATTCCTTTCTCATGCATCTTGGCGGTCGGATTGTTGACCTTCATGAGCGAACCTATGTGATGGGCGTACTCAATGTGACCCCTGATTCCTTCTCAGACGGAGGGAAGTACATGAGCATTGAGGCTGCTGTAGCACGGGCTGTAGAGATGGAGCGCGAAGGTGCAGATTTTATTGATGTGGGAGGGGAATCAAGCAGACCGGGAGCGGACCCGATCGGGGTGGATGAGGAGATTCGTCGCGTTGTGCCTGTGCTCGAGGTATTAAGGCATAGCATCCATGTGCCACTGTCAATCGATACGTACAAGGCTCCGGTGGCGGAAGCTGCTCTCGATGCCGGTGCTTCCTTTGTGAATGATATCAGCGCGTTGACGGCTGATGAATCAATGGGCAAGCTCATCGCTGAACGACGTGTTCCGGTCGTATTGATGCATATACGAGGGAATCCAAAGACCATGCAGGATAACCCAACTTACCGTGACGTTGTTGCGGAAGTGAAAGCGTGGTTGCGGAACAGAGTTGCCATTGCGAAGGGGCATGGGATCGAGCAAGTGGTCATTGACCCGGGGATCGGGTTTGGAAAGAGGGTGGAGGATAATCTTTCGTTGCTGAATCACCTTGATGAATTTCTTGAGCTTGGCTTGCCTATCCTTGTGGGCCCTTCGAGAAAATCATTCATAGGTGCGATTCTTGACCTTCCGGTTGAAAACCGCTTAGAAGGGACGGCTGCCGCAGTTGCAATATCAATTGCTCGAGGAGCAAACATCATCCGCGTTCACGATGTCAAAGAAATGGTGCGTGTAGCACGTGTGGTGGATTCGATCATTCGGGAGCGGGTGATAAAGCCTGCTTCCCAGTTCGCCGCGGATGTATCTGACAACCCTCATCAGGAACGTAGTCCAGCACCCAATGGATAAGGAGCAGCATATTGGAGCTTTTCCACATTGGTTTTGTCAGTATTTCAGTCATTGATCTCCTTGATATTGCTATTGTCTCATACATTTTCTATCGGCTGTATGTGGCGATGCGCGGCACAGTCGCTGCTCAGATTTTTGTGGGCTTTATTTTTCTCATCGCACTTTTCTTTGTTGCGCAAGCCCTTAATCTCAAAGCACTCGGTTGGCTGCTTCGTACAGTGACGGATGTTTGGGTTATTGCCCTTCTTATCCTTTTCCAGCCGGAGATTCGCCGTTTGCTGATACTGTTTAGTCGTGGGCGTTTAATGCGTTATTTTGTTAAACTTGATGTTACTGAGTCGATTGACGAGGTGGTTGGCGCTGCTGTAGAATTATCGAAGAAGCGACATGGAGCTCTAATGGTGATTGTGCGGTCGACTGGGCTGCGTACATTTGCGGAATCAGGAATTCAACTGGAGGCTCGTATCAGCAAGTCACTTCTGATTTCCATCTTCAATCCGAAATCACCACTCCATGATGGAGCCGTGATCATCAAAGACCGAGTTGTTGAAGCGGCGCGGTGCACACTCCCTTTTTCAACAACCACGAAGCTTAATGATGTCCCCCTTGGGATGCGTCATCGTGCAGGGCTGGGGATTACAGAGCAAGCGGATGTCGTTGTGGTCATCATATCTGAGGAGACCGGTACAATTTCTGTTGCTGAAAACGGCGTACTTGAACGGGGCTTCACCGGAGAGGCATTGCGACAGCGTCTGCAAAGGAGTCTTACAACTTCAACAACACGATGGTCATTACGGCATGTTTTCTCCGCATCGCAGTTTAACAGCTCAACACGTTGAGAAAAGATCGAGGAAGCGTGGAAGAATACCCTCTGTCTGGAAATGCTGTAACGCGGTTTGACCAAGAACGTGAAGAGATGATTCAGCTCCTTCGCGAGCGAGGCATCGCCGATGAGCAAGTGATACAGGCAATGCGCCGCGTCCCTCGCCATCTGTTTGTTCCTGAAGCTTTTGTTTATCACGCTTATGAGGATCGTGCTCTGCCAATCGGGCTCAACCAGACCATCTCGCAGCCTTATACAGTTGCCTTCATGACGCAGGCGCTTGACGTGCACGAAGGGAATAAGGTGCTGGAGATTGGAACAGGCTCTGGGTATCAAGCTGCAATACTTGCAGAAATGGGTGCCCGTGTTTTTACCATTGAGCGCTACTTTGAACTCTTGCAACAAGCTCGAAAGACGCTGGAGAAACTCGGATATCGTGTTGCTTCTAAGGTTGGTGATGGCACGGTCGGTTGGCGCGAATTTGCACCATTCGACCGCATCATCGTCACGGCGGCTGCTCCTGAGGTTCCTGATCCACTTCTCAAACAGCTCAATGATGACGGCAGACTGGTTATTCCCGTTGGTGATCTCGATGTACAAGAACTGATCATAATTTCTAAAAAAGGCGAAGAGCTGTCAGAGGAGAAAGTCTTTGGGTTCAAGTTTGTCCCACTTATTGGCAAGAAGGGATGGCACGGTCCTCGCTAAGTCGCCCCTGAACCTCATGTCGATGCCAATCCTTTTCTATTTCCATTGAGGATTCGTAGAGTAGAACAGTTTTCTCGATTCGATGAGCACAGATGAACGGCGCGTCCTGGTCATAGCTGGTCCCACCGCCTCCGGGAAAAGTGAGGTTGCGGTTTATGTTGCTGAGCTTGTTGGGGGCGAAATCATTTCAGCTGATTCTCGGCAGGTGTATCGATATGCTACGATCGGTACTGCGAAACCACCAGGGGAGGTTCTTTCTCGTGTGCCTCATTATTTCGTTGATGAGTACGAGCCGAATCGTACGTTCAGCGCCGGTGAATTTGGAGAAGAAGGCAGGAAGATCATCGAAAGGCTGTTTCAGCGTGGCGCCGTTCCTGTAGTCGTTGGTGGGTCCGGTCTCTACCTGAAGTCACTCATTGACGGTTTCTTTGAAGGTGTCCCTGCTGAGCCTCACATCCGTCAAAATTTGAACGATCGCTTGCGGAAGGAAGGTCTCCAGGCACTGGTTCGTGAACTGGAGAAAATTGACCCTGAAACAGCAGCAAAGATTGATCGAAACAATCCACGACGCGTGTTGCGCGCTCTTGAGGTATTCTATGTGACAGGTGAACCTCTCTCATCTATTCAGCAGAAAAAGAAGGTCGAGGTGAAATTTTCTTCGAGCTGGTTTGGGCTTGCATGGGACCGGGCGAGGCTTTATGCTCGAATCAATGAGCGCGTCGATTGGATGATCAGAGCCGGACTTGTTGAGGAAGTGAACAAGCTGCGCTCAATGGGATATGATGAATCGAATGCAAGCGCTCAACTCTGGGAAAGTGTGGGCTATGCTGAGGTCCTTTCCTATCTGCGCGGTGAGATCGAATTCACAGAGATGGTCGACCTCATCAAGCGAAATACTCGCCGGTATGCGAAGCGTCAAATGACATGGTTTCGTAAAGAAAAGAGAATCCGGTGGCTTCACCTGCATGATGAAAGCGAGCTGAAGGAGGTTGCGGAAAGAATCGCTGAGGAGTTCGGAAGCGGTCAATAAATAGTTGAGCCTTCTCAATATGAAAATGCGCCCTTATCCACCAACCACGAAGTTCGTTCCCCAAGCTTCTCACACTCTCCCTAGCGCCCTTGCAAAGTCGTTTTTCAGATCCTCGATATCCTCAACACCAACAGAAATGCGAATCATACCCGGGGTTACGCCATGTTGTGCAAGCTCTGCCTTTGACATGTTGATGTGGGAGGTAAGGATCGGGATGCTCACCAATGTTTCAACGCCACCAAGACTTGTGGCATTGACCGCGATTTGAAGCGAATCCACGACTCGACTTGCGGAGCGAACACCACCTGAGACTTCGATCGTGACCATGCCTCCAAAGCCGCTCATTTGTCTCTTGGCGATCTCATGGTCAGGATGCGAAGGAAGACCTGGATAGAAAACACGCCTCACCTTGGGATGCTCCTCAAGGAATTTCGCAAGCTCCATTGCATTTTTGTTCTGCTGATGAATTCGGAGGTGAAGCGTCTTCAAGCTTCGCAGAAGTAGAAACGAAGCAAATGGATCAGGCGTGCCACCAAGATATTTGGCGTAGCCACTGATAACTGATACCAGCCTCTTGTCTCCGGCGACTATCCCTGCAAGCACATCAAGATGCCCGCCAATGTACTTTGTTGCACTTTCCACAGTCAGATCAACGCCAAGCTGGAGTGGACGCTGATTGAACACAGTTGCAAAAGTGTTATCGAGAACAATAGGTATATGCTTGCGGAGCTTCTTTTGTGCTTCTCTAACTCGCAACACAACTCCCTTGATGTCAACGATCGATAAAGTGGGATTTGTCGGGGTCTCAAAGTAGATGAGACGGGTGCGCTCTGTGAGAAGCTGTGAAAGCGTATCAAGATTTCTTGGGTCGAAAAAGTGTATTCGTATTCCGTGGTTCGGAGCTATGTCTCGAAAGAAGCGATATGTGCCTCCGTACAATGCCGGGCCGCTTATGATCTCGCTCCCTTGCGGTGCAAGGGCAAGTATTGTGGTGGTAATTGCTGCCATTCCGGAAGAGAAAATATGAGCGTCTTCGGCATCTTCAACTGCCGCAACCGCCTCCTTCAATTGCTCAGTCGTAGGATTTCGGTAGCGTGAGTACACGTAGACACTTTCATCCCCTCTGGCATAGCGCAACACATCGGAGGAGTTCGCAAATCGATATGTGACGGACTGGACAATTGGCTGGACAACCGGTGCTTGAAAAGCACCATACCTCGCACCGTGCACTGCGCGCGTTGCGCGCCCTGTCTTCATAAGTCGATGTTTCATCTAAAAACTCCTGAGAAAGTGGCAAGAGATAAAGGACTATTCTTCATGTTTACGGTGGCTGCTCGGCAGAGCAGGCTTCACAATGAGGACTTCCTCACGGTCGACCATGACTTCTCCCGGCGCTGAGCCTTTTCGCTTATGCACATATTTGCGCTCTGTGACAATTACAGGAATTAGGGCCGACGCTCGCGCCTTGCTGTAGTAAGCAGCAATCTCTGCAGCCTGGTGAACAGTCTCTCTCGGCGGTTTAGTCCCTTTGTTGCGGACTCGTAGAACGACATGTGAACCTGATACACCTCTGGCATGAAGCCAGAGATCATATGGCTTTGCATATTTCGTGGTCAGCTCATCGTTAGAAGGACCATCTTTCCCAACCCACACTTCATAGCCACCTGATACAGTAAACGTCCGGAAAAGGGCTCTCTCTTCTGTTTTCTTCTCCATTGCCTGGAGCGAAGGCAGCGATAGCAGCTTATGAAAGCGCTGGCGAAACTGTTTCAAAGTCTGTGCATCGACAACTTGCTGAAGTTGCTCAATAGCACCTTGCACCTCGGCAAGCTTTTGTCTCAGTCTCTGGAGACGAGCCAATTGTTCTTGCCGACGCCGTCGACTGCGACGCGCTCTCTCAAAATACGAATCCGCATTCTCTGCAGGCGACAAATCTGGTCGGAGGGGTATCAACACCGATTCGCCATGTGAGCTTAAATGCTCGTTCCCATTTTCAGATGATGAGAAGATATTCGTCAAAGAGATTGAAGTTGCCCCGCGTGGAATCTCATTGAGATGAATTTTCAAAAGCGTTGCATAGAGCTCATAGGTGTCAGCCTTCGACTCATCCTGTATCTCAGCCTCGATCTTCTCAATTGCGGTGCGTAGTTTGTGCTCCTCACGTTGCAAAATCATCTCAATCTGCTTTCGTCCTGAGCTGAAAAGGTCTGCGGTGTCTGACATTTCAATGAAGAAACGAATCGCGGCATTTACGGAATTGAATTGCTTTGAACCATAGCCAGCAAGATGTCTCAATGGTATCAGAGACAGCCTTTGTGGCACGCCATTTGCGAAGTAAATACGCGGAATGGGGTGACGAAGTTCGTCGTAGATTTGCTTCAGCACCTGAAGAAGTGAATTGATTGCTTCCTGTGTCAATACAGCCGCCGGTGTATCCTCATCAATTCCGGAGCGGAATAGTGCCTCGCGAAGAAGTAAATTTCCAAGATGGGAATAATGTTGCCTCAGTATCTCAGCAACAGAAGAGGTGGAGTGAGCAAAGAATGTCTGGAATTCATTCTCGGCAAGCTCTTGCTCTGTCGCGGAAGCAGATCGGAGTTCGAGAGCTTTGCCCACGCACTCCCGCGGCTTCTTGAACGACTCTTTGACAATGCCATGCTGGTCGAGATAAACAACATTGGCTTTTGCACCCCACAGAGATATTGCGATTGCCTCTCCGAATTGAAACTCGAGGAAGATGACCCGGTCGGCGGGATGCAATCGAACTTCTTTTATCGGCGTTCCGTAGAGCGACTGGAAAAAGCGGATGGTGTTTTTGTGCCTACGTGGAACCTCCTCACGGAGATAGAGAGCATTCCGTGAAGCCGTGCAAGACACGATCAGGCTTTCCCGAACTTCAGGTGATTGTAATGTCATAACCAAATTGTCGGGATGTTGCGAAAATGCATCAATAATGCGTTTCCCCACAAGTCCGCTTCCGGCGAACTCTGAGACAAGCAACTCAAGTGTTTTCCTATGGGCAAGCATCACAGAAATATAAGAAAATAGCAACAGAAAAAGAATGTATATTTTACCTTGAATTGATGCCGCCGCAGGCGGGCGCGTAACTATCATTTGTATCTATATTTGCGTTTTCTTATCAATTCTCTTACATTGGTCGATGTCAAAAATATACCTTCCTTCGGAATACAAATAGTTCAATTGAAAGGGGTATGGAATGAGAAGCATACTTAAGGAAAAGATTGAGCAGGTATTCAATATCCTCCGTGAGAAGCAGATTGATCTTTGGCTTATTTTTGTTCGCGAAAGTGATACAACTCATGACCCGTCTATGGACATGGTTATTGGCACAAGCGTTACCTGGCAGACAGCTTTCTTATTCACCAGCTCAGGTGAGTCTATTGCTGTTGCCGGTAGCCTCGATGTGGCTAATCTGAAATCGAGAGGGATTTTCTCCGAGGTTATTGGCTACGTTCAATCCATCCGTGAGCCTCTGAAGGAACAGCTCATACGTCTTGATCCAGAAAAGATTGCTGTAAACTATTCTTCGAATAATGTCCTTGCCGACGGGATTACACATGGAATGTATCTGCAGCTTGTTGACATTCTAAAAGAAACACCTTATCTTGATCGAATCATATCCTCTGAAGAGATTGTTGCAGCGTTGCGCGGGCGGAAATCTGCAACAGAGTTGAAGCTTATGAAGCGGGCGATTGCTGAGACCCTTAGGATGTTCGACGCGGTGACAGCCTATATCAAACCGGGCCGAACTGAGATTGACGTTGCGAATTTCCTGAAGAAGCAGGTAAAAGCCTCTGGTGCAGAGCTAGCATGGGATCCGGAATATTGTCCCTCAGTGTTCACTGGACCGGAATCAGCGGGAGCTCACGCCGGGCCAACAGAGCGAAGGATTGAGCGCGGCCATATCTTGAATATTGACTTTGGCATCAGGCTGAATGGCTACACTTCGGATTTACAGCGAACGTGGTATGTTCTACGCAAGGGAGAAACAAAACCTCCGAAGGAAGTGGCTCGTGGCTTTACAGTTGTACAAGAGTCAATTCAAAAAGCCGCGGCATTTCTGAAGCCGGGCGTGCTTGGTCACGAGGTCGATGCCATTGCACGCAGCTATATTGTTGAGAATGGCTATACCGAATACCCTCATGCCCTCGGTCATCAGATTGGCAGACTTGCCCACGATGGTGGCGGACTTCTCGCCCCAAAGTGGGAACGTTATGGGAATTTACCTTATCTCCCGGTTGAGGAGGGGCAGGTTTACACAATAGAGCCGCGTTTGACAGTGGAAGGGTACGGTGTCGCCACCATTGAAGAAGAAGTTGTGGTTACACATGATGGATGCAAATTTCTTTCTAAGCCTCAAAGGAGATTGTACCTCGTGGGCTAAGCATTGAAAGAGTGGATTGTTTTTCTAACTGTTCGGAGGTTAATCATGTTCAGGAATTCGTTGTATCTGGGCCGCATTCTTGGAGTCCCGGTGAGAATTCATGTTAGCTGGCTAATAATTTTCATTTTGATCACTGTCAGCCTCGCCGCAGGTTATTTCCCGCAGGAGCACCCTTCCTGGAGCTTACAGCTTGATTGGATCGTTGGGATTTTGACCAGCTTCTTGTTTTTTGCCTCTGTGCTATTACATGAATTAGCCCACTCAGTTGTGGCGGTGAAACAAGGTTCACCTGTCCATGATATTGTTCTTTTCATTTTCGGCGGAGTTTCTGAGCTGAGTGAGGAACCTAAGTCGCCAGCTAAAGAATTTGTGATGGCACTCGCCGGTCCACTCACAAGCTTTGCTATAGGAATTCTCTTCGGCATCCTCTGGATTATAACAAGAGCTTCTATTGAATCCGTTGCCGCCATCTCAAAGTATCTTGCTTACATCAATATCTTGCTCGGAGCATTTAATCTGATTCCAGGATTCCCATTGGATGGCGGTCGAGTGCTACGTGCAATCCTTTGGGGGCTTAAGGGTAACCTGTCGCAAGCAACTCGTTGGGCTTCAGCGGTGGGACAGGGGGTTGCCTTCCTCTTCATCTTCGCTGGCATATGGCTTGTGTTTGCCGGACACTGGGTTAATGGACTGTGGATTGCCTTTATCGGCTGGTTCCTCGATAACGCAGCTATGTCAAGTTATCGTCAGGTTGCGTTGCAGAGTATGGTCGCAGGACATACTGTGCGCGAAGCTATGTCCACCGACTATCCTGAGTTACAGGCGAACGTAACACTCGAGGAGCTTGTGGTCAAACATATCCTCGGGTCGGGAAGACGTGCTTTCCCAATTAAGCGAGAAAATCAGCTTGTAGGATTGCTCACGCTCCATAATATCAGGATAATTCCACGTGAACGGTGGCAAACCGCAACGGTCGAGCAGGCGATGATACCTATCGATCAAGTAAAGACGATATCTCCCAATAGCGATCTCTGGCAGGCTCTTCAGGAAATGACAAGCGAGGGAGTGAATCAGCTTCTGGTAACAGAAAATGGAAATATGGTTGGGATTCTTGCCAGAGACAACATTCTGACATTTATTCGGACACTGGCTGAGCTGGGAATGTGACTAAGGAAACTTCACTGAATGACGCTGATTCGATTGTGCTTACTCTTTTCAGCCCGGACCGTCTCTTTTGCTGTGCCAGGCATAAAAGCTAAATTGTACAGGGCCAGGTTGCAATTTAAGTTGTTGGGACATTCTTTATGAGAACGGCAATCCAGAAATGGGGATGTCTTCGTGTCTGGCGGATTTGCTGCAGGATGCTGTGTCCGGGCGCGATAAGACAAATGTATGCCAAGATAGTCTGCTATCCTTCGTGCGCGGACAAATCAAGGCTGTCGGCGGATGCGGTTGCCAGATGTAGCCACTCTGGCGCTCAGAAATCCTAACTAAATTTAATGTCGGATCTTTTGAAATTGCCCTGCCTTTACAGGGTTTTCTGGTATATTGCTCATAACTGAAAAAATCCCCCATTTGCGGTATTGCATCATACATGCCTGCGGTCTTATATTGTAGAAATTTTAAGCTGAGCTATGAACCGTTTGAAATTCAAATTTGCTGGTCATAAATTGCGCACCGAGACTTTCTTTTCGAGCTCATAAGGTGTTCTGAAATTCAATACATTGTGCAGGAGGTGTTCCATGTCAGGCATTCAACGATCATTTCTTCGGAAACTTCTCCACTGCTTTGGAGTAGCTCTTTTGGCGTTACCCGTTGCAACGTCGTCCCTGCATGCTCAAGCCGGGTGGAGTGGGACGTTGACAATACAGCCTTATCCATCCCCTTACCTCAGCGATTGGCAGAGCAACCCAACAATCGCTATCCTGATTGTGAATAATCCCGGAGCGACTTCACAAATCAAGATTTCCCTCACCATAACCAGGCGTCCCAGTGGAGCATTTGTCGGAAGCGGCGAGAGTAATCCGATCTTAATTCCGGGTGGTCAAACAGTCCTCAATAATACCTCCATGGTTAGCTGGAGCTCGCTGAAATACGATAAGAGCCTTGAAAGCCAGATCGTCCAGACAGGAAGACTACCCGAAGGAGAGTACAAAGCTTGCGTCGAGGTAAAGGATTTGAGTGGCAATACACTTATCGCTCAGCTTTGCGGTGATTTCACAATTGTCTATCCTGACCCACCGTACCTTGTCGCTCCATCAAATGGTGATACAGTGCGGACTCAGTATCCAGTATTCCAATGGATGCCGTGCCAGGTGCCGGCTCAATATCAGCTTCATTATGTGCTGCGCATTGTTGAAGTTCTTCCTGGGCAGATTCCAGAGCAAGCCCTGGTGGCAAATGTACCGCAATATGAGAATTCAAACATCCTGACTACAAATTTTCAATATCCAATAGACGCTCTTCAACTACAGGCAGGGAAAAATTATGCATGGCAGGTGCAGGCACTGGATCAATATGGCTTGCCGCCGGCAGCTAACAATGGGAAGAGCCAGATATGGAGTTTTGTTTATCGATTTGATATGTTTGGTGCTGGGGGGAGAGCTGCCGGTGGTGCTGTGCGCGCTCACGGCAACCGGCGGCTTGCCGGCGTTTTGCGCGATCTTTTCACAAATCAACCAGTTCCAAATGCCACAGTTGTGTATCACGAGGTTTCTCGAGGAATCTATACGGGATTTGGTGCTCGCCCTCCGTATAGATATACCGAGACGGGGGATTCCCTCACCACGGTAACTGATAATGATGGCAAGTTTGAGTTCCTTGGTTTACGTGACTCGACATTCTTCAGCCTGCGTGCAGCGAAGTCAGGTTATTTACCTGCACTCGACATCGGTCCAGGGCAATACCAGCTTGGTGATATCACGAATTACATCCTGATAATCACCCCAAATTCTTGGACGCTCACCGGACGACTTGTTGACGCGGTGAGAAATAATCCAGTAAAGAACACAGCGATTGAGCTACGGCTGCAACTGCCTCTCCCATTCGTACCTGAAGGTTCGATTACGATTGGCTCTACGCGAACCGACAGCGATGGGTATTTCCGATTTGAGCACGTCGACGGCATGGCCGGGTACTATTTCAGGGTATCCGATCCGCGCTACAGGCTTCTCGAGACATCGCGCTTCAGCGTACCGGGCACTGCGAGATCGTTCATCGGTCCAGGTGGCAGAACGGTGAACAAGGGGACTTATCTAGTAACACCGAAATTTGGAACTATAGAAGGATGGGTGAAGGAGGAAGGGACAAACAAACCTTTACCCGGGGCTCAGGTTTACTTGTATCCGGACGTAGGACCCTCAATCGTCAGTGGCAGCCGGTTTTTGAGGTCGACGGGGTTGACGAGCAGTGGCCTTGACTCATTAAGCTGGAATCCAGCTCTCGGTAATGTTTCTCAATATCGTAGCTTTAATTCATATTTAAACTCGCGGCCGAACAATCTTCCTTACGCCTGGCCATTTGACTCAACTGCAGCTCACTTTAATAGCGTGAACGGTGGAGGGGGAGGTGAAGGTGGCGGAGGGGAGGAAGAATCCCCAGAGCCTCCAGCCCCAGGTTCACAGCAGTGGGGTATTCTGAGCGCATGGAGCCCACGGCCATCCCAATTAGGTGGTTCGCAGCCTCCGCCGAGGAAGCCAGATAGTCCCCCGCTTCTCGGTCCAGTTCAGACGGATGAAAACGGGCATTTCATCTTCACAAATGTACCGATCAATGATCCATCTCAGTCTACAGACCGATATGCGGTCTGGGCTCAGACACCGGGTTACTATGACGCATGGAAGACTGCTCGGATTTCGGCAGAAGGGCAAACAGCCGCCGTAACAATCACCACGAGAAAAGCGAAGGGAATGATCTACGGCAAAGTGACGAGCGCGGCGGATAACAGCCCGGTCGCAAACGCAAGAGTCGAGCTGCAGGCTGCAGGAGGCATGAGTGTCGGTTCATACATATACGTATTGGGTATTCCAATACCTGTTTTTGATAACTATACAACGGTAAAGAGTGCATACACAAATCCCGATGGTTCGTACACTCTTTTTGATATTGACAGCGGATCGTATGGTCGCGTTCGCTTCATAAAGAGCGGGTTTCAACCATACATTGCTCAGGGTCCCATAACCATTGGAAATGGAACGTTCATAGAGTTGAACGTTGCACTCAGCGGCAACTTTGGCATAGTGAAGGGATCTGTGAAAGATGATGGGGACCACCCGCTCTATGGCGTTACAATTAATTCGCCTGATGTTCCTACACTATCTGCGGTTTCGCTTGCCGACGGTACCTTTTTGATCCCGAACGTTCCCGAAGGCAGAATTAGGTTCGTGTTTCATCAGCCCGGTTTCAGTGATGTACTGGACACGGTGAACGTTACTCGCAATGACACTGCACGAACAACTGTAACGATGACAGGCTACAAAGGGAGCATTACCATTTTCGTTCAAGATTCCACCAACAATCAGCCGATTGTCAATGCTACAGTCAAGCTTCAAGGGATGGGGGATGGAGTGACGAATAATTCCGGGCAAGTTGCCTTTTTGAATGTCCCAGTTGGACCGAAGTCAGTGCAGGTTATTCCTCCTTCTTCAGCCTTGGATTCACTCGACTACCGCTCACGTTCGACGAACATCATGATCAGCCAAGGGGTAAACTCTCCTCTCGTTCTCAAGCTCTTGCGTGGAGCACGCATTTCGGGAACCGTCGTGCGGGCTGACAGCCCAACGGTGAGAGTCTCAGGCGTTGAGGTTGCTCTTGAGGGGGTGCCTGGTATCAAAGATACAACCGATAGCAACGGTGAATTCACGCTTCGGAACGTTCCGGCTGGAGATACGTTGACTATTGCAGCAACGAAGACTGGATTCAAAAGCAGCTATCTGAGGCAGATCTTTCTCAGTGCCGGAGAACATCGAAGCGGTGTACAGGTTCAGCTCGAGGCTACACCAATTGATTCCGTCTTCGGGTTCGCGGTGCAAGTTGATTCAATCCAGGAAATCAGTGGAGGGCACAAGCGTGTGCGAGGCGCGCTCATAAATGTGCCATCTAATCCGGTTGTCAAGCTTAAGGATGCGAATTTCAAATTCTACTTTGATAACCTTGAAGTTGATGGGAGTTTCCAGCCAACAGCAAGCGCAATAGATCTTTCTGTCACAGAAGCCCCTGTGGAGATATTCGGGATAAGCGGAAAATTGAAAGATACGACCGGAGCATTTTTACGCGTAGCTTGGATTGATTCCATTCATACCGGTCACATTAAAGGGAATGCCGTTGTTATCGATCAACTTATTCCAACCTGGATTCCTGGCTCTCAGTGGGCAACAGAGAAAGTCACTGCAGGCGTTGGCATGCTCTCACCGGGTCTCTGGGCTGATGGTGCATACCATGGGCTTTCGAACCTCGGTATCAACGTAACCGGTACGTCGGTGCAAGCGAAGTTCTGGGGATTCGAATTGAGCGTCGATTACACAAAAACAACTTTTAACTCCTCAGGCTTCCACTATTACGGCTCACTGAAAATCCCCGGCATTTCATCGGCGATTGTGTTCGAGGACCTTAATATCAAGAAGGATTCTGCCGGAGGTGGAGTAAAGTTCGATCATGTAAGCATCAAGACAACTCCTCCTCTCAGCTTGAATCTGGGTGTGTTTACCATTGTTGATAGTTCTGCTTCCTGGGATGCATCAGGTTTCCGTGCAAATGGAGCGATCGTTCTTACAGCTCTAAATAACCGAAAATTTGGCTTCGAGGATCTGCGTATTGCTCCAAATGGAGATTTCCTCAGCATCACTGTGCATGCCGATCCAGCCTCGGGAACAATCACGGTGCTCGGTGCACAATTCCAGATACAAGGTGTAAGCTTCGGAACAGACGGTGCCTCGCATAAGAAATTCTTTTCATTCACCGGTGGGCTGACACTTCCACGGCTGAGTAACCCAATCCAGTTCCAGAACCTGAAATACACGCAGGACGGCGATTTCACCGGGACAATCCAGTTCAACCAATCGATGACGTTTGCATCTGTTGTCACAGTTCAGCTGCAGGCTGTCCAGTTTGACCAGGATAGCCACGGGAAATACATTTTCATTCGCGGTGGCATCGCATTCAACATCCCTGCATTGCAGGTGCAAGTTGGGAACTTCCGGTTCTATGAGAATGGGGGTTTCGCTCTTGAGCAAATCGGCATTGGATTCACCGCTGGACCTGTTCAAGTTGCTATTTCCGCTTCATGGTCGAACAACGTGTTCGAAGGGAGTGGCACGCTTATCGTGCAGCCTGCTTTCAGTGCGCAAGGGGAGTTCCGCTATGGCGGGTCAACTAACTGGTGGATAAAAGTGAAGGCTGGGGTGAATATCCCTGTTGGTCCATTCACGATTGTTGGAGTCTCCGGAGAACTCGGACGTAACAACAATGTCTGGACGTTTGGCCTCGGAGGCTCCGTGACCGTTGGGCCAGCTGGGGAAGCTAAGCGGGCAATTCGACTTGATATTTACGTCCAGGTTGTAACCTCCTCGGGTGGTCCAGTCATTAATGGCACCGCTGACGTTATGGTGATGTCGAATGTTGCGATTGGGCATGCTACTGTGACGCTTGATTACCCGAATGAGCGCTTCGCAGGCAATATCAATTTCGGGTGGAGCCGGAAAGGCATCACGGTTAATGCCCAGGTGGATATCGAGGTCAAGTCGGGGCAATACTGGTTCGTAGGGGCAGGGGTAAATCTGAACATTTTCAGCTTTGCATCGCTCCATGGCACGGTTTTCGTGGCACGAAACTACAGCGGATATATGCACACACTTCCAGTGATGTATCATCCGAATAATCAAGCAATAAACGGATTGCATCTTGATGTGACGTTTAGTCTCTCAGCCAGTGGTTCGCGATGGAGCATAAATGCCAATGCGTGGGCTTTTGGTGCGGTTGATTGGAACCAGAACCTCTCAGGCGGCGTACATTTAGCAGCCAGCGGCTACTTTGACCTATGGGTCGTTGGTGGAAATGGCAATTTCGACCTGCAAGCTGCTCTCCAGTATCAAGCTAATCAATTAAAAGCTCATGGCAGTGTCTCATTTAGTATGAAACTATGGACATGGCCATGTGACAGCGGTACTGGTTGCTGGGACTATTGTTTCCCGACAGGTGGCACAGCATGTTTTGACATATCGGTTACCGCTGATTACAGCAGCGGCTCTGGCTGGAGCTGGTCAGTAAGCTGGTAGCTGCGGAGGTTAGACGATGAAATCTGCGGATAAAAGAGAGGAAGGAACTATGATGAAAACCATACATATTCTCTTCGCTGCGACGCTCTCCTTGCTCGTATGGCAAACCTCTTCAGGTGAAGGCACCCATTTAGCACAGCAAACCTTAGTCAGAGTTGAGGCGCTTTCAGGACCTCATGGCATCATGTTGATTATCGATGGCGATGTGCTGCATCCGAGTACCGCAGCAAAGACTAAGGGATGGGTAGGGTATAACATATATCGCAAGGCTATAGCAGAAGGAGAGTTCAAGAAGCTTACCCCTACGCCCCTATCACGTGTGAACTCACTCAGCGATCTTCAGAAGCGCTTTGGCACGCAGGTTGATCTATGGGTCGGCATGTTAAAGCTCAAGGATGCTGAAGAACTCTGGCAATTGTTTGAAAAACTTGATCCGAGGTTGAGTAAGTTCAGCGTGTTAGATCCGGCGCTGAGAGAGGCACTCGGATTAGTATACTGGGATACTAACGTCCAGAGCGGCGTGAACTACACGTATGAGGTCACTCTTGTTGACGCTCAAGGGAAAGAGTCGGATCGGTCAGCTCCTTCATCGGCGACTTTTGGAGTTCCACGCTTCATTTTGAAAGGACCCATGGGAGTTACTGGAGAGGCTGGGGATAATCGCGTCACTCTTCACTGGCAGCCGAATCCTGCCGATAGCGCCGCATTCAGCTACTCCGTTTACCGAGGGCTTGAAAAAGATGGGCCGTTCGTAAAGTTAAATGACAGACCGATTGTCGTCTTCTATCACGTTGGATCTGAAAAACTACCGGAAGCAACGTTTATAGATAGCACTGTGCACAATGGAAGAGTTTACTACTATGCCGTTGTTTCGGCTGACTACGCTGGAAACGAGAGTGCAAAGGAGCCGGTGCTCGATTTCCTGCCAAGGGACGTTACTCCACCCGCTATACCTCAGGAGGTTGTGGCACTTCCATCTGGACTTGGAGTCACAATCACGTGGAAGAGTGTTCCCGATACCGATCTTGCCGGGTACAACATCTACAGAAGCTTGAAACCGGACAGCGGGTTTGCAAAGATTAATGACATGTTAGTCCCTGTGAGAGATTCTGCCGACTACTACGAAGATCGGGGAGTACATCCAAACGTCCAGTATTTTTACCGGGTGACAGCTGTGGACCGCTCTGGCAATGAGTCAATCCAATCGGCGACAGGTCTTGCGGTGTTTCGAAACTTTCGGCCGCCACTCCCGCCTCAAGGTGTGAAAGCGGAGGGACGGAAAAACGGAGTGTTAATTCAGTGGAAGAAAAATGAAGAAGAGGACCTTCAGGGCTACTTTGTGTTTCGTGCGGAGAGGATGAACGGAGAACTTGTCCAGGTTTCACCACTGATTCCAAGAGATACAACATTTTTCCTGGATACGGATCCACATATTTCACCAAAAGGTTCATACTGGTATCTTGTGCAGGCGATAAACTATACTGGCGTTGTAAGCAATTTTTCCGCTCCTGTGGTATCGTCTCCTGCAAAAGAGGAATCCCCCGAAACATCGACTTCGTTTTACGGTTATCCCGACGCCATCGGGAATCGGCTTTTCTGGGCACCGCCTGAGGATAACACCGTTGTTGCTTACAATGTCTACAGGGCTAGACCTTCTAAGGCTCCGAAGTGGGAGCGATTAACGAAGGAGCCCGTCCCGTGGAACTATCGCACCTTTACTGATCGGGATGCAGAGCCGGGGGTAGAGTATCTGTATGCGATTCGCTCTGTGAACGACCGCGGGATCGAAGGTCCGCTTTCGCATTCTGTGACGCTCACTCGCTTTGTACCGCCGCCCCTCCCGCCCGGAAATGTTATGGTCACTCAGTTTCGGGACGGGCTGAAGATTTCCTGGGACGTTACTCTGGAGCCTCGCGTGAAAGGTTACTTCGTTTATCGGCGGAGCGGCAGGGAACCAGCGCGTCGTCTCACACGAGATCCACTCCCAAAGTCTGTATTCGAATTTCGAGACGGGACAGTGCGGCGTGGAACAAGATATTTCTATTCTGTCTCCTGCCTTGGAGAAGACGGGCGAGAAGGGGAGCGGAGTGATGAAGTCCCGTTCTACGTGCCCTGACGAAGGGGGCAGTCAGTTTGTTCTTTCGTTTCTCTTATAGGAGGGAAAATGATGATGAAGAGGCTGAAAGATTTCACGAAGACCTGCGGAGCAATCTTCACTTTTAGCTTGCTCTGGATCGTGAGCGCGCGAGCTCAAATGCCGCCACAAGCAGATACAACCAAACAAAGTTTCTTTCAGAGATATGTGAAGCTAAGTGGTGAGATTGGTGCCTATGGCGAGCTTTACAGTATCTCAGGCAGGGAAAGGCGCAGGCCTGCAAGCACGGGTAGATTATATTTTCGACCGACGATTTCTCTCTTCAATGCATTTTCAATGTCCTTTGATTTTCTCCTCTCGACCGAGGGTAGCTCAGCGCGGCAGAATATCAATCAACTCGGACTGAATCCTTCGTGGAGTTGGGGTGCAGCCCACATTGGCGACTTCACAGAGACGTTCACGCCACTGACGTTCAGCGGCGTACTCATTCGCGGCGGTGGCGTCTCCATCAATCCGGGAGCATTTCGTTTTGCAGCGGTTGGCGGCTTCACGAAGCGCGCCGTTGCTGGCGGCGCTGAAAATGGAAGCTACGAGCGGTATCTTTACGGTGCGAAGATCGGCGTTGGAAAAGAATCAAGTTCATTTTTTGATTTGATGTTTATCCGCGTCCGAGATAACCCCTCTTCGCTCCCACCACTGTCACCTTCAATCACTGTAATTGCTCCAAATGGAGGAGAGGTTTTGCCAGTAGGAACAACCCAAACAATCCGCTGGAATGCTGCAGGCATTGGTGACCAGGTCAAGATCGAACTTTCCAGAGATGGTGGAAATTCATTCGAGACACTTTTCTCAAGTACACCAAACGATGGTTTAGAGCAATGGATAGTGACTGGTCCTCCAACACTGAATGCCGTTATCAGAGTTTCAAGTCTAAACGATTCAGTGAGTGATGTCAGTGATGCACCTTTCGAAATTGGCGGCACACAATATCAACCTGGCACAACTCCTCCCAATGTCGCTGATCCATATGCTGTGACGCCGCAGGAAAATCTGGTAGTCGGTGCAAACACTGTTCTTCGTCTTTTCGAGAGTGCGCTGACACTTAAGGGTGAACTGAGTGGCAGCGTGTACACTCGAGATATGCGTGCAGCGGATTTGGAGAGCAAAGAAATCCCGTCGTTCGTGAAACAGATTTACAAGCCACGTGTCAGCACACGTGTCGACTATGCGTATACGACTGAGATAAATTTGAATCTATCACATTTTAGCGCAAAGGCGGGGTACCGCTATCTCGGGCCCGGGTATACGTCGCTTGGCGTTGCTTCACTTCTCACCGACCAACAGGAGATGCTCCTCGGTGCGGGTCTTCGATTTCAACGTTGGTCCATCGCGCTTGATGGCGGAAGGCAAAATGATAATCTCCTTGGCCAGAAGCTTTACACCACAACCCGCGATCGAATTGGTGGCTCTTTGAACATCCGCCCACTGAATGAATGGAGCGCGACAATTCTAAGCAACTATCTGACTATGGAGAACGATGCGAAGAGCGATACGATGCGCATCGCCTATTATAATTTGATGGTTGGAACAAACCATGTGGTCATGTTTGGGCAGCAGGCTCTTGTTCAAACAGCAACAGCAAGCTACATGTATCAGACCTCTGCAGATGAGAATCCGTTGCGGAAGAACTCAACCTCCACCTCACACACGGTGAACCTGAGTCTGGTTCTGGCTATAGCTCCTAATCTAAGCGTGACTCCCTCAGCCGGCGTTGTTAGTTCACAGTTTGGCGGTGCAGAGCGGACAACGACACAAACATACACTGTAGCCTCTCAGTACCGAGCGTTCGAAAGCAAACTCGTCACGTCGCTTTCAATCAGTGCTTCTATTATGGGAAATACAAATTCACTTCAGAGCATTCTCTCTTCCAGTTACCAGATAACAAGTGCGGATGTCGCTACGCTTTCCATCCGTGCCACGAACTACAACTACAGGGGCACAGGCAAATATGACGAATACATGGCAAATTTGACTGTTTCACATCGGTTTTGAGTCGTAGGTTACCGGTTCAGCCCTTCTTTCCCTAATTCGGAAGTCACCTATTATCTGTGCTTTCCACCGCGGGAGGCTCCTCTGCTTGAATCTGTTGATTTTTGTTGCATAAATTTAAACACAAAGCGTATATTGAGAGGCGGACAATTACGGACAAGGCAAAAGGGACGAAACTGAACAACAGGAGGTATCGGGGGACACCCGGGGTGGACAATCATGAAGGATTTTGTGAAAACCTCTATTCTTGTTATCTTGTTTCTTGGGATACTTCTCCTGACAGCAATATTTATAACCAGAACTACACAGCGCGTGGCTGACATCATACTTTACAACGGGATAGTTCACACGCTGAATCCCGCTCAGCCCAAAGCAGAGGCGATTGCAATTTCAGGTTCTCGGATTCTCGGTGTCGGGTCATCAGCGGAGGTTCGCTCAGCATATACTGCAAAGAGGGAGATCGATTTGCAGGGGCGAGCCGTCTTTCCCGGTTTTATTGATGCGCATGCGCATGTTGTTGAGTTAGGGGCAAGCTTATCGACATTAAATCTCGTTGGCACGCGATCGGCAGAGGAAATTGCTGAGATGGTTAAGCAACGTGCGGCACAGTCGACTCCCGGTACCTGGATCAACGGTCGCGGATGGGACCAAAATGATTGGGCAGTACAACAGTTTCCAACGCATGAAATTCTTGACCGTGCAGCACCAAATAATCCTGTGTATTTGATCAGGATCGATGGGCATGCTGTATGGGTAAACGCTCGTGCTCTGGAAATAGCACACATTACGAGGGAAACTGCTGATCCTCCCGGTGGTAAGATTCTCAGAGATATTCACGGCAATCCAACTGGCGTACTGGTTGATGCGGCGGTGGAATTATTGGCTCCCTATGTTCCACCTCCTACGGAGGCAGAGGTACGAGAAGCGGTCAAGCGTGCCACTTCTCTGTGTGCCAAACTTGGGATCACTGAGGTGCATGACATGGGAGCCGATAGCCGCGTAATTGCTATTTACAAGGACCTTGTTGACCATCACGAACTCCCTATTCGTTTGTACGTAGCAATTAATGGTGAGGGCGAAACATGGGATGCGTTCCTGAAAAGTGGTCCCCTTATCGATTACGGTGATGGAATGTTGACTGTCCGCTCAATCAAGCTTTTTGCTGATGGAGCGCTTGGGTCAAGAGGAGCAGCTCTGATCGATCCATATTCGGATGATCCTGGTAACCGTGGGTTGACATTAATGAGCACTGATGAAATTGTCGCAGTGGCTAAGACCGCTCTTCAACATGGTTTCCAGGTTTGCACCCATGCAATAGGCGATCGAGCAAATCATATTGTTCTCAACGCTTATGAAAGGGCGTTGCAAGAGACAGGGAAACTTGGGACTGACCATCGTTTCCGCATTGAGCATGCTCAGGTTCTTGATTCAGCGGATATCCCTCGTTTCCGTGAGCTTGGTGTGGTTCCGAGCATGCAGCCGACGCACGCAACTTCTGACATGCCCTGGGCTGAACGACGGCTTGGCACTCAAAGAGTACGATTTGCTTATGCCTGGCGATCACTCCTTGAAACTGGTGTCCACATTGCTGCGGGTTCAGATTTCCCGGTTGAGGACCCTAATCCTCTGCTCGGACTCTATGCAGCAGTAACTCGGGAGGATGCAAATGGGAATCCACCCGGTGGCTGGCATCCAGAGCAGAGAATGACAATGGAAGAAGCGCTTCGAGCGTTTACCACCTGGGCTGCTGAAGCCGCATTTCAGGAGCATAAGAAGGGGATGATCGCCCCAGGACAGTGGGCAGATCTGGTGGTCTTAGATCATGATGTGATGAATGTTTCTCCAGAATCCGCCTACGTATTGCCCTCGACGAAGGTAGTGATAACGTTCGTAGGGGGAACAGTTGTCTACCAACAGAATGAACTTGCTGAGGTGAGCCATGAAATTCGCCGCTGATGCTATGCTGGGCCGACTCGCGAAGTGGTTGCGCATGATCGGCTACGACACCACATATGACCGGTCGCTGCCGCCGGAGAAACTTGCTGAGCAGGCAAATCTCGAGGGGCGTATCGTATTGACAAGGACTCGTGAATGGCAATCACCAATTGCCCCGGAACATCTTTATATCCTGACCGCACATCGCTACTGGGAGCAGCTACGTCAGGTTGTAGACCATTTCCAACTCGACTGGAAGGCGAATGCCTTCACGCGGTGCACAGAATGTAACGTCCCTCTACAAAAGGTCGCAAGAGAAGCGGTGATCGACCGAGTGCCCGAAAAGGTAAAAACACTGGAGACCGATTTCTTTGAGTGTCAGCAATGCAAGCGAATCTACTGGCGCGGTGCTCATGTTATCAATACCTTGCAGCGACTTGAGCAATGGCTTGGACCCCGAGGGAAAGAGCCATCCGCCACTAACCAATGACTGCACCGATACCGGTGAGGGGATTGCTCTCGTCATGTTTAATGTGGTCCATCCGGAATATTGGCGTATCTGTGTTGAGCCCTGAGCTCGTTCTGCTGTATTGCCATTTTTCGCTTATAGACCCTGCTGAGGAAACAAGAGATAATGGAGGTACTTATGAAGCCGATAGCGGTAGCATCAGCAATGATTTGCGCGGTGTTTGGTATCAGTACAAATGTACACTATGAGACTACTTTTGAATTTCAGGAGGGGAAACCAATGAGCACTGAAAATATTCACTGGTATGGACAGTCTGCATTTCGAATTACAGACGACGGGAAGCAAATCTACATCGACCCATGGAAGCTTCCCAATGGCGTTCCAAAAGCATCGATTATTCTTGTCACGCACAGCCACTATGACCATTTCTCGCCTGATGATATTGCAAAAATCCTAACCCCCTCGACGGTTGTATTTGCTCCTACCGACGTTGCAAAGAAGCTAAATGCCAAAAGCATCATGCCAAACGAATCAGTAACCGTGGATAGGGTGAAGATCGCAACTATCCCAGCTTACAATCTGAAGAAACCGTATCACCCGCGCGCAAATAATTGGGTTGGCTACATTATCACACTTTCGAACGGCGAGACGATTTATCATGCCGGAGATACGGACTTCATTCCTGAAATGAAGTTGCTCAAAGTTGATGTTGCCATGCTCCCCGTTGGGGGAACATATACAATGGACGCGAAAGAAGCCGCTGAGGCGGCTAACAGTTTTCATCCCAGGATTGCCATCCCGATGCATTACGGCGACGTGGTGGGAAGTTCAAAGGACGCAGAGATGTTCAAGAAGCTGGTACACGGAGAAGTTGTGATTTTGCCAAGATCGAAAAATTAAAGAGGCCGCCTGCCATCAGGGCAAAGCTGTAAAGGAACTCGCCTCAGTTGTATGGAGTTCAACCTTCGCTGATTTAATCAGATCAGACAATGGGGGTGGGCAAAACGAGAACTGATTTACACGAGGCACTCCCTTTCTTCTCCTTACAGCTATGAAAAAGCGAAAATAATTCAAATCATATCTAACTGGATAAGTCAGAAAAGTCTGGAGGCAAAAGTGTCTATTTTGTGTACAGCAACAGGCAAGGATCAAGTTCTTTACTATACGCCAGGTAAATGGCCTCTATGGATTATAGTTAACGAGGGGCTCATCCCTTACAGCCGTATCGCGGAATACAGAACACGCTGGGGTTTTTACGGAGTTGAGATTGGCCCAGACCCGCAAGCCTACGATACTGCAAGAAATGCTGGTTTTCTCAGAGAGCAAATTCAAGTCTTTCTCGATCCCAACCCTAACCATGGGTATGGGTCTTTGATGCAGCAGTTGCAAAGCAACCCAGCAAGGTACTTCAAATTAGATGAGCCAGGCAATTACGGCGTGACGCCGGAAATGGTCAAAGAGTTATGGGACTGGATCGGGAAAACAAGCTCTGATAAGAAGCTTCACATTGCTGATAATCTTACCCCTGAGGAAGCCTCGTCTATGGATTTCACACAAATCTTGAAGTATAAACCCTACTGCCATTATCATCACCGCAGTGGTTATGACTATACGCTTAATTTATGGCCTGAGTGGCTGCAAAATTTTGAAGAAAAGTTTCGTCAACGGGTTGGATTAGTTAGTTTGGTGGATAACCGGGGGCACTATGGCGAACTCTTAGATTATGCTATTTCGATAGGTGCATCATCCCTCTGGGTTTATACCCTCGTTGGGCATGACATGGTCACAATGCCCACCCTAACGGACCTTGAAAACTTTTGCTGGGAGGCAGCGCAAAGGGGCTGGTTGGGTTGTGTAACTGGATAGCTAATGAAAAGATAGAAAACAATCACCGTTAATACTAAGATCGAGGACAAAGATGGTTTCAAACGTGGCAGTCGCTCGTCTGAAGCGCGGAAGTTCTCTTGTTGCATATCTTTTTCCGATTCTTATACTGTATGCATCTGTGAAGGCAAATGCGCAGCAGAACTTTTGGGTTGGGACAAACGGACCTTACGGGGGCTTTGTTAATGCTTTTGCTGTTCTGGGTGAGAGTCTCTTTGCGGGGACTGACGGAGGAGTCTTCCGCTCAACTGACAATGGGACAAGCTGGACTGCGGTTAACAACGGCTTGAGCTTGTCAGATCCACGCGTTTCTGCTTTCGCGGTTATTGGCGGAAGTGTCTTCGCGGCAACTATCACAGGAGTGTATCGTTCAACCAACAATGGTAATAGCTGGATAAAGCTTGACCCTGGCTTCAGCGACGTTATTACTTTTGCAGTCTCTGGCACGAATCTCTTCGCCGGGACTAGTGACCGCGGGGTCTTTCTTTCAACTGACACTGGCACAACCTGGACTGCTGCCAATAGCGGCTTGAGAGATGCCTGGGTCAGCGCTCTGGCGGTCTCTGGCACAAAGCTCTTTGCCGGGACTCGGTATCGCGGAGTCTTTCTTTCTACGGACAACGGTACAACCTGGACCCCTGTGAATACCGGCTTGACAGACAGTGATGTGACGGCTCTGGTGGTCTGCGGCACGAATCTTTTCGTTGCAACTGAGCGTGGCGGGGTTTTCATTTCCCCCACCAATGGCACAAGCTGGACTCCTGCCAATAGGGGCCTGGAGGAATATTGTGTTAATGCTTTTGCTGTCTCCGGCACGAATATCTTTGCCGGGACTAACGGTGGCGGAGTTTTCATTTCCACCAACAACGGCGCAAGCTGGACTCCTGCCAATAATGGCTTGAAGGACCCATATGTCAATGCGTTCGCTGTCTCCAGCAGGAATCTCTTTGCAGGGACTAATGGCAGTGGGGTTTTCCTTTCCACCAACAACGGGGCAAACTGGGAAGAGACGAATACCGGTTTAACGGCTGGCCGTCTTTGGTCGCTCGCCACTAGCGGTACGAATCTGTTCGCCGGGACTGATAATGGGGTTTATCGTTCAACAGACCGGGGTAATACATGGACAAAAGTTAATGAATTTGATATTGCTTCTTTAGTCGTCAGCCCTACGGGATACATCTTTGCAGGGTCAGGTGGGTATAGATTCCCAGGAATTTATCGCTCAACAGACAATGGTGATACCTGGACCCATGTTGAAAAGACCATCTGGCCTGTCTTTGATTTGGCTGTTGATTCGAATGGCTACATCTTCGCCGGTAGTGCTGGAGTTTATCGTTCAACGGACTATGGTGATAGCTGGACACAAATTGGGTTGGCACATCTTATAGTCAGCTCATTGGCTGTCAACTCTGCAGGTTATATTTTTGCCTCAGTCGAGCAACGCGGCGATGCACTATATCGTTCAACAGATAACGGCATGAACTGGACCCGGCTTGACTTGCCAGGGTGGCCACGTCGGCTGGCAGTCAATTCTGTGGGAAACATTTTTGTCACATCCTATGCAGAGTCCCACGATGGGGGATTCCATGAGTATCATCGATTATACCGTTCAACAGACAATGGTGATACCTGGCAAGAGATAACAAGCTTGACTGGTAATAAACACATCAGCGCCTTAGCCATCAATTCTGCAGACTACATTTTTGCTGGCACTGCTGGCGAGGTGTACAGGTCGACGGACAATGGTGATAGCTGGGTAAATGTAGGCTGGGTTGACAACCTATCAGTCTCTTGTTTTGCTTTCGATCCGGGTGGGTACATCTTTGCTGGCAGTTATTTTAATGGCAGAGTCTACCGGAGTATAAATCCAACAATTCCCGTTCCCCCTCACCAACTTTACCAAAACTACCCGAACCCATTCAATTCATCAACTACAATCTCATTCAATATTCATGAGCGGTCTCATGTCAAGCTTGTCGTTTATGACATTCTCGGAAGGGAAGTAAGAAAACCCGTGGACGAAGAGAAAGATGCAGGAAAGTACGAACTTGAGTTTGATGCTGCGGGGTTGCCGAGCGGTGTGTATTTCTACACGTTACAAGTAGGGGGGAAGAATGAGGCAAGGAAGATGGTCCTGTTAAGATAGCCCACAGTTTTCATCTTACAAACGCTACAATTCGGGAGAAAAAGAGAGTAGTGCTAAAGGTGCCATTCAACGCGTTCAAATCATAAAACATTGTCGTAACCAAGGGACCACATCAGGTAGATGCAATGCACTAAGAGGAAGCATTTAATCGTTACCAAGTTCCCGCCGCGAAGGTTATGCATGCGGCAGGTTCGTGATAGAGTGAAACTGACTTCTCACAATTCCCGGATAACGCGTGTTAGCGGAAATACTGTATCTTCTTGATTTTCAGACATCGCATGAGTATATTTTTATCGTAACGTTTCAGGGAAGACATGGCAACGACGTCTGATTTTCGTGCAGGGATGACGATCCGCTTTAACGGCGAGCTTTGGACGCTGGTGGAGTTTCAGCACGTTAACCCCGGCAACTGGCGTGCGTTTGTACGAACAAAGCTAAAGAATCTTAAAACCGGGAGAGTCATTGAGAATCGGTTTCGTGCTGGCGAAGAAATCGACGTTGTACGCATCGAGCAAAAGGAGTATCAATATCTGTATCGAGACGGTTTGAGTTTCGTTTTCATGGATAACGAGACCTATGACCAGATAGCGGTGCCGCCAGATATTATCGGAGAGAACTCCCGATTTCTGAAAGAAGGAGAAAGGGTTACGATTTCATTCAATGGTTCTGAAATTGTGGGGATAGAGTTGCCAATTCTTGTCGAGCTAAAGATTGTTCAAACAGTACCCGGTATAAAGGGGGATACTGCCACCGGGGGGACAAAGCCTGCGACCGTTGAGACCGGAGCCACCGTTAACGTTCCTCTCTTTCTGAATGAAGGAGATATAATCCGCATCGATACGCGTACAGGTGAATATGTTGAGCGGGTGAAAGTCGAGTAGAGCGTATTCGAAGAGGCAGAAACGGACTGAGAAAGAACGAGCATGGATTTAGCTTATTTACGGCGTCTCATTAAGTTGGTCGATGAAAGTGGGATCAGTGAGTTGGAGCTGGAGGAAGAGGGAACAAAGATCCGTATTACAAAAGCGAAGTATAATTCAATCCCGCCTTACGGGAATGCCCAGCGTGCTGAGCTATCAGCTTCCCCAATTGCATCATCTCATTTAGCACCTTTGCCTGTTTCTCAGGCAGAAGCACCTGCATCGAGTCAGTCCGCGCCGCTGCAAGTTGAGGCACCGGCAGCGGAGGTGGCTGTTCAGTATCACGAAATCCGTTCGCCAATTGTTGGGACTTTTTATAGAGCCCCTGCTCCTGACGCCGAGCCGTATGTGCAGGTGGGTCAGATTGTTCAGCCTGGGCAGGTGCTTTGCATCGTTGAGGCTATGAAACTGATGAATGAGATCGAAAGCGATGTAGCAGGTCGTATTGCAAAAATCCTCGTTGAGAATGCACAGCCTGTTGAATACAACCAGCTTCTTTTTCTCATTGAGAAAATATAGCCTTTATCCTTCCCCTGACCTCGGAGTTGGTGGTGTTTCATAAGATTCTCATTGCAAACCGAGGCGAGATTGCCCTTCGCATTATTCGCACATGCCGCGAGTTAGGAATCAAGACCGTCGCGGTCTACTCAGAGGCAGATCGATATGCACTCCATGTGAAATTTGCGGATGAGGCTGTCTGCATTGGTCCACCCTCAAGTCGCGAGAGCTATTTGAATATCCCGAGGATCATTGCAGCAGCGGAGATCACAAATGCAGATGCCATACACCCAGGCTATGGGTTCTTAGCCGAGAATGCGAGTTTCGCTGAAATTTGTACAAGCTCGGGACTTAAGTTCATAGGTCCGCAACCTGATTCCATTCAAGCAATGGGGGACAAAGCCTATGCAAAAGAGACGATGCGGAAGGCTGGAGTACCTGTAATTCCTGGCAGCGACGGGGTCGTGAGTGATGTAGCGAAGGCTCAGGAGATCGCTGAGGAGGTTGGATATCCTGTGATGATCAAGGCTGCCGCCGGTGGCGGCGGGAAAGGAATGCGTATTGTAAGAGATTCGGAGGAATTCGAGCGAGCATTCCAGATGGCTCGTGCAGAAGCAGAGTCAGCATTTGGGAATCCGGAAGTCTACATTGAAAAATTTGTAGAGCAACCGCGACACGTTGAGGTGCAAATCCTTGGCGACCAATACGGAAACGTGATCCATCTGGGAGAGCGCGACTGCACAATTCAACGGCGTCATCAAAAACTTATTGAAGAATCTCCCTCCCCAATTGTGGATGAAGAGCTTCGAGAGCAAATGGGCTTAGCGGCTGTGAAAGCAGCAAAGACCGTTCACTATGAGGGTGCGGGGACGGTTGAGTTTCTGGTTGACAAGCAAAGAAATTTTTACTTCATGGAGATGAACACACGTATACAGGTTGAGCATCCTGTGACGGAGCAAGTCACGGGAATTGACTTGATTCGCGCTCAAATTGAGATTGCATCCGGCCAGCGTATCCCTCGAAAGAAGATTCGCCCCCACGGCAGTGCAATCGAATGCCGCATCAATGCGGAGGATCCATATCATGGCTTCCGTCCGTCGCCGGGACGCATTACCAGTTTTCATATACCGGGAGGATTCGGCGTTCGGGTGGACACTGCTGCCTATGCTGGCTATGAAATCCCACCATATTACGATTCACTCGTTGCAAAATTAATTGTCTGGGCTGAGACTCGAGAGCAAGCCATTAACAAGATGGTAGTTGCTCTCGATGAGTTTATCATAGAAGGAATTCATACCACAATCCCTTTTCATCAAAGAGTTTTTCAAGATGCTAACTTCCGCAGCGGACAATATGATACAAGCTTCATTGAATCGCTTGAGATCGAAACCGTACCGCAAGCGGTTTGAAAAATTTGATTGAATAGAAAGGATTTACGAATGAATATTCCAGATACTCTAAGGTACACGAAAGACCATGAGTGGATTCGTGTTGAAGGAGATTATGGTGTTGTTGGAATCACAGACTACGCACAGAGTGAACTTGGCGATATCGTATTTGTGGAGCTGCCGCAGGTCGGTTCATCATTTTCGCAGGGTCAGAGCTTTGGGACAATCGAGGCAGTCAAAGCGGTCTCTGACTTGTTCCTCCCAGCCTCTGGAGAAATCGTAGAGGTGAATGCAAATCTCGGTAATGCTCCCGAGCTTATTAACAAAGACCCTTATGGAGAGGGGTGGATGGTGAAGATTCGTATCAAGGACCATGCAGAGATTGATACCCTGCTCGACGCAAAAGCATATCGTTCACTCATTGGTCAATAGAAACAGCCGAATAGCCTGGAGTTGCCCATGTCTTTTGTCCCTCATACAGATGCAGAACAGCAGGAAATGCTGCGCTTAATAGGAGTCTCCGACATTGAGGAGCTTCTATCCACGATCCCTGAGTCAGTCCGGCTCCGCAAACCTCTGCACCTGCCACAAGCACTCTCTGAATTTGAGGTGCTGCGGGAGTTGGAAGCACTGAGTGCTCAGAACGCTTCTGTCGATCAAGTCATTTCTTTTCAAGGAGCAGGAGCTTATGACCATTTTATACCTTCTGCAATCAGTTCGATAATTAGCCGGTCTGAATTCGCGACTGCCTACACACCTTATCAACCTGAAGTGAGTCAAGGCACATTGCAGTCAATGTACGAGTACCAATCAATGATCTGCGAGCTCACAGGAATGGACGTCGCGAATGCATCAATGTACGATTGTGGAAGCGCATTGGCAGAAGCATGTCTGATGGCAGCAGGAGATACAGGACGAGATGAAATTCTCATTGCGGGGAAGGTTCATCCCTTGTATCTGGAGATTGTTCGGACGTACACTCATGGGCAAGGGATTCAGATGCGAGTAATTCAGCACCGCGACGGTGCATCATCCATCGCTGACGTGGATAGTGCACTTTCCGAAAATACCGCTGCAGTGATCATCCAGCAACCAAATTTTTTCGGTATCATTGAAGACGCTGAACAGATTGTAAAGAGGGCTCATGATGCTGGTGCTTTGGCGATCATGGTTATAGATCCTATTTCCCTCGGCATTATGAAATCGCCTGGAGAGCAAGGTGCGGATGTAGTTGTTGGAGAAGGGCAAGGATTAGGTATCCCGCTCAGTATGGGTGGACCGTATCTGGGCATTTTTGCTGTTCGTGAAGCTCTCATTCGAAAGATGCCGGGCAGAATGGCTGGCATGACTGTTGATGTTGAAGGCAACAGAGGATTTGTCATGGCTCTTCAAACACGGGAACAGCATATCCGGCGCGAAAAAGCAACCTCGAACATCTGCACAAATGAAGGCCTGATGATGCTCGCAGCCACCGTGTACCTTTCGCTGATAGGACCCGAAGGTTTGAAAGAGGTTGCCACTCTGTCACTGCAGAAAAGCCATTATCTGGCAGACCGCATCACCACTATTCGCGGCTTTCAATTAAAGTATCAAAAACCATTTTTCAAGGAGTTTCTTGTCGATACCCCTCTGCCAGCAACTGAAATTATCTATCGACTAAGCCAGAAGGGTGTCCTTCCTGGTATCGATATAAGTTCGCTCGATCCTGAAGAGACAGGGCTTCTTATTGCAGTGACTGAGAAGCGAACTCGAGCTGAGCTGGACAGATTTGTTGAACTTCTCCGAGCCCTGTGACAGACGCAGGGCTTTTGAGTCTAAGTTGAAGATGGATGTTTCTGAGCGCATTGTGATTTTAGATTTTGGCTCCCAGTATACACAGCTTATTGCTCGGCGCATCCGGGAGTTAGGTGTATTTTCAGAGATTCATCCGTATTCAACTCCACTGGAGAATCTTGTCGCACTTAAACCAGCCGGCATCATCCTCTCCGGCGGTCCCGCAAGCGTTTACATGGAGGATGCCCCTCTACCAGACCGTCGAATCTTTGAGCTCGGCAAACCTATCTTGGGGATTTGCTACGGATTACAACTCATCGCATACCTCTTTGGCGGAGAGGTCGATCGCTCAGTCAAACGAGAATATGGCAGAGCCCAACTCATCATTGATGATGAAAGTGATCTTTTCGCCGGTATAGGTGGGGATACATCTGTATGGATGAGTCATGCCGATGCGCTAATACGAATGCCTGACGGGTTTGTTCGACTTGCTCATACAGCAAATTCACCCATAGCTGCACTTCGGGATGCATCGCGCACGATATATGGTGTGCAATTTCATCCTGAAGTTGTCCATACGCCGAGAGGGAAAGAGGTCCTTGCGAATTTTCTTTTCCGCGTTTGCAAATGCCGCGGAGGTTGGGACGCACGTTCACTTATCGAGCGAACGATAATGAACACTCAACAAATGGTAGGTCCTGATGAACATGTTTTGCTTGCATTGAGCGGTGGAGTCGACTCCACCGTCACTGCGATACTTCTTCATAAAGCCATCGGTGATAGGCTACATCCAATTCATGTTGATAATGGACTCATGAGGCGCGGCGAGAGTGAGTCAGTTATCTCATTGTTTCGCGAGCAATTTTCCATTGCTATCGATTTTGTTGATGCCTCACAGCGCTTCCTTGATCGGCTGCGTGGAGTTCTTGATCCTGAGGAAAAACGCAGGCGAATTGGTGAGACGTTCATTGAAGTTTTTGAAGAGCGGGCACGGAAGTACCCTAATGTGCGCTATCTGGCTCAAGGTACCCTTTATCCTGACGTGATTGAATCTCGTTCGTACAAAGGTCCTTCTGCAACTATCAAGACTCATCATAATGTGGGGGGATTGCCGGAGAAAATGAATCTCGAGCTCATCGAGCCGCTTCGGGAACTTTTCAAAGACGAGGTTCGAGCTATCGGTCAGGAGCTCCACATCCCCGAAAGCTTGTTGCGCCGTCACCCATTTCCGGGTCCAGGATTGGCTGTCCGTGTCCTTGGCGAAGTGACCCCCGACCGGATAGAAATTGTTCGCGCAACCGATGCGATTCTCATCGAAGAACTGGAGAAATGGAATCTGTATGACAAGGTATGGCAAGCGTTTGCAATTCTCTTGCCCGTCCACTCAGTCGGCGTGATGGGGGACGAGCGAACTTACAACAACGTAATAGCTTTGCGGGCAGTGACAAGTCTTGATGGGATGACAGCTGATTGGGCAGCCCTGCCAGACGAATTTCTTGCCCATGTCTCTAATCGAATCATTAATGAGGTCCCAGGTGTAAATCGCGTTGTATATGATATCAGCTCAAAACCCCCGGCGACGATCGAATGGGAATAAGATGTCAAGCTCGTTAAACACGCGGAGAAAGAGGGCATCAGTTTATTTTCCGCTAATTCTTACATTTCTGCTTTCATGCTTTTCCCAATCCGGGTTTTCACAGGAATCCGTTCTCTACTCCACGTCTGCGGAACAGAAGTTTGCTACTGCTCTTTCGCTCTATGACAGATCGCAATTCGACTCAGCTGCAGTTTTGTTTTTGGACCTGAGCAATACGCCGGGCCATCATCGGCAAAGCGCCGCTTTGATCATGGCTGCGAAAAGCCTCTTCCGAGCTGGGAAATATGCCCAGGCACGAGCTGAACTGGACCACTTTTTAGCTAAAGGGGGACTTTTCCAACGTCGACAGAAACGTGGATGGTCAAGCTTCACAGCTGATGCTTACTTTACACGAGCTCTAATTGATGCTGCGGAGGACAAAGTAGTTTCCTCAATTTTGAATCTGGATAGTGCCCAGTATTTCTCTCCCGCTCGAAAGCTCGAGAACGACATTGATTCATTGACCTGGTTTATCAGTCATCGCCTTGTTCAAGGGTTGCAAGCCGATTCGATCTTGTACGCCGTCAGTGGACTTCAGAATCAGCGGGTACGGAACATTGTCTCTGTTCAATTGGTCTCGGGTTTATTATCCCGGGGTGATTTGCAACAAGCCAAACGTATCCTTAGTGGCATCAAGCGCGATGCATTGCCGAGCTGGCTTCGCACCGTTTACGACACGATTGAACAAGGACTTGCAACAGCAAAGGTAGCAAAGGTTGGTATTCTCCTTCCCTTAAGTGCCTTCGAGAAATTCGTTTCGCGAGCTGCTCAGGAATTGCTGGAGGGAATACAACTTGCGGTAGAGTTGGCAAGGGATTGTTGCGATTCCAATCCACCTGGCAATTCCGGAGAGGACAAACAGCTTCCGAGTGCCCCTCACTATCGTGCTCCTGGCGCTACATGGTTTATCAATCTTGATGTGAGGGACACGCGTCACGATGGAAATCATGCTGTTAATGAGATGGAAAAATTGGCAGCGGACTCAGCAGTCATATTTGTTCTTGGGCCAATGTTCAGCGACGAGGTGCGTTCCGTCGCTTCGTTGGCTTCATCTGCTGGTCTAGCTCTGATTTCTCCAACGGCAAACGAACCGAGCCTTGCTTCCTCTGGTAAGACAGTTTTTCTGACGAATCCAGATGATCAAATGAAGATTGAAGCCCTTGTACAGTTTGCTGTTCGTGATCTCCATGATTCAGTGTTTGCGATTCTTGCTCCGGATATAACAAATGACCGCGCTGCACCGGAGCGATCAGTAATACCAGATTTGACTGACAGAGTAAGCATCTTTACGAAGTCGGTTGCGAAGGCAGGGGGACGTGTAGTGGCGACCGAGCGCTACGATCCCACAAACGGCGATCTTTCACAGCAATTTCGCTCCCTTGAAGCATCACGAAAACAATTTCCAATGCAGGCACTTTACGTCCCTGTTAGCACTCCAGATGAAATTGAGATCGTTGTATCGCAGCTTGCCTATTACGGCTGGAAGGTCCAACTCTTAGGCTCGGATGAATGGAATAACTTATCCGCTCTTTACGCCCAAAGAAAATATGCTGCGGGAGTTGTCTTTCCATCAGACTCATATCTTGCTGACTCAGCCGAGCTCAACCATGTTCGAAAGCTTTACGAGGCGCGCACACATAAAGTGCTCAGTCGATTTGTTCTCTATGGCTACGACACTATGAAGGCTGCCCTGAGAGCTCTTTCAAACTCTGATGGAACACGTAGCGGCTTTCTTCTTGCACTGCAGAAGCTTCCACATGTCAAGGGCGTGCATAATGATATTTGCTTTCTTGGAACGCAGGTCAATCACAGTGTTCAGATTCTCCAATTTACGGGCGAGGATATTGTCCGCCTTGTTCCGTGGATTGTAGGAGGGATGCATGATTCAGAAACGAAAAGATAGTCCGGAAGTTCACGAAGCGATTCAGTACCGCGTACCGATAAAGGAGTGGCCTGAAGATGATCGACCCAGGGAAAAACTTAGTCGCCTTGGTGCCCAAGCCCTTTCTGATGCCGAGCTCCTGGCAATTCTCCTGGGAAGCGGAACACGTAATGCCACTGCCGTCGACGTGGCAAAGTATCTGCTCAAGCAACATGAATCACTTCATCAATTGGCTCGATATGGGGTCGCGGAATTCCAGAGGATCAAGGGAATTGGAACTGTGCGCGCCATTACGCTTGCGGCGGCATTCGAGCTTGCTCGACGATTACATCGCCCTGAGAAAGTGAGCAAGCCTGTCTTCTTATCACCGGCAGATGTTGCAAGCTACATGATCCCTCGTTTGCGCGATCTGCGGAAAGAAATTTTTGTAGTTCTCCTTCTCAATAGCGCAAACCGCCTCATACGGGAGGTGACAATTTCTGAAGGGAATCTCAACAGCAGCGTTGTTCATCCCCGTGAGGTGTTTAAAGCGGCACTTGATGAACTTGCCGCTGGCATTATTCTTGTACACAATCATCCCAGCGGACGGCTGCAGCCAAGCCAGGAGGATATCAGCATCACAAGACAACTTGTTGAAGCGGGACGCATAGTTGGAATACCGGTCCATGACCACGTTCTAACTGCCGGCTCAGAGTACGTAAGCTTTGCTGAGCAGGGATTGCTCGGAAGCACGCAACATCACTGAAAGAGATGATCAAGGGGTTTCAGCTTCTGAGCTCAGCGGCAAGCTTAACGTTCTTATCTGTGTGGAACCCAATCTAAAACGCCTATGCGGCTTGATTTTGTTCGGCGAGGCGAATATATTGCCAATAACTGCAGCTTGCGATGAAGAGGTGCTTATACTTACCATGACAAGTTCAATAGTCAAGATGAGGATTTGAATGCAACTTCGCTTACCGGCGTTTACATTCGTGGTCATATTAGTCGCAGGATGCTCGAGGGAACAGAACCAAGTTGTCATCCGCCCATCACATGAGTTCAGCTTGCCTGCCCTTGATTCGTCTCAGCTGGTTGTTCAGGTTATCAATGTCCCGCAGTCAAGCGCCCATTCAGCCCGGGATTCAATCATCTCCAGAGATCTTTCAATTTTTGAAATGCTCGATGAAGCTCGCAGTCATTACGTGCAAGCTCTTGAGCTACAGGATCAAGGCGATTCGTTGCGTTCTGCAGACGAATTCGAAAAAGCTATTGATATCCTGAACGAAATAAGCTACTATCCAGACATTGAGTCAAATCAGGATTTCAACGATCTGAGTCGAAGCGTTATCGAGGATTACGAGAAATACATTGCTCAAGTCAGCGAGTTAGGTCCGGAAAGCTCAATTTTTGCTCTGCGTGAGAAATTAAATCAGGAGGTTGACACACTCAGTGTAACCCATGAGATGTTTCCGGCCAGGATTCCCGCTGGGGGTCAGATTCCGCTGATAATAAATGATGTCGTGGAGCGGACTTTGACATTCTTCAAAGAGAAAGCCCGACGTCACGTCGAACGCTGGATTCGAAACTCCGGGAAGTATTTTCCTTTGATAAAGCGAGTTTTGAGAGAAGAGGGGGTGCCCGAAGAATTAGCGTATCTGGCAATGGTGGAGAGCGGTTTAAACCCTCTTGCACGTTCATGGGCAAGAGCCGTAGGGATATGGCAATTTATCAGAGGTACTGCAAGGCTTTATGGGTTGAATTCATCGTGGTGGTATGATGAACGGCGAGACGTTGAGAAATCGACGCGGGCTGCAGCAAGGCATCTCCGCGATCTCTACAATAACTATAATGACTGGTATCTGGCACTCTCTGCATACAATGCCGGCGTAGGGAACGTAGATCGGGCAATTCGACGCGCTCAATCGACTGATTTCTGGGTACTACGAAAATATCTGCCACGAGAAACTCGCAACTACGTCCCTCAGTTTATCGCCATCGCTTTGATGGCAATGAGCCCTGAAGATTTTGGCCTCGATGGCATTGAAGTTGCAGATTCCCTCTCGTTTGATACTGTCACGGTGGATGACTGTGTGGATCTAAGTGTGCTGGCAAGGTGTGCGGGCACAGATGTAGAGACTCTCCGTGAGTTGAACCCGGAACTCGTTCAGTGGTGTACACCTCCAGGATACAAAGGATACGTCCTTCGTATTCCAAAAGGGAGAGCACAACTTTTCACAGAGAACTATGCTAAGATTCCCCAAAGTGAGAAAAAGAACTTCGCTCTTCATAAAGTCAGGCGGGGAGAAAGTCTTGGCTTAATTGCAAGGAGATACGGGGTCCCAGTTAGCGTGTTGAAAGAAGTGAATCACGTGAGAAGCGGCAGGCTTCGAGCCGGCAGAACCCTGGTGATTCCGATCTCAGCAAGCAAAGCTTCTTATTTCGCCTCCGTAGCTGCGACCCAATCGGACAATGAAGAACCCACGAAACGTTCTCGGGTTCTTAAAGTGTCCGGAAAAGGGAAACGGGCAATTGCCCACGTCATCAAGAAGGGTGAAACACTTAGCACAATTGCTGAGAAATACAAGGTGCGGGTCACGGACCTACGAAACTGGAATGGACTCTCCTACAGAAGTGTAATCCGCGCAGGTGAAACGCTTACGGTATGGATTCCTGTGTCACAAGCGACGCACTTAGCAGAGAACGCAAATGCAGCGACTGACCCACCACACCTTAAGAAAACTCAAACTGACTACGAGGGTCAAAATCTAGGAAAAGGTGGTTCTTCGCGGTGGATTCAGTATCGTGTGAAGCCCGGGGATTCGCTTGAAAAAATAGCTCAAGAATTCAACGTTAGAGTTGAGGATTTGCGTAATTGGAACAGAATTTCCGGCAGCAAGATCAAGGTTGGTCAAAAACTGGATATCTACTCCGTCCCCGAAAAGTCTACTGAATCCGCATCTGTTGAACAAAATGGAATGCCTCGTAGTCACGTTGTTAAGCCCGGCGAGACGCTCACATCCATCGCAAAGAAATATGGATTCACCGTCGAGGCCTTGCGAGCTTTCAATGGTCTAAGCTCCGACAAAATCAAAGTTGGTGAAAAACTCTCTCTACCATCTCCTGAGCAGGATGACGTATCACAGAAAGGCGCCAAGGGTTCGAGGCAAAACAGCGTGAATCGAAGAGTCATCACCCATCGCGTTGCCCCGGGAGAAACTTTGGGGCAAATTGCGATCTCCTATGGCGTTACCGCAAGCGAGCTGCGTAAGTGGAATGGTCTGAAATCGAATAAGATACGTGCGGGACAAAAACTGAAAATCTACTCAAAGAGCTCAACTTCTGAGAATCAAGCCTCACAAGGATAAGAACCTGTTAGCAACGACATGACGCATCTATGAGACACAAAAGGCCATCGCTTCTTATCTTTATTGCTCTTATTACAGCGTTCGTAAGCTCTACACCTCTGCTCCCTCAACAAATCACGGATAACAAAGCGACTGATATTGGTAATGTTGGATTAACAGTTACCAGTTTTGGTCGAATCGGGAATGGATTTAATGCTTCGTTCTGGCCCGCACAACCTTCTTGCGAATTCCCCGTTACCCCTGTTCGTTCGCGCATTGAGCATCTGTTCAATGGCGGCCTTTGGGTTGGCGCTATCCGTAGCGGTCAACTTGGAGTGACAACGGCAACAATTGACCGAAATTTCGCAGTGAGAGAATTTACACAGCAGCCTGGCCAAGGGCTCACAGAACGGAGTTCCCTTCTTGATTCTAGATACTACAGTCGTGATGCAGTAAGCCACCAGGACTTCGTTGCTGACTATACAGACTCAAATCTTGTGAATCCGCAAACAAATGAGCGCCTTGTCGACCATTTCCCACTCTATGTGAGTGTTCACCAGGAAACTTATGCGTGGAAATATTCAATAGCAGATTTTTTCATCATTCTGAATTTCAAAATTCGCAATGTGGGGACAACTCCTCTCGACAGCGTTTACGTTGGCTTTGTAACTGATTTCGTCGTTCGAAATACAAACTACCGACTGCCGACTGAAGGGTCGCCTTTTTACCAGAACACAGCGCTTGGTTATATCGATTCACTCCGAATGCATTATGCGTTTGACTATGATGGGAATCCAACTTATGATGGCATCACAGATAACTATATCGGCTTGAAACTTCTTGGAACCGAACCACTTCTCACCTCGACCCTCGATTCACTTGTTTCGAAATGTTACTACCAGGCGTGGGGATTCCGGCTGAGCACCGGTGATCCAGACCTGCAATCCCCCGCGAACGATCAAGCACGATATGAGAAAATGTCAACTCGCTTCCCTACAAGCGGTCAGAATGTGGAGCAGAAATTTGCTGATCTAAAAAAACCTGGCAACCGATACACCCTTTATTCGGTGGGACCGTTCCCCGTGCTAAATCCAAATGATTCTATTACAGTAACCTTTGCGCTCGTGCTTGCAAAGAAGTACGGGGATGATCCACAATCTGAAGACACGCCGCTCAGTAAGAAGACGCTCGTCGAAAACGCAATCTGGGCACAGAAGACATACAATGGCGAGGACATCAATGGAAACGGCATACTCGATCCGGGCGAAGATCTGGATGGCGATGGCAAGATTACACGCTATATTTTCCCAACGATCCTCCCTCCGCCAAAAGTAAAAATTGTTGCCGGCGATCGCAAAGCAACGCTCTATTGGGATAACTCAGTGGAATCCGCCATCGACCCAATTCTGAATAAAAAAGATTTTGAAGGATACCGCATCTTCGGGACGAAAGCCGGTTATGATTTCGGACTAGTATCAGGTGCTGATCCATACATACTCCTCGCCGACTTTGACCGTGCTGATGACAGCATTGGCTACAACACTGGATTTACGCTACTTCGATGCGATACAACCTTCCCGGATGATCCAGTACACTATACATACCGGTATGAGATTCCAAATCTACTCAACGGCTGGCAATACTCATTCGGCATCGAAGCATATGACCAGGGAGATCCGGCGAATAACCTGCCAAGCCAGCCAAGTATACGCGTGATCCAGAAAGTGATCCCGGGAACACCGGCAACGTCGAATCCAGAAAAAGAAGTTGGAGTTTATCCAAATCCATATTACGTTCATGCTCTGTGGGACGGAACACGTGAGCGAGAACGGAAGCTCTACTTTTACAATCTCCCGGCAAACTGTGAAGTACGTATTTACACTCTGGCTGGTGACCTTATTGCCAGTTTTGAACATCATGCCGATTCCTATAATGGAACAGGGATTCAATGGTTCTCGAAGTTCGCAGATGGAACCCAGAAAATGTCCGGAGGTGAGCATGCATGGGACCTCATCACGAAGGGAGGACAGGCTGTCGCAACTGGTTTGTATTTGTTCACAGTGAAAGATATGAACACGGGCGATATCAAACGTGGAAAGTTTGCCATCATTAAATAGAATAGACAAAAAGGAGGATAGCACAATGAGAGGACGTTATGTAGTGGCATTCATGCTCTTGCTGATAGGAGGGGGATCCCTCAAAGCACAATATCCTTCTGTACCAATTGATAGTGTTCAATATGTGCCACTGGATTCACTTCTCAAGGCAGACTCATTACAAGGGAGCTCTCCTGTCACTATTGAAGATTCTCGTTATTTTCATTATCCGACCTACGGTGACACGGTTGTTATCACAGGCATTGTGATGGCAAAGCCGGGGATTATTTCCCAGGGAGCAAGGTTTACCTCCTACTTGCAGGATACCTTAGGGGGGATGTGGTCCGGTGTTAACATACTTACGCCGGATACCTCTTCAAACGCTCAAGCCACGGGTATCACAAGTGCTGATAGCGGTTACGTAATTCGCATGACTGGGTGGGTTGATGAGTATCCTCGCACCTCAGTGAACGGGGCAACTGAGATGTGGTTGATTATTAATCCTGTCATCCCAATTGAGATTCTTGATGTCCGCTCGCGACCTGCTCCGGTTGAATTATCAGTGACCGAATTTAGCGAGGGAGCCAACGCTCTGAAAACCGCACCAGCAAGGGTGAAATACAGCACCGGTGAACGCTGGGAAGGGGTGTATGTAATAATCCGAAATGTTTACGTAGCAAGCCGATCAGTGCAGACCACCGGACGGACATATTGGTCAGTCCAGGACGAACAAGGAAATGTGCTCAGCGTCTCGGACCAAGGTCGTTATTTCCGTACGGGCTCGGAGTCGCTTGATCCAAACTGGGATGTGCCTCCGGTTGGAACATTTCTTGAATATATCCGTGGTGTAATCTCGACGATCGGTACTGGCTATGTTATCATGCCTCTTTACCCCGGCGATGTGAAAATCGGCTCAGGTCCACCAGTGATTCGGGCGGACTTTTCAGAACGTCAAACTCCTACACTTCCGCAGCCAGGGGAGAACGTGACTGTGAAGGCTATCGTTACTCCACTTCAGGTCGGCCCTTACAGTCCAGTTGATTCTGTTGCGGTATATTATAGTGTTAACAACGCTCCTTATACAAGACTTCCGATGGCAAAAGAACGGGACTCGCTCTACACAGCAACCATTCCCGCTCAACCCCTCGGGAGCGTTGTCCGATATTTCTTCTGGGCAACTAATGCTTTAGGGAAATCAACATCGTTTCCCGATTCAAGCGCAAACCCATATTTCTATCATGTCATCTCAGGCGAGCCGAAGATCAAAGATGTTCAGTTTACGGTTCTCCGGAACGGAAACTCAGGTCTGCAAGGCTTGAGCATCACATTGAGCGGCGTGGTAATGGCTGATTCTACGGATATCCTCGGCGTCCAAAATCTTGATGGGACGACAACGCCCTCTCGGGTCTTTATTCAGGATGCTGCTGCTCCGTGGAGTGGAATCTGGATTGCGGGTCCTGGCGTCTCAACTCTGCGGCGTGGCGATGTTGTAAGAGTTACCGGGCTGGTTCAAGAAACAGCGATTCTCGGGAGCGCAGGAACTACGAGGATTTATGTTTCATCCGTTGCGAAAACCGGCACAGCTACGCTATTCCCTCCAGTTCAACTTCAGACAAGTGGATACAGCACAATGGCTAACGGCGATACAACTGCAGAACAATGGGAGAGCATGCTGGTCGAGTTCAACAACGTCTACATCACTGATGATGATCCGGACCATAACAACCGGAGATACCGCGAGTTCATCGTAGACGATGGGACTGGACCCTTGCGCGTTGATGATGACGGAAATACCTCGTACTCAATTAATCCAGCTGATACAGCACGTGGGAAGCAAATCCTGCAGAAAGGTTGGAAGATAGGTACGTTGCGAGGCATTTTCAGTCAAACTGCGACCGAATACAAGCTGGAACCAAGGACAAATGCTGACTATATCAACATTATTACTTCCGTCAATGAGGATCACTCGGTTGTGCCCAAGTCGTATTCACTTGCTCAGAACTTCCCGAACCCATTCAATCCATCCACGGCAATTCAGTATGAACTGCCAATGATGGAGCACGTTGTACTGAAAGTGTATAACATTTTGGGGCAAGAGCTCTTCACACTTGTCAACGAAGTCCAGAAGGCTGGGCGATATACCGTGACGGTCGACGCCTCACGATTGTCCTCAGGGGTCTATTTTTACCAGCTGCGCGCAGGGAGCTTTTCTTCAACGAGAAAAATGGTGCTCGTAAGGTGACCCGTTTAAGAGAAGTTGATGGGGAGATTCCCTTTGCTTTTTCTGACTGGATTGGTTGGCTCCGGGTGTAAGCATTCTACATCACCGCCTCTGGTGAAAAATGGACGTGAGTACACATGGACGGTCGATACACTTGCCTATCCTCGCAGATTTCAGACATCGATGAGGGATATCTGGGGTAGTTCAGCAAATGATGTCTATGTTGTAGGGCATAATGATGCTGGTGGTTACGGTTAAGATGTACCATTATGATGGCAATCGCTGGAGGCCAGTGGACTTGGCTTTTGGAGCGTTTGATCTAAGTGCCATTTATGGATTCTCAGCCAATGACATCTGGGCAGTAGGTGAGAAGATTTTCTACAATCGCAATCCACCACCTAATTTTTTTGATTCGAGCCTTATTATTCATTACGATGGAGTGAAGTGGGGTGAGTACAAAGTGAGTGGAGAAAGGAATTTGTGAAGAAGATGGTGTTGGCGAAAAGATCATAGCACCGAAATGGTGAGCCTCTACTCGAGGGGTAAGAGATCATTTTATGATACGAGGCATATCAAGAACAGGAAAGCCTCTGTTATAATCTTTTGCGTGATAGGAGAGAGCAGATCTAAACCTTAGAATTAAATGGATACGTTCATGAAAAAGAGAACGAGCAGGTTGTTCTGTACTTGTGGTTTCACAGCACTGGTGTTTCTGCTCTTGATCACCGGGTGTTCGAAAGAGCATCCATCGCAGCCATTTGGCAATCAATCGCCGCAATCTTACATAGCACTTTATCCTTTTGATGACTCAACCCAACCATCCTTTGCAAAGACAACAAGTCGGCAGCATCTCCACTGGTGGGGAGAAGACCCTGATGGCTGGATCATCGGGTATCTCTTTTCATTCGATGGAAGCCATTGGTATTGGACCACGAAGAACGATAGCATTTTCGCTTTAACGATTTACGGAACAGATACAACATATACCTTCCTCGTTTCCTCAGTTGATAACAGTCTATCGCGATACGGGCTCATAACAACTTCTGACTCCGGTCCAATTACCTGGACCCCAGGCACAATTCATCCGCGCTTTGGTGATGCCCTCGATCCAACCCCAGCGTCAGTTCGTATCCCGATCAAGAATACACCTCCGGAAGTTCGATTTGAAATGGTGGGGGATGTGTTCGGAACTCCACTCACGGTTCCTGAGACAACATTCACAGTTGTCTCATTTCAGTGGGTCGGGACTGACCTCGATGGAAACAATACCATAGCGAAGTATTCAATTGCTCTCAATGATACTACACCTCGGAGCTGGCTTGATTTACCCGGAATTGTGAACTTCGTTACACTGAAGGCGAGAAAGCCAGCACAGGGTCAAACTGTAGTCGATGCTGATGTCTACGCCAATGTAATTCCGCAACTCCCTCAGGCGCCGTTGCCGACCCCGATTCATAACTTTAAGTTGAATTCGGAAAATGTCTTGTATCTGCGTGCTGAGGATGTTTCAGGCGCAAAGAGTGCAATTGCACGAATGCCTGCTGAAGGGAAACATTGGTACGTAAAGCAACCAAAAGGCGATCTTCTCATCATCGATGATTATTCGGTGACTGACAACTCCACACAATTCTACTCTTCGATTTTCGATACACTTGGCATGAGTCACTTTGCAGGAGCATATGATGTCTGGGACATCAAGACAGGGTCGCGATTCCCTCAGAAAGGGAAATACGTGCCGACCTGGATCAATCCCACTTTTACCGAGACGCTCAAGTTGTTCAAATACATTTTTTGGTACACTAGCGATGAGCAAGACTTCGACGTAGCACAGCGTTCCTTACCAGAATTTCGGAAAGGAGGTGGAAAAGTTCTTTTCTCATTTAATCTTCCTAAGAGTTACAGCTCAGGAATCATTGTCAATCAGGCGCTGAAAGATTTTTCGGGCGTTGTGGACAGTCTTGGTGCAGACATCATTCCAACTACATCAACGGGGTTCGTTCTCCCCAGAACACAAGTAGTTCCCGATAGTCTCGGCGGCGAGGGGTATCCACTCCTTGTGCGTGATGATTTCACAAGCAATCCAGTTGACGGCGGGAAAGTCGTTGCAAACCTCAGGGAACTGTATCCCTCAGTAGGTTCTGTAATTCTCTATCGGCTCCAGCCATCGTCGACTGGAGCATATCCGGGGATGCCTGTGCTTGGCGTAAAAGATGCTCAAAACAGTTTCATCCTCATCGGTATTCCACTGTATCGGTTCAATGGAGGAGATAAAAACGTTGGTGCGTTTTTCAATCGGGCATTTAAGGACCTGGGCGCGTATTGAGAAAGGAATTTCTTACTTGGATCATTTCGTTTTGAAAAGCTCGCTAGTTTTCCTGATCGAGGCACTCCTGATCACTGTTCAGGTGCTGCATGCTCAGCCCTCGACGAAGGGGTCTATAGAAGGCATCGTTAGCGACGCCAGGACCGGAGAGGGCTTACCAAATGTGACCGTCCTTGTAAAAGGAACGTACTACGGGGCGGCGACAGATCTTGATGGGAAGTATCATATAGTCAATGTGAATCCTGGTGAGTACACGTTGACTTTCTCAATTATTGGCTACAAAACCGTTGAGTATACTGGGGTGAAAGTGAAAGCCGGAGAAAAAACGAGCATCAATGTAAAGATGGAAGAAACCGTTCTTTCGCTGGGACAGGAGGTTGTGATTATCGGAGAGAAGCCACTTTTTGATATTCAGGAGACACAAAGTCGACGCGCGGTGACGCGGGAAGACATTGCAATTTCCACTGTTGAGAATGTTCGTGATGTGGTAACGCAGCAAGTGGGAGTTGTACAGAGCGACAACGAGGTTCATATCCGAGGAGGTAGGTCGTACGAAAATGCTTACATTGTTGACGGTGTCTCTGTGCAGGATCCACTTGCAGGGACAGGTTTTGGGTTGCAGCTAAGTGCAAATGCACTTCAGGAGGTTGAGGTCATTACTGGCGGATTTAATGCAGAGTACGGACAAGCGACGTCTGGAGTCGTTCGGGTGACAACAAGAGACGGAGGACCGAATTTCGAAGGCAATATCTCGTATAAGAGGGATAACCTGTACTTCAACAGAAACTCATCCTCAAACTTTAACACGAGCATCTATGAGGGGTGGCTGAGCGGTCCTGAACCGCTTACGCACTATCTCTTGCCGGCAATCGGGATACGTATCCCTGGCGAGGTTTTCTTCTTCGGCGATCTCTACGTCGGGCTGTCCGACGGTGACATTTATGGACGGGCAAGGAAGAAAGCAAATCAACTCTTCTCCTCCACCTTTTTTGGAACACGCTTTGCTCCAAATGAGGAGAACAACTGGTATGCATTCGGAAAATTTACATGGAAACCGACAGCAATTTTCAAACTCAGTTATAGCTATTCACAATCTGTCACTATTAACCAGAACTCCCAGACACTACAAACCAATCTTGAGTATGTTGAGCCGAGCCCGGGCTTTCAGTATCCGTTTGAGAATATTCTCGACAACGCGACGACCTTCACCCACAACTCAATTGTTCATTCATTAGTTCTCACACATACACTCAGCACAAAGACATTTTACGAGCTGAAGCTCAGTCGCTTCTTTACAAGTCTGCGAGCCGATGCCAATGGACGGTACTGGTACGAGTACCGAGAGCCAAAAGATGTGGTGACACTTCCTCCACAGTATTACAACACGAATCGTGATACGGTTGGGATTATTCCGGGGGACGGGCTATATGACACCGGAAATAGTTTCACATGGCATGACCATTATGTAAAGGAGTACACAATAAAGTTTGACATTACATCTAACCTTTCTGAGAAACAGCGTCTAAAGACAGGCTTTGAGTCAAGCTTCCAGGAAATGCAGCTGGCAGATATATACAAGCCGTGGATCGGTCAGCTTGGACTTAACAATGATATCTACAAAGTCTATCCCGCGTTTGGGGCTTTCTATATTCAGGACAACATAATCTTCAGCGGTATGATCCTCAATGCGGGGGTACGATTTGATTACTGGTTCCCGGGGAAATATGTAGATGACGCTGTGAATAACCCCGCGGTAATCACAATTCCTGAAGAGCTGCGAAGGAGTTACCATGACCACACATACAATTTCTTCGGACGTCGTTGGAAAGGACGCATCGCCCCAAGGCTGGGGATATCTCATCCTGTATCTGACAATCAAACGTTGTTCTTCTCTTATGGCATCTTCTCAAAACGCCCTAAGCCGCAGTTCGTCTATGCGAAGCTCTCTCCAACAAGTGCGCAGTCTACATTTCAGACATTCGGAAATCCCGACTTGAACCCCGAGACAACGGTTGCCTATGAGCTTGGCTTGCGAAACCAATTTACGGAAAACGACGTGCTGACTGTAACTGCTTATTACAAAGACATCTTCGATTATGTTTCTACTCGACAGGCTCTGATCAAGCTGGCTGGCCAGGCAGGGCTGAATTTCATTACTTATGTAAATCAGGACTATGCACGAACGCGGGGAATCGAGGTGGAATACAAAAAGCGGATCGGCAGATGGTTCAGCGGCACTGTGAGCGGCTCATACTCAATCGCTACGGGAAAGAGTTCCTCCTCAGCAGAGGGTTTGCTGGCAATTCAGCAAGGACAAGAACAACCAGTGGGGGAAACGTATCTAATCTGGGATCGACCATTGCAACTTTCTGTTAGTGGGCGATTCTTTGTCGGTCCAGGAAAAGGAATTCTTGGATTCGGAAAGGGGTGGCTTGATAACTTAAACGCTTACTTTCGGATTTTCTTCGAGTCCGGCAAGCGATACACCCCTCAAATTTTTGCAGGATACGCAGCAAATGGAAAGCCATTATACTACCCTGATGCCGCTCACCCAAATGGGGCTGTCGGAGCAAACTGGTTTTGGGTGGATATGAACATTGAGAAATATATCCGGGTGGGTAGCAATGAACTTGTCATCTCGCTCGAAATATTAAACCTCTTCGATAACAAGAATTCCACTATCATAAACCCTGTGACAGGAAGAGCCTATGAGTACGGAGATCCAACTCCGGCTTCATGGAATGATCCTCTGTATCCAGAGCTTCAAGCCCCCATTGATCCGTTTCCGTTTAATCCAGCTCGGTATCTTCCGCCCCGGAATATCAGAGTTGGAATATCATGGAAGTTTTAGGAACGTTATGCGTACGCATCTGGCTGATTCAATGCGACGACCCTGCATGCAAAGGAAGAAGCTATCTTTCGGAGAAATGATGACAATCGGAGCAGAAATGCAAAGCTTATCTTCTGTTCGAAAAGCGATCTTTTTAATTTTGCTTATGCTTCCAGCTTCTGCTTCGGCACAACTTCTACCGATACTTGGCGGTCAACGTGCCGGAATTTCTTCACTCCAATTTTTGAAAATTGGTGTTGGACCCCGTGCCACTGCAATGGGAGAGACTTTTGTTGCGATTGCGAATGACGCTTCAGCACTCTATTGGAATCCAGCTGGCATTGCTCAATTTCAAGAAAACTCAGTCCTCTTCTCTCACACAGAATGGTTAGTTGGACTGAAGCACGAGTTTGCAGGAGTGGTATATCATCTATCCACAAGTGACGCTATTGGTGCGTCTGTCACTTCACTGCACACTGAGGACATGGCGGTGACAACGGAAACGATGCCGTACGGTACTGGGGAGTACTTCCGTTTTGCAGATATAGCAATTACGGCAACCTACGGCCGGCGATTTACAGAGCAGTTCAGCGCTGGAATGGGTGTTCGCTATGTTCAGGAATCGATTGCAGGTCTCTCAATGCGTGCTCTCATGGTCGATTTAGGCACCTTCTATTGGACGGGACTTGGGACAAGCCGCTTCGCAGTAGCGGTTTCAAATTTTGGCGCAGAAGTTAAGCCAACAGGTACCGTCAATCTGATCGGCGATCGCACTTACAACGATTTTCAATCCTTCTCACCTCCGACGGTTTTCCGGATAGGATTTGCTTTTGAACCATATAAGACAGAAACACAACGGGTGACAACTGCAATTCAACTAAATCATCCAAATGACAATTCGGAAAATGTCTCTATTGGAGCCGAGTATTCCTGGACAAGTCCCATTGGCATCATGCTGGCGGGACGGGCTGGCTACCGCTTCAACGTTGATGAACAAAACATCACATTTGGTGCAGGAGCCTCGGTTCCTGTATCAATGCTTCGTGTCGGTGTGGATTATTCTTACGCCAACTTCGGTCGACTTGGCGACGTTCACAGGCTTTCTTTGACAATCAGTTTCTAGGGATAATAAGCTGGAAATGAAGAACTTATATCGCTGTTTCTTGGTTGCTGCAAATTTAATTATCTCCCTGGCAATATCGGGAATTGCAGGAGGCTGTGGTGAACAATTCGACCTTGATCAGTTGCCAGTGGCAACCGCCAAAGGTGCCGTTGGCGATACGGTTTATGTTTTGCAATCCCCAGTTTGGGTTGGATTCAACAAACCACAGGATGTTCACATTGGATATGATTTTCTTCTCTACGTAGCCGATACAGATAACGACCGCATCGTAATGATGGACCTCGCCGGTAATGTTCTCGGGCATTCTCAGCCTATACGGCATCCTGTAGCTATAACACAGGACCATAGATTTAACCTCATCATCGCGTGTGAATTTGATACTGTTGTCGGTGGGCAACTTCTAACCTTAGGAGCAATTGCTAAACTTCGTTTGCTTGATGTCCATCATGACATTGCCGCAGCTCCAGTTGAGATTGTTTATCATGAACCTGTTAACAAGCCGGCTCGAAGGTACACCGGTGTAGCTGCATTGTATGATAACAGTTATTACGCGACTCGCATGGGTCCCGATAATACCAGTCCGGTTGATCCAGATCAAGGTGTGATCCATTTTGGAAAGAACGACGTCCCATATCCGCGTGATTTGATAGATCTCTCCCCAGTTTTGAAAATTGGTGGCACAGGTCTCACTGTACTTGATTCGCCCAGCGGAATTACAACGTTTAATGATCGTCGTTACTTGACTGATTTCATATTGACGCAGATCGGAAGCCAAAGCTTGTACAAGGTGCAATGGCTGACTTTCAAGCCGGGATCAGACTTCAGTATCCCGAGCTGGGAATCACGGTTCAGCCAGATCACTGATGCTGGAAAGACCATTGTTACAGATAATTTCTTTTCGCAGCCAGAGGATGTTACTCTGGACGAACGCGGGAATATCTATGTTATCGATGCTGGTCTGGATAGTCTTGTGAAGATGAATTCACAAGGACAGATTCTCAGAGAATCGTTTGGTCCTTTTAAATCAGGAAGAAGTCTGAACCACCCAATGGGTGTTGCGTACTTTGATCGGACACTTTACATTGCCGACACGGGGAATAATCGCATTTTGCGATACCGACTTTCGACTGATACTCGTTAAGGAGCTGCCGGTCTTCTCAGCGTACCCACGAAAGGATTGTATAGTTTCTCCCGCTGAATGGTCGTGACAGGGCCATGCCCTGGATAGACCCTTGTCTTTTCGGGCAGCTTAAACAACTTAGATCGGATCGAAGAGAGAAGAACCTCCCAGTCACCTCCCGGTAGGTCAGCTCTTCCGACTGAGCCTGCGAAAAGCGTATCACCACTGAATAGGACAAGTTCGCCCGGGAAGAAAAAGCACACGCTTCCGGGGGTGTGCCCGGGAGTGTGGATTACATTGAGTTCAATACCGTTATTCGTGAGTAACGCGCCGTCCTCCAAATAGCCGTCAGGAAGAACAGGGTCAAATTGGAAAGTTACGCCTTCAATGATCTCTTGAGGATGGAGAAGGTACGTTTCGTCCAGCTTATGGATGAAAGTTCGTGCGGTTGTCCGAGCCTTCAGAAGCGCACTATCAGCGACATGATCCCAGTGTCCATGGGTGTGAATGATCTGCGTAATGGTTAGTTCCCGCATTCCTGCCGCGTTGACAAAATCGTCGACCGATTCTGGCGGAACATCGATAGCAATCGCAGCATGCGTTTCCGGGTTCCCGACGAGGTACCCGTTAGTTTGAAATGGTCCCGAAGCAATTGTGACTATGATCATGGTTTGGCTCAAATCAATTATTCCCCAAAAGGTTCGTTGGTTTCATCACTGCCTATTTAATTTCTGCGGTGGACTGTACAGTTGCAAAGCGGATCATTTGCCAGTGGAGCATAGGCAAAATCAGGCGCATAACTGAATAAAAGTTGCAATTTGTGCTTCGAACATGTATATTTACTTAGGTTCTGATAGCCCCAAGCCGGGCTATTTTTTTTAAGAGGTAAAGATGGACAGCCAGAACATATTGAAAATTAAGGAGATAGTAGAGCCCGTCATCGATGGATTGGGAGCATTTCTCGTAGACGTTGTGGTCCGAGGGGATCGCCGAGGCCCTGTGCTCGAGCTTTACGTCGACACTGATGCTGGGATCACCATCGACGAGTGTGCCGAGATCAATCGCCGCATTCTCCCGCTGCTGGAGTCGACCGCATTGCTGCCTGAGCTGAGCCGTGTGGAAGTGTCATCACCTGGAGTGGATCGCCCATTGAAATTTATGCGCCAGTACCCACGGAACATCGGTCGGATTGTTGATGTAAAGTACTGTGCTGGCGAAATCGAACGTGCTATACACGGATACCTTGAAGACGTCGATGACTCGCTGATCGTTGTTAAGACTGCGGAAGGTGATCGGGTCGAGGTACCGTTTGATGCGATTATCGAAACGAAGGTCGAAGTTACACTGAAGCACTAAGGGGTCACAATGTTCGGATTTAACGATAAGAGCCGGTGGTATAGTAATTCGCTGAAACCATTAAACTTGTCACGTCTTGATGATTTGAACCCTTCTAAGCTGTAGGCTTATCAGCCTGAGGCTGAAAAGTTTCGAAATGGAGGTCACAATGAATTACGAAATTGTTGAATCATTTGCTCAGATGGTCAAAGAGAAAGGGATCGATAGAGATATCCTTGCTGGTATCATAGAGGATATCTTTTCGATGCTCATGAGAAAAAAGTATGGACCCGACGCCAGGTTTGATGTCGTCGTGAATATGGATCGTGGGGATATTGCAATATATTTGGAACGAACCGTTGTGGAGACTGTGACAGATCCAAATCTTGAGATCGACATTGAAACAGCTCGGCGGAAATCCGATGATCCAATTGAACTTGGAGAAGATTTCGTTGAGGAAGTTGATCTTGCAAGTTTCGGGCGTCGTTTAATTGTGAGTGCGAAGCAGAATCTGAACCAACGCATCAAAGAAATAGAGCGGGAAATGATCTATAACGAGTACACATCGATGCTTGGGGAAATCGTTGTCGGTGAGATTTACCAGGTTCGAAGAGGAGATGTGCTGGTCATTCACAATCGGAATGAGCTTGTCTTACCGAAGAGCGAGCAAATTTATCGTGACCGGTATCGCAAGGGGGATACCTTGCGCGCCATCGTGAAAGAGGTTCGAAAAAATAGCGGTGGTCCATCTGTGATTATCTCTCGCTCAGACCCAGCGTTCCTCAAAAAACTATTTGAGCTGGAAATTCCTGAAGTATATGATGGTATTATTGAGATCAAGGCTATAGCAAGGGAACCGGGGGATCGGGCAAAGGTCGCTGTTGAATCGCATGATGATCGCATTGATCCAGTAGGTGCTTGTGTTGGGATGAAGGGGGTTCGCATCCATGCGATTGTTCGTGAATTGAGCAATGAAAACATCGACGTCATCAACTACAGTCCGGATCCTGCAACATATATTTCTCGCGCGCTTTCACCAGCTCGTCCTGTGCGAGTTGAAGTTGATAAAGCATCCAGAAAAGCCCTAGTGGTGGTTCCGAATGAACAACTTTCCCTTGCCATTGGCAGAAACGGGCAGAATGTCCGCCTTGCTTCGAGGCTTACTGGATATGAGCTTGAGGTTGTTAAAGAGCGCGAAGAGCCTGAATACGACATCGAACTTGTTGAATTTAAAGAAGAACTTGGTGAAGAACTTTATATGAAGCTCATTGAGGCTGGATACGATACGGCTCAGGAATTTCTCTCAGCGAATAAGGAAGATCTCCTGAGAATTGAAGGATTAACAGAAGATCGCCTTGAGGAACTTTTTAGGATGATGAAAGAAGAGCTTGAGGGAGGAGAGGAAGAATCCGAAGAAGAGGGGAGTGAAGAAGGTGAAATGGTGTCTGAGAAGACAATGACGGAATCTGCAGAGGTGGAAGGGGAGCCCTCAAGAGAAGGGGAATCGAACGGGCAACGCCAGGAGACATCTGGTCCGTCGGCGGAATAGCGTAGACAAGAAGAAATATCGATGGCTGAACCCTCAGGTGAAAAAATAAGACTTGCTAAGCTCTCAAAGGAGCTTAATGTGAGCATCGCGACTATATCTGAGTTCCTTTCTAAGAAGGGCTACAAGGAGAAACTGCGCCCGACTTCAGTCATTGATGAAGCTCTTGCACGTGAGATACTTCATCATTTCAGGAAAGATAAGGAGACGGCCGAGCGGCACCAGCAAAAAGTCAAGCGCTTCAAGGAAGCGCGTCAGAAGGTCGAGAGAAGACCCGAAGAAGAGGTGGCAGCCACACCTTCTGAAAAACAGGAAAAAGCCCGGCTTCATAAAAGAGAAGTACCGCATGAGGAATTCCCGGCAGCGGCGCAGGAGATCCCTACTGAATTGCCTGCTGCCGAGGAACAGCCAACTGTTACTGTGGAAGCTCCTCCCGCAGTTGAAGAAACATCTGAGGTTGCTGCTGCCCAAGCTTCTTCAGCAGAGACTGTTGAAAAGGAAGCGACAAGTGCGGAATCAGCCGAGTCTGCCGTAGGCGGAGTAGAGCCCGGCAAGCTTCGCGGACTGAAAGTAATTGGTCGAGTGAAACTTGAGGAGGCTGAGGAAAAAGCTCAGCTTCCGATTCTCCCGCCTGAGTTCACTGAAGAAATTGTGCCGGTGAAAAAGAAGAAGAGGAAAAAGAAGAAAAAAATCCGTGAAGAAGCGCGCAAAGAGAAAGTCCCTGAACAGGCGGAAGAAGCTCCGAAGAAAAAACGAAAGAAAATCCGTGGAACAGCTATCGATGAGGCAGAGGTTGAGGAAGCAATTCGGCGCACTTTTGCATCGATGGAGGAGTCCACTCTCGCAGCCCGTGCCCTATTTCGTCGCCGCAGGAAGAGGGAAAGAATGGAGGAAGAAGCGCGTGCTCTTGAAAAACTTGAGCGGGAAAGAGCAAAGCTTCGGATCGCTGAATTTGTGACCGCAGGCGAATTGGCACGGCTCCTTGGTGTCGATGTCTCTGAGGTTATCTCGAAATGTCTGGGGCTCGGTTTGGTTGTATCCATCAACCAGCGGTTAGACCGAGATACAATCACATTGGTAGCGGATGAATTTGGAACGGAAGTTGAGTTTGCAGAAGAATTTGCCCTGGACGTTCTGGAGGATACCCCCGACGATCCATCAACACTGGAACCCCGTCCACCTGTTGTGACAGTTATGGGGCATGTCGACCACGGCAAAACCTCACTTCTCGATTACATTCGTCAGAGCAATGTCGTGGCTGGTGAAGCAGGTGGAATCACACAGCACATTGGGGCATACCAGGTTTCACTCGAGAATGGAAGACAAATTACATTCTTAGACACTCCGGGACATGAAGCCTTCACGGCGATGCGAGCACGTGGTGCTCAGCTTACAGACATTGTAGTCCTTGTTGTTGCTGCCGATGATGCAGTTATGCCGCAAACAGTAGAAGCGATTAATCACGCCCTCGCTGCTAAAGTGCCCATCATCGTTGCCATAAACAAAATCGATAAACCAGAAGCCAACCCGGACCGGATTCGACAGCAGCTCGCCGAACACAATATTCTTGTTGAGGAATGGGGAGGGAAGTATCAATCAGTGGAAATTTCTGCCAAGACTGGCAAGAATGTAGATGTCCTGCTGGAGAAGATCGCTCTCGAGGCTGAAATCCTAAACGTCCGTGCAAATCCAAATCGCCTTGCGCGTGGCGCCGTCATTGAAGCGAAGCTTGATAAAGGGAGAGGGGTTGTTGCGACTGTGCTGGTGCAAAAAGGGACACTTCGCATAGGTGATCCCTTCGTGGCGGGCATCTATAGCGGAAAAGCCAGAGCAATGTTCGACGAGCGCGGCAATCGTGTTGAAGCGGCAAAGCCCTCTACTCCGGTGCAGGTTCTTGGATTTGATGGCATGCCACAAGCAGGAGACACCTTTGTCGTAGTAGCCTCAGATGGTGAGGCGCGTGAAATCAGCAGCCGGCGTCAGCAGTTGAAGCGTGAACAACAATTCCGCCAGCTCCATCGGGTGAGCCTCGATGACCTATCTCGAGAGATTAAGGCAGGGGAGGCAAAAGAGCTTCTCGTAATTGTCAAGGCAGACGTCGACGGTTCCGTCGAAGCGCTCTCGGATGCTCTCATGAGACTCTCAACCGATGAAGTCAAGGTGAACGTCATCCATCGCGGCGTTGGAGCTATTTCAGAATCAGATGTCTTGCTTGCAGCTGCCTCAGGAGCAGTGATCATCGGGTACAATGTTCGCCCCAACTTGAACGCAAGAAAACTTGCCGAACAGGAAGACATAGATATACGACTTTACACTATCATTTATGATATTATTGACGATGTCCGGAACGCGTTAGAGGGATTGCTTGCTCCAGAGGTGAAAGAAGAAGTTGTTGGCACTGCGACTGTCAGAGAAACTTTTAAAGTATCGAAGGTGGGGACGATTGCTGGATGTTACATGGAGGAAGGGAAACTTGCGCGAAATAGCAAGGTGCGCCTGATTCGAGATGGAATCGTAGTGTACGACGGCACTGTAAGCTCGCTGAAACGTTTTCGTGACGATGTCCGCGAGGTTGAAGCCGGATTCGAGTTTGGTCTCGGTTTAGCAAATTTCGATGACATTAAAGTTGGCGATGTAATCGAAGCCTATAAGGTCGTAGAAACAAAACGAACACTTACGCAGTGAGGGGAAAATGTCGATTCGGGCTGATCGGGTTGCGTCGCTCTTAAAGGAAGAACTCAGCGCATTAATTGAGCGAGAGTACAGCGACCCTGCATATGGAATGATCACGGTGACCGCAGTAGAAATGAGTGGTGATCTTCGCCATGCGAGGATTTTTGTTAGCTTGTATGGTAGCGAGGAGACCCGAGAGCGAACCTTCGCACTCCTGGAAGATGACAAACGCCATATTCGGGCACTCTTAGCCTCGCGAGTCAGATTGCGGTATGCCCCGGAAATTGAGTTCCGGGTGGATGATACTCTTGACCGTGTTGATGCTATCAATTCGCTTTTAAAGAGAATCCACAATGAACTGCCATGAACAGAATAGCTTCTGGTGCAGATCTCGACGCTATTTTGCTCGTTGACAAGCCGCTGGGGTTGACGTCGTTTGCGGTCGTGGAAAAAATTCGTCATGCTCTCTCAGGGGTGAAGGTTGGGCATGCAGGAACGCTGGATCCATTAGCAACTGGGCTACTTATACTGGCGACTGGAACAAAGACCCGTGAGCTCGCAACCATAGCAGCTTTTGACAAAGAGTACATTGGAACCCTGGAGCTTGGGAAACGTTCATCAACATTTGACTTGGAAGGTGAAATCGTAGGCGAGTACCCTGTTCCCCTTTTTGCTGGCGATGAAATTCACTCTGCCTTCAAACATTTCATAGGAGAGATTGAACAAACCCCGCCGATGTTTTCCGCAGTGAGGGTTCGTGGGAAGAGACTGTATCAGTATGCACGAAAGGGGAAGGTAATACAACGAGAACCACGGCGTGTGACCATTTACGAGTTCTTGCCAACAGCTGTATATGTTCCGTTCATAGATTTTCGCGTACGCTGTTCAAAAGGAACCTACGTACGAACGCTTGTCGATGACCTGGGCAATTACTTAGGATGCGGCGCTGTCCTTATTTCACTTCGCCGGACGAGAGTAGGACCTTATGATGTTGCACAGGCTAAAACTATCGATGAGATTCTAAATTCGCTTTCAGATATCTCTGTCCCTGAGGTAAACTAATGCACATTGTGCATTCACTCATAGAGATCCCTCACGATCCGAATTCAGTAGTAACAGTTGGTATGTTCGACGGCGTGCATCGTGCCCATCAGCAAATCCTGAGGGAACTTTTGAAAAGGTCACGGGCACGGCGTGGGCGCAGTGTGGTTATTACGTTTGATCCTCATCCGAAGGAGGTTCTGGGCGGAAGGGGCTCCGGACTAAAATTGCTTACCACATTTGGCGAGCGGGTAGATCTCATCAAAGAATATGGTATAGATTTCTTGTATGTAATTAATTTTACATGGGAGTTTTCGCGCCTTGCGGCTGAGGAATTCTATCGATCGTATATCATCGATGGAATCGGCGTCAGTGAAGTCGTAGTAGGTTATGATCACATGTTTGGAAAAGATCGGAGTGCCGGGCTTGCTGATTTGCAAGCCATGGGACAGAAATACAGTTTTTCCGTTGTCTCAATCCCCGCTCTCAGCGTCGATGGTGAAGTTGTCAGCAGTACAAAGATTCGGAAAGCCCTTTTTGCAGGTGATGTTATAAAAGCCTCCGCTATGCTCGGAAGACCATACAACCTGAGTGGAGAAGTAATAAGGGGCGACGGGCGCGGAAAGTCCCTCGGAATCCCAACTGCCAATCTCCGACCATTGTCTCCGGAGAAACTTATTCCAGCTAACGGGATATACTTTGTTCGTGTAAAGAGTTCACGTTGGATTTCCTATGGCATGCTGAGCATTGGAACGCGACCAACGTTTTCAACCGATGATACGCAGACTATCGAGGTACATGTGTTCGGGATTAACGAAGATCTATATGGAGAACTACTGAGCGTTGAATTCATCCAAAGACTTCGTGATGAACGAAAATTTGATTCTCCAGAAGAACTTGTCCAGCAAATACGAAAGGATCAGGAACAGTGCGAAGTGTTGTTGAAGCAAATGGAGACAAGCGAAAAATCCTTCTCAAACTCAAACTGAAAGTAAAAATCAAAGGCGTTGCAAAAGTCAACCCTATTCTCGAATATGAAAATGGGATTTCAGAGGAAGATTTGCCTCTGATAGTTACCGAGACGTAAATCAGTGATGTTGTCAAGGAGGATCTATATTATGGCATTAGCGAAGGAACAGAAAGCAGAGTACATCAAGAAATACGGTAAGCATGAGCGCGACTCCGGTTCCCCTGAGGTTCAGATTGCAATCTTGACAGCTCGTATTAACGAGCTGGCAGCGCACTTTGAGCGGCATCGAAAAGATCATCATTCGAGGGTCGGTCTGCTTAAGATGGTTGGAAAGCGCCGCCGCTTGCTGGACTATCTCAATAGACGGGACCCGGAGCGCTATCGGAAGGTCCTTGAGGAACTGGATATTCGAAAGTAACTGGCTGGTCGTCAGTACTTCTTAAGGTAGAGGGAAGCGTATGGTGTACACAAAAACTTTGTCAATCGGTGGAAGGGTCTTAGCTCTTGAGACCGGCAGATTTGGCAAGCAAGCTGACGGTGCTGTGATGGTCCAATATGCTGACACCATGGTGCTGGTGACAGCTGTGGCAAGTAAAGAAGTTGTCGATGGGGAGCAGGATTTCCTTCCTCTCTCTGTGGAGTATCGCGAAAAAACTGCGGCTGCCGGGAAGATCCCTGGTGGCTTCATCAAACGTGAAGGGAGACCAACAGAAAAAGAAATTCTATCTGCCCGTCTGATCGATCGACCGCTCCGTCCTCTCTTCCCTAAGACATGGAACTACGAAACCCAGATTATTGCCACCGTTTTTTCCTCAGATCAGGAAAATGATGCGGACATACTTGGCGCAATTGGGGCTTCCGCCGCGTTGATGATTTCTGACATACCTTTCGAAGGTCCTGTTGCAGAAGTTCGTGTCGGTCGAATAAACAAGGAGTTCGTCATCAATCCAACATTCCATCAGCTTGAAGAAAGCGAGATGGACATCGTTGTTGCCGGCACGGCAGACTCGATTGTGATGGTGGAAGGAGAATCGAAAGAAATCACTGAACAAGATATGGTCGAAGCAATCAAGTTCGCTCATACTTATATTAAGCAGATCTGCGATCTACAGATTGAGTTGCAAAAAGAAGCGGGGAAGCCAAAACGGCAAGTTCTTGAAAAGGTCGTTGACCCAATTCTTGTTGAAGAGGTACGGGCTCTTGCAAGTGAAAAGATTCATCAACTTAATCGCACAATCTTGAAGAAAGAGGAGCGAAGCATCCAGCGCGAAGCAATCGAGCAAGAGATCCAGACTGCGTTGGCGGAGAAGTTTCCGGATCAGTCTTCAGCAATCTCCGCGATTCTTCATGATATCGAACGCGAGGACATGCGGACAATGATTCTCTCAGAGGGTCGTCGCCTGGATGGGCGCGGGCTACGAGATATCAGGCCCATTTCAATAGAAGTTGGTCTCCTGCCTCGTACCCACGGGTCTGCATTGTTCACACGAGGTGAAACACAAAGCCTCTCGACATTGACTCTGGGCACAAAAGTTGATGAGCAGCTGATCGATGGTTTACTCCCTGAGACGGCGAAGCGATTCATGCTTCACTATAATTTCCCTCCGTTCTCAGTTGGTGAAGTCGGCCGGCTCGGGGCTCCCGGAAGGAGAGAAATAGGACATGGAAATCTCGCTGAGCGTGCTCTCAAGAATATGATACCGCCCGAAAGTGAATTTCCCTACACACTTCGAGTTGTCTCCGATATCCTTGAGTCGAATGGTTCATCCTCTATGGCAACGGTGTGTGCAGGCACGCTCGCTCTGATGGACGGTGGTGTACCGATTAGAAAGCCCGTCGCAGGTATCGCGATGGGACTTATCAAGGAAAATGATCAGGTTGCAATTCTTACCGACATACTCGGGAATGAAGATCATCTGGGTGACATGGACTTCAAAGTTGCAGGCACAGCCGATGGCATCACAGCATTCCAGATGGATATTAAGATCAAGGGTATCTCCTACGAGATTCTCTCCAGAGCCCTTGAACAAGCCCATGATGCGCGACTACGCATACTCGAAGCAATGATGGCTGTTCTACCGGAGCCGAGGAAAGAAATATCCCCCTATGCACCGCGGCTGACAACTCTCCAGATTCCTGTGGACATGATTGGCGCAGTTATCGGTCCGGGAGGGAAGACAATTCGTGCTATAACGCAGGAGACCGGAACCGAAATTAGCATTGAAGACGATGGGCGCGTGACCATTGCTTCTGTTTCAAAAGAAGCGAGCGAAAAGGCAAAGGCATTGATTGAGCGAATCGTTGAGGTTCCGGAGGTTGGGAAAGTCTACAAAGCGACCGTGCGGCGCATCATGGATTTCGGCGCCTTTGTTGAATTCCTCCCTGGAAAAGAGGGGTTACTTCACATCTCCCAGATTGATAATCGCCGTGTAGAAAAAGTTTCTGACGTACTGAAAGTCGGAGACGAAATAGAGGTCAAGCTCATCAAGGTAGATGAAGAAGGTCGTTTTGGGTTAAGCCGGCGCGCGCTACTTGTGCCTGAGGCAACTTCTGACAGCGAACATGGGCCTCCGCATCGTAGATCAGCACCTCAACAGCGATCCAGACCTCGTGATTCTCGTCAGCGGCGTTCCTGATGGAGGTGCAAATTGGAAATGTGCTGTTCATTGAGGTGCGCTGAACTCGGCTCCGGCAAATAGTGGTAATAATTAGGATGAAATCTTACAAAAGGATAACTCAGAACAATTACCGGAATCAGGCTATTGACGATTTGAGGAATCGCCATGGAGGTCATCGTTACCCCTTCATCCGGTCTTCACGGTGAGCCTAAAATCCCTCCCGATAAATCCATTAGCCATCGTGCCTTGATCATTGGCGCGATCTCGAAAGGAACCTCTGTCGTTCATAATATATCACGCGCCGCTGACCCAAACAGTACTCGGTCATGTCTTGAAGCCCTCGGCGTGCGCATCGAGGATTTCGATAGCGGTGTGAAGATCCACGGAAAGGGACTTCGTGGTCTCAACAAACCATCCCAGGTACTCGATGCACAGAACTCAGGAACGACAATGAGAATGCTCGCTGGCGTGCTTGTTGGTCAACCTTTTGAAAGCGTAGTCACCGGTGATGCCTCGCTCCAGCGCCGACCAATGGAACGTATCATCCAACCGCTGAGATTGATGGGAGCCAGGATTTACGGCACAGAAACACTTACAGCGCCGCTACGAATTTTTCCGTCAAAGGAATTACATGGTATCACATACGAACTTCCAATCCCCAGCGCTCAAGTCAAATCTGCTCTCCTGCTTGCAGGTCTCTACGCCGAAGGAGAGACCGTAGTAATTGAGAACTTGCAGACACGTGATCATACAGAGCGATACTTAGGGTTGGAAACTGAGCGAAGAGGGATGCAGCGAGTGATCCGGGTAGTCGGAGGTTACCAGCCGCAGGCGCAAGTTGTAACAATTCCTGGGGACATTTCTGCAGCGGCTTTTTTTCTTGTTGCCGCACTCATCGTTCCCGATTCAGATATCGTGATCAGAAACGTTGGATTAAATCCAACTCGTCTTGGCGTGCTCGATGTGTTGCTGCGAATGGGAGGAGCAATCGATATTCTTGATCTTCGTGAGAGCGGAGGAGAACCGGTAGGCGTTTTACATGCTCGATCAAGCTCGCTTCGAAATGTTCCTATACCCAGAGAAATCATCCCGAACATCATTGACGAAATTCCTGTGCTGGCATTTGCAGCAACGAGTGGGGAAGGGCTCTTCGAAGTGCGGCACGCATCGGATCTGCGAAACAAAGAAAGCGATCGAATCGCTGCAATTGTCAATAATCTACGAAGTATGGGAGTTGAGGTAGAAGAGTACGAAGATGGATTTGCTTTCGAGGGACCGGTGAAACTCCATGGAACTGTGCTCAGCGGCTGCCGCGACCATCGAATTGTTATGGCAAATGCACTTGCTGCATTGAGGGCTGAAGGACCGACTACAATCCTCGAGGCTGAATATGTCTCAATTTCTTTCCCGGAATTTTGGTCGGAACTAAGGAAGCTTACTGGTCAATCTTCGGTGAAAAGTTAGTCAGAACTACCAAGAAATCTCAAGAGAAAATGCGAGGTAACAATGGCTGACGTGAAGCTTGAGCATGTCACCAAGCGCTACGAAAATGTGGTGGCGGTGAAAGACGTGACCTTCGAAGTTGCAGACAGCGAATTTGTGGTTCTTGTTGGGCCCTCAGGATGCGGCAAAACAACGACTTTACGAATGATTGCCGGACTTGAAGAAGTCACCGAGGGATCTATTTACATTGGTGGGCGCCTTGTGAATGATGTGGATCCAAAGGACCGCGACATCGCAATGGTGTTCCAGAATTACGCCCTGTACCCGCACATGACCGTCTACGAAAACATGGCATTTGGGCTTAAATTGCGGAAGTTTCCAAAAGCTGAAATTAACGCACGAGTTCGTGAGGCTGCCCAAATTCTCGGCATCGAAAATCTTCTCGATCGAAAACCCAGGGCTTTATCCGGGGGACAACGACAGCGAGTCGCTGTTGGACGTGCGATCGTGCGAAAGCCAAAGGCGTTCCTCTTCGATGAACCATTGAGCAATCTTGATGCAAAACTTCGGGTTCAAATGCGAACAGAGATTTCTCGTCTCCATCAACGGCTTGGATCAACAATGATCTATGTGACGCACGACCAGACTGAAGCGATGACAATGGGAGATCGAATTGTGGTCATGAGAGATGGCATTGTCCATCAAATTGATACCCCTTTGAATCTCTATAATCACCCACGAAACAAATTCGTTGCAGGATTTATTGGTAGCCCAGCGATGAACTTTTTTCATGGCATCGTCAGACGAAGTAACGGCCTTCTCTTCGAAGAACAGAATGGGGGTACGCACTTTTACTTGAGCACAGAACTGTCGAAACGTCTTGATCGCTATATCGATCGCCCAGTTATTCTTGGTTTGAGGCCAGAGCATATTGGGATTGCTGGAATAGGAGCACCATCGTCATCAGAAAGTGCCTCAGTCCGTGCACGCATTGATGTTGTTGAACCCATGGGCAATGAGATGTTCATCTACTTTTTCACCGGAAGTGGTGTCCAGTATATTAGCAGAATTCCAACCCTTGGCATGCCGCAGCCCGGTCAGGAAGCCGAGTTCATCTTCGATCTTTCACATGCTCACATCTTCGACCCTGATACTGAAGAGGCACTCCTATGACAGATAGAGAATTTGGTGTTCAAATACGTTGTAGCGAAGTTCCGATTGCAACCAATGCGTAAATTGGAAACCATACTTGTTGAGAAAATGCAACGGTGATAGCCATCGTTCCTGTAATTGATTATCTGGTATGATATGGTTTGCCGATTTTCGTAGTTGATTTATAAGTGTTTCATTCTTCCTTTTCTGAGCCGCTATTGCCTTTTCTCTGAGGCTCGATAAATTCGTATCGATCTTCGAGCGTGTAGTTTCTAAGGCACCAAGAAGGGTTGGGTCGATGTGATTGAGACCAAATTTGAGCTCAGTCAAAGCCTCACTTACCTTTTTCTTCACCTCCTTGAACAATTCATCAAGACGTATATTCGATTCCTGCTCCAGTATCCGTTGTTCCAGTTCATCAACGTCTCCATAGAAGTCGAGAACGGAAAGGCTATATCGATCCAAAACCTTTTGGATTTTCTCCTCAAGAATCGTTGCACTGGCTCGGGGATATATGATGGGCATCGGAATACGGAAGTGTTCATAGAGCGGTTTCAGCTGTGCAAAGTAAGCGATCTCCGACGGTCCGGCGACATAGGTAGCTGTAGGTAGCAGCCAATCCTGAAAAACAGGTCGGAGAATGACATTGGGGCTGAGTAGTTCAATCGATTCGCTAAGAATCTGCATGATCTCCTCGCGCGTGAACTTTTGCCGTGACCCTTTAAGGCTGAATCCAGACTCGCTGGGCTCGATCAGATATCGACCTCCTTTATGAAAGAGAAACAGATTGATTGCCTTAGGTTTCGCCTGGGCATGGTACACCGCTTCGAGATGAGCACTCCGATCGATGACGAGCTCACATAGATTTGGAAACGTCGTCAACTCCTCCTCGAAAATTCTTCGAGCGAGCTCTTTGAGCTCGCGGTTGTTTGGATCAAGAAAGACCAATCCGCTATCCGGAAAGAGATAGTTGATGAATCGTACAAAAGCATCGTTCAGCGATCTACCAACCTGATAGATTTCAAGCAGTGCTTCAAACAGCGGTTCGGTGAATTCCGTTGAGACGAGCGATTGCCGTACCTGCTGGAAAAAATCTTCTACCGCACTGGTGAGTTGCAGTGCTCCAACTGCTCCAGGATTGCGGTCGAGGGGTTTACCATGAGGAAGGTATTGAAGCTCCAGCAGTCCGTTTTCTTTTGTGATGGTTCGAATGTAGCTGACTTCCTCAAAATCGTGGTCTTCACCTTCCAGCCAAAAGATTGGAACAAAGCGATACTCAGGGAAAAGATGGCTTAACTGACTGGATAAACTCAGCGCTGTAATGATTTTGTAAAGTGTGTAAAGTGGACCTCCAAGCAAACCAACCTGTTGTCCTGTAACGATCGCAAATGTGTTCTGCCTCCTGAGAAGATGGATGTTCTGAATAGTAATTGGACCTGATCCATAGGACGTATTTTGTTGAAGCAGGACGTTAACAAGGGCATCGCGATTTCGCGGGAACTCCGCTATCTTTGGCAGCATTGCCCGAAGCGATTCGATATTGTGGAAGTCACCCGCATAGTATTCCGCAACCGCTTCAAAGTGATCGATGTAATCAAGAAAGAGGTCTGAAAAGTTGTCAAGTTCAGCCGGAAAGCGGCGAAAATTAATTGTCTGCATCGATATCTCGCTGAGTGTGAACTGATGCCAATATATGTGCTTCCTTCAATAGAATCAACAGAACACAATGCATTGCAGTCACCGGTTCTATTGCAAGAGCTATTTCAACTGGTAAATTTCATTTATGCAAGTTCCTCGAGAACCTGTGTCATAAACATTGTGAACCGCTTTCTTGCTTTTGCAGCAGCGACGGTGACATCTTCGTGCGACAGTTTGTTACCACTGATACCAGTGGCATAGTTCGTGATCAAAGAGACCCCGAGAACCTCCATCCCCAGTGAGCTGGCTAACATTGCCTCGGGAACAGTGGACATTCCGACGACATCAGCTCCAATGCGGCGGAACGCCTCGATCTCTGCAGCAGTTTCGTACGAGGGACCTTTTACCCCTATGTATACGCCTTTATGAATAGGGATTTGGAGATTTAGAGCTACCTTTTCAGCTTTCTCAGTCAAATCCGGGGAGAACGGAAACGGAGTTCCGCGAACGGTACCGATGATGCGCCGAAGAGCACGCAGTGGATTCTCAAGCGTCATATTTATATAATCGGTAATGAGCATGAGGTCACCCACACAGAAAAGTTTGTTGATCGCACCTGCTGCATTTGTCAAGATCAACTTGCGAACTCCAAGCAGGTGGAGAACAAGAATAGGGTAGAGCACCGGTTCATACGAGCCGGACTCGTAGAAGTGAACTCGTCCCTGAAGTGCAATAATTGGAGCACTTTTCCTGCCCCCACGCTGTAGTCTGCCGAAAATCACTTTGCCGGCATGACCTGCTACAGTGGGGGCGGGATAGTTCGGAATTGATGAAGCCTCGGCAGTTGTCCGATCAGTGAAGCGTGTCGCAAAGCCGCCCAGTCCCGAACCAAGGACGATAGCAGCTCTTGCCGAGCCCTGGAATTTCGTTTTCAAGTACCCGACTGTCTCTTCGAGCGACTTGGCTGTGACCATACTCAATTTCTATCTATCGGGTCGGGCAACTACAAAAGCAGCCTGTTAAGCGAGAGAAGCAAGAAGATTACAGTCGGTGCATTGTCCATGAGAACTTCCTCGATCCTGGCATAATAAATCAACTGGATCTAATGCTAACCCGGAGCGCTCCAGCAACGGCGACAGCGCGCTTCATACACGTCGGTCCCGCCGACCAAAACCCGGTCACTCGATTTTGTGATTCGCTGAGTGCGATCAGCGGGATTGCCACAGACCATACAGATTGCAAGTGTTTTTGTCACGTATTCCGCAACCGCCATAAGTTGAGGTATGGGTTCAAATGGCTTGCCGCGATAGTCCTGATCCAAGCCAGCAACGATGACACGTTTCCCGGCGTTTGCTAACGCCTCGCAAACATCAACAAGGTCCATTTCGAAAAACTGACCCTCATCAATTCCAACGACCTGAACATCTTTTGATTTCTCCAAAATTTCCATGGCTGATGAGACCACTGTAGCATTGAGTGCTTGCTCGCTATGAGAGACGATCTGATCGGCGCTGTAGCGTGTATCGATGCGGGGTTTAAAAATTGCTACCGTTTGTCTTGCAATTTGCGCTCTCCGTAAACGACGAATGAGTTCTTCAGTTTTCCCGCTGAACATGCAGCCAGCGATCACTTCAATCCAACCTGTCTGTCTTGGTGTACTGTGAAGAGGTGTATCCATGTTCTCAGATCCTTTGCCATTGAGTTGCTGATTTGCTTGAAATGATCCAGTTCATGAAATAAGCTCTCAGCGAAAGGAGATAAATTCAACCTGCTTTTTCATTCTGTTTCTTCCATTGTGCGCGTGTATTTCATTTGTGACGCTTTCTTGCCCTTTGCAAATGCTTTGCTGTAAACGGTTCGGGCAACAGCGTGTGCAGCTTTGTGATTTCTAAATCGCCGCGGGAATTGCCCATGATGACGTCGATGTCACCGGCAAGTTCCCATAGTACCTGGCGACATGCGCCGCAGGGCGGCGTGAACTCTGTATCATCGCTCACCACAGCGATAGCAGAAAATTTCTTTTCCCCTTCAGATATGGCTTTGAAAAGCGCCACACGCTCAGCACAGATTGTCAATGAGTAGGAACTGACCTCAATGTTGCTCCCTGTGTAAATCGTTCCAGATTCACAAAGCAGAGCTGCACCAACACGAAAGTTTGAATAAGGAGCATGAGCGTATTGCATTGATTTCTTAGCTCGCTTAACAAGATCGTGATACTCCATGGAAGTCCCGCTACAACTACTGAATCAGTCAACTGAAATTCAATATATCGAAACATTCGTACTGATGCAATTTCATTCGAGTTACGGGCAAGCCGTTACTCCTGCCGATGCGCCTCAATCGAATGTGCAACTAATCTTTGAGGAACATTTTCATTGAAAGTATAAGATTTTTTTGTAAATTCAAACATACAGGTCAGCTCAGGAGGTTTGATGCACATAGAATTCGAGAAGATGGTAGCAGCCGGCAATGATTTTATCGTCATCGATAACAGCGATGATCACTTGACGCCCTTAGCAAGCCAGATAGCAAGGGCAATGTGTGACCGTCACTTTGGGGTGGGATCGGATGGGCTTCTGCTCTTCGAACGAAGCGACGTTGGCGATTTCCGCATGCGGTTTATTAACCCTGACGGCTCCTCTGGCATGATGTGCGGGAACGGAGGCAGGTGCATTGCTCGGTTTGCTCATGAACGGAAAGGCATGGGGAGAAAAATGTGTTTCGAAGCTGCCGGGAGATTATATGGCGCAAATATTCTGGACAACGGGGTGGAACTTATTCTACCTATGCCTTCTATTCTCCGATCAGACTGTGTCTTGGAGTCAACACAAGGAAAAGTCCACGGGACACTGGTTGATTCGGGTGCTCCACATTTTGTGATCGAACTGGAAAGCCTGGAGACCCCGCTGGATAAGCTCGATGTAAATTCATTTGGCAGGGAAATTCGCAGCCATGATGCGTTTTCTCCTGATGGGACAAACGTCGATTTCGTTCAGCGACGAAGTGCCACGGATGTGTATATTCGGACATATGAGCGTGGCGTTGAGGGAGAGACCCTGGCATGCGGGACAGGGGCAGTAGCTGCAACATTAGCTCTCTTTGTGACAAAACGGGTTCAATGCCCATTGCAGCTTCACACGCGGAGCAACGCTGTACTGAGTGTAGATTTCGTGAAGGATAATAATGAGCATTATGCTGCACTTCGCGGTGATGCAAAATTTGTGTTTCGGGGAGCGCTTGAATTTGACGAACAGAACAAATCAATTAACAATTATTTTTGAAGACATATGAGGCAGCAAAGCAAATTCATTTTCATCGCTAATCCGTTCGCTATGCGCGGGAAAGGGGCGCGATTTATCACGCGGCTTGAAAATGAGTTAAAGCAACGCGGCATTGCGTACACATTGCTCACGACTGAGCATCCTTTCCATGCATTTTATCTTGCTCAGCAAGCCGCTGAACGAGAGCCTGAAGCTACGATAGTCGCTGTTGGGGGAGATGGAACTGTCAATGAAGTAGCAAACGCAATTCACAATCGAGGTCCAACCTTAGGTGTAGTCCCAATTGGTTCCGGGAATGATTTTGCAAAAGCTATCGGACTCACCCCGCTGGATGTAAGCGCTGCTGTGGAGAGCCTGCTCGCCGGCAATGAGTTTACCATCGATGTTGGACATATCGCGATAGGCTATGGAAAAGAACCTCGTGTTGAGCGACTATTCGTCAATGGAGTTGGCATTGGATTCGACGGGTATATCGCTGTGCAAACGCTTCGGTACAAGCGGCTTCGCGGTTGGTGGCTCTATTTGATTTCTTTGCTTCGCTCAGTTTTCGTCTTCCGAACACCAGACATGATAATAAGGCTTCCCGACAAGGAAATTCACAGCCCCCACCTACTCGTTGCTATTGGCAATGGATTTAGCTCCGCCGGGAAATTCCGTCTTACACCAAAAGCTGTCCTTGATGACGGAGAATTAGATATCTGTCTCGTAGATAACGTCTCCGCTGTGAGAATTTTCCGCATTTTGCCTTCGGTCTTCAAGGGTCACCATGACCGTTTCCCTGATGTTCACTTTCTCCGTACACCGAAATTAGAAGTGATCGGCGCCAGAGGTCTCTATGTTCACGCCGACGGAGAAATCATTTCACGAGGGGACATCTCCCGATTTGAAATCTCAGCAATACCACATTGCCTGAATGTTATCGGAAAAGCCTTGTATCGCCCAACGAATTGAAAAGGACAGCCGATGCCATTGGATTGCAGTTTGCAAATGGTGTTTGTAATTTTTTAGTGACAAATATCGGAGAAAGATTGTGAGGAAAGGGAATCAGCTTATAGTTTTTCTTTTCTCTTTAGTAGCTATGGTATCGAGAGTGAATGCAGTTGATATGGAAAAGATTGTTTCGCTTGACGGCAAGTGGCTGTTTCGCATCGATCCTGCCGGGATTGGAAGAGAGGAGGCTTGGTACGCTCGAGGAGGTGATCGAAGTGCATGGGAAAAGGTCGATGTGCCCGGATACTGGGAGCGACATGCCCGGTTTGCAAAATACGATGGCACTGCGTGGTATGCCAGGACGTTCAAGTCCGATAGCCATCAGACTGCTTCAGCAATTTTCTTCTCAGGAGTTGATGATGACGCAGATGTGTGGCTCAATGGCGTGTACTTAGGCTTTCATGAAGGATATGCTGAGACATTCTGGTTTGATGTGGGAGAAGCTCTTAGGAATGGAGAGAATGAACTTGTTGTTGCTGTACATGACCATGGTGGGCCCGGAGGGATTTATAAGCCGGTGGCACTGGTTCCAAAGGATTCTTTGGAATACTATATCAGAACGCCGGAATCTCAGCAGTTTGCACGCCCCAGCCCAACCTGGGTGAAAGATGGCGTTATTTATGAAGTCTTTGTGAGAGATTTCTCGAGAGAGGGCACGTTCAAATCCTTGGAGGAGCATTTGCCCGAACTCAGAAAACTTGGTGTCACGATATTATGGCTAATGCCAATAACACCTATCGGTGAGATGCGCCGGAAAGGGACCCTGGGGAGTCCATACGCTGTGAAGGATTATATGGCTATTGATTCCAGCTACGGATCCTTAGGTGATTTCCAGGAGTTCCTTGAAGCTGCGCATAAAGAAGGGATGCACGTCATAATTGATCTGGTAATTAACCATACAGCTTGGGACAATGTTCTGCTGAGAGACCATCCTGAATGGTACACGCACGACGCGCAAGGAAATATTATCTCTCCGAATCAAGACTGGACAGATGTTGCTGACCTGAATTATGATTCCCCGGCACTTCGTCAATGGATGATCAAGATGATGAAGCACTGGATCTATGATGTTGGGGTAGACGGGTTTCGATGCGACGTTGCTGAGCTTGTGCCCACTGAATTTTGGAATGCTGCGCGTAGTGCCATTGATAGCATCAAACCAGTTTTTATGCTTTCTGAAGGAGCTCTTCCTGAGCATCATCTCCATGCGTTTGATATGACGTATTCCTGGAATCTGTACGACGCGCTGGTGAAAACTATCCGAAGCGGCTCACCCGCCTTTTCTGTAACTGACGTGCTGAGAACCGAGTCATTGCGGTATCCGAAAGGGTCGCTTAGAATGCGATTTGTGGAAAACCACGACAAGCCCCGTGCGACCACAGTGTTTGGATATGCAGGGAGCAAAGCTGCCGCGGTGATTGCATGGACAGTTCCTGGTGTTCCATTGATCTACAATGGACAGGAAGTTGGTGATACAACGCGGCTTTCCTTGTTCGAAAAGGACACTATCAGGTGGAACAACTCATTCGCGAGCGATTTTCGGTCCTTTTATGAGGAACTGGATGATCTTCGGAGAAGGCACGCCGCGCTGCGCGAAGGGGATTTTCAGATTCTCGAGAATACAGCACCACGGAGCATCGTTGCATTTCGCCGTGAAATGAACAGCGAACGCATTGTCGTTGCTGCAAATCTGTCTAATCAAGAGATTAATGCCAGTGTCCTTTTGCCTGAGAAAGATAAAATCAGGCATTTTCTGAAACTTTCAATTCTGCTTGCATCAGCGGATAGCAGAATAGCAGTTAAAGATTCTTCTTTTTCGCTTTCTTTTTCTCTTCCCCCGTTTGGGTATTGTATTGCAAAAATTGATTGAGGACTTGACGTGAAGTTCACTACAGAATATCTTTGGTTCAACACAAAACAGCATCGCGAATATATAAACATCACATCCGAAATTGAGCAGATTGTTCGGAAAAGTGGTGTGAAAGAAGGCATGGTGCTGGTCTCTGCAATGCATATCACCGCAGGCGTTTATGTCAACGATGCTGAATCCGGTCTCATTGAAGATATTGACGAATGGCTGGAAAAACTGGCCCCGTTTAAGCTCGGATATCGTCATCATCGTACAGGAGAGACGAATGGCGATGCTCATCTGAAGAGCCTCCTGATCCATCATGAAGTCATCCTCCCTATTACGAATGGCAAACTCGACCTGGGTCCGTGGCAGCAAATTTACTACGCGGAATTCGATGGACAACGCCGGAAGCGTGTAATTGTGAAGGTCATGGGCGAGTAAGATGCGTAAGCCCGGAACATACATCGCTTCTGTTTTAGCACAATCACTCCTTCTTGTGCACCTGATGGCAACCGGTGATCTCTCGGCTGCTCAATCTGATCGATCTGTAGGATTGTCATTCGATGTGGTGCGATTCCGTGGAGATTCAGATCGAGTGTATGTGGAACTCGCTTATGCATTCCAGGAAGGGGCGCTGCGGTATGTGCAGTTCGATTCACTGTTCCAGGGCGGCATCCTGCTGACGTGCATCGTGATGAAAGGGGAGAGCACTTTAGTAAACCAGACATGGCGTGTGCCCCATACCATCCATGACACAGCCGCCGTGGTGCACTCTGATAGAAGTCTTGTTGGGTTGCTGCGGTTTCTTCTGGACCCCGGTTCCTACAGAGTTCATTTAGCAGCTATTGACGTTAATGATCATGCACGAAAAGACTCTATCAGTTTTACGCTCTTTGTTCCAGTGTATCGCACTGATTCGCCGACCATGAGTGACCTGGAACTCTGCAGCTCAATCCGAGAAGCACCTCCTGATGAGAGGAGCACTTTTTATAAGAATACGTTTGAAGTAATCCCAAATCCCGGAGCTACATTTGGCAACAAACTGCCCTACCTCTACTATTATCTTGAGCTTTATGGACTTCAACATCTTGATGCAGCAACGTATTCAGTTACAGCATCAGTTCTTGATGCAACGGACAGAATAGTTTTCAAACACCAACGACGTAAAGTTCGAAACCTCCATTCCACGGTGGAGGTGGGGGTGTTTGATGTATCTTCTCTTCGATCAGGGGTTTACGTGTTGAAAATCGTTCTAAGCGATTCAGTGCATGGGGAATTGGCTGAGGCGCAGAGGAGATTCTTCGTCTACAATCCATCGATTGAGCTTGCTGATACTTCGGCAAGAGAATCAACAAAGGAATACCTTGCTTCAGAATACGGGGTAATGGGTGAGAATGACATGGACGAGGAGTTTGCAATCGACCGTTATATTGCTACCGGCGACGAGGTGAAAAAGTATTCCGAACTACACTCAGTTGATGCAAAGCGGGAATTTCTTTACTTTTTTTGGAAGAAACGCGACCCTGATCCATCCACGTCCGTAAACGAAGCAAAACAAGAGTTTATGGCTCGCGTGCGCTATGCCAACGATCAGTTTAGCAGCGGCATGAAATCAGGGTGGAAAACAGACCGCGGTCGAGTCTATATCATGTACGGCAAGCCAGACGAAATCGAGCGTCATCCTAATGAAAGTGGTGTGAAGCCCTACGAGATTTGGTATTATCACGGGATTCAGGGTGGCGTTGAGTTTGTCTTCATTGATAAGACTGGCTTCGCCGACTATATGCTTGTTCACTCAACACACCGAAACGAACTCCATGACGAAGATTGGCAGAGGTTGCTCGAATATCCCTGAACTATGTTAATAAATTCCTTGTAATGCAAAGAATTAGACTCAAAGATATAATCGAATATATAGCACTAATCATCGCTGGTCAAATACTGAGGTTTTTACCGTTGCGAGCTGTGCAATGCCTTGGTGCCTGGTGCGGATCGCTGGCATTTTACGTTGTTCCCATCCGTCGTAATGTTGCCTTAGAAAATCTGCACAAGGCATTCCCTGAGAAAACCGAGCGTGAGGTGTGGAGAATAACCCGGCAAGTCTACAAGAATTTTGGTATAGTGTTATTTGAACTTCTGTGGTTCCCCAAGATTAAAGCAGAAGATCTTCAAAAAATGGTGCATGTTGACAATCTCGAACTAATGGAGAAAAAGCTCAGCGAGCGGAAGGGGCTCATCATGTTGTCCGGGCATTTTGGGAATTGGGAGCTTCTTGCACTGGCAATAGGTTACTTGAGCGGACATCCACTTTCTGTTATCGTACAGGAGCAACGAAATCCGCTGGTGAACTTGCTCATCAATCGTTACCGGTCTCGGTTCGGGAATCATATTATTAATCTTGGGCGTGCAGCAAAAAATAGTATAGCAGTGCTGCGAAAGGGGGGTGTTGTCGGGATGATTGCTGACCAGAGTGGACCTGAAGACGGGTTGTACGTTGAATTCTTTGGGCGAAACGTGGCAACGCATGATGGGCCTGCGCGTTTCAGCCTGAAAACTGGAGCACCATTGCTGATGGTATTCGCTGTACGGCAGGCTGACGGCACATACCATGTGCACATTGAAGAAGTGGAGCAGAAAGATCTTCCTGAAGATGCAACTGAAAAAGTGGGGGAGCTAACACGTAGACACGTAGCAATTTTAGAGAGGTATATTCGGGCATATCCTGACCACTGGCTGTGGCTTCATCGACGGTGGAAGCATGAGGCTACCGTAAAGAAGGGAGATCTTTCCGTGAAACAGGCTGTTCCGATTTAGTGACCTAAGCGCGCCACTTTGGGCGCCATGGAAAGCACCCGGAAATCTAAACTGTAGCAGGAAATGAAGAATACCAGATGTCGGTTCTACGCAAGATACTAATTGTTCAAACTGCGTTCATCGGTGACGTTGTCCTCACTCTTCCGCTCGTGCAGGTATTGAAAAGGCAGTTCCCCAACTCCGCCATTGATATGGTTGTCTCCCCGCGCGCCTCCGGACTTCTGGAGAATCATCCAGACATTCGTAAGGTTCATATTTACGATAAGCGCGGATCAGACTCGGGTATCGTCGGCATTCTTGCCATGATGCAGAGGATTCGACATGAACGCTACGATCTGGCGATAGTGCCTCATCGATCGTTTCGGAGTGCTCTGCTTGTCTGGTTGAGCAGAATTCCAAAGCGTGTGAGTTTCAATCGAAGCGCCGGATGGTTTCTTTACACATCGACCGTGAGCTACGATCCGTCACTTCATGAGGTTCAGCGAAACCTGAGACTTCTAAGGGCAATCGGGGTTACTTGGCGTGGTCGTGAACTGCCTGATCTTTATCCGGATGAGGAAGACAGGGTTAGAGTTGGAAAGCTCCTCGTCGAACATGAAATTGGAAATGCTGAACGGCTTGTGGCTGTAGCTCCGGGCTCAGCATGGAACACGAAACGGTGGCCCAAGGAACGCTACGTTCGGTTGATCCAGCTACTTATTCATGAGGACTACGAAATTGTCCTGGTCGGTGGGCAGGAGGACGCCGGCTTATGTGAGGAGATTGTGCGCGATGTGCGGATGAAAGAAGTTTACAGCGCAGCCGGAAAGTTGACACTCCTCCAATCTGCAGAACTTCTTCGCCGAGCGAAAGTCCTGATCACTAATGATACTGCTCCAATGCACATCGCTGTTGCCATGCGTACACCCGTCATCGCCATCTTTGGACCCACCGTCCCTGAGTTCGGATTTGCCCCATATGGTGATCATGATCGCATTGTCCAAGTAAAGGGCTTAAGCTGCCGCCCCTGCAGCATCCACGGAACGAAGACGTGTCCTATTGGCACTTTCGAGTGCATGCTCGACATTGATGTTCTTCAAGTTTATGAACATGTACGAGACCTCCTCCATACCCCAGGAGTTGGTGCACGCCGGACGGTTTGAATGGGACGCCTGATCACCATCGAGCGTTCATCTCCAGCAGATGAAGTAGTTCGATCTGCTGCCGAGGTGCTCCGAAAAGATGGTGTGATTATTTATCCGACAGAAACATTATATGGGTTCGGCGCCAGGGCAGATAGCTCAAAAGGCGTTCAACGAATTCTTGATATCAAAGGAAGAGGGAAAGAAAAGGGGATGCTCTTGCTTGTTCCATCGGCGCATTTTGTCCAGAAGCTTACAACGTTCATACCGCAGTTTGCCAGAACTCTTATGGAAGCGTTCTGGCCCGGTCCTCTCACTCTAATCTTCCGGGCTGATCCATCTATTGCGAAAGATGTTGTAGGAGAGTCGGGTACTGTTGGTGTTCGCCTCTCCTCAGAACCATTTTGCAGAATGCTCCTTAATGAAGTTCACTCTCCAATTACATCGACGAGCGTAAATTATAGTGGACAGCCACCGCTGTGTCGTAGCGCCGAAATCCGAGAAAAGTTTGCGGATGCTGTCGATCTAATTGTCGATGCAGGTGATGTGATTGATGCCCGCCCTTCAACTGTCATAAGCTGTACTGAGGAACGCCCTAAGCTGATTCGCGAAGGAAGAATTTCTAAATCGCAAATTGAGTCTGTTCTTCGAACTTCATTGTAACAGCATTTTAAGAGATAGGAAGGTGATCATTATGCAACGCCAGATTATTCGAATCGCTGTAGCGGGAATGTGCTTGCTCAGTTCCTTGTTCGCTGTGAGCAAGGGGGAGGGGATCGATGGTGGTCGGCAGAGGAGGTCAGTTGACTCAGTGATTCTGAAGGTTCGTAAACAATTTGCCCCGGATCCCCGACTAACTCTTTTTCACGTTACCTCGCATTTGGAGAATAGCCATGTTGTTCTGGAAGGATTTGTGGAGTCACAGCAAGCCCGTGCGGCTGTCCTTCAAGCAGTTCGGAGGATGGCTAAGAGCCCCGTTGTGGATAAGGTTGTCGTTGTGCCCGATGCTACACTCCGTGGGAAGACGAAAGGGATCGTCCGAGTAAGTGTGGGCAATCTGCGTGCGGAACCTGAGCACAGCTCTGAATTAGTTTCCCAGGTGCTCATGGGGATGGTTCTGGAACTTCTGCATTACCATGATGGATGGTTTCTTGTGCACGCTCCCGATCGGTACATCGGTTGGATTGAGTCATCAAGCATAGTTCAGGGGGACAATGTGTTTGAGGAGGAATGGTTGAAAAGTAAGCGGCTCATCGTTACATCTCTCTTTTCGGTAATAAGGAGCAGGATGGACGTTGCATCTGAACCTGTGAGTGATGCAGTCACCGGATGCCTGCTACGAGCCCGTGGTGAAGCTTCAAATGGATGGGTTCCAGTCGCGTTGCCTGATGGACGTGAAGGGTATATCTTAGAAGCCGATGTCATGTCGTACGAAACATGGAAAGAGACTCGTGTCCCAACCCCAGAGTCGATACTGGGCACTGCGAAGATGTTCATGGGGGTGCCATATCTCTGGGGAGGGACATCATCGAAAGGGTTCGATTGCTCGGGCTTCACAAAGACAGTGTTTGCTCTCCAGGGAATAGAGCTTCCACGAGATGCTGGTCAGCAGTATGAGGTTGGAGCTGCAGTTGATCCAGGTGCACATCTTGAAAATCTTCGCAAAGGTGATCTGCTATTTTTCGGACGAAAGGGGAAGCATGGCGCACCTGATACCGTCGTTCATGTGGCAATCTATGATGATAGCAGTCGCTACATCCACTGCGCTGGAATGGTACAAGAAAACAGCTTCGATTCCTCTCGGAGCGATTTCAATGCATATCGGCTGAGAACCTTTTTAGGTGCGCGAAGAATACTTTCGAGGTGATTATTGCGGACGGTGGTACAGATCCCAACACTTCTCAAGTCAGCCGGAGGCAGATTACTTTCTGCGATGAGGTTTGATAAAGTTAGACAATTACAGTAACTTTAAAGGTGTTGCGTACAAGAGCCAAGGCAAGAGTCCGATGAAGCGGAGTATTTGGAGGGGGATGTTTCATACTCGCCTCTTTTAGTCAACTCCACGTTTCGGCTGATTATGCGTGAACTTTTCGTGCGTGACGGTCTAATTCATGTTAGCAATCAGCACACAATCAAAAGAGAGGAGAACCAGATGAAAATCTTCGTAGGCAATTTGTCTCGCGAAGTCACGGATGATGATTTACGTCAAGCTTTCGAGTCTTTCGGGAAAGTTGAGAGCGCGACTGTTGTAAAAGACAGGTTCACAGGGGAAGGGAGAGGATTTGGGTTTGTGGAAATGCCCTCCGCCTCCGAAGCGCAGTCTGCGATCAACGGCATGAATGGGAAGGAGTTGAAGGGGAAAGCGTTGAATGTGAACGAGGCTCGTCCAAAGGAAGAAAGACGTGGAGGTAGAGGAGGTAGAGGAAGATCAGGAAGCGGGCGACGTTACTAGCCAGAGTGGACCTCCTTTCCGCCACACCCGTGCCTGCGTACGAGGGGGCGGAGAGGTGGGTCATTATTCATCCTAAGCGGGTACAAAATTCGGCGAGGAGGCTTTGCGGATCTTGGAAAACGTAGTGTGTAAATAGAATTCACATCCGATACGGGCGGGCGCCTTCGGCGTATCGGATGGAGACAGGCTGCAGGAGAGGCATCCCGACAAGTATACATGGGCTCCAAAAGCACCTTCTATTAACAGGAGAGTGAAGAACCATGGCAAGAAAGAAAAAGAGCCGGGGGCAAAATCATGTTGGGGATTATCGCCACGAGCAGAGGCGTAAGAACAACCCGCCTGCCGGAGTGGCGCCTACGTACGAAGTGCGCGAGCGGCAGGTGAAATCGTACGTTTACGATCCGCACCTGGACCCACAGCTTGAATGGGCAGGCAAGGCGGAGCACATCTCGTTTGATGTGGATGTTGTCCCGCTTCACATCCACGAGCGCATCTCCACGCGGGCGATTCTGGACGCCGTGCGCCGTCCGCAGCCCATCCTGCCGGACCTTTTCGGCGAGACACCCCTCTCCGCCGACAAACAGATTGAGTTCTACAAGCATGAAGTTGGCTGGACGAACCGCCTGATCTTGGGCGACTCCCTCCTTGTGATGAACTCGCTCCTGGTCAAAGAGGGCATGGCGGGTAAGGTGCAGATGATTTACATCGACCCACCCTACGGCATCAAATACGCCTCCAACTTCCAGCCGCGCATTGACCGCCGGGACGTAAAGGACCAAGACGAAGACCTCACCCACGAGCCGGAGCAGATCAAAGCCTACCGCGATACCTGGAAACTTGGCATCCACTCCTATCTTACCTACCTGCGCGACCGCCTGCTTCTTGCGAGGGAACTCCTCGCCGAGAGCGGCTCCATCTTCCTCCAGATCAACGACGAGAACCTGCACCTGGTGCGCTGCCTGCTGGATGAGGTGTTTGGGCGGGAGAATTTCGTGGCGCTCATTACCTTTACGAAGACCCGACCTCTAGGTGCAGCAGGTATTCCTGGAATCTCTGACTATCTACTGTGGTATGCCAGAGACAAACTGAGCATGAAATATCGCCAGCTATTTGGAGAGAAAGAGTATGGCGAGGGAACAAATTTCACGTTTATCGAGTTAGCTGATGGTGGCCGGAAAAAGATGAGTAAACAGGAGATGGTAGGTGCGCTGACGGTACCTGAAGGCACCAAAGTTTTTCAGTGTGAAAAACTCGCATCTTCAGGATACACAGAAACTTGCTACTTCGATATTGAGTTTGAAGGGCGAAGCTTTCCACCCAAAAGGACAAGCTGGAGGACTAACCAAAAGGGGATGGACGCACTGAAAACAGCGGAACGGCTACATGTCTTGGGAGACAACATTTACTACGTCTCTTACTTTGAAGACTACCCTGTCCAGGCTTTGCCCAACCTTTGGAATGACACGCGTGGAGAAATGCAACCGGTTTATGCCGTTCAAACCACCACCAAAGTCATCGAGCGCTGCATCCTGATGACCACCGACCCGGGCGACCTAGTCTTCGACCCCACCTGCGGCTCGGGCACCACCGCCTACTGCGCCGAGAAGTGGGGCAGGCGCTGGATCACCTGCGACACCAGCCGGGTGGCGCTGGCAATCGCCCGCCAGCGGCTGATGACCGCGAAGTTCGACTACTACGAGCTCAAAGACCCCGAACGCGGCCCCGCCGGCGGCTTCATCTACGAAACCGTGCCGCACATCACGCTGGAATCCATCGCCAAGAACACCGAGATTGACGCTATCGCCGCCAGGTACCAGCCGGAGATTGACCAAGCGCTGGCTGACCTGAATCGGGCGCTGGGCAAGGACTGGAAGGAATGGGAAGTGCCACTGGAGGTGCCGCATCCCGTCTGGCCTGAGGAGGCAAAGCAAGCTTACTGGCGACTGCGAAGACTGAAAGACAGTCTGCGAGCGGAAGATCGGGAAGAAGCTAGGCGTTTGCTGGAGCTGATCTATCAGCGCACCGGTCACCGCTGGGAATTGAACGAAATCCCCGAGCCTACGCCGGCAGAGGACTGGTCGGACGAAGCAAAGGATGCCTTGCGCCGCTTCTGGGAGCTGAAGCGCAAAAAGCGCCAGGAGATTGACGAGAGCATCCAGCGGAATGCACCACAAGAAGTGCTGTACGACCGTCCGAAAGTCGTGCGCGGGGTCGTCCGTGTGTCTGGGCCTTTCACCGTGGAAGCCATTCCCGTTCCAGCCGCCGAAGACCCGACCCGAGCGCCAATCCCACAGTTTGAGGATTCCGTAGGGGTAGACCCCCGTGTCTATCCTCCTACCACCGAACCAGGACGCATCAGCGACCGGGCTGGCGACTATCTGACGACGATGATCAACCTGCTCAAACAGCAGGGCGGCGTGCTCTTCCCCGGCGGAAAAAAGATGGAACTACAAGATCTCCGCGCCCTGAACATTGGCTATCTCCACGCCGAAGCGGAAACAGCCCAGAACGGCAAGAGTATGCGGGTGGCAGTGAGCTTCGGGCCGCAATACGGCCCGGTCACGGCTACCCAGGCAAACGAAGCCATTCAGACCGCAAAACTGAATGCATATGATGCGTTGATTCTGGCAGGGTTCAGCATAGAGGCTGAGGCGCAGGCGTTTGTGCAGAAGGCACAGGAAGTAGTGAAGGGTTTGTCCATTCATTTCGCGAACATTGCCCCGGATGTGCTGGTGGGCGACCTGCTCAAGACCACTCGAGCAAGCCAGATCTTCACTGTATTTGGCCAGCCTGATGTAAGGTTGGAGAAGCAAAAAGACGGCACCTATCGTGTGGAATTGCGGGGAGTGGACATTTACGATCCGCTGACCGGCGAAGTGCACAGCACGAGGGGTGGTGATGTGGCAGCGTGGTTTCTGGATGCGGACTACGACGGTAAGACCTTCAAAATTGCGCAGGCTTTCTTCCCCGGCGATCCCGATGCGTGGGAGAAACTCCAGCGAGCGCTGAAGGCGCAGATTGATCCGGAAACGTTTGAAAAAATGCGCGGCGTCGTCTCATTCCCTTTCCAGCCCGGCGAGCACAAGCGAATTGCTGTAAAGGTGATTGATTTCCGCGGGAATGAGGTGATGAGGGTGATTCCCTTGAACGCGGGGCAATACCGATGAGGTTTGATCCCGCACGTCATCATCGTCGCAGCATTCGACTGAAAGGCTATGATTACCATCAGCCAGGGGCGTATTTTGTTACCATTTGCACCCAGGACCGTGCCTGCCTGTTTGGAGATGTGGTGGAGGGCGAAATACAGTTGAACGATGCGGGACGGATGGTGCACGATGTTTGGAACGAATTGCCTAATCATTATCCAGGTATAGTCATAGATGCATTTGTTGTCATGCCGAACCATATTCACGGTATCATCATCCTCGTAGGGGCAGACCCCCGTGTCTGCCCCGATAAAGGGCAACCATCCATAGGGGTAGGTCCCCGTGCCTACCCTGGGCAACCACAGGGGGTTGCCCCTACGTTGGGGTTGCCGGATGTGGTGCATCGGTTCAAAACCATGACCACCAGACGTTACACCGACGGTGCGAAACAATTGGGGTGGGAACCGTTTCGCGGTCGTCTTTGGCAACGCAATTATTACGAACATATCATCCGTAACGAGGAATCCCTCAACCGCATCCGTGAATACATTCTAACCGACCCAATGCGCTGGGCGATGGGTCGGGAAAGTCAGAATCGTGAGAGCATGGATTCACTGGACGAGTAGCCACATCAGCCACGTTGTACTCGACGCACCCCAATGGGAGCACAGCGTAGCATATCAGCTCGAGCGGATGCCAGAAGTAATTGCCTACGCTCGCAATGACCATTTGGACTTCACCATTCCCTACGAATGGCAGGGCATGCGGCATGAATATCGCCCCGACTATCTAATCCGCCTGCATGGCGGCGGTGGGGCAACTATCACCCTGATACTTGAGATAAAAGGTTTCGAGAGCGAACAAGACCGCCAGAAAGAAGCCGCCGCTCGCCGCTGGGTCAGCGCGGTCAATCATCATGGCGAGTTCGGGCGATGGGCTTATGTGATTTGCAAAGATCCACAGGGATTGAAGAATAACTTGAGAGACGTTGCCGCCTCTTACTCGACAAATCACAAGAATTCGGCTAACGGATAACGCACTCTTACCGCCACACGATTCCTCTGGAGCACGGTTCAACAAAGTACCTTGGCGTATTGAACCAGCGTTCTGCCGGGACGGAATCCTAACTTGCGTGAGAAGCGCTTCATAGCCTTATTTGATGTGAAGACAGAATAAAAGATGTACTTCTTTCGCTCCTTCAGCGCAAGTTTCTCAACATATTGCATAAGCGCTGTCGCGATACCTTTTCGACGATACCGCTTATCAACAGCACCGTAGGGAAGATAGAAATATCGTTTCCCTTTATAACCAGTGACATACCCAACAACATTCCCATCCACTTCAGCGACAATTAAGAAAGCCCACCCCTTTCGAGACGGGCTGCGGTCTAAAAACTCAGCAAAATCACTTGCGCTCATTACTTGCCCCGTGTAATTTTCCAGCTCACGGGTCTCCGCGCTTATTTCAACTATCCGCTGTAGATCCCTGGAAGTAGCGTACCGGATTATAACCTGGCTTTGCCCCTCTGACCGCTGCGAGCCTTGTGGATTCTTCCTTCGACGCATAAGATACTCTCCAATGTTCGCCATCTCTGCTTCAATGCAATATAAGGATGCATGCACAGAGAAGCACGCTCGTAGCTATTTCGATTCGTCACCTTGCTACAGTCCTTTTGATCATTTTAAGATGATGATTAGCTCGTTGATTTAACTCACGCAGTTTTATATATTGAACAATGTGCCCAATCGGACTTATCTCTTGCGCCCGTAGCTCAGCTGGATAGAGCGACAGCCTCCGGAGCTGTAGGTCGCGCGTTCGAATCGCGCCGGGCGTACAAGAATGCCTGAACATTGGAGAGGAACCGTATGCTGAAACCAAGAAAAAAAATCACAAAACGCGAGTTGAAACAAGATGCGCTTGTAACGAACTACTTCAAGGCACTGGAATTCTACGACAAGTACAAGCGGTATATTGCATGGGGAATTGCAGGAATTGCTCTCGTTGTCATCGCTATTGTGATATACACGAATAATCGGCGAAACGCTGACCAACGAGCTGCAACTGCTCTCGGTCAGATCATCCAGATTTACGACCGGGGGGACTATCGCCTCGCGTTGAATGGTATACCTGAGCAAAATGTGGTGGGTCTCCAGCGCATTGTTGACAATTACGGTGGGACTGCCTCAGGTGAACTGGCAACATTCTACGCTGCTAATTGCTATTTCTACCTTGGAGACTATGATAAAGCACTGAAGTATTACAAAGAATTCGATGCCCCTGGAAAAATTCTTGAGTCTGCTGCAAAAGCAGGGATTGCCGGCTGCTACGAGGCGAAAAAAGATTTCCGCACTGCAGCCGAATACTTCCTGAAAGCTGTAGCCGTTGATCCTCATGGAACTCGTGCAGCTGAGTATATGCTGAATGCCGCACTCGATTACAAGCAAGCAGGAGAGAAAGAAAAGGCAATTGAGCTCTTTCGGAAATTGAAACATGATTATCCTCGAGCAAGAGAGGCTCGCCGCGTCGATTTCTACCTCGGCGAGTTGGAAGCTTAGTTGAACTACAAAAGTAAAAGCCGCCGGCAGGCGGCTTTTTCGTTGCAAAATGAAACAAAGATGGAACATCTCTCGAACACCCTGTAGAAACCACTAAAGGAAACGCCTCGTCGAGAAGTGCTGTATCGGTGTTAGCAAACACTGAACATAGAGAAAACTGGCTAAGAAGAATTGCGCTTCTCGGCGCAGGGGCTCTCTTAATACTGATTCTCCTCGTTGATCTTGCCAGAAAAAGCATCGCCCCAACGCTTTTCGGCGCTAATATCATCGCCGATGCTCTTTCCATTGGAATTGCAATTCTCTTGCTCCCTTTCATCGACGAACTTATCTACAAGCGACGAGAGACACCCCTTCGCCTGCTGCTACTGCTGACCGTCACTCTGGTTGCCGTAGTTGCAATGCTTATAGCCACCCTTCTCTTTTTTCCCGGAGAGCACTTTGATATCGTCAATGGATGGTATGTGCCTCGCACGTACAACGAGGTGTTCATGGCAGTGGCAATCGGAGCCGCAGTTACGGTTGCGTCAATCGTTTCGTTGCTATGCTTTCGCGCCCTGTTGCTTATACGTGCAAGTAAATCGACGAAATTCATGGTGACCGGTCTAATTGTTGTACTTGTTGTCAATTCGCTCAGCCGAATTGGAAGTGCACCTGCTCATCAGAGCACGATACAAGTTATTCTTGAGGCAATTGCTATTGCTGTAGGGACTATACTTTCATTTCGATCGCCATGGATTATTGAACTGCATCGCAAGCAAAAGCTCATAGCTCTTGGATCTGAATTTTTTCTCATGCTTCTGTTTATCGGTTTGCGTGTGCCTCTTTCAGGGGATTCATTCACTGCCCGATCGGTCAGTTATTTTTCTGCTTGCATTAGCGCATTCATTTCACCCGTTGCGATTGTAGGAATTGTATATTTCTTTTTCGCATTCGCATCGACCCTTTTTCACCTTCCTACTTCTGAGATCTATGAGCGTCGAGTGGCGCAGATATCCTCGCTCAGAGACTTCGGACACATTTCAACACAAATATTTGACCGTGATCAATTGGTTCAGTCCGTTATGAAGCTCGCAAAAGAAATCACCGACGCGCGCGGTTGCTGGCTTGAGCTTCTCCCCGAGTCAGAGAAAATGGATGGACTAGAACCTTCAAGAAAGGAGAGATTATCCGAGGCTGCAAATGACACAGAAATCAATTCCGCGGCTTTACCTTTTGATGAGCTTCGGAATGAGGTGCTGCTGAATAAAAGTTTAGCGCTGAAGGGAGAAAAACCTGAGGTGCTGAGCAAAAAATGGTTTAGAAACTACATCGACAACGTGTTGAAACCGCGTCACTCGCTGCTTGCAGTACCACTTCGTGTTCACGACACGGTGCATGGTATACTCTATCTTGCCAAGACTCCCGGTGAATCATTTGACCGTGAAGATATAGCATCCGTCATGACACTTGCAGATAATGCAGCAATGGCGTTTGAGAACAGCCGCCTTTTTGAAGAAGCCCTTGAGCGACGCAGACTTGAGGATGAGCTTGCCATAGCTCACTCTATTCAACAGCAGCTTTTACCTGCTGCATTTCCGCAAATTCCACATATCGAAATTGAGGCGCGCTGTTTCCCATCCGCACAGATTGGTGGAGATTACTTCGACGTGATTCGTATAGATGACCAACGTTTATTAGTCGCCATCGGAGACGTATCAGGAAAAGGTATTCCTGCCGCACTCCTTATGGCAAATCTTCAGGCTGCAGTTCACACAATAGTGGATCCCTCGCTTGACTTAGTCCGTGCGACCGAGCGACTCAACTCGGTAATTTTCAGCAACACCCCCGTAGATCGCTTTATAACATTCTTCTGGGGCATTGTGGATTCTCAACATGAACTATTTCAGTATGTGAATGCCGGGCATAATCCCCCCTTCCTCCTACGGTCAAGTGGAGCTGTTGAGCGTCTCAGCATAGGCGGACCACTGTTAGGTGTGATAGGGGATAATGTCTGCTACGAGCTTGGACAAATTCCATTTGGCAGGGATGATGTACTCCTTATCTTCACAGACGGGGTAACGGAAGCAGTCTCAATGGATCATGAAGAGTTTGGAGAAGCGCGATTACTTGAGACCATTGGGAAAGCAAGAAATCTCTCCGCCTCGGAAATTGTTGAAGAGATCCGCCATCGCGTAGTTGAATTTTCCAGCGGGGTCCCGCAAAATGACGACGCTACAATGGTTGTCCTGAAAGCTGTGTGAGTGCCCTGGTCAGCGCCTCCTCCCATAATACTCGTTGATTCTCGAACAAGAAATAGATAAATTAATTTCTTGTACAGGTCTTGTGTTGAACTTGTAGTACCACAAGGAGTAATACTAATCAAATGAAGTATCCGTTTAAGGAAATTGAACACAGGTGGCAGAAGTATTGGGAAGAGAATGGGGTTAATAAAGTCGACCTCTCAAAAGCAGAACGGAAATTGTACGCCCTTGTAATGTTCCTGTATCCCTCGGGGGACAAACTTCATATTGGACATTGGTATAACTACGGTCCCACTGACACCTGGGCTCGCTTTAAGAAATTGCAGGGGTTTAACGTCTTCGAGCCGATCGGTTACGATGCCTTCGGATTGCCAGCCGAGAATTATGCCATCAAGACCGGCGTGCACCCACAGGACAGCACAAATTCCAATATCGACCACATCCGTAAGCAACTCAAGTCGATAGGGGCTATGTACGACTTTGACTACGAAGTTAATACCTCAGCCCCGGAGTATTACAAGTGGACGCAGTGGGTTTTTCTTCAGCTTTACAAGAATGGACTTGCCTATCGTGCGGAAGCTCCTGTGAATTGGTGCCCGAGCTGTCAAACTGTACTTGCAAACGAACAGGTAGTCGATGGAGCATGTGAACGATGCGGAACCTTTGTTGTTCAAAAGACAATGACGCAATGGTTTTTCCGAATCACAGCCTATGCGGAAGAGCTACTCCAGGACCTGGATAAACTTGACTGGCCTGCAAAAACGATAACGATGCAACGAAACTGGATTGGCAAAAGTAACGGTGTAGAGATAGCATTCAAGGTTAAAGATACAGGCGACGAATTCAAAGTTTTCACAACACGTCCCGACACGTTGTTCGGCGTCACCTATGTAGTTCTTGCTCCTGAACATCCATTAGTTCAGAAGATCACCTCTCCAGAGCAGCGAGAAGCCGTCGATGCTTATATCGAAATGGTGTCACATGAAACGGAAATTGAACGCACGTTCACCGAACGTGAGAAGACCGGCGTATTCACCGGTTCATATGCGATCAATCCTGCCAATGGTGAAGAAGTTCCAATATGGATTGCCGATTATGTCTTAGCCAGGTATGGAACAGGGGCTGTGATGGCGGTTCCTGCTCACGATGAGCGTGACTTTGAATTTGCTACGAAGTATCACCTCCCGATCAGAAAGGTTATTCTTCAACCGGGGACGCATGCGGAAGATCCTCTTGCTAAAGCGTATACCGAGCCGGGGATCATGATCAATTCAGGTAAATACACAGGCTTAAACTCAGAGATCGGGATCGAACGTATTACTGATGATCTCGAGGCATCTGGCGTTGGGCAAAGAAAGGTGTACTACCGACTCCGTGACTGGCTTGTATCGCGCCAGCGATACTGGGGAGCCCCAATTCCCATTGTTTATTGCGCTAAGTGTGGCGAAGTTCCTGTCCCGGAAAATCAGTTGCCTGTGAGCTTGCCATACAATGTCGATTTTAAACCAACAGGTGAGTCACCCCTTGCGCGATCAGCAGAATTCGTGAACACACGTTGCCCATCCTGTGGAGGTCCGGCAAAAAGAGACGTTGACACAATGGATACGTTCGTCTGTTCCTCATGGTATTATCTGCGCTATCTTTCCCCACATCTGGACAGTGCTCCGTTTGACAGGGAGCTTGTCGCCCGCTGGTTGCCTGTAGACAAGTACGTCGGGGGAGCTGAGCATGCGGTCATGCATTTATTGTATGCTCGCTTCGTAACAAAAGCATTGCGCGATGCCGGGTGGCTCTCGTTTGATGAGCCTTTTACAAGCTTGGTGCACCAGGGAACTATTACCAATCGCGGTGCGAAAATGTCGAAGTCACGCGGTAATGTTGTCAATCCTGATACATTTGTGGAACGCTACGGCTCAGATACCTTTCGTATGTATCTGATGTTCATGGGCCCATACGATGAAGGGGGTGATTGGAGCGATAAAGGCATTGTTGGTGTACACCGATTTCTGAACCGTGTATATGATTTCGTTGCGACCAGGAAATCTCTCCTGCAAAATGCTCCTCGTATTGGCTTCTCGTCTGAGTCCGTTCGTGAAACAGAGAGGCCACTTTATCGTAAGCTTCACCAAACCATCAAAAAAGTAACTGAGGACTTAGAAGCATTCAGATTCAACACTGCAGTGGCTGCCTTGATGGAGCTTTACAACGAACTGTCCGGGACTTCATCGCTGCTGGAGGATGGGAATATTTCTCCGGAATTTCTTTCCTATGTTACCAGGCAATTCGTGGTATTGCTCTCTCCCTTTGCTCCACATCTTGCTGAGGAGCTTCATGCGATGATTGGGGAGAAGGGGAGCATCTTTTGCATGGAATCATGGCCCGGGTACGATACAAAAGCAATCGTTGCAGAGGAAGTAACCGTTGTTGCCCAGGTGAACGGGAGAATTCGAGCGAAATTCCTTGTCCCGGTCGATGAAGACGAAGCTCTGCTGAAGGAGCGCGTTCTCAATGATCCAAATGTAAGACGGCACATCGAAGGCAAGGAGATCGTACGTATGGTAGTTGTGAAGAATAAGCTTATCAACGTCGTTGTGAAGTGAGGATATGTCTGAACAAGCTCTGTCATCGCATCGACTTCCGCTCTCCGTGACCATAATCACAAAAGATGAGGAGCAGAACATCGCCGAATGTCTTCGAAGTGTGGGATGGGCTGACGAGATTATCGTTGTGGATGCAGAGAGTGCAGATAAGACTCGCGAGATTGCCTTACAGTGGACACCGCATGTCATTGTGCACGCCTGGGAAGGTTATGCACAGCAAAAAGCATTCGCTCTTTCCCAAGCAACGCATGAGTGGGTATTCAGCATAGATGCAGATGAGCGTGCCAGCCCTGAACTGCAGGAGGAAATCGCATCGGTACTCCGCGATGGCACATCTTATTCAGGCTTCTACATTCCGCGAAAGAATTTTTTTCTTGGGAAATGGATTCGCTCCTGTGGATGGTATCCTAATTATCAGCTGCGCCTCTTTCGACGTGATGCAACGCAGGTCACGAATCGTCTCGTCCATGAGGGGTTTATCGTGAAAGGGAACGTCGGATATTTGAAAGGCGCTATTATCCACAATACGCATCCCTCCGTCGAGCGAACAGTCAGGAAAATCAATGAATATTCAACTCTTCAGGCACAAGAAAAGGCTGAACGCAAGCGAATTAGAATAATCGATGTGTTGTTTCGGCCTCCCATCGCCTTCTGCCAGCATTTCTTCCTGCGACGAGGATTCACGGAAGGGTTCCACGGTTTTATGGTATCAACGTTTCATGCAATGACAAATCTATTAACTTACATGAAGGCTTGGGAGCTCCAGCACAAAGAATCAAAAAATCCACAAGAGAAATCATCTCCATGAAAACGTTTCTGAGACTCGTACGATATCTCTGGCCACAACGTCGAGACCTTGCACTTGCGAACTTTATGATGCTGTTCTACGTCCTTTTTAGCGTCGTCTCAGTTGGGTTTATCATGCCATTCATCGATGTTCTTTTTGGCCAGGGAGCATCTTCGTCTGCAGGAGGTTCGACTAATCCGGGGGCTTTATTTGACATTAAGGCTGTACTTCAGCAAGTATTCAGCGCTATCATAAACCACTACGGACGTTTGACGGTTCTTACATATCTTTGCATTTTCATTGCGGTGGGTTTTTTGTTGAAGAATTTATTTGCTTACTTTCAATCGTATTTTATGGCAGGGGTGGAGCAGGGGATCATACGCGACATACGTCTCCAGTTATACACTCATCTTCACCGCCTTTCGTTGAGCTACTTCACAGAGGAACGAAAGGGGAACTTAATTTCCCGCATCATCAATGATGTTCAAATCATCAATGCATCTCTCATTGCGGTGGTCAACAGCCTATTTCGCGATCCGCCGCTAATCATAGTATACAGTGTGGTTTTGTTTCTGTTCGATTGGCAGCTCACCTTGATGGTGTTAATCCTTTTGCCGCTCACGGGAGCTGTTTTAGCACGGATTGGCAATTCACTGAAACGAAAGAGCATTCGCTCGCAGGAAAAGATCGCTGACATCACAGCGATTCTGGATGAGACACTCTCGGGAATCCGTGTCGTAAAGGCTTTCGCGATGGAAAAGTTTGAAGTTGCGCGATTCAAGCGAGAGAATGATGAATATTCCCGCACTCTGATCAGCTTGATGCGGCGGAGAGCCCTGGCTGCTCCAATCACAGAGTATCTCGGTGTTTTTGTTGCAACATTTGTGCTATGGTTCATCGGCCGGGGTATCATTACTGGAACATCCTCAATGAGCGTGGGAGCATTCATGCTCTACCTTGGTATTGTTTTTCAGATCATGCCGCCTTTGAAGCAATTTGGTCAGGTGTTCAATAGTGTGAAAGAGGGGATTGCTGCTGGTGAGCGAGTCTTTAATATTCTTGATATAGAGCCAAGGATCTTCGACCATCCGAACGCTGTGGAGAAGCAAAGCTTCCTGAACGAAATACGCTTCGAACACGTGGCGTTCGCTTACAATGGGAGAGACCCTATACTCAAGGATGTGAATCTCATTATCCGTAAAGGGGAAATTGTTGCTATTGTGGGCCACAGTGGCGTCGGAAAAACGACCCTTGTCGACCTAATCCCACGGTTCTACGATGTTACATCCGGCATCATAAAAATCGACGATATCGACATACGGAAGATACGAATCTCATCTCTCCGGTCACTGATGGGAATTGTGACCCAAGACACTATTCTCTTCAACGATACGGTGAGAAATAACATTGCCTACGGCGTTCTTGATACCCCGCTCGAAAAGATCATCGAGGCGGCGAAAGCGGCGAATGCTCACCACTTCATCGAAGCCATGCCCAAAGGGTATGAAACAATCATCGGAGATCGAGGGGTAAGGCTTTCGGGTGGGGAACGCCAACGCCTGGCAATCGCGCGGGCGCTCTTGAAAAATCCTCCCATCCTTATTCTCGATGAGGCTACATCAATGCTGGACACTGAGTCTGAACTCCTCGTTCAGGAAGCCATAGAGAGGCTTATGTATGGCCGCACATCCATTGTGATCGCTCACCGCCTCTCTACTGTGCAAAACGCGGACAAAATTGTTGTTCTCGATGATGGCTACGTTGTGGAAGAAGGAACACATGAACAATTGCTGCAACTGAATGGGCTATATCGCAAGCTCTACGAAGCACAGTTTCGAGTCGAAGCCTGAAGCAAAGGATGAAGCTACAATCTCTATGAGCCTCAGCTCCTCCAAAAACTCACTTTCCATGCGCAGCTGGATAGACCCCTCAGAGATGACCACAACCAGATTTGACTTAAGGGTACCCCTTTTCTTGTTACTGGCGATGGTGAAACATAACAATGACCCCGCCTTGCGGGATTGGTTGCAGGTGCGGATATCCTGGATGATGAGAGCATAACGTCATTTATCACGAACATAATAGGAGGACTTATCACGAGCGCCAACGCTGCCGAGCGGCGACAGGCGACGGTGCGAACACTTCGCAGTGTCGTATTCGTTTTCTTTCTTATTGAGGTCCTGGGTCTTACATTCTCCATCGCGGTGTCGTCAATCGCATTTGGCTGCGCTGCCATTGCATGGATAGCTTTGATGGTGGCAAGCGGAAGCTGGCGAGATATTAAGGGAACTCCGCTGGACTGGTTCTTCCTTGCCTATGTCGCAGCGGAGGTCCTCTCTGCCACTTTTGCGCTCGACAAGACGACTGCACTCATGAACTTGAAACGTCTCCTTCTGATCGGCAACGTGTATATTGCGATGAGCACCTTGTCATCCGAGAGGCGAGTGATGACTTTCCTGGGCACCCTCATTGGTTTCACCACGCTTCTGACGATCTTTGAGATCGTCGACTACTTCGCCGCACACCTGGGTCGCCTCTCGATATTCCAGCATTATATGACCGCTGGGGGCATTGAGATGATGCTTCTCCTTCTCACGCTCCCGTTCATTCTACACACCAACACGCCGCCGAGTGTCCGGGTTGCTGCGTTTCTCTGTGTGCTGCCGCACTTCGCTGCGCTACTCCTGACGTTCACTCGGAGCTCATGGCTCGGCTTGCTCGGTGGCGCCATCTTCATCGCTGCTTTCCGGAGCAAGTACATCGTGCTCGCCATCGTGTTATGTGTTATTCTCTTTCTCCTGCTTGCACCGTTGCCACTCCGCGAACGAGCCTATAGCATCGTGTCTCTATCCGACCCATCCAACGCTACACGGCTCCGTATGTGGAAGACGGGTCTCAGGATATTCGCAGACCATCCCTTGCTTGGGATTGGGGACACGGATGTGCGGGACGTATACATGCGGTACACCACGCCATTGGAGCCCGCTGAGGGCGGGCATCTTCATAACAACCTTGTGCAGCTTCTTGTGACGCTCGGACTTGTCGGTCTCACTTCTGTCGTCGCCCTCTTTGTTAAGATGTTCCTCGTGGAGCTGAAGATTGTTCGCCAACTGCGACAGGATTGGTTCGCTGGTTCGGTCGCGCTCGGCGCTCTTGCAGCGTTCATCGGGTTCCAAATCAATGGGATCTTCGAGTGGAATTTCGGCGACCATGAGGTTGCTGTGCTTCTCTGGTCTACCGTCGGGCTCGCACTGGCAGTCGACGCAATTCGCTCAGGTCAGAGATTATCACAGAGCGCTTCAACCACCGTCGTCACAGAAAAACGAGGGAACCTACATTGACAGCTCGTCATCAACGCCGGACTTCTGATGGAAAATATGACGCGTTAGCCTGGCTCATTGGTGTCTCACTGATCTTTGCAGGGATAATCACGTCGTTAGGGAGAACCAATATAGCAGTTGCCATTGTTCTGTTCGGAGTTGCTATTTTGTTCAGGAAGATCGAAATCAAGCCAGCTATCCTCATAGCTGCTATCGCGATTATTCTGTCATCGGTTTCTTTTTATAACAACAGTGGAGGAGCTACAGAAAGAATCGAAAAGCCGGTAGGACTCTCTGACCGTGATGTCATTCTGAAAGGAGCGAAAGCTCTGATTCTGGAGCGGCCTTTGATGGGATTCGGTCCCAGAACTTTTCAGAAAATTTTCCCATATTCCGACCGGCTATCTGACAAAGGAGTTGCGAGTTGGCATAATGACTTCCTTGACGTATATTTTGAAAGTGGCATTTTTGGTTTGATAGCATTTCTTCTCATTATTTTCACTGTGATTCGAGAAGCAATTCGATACTTGCGGCAAAGACAAAATCAGGACATATTCGTTTTTTTGATTCCCCTTTTGTCCGCAGTTACTTTCCGACAGCGAGAACATTTAAACCGGTTTTTAATCGCAAATCCCGGAATTACCGCTAATGCCTGATGTATCTCTGATCGTTTCGTTCTATAACCGCGTTGATTATCTAAGATTGGTTGTGGCTGGCCTGAAACGACAATCATTTCAAGACTTCGAAGTCATAGTTGCTGACGATGGCTCAACCAGGGAGGCTGTTCGGGAAATCGAGAAGCTCTCGGCAGCGGTTCCGTTTGAGATGATGCACGTGTGGCAAGAGGACCATGGATTTCGAAAGAACAAAATACTAAACAAAGCAATCACAGTTGCTGCCGGCAACTATTTGATTTTCATTGATGGCGATTGTATTCCACACAAAGAGTTCGTAAGAGAACATTATAGCAACAAAGCTCCCAAAACCTGCTTGACCGGACGAAGAGTTGATTTGTCAGAGAGTTTAACGAGCCAGCTCACACCGCAGAAAATTGAGGAGGGTTATCTGGAGACCCACATAATAAGTCTGATCATCGACAGCATATTTGGAAAAACATTTGACGCCGAACAAGGATTTTATTTTCGGTCTCAGTTTCTACGACGCATCATCAACCGGAAAAGGCGAGGTATACTTGGATCTAACTTTTCTCTTCACAAAGCTGATATGTTGAGCATCAATGGATTTGATGAACGGTATGAGGAGCCAGGAATTGGAGAAGATACTGACATTCAGTATCGGCTTGAGTTATCAGGTGTTCGAATGAAGTCGCTGAATAATATTGCAATTCAATACCATCTGTATCATGAGCCCCAGAAGCGCTCAGGGAAAAACCTGGAACTTTACAGCGAAGTGACAGCAAGAAAACAATTTTTTACACCATTTGGCATAGAGAAATCAGCTTACTGAAGCTTCCCTCGCTTTTGCGGAATCTAAGAGAACTCCGCCGAAAGCGCATAACTGATGGTAGCAAATGAGCCTTCAGATTAATAACTTTCTTGTGAAAGCTGTAGCAAAGAATTAGCAATGGAGAAAAAGCTATGGAATCTCAGCCATCGAAATTCGAGGCACTTTTTGTTGAGCTTGTGCTGATTTTCCAAACAGCTGCAATGCAGCATATGGGGAAGGTGAAAAATCCTCTCACAGACAAGATCGAAAGAAATCTTGAGCAAGCTCGTGCAGCAATTGACATGCTTGAAATGATCGAGCAAAAGACGAAGGGAAATCTTACACCTGAGGAACTCCGTTTCCTTGAGACAACCTTACGAGATCTCCGCTTGAACTATGTTGACGAGGTAGCTAAAGACGAGGCTTCACAGAAATCGAACATGACATCGCCTGCACAGAAAGGTGAATCAAATCCATGAATATCGGGGTCATAGGAAATCTTTCAAAGCCTGAGCTTCTCCCGGCTGTTGAGAAACTCTTGTCGCATTTCCAAAGAAAAGATGTCACGGCGGTTCTTGAGCGCACATTGAGAGAGCTTGTGCAAATTCCTCGTGATGTTAATGTGCAGGAGATAGAAAAATTCGATGACTCTGTTATGTTCCCCGGAAGCCTGGACCTCGTTGTTGCTCTTGGTGGCGATGGAACAATTCTTTCTGCTGCACGGCGGGTAGGAGCCAGTGGCATCCCGATGCTCGGTGTAAACCTGGGAAAGCTCGGATTCTTAGCAGAGGTCTCTGTTGAGGAGCTTGGTGAATGCGTCGATGAAATTTTGTCCCAAAATTATAATATCGAAGATCGGACTGTTCTACAAGCGACTGTCCAGACAGAGAAGAACGAGTTGTTTTACGGACTCAATGATATTGTCATACACCGAGGACCTTCGTTTCGCGTGATACAACTTGAAACCTATGTCAACGATGAGTACCTTATCACATATACTGGAGATGGCTTGATTATTGCAACTCCCACAGGGTCGACTGGATACAGTCTTGCCGGAGGCGGACCCATCATTGTCCCTTCTTCTCCAGTATTTGTCCTGACACCGATAGCACCCCATACGCTGATGGCACGTCCTGTAGTTGTCCCGGATGATCGCAGAATCGTTGTTGTCTTGAATATGCCCGGGCGAAATATCCACTTCACTGCGGATGGACAGGTCGATCGAATCTACGAGTCACCTGTGCAAATTGAGGTGCGCAGAGCCCCTTATACTGTGAAATTAGTGAAGCGGAGAAGACATTCATATTACGACTTGCTGCGAACGAAGTTCATGTGGGGAAGAGACGTACGAGAAGTGCCACCGCATACGCGAGGAGAGGAGTAATCATGCATGATGTTAGACGAAAGCTTATCTTGATATTATTAGTGAACCTATTCATAATCATGGGATGTTCGGAGAAGTCCACCTTAGGCAGGTACGTTGTTAGGAAAGATCAGCAAGGGACTGAGATGATCGTTGGGCAATTTCCTCTTTCTGCACTGAAGACTCCAGCTTTTCCCTGGTTTGAGAAAAACTTTCAAGCCTATATTCCTGATTCCCAAATTATCCAGAATATCAAAGGGAAATGGGATGGAGTGCACATTCTTATCGTTCTTGGGACCTGGTGCCCCGATTCAAGGCGGGAGGTCGCAAGGTTCTACAGGATTGCAGAGGAGACAGAGCTTTCCTTCTCAATGATCGAGCTTTACGGCGTTGACAGGAAGAAAATGGGGACAGATGCTACGCCCGAGGTCTACGGAATTGAGCGTGTGCCAACATTCATTTTCTTGAAAGATGGGAAGGAGATTGGGCGTATTGTCGAGTCACCATCAGCCCGCCCTGGGGGATTGGAAAACGACATCCTCGAGATCCTTTCTCGGGAAAATTAGACCGACGTCCATCGAGGCAAAGAGCTTGATGCTGACAAATGTCTTAGTTATTTCGTGCCCCCTCAAGAATCCACTGGCGGATCCCATGAATTTGATTGGCATTCAGTGTATCCCGATATAAAGGCATTCGAGGGGAGAGCCGCCCATCAATTCGCTCCACAAGAATGCTGTGGTCAGGATCACCAGGGATAATAATTCCAGGTCGTGCTGTGGCACTGTTATATGAAGTGAGGCTGAGGTTACTTGCCTGTGTAATGTCGTCGTGGCAATTTGAGAGTGCACAGGTCCGATCAAACAGCGGCTGAATTGACTGTGAATAGCTCACGTTCTTGTCTGGAAAGACAATGGGGGTTTCAGTTCCCGCTGGGTTATTCGCACCGCTGCACGAAATGAAATTCGAAAATAAAATGCCTGCAAAGAAGGAATGAAATAAACTAAAGCGTAGCTTACTCATGAATCTCCGCACGTTTGTTTTCTTTGGGCTTTCATAATTTCTTCGGTTCAATCCTTATTTTACAAAGTGGAATGTTTCGAAGCAACGCTTGGCGACCGGGCTTGCTTTTTTCCCATAGAAAGTATATACTTTTCTCAAGCAAGGGGCTGTAGCTCAGTTGGGAGAGCGTGGCGCTGGCAGCGCCAAGGTCGAGGGTTCGAATCCCTTCAGCTCCACAGTTCTCATGGCAATAGGTGGATTGGAAGAATAAACTCACTGAAACAATCTCTAAGCGAAAGGAAAAAACTCCTACTGATTGACGTTAGAAGCGGGTAAAAGTAGGAGTTTTTCATTTCTTCTGACTATGCGCGGAGGACCGCAAATGCCATGGACTCGAGAACAACTTGCCAGCTCAGTACGCGATAGCCTGCGCGGTCGTAAACTTATTATTGTCTCCAATCGCGAGCCATATATACACCGTTTCGCTGGGCGAGTTATCTCCTGGTCAAAAGCTGTCAGTGGACTTGTAACAGCACTTGACCCAGTTGCCAGAGCGGTGAATGCCCTATGGATTGCTCATGGGAGCGGGGATGCTGACAGAGTGAACGTGGACGAAAAGGGGAGATTATCCGTTCCACCGGATAGTGCAGAGTATTGGCTTCGGCGCGTATGGCTAACGAAAGAACAGGTCGATGGTTACTACTACGGGTACGCAAACCAGGCTATCTGGCCTCTTTCTCATATTGCCTATCGGAAACCGCGGTTTCTTCGCGAACATTGGGAGCACTATGAGGATGTAAATAAATTGTTCGCTGACGCAGTGCTAGAAGAATTCGGACCAGGTGACGACCTCGTTGTGCTTCAGGATTATCACTTAGCGCGTGCTGCGTTTCACATTAAAGCAAACCGCCCGAACGCAATGGTCGGACTTTTCTGGCATATTCCCTGGCCAAATGCCGAAGTATTTCGAATCTGTCCCCAAAAACAAGAATTGCTGGAGGGGCTTCTTGCAAATGACCTTCTTGGTTTTCATATTCGATATCACTGCCATAATTTTCTCGAAACAGTGGAAGAAGAACTTGAGGCAAAAGTTAACTGGGAAGAAATGTCGGTTCTCTATAAGGGGCATAAGACGCTAATTCGACCATTTCCTATTAGCGTCGATTTTGATGGAATTGTATCTCTGGCTTCGACTTCACAAGTACAATCCGTGGTTGATAAATTGCCTGAGATCATAGAGCCCTCATATGAATTTCTCCTCTTAGGTGTGGATCGGCTGGATTATACGAAAGGACTTGTTGAGAAGTTTCTCGCAGTAGATCGCTTTCTTGAGCGATACCCTGAATATCGTGGCAAGGTTGTCTTGCTTCAAGTGTGTGCGTTAAGCCGTATCCGAATTCCAGAATACAAAGAGCTTGTTGACAATCTTCACGCCTTAGCGGAACAAATCAACTGGAAATATCGAGAAAACGGGTGGCATCCGATAGTTCTGGCAATCAATCGATTTTCGAAGGCGGAGGAGTACAACGCATTATATCAAGCAGCGAATGTATGCCTTGTAACTTCTCTTCATGATGGACTTAACCTTGTTGCAAAGGAATTTGTCTCGTCGCGAGTTGATGAAGATGGCGTTCTTGTGCTGAGTCGGTTCACTGGAGCTGCACGTGAACTTGAAGACGCCCTTCTTGTCAATCCGTTCGATGTTGATGGGCTTGCTGATGCAATCCATGTTGGCATCACGATGCCTGCTGAAGAGCGGAAACGTCGAATGGTGCGGATGCGAAACGTCGTTGCCGAGAAGAACATCTACCGCTGGGCAGCAAATTTTATTTCGAAGCTACTGGAAGTCGCCGACCGAAAGAAACAATAGAATGCTCTCAAGCTCATAAATCGGGGAAAGAGGTAAGCAGTATCAATGAACCGAGAGATTTACGATTGGGGAAAGACATTACTTGATTACGCGATACCAGCAGGGGTGCTGCTGATCACCATTGGTATCGGGTTGGGGCTGAGATATTTCCTATTCCGATTCCTGCGAGCTCACGCTGCCCGCACAGCAACTAAGATCGACGACATATTGATCACCTCGCTGCGTGTCCCAATTATCTTCTGGTTTATAATTCTGGGGCTAGACCTTGCTTCCAAAACCGTTCCGTTCAGCGACGCGATTCTAAAGGCGATCGATAAGGCAATGCTTGTTCTCTGGATTACTTCATTGACTATGGCTACGGCAAGCTTTGCTATCAATGTGATCAAGGAATATGCCCATCGATTTGCAACACGCTTAGCCGCGACCGGAGTGATCCAGACGACTGTTGGCATTTCGATTTACGTTCTCGGAGCGCTGTTCATCCTTGACCTGCTCGGGGTTTCTATTACCCCGATAATTACAGCTCTTGGAATTGGCGGTCTGGCTGTAGCTCTTGCGCTTCAGGATACACTGTCGAATCTCATCGCCGGCTTTCATATTACGATGTCAGGAACTGTCCGGGTTGGGGACTACATCAAACTTGACAGCGGTGCAGAAGGGTATGTGCAAGATGTAGGGTGGCGCAGTACAACGATCAGGCAGCTCTCAAATAACTTGGTGATTGTACCGAATCTAAAACTTTCGCAATCGATCATAACAAATTATCACTTGCCAATACCTCAACTTTCTGTGCTCATCCCCTTTTCAGTCAGTTACGACACTGATGTAGATTTTGTCGAAAAGGTCGTCGTTGAGGAAGCGAAAGCAGCGGCAGAGGTGATTCCTGGATTGCTCACGGACCCAGAGCCATTTGTCCGGTTCATTCCCGGGTTCGGGGAGTCGGCACTCCAGTTCACACTGATCTGTCAGGTTCGAGAGTTCGTCGACCAGTATGCTGTGCAACATGAAATCCGTAAGAGGATTCTCAAACGGTTTCGGAAGGAAGGTATTCGGATTCCATTCCCAACGCAGCTCATTTACCTGTCCGATGCACGCCCGCCGGTGGGGGACTAAATGCAAGGCGCAAAGTGAGAGAGAGAATCACTATTGCCTGTAAGATGATGAAATTTGACTTTTGCAATTCTCATTTTTCATTGAGGTTTGCGATATAACGCAGCAGCGGCAAAACAAGCGTGTTTATCCTGCCAAAAGTGGGACTCACACAAATGTCTTCAGTACTTCGCAAAGAGGCAAACCGACAAGCGTGACCCATGAAGCTTGCCACACCATCTTTTATTCTGCACAAACTCGAGCAGAAAGAATTCCACCTGCTGCTCCTCTTGCTTGACTACGACGGAACGCTTGTTCCGATCCAGAGGAACCCGAAAAGAGCGATCCTGTCTGAGAGCGTTCGGGCACTCCTGCATGTCCTGGCTCATCACCCGAGGGTCCGCCTGGCGGTAATGAGTGGAAGAAGTTGCACTGATCTCAAGAAGCTTGTGCAAGTGCCAGACGTAATTTACGTGGGTAATCACGGTGCTGAAATTTGGATGAACAATAGGATATTCATCGATCCGCAGGCAAAAAAAGCCCGGAGCCTTCTAAAAGCAGTGCACAAAGGACTCGCAACAAAATTACAATATCTGCGGGGCATCTTCATTGAAGATAAGGGTTTGACGCTCACAGTGCACTATCGGAATATGCGCAAAGGGCGAGTCAAGGATATTAAGGCTGCCCTTGCTGAGACACTTTCTGAACTTGGAGGAGAAACGAAACTCGAAATTCGGCAGGGGAAAAAGTCACTTGAGATTCGCCCATTGGGAGCAAGAACAAAGGGAGATGCGGCGCTGTGGATTGTCAGGATGAGTAGCGGTGAATCAGCACCATCGCGACCTTGTACTACATGGCGATCGAAAGCTGCGGTCATTGCTATTGGAGATGACAGAACGGATGAAGATATGTTTCTGGATCTTCCGAGCAATGCCATAACAATTCACGTGGGAAAGGGAGGACAATCATCAGCTCGGTTCAGATTGAAAAGTTCTCGGAGCGTGCGAGAGCTCCTTGCAGGTGTCGAAAGACTTCTGAGGGAATCAAATTCAAATGAGAGCTAAATTCTTGTGAAACGTGCCACACATCCGTTCGAATTCCGTTCCCATCTGGTCCTTGTAGAGCTAACTGGCTGGACAGCGAAAAATCTTACTGAGCTCGTCGAGAAGCTTCGCAACGCTCCTGACAGTGTGGTGTACCATCACACACATCATTTCCTCCAGCAGCATCTCTGGCTCAGCCCTGAGCCACCGAACGATTTCGCTTACTGGGTCCGCAATAGTCTTGAGGATGATCTCCTTGCTGAGAAGCTTGCCGCCATTAGTCCTCTTGAGTCCCAATCCGTGAGCGACTTGCGAGACAGGATTGTAGCAACGATTGTCGAACACACTCGCAAATCTCGAAATAGCCGTGAATGCCCTGAAGGTGAGGAATTCCGCTTTATGAAAGCCACCTTATTCATTACTCCGACCTCGTTCGTAGTATGGACCCTAAAAGAGTTCGCTGATGCGATCGAGCATGTGTCGATCCATTCCCTCTATTATCACATGGTTGAAGCCCGGCTGCGGCTTGGCAAGCCAACCAACGACTTTTCATTTTGGCTTAGTACCTCCCTTGATGAGAACTGGTTGGCTGGCACTTTGAATCGCATCGATCCATACACTTACACCATGGAGGGTCTCCGTCGGAAGATCCTGGAACTCGTTCAATCAAGGATTACATGAAGCTAAGAGAATTTCACACATGCCCTCAATAAATGATTATGAACAGTTTACAGGGCGCTCCGTTATCGAAGAGCTCAAAATTCTTTCCGAGCGACTTCATGGGAAGCGGGTTGCGAACGTTAATTCAACAGCTACGGGAGGAGGTGTTGCTGAGATTCTCCATCGGATGATTCCGCTTCTTCGAGAGCTTGGCGTCGACGTAGAGTGGCAAGTTATTAAGGGGGGAGAGCGCTTTTTTGCTGTCACGAAGAAAATTCACAATGCACTCCATGGAAGGCAAGAAGTTATCTCATCAGATGACTATGATCACTACCTCGATGTAAATCGCCGTAACATTGATGAACTGAAACTGGATGCTGATATTCTCTTCATCCATGACCCTCAGCCAGCAGCGCTTGTTGAGTCCCGGAAACAGGTTGGCGGGAAGTGGATTTGGCGATGTCATGTAGATTTTTCGATGCCGCGTCCCGATGTCTGGTCATTTCTGAGACAATACATTGAGCAATACGATGCAAGCGTCTTCTCCGCTCCGAGTTTCGCACGTGACCTTTCCATTCGGCAGGTTCTCATCTCACCATCAATTGATCCATTGAGCGATAAGAATCGAGAATTACCTTCAGAGCAGGTCAGGGACATTTTAGAGCGGTTTGGCATTGATCCCGAGCGGCCCATCCTCACCCAGATATCTCGCTTCGATTATTTAAAGGACCCTGTTGGAGTCGTTGATATGTACAGGCTGGTGAAAAAATATTCCGATGTTCAGCTTGTACTCGCCGGTGGGGGAGCAACGGACGATCCGGAAGCAATGAAAGTCCTTGCAGAGGTTCGGGAAAGGGCGGGTGATGATCCGGACATCCATATATTGTTCCTCCCGCCTGCGAGCGACATCGAGATCAACGCACTTCAGAGAGGATCAACAGTCATACTGCAGAAGTCACTCCGCGAGGGATTCGGGCTCACAGTTGCAGAGGCGTTATGGAAAGCGAAGCCTGTCGTTGCCTCAGCAGTAGGGGGAATACCACTACAAATTGCGCACAAGTACAGCGGACTCCTCTCTCGAACAATAGAAGGGACCGCCTTCTATGTCCGACAGCTTCTCCATGCGCCTGAGTATGCAAGGAAATTAGGAGAAAATGGACGCGAGCATATACGGAATAATTTCCTCATCACGCGGCATCTGAGGGACTATTTGTTGTTGTTCCTCTCCCTTTATCACCCAGAAGAAATCGTTTACCTCTGAATCCACTTCTGCTTTCTACCGTCAGATTTTCTCCTCTTGATAAATTTCCTAAGACGTACAATGCACCCAGGTTCAAAAACAAAAATCCTCCCGGCTGGAGGGAGGCATTAAGAGGTTAGGAGGCAATTGGCCAGCCGGGAGGGGGAGGGTGTTTAGGAGGTGCTTTATCGCAGTATGATCATTTTCTTGGTCATTGAAAAGTCGCCAGCCTTCAATGTGTAGAAATAAACTCCACTTGGCAAAGCACTTCCTTCAATACCCACACGGTATCTTCCGGGTTTCATTGTTCCGTCAACGACACGCTGGAGCTCTCGACCGAGAAGGTCAGTCACTGTAAGTGTAACGTGTGTAGCCACTGGTACTGAGAATTCCACAGTTGTCGTCGGATTAAATGGATTTGGATAATTCTGGGATAGGGCAAAAGATGACGGAACTGCTTCAGATGTTTGCTCTGGAACACCAGTTATCGGAATCACAGGCAATGTCCCGTTGTAGTGCCATTTCTGGATCGTCCAGCCGTACATGCTCTGCGAATAAATGTTGCCTTTCTCATCTTCATCAACATCGTAGGTGCTGGCATAGTAGCCTGAATGGCCTGTCTGGTTAGTCCAACCAATATATCCTGATTGCATGTAATTCCAAAATGCTTCATCAATGGTATCGATCACCGCACCTGTATTTGGGTTAAGCATCCAAATCTTCGAATAGTGATTCGACCACTCAGTTCCGTTATGCGGTGTAGGTGGTCGACCGTAGCCAAGCCAGAATGCCGATGTAGCGTAAAGAAGGTTATGTTCCGCATCGTAACACATTCCAAGCAAACCAGCCGAGTCCCACCCAGCCCATTGCGTTGCTGAATCAACATGGAACGTACCCGGTATAGAATCTGCAGCAGTTAGATGGAAATCAAAATTTACTGCAGGTTGATATCCTGTAGCTGGACTTCCAACAAACTTAAAGATTTTTCTGAGGTTATAGCTTGAGACAAAGACCAGTGTTCCGGGACCGTTAACGGCGACGCCTCGATAGATACCATCGGGGAGATCAATGGTTGCGATTGGTTGATCATCGTGGGTTGTAGCCCAGGATGTATTAGGTGCGCTAAACCCTCTGAAGACTTTAAGTTCCTTTGAGGTGTTTGGAGTTGCCCTCTCAGTGACTACGTAAACATATCCATTATAGTCCACATCGATTGCGAAGATTTTATCTGGTCCTGTCTTCATTCTGTAGTCGGTAGTTTCAACGCTATCGGCTCCAAGTCTAAAAACTAAGATGTTATTGTCGGGATCAGCATTAGCAACGTAGATATAGTCATCTCCAGGTTTCCCTGCCGCCTGCCATGCACGCCAGAGATAGACTTCATCGAATCCGCTGTACCATTTTGTGAAAAATCCTGACAGCTCAGACGTGCCGTATTTGCCATATACATATTGACCCGGCAATTTGCCGGACGCTGAGTCGCGCGCACCACGATAACCGACAAGAAAATTCAACCTGCTGGAGTCATCGTAGGCGTTGATATTGTCATAGGGGGTAGTAAGTCCCTTTAGGGGCATCGGATTATTTACCAGAGCGACAAAATTGTCTTCAGAGACAACGGCTACGCTCGGCGTCTGATGCCCTGGACCGCTTCCGGCAGGGGGCCTATCGTCCCATGTCGAATAGATACACTGCCAGGGCGTCTGCCACTGCGAGTATGCAACCCCTACAAGAAGAATAGATGAGACTGTTAGTAGCAATGCTCTTTTCATGTAAAAGTCCTCCCTGATTGTGGTTGATATAAATTAACATAAATTCTCAAAAATATCAACTGCTCATCTGAAAAATAAAGCCCGCCTGACTTCTGGCGGGCGTCAACCGCTAAAGAACATGATCTTACCTGACAAGCGTCATTTTCTTGGAGAGCTGGAAGTTGCCAAACTTAAGTGTATACACATAAGTCCCACTTGGCGCATCTTTGCCAATATTGTTTTTCCCATCCCAGACAACTGAATGAGCGCCTTGCTGCAGATGCTCATTCTTCAGCAACGCTTTTACCTCTCTACCAAGCATGTCGTACACTGTGAGGCTCACCACCTTGTCAACAGGAAGGTAAAAGCTGATCTTAGTCGACGGGTTAAAGGGATTGGGGTAGTTTTGATCAAGACGATAGTCGGACGGGGTGATCACCACGTAGTCTTTCTCTTTTATACCTGTGACGTTATCGGACTCAAAGATTCTGAAAACCCAGCGATGGTCTTTATTAGGTGTGGTCCTTTGGGAGTCAGTTTTCCATAGATGCGAAGAGGCGTCATAGTGCATCCATTTATAAGTAATCGAATCAGGGAGGGATTGATATGGAGCAACGATTTCCTGTTTGCCATTCCCATCAAGATCACATCCTGCGAATATCTTCGATGCAAATCCGTCCCCTCCTGTTCTGAGCGTGTCCCGAACTCCCACGGAGTCACGATAGGTGTACTGCGAATAAAATGCGCCGTCCCCGGTGTATATCACCCTTTTTCGCCAGTTCAGAGAATCTCTCGGATCACCCCCTTGGAATTCAAGTTGAATAATTTGATTGGGATATGATGAGCCGATATAAATTTCCCTTTTACCGTTTCCATCAACGTCTGCAACGGTGGGTGACATGAAACAGTTTTGGCTTGGGAAGCCACTGGCGATCTTAAACACATGACTGGAGTCAACAATCAAAGGATCATCGCCTCGATTATATTTCAGCATCCAGACATCACCGTGATAAAACGCTGTAAAGAAGACCTCATCTGTTCCATCCTTGTCGATGTCGCCAACTGCTGAGCCAAAGAGCGAGACATCATCATTGAGTCCATCTGTTGGGTAGAACGTGTAGCTCTTTTGAGGCAGCGTGTATTGGTCATGCCCTGCCACCTTTACAGTAAAAACCTGGAGGGCATTCCACGCTTGGCCAACAAGTTCTTTGGTACCATCACCATTTAAATCTGCGCTCACGAACGAGGACGGGCTACCACCAAGACCGAGTTGGTTACGCTGAATAAAAAGTTCCTGGCGAGGTGCAACAAAGCCGGTGGAGAATTGACCATCAAAGCTGTATACGTAATAACCTTGCTCCGCAGTTGGCACAGCCGGACCAGCAAATCCACTGCGTTTGTTAAAAATGAGCTCCTGGATGCTATCTCCGTCCACATCAGCCACCTGAAATTGTTCCTCTGAGTTCCAGGCAACAGTCCCTTCTTCTTTGAAAACGTAGACCGGACTCGTGCCAAAGTTATGACTGCCCGGTATTCCATCCCATTCGTAAAAAAGATGCCCAACGTTTCCTGAGCTGACGATTATCTCAGGCTTTCCGTTCCGATCCATGTCACCAAACTGCACGTAGCGAGGCGTGCTCCACCGGCTAATGATAAATCCGCTTGATGTAAGCAACGTCTCCGCGACGGTTGGATTGAAGGGGGAACTCCAAAGAAGCTCAAGCGTATCAGGCATAGTAGCTTCAAAGAGATTAATGCGTCCTCCCCAGGAATAGTCTGTCACGATCAATTCAGGCTTGCCATCCTGATCAAGATCGGGTGTAACCCAACAGCCCCGAGCGGCACCGCTCAGTGAACTCCAGGCACTGTCCGCAGGGCTATCGTTATAAATCTTGAACACATGATAACCCGGGGATACCTGTTGCGACATCAGATGGACAAAAGCAAAAGGCAGGAACATCAAAGAAAAAATAGTACGGAATCGTAACATCAGCGGACCCTCCTTAAAGATTTGCTATTCGTGCTTGTTTCGTTTATTAAACTCTCAACTACTTGAAAGCGAAAAGTCATCGATGTAATTGGAGCGAACCATAGCGCACAACGATATACTGAATGTAAGAGAAATAAATCACATTGTCAAGTTGGCAACTTATGCTTATTCTACAGAATCGATCTGTTGCAATATTTGATTCGCGTGCCAGCTCCCTACTGATTGTGCCAGAGGGTAGGCTCAGGCCTAAGCCGGCGAAAATGTCCGCCTTTGGTAGAGGTGAGAACGGAATGTCAATGTAGTTTCAAAAAAGGTTTTAGACAGGGAACTTAGAGTAGCTTACCCGCCAAAGGTGTACTCTGTAAGGTTCACTGTTTCCTGCGTTGAAATCGTTCACCGCTTGTACAGTGTTCTTGCATAAGTTGCACGGAATGAATACCTTTATTTTTACATAGGCTGTAACCACAAACAAGAGATCAAAGAGGTGAAACATGGAGAGAATTAATCCTCGGGAACCCAGATCCCTGCGTCGAATTCTTTCGTTGTTGTTCATTTCAGTTATAATAGTCGGTTCTTATGCTGCTTTCGCGGACGAAGGTATGTGGACATTCGACAATCCCCCTCTGAAGCAGCTGAAGGAACGATATGGATTTGTCCCGACAAAGGAATGGCTTGACCACATCCGACTTTCCAGCGTACGCTTCAACGACGGTGGATCCGGTTCGTTTGTGAGTCCAGATGGATTGGTGCTTACCAATCACCACGTAGCTCGTGGTCAGTTACAAAAAATGTCAACCCCTGAGAAGAATTATGTGAAGGATGGATTCTATGCAAGAACGCAGGCTGAAGAGATCAAGTGCCCGGATCTTGAGCTGAACGTTCTGATCTCGATGGAAAACGTTACTGCACGTGTAGAAGGCGCGGTCAGGAAGGGTATGAGCGACAAAGAAGCCTTGGAGGCGCGGAAAGCGGAGATAGCAAAAATCCAGAATGAGAGCACGGAGGCTACCGGTTTACGCTCAGATGTTGTCTCTCTATATCAAGGAAGTGAATACTGGCTGTACCGCTACAAGAAGTATACTGATGTTCGCTTGGTCTTCGCACCTGAAGAACAGATTGCCTTCTATGGGGGTGATCCTGATAATTTCACTTATCCACGCTACGATCTGGACATGGCAATCTTCCGTGTATATGAAGATGGGAAACCAGTGAAGACTGCAAATTACCTTAAATGGAATCCGAGAGGAGCATCTGATGGTGAACTTGTCTTTGTATCAGGTAACCCGGGTTCTACAAGCCGTCTTGAAACTCTAACGCAACTTGAGACAAAGCGTGACCATATTTATCCACTTCGTATTAAAGGCATCAAACAACGCCTGGAGGTTCTGCGACAGTTTGCATCACTCGGAGCAGAACAAGCACGCCAGGCTTCAGGACAAATCTTTGGACTTGAGAATTCTTTGAAAGCACTCACCGGCGAATATGAGGGTTTGCAAGATAAAACTCTCATGGCAAAGAAAGAGAAAGAAGAAAAAGACTTCAGAGCACTGCTCGCAGTGAATCCTGAGTGGGAGAAAGAATATGGCGGTGCCTGGGATGCCATCGCTCAGGCAGAAAAGAAGATGGTCGAGATGCTGAAACCGATGCAATATCGCTCATTGCGGTATTCTCGTCTTGCGGGCTATGCTTTAGCCATCGTCCAGTACGCTGCAGAGGTGAAGAAACCAGATAGCGTGCGACTTGATGGATTCCATGACTCGCAACTTGAGTCGTTGCGATTCCGACTTCTCTCTCCCGCTCCAGTATACCCGCAATTAGAAGAAGTCTCGCTCGCTGAAGCGCTGCAGGAATCATTAGATGAGCTCGGACCAAATGATCCTTTCCTGAGGATTGTATTGAAAGGGGGCTCTCCAGCAGAAGTTGCAAAGGCGCTGATCACAGGGACTAAGCTTGGTGACCCTGCCTTCCGAAAATCTCTCATAGACGGAGGAGACTCAGCCGTGGCTGCATCTAAAGATCCGCTTATTGCTCTCGCACGTGAGATTGACCCGCTGGTGCGAGAGATGCGCAAGTGGGTCGAGGATAATATCCAGAGTGTCGAGGTTGCTGCTGGTGAGAAAATCGGGAAAGCTCGCTTTAAAGTGTACGGCAAGTCAATGTATCCGGATGCGACCTTCACACTGCGACTCGCATTTGGCACAGTGAAGGGATACCCTATGAACGGTACCATAGCCCCGTCAAAGACAACACTCTATGGTCTCTATGACCGTGCATACAGTTTTGATATGAAACCACCCTTTGATTTGCCAGAGCGCTATCTGGCGCGCAAAGCGTCACTCGACCTTTCTACGCCGATAAATTTCGTGAGCACTTGTGACATCACCGGGGGAAACTCAGGCTCGCCGGTAATTAATAAAAATGGGGAACTTGTCGGATTGATCTTCGATGGCAACATTGAGAGCCTTGTCGGCAAGTTTGTCTACGACGAGACTAAGAATCGTGCTGTTGCTGTGCATACCGCTGCTATGACAGAGGCGCTGCGTAAACTTTATGACGCCGATCCACTCGCTGATGAATTAGAAGGAAAGCTCAGCCGTTGAGCCAAATAGCTCAATGCGAAATGCAGATTGAAAATTGTAAAGTGCAAAATTAAGATGACTTTGCACCTTACATGTCCACAGTGCGCGGCAAAGTCAGGCATTTTGCAATTTTTCATGCCACAGTCCACATGTGGGAGAAGCCTCCGGTGGACATTCTTTTCCAATAGAGTAAAACAACAAGGTTGCTTTCTAAGGCATACAGTTGAAAGGCCATTGATCCATGGTTAAACATGATCTCTCCGGTACAGACCCGAATTACCGTCCAGAACCGCCCCGCACATATCGCTGGATCGTCCTTATCTTCATCAGCTTGGCAATGTTTGGTAACTACTACATCTACGACAGCATCAGTCCGCTTGCCGACGTTCTGAAGCGCCAGCTTAGCTTTTCCGACGCAAATATTGGATTGCTGAATGCCATTTACAGCATACCTAATGTGTTTATGGTTTTGATTGGTGGGATTATCATTGACCGCATTGGCACCAAACGAGCCACATTGCTCTTTGCCGCGCTTTGCCTCATCGGAGCCTCTCTTACCGCCTCGTCAGGAAAGCTTGCAGTGATGGCTGCTGGCCGTCTGCTGTTCGGTCTGGGAGCTGAATCACTGATCGTTGCAGTAACGACCGCAATTGCACGATGGTTCCGTGGCAAAGAATTGAGCTTCGCCTTTGGGGCTAATCTCACGATAGCACGTTTGGGATCATTTGCTGCACTGAACTCGCCCACCTGGGCAGAGCCCCTTTACGGCAGCTGGCGGCTTCCACTGTTAATTTCCGTTGGCTTCGGTGTTGTCTGCGTTGTCGGAGCTGTGCTCTACTGGGTTCTTGAGTCCCATGCAGAGAATGTCTACAGCCTTGGCAGCGTTGAGAAACCCGAAAAAGTCGTTCTCAAGGATATCTTCAGCTTCAGCACGTCATACTGGTTCATTGTTGCGCTTTGCATTACGTTTTACTCAGCGATATTTCCCTTCCAAACGTTCGCAGTGAAGTTTTTCATGGAGACCCATGGAACTACTCGCGAGTTCGGCGGATTTCTCTCCAGTATGCTCACGCTCTTTGCGATGATCTTCACGCCGTTGTTTGGATTGCTCGTGGACCGAATCGGGAAACGATCGCTCTTTATGATGTTCGGCTCAGCGCTGATCATCCCTGTTTATTTGATGATGATGTACACACATGTTACACTTTACGTTCCGATGGCAATGATGGGAATAGCTTTCTCACTCATTCCGGCAGTGATGTGGCCCTCGGTGGCTTATATTGTTGAGCAATCGAAGCTTGGCACTGCATACGGATTGATGACAATGATCCAGAACATCGGACTGGCAGGATTTAACTTGCTCATCGGCTGGGCAAATGATTTTTCAGGTGCGAGCACAACAAATCCTGAGGGATATGCCTTAGGAATGTGGATTTTTTCAACCCTGGGCTTCTTTGGACTTCTTTTCGCTTATCTTCTGCGAAGAAGTGAAACAGGTCCACATGCCCACGGGCTGGAAACAATTACTGCAAGTGCAAAGTAGAATTAGCAAGGTTGCATTTGGTCAATGTTACCTGGCCATTGAAATACCACTTGATAAAATACCATGATTTTAGTATTTTCTAAGTCGAATTAGAAAATACTTGCCACAATGAACGTCACTCATCATAAGGGAAAAGAACCATGAATCGAGTGTTACTTCCGCTTTCCCTCTCCGTTTTCTCTCTCGTGTTCATCCTTCCATTGACGCTTTTCGCAGGCTCTACAGGAAAAATTGCTGGTCGTGTTATTGACGCTGAAACAGGGCAGGGGATTCCTTTTGCCAATGTTCTGATTGAGGGGACGACCATGGGAGCGGCGACGGATGTAAACGGAGAGTACGTTATCCTCAATGTACCACCTGGTGTCTACACCCTGGTTGCATCCATTGTCGGTTATCAAAGGATGCGTGTTACAGATGTTCGCGTCTCAGTCGATTTCACAACGCCCCTTGACTTCAGATTAAAGCCTGGGGATATTCAACTTGCAGCTGTAGAAGTAAGAGGAGAAAGTAATCCTCTCATTCGCCAGGACCTCACCAATCCGGTCACTTCTGTGACAGCACAGGATATACGTGAACTACCTGTGAACGAGATCGCGCAAGTCGTTGGCTTGCAGGCTGGCGTTACCGTAGGGGACGATGGCTCCATTCATATCCGCGGGGGTCGTTCAAACGAAATTCTCTACACTCTGAACGGCATCTCCGTCAATGATCCCTATGAAAACACCAGAGCAGTCGGTCTCGCAACTAACGCTGTGCAGGAAGTTTCTGTCTCAACTGGTACATTCAGCGCCGAGTATGGCAATGCCCTCTCCGGTGTTGTAAACTATGTAACGAAGGAGGGTGGACCTCGGTTCACAGGGAGCATACGGGCGTACACAGGGGACTACGTGAGCAATCATAAGGATCTCTTCATGAACATTGAAAAGGTTTATCCACTGAATACCAGCCGGCTTGAGCTAACTCTCGGAGGACCAATCCCGGTTTTCCCTCGAAACAGGTTAAGCTTTTATGCATCAAGCGTTGTACAGCGAGACCTCGGATATTTGTATGGTGTACGACTGTATAACCCAACAGATAGCTATCTTTCACGGGAATCCTTCCCTGCAAGCGATCCACGCGCAGGCTCAGCGTCTGCGCCATGGTACTTTGGACCATTAGTTCATCCGGATACAGACCTCGTTGGAGGACCAACAGGCGACGGTGCCCTGGTATCCTTGAATCCGAGCACCTCGTACAACGTTCAGGGAAATGTCTCTTTTCAAATAACTCCAACACTCAAGGTGAAGTATGAAGTTGTCTACGATCGAGCCTGGTGGAGAGATTATCTCAGGGCTTATACTTATAATCCTGACGGTGCTCCGAAATACTATTCTACAGGTCTTGTTCACGCTATTGACTTCACTCATGCAGTAAGCGAGCATCTCTTCTACACACTGAAAGGCTCCCTCATCACCGACCGCTTTAAGATCAATGCCTTTGATGCCATCGACGACCCTCGCTATCTACCCTCCTTTTACCAGCAGTCTATTCCAAATACGGTGTTCCTCACGGGAGGAGTTTCACTTCGGAGATTTTCAAGGTCAACAACAACATTTGCAGGAAAATTTGACCTTGTAGCCCAAATTGGTATTCACGAACTAAAAGTCGGTGCAGAGCTTCGTGCCCATAAATTGGATGTGGAAGACTATATACTACAGTTCGTCGATGCTACTAACCCATCTCGTTTCATCACAGATTTCCGCGACATCCTTGTGAGCCATCTGCAGTACAAGGCTATTGTTCCTACTGACACAGGAGGGTATGCACAATATGTCCGTAAGCCGATTCAGTGGGCAGCCTATGTGCAGGACAAAATGGAATTGCTGAAATCGTTGATTTTTAACGTAGGACTAAGGGCTGAATATTTCGACCCAGCTGCGGAATACAACCCATTTTTGAGCCAGGAATTGACAGCTGGACAAAGCATATTCCTTGTTCAGAACTTGAAGCCTGCCGAGAAAAAAATTCGATTCAGCCCGCGAGTGAGCGTCTCCTATCCGATCACTGATCGGGGCGCAATACGTTTCTCATACGGTCACTTTTATCAAGTTCCGTCCCTTTCTTATTTGTACGAGAATCCAAAATTCCGTGCACCAAGTGGGGTCACGCCGACATTTGGAAACCCGGATGTTAATCCCGAGAAAAGTGTCCAGTATGAAATGGGACTCCAGCAGGCGCTGACTGAAGATCTGAAAATGGAGCTTACAGGTTACTATAAGGACGTCCGTGACTATATCTATTCGCAACAGATTCTTACAGCAAAAGGGGATAGGAGTTACTACATTTTGACAAATCTTTCTTATGCTAATACACGCGGGGTCAGTTTGCATCTTGAGAAACGGCGTTCTCCCGGAGGTATTCTCTCAGGGGCGGTCGATTACACCTTCCAGGTAGCCGAAGGGAATCGGACTGAACCTGTTGACGAGCTTTTCTTTGATGAAAGCCGAGGAAAACTTCCTGAGACATATCTGGTGCCGCTGGATTTTGACCGCAGCCATACACTGAACTGGACAGTGATGTTGAGCAAACCTGATAACTGGGTGATAAGCACGATCGGATATTTCCGTACCGGAACGCCATACACTCCGGCATTCCCTGCAAACGTCGTGCCGATTCGCTTTGATCAGAACAGCGGGCGACAGCCCATCCAGTGGAGCGTCGATCTGAAGCTTGAAAAGTTTTTCACATTTGGCGGTCTCCATACATCACTGTTCCTTCAGGTTGAAAATCTCTTCGATAGAGAAAATGAGTTGTACGTTTACGCAAACTCAGGTCGTGCACTCTACAGCATCGACGAGGTTCTTAATCCGGCGCAATTTCAGGATCTCCGGCGGCGCATACAGCGCGGCGACGTAGGACTTATCCCGATGAGCGCCGTTGATAATTACTATGCAAATCCTGGGAATATCAGCCGACCCCGGCTTGTCAGACTTGGTATCACAGCGAGCTTTTGACTCGTTCAGCCTAAACCAAAGTATGAGTTCAAAATAAGGTAACCGAAAGGCAAGAATTGTCATGAAAAACATTTCACACAATTCGCAAGGCTTCGTCTCATTTTCTAAGATACTTGTTTTAGCCCTGATGATAACTGCTCCGGTGTTCACCTATGCACAGAACATTGATTGGAACACAATTGACTTCAAAAAGCTATCACCAGAGGAAGCAGAGCGAATCAATCAACAAATTGAGCGGCGTCTTGCAAAATCACTTGGCGATCCAAGAGCCATCAAGAGCTTCATCATGCATGGCAACAAGATTACAACCGTTGTCTATAACTATGGCTCGATCTGCAGACCCAACACCTTATCACAGACGGCTGATCTTGTATGGAATGGCCTCGGATACGGATTCGAATTTACTCCTCTTGTTGCAGCAGAAGTGACCGATACTGCCGGGAACAAAGTTCACATTCTTGATGATGGTATGTGGCTTCAGAGCCAAGGAGGGTATGCACCGGATGGGTCGCTGAAATGGGGCTGGCTACCTAAGCCCGGCTATGCCGACCCGAACCAGAACGACATTGCTCACTGGAGCGATCGAGCAAGTGTTGGCGGAGATTTGACTCGCAAGCCGCCATCCTGGCCCGAATCATGGTACAATCCTATCCTCGGACGCTACGTCTGGCCAGCGTATCTCGGAAGCGATGCAACCACGCCTGATGAGGAAGTCTACTTCGTTACTGACGATTATACGAATCGGAAATATGCTTACTTCCCGTTTCCAAACGACTCAACGAAGCGAGGACTTGGACTCGACCTTGCATGTCGCTTCTTCCAATTCAACAATCCTCTCGCTGAAAACATCATCTTCCTGGTCTACACAGTGACGAACCAGAGCCCCAAATCGATCAGCAGAGTGTACTTTGGAATGTATGGCGATCCGCACGTTGGTGGATATACCGATTACAATGATGACCTTGCTTTCTTCATCCCCCCTCGAGGACCTCTTGCTGACCCTTATCCACAGCGTGCACGGAGCATGGTTTACGCATGGGATTCCGACTCTCGTGGAATAGGCGGAAAACGGCCTGGCTACTTCGGATATAAATTCCTTGAAAGTCCAACGAACTCGTGGGACGGTATTGACAACGATGATGATGGAATCATAGATGAGTCACCTTTCAATGACGCCGGTCATTATATCGATGGCATAAGTCATCCCCTCACCGAAGGAATTTCTGATACTGCAAAATATAAGCGCATGTATGGCGATCCCAAGCCACGATGGTCAGGCGATGAAAATGGGAATTGGGACCCCGAGAAGGATGATGTTGGACTTGATGGTATTCCGGGAACCCACGATGAAGGAGAGGGGAATGGGAAACCTGATATCGTAAGCGACCCAAATGACCCACGTTATGGTTTAGCCGAACCGAACTTCGGTTTCCGCGACGTCAATGAATCCGATCAAATCGGATTAACAAGCTTCTGGGCTTTGCCGTATACTAACTCGTTGCCGAATGTCCCAAAGAATGACGCCCTCTTCTGGCAGCTCATGTCGGCTGACAGCATTGATATCAATCAGACCCTTTTCAACACACCGGGTGACAATGTTTTTCTCTACGCTTCAGGACCTTTTACACTTGCACAATATGCAAAGCAGCGTTTCTCAATTGCACTTCTCATGGGACAGAATCTTCCAGACCTGCTGCTCAATGCTGAAACTGCTCAACGTGTTCTTGAAGCTAACTACCGTTTTGCTCAGCCACCACCAAAGCCTATTGTAACAGTTGTCCCGGGCAATGGCCGTGTGACACTTTACTGGGATGATGCTGCGGAGAACGCCGTTGACCCATTGACAAACGAACGCGACTTTGAAGGGTACAAAATATATCGCAGTGAGGATTATACATTCAGCGATGTATATACAATTACCGATGGGCATGGTGTTCCATTTCTCGGTCAGGCGATGGTTGACAAAGGAACAGGGAAGCCAGCTCAATGGCATAAGGTGTGGAATGATTCATTGAGAGCCCTTTATCAAAATGGTTTTCACCCCGTGGAGTATCCTGGCCGTGGTGTGAAATACTGGCTGGGTGACCCGCAAGATAGTTCAGGACTGCGACACGTATTTGTTGATTCTTCGGTCACCAATGGGAAAACCTATTACTATGCAGTTGTCTCGTACGACCATGGGTTCATAAAAGAAGGGACGATGCTTCCGCCCACCGAATGTCAGGCTGTCATCTCAAAGGATCCGATCACTCAGAAACTCACCTTCGATGTGAACACAGCAATGGCTATCCCTGGAGCCTCACCCGCCGGCTACATTCCACCAACAATCGATAATGGTCAACTCCCGGTTCATATACGCGGAGCGGCGACAGGCGATGTTTCTATCAAAATTCTCAATGAGCAAGCTGTCAAAGATGGAAAAACGTACGACATCCTCTTCTCTAAGTCAGGCACAAGCCTATTCTACAATGTCAAGGATACAACTGGAATCACGACGACGATCGTATCGCGGGATACAGTGTATTCATCGCTCGGATACAAGAACCTCGTAGGCTCGAGCATTATTGTTAAAGATGCAGCGGGAAATATTATTGATCCGTCGAGGTATAGCATTGATACAGTTTCGGGTCAGATTCGCAGCAGAACAGCAGGGGACCTGCCATCTGGAGCGGTGTACAATGTGTCGTTTCAGTACTATCCGGTATACAAGAGCACTCGCTTTAACTCTGAAGATGATAATCCTGCTTTTGATGGCATGAAATTGTTTGTCCAAGATGTTCAGCTTGCTTTTGATACAGTTCACACAGGATGGCGGACGCGAGGGAATACAAATGTTGTAGCGCGGTTTGGAGCTCCGCAGACAGGGACGTTTACATTAGCGCCGCTCGATATTGAAATTTCATTCAATGCTACCGATACGGCTTCAGACGGCTCATGGCTTTCGCCGGGCGACACAGCTTATTCAATTGCAATGAGAAAGGAAATTATAACCCCGTTCCATATCCGGGATGTCACGCGAAACTTACCTGTTGATTTTCTCGTCGTCGAGAATCCCCCTGCTAACAAGCGTTGGAGCCTCGGCGAACGCATAGTTGTGCTGACGCCTCCACCATATAAGAAGACAGCAACCAGCACTGATGTCCAGGTGGTTTTCCTTCCACCACCACCTGATACTATCAAGATTTCACGTGATACCACAATTAATGGTCGTGATACCACTATTGTCCGTGATTCCTTAGTAGCGAAAAGAATTATTCTTCCAACACAGGGAGATGTGTACCACGTTGCTGTTTCGAAACCATTCGCTGATGGAGATGAGTATCTTTTCACAACTCACGCTGCGAAGATCGATAATGCCCTTGCCTCCTCGCAATTAAACAACATTTATGTTGTCCCGAATCCGTATGTTGTCTTTAGCAGCATGGAGCAGCCCGGGGTAACCTCCGATAAACGGGGAGAGCAGGTTCTGGAATTCCGAAACTTACCGCCGAAATGCACGATCCGCATCTATACAATCACAGGGGAACTGGTGAAGACAATTGAAAAGGATGATATGACGAATTATGCAAGATGGGACCTGCTTTCGTATGAAGCACAGCGCTTAGCGTACGGAGTTTACATTTATCATGTCGATGCACCTGGAATCGGGCAAAAGATAGGACGATTTGCCCTGATAAAATGATCTCTGGATCTCGGTGCCGTTGCAGGCGCCATTTCGAGCATCCTGCTGTGGCAAGAAGCCGAGTGCAGAGCATGGTACTGATATAGTTGACATAAAAAATATGAAATCTCTAAGAAAATGTATTGACCCGAGGAAGACTTTGTCTTGGAGGACGCGATGCAATTTCGAAACTTTTCCATTGCTATAGTTTTGAGCTCATTGGTAGTTTCAACAACTTCGGCACAATTATTCAGATCAACGTCGAAGGTGGGGACCACTGCAGCACAGTTCCTGAAGATAGGAGCCAGCGCTCGTGCGCTTGGCATGGGTAGCGCCTATGTAGCTATGCCGGGTGACGTCTATTCAGCATACTGGAATCCAGCCGGACTCAGTCGCTTCGAGAGAACCGCCGAAGTTACGTTCAACCATGCGGAATGGCTGGCTGATGTGAAATACGACTATGCCGCAGGGATGATCACTCTCGGCGAAGTCGGAACAGTTGCGGCAAGTCTTATCTCAATGCGAGTTCCTGAAGACATTGTTCGCACCGTGGAGTTTCCCGAAGGTGATGGACGGCATTGGGATGCAAATTCTCTTGCGCTTGGGCTCAGCTACGCAAGGAATCTCACTGACCGCTTCTCAATCGGATTTAATTTCAAGTTCATCAGTGAGAATGTCTGGAATGAGAGCGCCCAAGGAGTTGCTTTGGATTTCGGGACGCTTTACATAACCCCATTTCACGACCTGAAAATTGGTGCGTCTATCAGCAATTTTGGCACAAAGATGCAGTTAAAGGGACAAGATAGCTACTTCAACTGGTCCCCGGCACCAGTGGGTGGACCGCAGAACATCCCTTCTGAATACCGCCTGGGTGAGTATGATTTACCATTAATGTTCAGAATTGGAGTTGCAATGGACCTGTACAGGGGCGAGATGTTCCGTGCCACGGCTGCTGTCGATGCAACTCACCCGAACGACAATACAGAGTATGTCAATTCTGGAGTCGAGTTATCTTACAGAGAGGTCATCTTTGCCCGCGCTGGCTACAAGTCTCTATTCCTACGCGACAGTGAGCAAAGCTTGACATGGGGAGTAGGCGTTCGATACGACATCGTGAATAGTATGGCGGTGAAGTTCGACTACGCATATGCTGACTATGGGCGATTGAAAAACATCCAGTATTTTAACCTGTCGCTGGTATTTTAGTTATCGGTTTTACACAAATGACCTTAAAAGCTCCACTTAGAATGTTGCTCTTCCGCTGTTAGGGGAAGAAGGTAGCCTGGTGATATCCATCTTAGACTGGAGGCGTGGCTTTATATTCCATCTTACGCAGCCATGTGAAAAAGACGAATGCATCGGTGCGATCTGAGGGGAAAGCGGATGAAGATTGCTTCAGTGATCAATCTCCTTGAAAAAACTCTCGGCGCACCGAAGCAGAAACGCGATGCCCCAAACCCAGTTGACCTTCTAGTTGCCACACTCCTTTCGCAAAACACAAATGACCACAATAGTCATCGAGCCTATGCAAATCTGAAAAGAATCTTTCCTACATGGGAAGATGCGCTTGGTGCTTCAACAAAGAAGATTGCCTCTGCAATACGCGTTGGTGGAATGGCGGCTCAAAAGAGCAAAAGAATCAAAGAGATCCTACACACCATCCGCGATCGTTATGGGTCAATTGACTTGACCTCGCTCCGGAGGATGGAGATAAGCCAAGCCATGGAGGAGTTGCAGACATTAAAAGGGGTTGGAAAGAAAACAGCCGCCTGTGTAATTCTGTTTTCGTTCCGTAAGCCTATTTTCCCCGTCGATACTCACATCCATCGCATCCTTAATCGAGTTGGAATTGTCAGGACCAAAACTCCGGAGAAGACCTTCGATGCTATGCAAAGCCTCGTGCCACCACAAAAAATGTATTCCCTTCACACAAACCTAATTCGCTTTGGTAGAATGGTCTGTAAAGCGCAAAATCCCCTTTGCGGAGCATGTGTGCTGTACGATCTATGTGAATATCAAGATAAAGAGAAGTTTGCATTGAGTAGAGAAGGTAAAAAAGGAGATTCTGAGAAAGTGCATTTCATGCTCCTCGATAATGTCTGACGCTTCTCGAAGAAATGACTTTACGAGCAAAACAAAAAGCTGGAGGCACTCCGCACGAAGTGCTTCCAGCTTTCGGAGCAAAGGTAAGTAACATGTTTTACTTAAGTAACGTCATCTTGAGTAGGTACACTTTATTGCTCGCTGTTATGCGGCAAAGATAAAGCCCCGTTGGAACGTTCAATCCGTTATCATCCCGCGCATTCCATTGAATGATGTGACTGCCAGCCTCGAGATCATCATCGACGAGTAACCGAACGCGTTGTCCGAGAATATTGAAGATTTCAACGCGAACGCGTTGCTGAACAGGGAGATCAAATCGAATGTTCGTTGCGGGATTAAAGGGGTTCGGGTAGTTCTGGTATACGGTGAACGTTGTTGGGAGCCCTTCAGCAGTAATTGTTTGCCGTGAGGAAGGGTTCTGCGCAAGGACGCTCCCAGAAGGAGCGAGCCCACCGCCGACACCGACAGCATCCCATGCAGCAGCCACAGCATTATACTCCGCACTTCCACTCCCGTAAAGATCAGCCGCAGCAGAAAGTGTACCCGCGCGTGCTCCTGCATAGTTCGTGCTCGAAGTGAAGTAGGTTGTCAGAGCACGGTAGAAAATCTGAGCGGCTTTGCCAATGCCGATCCCTGGAACTGAGAAAGCGTAACCGTTATCGTTTGTACCACTTCCTCCCACCGAGAGAAGATAAAATGCATAATTCGCAACACCACTATTTGTGTGGACACCGCCATTATCTAAAGTGCCGCTGTACCAGTATGTCCCTTTATAGGTATCTGGTTGCTTGCCCCGATTTGGATTATCCATATACCGCAGTGCATCGCCGTATGTTCCAGGCGTATAGCAATCTTCACCGATCCACCAGTTTCCTCCCGTCCCTCCGCTTGTCCGCGGGTATGACGTTCCGTAGGCATAGAACTCTACACATGTCCCAAAGATGTCTGATATCGCTTCATTCAGTGCTCCAGGTTCGTAACTATATGTGAGATTCGCAGTATACTGTGTTACCCCATGCGTAAGTTCATGAGCAGTAACGTCCATGCTCACCAGCGGAGAAAAGGTTGTCCCGTCCCCGTCTCCATATGCCATTTGTGAACCATTCCAGAAAGCATTGTTATAATTTCGACCATAATGCACTGAGGACTTTGTGAGGTAGTGTTTGTTATCGATGCCATCACGGCCGAACGATGTCTTGTAGAAGTCATAGGTCTCCGCAGCATTGAAGTGGGCATCCACCCCGGCACGCTGCCGAGAGCCATCCCAGTAATCATTGGCATCGGAAAACAGATAACCCGGCAGCGTCTTGCGATTCTTTGCATCATATGTGTAGAGGTTCCTCACTTGATCACCCATGTAGTAATAGCTACCGGACTGGTAGGTGTTAATGGCTACTGTTCCGCTGTAGAGACTGGGACCGCTGCCGGTCTCAAGGGTATTTAAACGATCAATGATTGCTCCTGTATGCGCATCGATGTAATATTCCCATCGAGCAGGTTCAGGAGAAGCGACAAAAATGTCTGTATGCCACACAAGGTAGTCACGGCCATTCCGGCGGATAACTTCAAGTTTCGCCGAGGGAAGATCTCCACCGTAGGTGGATCCGCCTCTGGCGAAGTCTTCAGGCAAAACCTCATCCTGGCCACCCTCGATTCCGCTTGTGGCGAACTTTTGCATTAGCGCGCTCCATGCAATCTCTCGCTGTGCGATATCAATAGCAGCCTCGGCTGATAGAGATGGGGTTGTTTGCGCCTGGACATTGTTCAGGTAGCTTCCGCTCACCGCCCGAATTACACCTGAGCCATCGATATGAACAATGAGCTCGCCGTGCTCAACTGGAATGCCATTGAGGGTTTGCTGAAGCCGCAGAACTGTGTGACCGGCTGGATCCAATCTTGCAGGAAGGATTTCTTTCACCACAAGATGCTGTGCCGCATCGCCATCTAAGCCTAACTGCTTTGCGTATGAAGCTATGAAACGCTTTGCGGCAAGCTCACCCACGTCGGATTCAGCTTGCGGGCCTGTGCTAAGATCACCGTGCAGAACGAAGGTCTCATCCACTGAAATTAACTTTGCCCCAGGGAAATTTGACCGGAGAATTTGTACAAGATGTGTTCTATCCGGCTGAGATGTACCGCTTCCTGCGTAGGTGACTAAGACTGCAAAGGTAACTGCAAGAAAAAACGTTGCAAATCTCCTCATATCAAACCTCCTTGAATTGTGAATGGTTTAACTTGTTTAGCTTGGGGCACCAAGCCTCGGCTGAAAGAAATTATGTAGAAATATATCGAATTAAAATCCCACTGTCAAGTAAGTCGTTGCAAAAAGCAAGTACTTTCTGTAGATTTGTTAGTTGCTCGTTGTATATTTCGCACCTGATGATTGACCTTGCTTCAATCCGAAAAATCCTTGTCATAAAGCCTCGTGCTATTGGGGATGTGCTTCTTAGCACACCTGTGCTGGCGAATCTTCGTCGTTTTTTCCCCGCAGCAAAGATCAGTTTCCTTGTTGAGAAAGGGGGGGCTGCTGTTCTCTCGGGGAATCCATGGCTTGATGAGGTCCTCCTTCTTGAGAAAAACGCATGGTCCCGAATCAAACTGCTTGCACGAATCAGACAAGAACGCTTTGACCTCGTATTAGACCTTTTCTCGAACCCAGCAACAGCTTTGTTCACGCTGCTTTCTGGAGCTCCTATAAGAGTTGGTTTCGCTTTTCGTCACCGACGGTTCGGCTACACAATCGCACTCCTTCCACGAGGGGGAGAAGTCCATAATGTGGAGTTCAATCTGGATGCTCTGCGAGCGCTTGGTCTCGTACCTGAAAGAATTGAACCTCGAGTATTCCTGAGCGCCGATGAAAGAGCTTTCGCAAGAGCATTCATAGAGAAACACAATCTCGCTGGGATGAAGAAGATTTTCAGTTCTCAAAATACACCACTCATCGGTTTCTCTATCGGAGGGGGGTGGCAAACAAAACGATGGCTCTCTGCATATTATGTAAAACTTGGGAAACGCATTGTCGAGGAATTTGGAGCTTCTATCATGCTCCTTTATGGACCAGATGAGGAACAGGAGGCAAACGAAATCGCTGATGGAATTGGAGCAGGAGCTATTCTTCCACCCATAATTACACTCAGACAATTGGCAGCACTGGCTGAAGTCTGCCACCTTGTCGTGAGCAATGATACCGGTCCAATGCATATTGCAGCAGCGGTGGGGACTCCTGTGCTTGCAATCTTTGGACCTACGCGACCAGAACTTCAGGGACCTGTCGGGAACTACCACCGCATTGTGCGAAACGAAAGTGTAAATTGCCTTGGATGTAATCTTACGAAATGTCCTATCGGGAACATCTGTATGACTGAGTTGTATCCTGACAAAGTCTTTGAGGAGTTTTTGCAGCTTCACAGGCAAATTGAAGAACGCAACCGTGATAGGGTCAACGTCGAAAAGTATCTATGAGCGATACAAAATACTCAAACTTGCCGATGGATTTTCCATTTACCCCTCCTGACTGCAAGCGCTTCACCGGGTACAAACCCTGCTTTCCGTATACAAATTGCTTTCAGGGGTGCGTCGATCCGTCGCCTCGCGGCACGAGAATTCTTCTTATCAACCTTGATGCGATGGGGGCGGTTCTTCAAACAACGTCTCTTTTGCCTGCCATAAAGCGAAAGTATCCAATTAGTACGGTAAGCTGGCTTACTCTAAAAAATGCGTCCCCCTTGCTGGATAATAATCCGTATCTTGATGCAGTTTATCAGTGGGACCCTGAGACATGGCTTATACTCCAGAACATGGAATTTGATCTCGTTCTAAACGCTGACAAAACGCGCCGTTCGGCTTCACTGACTATGATGCTCCATGCGCAAGAGAAATTAGGGTTCGGTTTGGACAAAGACGGTGTGATCATCCCGCTGAATCCAGAGGCAATGTACCTTTACCGCCTCGGTCTCGATGATGAATTGAAATTTCATATCAATAGGCGCACAGGGCAAGATATTCTTGCCGAAGCATTCAAGCTCCCCTACGAGCGTGACGAATACGTGCTCCACCTTACAACGGAGGAGCGCAGTTACCAGGAAGCATACGAGCGCGAGATCGGTATTCATGATGATGACATTGTTGTCGGGTTTAACACAGGGTGTTCAACTCTTTTCCCGAATAAAAAAATGACTATTGAACAACATGAGTATCTGATCAATAAGATTTCAGCAATCCCAAATGTTCGAATGATTTTGCTCGGGGGCCCGGAGGACACTGAACGAAATGCTGAAATCGCAAGAAGGGTAGGGGAGAAGGTAATCCCTACGCCCACTGAGGAAGGGGCCCGGCGAGGGATTATCTATGAAAACATGGCGGACATCATCATTACCGGCGATTCGTTCGGCATGCACCTGGGCATCGCTCTCAAGAAATATGTGATCGCATGGTTTGGACTATCATGCTGGCATGAAATTGACCTGTACGACCGCGGGGAGAAGCTCATTCCGGAAGGACTTGCTTGCGCTCCGTGCTGGAAGAGGGAATGTCCCTATAACCTTGAGTGTATTCGAATGATCGATTTAGATCGAATGGTGGAGTTGGTGGAAAAGTATGTGCTGGCGCTCCAAGCGCCGCAAGTTCATCGACAATGACGATGTGGCTTTCACACATCCTTACTTTGCTTCAAAAGCTCTAACAGCTCATTTACTGCCTGGACTACCCGCTCAACTGTGATTGCTTCAAACTTACACACCTTCGGGTCTCGTGGACATTTAGAAAGGCAATATGAAGCGGGGGGCATAACGACACAACTGACGTTTCCTTGTGGACCCCAGAGGATGGGAGAACAAGCAGGCAAAGGGCAAAACAGCGATACGGTCGGAACTCCTAACGCCGCGGCAATGTGCATCGGACCTGTGCTTGGTGTAATAAGGAGATCAAGCTGCGAAATAATGCTGGCAAGCAGGCGGACCCGCCCGTCGGTGGGCTCGGCAAGTTCGACGTAGGCTGGGACAATTCTCCCTTTCGAGAGAGAACTGAACAAATAGCCGTAGTCCTTTTCCTCACTCGATCCTGTGAGGATAATTGTTACATCTGAGAGTTGTTCAAGGATTTGCCGTGCCAATTCGACGTACCTCTGTGGCTCCCAATTAGGCGATGAGCCGCCACTGCCCACCTGTATGCCTACTTTTACTCCGCTCAAGCTGGCACCACGTTTCCTCAGGTAGTCGGCACCTTGTTCCCTCTCTAAATCGGTTAGGAAGATCTCAGTCTTCAATCCATCTGGAGATACCCCAATAGCTCTTCCCAAATCCAAACAATAATCGGCTTCGTGTCTGAGTGGAATATACCTACGTCGAGATACTGTTCGCATGAACGTCAGCGCTTCATACAATTTGAACCCGACTCCGATTCGACGTGGAACGCCGGCAAAGAAAAGCATCCATGCGATTCGTTCCACCGGAAGAAGGAGGAGTGCTGTGTCAAACGCCTTGCTCCGAACTGTACGCACCATTCTCCAGAAACCGCCCCAGCCAGCATGGATTCCATCAGGGTCATACAGGAGGATCTCATCAAGATGGGGATTATTCCAGAGAACTTCCTGAACATTGGGGCGGACCATGGCAGCAATGTATGCTGTTGGAAATGACTTCCTCAGTGCCCGAATCAATGGAGTAACAAGGACAACATCCCCAATTCGGTCAGGTCTGATGACCAGAATTCGTCGTTGCCCTGGAAGGAAGTGTGCCCTGTTCATGGCTGCATAAATTTATAGATCGAATATCCGCGGCTTTCGAAGATACGCATGAAGCCCGACGGCACTGCATCGGCTTCTGAAGAATATAAGCCTTTCCGAATCTCGTCCCTTTCAAGGATGATCCAGTAAATATCATTACTGAATTCGCGCTGGAGTCGCTGACGGACGCGGCTAACTCCTTGTGCTGGATCAAGCCTGATGAATTTCATATGCGATCTCCATCCGAGGTCAGCTCCGCGGAGGTAGAACGTCAGCTGCGGATTCACATCATTACCAATAGCGATGATAGCGCTTGCTCCATTTACATCGAGAAGTTCAGCAGCTCTTTTCGCCCCATCATCATACCATGTCCTTGAACCAATGGTAACAGCGTGGCATGCGGAGGCAATCAAACCAAAACCTAATGTGCTAAAAATCAAGGTGCGTTTCGGTCGCACAAAGGGAAAGAAAAGGAACAATACACTCCCAGAGAAACCGAATAAAAGAAAGGTGAGTATGCCAGAGGCGGAATTAAAAACCACGTTGAACGTCGGAGCACTTTTTGCCACCTCCCTGACCTCAGGAGACAACGCCCACAATACAACCCACCATGTAGCTATGAGCAAAGAAGCAGATATACTCTTTCGAAGGCTGCCATTGGTGATATCATCAAGCGTCTTCGAGCCGAGTATGATGAGTGGAACAGCTATCGGAAGGGTGTACACGGCGAGCTTTGTTTTCATTGCTGTGAAGACGAGGAAAAAGACTGTTGCCCAACTGATAAGGAGAATCTCCCCGGGATGCCCGTTCGAACGAGTCTGGTGACGCTGGAACAATTCTCCTATCACCCTGAAAAGTCGATAAAAGCCGAATGTGAACGCAACGGGAATGCCAATGGCAAGCTGATTGACATAGTAAAGCCATCCAAGTGATTTGACATTCCCTTCGATCCCACTGAATGTCCGTTCTAAAAGGGCTCCATGATGAAAGAAAAATGATATCACGTCCTCACCGTGTCGCTGCGCCATCACGATGTGCCAGGGAGCTGCAATGACGACAGCGACAATCACAGCAGTCACCATACCAGCAACCATTTTCCGCCTGTTGATTGGCGTTGTACCAACGAGTGCAACAAGCACGCTGACGGGAATGATGAGAGCGACAAACAATTTTGTAAGCAAAGCAAAGCCAAGTGCTACTCCTGAAGCAACAGTAAGAAGAGTGCTTGAACGCTCAAGAGATTTCGCAAGTAGATAAACCGAAAGTGTCATAAGAAGGACAAGGAGCATATCGAACTGACCCTGTCGACTCCAGAAAAGCGTCATTGGCTGAAAGCCCAATAGAGCAGCAGCGACAACTCCGGCGCGCTTCCCATAAAGATATCTCGCAAACAAGTAAATGATCAGAACAAGGAAAGCTCCGGCAAGAGCGGATACAACCCGTGCAGAAAATTCGCTTATCCCCAAAAACCTGTATGCCACTGCTGTGAGCCATACATAGAGAGGGGGATGCACTGCTGAATACAACCCACCTATGCTGTGAGCTGACTGATCGATCCAATCGCCAAATCTAATGATGGTCTCCGCTCGAATAGCATAGAGAGACTCGTCCCATGGCTGAAGGTCTGCATAGCCCAAATTGACAAATCGCACCGCCGCAATGAAAAACAACAGCGCTACAATCCCCACGTCTTGCCAGCGAGGGAAAGATGAAGCAGGCTCGGTCCTTGATTTGGTTTGTCCACTCACAAGTGTTGCATACCAATAGCGTTGAGGAATAGCGCGGATTCTTTTTCCCAGTTTAATTCCATTGCCGCACGGAAGCAATTTTCTTTTAATTCCTTAAGTTTACATGGAGATGAGAGTAGTTCACGGATCTTCTGCACCGTCATTGCGATATCTTCCGGGTCAGCCACAATGCCTACCTGATATTTCTCGATAAGCAGTCGCATCTCCGGGAAGTTGCTTGCGATGACAGGAACGCCTGCCATTATATACTCGAATACTTTATTTGGTAAAGAGAGAAAATAGCTTTGCCCACGATTTTCGATCAAGGAGATCCCTAATGTAGCGCCGGATGTAAACTTGAGCAATTCGCTGACAGGAATTGCGTTGAGAATAAAGGCGCGCTGTTGCAAGCCTCGTACGCGTATTTCACGTGCGAGCGAATCCCGCAGTGGACCGGAGCCTAAGAAGACGCATGCTGCTTCGGAAAGGCGCTCCGCGATGTCAAGCATAATGAACAATCCGCGCCCCTGTTGCAAACCGCCCTGATAAAGGAGAATGGGGATTTCAGCTTCGATACCAAGATGGACCCGAAGACTCTCCTCTGTAGCTCCGCTTCTGGTATCGAGATATTTTGGAACATTGCGCACAACTGCAACAGCATGATGAAGTGAAGCACGAAGAATCTCAGCAATGGAGTTATTCACAGTCAGCACAACATCACATCGTGGTGCAAGGAATCGTTCCACCCCTCTCCAGAACCGCTGCACAAAAGGGCGAGACGCAAGCGCGGCAGTTGCTGAATAGAGCTCCCGCGAATCGTATATTAACTTCGAGTGATGAAAGAGTGCGAGGAGAAAACCCGCAGGGAGAGAGTATAGGTCGGCTGAAAGTACCATATGAAAGTGTTCACGGAGGAGAAGCGCAAAGAACGATCGGAGGAAGTATTCAAAAAATCTTAATGGCCCGCTGTGAAACACCAGCCGAAGAAGAAACTGGTTCCGAATCTTTTGGACAGGGGAGCCCGAAGAACGGACGCCAAGGATGAAAACGTCACACTTTGCATCACGAAGCGATTCAGCAAACCGAATCGTACGAGAGTCGAACGAAGGATCCCCCAGGAATAAAATCGCAACTCGCATCATCCTTCATCTGACAGCGAAAAGGCAAGCCCGATGCTGAGCCAATGCATATCTCCCATACCAAGCCGATAGGGGACAAAAGCATAGTCAAATTCCAAGAATTGGTACCGAACGCCCAGCCCAAAGGAAAGGGAATGTGCCTCATACCCGCTTTCAAATCCAGCTCGAACGGCGACAACTTTGTTGAACCAAACTTCTGCGCCCAACCTGAAGTGAGCGACATTCTCGCCCTGACTCTTCACGACAGCAGCAGAGATCGTAGCTGCACTTGAAAAATGAGGAAACTCCAGCCCCTTCGTTGCCCCGATTGAAACTGATGTGGGCGGACGTGTCCTCTCCGCACGAAACGTGGCTCCGCTCCCGAGATGGGTTACTGCTCCGCCAAAGGTTGCAGCAATCGAAGGAACTGAGTAAACGGCTCCAAAATTTATCATCACCGTTGTTACCTGATCAACGTAAATCTGTTCATAAAGTCCTGTAATCCCAAAACCAACTGAAAGTGGTCCTGAAATATTCTTTGCCGCGGAAACACTCAATGCAAGATTATGCTGATTGAACGTGCCAATGGGCTCCCCCGGAATTTCTCTAATTGGTATTTCACTTACAGAACTGTTCAGAAGAACTGCGTTGAGCCGCCATCTGTGGACAGTTAATCCAACGCCCAGCAGTTGCGAGTGAAGTCCCTCAAGCCAGCTACGGTAAGTGAAGCCAAGTTGAATTCCGCGCGCCGCCGCTGTGGCAGCCGGATTCACCCAGCTAACGAATGGATCACTGTCAGCGATGAGATTTGATGAACCGATGGCAGCTAAAGACGCAGAAGGAGCAATCTTCAAAATGGCGAACCCACTTGGCTGCGAGCGGGCTATAGTTGAAAACATAAGCAGTGCCAAAAGGAGACCGGCGCAGCCCTGCTTCCAATTTGTGCCCTGAGGCTCGTTTCGTGATCCAGGCCAGACCAAGTGCCACCTCCGCGGCTGAAAATTTTTCCCTACCGCACAGCTACAGTACGCCTGATTTCCGACCATGGCTCGCCTATGGCTGAAACGAAAGGGTGAGAACATGCATGTCGCCTGAATTGTATGGTTCGAAAACATAAGCATAGTCGAATGCTACTGGCACTGAGGCAATTGTGCGTCCTACTCCGAATCCCAGGGAAGGAAGGGCAAGTTTGCTCCCAGAGAGTGAAATTCGATCGACTCCACCGCGAAGGAATATCCCTTCCACTACACCGACTTCGGTACCTATGCGTAAGAGGCGCCTGCCGGTATTAGTGAATTCAAAAGCAGCAGCAATAGTGCTACCGATATCGCCGATAGCGGGGAAACGATATGAAGCCCCTATTCTCGTCACCACTGGAAGATTATCAACTGTCGATGCGCCAGATTGACCATAAAGCGACGAAGTGTCCCATTTGTATTTTGCATTGATGTCTGTTACCGCAACTCCCACCGTGAGAGCGTCGCTAATGAAATACGTAGCACCAAGATCAATTGCTGCCGTTGTCGATGAAAGTTTATCAAACAGCTTGTAGTAGTAAAGTTTCAGCGATACACCAACTGCAAGGTTGTGTGTAAATTGATTTGCAAATGAGAAATAAATCTGATTCTCAGACGTGCTGTAATCAACTGTATGAACACCATCAGCATCTCTGCCGTCAATGCGTGACACTCCAGCATGAAGAATGCCCACAGCGAGCCCGGCATGTGGCTTGAGAGGTTGGGTGAATGAGAGAAAATCAAGCGACCGGTCAAGCGTAAGAATTCCCACCGATAGCGTCACATTTCGTGTTGGAACCACCTCTCCAAGCGGAGCTGCAAGGGCAGGATTATACGGGGTCAAAGCGCCGTTGCCACCGAGGGCTGTGAGAGCGTTGCCCATAGCAATTGCTCGCGCCCCGTAGCCTATAGTTGTAAAAGACCCCGGAGCAGTTGATTGGCTGTATCCCTTCGTAATTGCAGAAACGACGATGAAAGCAGTTACCAGAAAACGCATCTGTATCATTGCATTTACATTCCTTACCGAATGACCAACACTTTTGCCCATAGAGGCTCGCCATCATTGATTGCCAGCCGTATAAAGTAAACCCCATTGGGGACGATTGCTCCGTTATCATCTGTACCGTCCCATATTTCGTCTCGCTGCATGGAACCAGAGCGAGAAGCCGAATGAAGCAATGTGCGAACCCGATTCATTGCAAAATCATAAATCTCAGTGCTCACTACAGACAAGGGCGAACTTGTTGCATAATGGATCCGAGCGCGCTCAAAGTTTGGAGAGAAAGGGTTCGGATACACATAGACTGCACTGTTTGCTTCTACAGGTTCATATGCCCGCGAGATTGCCCAGCTCAACCCGAATGGCTTCCCGGACTGATCCACAGTTTGTGCGATCCCATCGTCTGTCCCAATCCAGACTGTATCGCCAACAACGCTCACAGTGTACACAGATGATGTTGTGATCAGCTCACGAGACATCTCATCAATGATGGAATTTGTCTTTGTCCACGTAGCACCCAGATCAGACGTTCGATACAATCCGTCAGCGGTTGCAATGAAAACCACCGAATCGCGGAAAGCGAAATCGTAGCACTTGATCCCTTTAAGCAAATTGTGCCACGTTTGTCCTTTGTCTTCAGTATAGCTTACGCCGTACGTTTCGCGAGGATCATCTGCAGGCCAGTTTGTTGTCCATATACGAACACCCGTCGGGGTCTTCTGCCCCTTGATGGCTATTACCCAGTTCCCGAGGATTCCATTGATCTGGTTCTGATATGTGAACTTCCGCCATGAGATACCACCATCGGATGAGTAATTGACCCCACCAGCAGTTCCAGCCCAGACCTCGGAGTCATTGAGTGCAGCAACGCTGAACGCCAGATGATTCCTGTTCCCCTCTGGTGGATTCCTTGGATTGAGAACAAAATTTAACCGTTCAGCAGGAGAAATGGAGTTCAACGTATCAGGTGGAAGAACAACCCTTCGCCACGTTGCACCTCCGTCGGTGCTTTTTCGTACACCACCTGCCCAACTTGCTGTCCAGATTGTCCTGCCGAAGACAGAAATATCAAACGTCACATTTTGCTCAGGAACAATAATCGGCAATGCTGAAATTCTGTTCACTCCATACAGAATGACCGAATCTCCAATGCCATCGAGTGGCTGGGGAACATGATGCCACGTTGTTCCACCGTCAAAGGAAAAAGTCAATCCACTGCCGGTCTGGAGCGACTGTCCGTCAATGTCCTTCTCAAATCCGGTTGCAGTCAAGATAGTGTCACCCTGTACTGAGAGCGAAAAAATTCCCGGGCTGGCAAATGAGGTATCTTTGCCGTAGAATGTCCACGAAGATCCATCAACAGTTCTTACAAGACCTTTTGAAGTGCCAAACCAAACTTTCCCTTCGGATGATACACTCTGATAAACTCCGTTGCTTGGCGGAAGGGGAGAGGTAATTCCTTGAGCAAGCGCCTTGCCCCCTGGCGCCACGGAGATCACTTTTGAAGCACAGGGTTCAAACATGAGAAACAAGATTGCAGAAGCAAGAGAGATACCCCAGTTCTTGTTCCGCAACCTACCGCAAGCGGGCATTTTTGTCCTGTCGTTGGTGGGAATCCAATTTGCCCCAGTGAGACCCATGAGCGTCATTGCACCGTGATGTAATGTGTAATTATATTACTTCCTTCACCAACTCGATCAAAAGCCTGAAAGACAAATTTGTACCTGCCTGTTTGTGTGCCGTAAGGGAGCTGAATCGTAAGGGTATACACACCGTCACCAGCTACTGGGTCGGTATCGCCATCTCCGCTTGCCCCTCCATCATCGTACATCGAGAAAGGTAAGCCGTTGTTCGCCGCCGTTCCGTCCGGCTTGTAAGAATAAAAGATGACCCTTGCAATGTCTTGCAAGCCGTCAGGATCGGAGGCACGGACGCTGAGCTGCAGCAGTGCTACTTGCCCCGGATTCTGCGGTGCGGTAACTGTATCTGGAGCTGTGAGACCGGAAATAACCGGCGGTCGATCTGAACGCACTACAAGCACAGAAAGAAGCATGGAATTGCTCATAGCTCCTGAAGCTGAAAACACTGTTCCTTTGACGAGAAAGATCCCAACTGCTGCTCGGGGTAATGACACTGTTAAAGCCGATGAGAATTTCAAACTGTCCACGGAAATTTCACTTGGTTTGAACGATGCTGAGGCATATCTGCTCAACTGGTCGGAAGAGAGGAACTCCACTAAGAGACGATCCCCCTCTGTAGACTGAAGCGAAGTCGCAGAAATGATGAGAGTAAACTGAAGCGTGTCACGTCCGCTTCCCTCGAGGAGGGCAAGTGAATCCAGATCAATCCGCGTTGGCGCTGCTGAGAATCGAAGAAGCTTCGGAGGTGTCAACCATGGGTCGATAACGCCAGGTGAAGATTCCCTACAGGAGGACAGGCTAAGGAGCAAGGAAAAGAGGATAACTGAGAAAATGCCCTGACGCGCTTCGCGCCAGAAAACTAACTTCGCTCTCTCCTCTGCCATACGGAAGCCCATGCAGGTGATTTGACCTCTGTTATATAATGTTCTCAATAAGTACCAACATCTGATAGGCTTCCGGACGCTCCTCACTCTGTGTACGGAGAATTGCTTATTGTTCAAACTATTTTACTAAATTTCTAAAACAATAGCAATGACTCTTTACTTTCCCTGAACTCAAATCCACCGTCGGCTTACTTCTCACAGAGGAAGCTGGAAAGGTGCAATTGAAAACGAAAGGAAGAACATAAGAATCGCAACCCAACCTATTGCCCTCCGTTTTCTGTCAAGTCCCACAGGGTCAGCAATTGCAGGATGATCGATCTTCACAACGAAGAAAAGGACAAGTGCCCAGAAGATCCAGCCAGTCCATCCAAATGCCTCAACACCAACAAGAGGAAGAAACCCAAGCAGACCAATCAGACTGATGCCACCAAGCGCAGCGCGAGAAATTATCCTATGGGCACTGCCAAACATTGCGTAGATGATGTGCCCTCCGTCAAGCTGACCTACAGGCAAAAGGTTCATTGCGGTGACAAACAAACCAAACCACCCAACACAAAGAAAAGGGTAATGGTACATTTCATTCATCGGAGGAACGAACCCACTGATATATGGGCGGAGCAGATGCGCCAGTCCATCGTACAGAAGCGTCCCGCCAAATGTAAGGCCACCAGTGGGAAGTGAAGGCATGAACTGATACTCAGGATGAATCCAGTAAAGATACGAAATGTCCGGAAGCGTGAGGAATCCGTAAACAAGCACGGCAAGACTTGCAATGAACCCAGCCATTGGCCCTGAAACTCCGATATCAAACATCGCCCGACGAGTTGGGACGGGTGACTTTGTTCTGATCAGTGCACCGAGTGTGCCAAAATTTAAGAAGCCCTCCATAACCGGAAATGGGATGAAAAATGGAAGCGTCGCATCCACACGATGATAACGCGACGCAAAATAATGTCCAAGTTCATGGGAGCTGAGAATAAAAAGGAGCGAAAGCGAGTACGGCAAACCGAGACGGAAATTCGTGAGATCAAACGGGTCCTTGTTTAGCCACGCAACACCTGCCACCGTAGTTGTGAAAAATGTAAGGACGAAAAGGGCTGCGTTGATTGCTGGATGATCAAAGGGTGATCTTCGTCGCGGCTTCTCGAGAGTAGGGAACTCCGCACCCCAGGGTCTCTCCGTCTGATTGAAATCCTCTTCTTGTCGATTCATAACCTTTTCTGATTCCCTCAACTGAAGCGAGGGAGGTTTCATAAGCGATTTGTTTAATATAACAACTCATATGTAAAAATAAAAAGTAGTTATAAGCCGTGAGCGCAGAGCACGGCGCTTAGAGCGTCATGATGCTTCAGCATTCACGCGGCATCAGAAAGTCTGCAGTGAAGAGCCTTAGGCGTAAGTCCGTTAGAGGCAGGCACAAAGATTCAGACAACAGTACCCTGCGTGTCATGGTAAGCCTATCGAACCATGAAAAGGACGTAACAGTAGCACAACTGCCGGGAGTTTACTTGTTCGCTCCGCTTGTGTCATTCCCGTGAAAACGGGAATCCAGATGGAATCCGCCTTCGGCGGATTTGGTTATCCCGCCTCTGGCAGGATAACAGCTACACTGGATGCCGTGTCAAGGCACGGCATGACAAAGGGATGATGAAATAGGCTGAAAGATGACCCACCCTAACTTCGCCAGAGGCCAATCCAATGAAGGCAGAGCTACCCTATGAGGCGAGGGAGTTCCCTCTCCTTTAGGAGAGGGTAAAGTGAGGTCATCATGGCGGAGTGAGGTTGCCAAGACGTCCCGCCTGCGGTCCACCTTCGACGGAGTCCGGCGACAAGGTTCCGCTACAACACGCCACTGGCTGCCGTGTCGAGCACGGCATCACAGTTACACCCGGAAAGCAACCTACGTCCCAAACACACTGCGGCAATCAGAAACTCTGACTAATCAGTTGAAAGCGGACCCATTTTAGCGCTAAGTTGTTTTAATCACCAAACAAGAAGCCCCGACAAAAGTCGGGGCCTCTTTCACGTAAGCTGAACTACCAATCGCACTCACATTGACATCTTCAGTATCTGCGACGGGGGATCACCAGTCACTTTACATAAAGCTATGCTAAGAGCCGCGCCCAGTAGACAGGACGCTCCGGGTGATCTCTCCTTAACACTTATCTTGGTGAGTCAGGTACAGTAGTTGAACCACTGTTATGGCTCTGGAGCCTCGGTGAGTCAGGTACAGTAGTTGAACCGCTGTTATGACTCTGGAGCCTCGGTGAGTCAGGTACCGTAGTTGAACCGCTGTTATGGCTCTGGATTGCCCCTGTTGCAGGTGACAGAGCGTAGGTGACAGCAAAGTTCAACGCAACAGCAACAAGGATTGTGATTGCAAGGGCGACGATTCGTGAATGAGTACGAAACATAGCTAACCTCCTCTTTGTTTTGTGTGAACGGATTTGTGATATCTAACAATACAACTGCGGCGGACGAGTTGGTACACATGCAGCTTAGCGTCATCGCGGAGAAATCTTGTCCGCCAAAAAGAAACAGAGAAAGCAGAACTGAGCTACGCTAACTTCATGAATTTTCAGTAGTTACGGTCCCTCTACAGGAAAACTCTTAGAGAAGATAACTAATCTCGCAGGATTTGTCAAGGAATTTTTCAAAAAACTTGACAAATAAGTTTTTTATATTTATATTTGTTTTGTCAAGTCGTCGTCGCTTATGACATCGCAAATTGCACATGCTGCAACTCAAAAGCTCGCCAAGATAAGCAGCAGCCTATGGCTTCCAATTGCTGTCGGAGCTATTGCTTTGCTTCACCTGACACGAGGAGGGACGCTGAACACCGTCCTCATAGACTCCATTCAGATACTTCTTGGTGTCATTAGTTTTCGGATCTATGCAGTGAGCAAAGGGAAGCTCAGTCGCTGGGCTTTCCTGGCGCTCGGCATCTTTCTTAGCTCAGCCTTTCTATTCTCTATTTACGATATTGCTCGCCAGAACCTGAAGCAGATTTCGCCTTACGGACCCCATTACTTCCTTGAATACAGCAATGTAATTTTCTATGCATTCTTACTTTTCACCATTACTGCATTTGTTTTCGAAACTGTTTTCCGTCGCTGGAAGCTCCATTGGCGAGTTGTGGGAAGTGTTATCTTAACCGCAGGAGTCATTGCTGGCTATTTTGGTTCTGCCTTCATTGATCCCTTATATCTGTACAAGGTGCCAGCCTATCAAGACTCGAAGGTCATCTATCAAGCGTGGCAGCAGCTTTCGACGCAAGCTGGAAAGTCTACTAACATCACGGCGGAGCAAATTGCCTCTGCTATTGACCTTCCTGTTCGCAAAGATGGGAAGATAATTGGTTACCTCACTCCTGAGGCAAAACTTCAGCGGGTCAAGGAGCTTTTGCCTTACAACGAAGGGGCTAACTATCTTGTTCTCCTCTTCCGTCCGTTTTACATCTCCATCATCAACGTTAACATTGTGGTTGTTTTGCTCATTTTCTTTTACCTCGGCTATCAATACAAACGAGACCCGCCACAGGGGGCATACATTGATAAGCTTATGTTGCTTTTCCTCTTCTACTCAACGCTTGAGATCTTGCATGCACTTGGTTATGCTATGTCGGTGGAGTGGGCAGAATGGATGGATGCTTTTTCTATTGGTCAATATTTCACAATTCTTGTGCTAATTTTAATGGGATTTGTTTTGAGAGCCCGATTGAGATTTGTCAGTTCGATTGCAGGAGAATTTTATGAATCAGAATTGGTTCACGACGCTGAACGTATTACTCGTTGGCGTGATCGGTTTGATCGTGTTGCTCTACATTATTTTGTTAATGCGGAAAAGATGGCAAGAAGGTTATTTGCACAAAAAGGAGATGCGCAATAAGAAGGACGATGATCAGGATTTGAAGTCAACTGGTGAGTCAAGCCGCCCAGGGCGCAGAAAGGATACGTCAGCAAATCTGAGGAGTATGATATCAATAAGGTGACTGACTATTACTATGGCATATGAATACGTAGTTGGCGGATGTTACGTGGTCAATCGATGGGATGAAGAAAGCATTGACCACTATGAGTCGGTGTCGGGTAAGAAGCTACTAGTTTTAAGCTCTGATGGGTATCCAATACCTTTTGATAGGTTGAAATCGTATTTCGGTGTGTCCGGGTGTGTTTACGGAAGTTCTCAGGAAGGAGATGCGGCACAGGCAGTATGGGAAGTAGGGAATCTAATAAAGTATATGTCGCCCCATTGGTCAAGCTTTGAGGACTGGGAAGCGAATCGCATAGAGGCTTTTGATCGTGGCGTTTATACATTCCACATTGAAGAACCATTTCATAGCCCGGCTGATAATACTCTGCCAATCTCTATGGTCTTAACATGATTGGTATTTGGGGGAAGTGGAGTAGCTATGGCCAAGCCTATGACGAGCGTTGTATGGGGGCTGTTTCAGAGGCGGCGCGGCGGCACGGCTGGCTGCGCAAATTTGTTAACAAATATCGCCACTGGGAATCCAGAATCTACCTCGGGGGCGACCCAAGTATACCTGAGTCTTGGGGCAATATCTGCGACCATGGAAGCTATAAGGTAGCGGGTCCATACGAGGTCTACCCATAAGCTGGTCGAGAAACGGTGGTTGTGTGCTCAAGATTGTGCTCATTGTTTTGTTCATGGGGCTGTCGGGTGAAACACTCGCACAGCCATTGTCGAAAGAAGGCTCTGCAAGGCGGGAAATTCTTATCGGGGCTGGTGTGAGCAATCAGCTCCATTACGTTATTGCGGGACTATACGAAGTAACCCAGGGAGATCCTCAGTTGTTAGCCCAGGGAGCGGAGCTGCAGTTTTTCGTGGAGTACCGTCGGCTTCTGGGGAGGAATTATCTCGGCGGGGAAATGTATGCAAGAGGCGGCCTTGACGACCTACCCTGGATGTTTTATTCAGATACACGAGAGCCGTGGTTGAGTTACGGAGCCGGATTTAAGATATATAGTCCCGATACGCTGTATTTGGGAGCTGGGGTGTTTAAAAAGTTGTCTGTCGGAAGGATAGGCGGAACGGGAGGGATGAACCCACCTTACCGCGACCTACTACCTTACTGGGGATATAGAATTTGGGGCGGGAAAGACTTTCGGTTTTTTAGGTGGCAAGTGGAGTTTGTACGATCAATCACGCCCGTAGCCGATGAGGTCTACGAAGGTATGGCGTTGGACCACACGCAGGGGATCATAGCACACAAACCGATATATAGCTGGTGGATATGTATCTTAGTTGGCGTACATTTTACCTTGTATCGGGGTACTTGACCGAAGAGCAAAGCTAAGTCGTTGTACGCAGAATCTGGCCTCGGCACGGAAAGCGATAACTTGCCGGCAACTTGACGAGTCCTGCAAGGAGCAGGCTAAATCAAGCCCGATGTAAGAAAGGCAATGACAGGACGTATTTCAACAGAAATAAAGAATAACAAAAGAAGGAAGTGGTTGACCATGTACCAGATTGTCGGGAAAAGTAGAGCGACGGAGAAACTCCGCAAGCAGATTGCGCAGCTGGCGAAAACCGAGAAGGACGTATTGATCATTGGAGAGGCAGGAGTAGGAAAAGGGACGGTGGCAAAGAACATCTACCTTGCGAGCCAGAGAGGGGTGACTGCCAAGCCCTTTGTCACGGTAAACCTCGCTGCGCTGGACGATAAGGAATTTGATCCTGTTCTCTTTGGGGTTGATGAGACCCTGACAGAGACTTACACTCCGGGTTTGCTCAAGTCAGCAGATGGGGGAGTCGTCTTTATTGAAGAGCTTGAAGAGGCAAGCTTCCGAAATCAGATGAAGATACTGAAGTTCATCAACGAGAGGAAGGTTCCTGAGCCCGGGACTGAAACGTGGAAGCCGATCGATGTGCGCATAATTGTGAGCTTAAAAGAGGAGATATCGCCTCTTGTCGTGAGGAACAAGCTGATTGAAGAACTCGGGAAGAAGCTTGCCCAATTCGAGAAAGTGTACGTCCCGCCGCTACGTTCGAGACCCGAGGATATTCCTCTTCTGGTGCGACACTTTGCTGATGAAATTGCTCGCGAGTTAGGAATCGGGAATCTCGCAATCGATGCGAATGCTATTGAGGTCCTTGTCAAGCAGACGTGGAAAGAGAATATTCGAGAGCTGAGATCGGTGATCGACAAAGCAGTTCTGTTCTCGAAGGATGGTCAGTTTGAGTTGCCGCCAGAACTCGTTGACGAGAGGGTCGAAGTTGCGAAGATGATCAACAACATCCTCGAGGGCCGGGGATTCTCACTGGGAAAGTCACTTGACATTATTGAGAAGAGGATAATTGAGCGAGCGCTTGAGCGCTTCGGCTTCAATCAATCGAGGGCAGCTGCTTTCCTTGGTCTCAACGAGCAAACGCTTCGGTATAAGTTAAAACGCCTCGGGATTCCCTCTTACCGCGCTCGACAGAGATAACTCGCACTACGGGGTTTATAAACGTAGGTGATCTTTAACGACAAAGCTCGCAAAGAGGACAGAGAAACAGTGAGAAATTCAGAGCCTTCTTTGCGCGCTTTGTTTTGTTTGTGGTAAAGATTCTTACCGCAAATTACCAGCAAAAGCCGCAAGTATCAGTAAGGAAAAGGCGTTGTGTCCGCTGTGTTTGTGAGACCGTCTGCCCCGGTCAGGCGGAAGAAATTTAGCCTGTGGCAAATGTTCAGTTGTTTCCTACCATCCTTGAAAAACAATACCGGCTGAGAGCCGTGTCTCGTGGTGCGGAAATAATTGTCCATATCGGCTGATCCCGTAATAGTATTCAACAAAGAACTCAATGCTGCTTGATGCAAGCGTGCTATCTTCACCCACGCTGAAGCAGGGGAGGAGGTATCCTCCTTTGAAAATCACAGTAGGCTCCCATCTCTTGATCATCTGAAGATTCATCCACACGCTCGTGTACAGCCCGCGGTTATTGATCCCTCCAAGCTGAGTCCCAAGCTCTGCCTGGAAGCGGCCAATGGTATCAGGAATTGTGTGGAATAGAAAAGTGGCTCCCAGGGAGAGTTTAAACTTACTAAGCTCAGAAGCTCCTGCAAAAGATAGAAATTCTCGACTGAAGACACGTGGAGTAATCCCTGTGCTGAACGCTCCGTCCACCAGATGCGCACTGATATGGCTGAGGCGTAGTCGGGCAGAAAATTTGCCTTCGCGGGTTTTCATTTGCGTGCCCAAAAATGCCCCGAAGAAGTAATCCACAGCCTCTACAGGAAATCGGAAATTTGGTTCTCTGCGCAGAAGTGACCACGTAAAGAATTCTATCCCTGCTGCGGAGCGCATCACGACTCTCTGCCAACGGATGAGTTCAGCAGATTTTCCAGCAAAAAGCTCAACATGGTTATTTCTGAAATCATTCGAAACGCCGTTCCGTGGTTCATAAGGATCAGCGAGGATTGGAACAAATGCAGGTAAATCCGCTCGCATCTTGCTTTGGAGAGGAAGGCTATCGGACTGAGCTGTGCTCACTCGAAAGAAGAGAGCACTTAGAAGAAAAAGAGAACAAAATCGAAGCACAAAACTTTTCATTTAAAGAATGTCTCAGAAAAAATCCAAGCATGCGGTGGGGGAGATTTCAGTACCTTCGCCCTTTCCAGACAACCTTCCCACCAAATAAGAGGGCAAATGGGAGTGCAACAACGTAGACGATGTAATACAGCTCGAAGGGGAGAAAATATTTCAGAAGTCTGAATTTCTTATAGGTGCGAAGTGCTGGGGTGAGCAGGACAAGATCAGCGGCGAACTTCACGAAGAGAGCAAAGATAACAGGAAATAGAGATGGGGCATAGAATGGGGACGCCAGTAAAAGCGCGTGGAGAGCGAATCCAACGCTCATGAGAAAAAATCCAGCAGGTTTAATGTCCAACCCCCCGGTTCCCCATCGGTGCTTCTGACGGTAAAGCTCAGACCATGTAGTGCAAGGCTCGCTGTTAACAACGCAACCACCATCGAGCGGGAACCTGTAATCCCAGGTTGTTTGGTGAATGATCGCTTTGAAAAGAGCTTGATCTTCCGTTACGCTGAAGGGAATATTCTCGAAGCCGCCGGTAGCATCGTAGGAAGCTTTTCGGAAAGAGAGATTATTCCCAATCACTGTTAGCGGCACTCGCAGGTTGATTGTCGAAGCTGCTACAGACAGCAGATACAGCCAGTCCAGAGCTTGCATTCCGGTGAACCACGAGCGATCATTGAGCAAAGTCAAACCCGCGACGATGCCTACATCGCTTGTGAAGTATTTTACTGTCTCACGAACCCACGAGCGTGAAACTGTGCAGTCTGCGTCCGTGAGCATAATGATTTCACCTTGTGCCCTGGGGATGCCGTGTGCTAACGCATTGACCTTTCCGCGCAGCTTTCCATCTTCTCGTTCAATTGTCACGGGGTGTAAATTTGGAAAGCGTGCGGCAAAACTTTTTATTATGCTCGGCGTAGCATCGGTCGATCGGTCATCGATGATGATCACCTCCAACTTTTCCTGCGGATAGTCGCTCTTAAGGATTGATTCAAGGGCTTGTGCAAGGTGTTTTTCTTCGTTCCGTGCAGCAACAACAACGCTGACTGTGGGTTCGTAATTTCGTGCAACTCCTGGCTCACGGCGAGGAGAATAACACGCCCGGTACGCACCGATGGTCAGAACAAGTACAACAATAGCGTAGAGAGCCGTTGCGATAAAAAGAAGTGTGATCATGATCCTCGTACAATATATCAAAAAATAATTTTACAATTGCCGAGCCCCATATTCCATCTGGATTCCCGAATTTATCCCCACCTAAAAGCCCAACGGAAATGACAGTTCGGGAGAAATCTACAAGAGCACAAGCTACCTGCCGTCCAGCATGCTGCGGGGATATAATGCCACGCCATGCTCTGCAGTCATGTTTACAATCAAGCCAAAAAAAATATGGTGATTATAAAAGATTTGGCACAAGATTGCATAGTTTTTGAGTTAAGATTCGAAAGATGTCCTCGTTTCTATGGTTATATCTGAATTCCATTTCTTTCAAATAAAGGGGGAATTTTTCTATGGA